>CEAR01048573.1_pt1 | contig 234852 bp, 161 predicted proteins | sample 557461 | NCBI WGS metagenome assembly CEAR01 (sample SAMEA3182075, study PRJEB8094) | gut metagenome | biome: human; feature: gut; material: Stool; isolation source: human stools | place: Canada | collected 2012-03-14 | reverse complement strand
TTGACCGACCACGATATTATCATGGCCTGAAGAATCGAGATGAGACATTTTTTCAGCGAAAGGTTCATTCCGCTCAGACAAACCGGTCTCAGAATTGTTAATAGAGTATCCATAAGGCGTGAGATTTCCTGGATTTTTATACACTCTATTAACAAGGAGGTCCGCGCCTTTCCTATATCCTTTTGATTTATTGACAGTTGAAAAAGCAATCCGTTCAATAAAATTTAACGTGACATTGTCTCTGAATTTACGTATATGCCTATGTATGCGCACATTGGGCTGAATGACCAAAATTGTCATGTGCTATGCAGATTGAGATATTTTCCGGCATCAGCATGCAATGCATCCTTCAGGATTTTTACGCCAAAATACTAAGTCACAACCTATGCCGGCTGGCCGCGGGTGCAGCTGACAAAAAGGCAAACGCAAGGTGTCGGAAACAGTGTAAAGACAAGGGCGTTACGCCTGATGGAACTTCACATAGAGTTCATGTTAACATGAATCTTGCACTATATGAGTTCAGATATTATTGTATAAAATTATTATGCGAAACATCTGTCCGGGAAATCAGGCGGTTTATCGACTCTATATCAAAAAACTTCACACCCGTAATTCCGGGGAGGCACCTTCCCAGGCTCCACATCGCCTATAAGGTTTTGGGGAAATACGTAACTTATACTAACTATTGCAGGTCGATTTGAGGTGCTTAACTTAACAGCATTGTCGTAAGGCCAGGGTTACGGCAAAGTAATGCTCTTCGAGCATTTTTCCTAATGCACCGCCATTTCGGCTTGAGCCGCTATTTTGAATATTTACCTCAATAAAAAAACACTCCAAGAGTCATATAAAACTCTTGGAGTGTTTTTAGACTTGACTGGCATGTATGCAGTTAGCCAGTCAAGTTGAGCCGTTATTGATGCAATTATCAATATTTTTTACGTTTCTGCACGTCTTCGTACATCTTGTTGTTGCCGAGGCTGTAGTAGGCGTTTTCAAGATATAGGAGCACGTCTTTGTTGTCAGGGTTCAGTTGGTATGCTTCTTCGAGGAGTACGATTGAGTGCTCGAGGAAGGGCTTGATTTTCTCGTTGAGGTAGATTTCATATTCAGCCTGGGTTGTGGGTGCATTTTCACTAAGCTTGGATGCTTTTTCATAGAGTGCACGGCCATAATTATAGGTAGCCTCGACATTATTTTTGTCCAGGTTATAAGCTTTTTCGTATGACTGTGTGGCAGCATCGAGGTCGCCGCTATATTCGCTGATGATGCCCTTCACTACATAGTACTGAGGATTGGCCGGGTCTTGCTCGATGGCCTGGTTTATGGCCTTGTACGCATTATCGTAATCTTTAGACTGAAGGTAGTGGTTTGTAATCTGGCGGATATACTGGGTATCTTCCTTGCCGTAGAGGGGCAGAGCCTCCTGGGCTATCATAAAGAGGGTATCATTTTTGCCGGCAGCCTGGGCTACAGCCATGGCGTAGTCATAGACCTGCTTTTTGTTATAGCCGAGCTTGATGGCGTTCATGAAAGCACCAATGGCATCGTCGAAGCGTTCTACCTGCCATGCAGCGATACCCTGGTTGAAAGCTGTAGAGCTTACGATAGAGTCGGCAGCCATGGGGTTGCTGGCAAGGCTCTTTTTGAGCTGGGGCATCTGGGTCAAGTCGATAAAGATGCCGAAAGCCTTAAAAGCGTCGTCGTATTTCTGGAAGTTATAAAGCTCGGCACCGGCCATATAGTAGTCGTTGAGGTGTCCAACGAAGGTGTCGAGGATTTTCTTACTATTTTTAGTTTTAGGTTTGCCTTTCTTGTCGATGATGGTATCTACGGCGAGTGCTTTCATATAATACTCATAGGCAGGAACGAGGAGCATGTCCTGGTTGATTGTATCCTGGGCATTTTTAAACATGTGCAACTGTTTGTTAGCCACAAGTTTGTCATACTGGTCGTAGGCGGCTTTGCCGGGAACCATCCAGGTGTCAGAACTGCCGGCAGTCTCGGGGTTTGTGAGGGCCGGGGTAATGATGCCGACAACCTCGGAGAAAGGTTTCCCTTCTTTTGCGGCACGCTGTGCGTCTTTGACGACGGACATCTGTGCTGTCGCACAGGCGGCAACACCGAGGGCAATAGCCATTAAGGTGATTCGTTTCATAATTGATATAGTGTGATTTAAGTTAGAGTCTATCATATATCCCCGGCTGCCGACCGGCAGCCGGGGTATTTGTTATTCTTCGTCGGTATCCGGCTCGGTTTCTTCGGGCTCGTCTTCTACAGTCTCGTCTATTACTTCTTCGGCGGCATCGAGTTCGGGTAGTTCTTCGGCATCGGGTGCAATCTGCATTACCTCTTCCTCGGGGTCGGCTTCGACGCAGCATACCGACGCGATGGCATCGTTGCGCTTGGTGAGGTTGATGATGCGCACGCCCTGGGTGTAACGGCCCATTACGCGGATATCGGCAACGTGTACGCGGAGTATCACGCCCGAGCGGTTGACGATGACAAGGTCGTTCTCGTCATTGACACTTTCGAAGGCCACGAGCTCGCCGGTTTTGTCGGTAACGTTGAGTGTCTTGACACCTTTTGTACCACGGCTTGTCTTGCGGTAGCTGTCGATATATGAGCGTTTGCCATAGCCGTTCTCCGAAAGTACGAGTATAGTGTTCTCGCTGCCTTCGGGCACAGACACCATGCCGATTACGGCATCATCGCTATCCTCGTCGATGCGCATGCCGCGTACACCCGAACTTACGCGGCCCATGCTGCGGAGTTCTGACTCGCTGAAGCGTACGGCACGGCCATGACGGTTCGCCATGAGGATTTCGCTATTACCGTCGGTAAGCTCGACACCAATAAGTGTGTCGCCAGGGCGCAGGACGATAGCCTTCTTACCCTTGGCAAGGACTCGGGCATATTCGCTAAGCTGCGTTTTCTTGATAACGCCGTTGCGTGTGCCGAAAACAAGATAGTGATTTGAAGTATACTCGGGGTCGTCGAGCTGCTGACAGCGTATAAAGGTACGCACGCGGTCGCCCGGCTCGATGGTAAGCAGGTTCTGCAAGGCGCGACCCTTGCTGTTCTTGCCTCCTTCGGGGAGTTCGTAAACACGCATTTTGTATACCAGGCCCTTGTCGGTGAAGAAGAGCATATAGTTGTGCATCGAGGCCATATAGACATGCTCGATAAAGTCTTGGTCGCGAGTCGTTGTGCCGCGAGAACCCATTGTGCCACGGTTTTGAGCGCGAAACTCGGCCAAGGGCGTACGCTTGATATATCCCATGTGCGATATGGTGATAATCATGTCGTCGTCGGCATAGAAATCGGCTGCGTCAAACTCGCCGGCAGTATATTCGATGGCGGTCTTGCGTGCGTTGCCATACTTCTCGGCAATCTCGCGCATCTCGCTCTTTATAAGCTCTTTGAGTACATTCTCGTCGCTTAGTATAAGCTCGAGCTCTTTTATGCGTGCATGTATGGCATCAATTTCGTTCTGCAGGTCTTCGACAGCGAGGCCTGTAAGGGCGCGGAGACGCATATCGACTATAGCTTGTGTCTGAGGCTCAGAGAGGCCGAAACGTTCGCTGAGACGGGCACGGGCTTCCTCCGTTGTCTTCGAGGTCTTTATGATTTGGATGACTTCGTCGATATTCTGTACGGCAATCATCAGGCCCTCGAGTATGTGTGCGCGGTCTTTTGCCTTGCGGAGCTGGAATTCCGTGCGACGTGTAACCACTTCGCGGCGGTGGTTGTTGAATGCCTCGCAGATTTCTTTGAGGTTGAGGGTTTTGGGACGGCCGTGCACGAGGGCAACGTTGTTGACGCTGAACGACGACTGCATAGCCGTGAGCTTGTAGAGCTTGTTGAGCACAACGTTGGCATTGGCATCGGAGCGCAGGGTGATGACAATGCGCATACCGTCGCGGTCAGACTCGTCATTGATATTTGCGATACCATCGATTTTTTTCTCAACCACGAGGTCGGCGATGCTCTTAATCATCTCGGCACGATTGACACCGTAAGGTATCTCGGTGACGACTATGAGTTCGTGCTCGGCTTTTTGCTCGATTTCGGCCTTGGCTCGGATAACTATGCGTCCGCGCCCGGTCTCGTAGGCTTCGCGCACGCCGTCGTAACCGTAAATGATGCCGCCGGTAGGGAAGTCGGGAGCGGGTATTATGCGCATCAGGTCGCTGATTTCCATGTCTGGATTATCAATCAGGGCGATGCAGGCGTTGATACTTTCGGTCAGGTTGTGCGTGGGCATATTCGTGGCCATACCCACGGCGATGCCCGAGGCACCATTGACAAGTATGTTGGGGAAGCGCGTCGGCAGTACGAGCGGCTCCTTGCGGGTGTTGTCGTAGTTCGGCTGGAAGTCGACGGTATCTTCGTCGATGTCGCGCAGCATCTCCTCGCCTAACTGGGCAAGACGCACCTCGGTATAACGCATGGCGGCAGGGCCGTCACCGTCGATAGAACCGAAGTTGCCATGACCGTCAATGAGCGTGTGGCGCAGCGACCACCACTGGGCCATGCGGACTACCGTGCCATAAATCGACGAGTCGCCGTGAGGGTGGTAGTTACCCATGACCTCGCCGACACATTTTGCCGACTTCTTGTGCGGTTTGTTACTATTGTTGCCCATCTCGTTCATGCCGAAAAGCACGCGGCGGTGCACCGGCTTCATGCCGTCGCGCACATCGGGGAGGGCTCGCGACACTATCACCGACATTGAGTAGTCGATGTAGGCCGTCTTCATCTCATTTTCAATATTGATTCTAAAGATGCGATCTTCTTCCAACATACTATATTATAGAATGTACTGACAAAGCCTATGGTGACAGTCGGCAGCCCCACAAGGGGGGCGTACCTCGGGCTGTCGAGGCAAAATTTTATACAAAGGTACGAAATTTTTTTGATTTATGCGTAATTTTGTATGACAGGCAGCGTAAAAATATCGTAAATTTGCCGTGTCTTCGACAAATGAGGCAGTATCGGCCATATGTCATACAATTTTGGCATGGTTATTGCCGTTTATATAGACATAATTAATGAATATGGAAAATAGCCAAAAATACACGCAAGCGGCGCAGACTATGATAGATAAGCTGCGCCAGACATGCACCAACCACAACAACAGCGCAATCATGCCGGCGCACCTGCTGCTCGAGCTGTGTCAGGACGGTACTCGTTCGGCCGAGTTGATGGAGGCTGTAGTAGGTGCCTCGCGCCTCGCCGACCTGCGTTCCGACCTCGATGTGGCACTCTACGAGCCGTCCGCATCCGAGGGCAAGGATGCCGATTTTTTCAATCGCACCGTCACACTGATTATCAAACTCGCCATTATCGAGGCAAGGTACATGAAGTCGCAACTCGTCGACGTGGAGCACCTGCTCCTATCGCTGCTACACAACAGGGACGTCAAGGCAATGGAACTTGTGGCACCCTTTATCAATGCCGGCATTGACTATGACAGCATTGCACGACAGCTCAAAGCCGAACTTCAGCCCGATAGCGAGACCCCCACTGCCGAGCGAAAAGAAGACGATGACACAGCCGAGGCCGAAGGCGACGGCAGTGCTGCCGACAATCCAGAGAAGGTAAAATCGGGAGCGCAGAACAAATTCCGCCGCCCCGGACGCAACGACACACCGATGCTCGATAAATTTGGGCACGACATGACCCGTGCAGCCGAGGAAGGCACTCTCGACCCCGTCGTGGGTCGAGAGGTAGAAATCGAGCGTCTCGCCCAGATTTTGAGCCGTCGTAAGAAAAACAACCCCGTGCTGATAGGCGAACCGGGTGTTGGTAAATCTGCCATAGTCGAGGGGCTCGCCCTCCGCATAACCCAGCGCAGGGTGTCGAGAATACTCTATAATAAACGTGTCATCTCGCTCGATATGGCATCGATTGTCGCCGGTACCAAATACCGTGGGGAGTTCGAAGAGCGCATCAAGGCTATCCTCAACGAGCTTGCAAAGAACCCCGACATCATCCTGTTTATCGACGAAATCCACACAATAGTCGGAGCCGGCAACGCCCAAGGCTCGATGGATGCGGCCAACATGCTCAAGCCGGCCCTTGCCCGTGGCGAAATCCAGTGCATCGGCGCCACCACCCTCGACGAGTATCGTGTGAATATCGAGAAAGACGGCGCGCTCGAGCGTCGTTTCCAGAAGGTTATGGTAGAGCCTACCACGCCCGAGGAGACCCTTGTGATACTGAATAATATCAAAGGTAAATACGAAGACCATCACGGCGTTACATACACCGATGATGCCCTCGAGGCATGTGTAAAGCTTACCGACCGATATGTCACCGACCGCAATTTCCCCGACAAGGCTATCGATGCCCTCGACGAGGCCGGTTCGCGTGTCAAGGTAACACATGTGCAAGTGCCTGAGGCCGTAGAGCAGCTCGAAGCCAGACTCGCCGATGTAAATGCGCAGAAAGTTGCAGCCGCGCAGCGCCATGATTTTGCCGCCGCCACCAAACTACGCGACGAGGCTGCCGAAATATCGTCGGACCTCGACAAGGCACGTAAGGAATGGGACGAAAAGATTAAGGCCAACCGCGAACCCGTCGATGCCGACAAGGTTGCCGAAGTCGTGGCAATGATGACCGGCGTACCCGTGCAGCGCATAGCCCAGGCCGAAGGTCTGCGCCTGCTCGAAATGGGCCCGACCCTCAAGCAGGCCATCATAGGCCAGGATGAGGCCATCGCAAAGATTGTCAAGGCTATCCAGCGCAACCGCCTTGGTCTTAAAGACCCCAACAAGCCCATAGGCACGTTTATGTTCCTCGGCCCGACCGGTGTCGGCAAGACCCATCTTGCAAAGAAACTCGCCGAATACCTCTTCGACAGTGCCGACACGCTCATACGTATCGACATGAGCGAATATATGGAGAAATTCAGCGTGTCGCGACTCATCGGTGCGCCTCCGGGATACGTAGGCTACGAAGAGGGAGGCCAGCTTACCGAGCGTGTACGTCGTCACCCCTATTCGGTGGTGCTCCTCGACGAAATCGAAAAGGCTCACCCCGACGTGTTCAACCTTCTCCTCCAGGTTATGGACGAAGGGCGCCTTACCGACAGCCTCGGTCGCCGTATCGACTTCAAGAACACCATAATCATCATGACCTCGAATATCGGTACGCGCCAACTCAAGGAATTTGGCAGCGGCGTAGGCTTCAATACCCGCGAGGTTGACCGCGAATACAGCCACGGAGTGTTGACCAAGGCCCTCAACAAGGCGTTCTCGCCCGAGTTCCTCAACCGTATCGACGATGTCATTATCTTCGAGACCCTCGACCGCGATGCAATCTTCAAGATTATCGACATCGAGCTTGCCGGCTTCTACAAGCGTCTTGCGGCTCTTGGCTATACCGTCACACTCAGTGACGAGGCTAAGAACTTCATCGCCTCGAAGGGCTGCGATGTGCAGTTTGGCGCTCGTCCGCTCAAACGAGCCATACAGAAATATCTCGAAGACGAACTCGCAGAGCTGCTGCTTTCGCAGAAAGTTGGCCAAGGCGATGAAATCATCGTCGGCTTCGACACCGAGCAGCAAAAGATTGTCACCCAGGTCATCGCATCGTCCGACCAACCCTCGATAGAGTGAGCATATATCGCTTATAGAGCATATAAATAATCTACTGCACCTCAAAGACGCACTTTTGGGGTGCAGTTTTTAATTTGGCAAGTTATTATGAGATTGAAAAGAAACACCTTGCGATTTTTGAAATGGCTGTGTGCATTTTTATGTGCAGCCATTATATTTACCGTTTATGCCAATATCAAAGTTGCCAGTGCATCCAACGACAGGATATTCGTCGATATTGATTCGGTACCTCATAATAAAGTAGCCCTGCTTCTGGGTACAAATCCGCTCAACAGGCTTGGTCGCCCTAACACATATTTTACAAACAGGATAAAGACTGTGGCCGAGCTTTATCATGCCGGAAAAGTCGATTTCATCATCGCAAGCGGAGATAATCATACCCGTCAATACGACGAGACAACGGCCATGCGCGACTCGCTAATAGCATGCGGGGTACCAGCCGGACGGATAATACTTGATTTTGCCGGTTTTCGAACTCTTGACTCCGTAGTAAGGGCCAAAGAGATTTTTGGTTGCGACTCACTAACCATCATATCGCAGTATGACCATTGCGCCCGGGCTCTATATCTCGCACGTGCCAACGGTATTGATGCTGTCGCAATCTCCGCACCTCTTAATGCCGGAAGGCGCGTGCGCACGCGATTGGCAATTCGGGAGTGGCTGGCACGCGATAAGATGATGCTTGATATATGGTTTGGCAAACAGCCTCATTTTCTTGGTGAAAAAATTAGAATTCCCGACATCCTTGCTCAAAGAAGCTATTCGACAACCGATGGCATGACATTACGCATAGTCAGTCCTGAAATCGCCGCGACACCTATTGACTCTTTCGTGGTCGAATTTAGAAACACTCGCGACATAGAGGGTATGACGGGTGAGATGTTCAAAATAGAAAGGCTCTCGCAAGACGGCAAATGGAAAGAAATTGCGATAGACAGGAAATATACCGACACTGACAGTACCATAACGATAATATTCAATTCAATCGGCTGGCTCATTTTTCCCGACACGACACTACGGATGACGGTAAAACCATGGTTTTATGAGCACGACTGGCCCCAGGGCACATACCGCCTCTCCAAGCCGTTTCACTACCCTCCATATCCTAAGGCCAAAAGCGACACAGCCTACGTAGAGTTTGTAATCAAATGAAAAGGCAAAGATATGAACTGCACTCCAAAAGTTTTTTATCTAACTCTTGGGGTGCAGTTCAATTTGGGCAAAGCCTCTTTAGATTATTTTGCGAGTTCGGAGAGGATGGTGCGTTTGAATTTGTCGTGGTCGCGCAGGTCGGGACGGCCTTGTGCCCTACCCTGTTTGTCGACGAGGATATAGAAAGGTATGCCGTCGACGTCGAACTGTTTGCGGATTCTTGCAATCTGGTCGGCTGTCACATGATAGTGGATGCCACGGATATCGTTAATCATATCGAGGTATAACGGTGTCGACGAGCTTTCGTCGGCAATGTAAATCCACACAATGTCGTCAGAAGACAGGTCGGCACTCTTTGCGGGCTCGTTTTGTGCCAGGGCAGCACGACAGGGACCACACCAAGTGTTCCACAAGTCAATCATCACTACCTTGCCACGATAAGGCTTGGTAATCTCGGCGATAATCTTTTCGGCGGGTACGTCGGGCGTGGGTGTCACCTTGGAGAAATCGAGCTTGGAGAGTTTGTCCTTCATAAACTGGTTATGGGCGCGCACATCGGCTGAGAAACTTTCGGGAGCCTTGGCCAGGTCGGGAGAAACCTCGTTGAGAGAAGCACTATTGGCCTCATTATAATTTAGATAATAAGCTGCAAGGCCCTCGTATATGCCTGAATTTATACCGTTCCTATGCCAGAAGCCTGTAGAAATTGCATCGCCGGCATCTTGCGACAAATAGATTCTTTGGTCATTGAAGTCAATCTTCTCGGCAAAGCGGCGGGCATTTTCGGGTGATAATTCAATATTGATACTGTCTGCCGGTATGGGGCTGCCCCAGTTGCCATACTTATTCCAATAATTGCTGTTGAGTATGCTGCGGCTTGTTGTGGCTGCAACAGCCAACTGTACCTGTAGGTTTACTTTCTCCATTTCCTTGGCCATGGCTGGGATGTCTGCGGCATCGATTGAGTCGTTGAGTGCATCGAAAAGATTAAGGATATAATCGGTGTACTCGTCGCCATTCATGTGGAAATCAGCAAATTTGCCATTATATAATTGCATCATATGCTCATCCTTGAGACCGGTCATACGGTCGAGATTACCATAGGTGCCGTTATGATAGGATGCCTTATATCCCTCTGGGAGCATCCATTCTTTGCCGTCGCGTGTAAGCATATTGTCGATGCCCGACACGTGGGTGTCGACATAGAGGTCGATGTTCTCGCCCGGAGCGAGGTGGGCTCCACCATTCAGGAAAAGATTATTATTTCCCCTTATGCGCATATAGGCCGGCCCGGCAAGGGCAAATTTAAGCTGGGCATTGCCAAGTGAATCGGGCTTGGTTGCGTAGTCGGGGCGTTCGAAGCCTCGGAGTGTATATAGCATATAACTGATATCGCCCATTTCGGGTACGTAGCCGAGCAGGTGCACGTTGACAGTGGTCGTATCGTATTTAAGCACAGGCTCAGGAAGTGCGCCATCAACGAATGGCTTACGTGCCTCGCCAGGAACGAGCGACAGATTGATATTATCGTCAGCCGTACCGGTGAGGTCTATGCCACGGACAGCATATCCGTCGGCAAAGCCTTCGGTAAAATCAATGCTCTTGACATCGGCCGGGATTGCCGGAAAGAACATGGTGAAATGCACCACGCCCGAGTCGGGGACAGTGACATGCTCGTTTGTGGCAATACCCTCGATGCCGGTCATGCTGTATTTCTGACCATCGGCAACGATATACGAGGAATCGGCCACCTGAAACCACCATCCCGGGCGGAAATTAACAACGGCATCTAAAATTGTCGCCGTATCGCTCAGCGTGACACGCTCGATGCTAAATGTATTCGTACTTGCACTTGTGATAAAGGGCTTGTCGATAGTGCCACGGTTGGAGAAGTGCGAACATGCGCATACCAGCCCGACCATGAGGCATAATAAAAATAATTGACTTATTTTTTTCATCGTATTGATTATTGCAAGAAGCCCTCTGCAAACGTATGGTAATACGCCGGCAGAGGGCTAATTCTATATTTCAAATTCCGGGATTACTCCGAGAACTTGGCGTTGATAAATTCACGGTTAAGACGGGCGATGTTGCTCAGAGGCACGTTCTTGGGGCACTCTGCGGCGCAGGCACCGGTGTTGGTGCAGTTACCGAAGCCGAGTTCGTCCATCTTGCGTACCATGGCGCGGGCACGACGTTTGCGCTCGACCTGGCCCTGGGGCAGGAGTGCAAACTGGCTCACCTTGGCCGACACGAAGAGCATTGCCGAGCCGTTCTTGCAGGCAGCCACGCACGCACCGCAACCGATACATGTAGCCGAGTCCATGGCGGTGTCGGCGATTTCTTTGCTGATAGGTATGTTGTTGGCATCTTGTGCGCCGCCGCAGTTGAACGACACATAACCGCCGGCCTGCTGGATTTTGTCGAAAGCAGAACGGTCGACCATAAGGTCGCGGATTACGGGGAAGGCAGCCGAACGCCACGGTTCGATAGTGATGGTATCGCCGTCGTTGAACTTGCGCATGTGGAGCTGGCAAGTAGTGATACCCTGCACGGGGCCGTGGGGATGGCCGTTGATATATAGCGAGCACATGCCGCAGATGCCTTCGCGGCAGTCGTTGTCAAATACGACGGGTTCTTCGCCTTTCTCTACAAGCTGCTGGTTGAGCATGTCGAGCATCTCGAGGAAGCTCGAGCCGGTAGAAACGTTGTCGAGCGAGTAATTGACGAACTGTCCTTTCTCTTTGGGACCACGTTGACGCCAAATTTTCAGTTTTACGCTGATTGTATGTTCCATTATTTTTGATTCTTTGGTAGCCGCGCCGGCCAGGGCCGACACAGCCGCGTGGTTTGATTAGGATTTGTAGTTACGGGTCTGTACTTGGATAGCTTCATACTTGAGAGGCTCCTTGATGAGGATGGGCTTCTCGGTATCGCCGGTATATTTCCAGCAGCTAACATACATGTATTTGTCGTCGCGACGTGCAGCTTCGCCGTCGGCGGTCTGGTATTCTTCGCGGAAGTGTGCGCCGCACGACTCGTTGCGGTTGAGGGCGTCGATAGACATCATACGTGCAATGACGAGGAAGTCTTCGAGACGGAGGGCTTTTTCGAGCTCGGTGTTGAGGTCGTCGGCCTTTCCTACGACGCGGAGGTCGGTATAGAACTCTTTACGCACCTCTTCGATTTCGCCGAGAGCCTTAACGAGGCCCTGCAGTGTACGGCCCATGCCGACGAGGTTCCACATCACGTGACCGAGACGTTTGTGGATTTCATCGGGACTCTTGGTACCCTTGATATCCATGAGTCGCTGTATGCGCGAACGCACGTCGGCCTCTGCCTTGTCGAACTCGGGATGGCTGGTGTCGAATGTCGAACGGGCAACCTTGATTTGGTCGCTGAGGTAGTTCTGCATCGTATAGGGAAGCACGAAATAACCGTCGGCGAGGCCCTGCATGAGTGCTGAAGCACCAAGGCGGTTTGCACCGTGGTCAGAGAAGTTACATTCACCGATAGCGAAGAGGCCCTTGACCGAGGTCTGAAGCTCGTAGTCTACCCAGATACCACCCATGGTGTAGTGGCTTGCCGGGAATATCATCATAGGAGTCTCGTAGGGGTTATCGTCGCTAATCATCTGGTACATGTCGAAGAGGTTGCCGTAGCGGTCGCGAACGACATCGGCACCAAGACGGTCAATCGCGTACTTGAAGTCGAGGTAGACGGCGTTACCTGTACCTACGCCGAAACCGGCATCGCAACGCTCTTTGGCAGCGCGGCTGGCAATGTCGCGGGGGCAGAGGTTACCGAATGCGGGATAGCGACGCTCGAGGTAGAAGTCGCGGTCTTCGTCGGGAATATCGGTAGGACGTTTCTTACCTGCGCGGATAGCCTCGGCATCTTCTTTCTTCTTGGGTACCCAGATACGGCCGTCGTTACGCAGCGACTCGCTCATAAGTGTGAGCTTCGACTGGTCTTCACCGTGAACGGGGATACAGGTGGGGTGAATCTGTGTGAATGCGAGGTTGGCAAGGTATGCACCCTTCTTGAATGCCTGGATAGCGGCCGAGCCGTTGCAGCCCATGGCATTTGTCGAAAGGAAGAATGCGCGGCCATAACCACCGGTGGCGAGGACGACAGCGTGTGCTGCATAGCGCTCGATTTCGCCGGTTACTAGGTTACGGACGATGATACCGCGTGCACGGCCATCGATAATAACGATGTCGAGCATCTCGCGGCGCACGAAGCTGCGGACAGTGCCTTTCTGAATCTGGCGGTTGAGCGAGCTATATGCACCGAGAAGGAGCTGCTGGCCGGTCTGGCCCTTGGCATAGAATGTACGGCTCACCTGGGCACCGCCGAACGAACGGTTGGCGAGGAGGCCGCCGTATTCGCGTGCAAAGGGGACACCCTGTGCAACGCACTGGTCGATAATGTTGTTAGAAACCTCGGCAAGACGGTAAACGTTTGCCTCGCGCGAACGGAAGTCACCACCTTTTACTGTATCGTAGAAAAGACGGTAAACAGAGTCGCCGTCGTTCTGGTAGTTCTTGGCCGCATTGATACCGCCCTGCGCAGCAATCGAGTGAGCGCGGCGCGGGCTGTCCTGGATGCAGAAATTATATACGTTGAAGCCCATCTCGCCAAGAGTAGAAGCGGCCGACGCGCCGGCGAGGCCGGTACCGACAACGATGATGTCGAGGTTGCGCTTGTTGGCAGGGTTTACGAGGTGCTGATGAGCTTTGTAGTTGGTCCATTTCTCAGCGACAGGACCTTCGGGGATTTTCGAGTCAATCGTGTACTCAGGCATGTTGCCGCTTTCGATGTCGGCGTATTCGTGCATGATAGGTGTTGAATCAATCATGCCCTCAAGGTTGGTTGTTTGTGCCATATCTCTGAGTGATTATTAGTTTATTGAATCTGTTTGAGCTTCTTCGGCAGCGGGAGTCTCGACTGCTTTGGGAGCGGCCTGGGCCTTGGCATAATCTGTGCGCTGCTGAACGAACTGGCCGAACTGACCGATTTGCTGCAGATACTGGCCTGCGTTCTTGCAGTCGGGAGCCTGCTTTGCAGCGGCCTCGCTGATAGCATTTGCTGCAGTTGAGTAATACTCGCCACGGTCAACAAAGAAAGTCGTAGCTGCGAGGGGGTCGGTCTGGTCGAGAGTAGAAGTCTCGAGCTGGAACTCTTCGATAAGTTCCTGTGCGCGTTCGTTCCAATACTCGGCATACTGCTCCTGGAGTGCCGGAGCGGTAAGGAAGTACTGTTTCTTGGCCTGGACGGTGAAGAGGACGGCCTGGGCAACGAACAGGAGAACCACGATAGAAGTCCACCAGCAAGCAATTGCCTTGAGGCGCGGCAGCCAGATATTGCCGTTCCAACCGATAGTCTGGAACATCGACCAGAAACCGTGGTTCATGTGGAACCAAAGGGCCACGAAACCGATGATGTAGATAACGGGGGTCCACCAGTTTTCAAAAGCAGCCTGGAGGAAGAGTGTGCCAAACTCGGGAGCAGCGGGTGCGTCGTTGACCTGGGGAAGAACCGACAGTTCATGCGACATAAGCTCCTGGAGCTGCATCTTTGCCCAGAACTGGATAAGGTGCACAACCAGGAAGGCAAGCACTACGATACCGAGTACGAGCATGTTCTTCGACGACCATTCAACGCCGGGATAGTGAGCGTTGACAGCATAGCGGTCGTTGCCACGGGCCTTACGGTTCTGTACGGTAAGCCACAGGGCATAGATGATGTGGATGATGAACAACAGCGCAAGACCGGCCGAAGCTATCAGCGCATACCAGTTGGCACCCAGGAACATGCAAATCTGATTGTAGGCTGCAGGCCACAATAGGGCAACCGAATTCATCAACACGTGAAAAGTTACGAATAGGACGAGGCAGATGCCCGTGATGGCCATCACGAACTTACGTCCTATAGATGAGCTTGTTAACCACATAAGATGATTGTTTTTGATTGATTTATGAATTGTTTGTATCTTTTTGCTGCGGTCACGGCGAATGGGCCTCTTTGCGGAGGCTCCGCCAATTATTCTGCAAATTTAAGGAGTTTTGACTATCTTAACAACTAATTGACGAAAAAATTCTTCAATGTAAGGCGACATTTTCACTTTTTGCACGTATCTAAACAAAAAAACACTATGGAAAAGGACACACTATATGATAAGATAGCCGGGTCGCTTATCGGCGGCGCAGCCGGTGACGCCCTTGGCTTCACTGTAGAATTTAACAGCCTCGGGATAATCAAGGCAACCTACGGCAACGACGGCATATCGGCATACGAACCAGTCAATGGAGTGGCCCAGATAAGCGACGACACACAAATGACGCTCTTTACTGCCGATGCACTGACGCAACTCGGAAACGAGTCATACAATACAAATATAGCTCTCAGATATATAAAAGATGACTACCTGGCCTGGTATAGAACCCAGGGATGCCAAGCCCGTCTCGCGCCTCATTCACCCCTCGAAGACATACCCCAACTGCACAGCCGTCGCGCACCGGGCATCACATGTCTGAGCGCGCTGGGCGCTTTGAGCATGGGGCGCGTAGTCGAGAACGACAGCAAGGGCTGCGGAGGCGCAATGCGCGTTGCTCCTGTCGCACTCTATGCCCTTAGGCGCAGCGACATGTCGGCTCTCGACGTTGCCAATCTTGCCGGCGAAGCTGCACTGCTTACGCATCGGCACCCACTCGGCTTTATCAGCGCGGCATATTTGGCTACCACCATATATCTATGCGCCAATGACACATCTCAAAATCAAGATGAAATTCTTTATGTCAACGCACCCAAAGCCATATCAGTTATAGAAGAGTTGTACGGCAAGGACTATGCTCATGCTGTGAAACAGATGACCGCAATAGTCGAAAAAGCCGTAAGAATGGCAAGAGAAAAAGACTCTCTCGACATTGACAACATTCGCAGCCTCGGCGAGGGCTGGGTTGGCGAAGAAGCAGTAGGCATAGCCCTCTACTGCGCCCTGCGGCACAGCGATGATTTCTCGGCAGCACTCCGCGCCGCTGTCAATCACGACGGCGACAGCGACTCGACAGGTGCAATCTGCGGCAACATATTAGGTGCGATATGGGGGTACGACCGTATTCCATACATATGGAAAGAAAACCTCGAACTGCACGACACTCTCCTGGCCACAGCCCGACGACTCGCAGATATAAACATATAATAATAACCTGTTGGATGAATTAAATTAGTGCATATTTTACTTGACCAATTTTCCGATGATTGACGTAATTGACATATCGCAGAACAGTAAGAGCCGAGACTTTGGCCGCAATGCGGGTAAAGAGGCCTATTGGTTGCTTTGCGTAATTGCGTATCATCAGAAAGTGGTCATTGAGCTGGGAGAAGAGTGTCTCAATCCTTTTTCTAAATTTCCTGTAAGCCCAAATCGGCGCCCGCCAGTTCTTTTGGTTGAGCCGATAGGGGACTTCCAGCGAGATATGTGCCACCTCAAACAGATTCTGCTGAATGTCGGCGCTAAGATAACCCTTGTCGCCAAGCATCAGGCAATCACGATATTGCCATTGGACATCCTGAAGATATTGGAGGTCATGAACGTTGGCCGCAGTCATGTCATAGCTGTGGATGACTCCGCTTATTCCGCAGACTGCATGGAGCTTATACCCGTAATAATGCATGTTTTGGGAGGCGCAGTAGCCCCAGGCCGGGGCCAGTCCGGGCGTCTCCCGGCCCATGGCGCAGCGTGCCGCCCTCGCGTTCTTGCAGACCGGGACAGGCTTGGAGTCCACGCTGAACACATCTTCGCCCCCATCCATTACCGCAGCTATGTCTTTGCGGATTTCTTCACCGAGGCGGTAGGTGAGTTTGCGACGCTGATTGTACTGGCGGCGTGTTATAAGATTAAGGAATTGGTCGGCGCACTCATTGTGCAACCTATAAAACAGGTAGTTTTCACTGTCGATACTGAAGGCTTCCGCCGTGGCGGAAAGGGCGAGGACTTCCAGGTCAGAGAACTTTGGAACAACCCCTCTGCGGGGTACATTCCCGAGTTCATTTACACGATTTCCGGCAAATTTTTTGAATATGTCGAGGATTTTTCCGAACTTTACGATGAAGTTGTGCATAAGCGCGATAATAGTAACCAACGGTTTGACCACCACTAATCTACTAAATATCAGTAATATGCACAACTTTTTTCATTATAAATATTTTAGAAAATTAATTCAACCAACGGGTAATAATAGCAACCCGGCAAAGGCATCGTTGTCACACAGCATTGTGTGGCGACGGTGCTTTTGTCGTACGCTGAAAATTTAGTAATTTTGCCAAAGCCAATCATAATTAACACCATGAAACATAAATTACCTTATATTGTGCTGTTCGCCGCAGCTTTATCCGGGTCATGCACTATGTCGGAAGACAAAGGTACCAACTACTATTTCGACTCGGCCAACGGCAGTGATGCCAACGAAGGCACCGCCCCCGGCTCGGCGTGGAAAAGCCTGGAAAAAATCAAAGACGTAAACCTTGCACCGGGCGACAGCGTGCTACTAAAACGCGGCAGCCGCTTTGAATGTGCCGTAGAGTTTACCGCCCATGGGGGCGAGGGGTCTCCAATCGTGATAGATGCATACGGCCCTGGAGAAGACCCATGCATCGCCGCACCCGACAGTTCGCTCTATGCCGTGGCAATCTACAACTCCGACTACGTGACGCTGCAAAACATCGAAGTTGTAAATACCGGCTCGCAAAGGATTGCCGGACGGACGGGTGTCCTGGTCAAATGTGAGAATTACGGCACATCTCACGGAATCACTCTCAACTCGCTCTACATACACGACGTCAACGGAAGCCTTGTGAAAGAAGAAGGCGGTGGTAGCGCGATACTGATTAAAAACGGTTGGGATAGCGATAGCACCGTGTCGGTATTCGACCATCTCACCATCAAGAATTGCATTATACGCCGCTGCGAACGCAACGCCATGATATGGAGCGCCCCCTGGAGCCGCACCGACTGGCATCTGAGCACAAACACGCTTGTGCAAGGCAACCTGATAGAAGGAGTACCCGGCGACGGCATCGTGCCCATCGGCTGCGACGGAGCGATAATAGAGTACAACCTGATGCGCGACTGCCCGATGACGCTGCCTGACACCGAGGCCGCTGCCGGTATATGGCCCTGGAGTTGCGACAATACAATCATTCGCTTCAACGAAGTATCAGACCACAAGGCCCCATGGGACGCCCAGGGATTTGACAGCGACTACAACTGCACCAATACACACATAGAATATAACTACAGCCACGACAACGACGGCGGCTTCGTGCTTATCTGCAACAGCGGCACATGCCGCGAGCCGCACAGCGTCGGCAACACCGGCACGGTGATAAGCTACAATATCAGCTATGGCGACGCCATACGCCAAAGGCCGACACGTGTAGGCACATTCTCGCCCACAATCCACATTGCAGGGCCTTGCGACAGCACATTGATAGAAAACAACATATTCTTTATCACACCGAAGCCTTCGGATAAGGTAGACCGTCACGCAGTATGGTCAGACTCCTGGGACGGCTATGCCAGCAGGACTACATTCAGAGACAACGTGTTTTATACCACGGAGCCGTCTAAATTCGATTTCACCCAATCGACCGATAATGTATTTGAAGGCAATTATTTTTACGGCAAGTTCAATAGCGTACCCTTGGAGAATAATATCGAAGTACCGTCCGACTCTTTGACCCAAATACTGCCCTCGCTCTTAACCGAAGTACCTATAGCCAACGGTAAGGCAACAATCAAAACTGTAGACAAAGAGGCAATCGAACGCTATTTTAAAACGCTCAAATCAAACGAATAACAATGAACACTATATTACGGACAAGCATTTCAGCCTTAGCTACTGTCATGGCCTTAACAAGCCAGGCCGAAAACCTTCGCCTACACTACGACAAGCCGGCAAAATATTTCGAGGAGGCCCTCGTAATAGGCAACGGTAAGCTCGGCGGCATAGTTTACGGCGGCATAGACTGCGACAGCATATCGCTCAACGACATAACACTATGGAGCGGTATGCCCGACACGACGACATATACACAAGACTTTAAATCAGCGTTAACTGATGTACGCGAAGCCCTTGACAAAGGAGACTATGCCGGGGCCGACAAAGCCAATCGCGCATTGCAAGGTCATTATAGCGAGAACTACCTGCCGTTGGGACGACTGTATATAAGGAAACACGGGGCAAAATCATCAGCCGAAATCAGCCGACAGCTCGATATCTCGGAAGCAGTTGCCACCACGACCGATGACTCTTTCGCACGAGAATACTTTGCCTCGTCACCCGACTCGGTAATTGCTGTCAGCATAAACGCACGCCAAAAAGCCAAGCTCGATTTCAGTATCGATTTCTCTTCCCTGCTACCCCACACAGTGAGCGTAGAGGGAAATGAGATAATAGTCGACGGCTATGCGTCTTATCATTCCTACCCCAACTATTACAACGCTATTCCCAATCAGGAGAAACACCTCTACGACCCGTCGAAAGGCATACACTTCCGCACGGTCATACTGGTCGATGCGCCGGGTAGCCATATCAAAGCCGACGGCAACTCAATAACGGTAAAGGGCGGTAAATTGGCCGCTATCTATGTGTCGAACGAGACCAGTTTTAATGGTTTCGACAAAAACCCCGTAACCAACGGAAAGGAATATAAACAAGTAGCCCAGAATAATGTAAGCAAAGCCCGGGCAAAGGGGTACGACACTCTTCGTCGCAGTCATATCAACGACTATAAATCGTTTTTCGACCGTGTGTCGCTCGACCTCGGCAAGACCGCACCCGAGATAGCATCACTACCAACTGACGTACAGCTAAAGGACTATACACTAAAAGGTCAACACAACCCCGAGCTTGAAGCCCTGTATTTTCAATATGGCCGTTACTTGCTCATATCCTCGTCACGCACCCCGGGCGTTCCGGCAAATCTGCAAGGATTATGGAACGAGTCGCTCTTGCCACCATGGAGCAGCAACTATACCACCAACATCAACCTCCCCGAAAATTACTGGGGCGTAAATGTTACCAACCTGTCAGAACTCCACCAGCCGCTGCTTGACTTCATCGGTCAACTTGCAGCCAACGGGACTCGTTCGGCGAAAACATTTTATGGCGTAGAGCGTGGTTGGAGCCTGGGCCACAATACTGACATCTGGGCAATGACCAACCCTGTCGGCCTACAGTCGGGCGACCCGGTATGGGCTTGTTGGAACATGGGCGGAGCATGGATTGCGTCACACATCTGGGACCACTATCTCTTCACCAAAGACATGTACTTCCTCCGCAAATATTACCCCTATCTAAAAGGCGCGGCTGATTTCTGCCTGAGCTGGATGGTCGAAAAAGACGGCAAACTTATGACGTCGCCGGGTACCTCGCCAGAAAACCAATTCCTTACCGACGAAGGGAAGAGGGTTGCAACATCTTACGGTGTGACATCCGACCTCGCTATGATACGCCAGTGCCTTTCCGACGCAGTGGCTGCGGCAAAAGTGCTTGACACCGATGCTGCCTTCGTGGCCGAGGCTCAAACAGCATTACCTCAACTCGCACCTTATCAAATTGACTCGCGTGGCGCTATCCAGGAATGGTATCATCCGTTTAAAGAAGCCGAGCCAAACCACAGGCATCAGTCACATCTCTACGGGCTCTTCCCGGGAAACCATATCAGCCCCGACAAAACTCCCGACCTTGCCAAGGCCGCGCACAAGACCCTCGAACTGCGCGGCACTGAATCGACCGGCTGGAGCACAGGTTGGCGAATCAACCTCTATGCCCGCCTGCTTGATGCCGACATGGCATACGCCACTTACCGCAAATTGCTGAAATATATCAGTCCCGACAAATATAAGGGCGACGATACTGTACGCGGAGGAGGCACCTACCCTAACCTACTCGACGCACATTCACCATTTCAAATCGACGGCAACTTCGGTGGGACGGCCGGCGTGGCGGAAATGCTCATACAGTCTGACTGCTCGTCAATCACCCTCCTGCCTGCCGTACCCGAAAAATGGAATACGGGCAATGTGAGAGGCCTGAAAGCAAGGGGCGGATATACAGTAGACTTCGGCTGGTCTGACGGAAAAGTGACTAAGGCAACCGTCTTTTCTGCCATGGGCGGCACCACCGTGCTCAATATCAACGGCAAACCATACGACGTAAGCCTCAATCCTGGGCAAGCCTTAACACTCGACTTCGACTAACTTTTATAATATGTATAACCGATTATTATTATTTTCAATAGCCGTTGCGGCCACATTGTCACTACCGGCGCAAAAAACGCGATGGTGCTTAAGCACAGGCGACAACCTGTGGTCATGTCGCGACATAAACCTCGAAAAGGCACCTAAAAACGACGTTGTGACCGACATAACACCGTCGCCAGAGCATGAGTTCAAATGCCTCGGCACGACATTCAACGAACTCGACTGGGATGCGTTTCTCTCCCTTACCCGCGACGAGCAAGACGAAATCATGCACCGGCTTTTTGCTCCTGACGGCGACCTAAAGTTTACCCGTGGACGAATATCGATGAATTGCAACGACTACGGGCGGGCATGGTATAGCTGTGACGACGTGGCCGGGGATTTCGAACTTCGATACTTCAACATCGACCGCGACAAACGCAGCATCATCCCTCTGATACGCGCAGCTCAGAAATATAACCCCGACTTGACATTCTGGGTGTCGCCGTGGTCGCCACCGGCATGGATGAAAATCAACAACGACTACCCGGTAGTCAGCAGCAAGCACAACGATGCCGACCCACGAGCCGACTATCTGCTCTTCGGCGTGACCGACGACATTGACGAAGACGAGATGAAGCTGCTCGGTGAGCGCAAGGGTCAGTTTCCCCGACGCCTCGCGACACAGGACTACTTCATACAAGACCCTCGTTATCTGAAGGCATACGCCGATTATTTCTGCAAGTTCATCGACGAGTACAAAAAACAGGGCGTGCCAATCGACATGGTTATCTACCAGAACGAGGCTTACAGCTACACACCCTATCCGGGCTGTGCCTGGACGGCAGAAGGCACCGTGCGCTTCAACCGCGACTACCTCGCCCCGACTTTGAAGAAGATGCACCCCGACGTAAGCCTCTACCTCGGCACGTTCAACACCAACCGTCGCGACCACGTAGAGAAAATATTATCTGACAGCACACTGCGCGAGAGCATCGACGGACTTGCCTTTCAATGGGAAGGACGCGAAATACTCCCGTCCATACAAAGCCAATACCCGGCATACGACTATATATGCTCGGAAAGCGAGTGTGGCAACGGCGATATGGACTGGAAGGCGGCCGAACACACATTCTTCCTTATATGTGACAATTTAGGCAAAGGCTGCACCCAGTGGTTCAACTGGAACTTCCTTCTCCCCAAGAAAGGCACCAGCCCCTGGGGGTGGAACCAGAACGCCCTAATCGAACTCGACCCTGACACACGTACTGTCAGGTACACGCCCGAATATTATGCGGTAAAACATTTCTCGCAGGCACTCACTGCCGGCGACACCATCACGGGCTATATACCCCTCGACGAAGGCGGTATCTCGGGCCTTGCAACCAAGGATAAATCCGGTCGTGAAAGTATCTTCCTTTCCAACACCAAAGACCAAGCCCGGGATATATCGCTAAAAGTAGGGGCTAAATATCTCAATGTCACCCTGCCGCCACATTCACTCAGCAGTTTCAGAAACGTAAAATAAAATATTTACACCAATACACTTGGGCGAGAAGCAGGCAGAAACCTGTTTCTCGCTTTTGTTTCTCGACGAATAGTCGTATATTTGCAGCAAAATAAATGAACATGGAACACGAAATCAAGAAATGGAAACTCTTAGAGTCGGAGTACATCATACGTCGGCCCTGGCTTACCGCCCGTCGTGAAAAAGTGCAGTTACCCGACGGCACCATACACCCCGAGTATTACGTACTCGAATATCCCGACTGGGTAAATATAATAGCCGAAACTAAAGATGGACGCTATGTACTTGTAGAACAATACCGCCACGGCCTTGGCGAAGTGTCAATCGAGCTGTGTGCCGGATGCGTCGAACCCGGGGAAGCCCCTGTCGACGGAGCCAGGCGCGAGCTGCTCGAAGAGACAGGTTTTGGCGGCGGCGAATGGGAACTCATAGCTACCCTGTCGCCAAACTCGAGCACATCTACAAACATGTGCTATTGCTTCGTGGCTCATGGAGTCGAAATCAAAGACAAAGAACAACATCTCGACACTACCGAAGACATAGCCGTGCACCTGGTTACACGCGACGAATTATACCGGCTCCTTTCCGATGGCGAAATAAAACAGGCAATGATGGCCGCGCCTTTGTGGAAATATTTTGCAACAAAGGAAAAATAATTTTACCAAAGCTTGCGGCTGTATTAACATTTTTTGTAATTTTGCCGAGAATAGTGTAAAGTTATGGTAAAAATCAAGACCAATGTGTGGCGCACCGCCCGCGACTATATCTTCATAACCGTAGCCATGGCAATATATGCCTTTGGCTTTTGCGCGTTTATCTTGCCTGAAAAGGTCGTAATCGGCGGTCTTGCCGGCATAGGCACCATAGTTTACCTCACCCTGGGCATACCTGTGGCAATAACCCAATATGCCTGCAACCTTGCCCTGTTGGCAATTGCCTATAAAGTCGTAGGCAAGAAATTTGTCCTCGGCACAATCTACGGGGCAACGATGATTTCGGTCTTCGTCGGCATTTTTCAGCCGCTATTTGACGAACCGCTGACCAACGAACCGTTTATGAATATCGTGATAGGCGGCCTTATGGCCGGCCTGGGCGTAGGTATAGCCTTCACCCACAATGGTTCGTCGGGCGGTACTGATATTGTGGCGGCAATGGTGTCGAAATACACCAACGTGACCGTGGGCCGCACGATGCTCTACAACGACTGCATCATCATATCATCGTCATATTTCATTTCTCACCGTATCGACCTTGTCGTATATGGTTTCGTGGTACTAATCTTATGCTCGTATATGGCCGATATGCTGATTAATACCAACCGTCAGGCCGTACAGTTTACCATATTCTCAAAAAAATGGCAAGAGATAGCGACAGCCATAAATAACGAGGCGCGTCGTGGCTGCACCGTACTCTCGGGTATGGGCTGGTATTCGAAGCAAGACGTGAAGGTGCTGCTTGTCATGTGCCGCAAAATAGAATCGGTTACGATATCACGTATAATAAAATCAATAGACCCCGAAGCCTTCGTCACACAGACCAACTGCAACGGTGTATATGGCAAAGGCTTTGACGAGCTAAAAGTAAAGATGCCGATGCCTCACAAGGGCGATAAAAACCGAGTAAAAGTTGCCGATGCCGACGTGGCTGAGTAAGATAATATCGATGTATGTCGACGGCTTCCGCTCAATGACTGTCGGGCGCAAGCTATGGCTGCTCATACTCATAAAGCTTTTTATATTTTTCGCGATATTGAAGTTGTTTTTCTTTCCAGATATATTACAAAGCACATACGACAACGATGCCGACCGAGCGGCAGCAGTACGCGAGGCACTGGCAAATCCATAAGTAACATTAACAACCATAATATCTAACTATGAACGATTTACTAAGCGTGGTTGATTGGTCGCGGGCACAGTTCGCACTGACAGCCATGTACCACTGGCTATTTGTGCCATTGACAATCGGACTGTCGGTGATTGTAGCAATCATGGAGACAATCTATGTGCGGACCGGTCAGGAACGATGGAAAGGAATAACAAAATTCTGGATGACCCTCTTCGGCATAAACTTTGCCTGCGGCATAGCCACGGGCCTGATACTTGAATTCGAGTTTGGTACCAACTGGTCTAACTACAGTTGGTTTGTAGGCGACATATTCGGTGCCCCACTTGCAATCGAGGGCCTGTTAGCATTCTTTATGGAAGCTACCTTTGTAGCCGTGATGTTTTTTGGATGGAAAAAAGTGAGCAAGCGGTTCCACCTGTTGTCTACATGGCTTGTAGCCCTCGGTGTGTCACTCTCGGCTCTATGGATACTTGTAGCCAACGCCTGGATGCAGTCGCCTGTAGGCATGGAGTTCGACCCGGCCCAGATGCGCAATGTCATGTCGGATTTCGGCGCAGTGGTGCTCAGCCCGGTTGCTATCAATAAGTTCTTCCATGCCGTCTTTAGCGGCTGGGCCCTTGCCGGTATATTTGTCATAGGCGTAAGTTCGTGGCTACTATTGCGCAAGCGCAATGTGTCGGCAGCACAAAGCTCGATGCTGATAGGTGCATGTGTCGGCCTTATCGGTATGCTTGTCACATTTATGACCGGCCACGGTTCGGCCGTAGAGGTTGCCAGGGTGCAGCCCATGAAACTGGCCGCAATGGAAGGCGTGTATAACGGCAATGTCGGTCAGGACCTCACAGCCTTCGGCATACTCAAACCTGACGCCGCCGCTACTCCCGACGACCCGATGATGTTTGCCATTGATTTGCCCAAGGGCCTCTCGTATATGATATATATGCGTGGCGATGGTTTCGTGCCGGGTATCAACGACCTGATAGCCGGACGCACCATCAACGAAGCCGGTGATACCGTCTACGGCCTCAGCTATGCCGACAAACGCGAAATCGGTCTTGCAGCGCGCCAGGCTCTACGCGACTATGCTGCTGCAAACGAAGCCGGCGATGCAGCCACCATGGAGGCTGCAGCCGCTTCGGTCAAGGAAAACTTCGAATACTTCGGTTACGGCTACCTTGACAATCCGTCGGATGCCGTGCCCCCGGTCGGTATGACTTTCTACGCATTCCACATCATGGTATTGACCGGCGGCTACCTGTTGCTGTTCCTCATCGTGGCAGCATTCGCAAGCTACCGCAAGTCTAAATTGCTCGAACGCGCCTGGTTCCTGTGGCTCGGCATACTGTCGGTAGCCATAGTATGGGTATGCAGCCAGTCGGGCTGGGTACTTGCAGAGGTCGGCCGCCAGCCCTGGGTAATTCAGGACCTGATGCCTACAAATGCCGCCATCAGCGGAATACAGGCATCGTCGGTACAGCTTACATTCTGGATTTTTGCCGCGATATTTACCGCGCTGCTCATAGCCGAAATAAGTATCATGCTGCGCTATATAAACACAGCATCAAAGTCTAACATCGAAACACACGACTAAAATGGACACACTCGCAATATTACAGTCATATTGGTGGCTGCTTATCGCCGTTCTTGGCGCAGCACTCGTCTTCTTACTCTTCGTGCAGGGCGGCCAGTCAATGCTCATGTGCCGCTTCAGCGATGACGAACGCCAACTCATGGCCAACTCGCTCGGCCGCAAGTGGGAATTTACATATACGACGCTCGTGGTTTTCGGTGGAGCTTTTTTTGCCTCGTTCCCCTTGTTCTACAGCACCAGTTTCGGTGGTGCATACTGGCTTTGGATGCTTATATTGTTGAGTTTCGTACTCCAGGCCGTCAGCTATGAATTTCGCCGCAAGAAGGGAAATATCTACGGCACACGTGTTTACGACGGCTTTTTGATGTTCAACGGGCTTTTCGGCTGCGTGCTCTTGGGTGTGGCCGTGGGCACATTGTTCTTTGGCGGTGCATTTACAGTGACACGCACCAACATCCTCGATGCCGGCAGCCCCGTTATCTCGCAATGGGCTCCGACGCATGGTCTCGAGGCTATTGCCTGCTGGAAAAACCTGCTGTTGGGCTTTGCTGTTTTCTTCCTCGCACGCACCATGGCCGCAATGTACTTTATCAACAATATCGGCGGAGACAAGGACTTTACGGCACGTATGCGTCGCAAGGTGCTGGTCAACGGACTGAGCTTCGCAGTCTTGTTCGTAACATTCTTGGTGGTATTGATGTTGCAGCCTGGCTATCGTGTTGTCGCCGGCCATACCTTGTCAGAACCCAACATATATCTCCATAACCTATTAGGTATGTGGTGGCTGGCCCTTATCATGCTTCTCGGCGTGGTTGCTGTGTTGTATGCCATCTTCCGTTCGGCCCTCGATGGCAGTTGGCGTGCCGGCATCTGGTTTGGAGGCTTCGGAGCAGCCGCCGTGGTGGCCGTCCTCTTCCTCATTGCCGGTTACGGCGACACAGCCTATCTGCCCTCGACCGTCGACCCTGCATCCTCGCTCACAATCGCCAACAGTTCGTCGTCGCTCTTTACCTTGAAAGTAATGAGCTGGGTATCAATCCTCGTACCTTTCGTGTTGGCATATATTGCCTATACCTGGTACAAGATGAACAATACCCCCCTGACCGAACAGGAGCTGAAAGACGACTCACACGTATATTAAAAGCCAATGGCTGATACCTACCGTACCATAGCAAGCCCAAGCGAAGCTATCTTCAAAGAGAAGATGAGCAAATTTCTCGCTTTCGCCCACCCGGTCACAAATGCGGCCGAGGCAAAAAGCGTGGTGGCATCATATCAAAAAAAATATTTTGACGCCCGGCATGTATGCTGGGCCTATATGGTAGGTGCGGCCCGCACAGAATTTCAGAGCAACGACAACGGCGAACCATCAGGCACTGCCGGCAAACCTATTCTCGGCCAGATAAACTCATTCGAGCTGACCGACGTAGTAATCGTGGTAGTGCGCTACTTCGGCGGCATCAAACTCGGCACAAGCGGCCTTATTGCGGCCTACCGCGAGGCAGCGAGGCTTGCCCTGGGCGATGCCACCATCGAAGAGCGGCACGTGATGTCGGAAATAAAATTCACCTTTCCCTACCTTGCCATGAACGATGTGATGAAACTCACAAAAATTCCCGGCATCAAGATTGTAGGTCAGGAATTCGACAACACATGCACCATGACAGTGGCCATCAGGCTCGACGACGCCGCAACACTGAAAGAAAAACTATCAGATATCGACGGTGTATGCTTAGACGAGTGAACCTTTTTCGCACTACAATCGTTGTTATAGTCAGAAAGGCAATTTGCTGACTTCTTTAAAAAAGTCGTGACCTAATCAACCCAGTCTTTCTCCTCAACCCTCGCCATACCCCTTGGCGAGGGTTTGTTGTATATCGACAAACGTGAAGCGTGCTGTTAAAAAATGATAAATTTTATCTAAAATATCATTTAGCTTTGTTATAAATCATATCCAACTACTGATTTATGAGAAAGTATATAACATTATGCAGCTTCATATTAGCCGGGAATATGTTCTTGTCGGCAGTCGAACCACGTGTAGATATGCCGCCCTCATGGACATCCGACAGCATATTCACAGCGACAGAATATGGAGACAATGCCTCGTGGTGGCAGACATTCGACGACCCGGTGCTCGACAGCCTCATAAGCCTTGGCGAAACTAATAACTACAATCTGGCCGCTGCTGCAAAAAGAATTGATATTGCACGCAGCCAGCTACGCGCTGTCCGAGGGTCGTACGCCCCCACAATAGGCATCAATGCCGGCTACACTCGCGAACGCCAGTCAGGACTTATGAGCGGGCGTAGCGGCGAAGCCTCGACTATGTCGTATTTCACAGGCGCGGCTACAATGAGTTGGGAAATCGATGTATTCGGCAAAATCCGTGCCCAGGCCCGACATGCCGACAAATATGTCAAGGTCACTGCTGCCGAATATGCAGCAGCCATGGTAGCCCTCGACGCAGAGATTGCATCGACCTATATAAATCTCCTTGTCGAAAAACAGCAACTCGAGGTGGCACATGAGCACACCGAAAACCAGGCCCACATACTCGAAATAACAGAAGTACGCTATCGTACCGGCCTGGCGTCGAAACTCGACGTTGCCCAGGCGCGTACCCTCTACTACTCTACCATAGCATCAATCCCACTGCTCGAAGCATCGATTGAGGCATCATATAACGCTTTAGGAGTATTGACTGGACTCGGTCGCGAAGGTCTGCCGCAAGCAGTGTTCAGTGCCGACAAACTGCCAGACCACTACCAGCTTGCGGCCCTCGGCGCACCGCTCGACATATTACGCCGACGCCCCGACATAGTAGAGGCCGAGCGCAATATCGAACTCGCTGCCGCCGAACTCGGCATAGCGCGTAGTGCCTATCTGCCTTCGCTAAGCCTTTCAGCCTCAGTCGGTACGATGGCACATAATTTCGGAGACCTCTTCAAAGGGCCGTCGTTTACATACTCTATAGTGCCGACACTGTCGTGGACACTATTTGACGGCTTACAGCGCAGGAACACGGCCTTGGCCGCTCGACAAAGCATGGAAGCCCAGATAGACTCGTACAATCTGACGGTGCTCACCGCGATAGAAGAAGTACGCGACGCCATAGCCCGGTACAAATCATCGCTTCTCTATATCGAACGAATAGGCAACGTAGTGACGAGCAGCGAGGAAGAGGTGCAATTATCAATTGACCAATACAAGCAGGGCCTCACAATGTTCTCGAACGTTGTCGACGCCCAACTCAACTACCTGACATACCAAAACACCCTGATATCAGCCCGGGGTGATGCTATTTCATCATTGATAAGCCTATACAAAGCCCTCGGCGGCGGTTGGACCGAATAATACCTCATAACTATGAACAAGACATTGACATACATTGCAATAGCAAGCGCCATCTGCGGCGTTGCATGCAGCAAGGGCCATGACACGGCAAGTGAACGAAGCGAGAGCGTAGACGTTGCTCTCCCCGTTGTGGATTCGGTAACGCTCTATAAGACGTATCCGGGCTCGCTTATTGCCGACCGCGAGGTGAAACTTGTGGCGAGAGTCAACGGTTATCTCGAATCAAAGAACTACCAGTCGGGTGATTTTGTAAAAAAAGGGACGGTGCTGTTTACTATCGAGTCGCGAAACTATCGCGATGCCGTTGAGCGCGCCCGAAGTGCCGTCGCTACCGCCGAGGCAAACCTACAATATGCCCAAACACGCTACGAAGCCCTGGCGGAAGCCCTAAAGAGTGACGCCGTAAGCCGCATGGAAGTCGAGCAAGGTTTAAGCACGCTCAACGAATGTAAGGCCAGCCTCGCTTCAGCCAAGGCATCGCTTGCATCCGCCGAAACACAATTGTCATACTGCACCGTCAGGGCACCGTTCGACGGTCACATCTCAACAGCATATTATGATGTAGGGTCGTATGTAGGTGGGGAAGGAGCCCCGGTAGATTTGGCCGACATATACGAGGACGCCACAATGATTGCCAAATTCTCAATAAATGATGCCGACGCACTGTTAGACCTACAGCACAACATACAGTCTAACGCGGTTGACTACAAACATATACCCGTGACATTCAACGACACTATCGGCCACAATTACACGGCGTCGCTCGACTACCTGTCGCCCCACGTCAATACCTCGACAGGTACGCTGGAGATACAGGCACTGATAGACAATAAGTACGGCGAGCTACGCAGCGGTATGTTTGTCAGCGTCGACCTGCCCACGGGCACCAATCCACGTGCCGTCCTTGTAAAAGATGCGGCAATATCGACCGACCAGCTTGGCAAATATCTATATGTAGTCAACGACTCCGACCGCGTTGTCTATACCCCCATCACCGCCGGACCGCTTGTACACGACACCATGCGCATCGTAGAAAAGGGCATCAAGCCCACCGATAAGTACGTGACCAAGGCCATGCTCAAAGTACGCGACGGCATGACAGTCAAACCAGTAATAGTACCATAGCCATGTTCAGTAAATTTTTTATCACACGCCCGATATTTGCCACGGTGCTGGCAATATTGATGATATTGGCCGGTATTCTCACTGTCAAGACCCTGCCTGTAGCCCAATATCCCGACATCACTCCGCCTACGGTATTCGTCATGGCAACTTATCCAGGTGCCGACGCGCAGACAGTGGCCGAAGCCGTAGGTGTGCCTATCGAGCAGCAGGTCAACGGCGTAGAAAATATGATGTATATGTCGTCGACCTCGGGCAGCGACGGCTCGTACCAGCTCGAAATAACGTTTGAAAACGGTACCGACCTCGACATGGCCGCAGTAAAGGTACAAAACCGCGTGGCCCAGGCCGAGCCGGTGCTACCGACCTCGGTAAAGCAGCAGGGCGTAAATGTGATGTCGCGCTCATCAGACATTATACTCTTCGTCGCCCTCGAATCAGAAGTCCCCGGCCGTTACGACGGTCTCTATCTGACCAATTATGCACAATTGAGCATTGTCGACGAATTGTCGCGCCTCGACGGTGTAGGTCAGGTAAATGCTTTCGGCTCGGGAAACTACTCAATGCGAGTGTGGCTCGACCCTGAAAAAATGAGGGTACGCGGCATAACACCCGAAGACGTAACCGCCGCCATATCGAGCCAGAACATCGAGGTATCGGCAGGTTCGGTCGGTGCCCCGCCATCGGCAACGGCGCAACAATTCGAGTACACGCTCACCTCGCGCGGACGCCTTGACAATGCCGATGAATTTGGCAATATAGTGATACGCACCGGTAGCGACGGAGCCATACTACGGCTACGGGACATTGCGAAAATCAACCTCGGCAGCAGTTCTTACTCCATGACATCTAACGTGTCGGGCGAAGATGCCGGACTTATCGGCATATACCAGCTACCCGGTGCGAACGCGATGAAGGTTGCGGCGAATGTAGAGAAGAAACTCGAAGAGCTTAAACAATATTTTCCCGAAGGCGTCGATTACCGCATTATACTAAACACGACAGACTTCGTGTCGGCATCAATCGACGAGGTACTGGTCACCTTCCTCGAGACCACACTTATCGTAATGCTGGTAATATTGCTCTTCTTGCAAAACTGGCGCGCCGTAATCATACCCATGATTACCATACCCGTTTCACTTATTGCGACTTTCGCGGTAATGAAACTCATGGGATTTACGCTCAACACACTGACTTTGTTTGGCCTCGTATTAGCTATCGCTATCGTGGTTGACGATGCCATTGTGGTGGTTGAGGATGTGAGCCGCATCCTCGACAAAGGCGGTGTGACACCGACACAGGCTGCCGAACAGGCCATGAAGGAACTCCAAGGCCCTGTAATCGGCGAAGTCCTGGTACTACTGTCAGTCTTCATACCCACGGCTTTCATTTCAGGTATCACGGGCCAGCTATACAAACAGTTCGCCCTCACCATCGCTGTTTCTACGGCATTCTCGGGCTTCAATGCCTTGACATTCACACCGGCGATGTGCGCCCTCTTCCTCAAACCATCAAAAGGACAGCCGAAGTTCTTTATCTATCGGTGGTTCAACGCCGGATTCGAAAAAGTACGCACGGCATACAACAGCACTGTCGGCAAACTCTTAGGGCGTCCTGTCATGGCAATGGTCATCTTTGCCGCCCTGTGCGTGTTGGCTTTCTGGGGATTTATGCGCTGGCCCAAGAGCTACGTGCCGTCTGAAGACATGGGCTATTTCATGACCTCGATACAGCTACCGACGGGCGCATCGCTCGAACGCACAGACTCGGTGGTGCGTTCCCTCTCGGCCGATATACGCCGGCTCCCCCAAGTCAAAGACGTAATATCAGTCTCGGGCCAGTCGTTCCTTGGCGGCGGTGCAAGCAGCAACCTGGCTTCGATGTTCGTCGTGCTCGAACCGTGGAAAGACCGTAAAGGTAAAGACAACGGTGTGGACGCTGTCATAGCCGCCGTCGACCGCCTTGCCGCCAAGCATCAGGAGGCAATAGTATTTTCGGTCAATCCGCCGTCTATCCCCGGCCTTGGCATGTCGTCGGGCCTCGAGATGCAATTGCTCGACATAAACAATCTCGGCGCAAAAGAAATCGCGCAGACTGTTGCAGAAATCCAAAAGGCTGCCGCCGACTATCCCGAACTGCGCCAAATATCGTCGCTATATCAGGGACAGGTACCCCAATACCAGCTAAAAGTCGACCGAGACAAAGTAAAGCTCTACGGACTGACACTCGAGGGGGTCTACTCAACCCTGTCGACATTTATGGGGTCTGACTATGTAAACGACTTCGTTAAATTTGGCCGCACCTACCAAGTGCTCGTAAGTGGTAGCGCTGATGCGCGTAGCAAAGTGGAAGGCGTGCTCAACCTCTCTATCAGAAATTCGCAAGGCGATATGGTGCCGTTTGCCACCTTCGCGTCAGTAGAAGAAGTGATGGGACAACCGACGGTAAACCGCTATAATATGTACACCACTGCAGCGGTAACAGGCTCGCTCAACCCGAATATCAGCTCGTCGGCCGGCATCAAGGCCATGGAAGAAATCATGGCAAAGACCGTGGGCCCGAGCTTCGGATATGCGTGGACGGGCGAAGCATTACAGGAAACCCAGTCTGGCACGACAATCACGATGACACTTATCTTCGCCGTAATCATAACCATCCTGGTACTTGCCGCGCAATACGAGTCGTGGACAGACCCCGTGGCCGTAGTCGCCACCACGCCCACGGCCATACTCGGCGCAGTCTTGGGCTGTATATTCCTCAACCAGAGCGTGAGCATCTATACCCAAATCGGCATAATACTGCTCCTTGGCATGGCTGCGAAAAACGCCATCCTCATCGTGGAATACGCCATGGACTACCGCAAGGCCGGCCAGCCAATACGGCAGGCAGCCTCCGATGCAGGCAACGTGCGTCTGCGCCCTATATTGATGACAGCCATGGCATTTGTATTCGGCGTGATGCCGATGCTCTTCGCCACCGGTGCCGGTGCCGCAAGCCGGCTGTCGTTAGGCACGGCAGTAGTCTTCGGCATGGCAGTAAATGCAATCCTCGGCACTTTGTTCGTACCATCGTTCTGGGAACTGCTACAGAAGCTGCGCGAAAAATATCTTTCGAGAATATTCAACTGACATCAATTGACCAACGAGGGCGCATCACCAATAAATGCACCCTCGTTTCGTTATAAAATGCAAAAAAGATTCTATGGCCGGGAGATTCTTATTCAGTGACCTTATTTGTTATTTAGCGCGGTAACTATTTGGGGCAACAATGCCTTTTGGCCGTCGTTTTCAATTATTATTAGCGGTATCTGCCGTGCCAGGGAGCCCTCGTCGGCCTGTTGAACCGCAATGCGGCTACGAACCTGTTGCGCTGTCGCATTGTTGCGCCGCATAACCCGTGCAACCCTTATATCGATAGGTGCGGTCACACGCCATTCGGCATCGACAACCTCAACCATACCGCTACTGTGCAATATGGCTGTTTCCACGAATATAATGTCGCGACACTGCCTGGATGCCCACTGAGCGAAATGCCTGCGTACTGCGGTATGTACGATAGAATTGAGGATTGATAATTTAGCATCGTCGGCAAATACTATTTCGGCAAGGCGAACCCGGTCAATACAACCGGCGGAAACAACGTCTGCATCAAGGTCTTCTACGAGCCTCTGCTTTATCACGGCGTCAGCATCCATCAATGCCTTTGCCTCTGTATCGCAGTCATAGACCGAATATCCCCATATACGCAATATGCGGCTTACAACAGACTTTCCAGAGCCTATTCCTCCGGAGATACCTATTATATAAGGTCTCATCAATGGCGTTCAATAATATACTCGGCACTATCAGCCGACAATTGCACATTCTGCAGATGCGAAGGCACATCTCTGAGCTTCAGCTTTATCATTCTCGAGCCGGTAAGGGGGTCGATGTTATTGTAATCAGCAACTACGCGAAAACGCACATCGCCTTTAGCATACAGACTCATCGGCACCATGAAAAATACATCTATCTGGGCCGGGAAAGTGATTAGCTTGATATTTTGAGGCACATTTACCGGTTCAATAACGACTTTGCGGCTCTTGAATATCATCGGTTCAACCTCGAAAGTGATGTCTATACTATCGGGAACCACACGCGAACGAGGCGGCCCGACAAGTTTTACACGCTGTGTGACGGTCTTGTCAAGCCCGAGTATACGCACCGGCTCGGTCGTCACACTGGTATAGTTGTCAGGAATCTTGCTGCCCGGAGCCATGTACACCTTTACCGTGTCGAGCGACAATTTGGGTCGGCCGGCCAAAGCTGCCTGCGGACCGGGAGTTACCTTATAATCTGCACGGACAGGCAGCATATAGCCACTATGTGTGGTATATGGCAAAGATATTGTGTCGGGATAGACCACACTGACCTGTGAGCCGCCCGACGCGGCGCGCACAAGGCCCTTCAAATCGGCATTGTTGAGCTGCACCATGCCATTGCGTGCGTAGGCACGGAAGTCGACATTGACTGTCGGCGCACCGCCAAAACTCATTTTCATAAGCTGGGTACCCTTGGCCCTGAGGCTGACACTGAGAGCATCAGGGCCTGTCGAAATCAGCGTGACGCTATCGGGCACATGCGTGATTTTGACGGGCATGCGCACGTCGCTTTGTTCTTCCTCATTTAGCGAAAGCACCGACCATAAAATGGCCGATACAATCACGAAAACCATAAACATAAGCACATCGCGCCCCCTCGGCGAACGAAACGCCGTGGCAACGCGATGTATGTATCTATGGATGGGAGACACCTTATTTCTGCTCTCCGTTCTGAGCAGCCTGGTTGGCATCTACTGCCGAAGGATAGACAGAACCCTTGTCAACACGTATTGTGATGCCTTTGGTGATTTCTACGATAAAGTATGCATCGGCAACGTCTTTAATCTTGCCATAAATGCCGCCCGCAGTGACGATGTCGCTACCGGCCTGAAGGCCTTCGCGGAATTTCTTAATCTCTTTCTGACGTTTCTGTTGCGGACGAATCATGAAGAAGTAGAAAATCACGAAGAGCGCGACAATCATCAGGATGCCCGACCATCCGCCGCCGGCAGCCTGCTGCTGTAAAAGAATAAAAGTAGTAGTCATATTTATTTTGGTTTATAAGATTTCTTATTATTCCGGTAGGTGTTATTTTTTAATAACGCCTTCCTGATTGAGAAGTTTGATGACGTTGTAGAGGACGCCGTTGATAAACTGACCGCTCCGGGCTGTGCTGTAGTCGTTTGCAATCTCGATATACTCGTTGAGCGTAACGGGCACGGGGATTGACGGATAGTTTATAATCTCGGCTATGGCTGTCATGAGTATGACAATATCCATAAAGGCGAGGCGCTCAGAGTCCCACTGTTCCTTATTGATAAAACGGTCGATATACTCGCGGTACGCTTCACGGTTTTTAACCACATACTCAAACAACTGCGCACCGAAAACTTCGTCATCGTCATTCATAAACTTGGGAAGAATAACGACCTTGCCATAACCGGAAGGGTCTGCCGTAGTTTCGGCATCATCAGCCGCCGGATATGTTCGACGTATGGTTTTGAGGACGAATGTGCCCATAATCTGCAAGTCGTCGTTCCAGTACACAGATTTTGTCTCAAGTGTTTCCGAGAGTTCGTCGGAAGGCAATACGATTGTGCGCATCACTTCGCGCCAAAAAGCGGCATCGACTGCAAAATCACCGGCCTGGCTCGACATATATTTGGCATACAGCTCAGAAGCGAGAATATTGTCGAGCAACTTGTCGAGCATGGTGTCGCTGTCGCGCCAGCTCGAGGCATCTGCATCTGTGTTGTCAGCAAGATAGTCTTCAAGCGCAGTGCAGTCGCGCAGTGCCTTGACGAACATATTGTCGACAAAACGCATGTTGGGATTAAGGTCTTCAGGCTTCGGCAGGTACTTGTTCTTCGCATCTTCAAGTCGCTTGGCCTGTAAGTCGGTAAGCAGCACCGGCAGGTACAGCAAGGCGTGGTAGAGGGTGTACGCCTGCGAAAGCGAGGTGTTGAGCTCGTTTTTGGCACGCAGATAGCTTGCCTTTGTATCGTCAAACGATGTGAGCGTGGCGACAAACATGTTCAAGCCGGCATCAAGGCCGACGTGGCTAAACTGCTCGTCGCGTCGCAATACACGTTCCACACTCTTGTTCTTGCGTATGAGGCTGGCAAAAACAGTAGTCCAGAAATTGACATCATCGACAAGTTCAAGCTTGCGCTTGCGCTTGTAACCGTCATAAAGCTGGGTCTCGGATATTGCTGCCACAAGTTCCGGAAGGATGCTGTCAAATTTGTCAAGACGGGTGCGGTACTTGTCGAGGGCGACTTGCACGGCCGGGTCGGTGCGCAAGGCTTTGCCCACACGGTTCTTCTTCAACACGAGGTCGCCACTAAGGGTAACGCCCGAATTAGAACCTAAATGCAAGCCGGAAAGTTTGAGCAGGAGGAAGATAAAATCGAGATAAACCGAATAAGCGAATTGCTGGTCGGGGGTCGCTGTGGCAGGATTGGGAACGGGTTCCAAACGGAAGTCGCTGCGAGTCAGTAGGTATGAATAGAGGATTTGTATGGTTTTAATCCTTATTAAACTACGGTTTATCATATTTGAATGTTCTACGTTAACTTTTACGCTGCAAATTTACACACTTTTTTCAAAATACTAAGTCAAAAAGTGCATAAAAATTCGTTCCTGTTATTGCCGAAGGCTTGATTGAACGGCTTAGATTATTTCGAGATTGTCGGCAAGGCGCTGTCGTACAACTTCGTACATCATAACGCCGGCTGCAACACCCACATTGAGTGAGCCTATATTGCCAAACATCGGTATAGCCGCACGAGTATCGGCCATGCGCAATATGTCGGTACTGATACCGGTTCCCTCGGCCCCCATGACAAGGGCTAATGGCGTGGTATAGTCAGCCGTGGTATAATTCTGGCTTGATTTTTCGGTCGACGCCACAATCTGGCAACCACTCTCCTGCAAGTATTTAACGGCTTTTGAAAGCGAATCTTCACGACAGACAGGTATATGGTTGAGAGCCCCGGCAGAAGTCTTAATTGCATCGGCACCGACCGACACGCTGCCATGTGCCGGGATAACTATGGCATTTACACCGCAACATTCCGCAGTACGCGCAATCGCCCCGAAATTTCGCACATCGGTTATACCGTCGAGCACAAGTATGAAAGGCAACACACCCTCGTCGAAGAGCGAAGGAAGTAGAGAGTCGAGCCGCACATATTCTATGGCAGACATCACGGCAATCACGCCCTGATGATTTTTCCGCGTGATGCGGTTGAGACGTTCGTCGGGTACGACTTGCAGCGGGATACCTGCTGCGCGCGCCCGCTGAGCTACCTCGCTACGGGCATTCTTGACGTAAATTTTATCGATAGTGCGCCCGGCATCTATGGCCTCGAGCACAGAATGTATGCCATATATATAATCCATGAGGGTATTTTATGTTAGCTGTTAATTAAAAGTTCTTGGGCATGGTCGAGAAGAGCCTCGGCATTTGCGAGAGCGGCACTATCGGTCGCGCTGCCGCTAATCATCAATGCAAGTTCGCCACGGCGTTCGCCGTCATTAAGCAGGCGTATACGGGTGTTGGTCGAGTTTTCGTCGTCTTCTTTATATACCTTGAAATGACGCGACCCCATGGCGGCGACACCCGGCAGATGGGTAATGGTAATGACTTGTATATAGCGGCTTATCAGGGCCATAGTCAAGCCCATACGGCCTGCTATGTCGCCAGAAACCCCCGTATCTACTTCGTCGAAGATTATCGATGGAAGTTTCGTGCGCTCGGCGACAATGCTCTTGATAGTCAGCATGAGGCGCGAAATTTCGCCTCCCGAAGCAGTACCACCTATAGGCATAGGTGCCTGATTTTTGTTGAACGCAAAGAGGAAGCGCACCTGGTCGTAGCCGTCTGCACCAAGCTTACCCTTGGTCATTTCGATATCGCAGCGCAAGTTGGGCATTCCGAGTGGTGCCGCCCGGCGGCATAGCTCGGCGGAAAACTCGGCTGCAGTGGCAGCCCTGCTCTCCGACAGTTGTTGGGCCAGAGTGATGGCTGCTTTCTTTGCCCGTTTAGCAGCAACCTCGAGACTGTGAAGCACATTGTCGCCGTCGTCGAGGGTGTCAATCTGGGCCTTAAGGCGGTCGCGCAAAGCTATGAGGCCGTCGGCATCGTCGACATGATGCTTCAATTCGAGCGAATACAACTCACCGAGGCGCGATTCTATTTCTTGGAGACGGCCTGGGTCGGCAGCAACATTGTCATTGCTTTCCGATAGAGTATCGGCTATGTCCTGGATTTCGATACGGGCCGATTCGAGGCGTTCGGCCAAGAGCCTGTAATCGACCACCCTGTCGCCCTCGCCGAGCGTGTCGGCAAGTGTCTCGAGCGCGTCAACGGCCCCGCTTATAAGTTCGAGCGCATTGGGTGTGCCTTCGCTAAGTGGCACAAGGGCTGCGCCGAGTTGTTCTTTTATTTCTCCGACATTGGCAAGGATTTCGCGCTCTTTTTCAAGTTCTTCGTGTTCGCCAGGCACAAGGTTCATCGCGGCAAGCTGCTCATACTGATATGTGATGAACTCAGCATCGTCGCGGTTGCGACGGAGCATGTCGCGAGTGTCGGTATATTTTTTGAGTGCTTCGCGAAACGAGGCGAAAGCTTTATGGTAGCGGTCGATAAGGTCGCGGTTATTGCCTAATATATCAAGCACGCCAAGCTGGTATGCCTCGGTCGATAGTTGCAGGTTCTGATGCTGTGAATGAATGTCGACAAGGTGCTCGGCAAGTTCACGCAGCAGGGGGAGGGTGACCGGGGTGTCGTTGACAAAAGCACGGCTGCGTCCGCCAGGCAAGAGTTCGCGGCGCAGCAAACACTCTCCTTCCACCGGGTTGTCAAGGTTGTTCTCTTGTATGATACGCTCTACGTCAGGAGCGTCACCGAGGAGAAATATGGCCTCGATTACCGATTTTCGTTCGCCCCGGCGAACAGCCTTTATATCGGCCCGTCCACCGAGGAGCAACGACAAGGCTCCAAGTATGATTGACTTACCGGCACCGGTTTCGCCGGTAATAATGTTGAAACCGGGGGCGAAATCGATGTCGATTTCATCAATCAGGGCGTAATTACTTATATGCAGTGTCTTTATCATCGCTGCTGTTCCTGTCCTTTCTTTATCTTTTCAAGACGTTCGTTTTCAGTCGGGTATATGGGCTCGAGCAGATTGTAGACCTTCGCCCTTTCATCGGCAGGAGCCTTTGAATAAATGTTGACCAATTCGTCGAGCTTGGCATCTTTAAACATTGACAGGGCCACCGACATCGGTGCCACGTCATATACCTTTTTGATAGTCTCGAGGCTCTCGGTGACTGCGGCACGGCCTTTGTCGACCGACACGGCCATCTGGTCGAGACCTTGACGATGATATTTATACATCATGTCGCGCAGCTCCGTCGTAGCCGGGTCGGTAAAAGCCGACAAGACGGCACTACGGTTTTTGTTGTCTTCAAAGGCCTTCCATCCAGTTTCTCCCGACGACTGAGCCTGCTGCACTATCATGGCAAGACGGTCGAAATATGGGTCGCCGCCATGTGGTGCGAAAGAATCGAAATCGATAGCGAGAATGAGATAGGCGTAGAAATTGAGTATCTGGGTCAACTGGCTTTCCATATTGTTGACAGAGAACACCTGCGGCTCATTCTCGCGATAGGTAAACTCGATTTTCGTGTCCTTGAAGTTGAGCAACGAAGTGGTATAACTGCTATTGTAAACCGGGCGCAGCGACTGCACCTGCAAGTCACCCTTGAAAGTATCGTCGCTATATTCCTTTACTGTGAGGAAAAGCCGACACTCTATTTTCTCGTTGGCGGCAAACTGCGCGTTGGTAAACGTAGTGGTGTTGAGATAGTCGCTCACGGCTTGCTGCAGAGTCTCGAAAACCTGCTTGTTACCCGAAATCTGGTCTGCATTGATTGTCACCTCGCAGTTTAACTCCTGAGCTGACAGCGAATACGCAGCTAACAGTTGCAAGCATGCAGCAAGTATATACTTATATAGGGGAGAGATAAGTTTAATCATAATTTTTGTATGCAGTCAAAAATATCGGCAGCGACGGTCGACTTGCTCTTCAAGCCGAATTCACAGGGGGCAGCGGCATCATTTGCAAAAAACACGCTCACCTTGTTTGTATCCGTGCCAAAACCTGCACCGGCGTCAGCAAGGCTGTTGAGCACTATTATGTCGAGGTTCTTACGCTGCAGTTTCTCGGCGGCATTGGCCGGCCCGTTGTCAGTCTCGAGCGCGAAGCCGACGAGGATTTGACCGCCACGCTTGACACGCCCGAGCGACGCAGCTATGTCGGGGTTACGCACAAGTTCGATGCTCTCTACGTCCTCGTGTTCTCGTTTGATTTTTTTATCACGATAATGAGCCGGGGCGTAATCAGCCACAGCAGCCGACATGATTGCTATATCGCTGTCGGCAAACTCGCGCAGGGCCACATCATACATCTCTCGCGCACTTTCGATATCTACACGCTTTATCGCCGGATTATCAGTGCTGAGGTTGCATGGGCCGCATATCAGTGTCACATCAGCACCACGGAAGGCGGCTTCCTCGGCAAGGGCAAGACCCATCTTGCCTGTCGAGAAATTGCTGATATAGCGCACGGGGTCAATCCGCTCGACTGTCGGACCGGCGGTTATCATGACTTTCTTTCCGCTAAGCGATAAGTCTTTAGGGGCGAAAAAGTCGTTGATAATCCGGGCAATCCGTTCGGGTTCCTCCATGCGTCCGCGCCCGACAAGGTGGCTTGCAAGCTCGCCTACTTCGGGTTCGATGACACGCACCCCGTCGGCACGGAGGGTATCGAGGTTGCGCGTGGTCGTAGGATGAGCCATCATGTCGAAATCCATGGCGGGGGCTACGAATACCGGGCACCGGGCCGACAAGTAGGTTGTCACCAGCATATTGTCGGCAACACCCATGGCCATCTTTGCCAGGGTCGACGCAGTGGCAGGGGCAACCACCATGGCATCGGCCCACAGGCCGAGGTCGACATGGGAGTGCCATTCACCCGTATTCGCAGTAAAGAACTCGCTGATTACAGGCTTGCCCGACAGCGACGACAAGGTGACAGGCGTTATAAACTGCTTTCCGTTGGGTGTAATCACGACCTGGACCTCGGCACCGGCCTTGACAAAGGCACGTAGCAACACTACGCTCTTATATGCCGCAATGCCGCCGCTGATGCCAAGTATGATATGCTTGCCCTTGAGATTTTGCATCATTTCTTCTTTATGCGCAGAAATACGCGGGTAAAGGCTTTCTTTGTGTTACGGGGGAAATCACCGCCCATTATCCAGCTATAGTAGCCGTTATCCGAGCGAAGGACATCCTCGGCAAGACGGCCCTTGTATTTGCCGAAATTTATCACTTCGCGGCCTTTGTCGTCATAAATCATACGACCCATGATATCGACATTGCGGTTTGCCGACGCATATTCGGCCAAGGCACCGACCTCGGTAGGCACATCGTCGTAACGCTCGAGCTGTGCCAGAAGCACCTCCATAGTCGCGCGAGTATCGGCAAGCGCGCTATGGGCTGCTTCGAGGTCCTTGCCGCAGTAATACTTATATGCTGCCACAAGTGTGCGCGGCTCCTTTTTATGGTAGATTGTCTGTACATCTATCATGCGGGCGCGAGAGATGTCAAAGTCTATGCCGACACGCTCAAACTCCTGGTCAAGGAGGGGCACGTCGAAGCGGTTGCTGTTGAAGCCGGCTATGTCGCAGTTGCTGAGTTGCTGCGCGAGCGAACTGGCTATCTGCCTGAATGTCGGTTCTCCGGCGACATCGGCATCGGTGATATGGTGAATTGCCGTCGATTCCTCGGGAATATGCATCTCTGGATTGATGCGGCGCGTTTTCTCTATCACCCTGCCGTCGGGCATGAGTTTGACAAACGAAATCTCGACAATACGGTCGGAGTTTATATTTGTGCCGGTCGTCTCAAGGTCGAAGAAGACCAGCGGGCGGGTAAGCTGTAATTTCATCACGTGTTAGAATTCGCCTACGGTCATTGGCATTAGCAGCATCACAAGCTCGGTGTTGTCGGGTTCTTCGGCCGGGCGGAACACGCCGGGACGGCCGGCATCGCCAAGATTTACGACCACTTCCTGACCCTTGATAGTGTTGAGGATTTCGGTCAGGTAAGAGGCATTGAAACCGATAGTAAGCTCGTTGCCTGTATACGAGCAGGGCACCTGTTCGCGGGCACTTGTGCAGAGGCTCGGGTCGTTACTCTTGATAAGTATCGACTCGGGAGTGATGCGGAATTTTTCGAGGCCGCCGTCGACCTCGACGAATATGGCCACGCGACGCACGGCATCGAGCAAGGCCGAACGGTCAACAGTGAGCACGTTGGTGTTGTTGCGCGGTATTACGCGGTTATAGTCGGGATAGTTGCCGTTGAGGAAGGTGCACTGGAAAGTGAAGCTGCCGCTCTCGATAACGGCGCTGCGGCTCCTCATGGCTATATTGAGAGTCTCGTCTTTGGCAAAAACCGTCTTGATGATGTTTGCCGGCTTCGAGGGTATGACGCAGCTACCCTTCACACCGGGAGCTGTACGCTTGTCTATATACCTCACAAGCTTGCGCGTGTCGGTTGCCACAAAGGTAATGCTCTCGGGGGCGACATCGAAAAGTACGCCTTGCATGATGATGCGGTACTCGTCGTTGCTGACCGCGAACATCGTGTTGTCGAGGCCGGTAATCATCTGCTCGGTGGCAATGCTGAAAGTTATAGCCTCGCCTTCGTCGCCGGTCTTGAATTCGGGATACTGGCTTGCGGGAAGGCCGACAAAGGAGTAGTGACCGCTCTGATAGGTAAGCTGCATTTCGAGAGTGCCCTCGTTGAGGTCTACAGTCACGCCCTGGTCGGGGATAGCCTTGAGTAGCTCGACCAGACGCCTTGCGCCCAGGCACACACTGCCCTCCCCCTTGGCCTTCTCGACCTCGATACGGGCTGTGAGAGCGTTCTCGGCATCGCTACCTGTGATAGTGAGCACATTGCCAGTGAGGTTGATAAGGAAATTGTCAAGTATGGCAAGGGAATTCTTTGAGTTTATGACCTTGCTGACTGCCGATGTGGCGTTGTAGAGAGCTTTGCTCGAAACGTTAAATTTCATATAGTTATGCGGTTATATTATTATCTTGTAGGGCGCTGGGGCGCATTTGTATTTCAACTTACAAATTTAAGAATTATTCTGCAATGCCGCAAATAAAAAACGCCGTGCAACAGGGGGCTGCCCCTGTCACACGGCGTTATACTATCGGCTACTGATTATTTTGCAGCTTCAAGAGAGGCTTTACGGAACTCTTTCATGAGTTTCTCGAGCTGGAGAGATGCTTTGCGTGCGCGGGTGCCGGCAGCTTTGTTGCCTTTTTCCTGCTGGAGGGCTGCATCTGCGATAAAGGCTTCGTAAGCCTCTTTAATCTGTTGGAGTAATGATTCCATGGACTGATTTTTAAAGAGTTGGAAATATGTTGATGTTCACGTTTATTCGTCTTCGTATTCGGTGGTGTCTACTATACCGGCACCAGCGAGTGCCTGGCGGCGTTCGCGACACGTGCCGCAGCGCCCGCAGTGTTTTTCGAGGCCGCGATAGCAAGAGTATGTGGTAGAATAGTCGATGCCGAGGCGCTTGCCACGGATGGCAATATCGGTCTTCGACAGCAAGGTATAGGGGGCGCGGACAGTTATCCCCTCGTACGTACCGGCCTTGATTGCCTCTGACATAGCTTTGATAAAAGCCTCGCGGCAGTCGGGATAGAGGGCATGGTCACCGGCGTGATTGGCTATCATTAGTACCGACAGGCCACGGCTCTCGGCAAGGCCGGCAGCGGCGGCAAGCATGATGCCGTTGCGGAATGGCACGACTGTCGACTTCATGTTGTCGAAATCATAGTCGCCCTCGGGTATGGCGTCAGGCCCCTCGAGCAACGAGCTGTGGAAGTTACTGCCAATAAAAGAGAGGTCTATTTCTACCAATTCTATACCGAGCAGTCTGCAGTGGTAGCGCGCGCACTCGAGTTCTCGGGCATTATGATTCGAACCGTAGGTAAAGTTTACCGCGAGTTCGATTTCGGGCGCATATTCATGCAGCATGGTAACAGAGTCCATGCCGCCCGAAAGTACCATCAATGCATTTTTTACTGGTTTGCTCATAATGTCAGATTTTTTCGGGGAAAACTGCAAGCAGGCGCTGACGCACCATCTCCTGATGGTCGGCATCGCCATAATTGGCAAAAGGCACAATCGAAATCCCGCCACGAGGCATGAAGACACCGCGAACTTCGATATAGCGCGGATGCATCAACGACACAAGGTCTTTCATTATGATATTGACACAGTCTTCATGGAAATCGCCATGGTTGCGAAAGCTGAAGAGATATAGCTTGAGGCTCTTGCTTTCGACCATGTCCTGGTCAGGGATATAATTAATGATGATATGTCCGAAGTCGGGCTGGCCGGTTTTGGGGCATAACGACGTAAATTCGGGGCAATCGAGGGTGACAAGGTAGTCGTGCTCGGGATGTTTGTTTTTAAACGTCTCAAGCATCTCGGGGGCATAATCGGTAGGATATTTCGTACCGGCAGACCCCAGAAGAGTACATGTTGACAATTCTTCTTTTTGACGAGACATAGTGATTAACAATCCTTAATTCTTGCCTAAGCATAGGTCAAAAGCGTTGCCACGCTTAGGTTTTATTCGGCAAACATACTAAATTTTCTGCAATCTGCAAAAAAAATTACATAAATTGCCTCAAAAATTTGATAAAATCGTAAATATATTCATTATTATTTCATCATCTCGACCAAATGAGACTCAGATTATGCCCCTCAGGTCCATAAGGCGCGCTACGCCGTGACGTCGACAATAGTCTTCAAGGCCCTCGATAATCTCGATAGTCACACGAGGATTGACGAAATTGGCCGTGCCTACCTGTATGGCACTCGCGCCGACCATTATAAACTCGAGGGCATCGTTGGCGCACGATATGCCTCCGAGTCCGACCACGGGGATATTTACGGCATGTGCGACCTGCCACACCATACGCACTGCGACCGGTTTGACAGCCGGGCCCGACAAACCGCCGGTGACGGTAGACAGGACAGGACGACGACGCTCCACATCCACAGCCATGCCGAGGAGTGTGTTAATCAGCGACACAGAGTCGGCTCCGGCATCTTCGACCGCACGGGCTATGTCGACTATCGAGGTAACGTTGGGCGACAGTTTCACCATAAGGTGGCGCGGCCACACGCGACGCACCGCCTCTACGACAGACGCGGCTCCGTCGGTTGTCGTTCCGAAGGCCATACCCCCCTGCTTCACATTGGGGCATGAGATGTTGAGTTCGATAGCTTTAAGTCCGTCGAGCGAGGCAAGGCGTTCGGCACATGCCACATAGTCTTCGACACGCGCACCCGAAACATTCACAATGGGTACCGTGTCGAGCCGACGTAGTGCCGGCCATTTATCGGTCACGAAGAGCTCCACTCCGCCATTTTGGAGGCCGACACAGTTGAGCATACCCATAGGCGTCTCGGCCATACGTGGATAGTCGTTGCCTTGACGTGGTTCGAAAGTCGTGCCTTTGACCACAAAACCTCCAAGAGCTTCGAGATTGATAAAGTCGGCATATTCGTCGCCATAACCAAAAGTACCTGATGCCGTCAGCACCGGGTTTTTAAGCTCAAGGTCTTTGAGCTTCGTCGAAAGGTCTACCATGTGAGCATATCAAATTTAAATACCGGGCCTTCCTTGCATACACAGACATTGCCCTTGACAGTTTTTTCAACACAGCACAGGCATGCGCCCAAGCCGCAAGCCATCATATTCTCGAGCGACACCTCGCCCGGGATATCGCGCGACATTGCCAGTTGGCGGCAAGCCTTCATCATCGGCTTTGGGCCGCACACTTGCACGAAGTCCCATTCGGCGGCAAAAGCAGGATGCTCCGTCACAAGCCCGTGGAAGCCGGCTGACCCGTCGTCGGTGCACACGTGCAAGTCGGCGACGCCGTCGAAACGCTTCACAATCTCGGCATCGGGAGTCGAACGCATACCGAAAATCACCTCTACATGACAACCCGACCGGGCAAGCGTACGCGCCTGGTAGTAAAGCGGGGCAATGCCCACGCCGCCACCGACGAGCAGCACGCGACTACCGGCGGCAAAATCGGTTGAAAACCCCTGGCCGAGAGGTGCGATAATGCGCACGTCATCACCAACATTATAGCCCGCCAAAACTTTCGTGGCACGTCCCACAGGAGCCACAAGGAGCTCGAGAGCGTCATCAGTACGGTTAAAAATCGAGATGGGGCGATTTAGCAACACCCTCGACCGGTCAACCCCGACCTCGACAAACTGCCCCGGCAACATCGTAGGCATAATCCCGGCATCGGGGCGCACGAGATACAGCGCCACCCACCCCGAAGGAAGATGCTCGATAGCGGCCAGGCGCAAAGTCATTTCATATTTCTTCATAAGAAAGTACGAAAAAGCCGATGGCAAATCACTGCTATCGGCTCTATGATGAGATTGGTTTATTAAGAAGTGGCGGGAACGAGAATTGAACTCGTGACCTCCGGGTTATGAATCCGACGCTCTAACCAACTGAGCTATCCCGCCGTTTTGCGAGTGCAAAGTTATGCACATTTTTGTAATCCGCCAAATTTTTTGCGAACTTTTTTCAAAAAAAATTGTTGTCAGCCACATATAAGAGCTCTCAAACGACTGTGTATCTGAATTATTGTATTTTGTTTTCAAAAAACTTGCTAAAATAAATATTTTTTCATAGCTTTGCAGCAAATTCATTCATACACAATAATTGTAAACAGGACAGATTTGTTCACCCACCTACTCGGAGATTTAATAAACCAATCATAAAATCATACTTAAATGAAAAAGTTTTACACTTTGGTACTATTAATGGTAGCATGGGCAGTCACAGGCTATGCGACTACCAGCATGTACCAGCTCGACATCGACCATGCCGACCGCGTGAAAGTAAAGATTAATTACGAAGAAAAGACCGGCCTCAAAGACGGTGTCAATACCTTTATCATCGACGACATCGGTGAAAACGGCATGTATGTGCAGGTCGAACCCGTCAGCAACGATTATGCCGTAGAAAGCGTTGTCAACAAGGCAGGCACTCCTGTCTCGGTCTACAGCGGACAGGCATACTTCTATTTTGACAGCAGCGACGCCAACCATTACTACAAAATCACAACCAAGGACTTGGCCGCTGCACGCACAGCGACACTCAACGTCGAGTGCGACGCACCCGAAAAACTGACACTGCGTTTCTCTGGAGCATATCGTGGCGTAACTTTATCGTCGAACACCCAGCAAGTCCGTTTCGACCCGGAAAGCGAGTCGCCAGTGATGCTCGAAAAGCCATCTACCGACGATTTTTATGAAGTAAAACTCAACGACAAAGACGTAGAAGCTTCTTACGGTTCGTATTCTATTGATATAAAAGACGGCGACAAACTATATGTCAAAATGACGCCTCCTGATGTTGACTATAATTATACCATCACCGAAATGGAGGGAGCCGACGGCTTCGTAACGGGTGTGACTGTCGACGGAACCGCAGTTGAGAACTACAAGAGTTTCAAAGCTCATGCCGGTTCTACCATTGTAATCAAAGGTAACACAAGTTCGTATATCTTCGAAAAGATGGAACTCGGCACCGAGACTGTGACATATTTCTATTCAGACTACTCATTTAAGGCAAAAGCCGACACCGACATCAAGATATATGCCCGCCAACCGGAAAAATTCACTGCGTCGTTCGACATCGACGACCCCGACAATGTCATTATCTATACCGGTTATGACCAGTCGGCAGCTTTCGAGCTTAAAGCAGGCAAACAAGACCTGACCTTCCAGGAAAGCATGGGCGGCAACAGCATCTATGTCAACATCAAATCTTCTAATAACGGCCTTCTCAAATCTGTAAAGAAAAACGGCTCTGAAATTTTAAGCGGCCGCGATGTGTATACTACCGTAGCCAAGGGCGACGAGTTTGTAATCGTTACCGAAAAGATTACTCGCGACTGGACAGCCGTTATGTATGTAAGCGGTATAAATGATTCTCACTATTTCAGCTTCGAGAACACTAACACACATCAGAGTATTTGCCAAATTAGCGAAGGTTACAACAAGTTTAATTTTGGAGCCGTCGACAATCCCGCAGGTCTCGGTTTCTATCCCAAAAACGATACTACTCCTATAGTCTTTGTCAACGGCGAAGTCAAATCGCCCCTCTATGCCGGCTCATTCAGCTACGAACTGAGCATGACCGACAACGACGTCGTGAAAGTATTTATCAACGGTGAACCCGACAAATATGCCCTTAGCTTCGTAATGCCCGAAAGCACCGAGGGTATCAGCGTACGTCGCGACCTTATCACACCGATTACCGACTTTGCCACAGCATCGACTGCACATGCCGGCACTGTATACCATGTCACCGTGCCTGATGCAGCCGCGTACACAGCCACCCTCGGCGACACCCCGTTGACATTCGATGCCGACAACACTGCCGAATTTACCCCGACTGCCGATGCAACACTCACAGTTGCAGGAATCGTTGACGGCATTGAAGATGTAACCGTCGGAAACAAAGCAAACACCGAGGTTTACAACATGCAGGGCATCCGCGTTGCCGGCGATGCCAGCAACCTGCCTGCCGGCCTCTATATCATCGGCGGCAAGAAAGTGCTGGTAAAATAATAGCCAATAAGCTGACGTAAGACCAATTACGCCATACACAAAACAGGGATAGCAATTACACCTGCTTACACCATCATCACAAGGTCTCAGCCCTGCGTTTGGCAGGGTTTAGGCTTTGTTCCATTAACCAGCTAAGATTTATCTATATATATCTATAAATATGAAAATTATTAACCGATTCACTGTCGCGGCATTATTAATCAGCACCGCAACCAGCCTATCGGCACAACTGAGCCTCAGCGACCGCATGTATATGCGCATGGAGCGTTCGGGCACTGCAAACAGCCGTTCTGCCGAAGACTCGGAAACAACTTTAGTATTTATAAAACTCGCACAGGGAGCCACAAGATCAGACCTCGAGGCCGAGGGCGTGAATGTGTCAACCGTCCGTGGCGATATAGCACTGGCAGCAGTTGCGACTACCGACCTCGACCGTGTGGCGTCGCTACCATGTGTCGAACGGCTCGAAGTATCTCGCCGCGTGCGCCACACAATGGATTGCGCACGCGCAGCCTCGGGCGTCGACAAGATGCAACAGGGCTACCAGCTCGACCAGCCCTACACCGGTAAAGGCGTGATTGCCGCCGTTGTCGACGAGGGCCTTGATGCCAATCATGCAAACTTCCGCAACGAGGACGGCACATCGAGAATCGCCTTCCTGTCGCAAATATGGATTGACAGCAAAGCCCAGGGCGGATGGGACGGCATGACCTACGATAGAGATAATATTTTCCGCTTCACTACAGACAGCAAGAACACCTTCCATGCCACACACACTCTCGGTATTCTCGGCGGTTCATACAAAGGTAAAATCAACGCGGCTATTGAAAATGACGACAATACCACCGCGACAATCAAGGAAATCGACAACCCCTACTATGGCGTAGCGACCGGTGCCGACCTGGTTGCCGGTACGACTGTACTGATGGACCAACTGATTGCCGAAAGTATCGACATGATGCTCAACTACCGCTATTCGACCAAACAACCAATGGTATTGAGCATCTCGCTCGGTTCGAACATCAACAGCCACAGCCCCAAGGCATTGATGAACCAATTCCTCGACCTTGCGGCAAAGGAGACCCTTATCGTCATGTCGGCAGGCAACGAGGGCGACATACCCCTCGCTCTTACAAAAAACCTTACCGAGAACGACAAAGAGGCCAAGACCTTCATACAGTCGCTCATCACTGAGCCCATGCATACCTCGAGCGGCCAGGTAATCCCGGCCGGCTATCTCTACGGTATGTGTCATATATTCAGTGACAAACCGTTCAAACTTACGGCACTCACTTACAACAAGACACGCAACAGGATAGCATACCGCATGGTTCCTGACGAAGATGCCGAACTCGGCACCGGCAAGTGGTTTGCCAGCTCAGAAGACTACAGGCAAGAATCTACCGATATTATAAGCTCTCAACTCAACACCGCATTCTCGGGCTTTGTCGGCATAGGATATGATATCGACCAGTATTCTCAAGAATATATGGGCCTGGTGTCATACGGCCTCGTACCCAACAACGACAATTACATATTCGGCTTCCTTGTCGAAGGCGAGCCTGGCCAACGTATCGAGTGCTACAACGAAATCGATTATTCACAACTCAGCAACTTCGACATCGCCGGATGGGACAACGGCAGTTGCGACGGCTCGATATCCGACATGGCCTGTGGCGAAAATGTGCTCGTCGTTGGTGCCTATAACACACGCGACAGCTATGGAAGCCTCGACGGCTATCGCCGCCACTACCAGGGCAAGTTCGAGCCAGGCAAAATCACGCCGTTCTCCTCTTACGGCACACTTGCAAGCGGCCGTACACTGCCCCACGTCTGCGCCCCGGGGGCTGCAATCATATCGTCGACAAACTCGTATTACGAAGAAGCTAACGGAGCAGAAAATGTCAATCTTGCCGCACTCACTGCTCGTCTCGACGAGAGCGGGCGCCGCAACTACTGGACTCCGGCAAGCGGCACATCAATGGCTACGCCATACGTCGCCGGCTCGATAGCCTGCTGGCTCGAAGCTGACCCAACCCTTACAATCGACGATGTAAAAGACATCATCACTACTACGGCAATACGCGACGAAGACGTTGTATCGGGTAACCCCGTGCAATGGGGCGCCGGAAAATTCGATGCTTATGCCGGCCTCAAAGAAGTACTGCGCCGCACATCAGGCATCAGCAATGTAAGCTCAGACACCAATTCCCTTATGATAAAGGGCAACGGGCGCGTGTTCGAACTATTCCTTGCCGGTGCCGATAATATCGATGCCAAAGTCTATAATATGGCAGGCAGCTTGTCGTTAACTGCAAATGCGAGTGGAGACACTGCACATATCGATGCCGCAACCCTAAGCCCGGGCGTATATATAGTTAATGTAAACGGTCAGCACAAGGGCAAAATAATAGTGCGTTGAATCTAAGTAATTACAAAGCAATATAATAATATATGAAAAAACTTACGCTGGCAATTATTGCCATGGTGACGGCCCTATGTTCGTTCGCGGCAGAGGACGAACAGCCCATCATCACCTTTAAAACCAATATCTACGACACCTACGGGGCAAGCAATAGCTTTACCATACGTCTTGGTTCGAAAGAAAAGGCATGGTTTGACTATGACTGCGGCGCAGGCAAAAACGAAGTCGAGGTAGAACCTGCCACCTTCGACACCGAAGCCTCCGCAATCAAGGCCACGCCGATAAGCTGCAATGTAAACAAAGACGGCATCGTAAAGATTTATGGCGATGCAAGCCTCATTGACTACTTCGATGGCGAAGGCGCATATATAGACTGGATAGAGTTCGGCGACTGCGTAAACCTCGAAATCATCGACCTGCAGCACAACGAACTCAAGCGACTCGACCTTTCGAAATACGACAAGCTCTCGGCTATCTATCTTACCGACAATACCTTCACTCCCGAGACCCCGCTTGTCATTGGCGAAAATCACCCCAATCTAACTATCCTTGAAATCGATATCATTGATTATATCGACCCGTCATTCGACATCACCACTTACCCCAACCTGGTAAGTTTTGATGCCTACCATAATATGTCGCTCTATCACCTCGACCCGTCCAAGTGCCCCTATCTTCAGCGTATATCGGTAGACTGCTGTCCCCTCACGAGCCTTGATGTAAGCAAGAATCCCAATCTTCGCGTACTCAATATCGAAGATAGCGGCATTACATCGATTGACTTGACCAACAATACGAAGCTGACACAGTTATACGCCAGCCACAACTCGGGCTCGGTAAACACCACCGCTAAGATAACAAGTATCGACCTGAGCAAGAATACCGAGCTCACCTACCTTACCCTGTCGGGCAACCGCCTTACAGAAATCGACCTGAGCAACAATTCCAAGCTCGACAACCTCAACCTGGCCAGCAACCTGCTCACCCATATTGATGTATCTAATCTGACAAATCTTGTCAACTTCGACATCAAAAATAATTATTTCACATTCGCCACGCTGCCCGACCCCGACCCGGCATGGTATGACTTCCAATACGAACAACACCCCGTCGCGCTCGATAAATCATACGCAGAGGGCACAGAGCTTAATCTTGCCGACAAGGTACTCCGCCCCGGCACAACCACTACCTGCGAACTCTACGCTTATAGCGCTGCCTCGAACACCTCGACCAAACTCGATGCTACCTATTATGACTATGCCGACGGCAAAGTGACTCTAAAAAAGGCAAGCAGCGACTCGCTCTACCTGTCATTTGCCAACAGCGCCTTTGTAGGCGTACCACTCGCCACAAAACGCTTCATGGTAAAGAAAGCCGATGAGTTTGGCAAGCCTTCTGAAATTATAAAATTCGGAACAATTGTCGGCGACGGAACGCAAATAAACATGAGTGCCGGCCTTCTCGGTGCAAGTGAAACCACACCCAAGAAATTTTATGTAAACCCCGGCGACGGAAACCTTGTCGAAATAACCGTCACCACCGAGTCACTCGCCGATAAGGCAAATGCCGTATTCACAAAGAAGAGTTCGGGTAATGTACAGATACTCATACCCGAAGGCGAAGTGCTCACTTCGTTTGGTCTCGACAACCTATATCTGACCACTATCGACCTTCAGAAAGCCACCGAGCTCGAGCATCTGCGCCTGACCAATTCCGAGCTCTACAATGTCGACCTCAGGTACAACCGCAGCCTCCGCAGCCTCGTACTTACGGGCAACCATTTCGGCTCTCTTACCCTCGAAGGTATAAACGGCATCAGCGCGAAAAACATGCTTTCGGATATCGACCTGAGCAACAACGAGCTGACATCTATCGTCCTCAACGACACTCGCGCCATCAATAATCTAAATCTAAGCCACAACAAGATAGCCGTATTCGATTATAAAGAGTTTGAATACATCAAAAACTTTGACATCAGCTACAACGAACTGACCTCCATCAACACTGCGTATATGTATTCTGCCGACCGTGTAGTCGTATCGAACAACAAGCTCGACGACATCATACTCCCCGACCAGAACGGCATGAAATACCTCGACCTGAGCAACAATTACTTCACCTTCGCCAACCTGCCTCAGGCCCCGGCAGAGACCATCGAATACCACTATGCGCCCCAGGCACCCATAGTTATGCCAGTCAAGGCTCCCGGTGCAAACCTGTCGGACCAAAATTATGTTGTAGACGGTGTGGGCACTAATTACAAATGGCTCACGACCGACAACACCGTCCTTACCGAAGGTGTAGATTACAGGCTCACAAACGGTGCCACGGCCTTCCTCACCCCTGCTGTAGGCAAAAAGGTATATTGCGAGATGAGCAATCCGGCATTCCCCGAGTTTACCGGTGCAAATGTACTGCGAACCACAGTCATGGAGGCTGCTGCAATGCCGACCAATCTCATTGCCAGCTTCACAACACCGACCGGTGGCCAAGAGGTTTCTCTGTCGCTTACCTCCGACAAAGAAGGCACAGCCGTATATATCGACTGGAGCGGCAACGGCAGTTCGGTCGAGCAATATGTTCTCGGCACATCCTACCGTCGTTTCTCGGCAAAGACCGTGGCCGGCGCCACTGCAAAAGTATATACTTACACTACCGACGAGCATATTACCGTATTCTCTATAAGTGGTGCGGCTATGAGTTCGTTTGACGGTTCGAAACTCGCAGATGCCAGCGCGCTAATGATTTATAATGCCGGGTTGAGCCATGTCACCCTGCCCGAAAACACAGACAAACTCCGAGAACTCAGTCTGACCGGCAACTCATTTACCAACAGCAACGACATTGCAAAATACAGCAATCTCGTAGTACTCGATATAGCAGGCAACAAATTCGAGAACTTTGACGCCTCACCATTTGGCAAATTGCAAGAGCTGTATATAGGCAACAATAGCCTTACCGACATCAAATTTGGCAACAACGGTTCTTTATGGCTATGTTATGCCGCAGGCAACCAACTGAGTAGCATAGATTTTGCCGGGGCACCGAATATCGAGCAACTCGACCTTGGGCACAACCTGTTCGACAAGATAGACCTGTCTCAGCTACGCAGACTCCGTACATTGTCGCTCGTCGCCAACTCGTTTACCTTCGCCACGCTGCCTGCAGCCCTCGATGCAAACGGCTCCGACATATATGCCGTTTACAACTACGGTGGCCAGAAAGCTCTCGACGTAGAGTGCATTGACGGCAAGGTAGACCTTTCAAGCCAGGAGAACGCTGCCGGCAAAACTACCACCTACCGTTGGTTCGTCGGAGTCCCCGAAATTGATGCCGAAGGCAACATGAATGGCGAGGAACTCATCGCCGGCGAGGAGTACACCTTGGCCGACGGCGTGACAACGTTCCTCATCTCCTACAACGGCGTGATGTGCGTGATGACCAACCCGGCCTTCCCCAACCTCTATCTCTACACCAACCTGCTCAACGTGCAGTCTGGTATCGAGGACGTATCGGCCGACGATAATGCCGAGGCAATATATTACACCCTCCAGGGCATACAGGTTACCAATCCTCAACCCGGCACGGTATATATTGTCCGCAAAGGCGACAAAGTAAGCAAGGTACTTTATAGATAAACAATCAGCCCCGTTATATAATCCGCCATACGGAAAATTTCGTCCGTATGGCGGATTTTTTGTAATTTCGCAATATGAAAATCAGATTAATCTGCATGGGTACGGTGCGCGACAACGCCATATCCCAGCTCGTAGCGCGATATGCCGGGCGAATACCTCATTATTGGCCATTCGAACTCGTAGAACTTGCCGATGTCAAACTCGGTCGTGGTGTGGCTGACCCTCACAGGCAGAAAGAAGCCGAAGCGCAACGTTTCCTCGACGAAACAGCCAATGGCGACTTTGTCGTATTATTCGACGAGCACGGGCGTGAAATGACTTCGCGCCAATTATCAGACTTTATAACCCGCAAGGCAGTAGAGCTGCCACGCAACCTCGTCTTTATCATCGGCGGCCCGTATGGTTTCGGTACGGCCATGCACAACCGCGCCGATATGAAACTGTCAATGTCGCAGATGACCCTGCCACACGAACTCGCAAGGCTATTTGCCGTAGAGCAACTCTACCGGGCAGGCACAATATCGCGCGGAGAACCGTATCATCACGATTAGCAGCCTCGCCACGTTTGGCTATATATGGCTTTTTTTGTAACTTTGCAACCGCAAAACAAAAAGCATGAAAATACTCGTCACAGGAAGTAACGGCCAGCTTGGCCGCGAACTGCATCGCGAACTCGACAACCGCGCACCCGGTTGTGCCGTATTTATCGATATCGACAATCTCGACCTGACTGACCGCCAGGCTGTCGAGACATTTCTACGTGCCGGTGATTTCAGCCATGTGATAAACTGCGCCGCATATACCGCCGTAGACCGCGCCGAAGAAGAAAAAATGCAATGCTCGGCAGCAAATGTCGACGCAGTGTCAAATATTGCCAGGCTTGCCGACGAATCCGGTTTCAAGATTATACATATATCTACCGACTACGTATTCGACGGCAACTCATGCCGCCCCTACCGCGAAATCGACAAACCCGAACCCCTGTCGGTCTACGGCGTAACCAAGCGCAAAGGCGAGACCGCCCTCATCGGCCTGGCCCCCGACAGCATGATTATCCGCACCGGATGGCTATACTCGCCGCACGGTCACAACTTCGTAAAGACCATGCTCGAACTCGGGCGCAAGGGTACCCCCCTGCGTATCGTCGCCGACCAGATAGGCACACCGACATACGCCGCCGACCTCGCAAAGGCGATAACCGACATAGTGCTCTCGGGACACTGGACTCCGGGGATTTTTCATTATTCCAACGAAGGAGTCGCTTCGTGGTACGACTTCGCCGTGGCCACCCTCGAATATGCGGGTATGCCCGATCAGGCTGCCGCAATAACGCCTATACCTTCGTCCGACTATCCCCAGGCAGCCACGCGCCCGCACTTCTCCGTACTCGACAAATCTAAAATAAAAGCAACATACGGTATCAGGATACCACACTGGCACGCATCACTGCGTCGCTGCCTTGACCGTCTCAACGACAAATAAATTATGGCCACACTACAAGACGAAATAAGCCGCCGCCGCACATTTGCCATCATCTCGCACCCTGATGCCGGCAAGACCACACTGACAGAAAAACTGCTGCTCTTTGGCGGTGCTATCCATATAGCAGGCGCAGTGAAGAGTAACAAAATCAAGAAGACCGCGACCAGCGACTGGATGGAAATCGAAAAGCAGCGTGGCATATCGGTAGCAACTTCGGTTATGGGCTTCAATTACGGAGACTATAAAATCAATATCCTCGACACCCCGGGCCACCAGGACTTTGCCGAGGACACATACCGCACGCTAACTGCTGTCGATAGCGTTATCATAGTCGTCGATGTTGCCAAAGGTGTCGAAACCCAGACCCGCAAGCTGATGGAAGTGTGCCGTATGCGCAACACCCCCGTCATAATATTTGTCAACAAACTCGACCGCGAAGGCCGCGACCCCTTCGAAATACTCGACGAACTCGAGGCCGAACTCAAGATTGCCGTCCGCCCCCTATCATGGCCGATAAACATTGGAGCCAAGTTCAAGGGCGTATATAATATATATGAACACGCTATCGACCTTTTCACTCCCGACAAGCAAAAGGCGACCGAGCGTGTAGAGATTGACAATGTCGACGACCCCCGGATTGATGCCGCCGTCGGCGAACAAGACGCGCGCCAGCTACGCGACGACCTCGAACTTATCGAGGGAGTATATCCCGATTTCGATGTAGACCAATATCTTGCAGGCAAACTCGCGCCGGTGTTTTTCGGTTCGGCCCTCAATACCTTCGGTGTCAAGGAACTGCTCGACTGCTTTGTCAAAATCGCCCCGTCGCCCCGACCCATCGAGGCACTCGAACGCACAGTAAAACCCGAAGAGGAACACTTCAGCGGATTTGTGTTCAAAATCCATGCCAACATGGACCCCAACCACCGCAGTTGCATCGCCTTTGTCAAAGTATGCTCGGGCCGTTTCGAACGCAATGCGCCATACAAGCAGATACGCACAGGCAAAACTTTGCGCTTCGCTGCCCCGACGGCCTTTATGGCCCAGAAAAAAAGCATTGTCGACGAGGCTTACCCGGGCGACATTGTCGGCATACCCGATACAGGCAACTTCAAAATCGGTGACACACTGACCGAAGGCGAAGAAATCCACTACAAGGGCCTGCCGAGTTTCTCGCCCGAGATGTTTATGTATATCGAAAATGCCGACCCGATGAAGGCCAAACAGCTCGAGAAAGGCATACAGCAGCTTATGGACGAGGGCGTGGCCCAGCTATTCATACACCAGTTCAACGGCCGCAAGGTTATCGGTACAGTCGGTCAGCTCCAATTCGAAGTAATACAATATCGCCTGCTGCATGAATACGGGGCACAATGCCGGTGGGAACCTATGTCGATGTACAAAGCCTGCTGGATAGAGAGCGATGATGCCGACGCGCTCGAAGCCTTCAAGAAACGCAAGCACCAGTTTATGGCAGTCGACCGCGAAGGCCGCGACGTGTTCCTGGCCGATTCGCAATTCGTGCTGACAATGGCGCAGAACGACTTTCCAAAAATCCGATTCAGCTTCTCGAGCGAAAAGGGTTTTTAGCCCGGACTATCTGCCGAGATATTGCTCGGCAAGTTTCTCAAATGTCGGAGTTGCCCTGAATTCTTCGAGCCATGTATTGAGCGAGTCGAGAAGGGTAGAATCGCCCGGGGCAACCGCCCAGCACTGAAACTGGCTCAATGATATAGGAGTAGAGATATCGAGCGACGGATAATCGGCAGCAATACGTTTTGCCACGGCTTCGCCGACCACGGCACGAGGTATTTCACCCATGGCAGTCATGATGGTGAGGTGTTCGGCCGAATACCCACTCTTTGTGGCCACATATATGCTGTCGCCGAGTTCGCGAGTCATATTTGCGAGACGGGTCCTGAATGGCGACCCCTCGGCAATCCACACTGTATCACCGATAAGTTGCTCCTGCGATTTGATATACTTGTCCGATGTCGAGTCTCCGAGTTGCACCAATACCTGCTTGTCGATATACACGGCATCTGTCAGCGGAAAGTATTCTTTGAGCGCACTGGTCGACGGCATCGAGGCGACCACGACATCGAACTCGCCGTCGTAGAGTCCCTGGAATGCCGTTGCAAGTTCGCTAACGGGATAAAATTTCGGCACCACCCCATGCGCCGCTGTCATATCGCGTAAGATTTCATAATCGAAGCCCCTTGGGGTGTCATTGCTCAATGTATATGTCAGAGGCGACATCTCGATTGCCACCGAAAGGGTGTCGCCGGCCGGCTTGACAAAATCATTGGCCAGTGTCGAGGTCGAAGTCGAACACCGTCGCCAAAGACCGGCCATTGCCAATACCATGATTACGATAGTCACCACTATGGGGAGCCGACCTTTAAAAAAATCAATATTCATAATTAGTATGTTTTAAGTTAAAACGCCGGATTAACATGATATGTTTTTGTTGAAAAAAATTGTAAGGGTAAAAAAAATTTTATAACTTTGCACTCGCATTCGGGGCGTAGCGCAGTCCGGTAGCGCACCTGGTTTGGGACCAGGTGGTCGCAGGTTCGAATCCTGTCACCCCGACAAAGCAAAAGCACATCGCTTGTGAGTCAGAGACTTACGGGCGATTTATTTTTTCAATCGGGACAAATACGGGACAGCCGTTTTTAGTTCCTATGTCTCACGGAGCATTATTCCCCTGCCATGCCTCTCAACCGAGCCACACTTATCAGAATTTCGACGATAGACAAGTGCCTGCAAAATCATTACCGGCGCTGGACTATCAACGACTTGATTGACGCCTGCACCGATGCGCTGGCCGAATATGAGGGGCGTAGCAATCCTGTAAGCCGCCGCACGTTTCAAAACGACCTGGCACTGATGCGCAGCGACCGCCTCGGTTATAACGCCCCGATTGTCGTCAGGGATAATAGATATTACGAATACGAGGACCCGGATTACAGTATCACCCATCTGCCACTCAACCAAGAGGGACTCGACGCACTAAACTCGGCACTCGACATACTGCGGCAACTACAGGGTTTTCCACAGTTAGCCTCATCGATTGACACAATCAGCAAGCTCAACGAGCAGATTTCTCGTCAGACTGGCTCCGCCACACCGGCAATGGATATGGAACACGTGGCCGGATATAAGGGTGCGCAATTTATCGGTACGATTTATGATGCGGTGAAAAAACAGCAGACAATTGCCATCGAATATCAGTCGTTCAAGTCCCGGCAACCCAAGGCCATCGTGGTTTACCCCTATCTCTTGAAAGAATATCGGAACCGTTGGTTCCTCATCTGCGAAAAGTCGACAAATCGTTCCCCACAGGTCAATATATTCGCCCTAGACCGCATACACTCGGTTGTGTTGGATAATGAACATCCGTTCAGGAAGTGTGTCGACTTCGACCCAGAGCATTTCTTTGACGACACAATCGGTGTTACGAAGCAAATCGGCGATAAAGCGCGGCAAATAATAATCAAGGTTGACCGGCACCAGGCACCATACGTAGAATCAAAGCCATTTCACAAGTCGCAAAAAATAGAGCAACGTTTCGCCGACGGCAGCATAGAGCTCTCGCTCAAGGTGGTAGTCAACAACGAACTCGTACGCCTCATACTCGGCTATGGCGAACATGTCGAGGTCATATCGCCACCCGGCTTCAGAGACCGCATCGCCAAGTGCGTTGCCAACGCTTCGAAACAATACGACACATAACCGTCAGCTATTTCATAACGAAAAAATTAAAATTTTTCGCCAGTGCGCAAAATGATTGCGCAACGCCTATCTAACTTTGCATCATGTTTAACTAACGAAGACGGCGAAATGCCGTAAATCTTATGAAGACAATTGACGGTTATGATGTGAAGATATTCACCGACAACATCGAGGACGGTGCGTTGGAGCAAATCAAGACTTTAATCTCGATAGACGTGTTTTCCGACAAGAAAATCCGCATAATGCCCGACGTTCATGCCGGGGCAGGATGCGTGATTGGTTTCACGGGCAACCTTGGCGAGAAAGTCATACCCAACATTGTTGGCGTAGACATCGGCTGCGGGATGCGGATACTCAATCTCGGCAAACTCAGCAGCATCGACTACCACGCCCTACATGAGCATATACGAGGCAACATACCGTCGGGAATGATTGTGCGTGAAGAGCGATTTGGCTTCAAGCCACTCGTAGGCGAGGAAATGGAAATCTATCGCGAGGCCAAACAGCTCGTGACCGGCCTTTATTGCTACCGCGACTTGAAAGACTCGGCCCGCATCAACAAGGCTATCGGCACCCTTGGCGGAGGCAATCACTTCATAGAGCTTGACAAGGACGACGAAGGCTATGTATATCTCGTTATCCACACCGGTTCGCGCAACCTCGGCAAACAGGTGGCCGACATATATCAGGCCAAGGCTGTGAGGCACATGACAGCCGGAGCCGATGAGTTTGAGAGAACCATAAGGCAGACAATCGACGAGTACAAGGCAGCCGGCCGACGTTCAGAGCTACAAAGCGTCATCAAGAAGATGCGCAGGGAGCAAGAAAAGGCAGAGCCGTCACTCCCGGCCGCGCTCTGCTATGTCGAGGGCGACGCAAGGCTACAATATCTACACGACATGCGCCTGTGTCAGCGTTGGGCCGTGCTCAACCGCAAACTCATATCGTTGTTGCTCTTACGGTTCTTTCCCGGCATAGAAGTCCTTGAGGAGTTCGAGTCTGTCCACAATTACATAAGCGACGACAACATAATCCGCAAGGGTTCGATATCCGCAGCAAAAGGAGAACGTTGCATCATACCCTTGAATATGCGCGACGGGGCATTGATATGTACAGGCAAAGGCAACCCTGACTGGAACTGCTCGGCACCCCACGGGGCCGGGCGTGTACTGAGCCGCTCGCAGGCGTATGAGAAAATCACGATGGAAGACTTCGAGACCTCGATGAAGGGGATATACTCAGAGTCAGTGACAGACTCAACGCGCGACGAGTCGCCGATGGTGTATAAGCCGGCAGCAGAAATCATCGCCAACATCGGCGAGACAGTCAGCATCGACACCATCATACGCCCCATTTTCAACTTCAAGGCATATTGATTTATTTTTCCGGGAAGGCAAAAAATTTTTGCGAAAAAATTTGCACGGATAAACTCTAAGCAGTAATTTTGTGTTATAAAACCAAAGGCAAGAGAGCCGCTCGAATTTGACAAAGAAATACCACATCAAAGTAGATTGGGAAACTCTTCAAATTTTACATGAAATACCGAGAACAAGCTTAGCCGACCGATGGCGGGCCTCAACGGCACTTCGGTGTCGTAGCCTTCGAGCCGGAGGATTACAAAGGGCGGCGAGCACTCAAAACCTGTCTTTTCGGAGTTTCATCGCATCCTTTGGTGTGGCTCTTATAACAAGGGCGTCTGACCATGAGTCAGACGCCCTTTTGTTTGGTCTTCAATTTCAAACAGGTTGCTCTGCCCTCAATAGTTCAAGGATTCTAAATAATGGCTCAAGCCGAAATGTCGGTGCATAATTAAAAATATAATAGAAGAGGGTTCTCAACGATAGGAGCTTGACTCTCCGAGGCAAGCCATAGGTCAGCCATTACATTTAAGTACTTGCATATAAATGAAAAGCATTGCCTCGAAAAAGGCTGGTCCCGGAGGGCCCAGCTCCTATATTAGCCACAACTTGACCCGACTATATATGCACTGTAATTTCGGCTTGGGCCCGTTATTGCGTCATTTGCTTGATAAACTGCGACGGCGACATGCCATACTCGGCCTTGAAGCAGTTGCGGAAATAGCCAACATCGTTGAAGCCGCACGAATAGGCGGCCTCCGACACATTGCAACCGTCGCGTAGGAGTTCATAGCCTCGCTTGAGCCTGATTTTGCGTATAAACTCGTTACCCGACATGCCCGTAAGGCCCTTTATCTTGCGATAGAGAGTCGAATGACTCATATTCAGGGCCTGCTGTATATACGACATATCGAGTCCTTCCATAGTGATATTGTCCTCCACGATGCGCGTAAACTTCTGTATAAACATCTCGTCGAGACGGCTCAGTTTAAGTGCCGGGGTATCTGGCGTATTAGCATCGGAGTTATCTTCGTCACTGCCTTGGGACTGCTGTGGCACACCCTCTACATGCGCCGATATCAGCTTAGCCAACATACGTCGCGACTCGAGTATGTTCTTGATGCGGTTTATAAGCAGCTTGGCACTGAAAGGCTTGGTAAGGTAAGAGTCAGCCCCGATTTCATAACCCGCCTCCTTGTCTTGAATCGAGTCTTTGGCGGTGAGCAAGATGACCGGTATATGGCTCGTCGCGATATCGGCCTTTATGCTCTTACACAGCTCCATACCGTCCATTACCGGCATCATGATATCGCTCACTATCACGTCGGGCACATTCTTTCGTGCGAGTTCGAGGCCCTCTTTACCATTGGTTGCCGACAAGGTCTGATACTTCGACGATAGCGATGTCTCTATATATTCGCGTATATCGTCGTTATCCTCTATCACCAATACTACGGGGCGGTTGTCCGACTTGTTTTCGGCATCGGCCTCGCCGGCCTCGGGCAATGATTTCTCAGTGTTTTCTTTGTGCAGGGCGTCAGGATATGTATTGTCGATTCGGAGCCTGAACACAAACACGGTACCTTTGCCCACCTTGCTCTCAACTGTCAGGAAGCCTTGGTGCAAGTCTGACAGCGACCGTACCAACGCCAGGCCGATACCCGTGCCCGATGCCTGATGCTTGCCCTCAGCCTGATAATAGCGGTCGAAGATATGCGGCAATGCCTTCGCGTCGATACCATAGCCGGTATCGGCGACCGAGATTTCCACGTAGCCCACATTGTCGACCTCGACTGTAGCAAGGTCGAGGTCAATCGTACCCTCGGGAGTATATTTGACCGCGTTGCTGAGCAGATTGTTGAGTATCGTGTGGATAATGTCGCTGTCGAAGTAAATCTCGGGGATGTCGTTGCCGATATTCAGATTTATCGACACCTTGCCGTTATGGTTAAGCTCTTTATAACGCAAGCCGATTTCAGTTACCACGGTCGCTATCTGACCTTTGGCAACGGCGAGACGCCTGTTCTCGGTTTCGGTCTTGCGAAATTCGAGTATCTGGTTTATCAAGTTTAGCAGGCTCTGCGCGCTGGCATGTATGGTTTTAATCCTCTTGCGGTATGCCTCGGGGAACTGGTTATCGGTCACGAGGTCTTCGAGAGGTCCGAGTATGAGCGTGAGAGGCGTGCGCAGTTCATGAGTGATATTGGTATAAAAACGCAGTCGCTCGTTGTTGAGTTGTTGGTTGTCTATGCTCTTGCGGCGCTCCATTTCGAGCGAGCTCTTCAGCATCAACCGGTGTTTGTAGAAACGCACTACAAGATAAACGACAAGCACAGCCAACAACACGTAAAACACTTTGGCATACCATGTTAGCCAAATGGGAGGGGTAACTATAATTTTGAGGGACGCTACGTTTTTGTCGTTCCAGTCCTGGTTTCTGAGCCTCGCACGCACCTTGAACCTATACGTACCCGGGACAAGATTTCGCAATGTCGCCTCATGTTCGCGCCCGGCCATAATCCAGTCATCGTCGAGACCCTCTACCATATACGAATACTCCACTACCCTGCTTTGCGAGTAATCGGGAACCGAGAAGAGTATCCTCAAGGAGTTCATATCGTATGGTACCTTGATTTCCCCCCGGTCGCCGGAGTATAAATCACCGTCGCTGTCGCCGGGGCGTATGATATTCTGACATTCCACAATCCGCACCGGCACATCCTCCTGTATATTCGGAAAATGCTCCGGAGTAAAATAGCATATACCGTCGAGAGAACCGAAATATAGCCTGCCGTCGGGCGTACTACATGCCCCCCGGTCGATAAAACTGCTGTGAGGCAGACCGTCGTGGTAATCGTAATTTTCAAATTTCGACGAGTCCTTATTCCACTTCGCCAGGCCGTTATTGGTGCTAAACCACACGTTTCCCCTCGAGTCTTCCTCAATAGCATGGATATGCACATCATTGAGGCCCGACTCATAGCCGAATGTCTCGATATCGAGAGGTTTGTCGGTGTCTTTGATGATGCTCAGGCCGTCCTGCCCGGCAACCCACACCCAACCTCGCGAGTCGGTAAAAAGCTGTTTTACAGCATTCGAGGCGAGGCCGTGGGCATTGTCGAGATGATGAAGCAGTTTGCCGCCACCGTCAATTATAAATATACCGTCGCCATAGGTGCCAATCCACGTGTTGCTCCGGCTGTCGGTCAACACCCCGTTGGGTATGAGATAATGTATATAACGAGAGAGGGTGTTTTGCAAACTTACTTTGCCATCTGCATATTCATACAGGCCGTCCTGCATACCGAGATATACCTTGTTGCCGGGCAACGAGGCAAACACGTTGGCATAGTTCTTATCACCGGACGGTGTGAGCCTTGTCACCTTGCCACTGGCGACATCGAGCGAGAACACTCCGTTTTCAAAAGAACTGAACAGCACTTTGTCGTCAAGCCGTATTAGCGCGCATACACGGCTATGCGGATTATCCAGATATTTATCGAGCCTGTATGTGCGATATAGCCCTCCTTCGTCGAAGACGACGATTTCGTTTTCGCCACCCACCCACAGCTTGCTGTCGCTATCGGTATATAGCGCCCATACGGGTTTTTCTTTAAGCATATTTCCCGAAGTGGTAAAATATGGCAGGATTTTAAATTCGGGCTGGGTGCGGCTTATAAAGTCGAGACCTTCGCTGTAATTGCCAACCCACATATTGCCGAACGAGTCCTGAAATGTAGACCTTACATTGACCGAAGATATGCCGTTGCGGTCGTCGCTTACAGGCAGGTTGACCAGTTTCAGCCTGTCGGGATTGGCAAACGACAAATCGCGAATGTCGAGGATGAAGACTCCGCCAATATCACAGCCTATCCACAACAGGCCGTCAGATGACTCGGTAATCGAATATACATTGTGCGACCCCAGCGGGTCAAGGTTGCCCGAACTACCCGAAAATGTTGTAAAGTCCTTCGACAGCGGATTAAAGAGTGCGAGACCGTTGTCAGTCCCGACCCACACATTATTATATCGGTCAACCAAAACCGTGCGCACATTGTTTCCGGGCAGGCTCTTGCTGTCGCCTACCCTGTGCGCGTAGTTCTCGACCTTGCCCGTGGTGCTGTTTACAACGCTGAAACCATAATTGGCATGACCGATATAGAGGTTGCCATGCCCACCATCGGTAATACATCTGAACGACATGGGCAAGCCAGGGAAGTTCGTTTCGTCATAATAATCGATTTTACCATCGCCCGGATTATAGCGCAATATGAAGTCGTAATGATTCAATATGTATATACTTCCGTCGGCAGAGCGCATAAAATCGACCACATTGATACTTTTATCACCCACCTCGGCCGGTAATATAAATTCGTCGAACTCTTGGGTCGAACAGTCGAGCACATTCAACCCCTTCTTTGTGCCAATCCATAGCTTATCGGTGCTGTCATCATAGAAAAGCACATTGATAGAATTGCCGTCGAGCCTGGTGTCCTTCTCGCTGAAAACTTTAAAATTTTCCCCGTCGAACCGGTTCAACCCGGCATCAGTGCCAACCCATAGAAAACCATGTTTGTCCTGTGTTATATCAGTCACGAAATTGTTTGATAGACCGTCTTTCAAGTCAATATGCTCAACCACAAGGGGCGAGTTGTCGGCCCTTACGTCAAAAACAGCAAGACAAACAATAAGGAGATAAAAAATCGCAATGTATTTCATGGATTGGCTTGGTTGTATTAACATAAATGTACACAAAGATACTAATTTTTCACCTATCAATCCATATCACAAGGCCCATATTGAACAATACACCCTCAAAATAGGGTGATTTATCGCAGTTATAAGTATTAGGAGCGCATTTTCAGCCACTTGCCAGCCACACAAATATCAATTTGTGGAACATTTACCACCATATATGAACTATATATCACCGTATGGTGGTAAAGATTATATCTAATTTTGCAAAGTTAACAAAACCTAATCTAATATACCAATCAAACAATGAACTCACACTTATTGCAAAACAACAGAAAGCTCTATGCGGCCTTGTTGCTATGTGCAGGCTTCATTGCCGGTGCGCCTAATACTACTTACGCGCAAAGCAATGTTGAGAAAGTAGGTGCGTCATCGCAACGCATTACTGTGACAGGTATCGTCAACGACGCCGAAGGGCCGGTCATCGGAGCATCAGTCCGCGACAAGGCCAATCCTCAGACAGGTGCAGTCACCGATATCGACGGTAAATTCTCAATCTCGGTACCTGCAGGCTCAACTCTCATCATCAGCTATGTCGGGTGTGACCCGCAAGAAGTTGTCGCTACCGCAGGTGCGCCGCTCGACATTATGCTCAATCCCAGTTCTGCACTGCTCGACGAAGTCGTCGTGGTCGGATTCGGCACTCAGAAAAAAGTCAACCTTACCGGTTCTGTCAGCGTGGCTGACCAGAAGGCACTCTCCGAGCGCCCCGTTGTCAGTGCTGCCCAGGCACTCCAGGGCGTTGTCCCCGGCCTGCAGATTACCCAGGGCGACGGTAAACTCGAGACCAACGCATCGATTCAAATCCGTGGCAACGGTACCATCGGCGACGGCTCGAGCGGCAGCCCGCTTATATTAATAGACGGCATGGAGGGCGATATCAACACCCTCAACCCGCAGGATATCGAGAGCATCTCGGTGCTCAAAGATGCTGCCGCAGCCTCTATCTATGGTAGCCGCGCCCCATTCGGCGTAATCCTCGTAACGACCAAGAAGGGTGCCCAGGGCAAGGCCACTATCAACTACAACAACTCGTTCCGCTTCAGCAACCTCGTCAACCGTAACCACACGATGGATTCCAAGACCTTCGCGCTGTTCTTCGACGATGCTTGCTGCAACGTACCGGGCTGGGGCCCTCACTTCAGCAAGGACACTCTCGAAAAAATCATCGCTTATCAGAACGGTACTTATGACCCCGATGGCGACGGCATCTTCGACCCCCTCAACACCATGGACGACATCTGGGGTAACGGCAACTGGCAGAACGTGCCCTTCCATGGCGGCGGCTATGCCAACACCGACTGGTTCAGCGAGATTTACAAAGACCACAACTTCTCGCAGGAGCATAACCTGAGCGTCAACGGCGGCACAGAAAACTTCAACTACTATTTCTCGGCCAACTTCCTCGACCAGGGCGGTATGCTCAAGTGGGGTGACGAAGGTCTCAAACGCTACGGCCTCACCGGCAAGTTCAATGTCGACATCACCAAGTGGATGGAGTTCGGCTTCTCGCACCGCTGGGTACGCCGCGACTATGTGCGCCCGTCGAAACTCACCGACGGCCTCTACGACAACCTCGGTCGCCAGGGCTGGCCTGTGATACCTATCTACGACCCCAACGGCAATATCTTCGACTGCCCCTCGCCTATCAACGGCCTCGAAAACGGCGGCAGCGACCGCGCCCAGACCGACCGCAACTATACGCAGCTCAGCCTGATTTTCCGTCCCCTCAAGGGTTGGGATATCCATGCCGAGTTCAACTACCGCGTATATTCTGACCAGCGCCACTGGGATACACAAAAACTCTACGGCTATGACGTAGACGGCAACCCGTTCGAAATTTCAAGCGGCAGCCACGTACACGAGGAATATACCCGCGAGAACTTCTACAACCTCAACATCTACTCAAACTACGACTGGACCCTCAACGAGAAGAACAACTTCCACTTCATGCTCGGTTTCCAGACCGAAGACATGAAGCAGACCAAGATGGGCTACCAGCGCGACGGCATCCTCATGCCGAGCCTTCCCGAAGCCGACCTGACCACCGGTCTTGGTTCCGACGGCAAAGAGGCAACCCCGGCAATCAACGGTAGCCGCGCCCAGTGGAACACCGCAGGTTTCTTCGGCCGTATCAACTACAACTACGACAGCCGTTACCTCCTCGAGGCCAACCTACGCTACGACGGCACCTCGCGCTTCCGCGAAAACCGCCGCTGGATATGGCTCCCCTCGGTTTCTATAGGCTGGAATATCGCCAACGAGAAATTCTGGGAAGACTTCACAACCGTTTGCAACAACCTCAAGCTGCGTGCTTCATACGGTATGCTCGGCAACCAGAACATCAACAACTGGTATCAGACCTACCGCACCCTCGACATCAAGCCGGCCAACGGCTCATGGCTACAGAACGGCGCCAAGCCCAACACAGTAGGCTTCCCGGCCCTTATAAGCCAGTTGCTCACATGGGAGAAGATTTATAACTACAACTTCGGTCTCGACTGGGGCTTCCTCAACAACCGCCTCACCGGTAGCTTCGAATACTTCATCCGCGACACCAAGAACATGGTAGGCCCGGCCGCCGAGCTGCCCTCGATACTCGGTACCGACGTGCCCAAGACCAACAACTGCGACCTCCGCACCCACGGCTGGGACTTCGAAATCGCCTGGAACGACCGCCTCGCCTGCGGCTTCTCTTACAGCGCACGCTTCGTGCTCTCCGACGCTCGCACCAAGATTACCAAATATGCCAACAACCCGACAAACTCGCTTGATAGCAAGACCTATATCGAAGGCCGCTATATCGACGAAATCTGGGGCTATGAAACCATTGGCATAGCCAAGAGCAACGAAGAGATGAATGCCTACCTCGACCAACTCGACGATAACTACCGCGCATCTCACGACGGTCAGTCACCTGCCGAGGCTCGCATGGGTATGCAGGCACTGGGTAAAGATTTCGCTGCCGGCGACATCATGTACAAAGACCTCAACGGCGACGGTGTAATCAACAATGGAGCCAACACCCTCAACGACCGTGGCGACCTCAAGCTCATCGGTAGCAAGCAGCCACGCTACATGTTCTCGCTCGACCTCACCGGCGCATACAAGGGCTTCGACCTCCGCGTATTCTTCCAGGGCGTAGGCAAACGCGACTATTTCCAGAACCACAACTATTTCTGGGGTGCCGACAACGACATGTGGTGGATGCAGGGCCTTACCCCCCACGCCGACTACTTCCGTAACGAAGACAGTTGGTCGGTTAAAGAAGGCTATGCCGACGTGAACTACGACGCATATTATCCCCGTCCCGTAGTATCGGGCGGTGGCAAGAACCGTCAGACCCAGACCCGCTACCTCCAGGATGCCTCTTACATCCGTCTGAAAAACCTCCAGGTAGGCTACACCCTGCCCATGAACATTACCGAACGCGCAGGTTTCAGCAAAGTACGTATCTACTTCTCGGGTGAAAACCTCTGGACCGGCACAAGCCTGTCGAAACTCTTCGACCCCGAAACTATCGGCTCAGGCAAGGGCGGTTCGGCATATCCCCTGTCGCGCACCTATTCATTCGGCATCAGCCTCACCCTCTAAACAATAAAATACAATGAAAAACAATATAATCATCCTTGCAACAGCACTTGCTTTCGGTGGCATGCTCTGCTCATGCAACGATTACCTCGATAAAGAGCCTATGTCGGCAATCTCGCCCGAGCAGTACTTCAACGACGAAGCTGCACTCAAGGCATATTGCGACGGACTCTACACCGACGTGTTGCCCTCGCACGGCAACTGGAGCTACGGCATCTACGGCAACGACGACAAAACCGATATCATGTCGAGCATCTATCCCGACGGCAAATACCAGACGGGCGACTGGCGCACAGACCTCAAAAACGACAAGTGGGAGTGGAAGCACATCAACACAATCAACTTCTTCTTCGACCAGGTGTTGCCCAAATTCGAAGCCGAAGCTATCTCGGGCTCAAAGCCTAACATCAACCACTATGTGGGCGAGATGTACTTCCTCCGCGCCCACGAGTATTTCAAACGCCTGAAATATTTCGGCGACTACCCCATCGTCACCACATGCCTCCCCGACGAACTCGGCGCGCTGACCGAGGCCAGCAAGCGCTCACCGCGTAACGAGGTTGCACGCTTTATCCTCGAAGACCTCGACAAGGCATACGAACTGATGCGTGGCAACAACATGGCGACCACCCGCATCAATGCCAACACCGCCATGCTGCTCAAGAGCCGCGTAGCCCTCTACGAAGGCACCTTCGAAAAGAACTTCGCCGGCACGGCATTCGTACCAGGCACGGCTGAGTGGCCCGGCAAGAGCAAAGACTACAACTCGAGCTTCACATTCAAGTCAGGTTCTGCCGAAAACGAGGTCAAATACTTCCTCGAAGAAGCAATCAAGGCAGCAGAAATCGTTGCCGAAGAAGCCAAAGGCCGTCTCACCCTCAACACCGGCGTGATACCCGAAGAAGAAGGGGGCAAACTTGCCGACTACGAGGCCCTCAACCCCTGGTTGGCAATGTTCGGCAGCCTCGATCTGGGCGGATATCCCGAAGTACTGCTATGGCGCCAGTATAGCGACGCTCTCGGCATCAACCACAACGTTGTCGTACAAGCCCAGAAAGGCAACCAGGGCGTAGGCTGTACACGCGGCCTCGTCGACGGCTTCACAATGGCCAACGGTCTGCCAATCTATGCCGCCGGCTCCGGCTACCATGGCGACAACACCATCCATAATGTGCGCCTCGACCGTGACCCCCGTCTCGTCGTACTGCTCAAAGAGCCCGGACAAAAGAACGTGCTCATCCCCAACACCGACGGTACACACGCCAATCCTGTAGAAGGCATACCCGCATTCTGGGAATCGTCTGCCGAGCAGAAATACTCTACCGGCTACGCTCTCCGCAAAGGTAACACCCCCGACGCCGGCGAGTGCGGCAACGGCAAGGCTTCGACAGCCTGCCCCGTATTCCGCAGCGTAGAGGCACTGCTCAACTACATCGAGGCTTACTATGAACTCAACGGCAACCTCGGCGGCCACTGTGCAGAATATTGGACAGCTATCCGTGCCCGTCACACCGGCCTCGATACCGACTTCAACAAGACTATCAACGCAACCGACATGTCGCAGGAAGCCAAAGGCGACTGGGGTGCATATACTGCCGGCGTTGTAATCGATGCAACACGCTACAACATCCGCCGCGAACGCCGCAACGAGCTCATGGCCGAAGGCTACCGCTGGGACGACCTCGTACGCTGGCGTGCCTTAGACCAGATGCTTACCACCGGCTTCCATATCGAAGGTATCCATCTCTGGAATGCCAACGACGAAATGCTTAAATACTTAGCCCAGTATGGCAGCGGCGACAACGCTGACCCCGTCAAGCTCAAAGACAGACTTGCAGGCATCGTATCGAAGGCAAGCGAAAGCGAATATGTACGTCCGCACCGTGGCAACAACAGCTCACTTGTTGTCAATGGCCTGATTTGGCACATGGCACACTACCTTGAGCCGCTGCCTATCAAGCAGATGATGCTCACCGCCCCCGACGGTAGCACTGTATCACAATCGCCTCTGTATCAAAATCCTTATTGGCCCGACCAGCCCAGCATGCCGGCCACTAAATAAGGGATAGACAAAGATACTCTGGAAAGACTATTTTAGGTTAGTAATGCACTCCCGTTTAAGCTCGCGCAAGCGGCTTTAAATCGGAGTGCATTATCTATTAAAAATCAGCATGAAACTAAGCAATATTATACTGGCAATCGCCATGCTGCAGCCACTTATAGCACGGGGCGAGACATACATATACGAGATTGACACCGACGCACCGGCGCAGACTATCGACTGTTTCGGTGCCTCCGACGCATGGAGCATGTGGTCGGTCGGCGAAATGCCCCAGGCAACACGCGACCACGTGGCAGAACTACTCTTCAGCTCAAAGACCGACATCGACGGCAATCCCAAAGGAATCGGGCTGAGCATTTGGAGGTTCAATATCGGTGCCGGGAGCGTGGAACAGGGCGACAGCAGCATGATAAACCGCGACACGCGCACCGAGTGCTTCCTCTCTCCCGACGGCACATATAACTGGGACAAGCAACGCGGCCAACGCAACTTTCTCAAATTAGCAAAAAGCCACGGTGTACCCTACCTTCTCGGATTTCTGAATTCTCCGCCTGTCTACTACACTATCAACGGACTCGCCACCAACACCGCCCGTGACGGGACGTATAACCTGAAGACAGACAAATATGACGACCTTGCCAAGTTCATGACCGACGTAGTCGACGGACTCGAGAAACATGATGGCATAAAGCTCGACTATCTATCGCCGGTCAACGAGCCCGACGGGCACTGGAATTGGCAAGGGCCGAAACAAGAAGGCACCCCGGCCACGAAATACGAAATCGCACGACTTGCACGCGAACTCGACCGAGAACTACACTCTCGGCATCTCGACACAAAAATCATCATACCCGAGTCGTCAGACTACCGCTGCATGATGTCGACCCACATGACAGGCCCTGAACGCGGCTATGAAATACAGTCTTTTTTCTCAAAAGACAGCTCGGAAACCTACGTAGGCAAACTGACGCACCTGCCGCGTATCATGGCCGGCCACAGCTACTGGACAAATACCCCGGTAGAATATATGAAAGACTGTCGTAAGGCGCTGCGCGACACCCTGCGCAAATACGATGTGGAACTATGGCAGAGCGAGGTGTGCATTATGGGTAATGACGAAGAGATAGGCGGCGGTGGTGGATACGACCGCACCATGAAGACAGCACTCTATGTGGCACGCATGATACACCACGACCTCGTATTTGCCAATGCCCGCAGTTGGCAATGGTGGAGAGCCATCGGGGGCGACTATAAAGACGGGCTGCTATTCCGCTACCGCGCTCCGGGTGCGCCCGGCGATACAATCGTCGATTCCAAACTGCTATGGGCGCTCGGCAACTATAGCTTTTTCATACGCCCAGGGGCTAAAAGGCTCGAACTGCGATGCACCGACAAACAATGCCGCATAGAGCCGGACGAATGTGCCACCCGACCCTACGGGCTGATGAGTTCGGCGTATCGAAATAACGACGGCCAACTCGTTGTAGTTGTGATAAACTATGCACCGGAGAGCAAGACTGCCGGATTCACAGCACCGACAAACAAGCATTGGAAAATCTACCGCACCTCCGACAACGGCGGCGAATCACTAAAATATATAGGAGACAAAGCCGACATCGCCAATATCACATTCCCACCCCGGTCGATTACGACCCTCGTCACCACGCAAGACTAACGCGAAGGCACGGAAAAAGAATAACGCACCTTCACACTGTATCGACGCACAATACGCCGCATCGTTTCGATGCCGGCACCACTGCTAAAAGCCACGTTGCTAAACGATGGCGACTCAAAATACAAAGGCCCATTTTCGACAATCTCGCATGGGGCAGTAATGACAAGTCCGGTCTGAGAGGCAATAAACTCGGCTTTTTCACGAGCAGCTTCGAGTGCCGCTTTCAACCCCTGCCGGTCATACTGCCCCATGGCAGTATTGTCAATCCTGACAATATCGAAACTGCAGATGCCGCTACGGTCAATAGTCGACGCAACACGTTCTATCAAATCGAAATCGTAGAACACGACAGAAAGCCTCTTTGCCATAAGCAACTTGTCAGACCGCTGAGGGTCGCGATGATTACCCATGTCTGAAATCGTAATCGCCGAATCGGCGATGCCGGCTGCGGCCAGGACAGCCCGGATATTGTTTTCGATTGCCGGCAATTCCACAAGCGCACTATCGCCCGAGCCATCTTTCTTAAAGTATTCTTCCATGCCGATTTCTATTGTAATCCTATCTGGCACAATATTTACCGTCGCAGACCCCGAGACTTCTATAATACGGTTAGGAATGGTTGTCGCACGGACGAAGCCGGTTGCCAGGGCAACTAACGCAATGACCAACAACATTTTACAGCTAACACATTTCATATATTGACTTTTTTAGCAGTTATCACACCGCAAAATTATGAAAAAAGTTCCGAAAGCCAATCACTATAGACTTTCGGGATTATCTTTAATTTAGATATCGCAACTGGTGCCTAAATGCATTATAATAATTATTATTTAACAGCACGATGCCACATATATGCACAACCGGCATTTTATCTTTGCAGTGTCTTGGGTTACGAAAATTTTCGTAACTTTGCACGACATTGCAATAACATACGATTAGAAAGTAAAAATGCTAAAAATCGCAACCACATTTAGCGGTATAGGTGCTCCTGAACAGGCTTTGGCAAAAGCCGGGATTGAGCACCAAATCGTTTTTGCATGTGATAATGGCGAACGGACACCATCGTCAGACATTTCCGATATAATCGACTGCCTTAAAGAATCGGCAGGCACAAAAACCACACACAAATTTCTTTTAGACCTCCTCGCCCGAAAAACCGGGAATAAGGATATACGGAAACTTGACTACGACGGCTGCCTCGCTATCCTCGGCGAAATAGACAAAGAAAGTCTGCCTGATTTAGCATCTATCTGCGAATCTATCAGAAAACTCCCTGCCGACAAGGTAAGGCTCTTCGCGTCGGAATGGTATAAGAGGACAAAAAAAATAAACCACCAAAGAGAATCATATTTTGCCAATTACAATATCACCGACGACAAGTGGTTCGACGACATCCGCCTCTTCGACGGGCGGCCTTATCGCGGCTATGTCGATTTGTTTGTCGGGGGCAGTCCGTGCCAGGCATTTTCGAGTAACGGCAAACGTGGCGGTCTCGAAGATACCCGGGGTACCCTATTCCATGAATATGGCAGGGTAATATCAGAGGTCCGGCCCAAGGCATTTATATTCGAGAACGTACAGGGCATGCTTGTGCACGACAACGGCAAGACTTGGCAAATCGTAAAGTCGGTGTTTCAGAGCCTCGGCTACGACGTATATATCAACCATGAGAACGGTATCGAGCAACCACTACTTGACTCGCAGAACTATGGCATACCCCAGCGACGCAAGCGGATATACATAATAGGCATCGATGCCCGGCTACACCATAGCGAGTTTCAGTTTCCACAACAGGTAGCCCTTGACACATGTGTCGGCGACTATCTCGACGAACATGTCGACGCCAAATATTACCTGGCCGAAAAAGGGTTTACATTCGTCACCACCAGTCCTACCCGTGCCAGGATTGCCGGCAAGGTGATGGGGTGCCAGAAGGCCAACCAACAATTCAACTGGAACGGAGACTTTATTTTCGAACCCCTCGACGCCATTGCCGACCGTGTCGACGTACTCGCCCGGGCATATATCGGCACATGGAACGGGCAGCGAGGCGTAATACGCAAATTTACCCCTCGCGAGTGCCTGAGACTGATGGGCTTTCCCGACACGTTCAGAATCGTACAATCTGACACCGAAATGTATCGACAGGCAGGCAACTCAATGTCGGTCAATGTAATAGAGGCAATAATACGGCAATTATTTAAATGCGGAATATTTCATGATTAAACTCGGCACAGTCTTTTCCGGCATCGGCGGTATCGAACAGGCCCTTATAAGGCTCGGCATACCGCACGACATTGTATTTGCCTGCGACAACGGCGATGTCGAAATCAACCTATTAGAAAACGAAGAGTTAGCCGAGTATATCAAACTCAAAAAACTGCGCAATAAAAAACAGCTCAAAAGCAAAGACGATATATCACGGCTGGCCGAACTTAGCGCAAAAGAAAACCGCAAGGCCGAGGAAATAAGGCAGCAAGTATACAACTGTAGCGACAAAATCGAAAAAAAGAAACTGATAGACACGCTCTATGCCACAAAAAGTCGCCAGATAAACTTTGTAAAGAAGACATACCTCGCCAATTACGACCTCTCGCACGACGACTACCACCTCGACATTCGTTTTCTCGACGGACGCGACTATGCCGGTATAGACCTGCTTGTGGGCGGTAGCCCGTGCCAGTCGTTCTCGACCGTCGGCGCGCAGAGAGGTCTCGAGGACACTCGCGGCACACTGTTCTATGACTATGTGAGGATTATACAGCAGACGCGCCCCAAAGTCTTCATCTACGAGAATGTGAGGGGGCTGACCACCCACAACGACGGCCAGACCCTTTCAATCATCCTCAATTCCTTTAGAAACGAGCTCGGCTACGACGTGCCCGACCCGTGCATACTCAATGCGTCAGATTATGGCATACCGCAGACACGCCGCCGCATATTCGTGGTAGGCTTCAGAAAGGATATACCACACAAACCGTTCAGCTACCCCGAACCCGTGGCATTGAAATATACGATGCAAGATTTCCTGGAAGACAACTGTGCGGCCGGGCACTTCAATTACGACCCGGAAACCGGAGGGCTTGTCATCGAAAAAATAAGCGGCAAAGCCGACGACAAATTCACACTGACACCAGCAGTGCAGCGTTATGTGCTGTCGGCCGGCACGGGCTCATACCGCACGTCGACGCAGACCGACCTGCCGGTGGCACGCACGCTGATGAAAATGATGACCCAGCACCACCGAGCCGGCGTCGACAACTACATAACGGTCTCCCACGACCCGTTGACCCTGCGGCAGCTCTCCGACAGGGAGGCTCTGAGGCTTATGGGTTACCCCGACTCGTTCAAAATCGCTGTATCATCAACCCAGACACTGCGACAGGCAGGCAACTCTATGGTCGTAGACGTAATGATGGCAATAATGAAATCAATAATCAAAACAGGAGTGTTCGATGAGTAAGGAATGGAAATCGCCAAAACGCGGGGCAAATATCCTATGCCGCATCAAGAATCCCAACCCTCAAAACGTGGTCGAACTTGTCGGAATGTTGCCCAAACGAGTCATGCCGAAAGACGAGTTCGCAACCATCATTACCAAGGTTGACGACAAATGGTTTCAAAACACCCACCAGGCAGCCGAGCAATGGGGTCTATACTACGTCGACAACGACAATTACTACCCCAGGTTCACAAAAGATATCGACGCAGACGAGGCCGAGGCATACCTGAGATACTGGATTAAGAAATACCCGTTGATAAACCCATATTCTCGCTTCTCGAAATCAGACGGCAGAGGCCTCGTGCTATCAATCGCAGAGTATCTCGAAAGCCACACCGGCGTACACGACCTCAAGACAATCATCACCGCCCTACTCGGCCCCAACGAACCTGTGGTTGTCAACGACATTGTGGCAAACGCAATCAACAACTATTCGGCGATACTTGACGTAACAACCATAAAGGCTGCAAACGAGCAGTTTAACGTATATCTCAAACCCGACTACAAAGAAAAACTCCAGTATATCAGAAGCATGGATAAAAGAGAATTCTTCCACTTATTCGACGGGGGCACACCATCAGACCCTACAACGAAGATAGAACCAAAACAAGTAATACTCTTCGGCGCCCCCGGCACAGGCAAATCGCACCGGCTCAAGTCGCCCGACTATGGCCTGTCACGCGATAACTCAATCAGGATTACCTTTCATCCAGACTCTGACTATGCCTCATTTGTCGGCTGCTACAAGCCCCGGAAAATCAAAGACGACCTGACCTACGAGTTCGTGCCGCAAGCCTTTACAAAGGCTTATGTCAGGGCATGGAAATTATGGAGCCAGGCAAAGGCCGAGGGAATCGTGGCACCGCCCTACACTCTCGTTATCGAGGAAATAAACCGTGGCAACTGCGCCCAGATATTCGGCGACCTGTTCCAATTGCTCGACCGCAACGACGACGGCTATTCCGACTACGAAATAATACCCGACACCGACCTGCAGGAATACCTCACCGGCCAGTTTGACGGTTACGCAAATCTCGACGACAAAATCATGAAAGGCGAGATAATGGTGCTTCCGCCCAATTTATGGATAGTGGCGACCATGAATACCTCCGACCAGTCGCTGTTCCCAATCGATTCAGCATTCAAACGTCGCTGGGACTGGGAGTACATCCCCATCGACCTCACCGACCGAGGCCATTATATAGCTTGTGGCGACAAGAAATATAGCTGGAGCGAATTTCTCGACAACGTAAACAAGCGCATCGACGCAATCACCCATTCTGAAGACAAGAAACTCGGATACTGGTTCGTGGCGCGCAACGGTCACAACGAAATAACACTCAACAAGTTTGTCTCAAAAGTGGTTTTCTACTTATGGAACGACATCTTTAAAGATTTCGCCCACGATGTAAACACCATATTCAAAGACAACTACGACCAGTTCTATAAATTTTTTGAAAACGACGGCACACCCAAAATCGACGTCGTCGAGTCATTTCTCGAAAACCTCGGTCTAAAAGCCAAAGACGGCGAGTAATAGATGAAAATACTTATCGAGGGATATCGATACCGCGCAAACGACGTATCAGCTATCCTCAAAGGTCTCGGCTATACCTTCACCGACCATTATGTGACGGTTAGGCATGTCGGCTACTTCTTCAATAAAGAAATAGGCGACACGGTATTCTTCTTGCCCAAAGTCTTGGTCAATGAGAACGACGAAGTCCTCGGCCGCAATGATTTGCGGCCCGAGAAAATACTCGACCTCGCCACGGCCCTCGGCGACAACCTGCTGTCGCGTGACGACTATAGCTTCATCTACAAATTCTCGGTATGGATATACCGCACTGTCAAGGAGTATTCGCGACTCCACCCCGGCAGCGACATCATATACACAACATCATATTCGCTAATCGACAAAAGCCAAAACAATGTAGACGCGACGTGGCTCGACATCATTTTGTCCCTTATAAAGTTCAATGACCAGAACCGTGATTTTTTCATGTTCATCATCAAGAACATCCATAGCGGTTACAACAAAATCAACTGGCCGAGGACAATCGCGAAGTCAAAAGCTGTGATATCTAACAAGCGGCCGGTATATATCGACCCGGTAAATAAAAAGAAGCAGATAAACTTCGACGAAGAACTGCTGGTCATATTCTTCTCGTGCCTGTCATACATAACCAGTAACTACGGCTTCGAAACAACGATAAACTACAACTACGAACTCGTTACCGGCAGCCGGTTCGAACACTACCTCAACGGCTTCGGCCGCGTAAGGCTCAAGCAGATAAAGTATAAGTACTTTTCTGACAAAGCAATTGAACTTTGGAACTTATGCTATTCATTCTTCGAGTCGGCAGAAAAAATACGCTCGTCACAGCAAGGCGGCGACTGTATGCTTGCACGGAAATTCGAGATAGTTTTCGAAGCCATAATCGACGAACTTATCGGTGACAAATCGACAAAAATACCATCCGAACTAATAGAGCAACAAGACGGCAAAATTGTCGACCACCTATTCCTCGGCCAATCGCTTGTGTGCGATTCCGACATCTACTATATCGGCGACTCGAAATATTACAAAATCGGCAGTTCTCTCAGCGGCAACCCGGTTTACAAGCAATATACCTATGCTAAAAACGTAATACAGGCCAACATCGACCGTCTTTTCAAAGGCAAGGAGCACATACGCTACCGCGACGATATCACCGAGGGCTACGACATAACTCCCAATTTCTTCATATCTGCCGAGGTGCGCGACTCGCTGACGTATTCCGACACCTCGTTGAAACTACGCGACAAAGACTGGAAGGCGATGTACCATTTCCCCAACCGTCTCTTCGACCGCGACACGCTATGGCTCTCGCATTACGATGTAAATTTCTTATCGGTAATCGCCCTCTATGCACGTGCTGACGAATACGAAAAAAGCACATTCAGGGAGCAGGCGCATAAACAGTTCAGAACCCACATCATCGACCTTCTCAACACGCGATACGACTTCTGCCTGTTACGCCCAAAGAGCGGCTACACGCTGGCCGAGGCCGTAGATGCCAATTTCAGAAAACTAATCGGCAAAATTTTCAGCCCCGACGGACACATTGTCGTCCTTGCCGCCGAAAGGGGTACGGCGCCCGCGCTCGAAGCCGAAATCGACAGATACTTCGAAATCGACAAAGGCTACAAACTTGGAGACAAATTACCTGATAGAGCTGAGGAACTCGGCTCGTAGAGCCGCGTCGGAGAACACACCATTGTAATGCACCGTGGTAGTGGAGGCATGCTGCTTTTCGACGCCGCGCATCTTCATGCACAAATGTTCGCCCGAACATACGGCAATCACACCCTTGGCCCCGGTCAGACGGCGCACCTCGTCGGCAATCTGCGCGGTAAAACGCTCCTGCACCTGCAATCGACGCGCATATACATCGACTATGCGCGCGATTTTACTTAGTCCTACGATTTTACCATCGGGAATATATCCAATCGAGATTGTGCCGAAGAAAGGCAGCACGTGATGTTCGCAAAGCGAATAGAATTCGATATCCTTGACCGTTACAATCTGCGAACCTTCGTGTTCGAATAGTGCCTGTCCTACAACCTCGTCAGGATTTTTACGATAGCCCGAAGTAAGATACCACAGGGCTTTAGCAGCACGCACGGGTGTACGGACAAGCCCTTCGCGGGTGGTGTCCTCGCCCAATAGCGCGATAATGCTTTCGATATGCGAGGCGATGGCCTCGATACGCTGCTGGTCGGTAAGCTGGTCCATTATCTTAATCGAATGTGTTTATTTTGTCGCGCACTATGCGCATATATGCAGCCATAGAAGGGAAAGCGTGGCGAAGCTCGGCCATGGCGGCCTCGGCCTCGGCACGTGTGCGGAAATCGCCCACTTTTACACGCCAATACGGTGAATTAAACGTCACATAGGCACGCATATGGGGAAATAACGATTGCACCTGGCTATGACGCGCCTCGGCCTGGCTGCGGGCCGTGCGTGGATTATTATCGTCGAAAACCTGTACCCTATAGCCCGTACGTGTGGTCGCATGTGTCGGGGCCGGAGTCTCGACACTGCCAGAAAGCTCGGTATCGTCGGCAGACACTGCGGTCTGCGGCCTCTCTACAAGTTTTGCAAGTGCCTCGGGCTGCTCTATGGTGATATTGCCCGACGCCGTGATATGCTGCACTATCGATGGCTGCTCGGCAGTGGCACCGGCATACGCAAGGGCGATAAAAAGGGTCAAGATTGCTATTTTCGACATAAACTCAAGATATAAAGCACACCAAAGTCTGCCCGCGCATGACCGGGGCAAACCTTGGTGTTGTGAGGTCAAGTTATCAGAAAGCGTTGACAATGCCCATGAAATCGGCGCATTTGAGCGATGCACCGCCAATCAGGCCGCCGTCGATGTCGGGCTTTGCGAAAAGCTCGGCAGCGTTAGAAGGCTTGCAGCTGCCACCGTAGAGAATAGATGTGTTTTCAGCGACTTCTGCGCCATATTTACCGGCGATTACGCTGCGAATCCATGCGTGCATGTCCTCTGCCTGGTCAGGAGTGGCGGTCTTGCCGGTACCGATGGCCCACACGGGTTCGTAGGCGAGGATGATTTTGCCGAAGTCTTCTGCGCTGAGGTTGAAGAGGCCTTCTTCTACCTGGCGGCGGACAACATCGTTGAAAGAACCGTCTTCGCGCTCAGAGAGTACTTCGCCGATGCAGAAGATGGGGGTAAGACCGTTTTCGAGGGCAAGAGCCACTTTTTCGCGAAGGGTCTCGGCTGTCTCGCCATAGTACTGACGACGCTCGCTGTGACCGAGAATGACATACTTGGCAGTGGTCGAAGCAACCATCGGGGCCGAAACCTCGCCGGTATATGCGCCCGACTTGTGGTCGGCGCAGTTCTCGGCACCAAGGCCGAGGCGGGTCTGGTCGATGACTGCAGCCACAGGGCACAGGTGTGTGAAAGGTACACAGATTACAACGTCGCATTTGGGAGTTGTAGCAGCCAGGGCGTCGTTTACTTCTTTGGCAAGGGCAACACCTTCGGGTACGGTGGTGTTCATTTTCCAGTTGCCGGCAACGATATTCTTTCTCATTATTATATAGTATAAGTTGAATTGCTATTTTTGCAGATGCAAAATTAGCGAGAATTTTGCACCCAGCCAAATATCGCATCGAAAAAGTTGCCCAATTGCCAGATATATAAAACTTACCGCGTGCCGGGGCGCGTTCGCAATGTAAATACAGTGTGCTTCCAAGCGAGTTAACATGTTATGTTTCGATAAACGAAAGCGTGGCGGTAGGAAACCCTGACATCACTGCCAGAGCTTCAATATTGTATGATTGGCTGTTTCGTTATTTCAAAATACTTGATGATGTACCCATTTGTTGCGATGCCTCGTTGCCACGCTGAATCTTCTTACCGAATCCAAAAGTATAAGTAGCCGACAACAGTACGTAGCAATGATAACTTGTGTTGAAATATGTGGTGGAAACATCATAATTCGGACTTGTGGTTTCGGATTTTGATGCTCTCCAATTCCACCTAAAGGGATTTGTCAGTCGCGCCTGAATATTCCAAGACGAATTACCCCAGCCAACGATAGCTGTGTATGCGCTTTTGTCCTTCATCCATGCACCGTTAACATACCCGTCGCAATATTCTTGAGGCGACTGGTATTACAACCCGAAGTTCCAAGACCCGACATAATAGAATGCCTGAAGATACCACAGTACCCGTTGTTTGTTCCAGTCGAAAGGAATACCGTTATGTACTATTCGGTGAGCTACCTGTCCGTTAATCATCAGACTGTTATTGAAAAGTCTTGCAGTACCCTGTACTCCATATAGCAAGGAGGCGTAATTGCCGACTCCCTTTTGCTGTATGGTGCGGAGAATGCCGTCTGGAGATGCCTTATATACATAGGCATATCGGTCTGTGATTACGGTAGTTTGACCGAAAGCGGCGAAATTAAATTTATTGTTGGGCATGAACACATATCTCAAACTTGCATCACAGCTTTTATAAGGAGTTACGTCTGGGTTGCCGGTATAGCTGAACAGTGGATTAGATTGTATTATGGCAGTACTGCGGTATGATGAAGCCAAAGTCCATGTGGCATGATGAAATTCCGCGCTTATGGAATTTTTATTGTTAAAGGCATATTGCAATGAAAAATCCATCCACGGTTGTGTGGAATGTTCGGATTCATCGTCCAAAGTGGAGTAATCGTAGTTAAAACCGCCACCAATAAGTCCGTTGAACTTGTCCGTTTTGAAGTTATAGAACAAACCAGGTCCGACACGGTAAGTAGTAAGACGGTCGGTGGCGGTTGAGGTACCTGAATATCCAGTGCGATTGGAAAGGAGAGTTCCGTTTAGGATAGCAGTAATATTTCCATATTTGCCGAAGTCGTGTATGAAGCGCAGTGATGCAGTAGCACGATGAGAATCGTCAGTTGCCCCGTTGTTAAATGATGAGCCGGAGGCTTCGGAATAGAGTCTGTGTTGGTTGGTGTGGGAATATGAATAATAAGGATTGAAACTGAAGCTGTTGCTGTGGGGAAGCACAAAATTCCAAAAACCGGAATAGGTTATGGAGTTTGTGCGACTGTTTTGTTCATCGGTGTAATCAGCCGAGGGAAAGTCAGCGGGAGAGAAATAAACTATACCTGCCGTATTCTGCTTTGGCGAGCGGATGAAATTCGCGCCCAAAGTGTTTACCATCGTTATTTTGTCGGTAAGATATGTAGCTTTGAAGGTGGGCCAATAGGATTGCTGTCGCACTTTGACATACTCCGGCTCTGATATTCGCTCAAATGTATTTATAGAGCCGTCGGTCTGCTGAAGTCGATACGTTTCAACCGTCGACTGGCTCATGTGGTCATTGGCAGAATACCAGGCGCCGACACCTATATCGAAAGTTATACGCTTATACTGAAGTTTCGAGAATAGATTTAGCTGTCCTGAATTGGAGATAAAAAACTCATTTGCGTATGCTTTTACATAGCCACCATATTCATACTTTTGCATGATGAAGTTGACTACATGCTGTGAACTTTGAAAACGCGGGTCGGCGGGGAAATCATAATATTCCACTTTCTTCACGTCAGACATACGCATTCCGTTCAAATCCTGTTCAGAAGCAGGAACATAGTCAATATAAAGGTCAACTTTTTGCCCTGCGTTGGTGGTTACATTACATCCCGACACCAATCCGAGTTGAGGTATAGCCATGTGATTCAGCAATTCGGGCCCGTTTTGGGCGGCATTACGTTGACGCTTGGTGGGGAGATATGTTGATACGGTTGCAGATGCAGATTGAAGTTGCGCCTCGACGACAACTTCGTTAAGCTCTTGCGTCTTGGTAGAATCCGGCTCGGTTGACTGCGCCATTGCACTTCCGACAATAAACAAAGATAGCCATAGTATATTCAGTCTATTATTCATATAATTATCAGATTTACTATGGCGCAAAGTTAGATATAAATCACGACTTTGCTCTCAACAAATGTTGAGGCCGACTGAAAATGATTACGTTTTTCTTAATCTGCTTAAATGGGTGGGAGTTATATTCAGAAACGAGGCTATATCTTTTAGAGAAAACAACGAGAAGATATTATTGTATTTAGCAATAAGTTCGTCGTATCTTTCTTGCGCCGATTTGGTATGAAGGTTGATGTATCGGTTATATGTAGTGTCGAATAGAGCGACATTGGTTTCGGCAATGATTTTGTAAAGCTGCTCGTCGGACTTCATGCGTTGTCCTATATCCCTCGTCGATATGCAATAAATCTCGCAGGGTGTAACCGCAACGATTGAAACGCGAGATTTTTTGCCGTAAAGAGAAAAAGGAAAATCGGCGACAAACTCACCGGCAAACTCTAAGCCGACAACGCACTCGGAGCCATCGCCTGCGTATGCCACATATTTCAGAGTGCCCGACTTTATATATCCGATGTACCGTGCGACTTGGCCGCGTTCGGCAAAAAACTCGTTTTTTTCATAATGACGCAACTCTCCTTGATTGACACACAGGTCACGCCAAAAATTATAGTCGATATTCTCGTAATATGTGTTGAAATTAGATGTACTCATTTAAAGAATTGACACATAACACCTCTTATATTTCCATAATATTGTGGAGCGGTAAAAAATTCTCCGACTGCAAACTTACAAAAAATTACGATACGTCCGACGCGGAGAGGACGAAAGTGTCGTGTGAGAGGAAATTTTTCACAGCCGATGCAAATGGTATCGATGGCGTCGATACCATCTGATTACCAGCCGCCGCCGAGCGATTTGTATAGATTTATCAGGGCGAGATACTCGTCTCTAACGGCATTGCTCAGACCAATCTGGGCGTCGAAGTAGCGTCGCTGGGCATCGAGCACGTCGATATAGTTTATCACCCCCATGCCATATTGCATATATGCCAGTTGGGCATACTTACGGGCGGCCTCGAGTAATTCGCGGCGGCGTTCGGTAGTCTGCTTTATGAGGCGGAAGGTGACTGCGGCATTGTCTACTTCCTGGAAAGCCTTCAGTACTTTTTGCTCGTAATTGAGCCGGCTCTGCTCATAAGCTGCGATTGAAGCCTTATAGCGGCGTTTGTTGCGGCCGAAATCGAGAATTGTACCGGTAATCTGACCTACGACATAGGTAAACGGTGATTTGAAAAATCCCGACAACTCATCATTCTCCAATCCGCCCGTGAGCCCGATTCTCAAACGAGGGAAGCGGTCGGCGTATGTGACACCTACATTAGCCATCGACGCGGCAAGCGATGCCTCGGCCGAGCGCAAGTCGGGACGCCTTTGCAGCAACGACGACGGCAAGCCGACCGGGAAGTCCTGGCGGATAGGCTCGTTGAGCGACAGCTTACCACGGGCAATCTCCTGCCCGGGATAACGGCCAAGGAGAAGTGCAATCGCATTTTTCTGCACCTCTATTTGACGCTCGAGACCCGGTATGAGGGCTGCGGTAGAAGCATATTCGACCTGTGCCTGTTGATACACCGTCTCGGGAGTCAGGCCTCCCTCGAAACGCAGCTTGGCCTTTTTAAGGTTTTCCTCTCGGGTAAAGAGCGTGCGCCGCACGATTGCGATTTCATTGTCGAGGGCGAGCAGACGCACATACGCACTCGCCATTTCAGAGACGAGTGTAATCTGCATGGCACGCATGTCTTCGACACTGGCGCGATACTCGGCCTCGCCCTTGCGACGCGACCATTTAAGGCCGCCCCATAGGTCGACCTCCCACGACAAGGTGGCTTTGAGGCTAAACTCGGGCTGGTCGCTGTGCGGCTCTCCGTGATAATCGTTTGTTTCGTGGTCGGCCAGGGCGAGACCGCTGACCGTAGGCACATAATTGAGCTTCTGCACCCCGTAGAGCTGCCTCATCTGCTCTACCCTGGCAGCGGCGGCGAGGAAATCGCGATTGTGCTCGAGAGCCTCTTTTATCAGCCCTACCATGGTCGAGTCGCTATAGAAACGCCACCACTCCATATCTGCGAGAGTGATGCTATCGACCGAGTTGCCGGCAAGCGCCACCGGCAAATCGAGCTGTGCCTTACGGCAGTTCTTCACCCCCGAGCATGAGGCAAGGACCATTACAGCCAAAATATAGATGAATATACGCGGTTTCATTTTCTTGATAGTTTTTTCTTGGCCTTGTCAATCATGACGAAGAAGAATGGAACAAACACAATGCCGACTGTGACTGCCACAAGCATACCAAAGAACACGCCCGTACCGATGTCGCGACGCGCGGCGGAGCCGGGGCCGGTGGCGAATACAAGCGGCAGCAGGCCGAGCATAAACGCCAGAGAAGTCATGAGCAGCGGTCTGAAGCGCAAGCGCGCCGCCGTGAGTGCCGCATGTACGGCATCGACACCCTTGTCGGTTTCCTCTTTGGCAAACTCGACAATAAGTATGGCGTTCTTAGCCACAAGCCCCACGAGCATCACAAGGCCGATTTGGAAATACACGTTGTTTTCAAGGCCGCACAATGCTATGCCGAGGTACGCGCCAACGCCGGCGACAGGCAACGACAAGATGACGGCAAGAGGCACTGTCCAGCTCTCGTACAAGGCAGCGAGGAAGAGAAAGACAAACAGGAAGGCCAGACCGAGCACAACGGCAGTGTTGCCCGAGTTGTGTTTCTGCTGATACGACAAGCCGGCCCATTCAACGCCTATATTTTCAGGCAGATGCTCACGCACGATTTGCTCGAGTTTAGCCATGGCCTGGCCGGTGCTGTATCCACTTGCAGCCTCGCCCGATATCGTGGCCGAATTAAACATGTTGAAACGTTTGACCGACCCCGGGCCCGACGTATAGCGGCTCGTGCCAAGCGAACTAATCGGCACCATGGTGCCGTCGGCACTGCGGACAAAGAAGAGGTTTAAATCCTGCCTCCCCTGACGGTACGGAGCCTCGGCCTGGATATACACACGGTAGATGCGGTTGAACATATTGAAATCGTTGACATATACCGAGCCGGTAAAGGCTTTCATGGTTGAGAATATATCGCTCATAGGTATGCCCTGCAGTTTCGCCTTGTCGCGGTCGACATCGAAAAAGAGCTGTGGTATGTCGCTCAGGCGCGAAGATGACAAGCCCGAAAACTCGGGACAGGCGTCGGCATAATAACGCAAGGTGTCGACTGCGCGCGCGAGGTCGGCATTGGTTGCGTCGCCCCTCGCCTCGAGAACCATCTCGAAGCCGCCCGACGAACCAAGGCCCGGTATGACAGAGGGCGAAAAGAAATATACTTTAGCCTCGGGATACTGCGACAGCTCGGCCGATACCCTTTCACGCAATTCGGCCAGAGAGTTATTACCACGTTCGCCAGCCGGCTTGAGTATCACGGTAAGTTGCGCATGAGCCTGGTTTGTACCTGTGCGAGGAGAAGAACCGTTGACACTCAGCACGTATTCGACATCCTTGTCGGCAAGGAGGAAAGCCATGGCACGGTCTACGACCTCGCGGGTTCGCTCGATTGTCGCACCCTCGGGCAGTTCGAGCTCTACGGTAAAATATCCCTGGTCTTCGGGCGACATGAAACTCGTAGGCACAAGGCGGTTGCAGACAAATATTAAGACTATCGCCATGCCGAACGCTGCCAGCATACGGCGCGGATGGTGCAACGACCGGCCCACCATGCGGCAGTAGAAGTGGTTGCCGCGCATCAGCCAGTAATTTATAAGCCTGAAGAACCTGCGCTTGCGCTTACGGCCCTGCGGACGCAGCAATCGCGCACACATAACAGGCGACAAGGTAAGGGCCACGATAGTCGATATTATCACGCTCACAGCAATGGTAACTGTGAACTGCCTATACAGCTGCCCGGTGATGCCCGGCAAAAAGCTGACAGGCACAAACACCGCGCAGAGCACGAGCGACATGGCAATCAGTGCATTGCTAAGGCCCGACATCGCACGCCGCGTAGCCTCGGGGGCGTCGACATGCTCGCGTTCCATAATTCGGTCTACGTTCTCGACCACGACTATGGCGTCGTCGACCACTATGCCTATCGCGAGTATAAGGCCCAGCAGCGTCAGCATATTGAGCGAGAAGCCAAAAATCAGCATCACGCCGAATGTACCGATTAGCGATATGGGCACCGCTATTATAGGTATAAGCGTGGCACGCCAGTTCTGCAACGACAGAAACACCACAAGTATCACCAGCAGCAGGGCCTCGAAGAAGGTGCGGTACACATGGTGGATAGACTCCGATATATAAGTCGTCATGTCGAACGGTATTTCATACCTCAGCCCCTCGGGAAACCCTTTGGCAATCTCGTCCATGGTCGCCTTGACCTGTTCGGCCACGTCCATAGCGTTTGAGCCGGGAAGCATGCCTATTTCGAGCACTGCGGCATTCCCGCCATTGATACCGCTCTCGGTGCTATAGCTCGAGGCTTCGAGACTGACACGCGCCACATCTTTAAGACGTATTATAGAACCGTTGGCATTGGCGCGTATGACGATATCTTCAAACTCTCCCACGCTCGACAGTCGCCCTCGGGCAATGATTGGCACCGTCATGTCGACCCCGTCCATAGGGGCCTGGCCGAGCACGCCGGCCGCCGACTCGCGGTTCTGGTCTTTGAGGGCATTTTGTATGTCTTTCACGGTCAAACCCATGTCGGCCAGTTTATCCGGCTGCACGAAAATCTGCATGGCATAATAGCGGCTACCGACATTGCGAATCGAACCCACACCGGGCACGCGCCGCAGTGGGTCGAGTACATTGAGCGTGGCATAGTTCGACAGGTATATTTCGTCGAACTTGGGGTCGGACGACAGCAAGGTTATAGTCATCAGCTTGCTTGCCGTTTCTTTCTCGACGCTTATACCGTTCTGCACCACCTCGGCAGGCAGGCGGCCCTCGGCCTTCTTGACGCGGTTCTGTATGTCTACAGCCGCCAGCTCGGGGTCGACACCTATATCAAAAGTCACCAAGGCCGAAAAACCGCCGGAATTCGAACTCGACGAACTCATATATATCATGCCCGGAGTGCCGTTGAGTTCCTGCTCTATCGGGGTTGCCACAGCCTGGGTTACAGTCATGGCATCAGCGCCCGGATAAGAGGCACTAACCCTTACCACGGGAGGAACAATACGCGGGTACTGGTCGACAGGCAGCATGGCCAGGCCGATACAGCCCAATATTGTGATTACTATCGATATGACGATAGAAAACACCGGGTGGTCAAGGAAAAAATTACGTTTCATTGCTCAATGGTCTGAGTTGTTGATGTTGAATCGGTGGCCATGACCGGGCGCACCTTCATGCCGTGGCGCAGTTTGTGATAACCCTCGACAACGATGTTCTCGCCACGCGCGAGGCCGCGCTCTATTACGATATCATTGCCTATCTCGGGACCGGTCTCTACGAAACGGCGCTCGACCACGCTGTCGGGCTTTACGATATATACATAAGCAGCGCCTTTCTCTATCTCGAGAGCCTTGTTGGGCACCTCGATGGCGTTAGCCCTTACATCCATTAGTACTCGCACCTTGGTAAATTCGCCCGGCAGCAATATATGCGACGGGTTGGGCATCTCGGCACGGACTGAAAATGTGCCGGTAGCAGGGTCGACGAGCGGCGAGGCAAAATCGACAAGGCCACGATAGGGGTATGGGGAGCCGTCGGCAAGTGTGACGGTTACATACGGGTTCCACTCGCGGCTGTCGTCGTGCTGGCCGAGGTTGACATTGCGGTTTTTCAAAGACAGGTAGTCGAGTGCCGTCAACGAGAAGTCGACCAGCACGGTATCACTTTTGACAACCGTAGCCAGCAATGACTTGCCACCCGGCCCCACCAGCGTGCCGATATCGGCACTACGCTCCGATATATATCCTGAAATAGGGCTCGAGACTGTGGTGTAACTCAGGGTCAGGTCGGCCTGCGTCAGGTCGGCCTGGGCAACAGAAAGTTCGGCCTTCGCGCTCTCGTACGCAGCCTCGGCATTGTCGAGGTCGAGCTGCGAGGCCGCATTCTGCTCGTAGAGCGGCCTTATCCTCGCCAGGTCGCGCTCGGCCTTCTGGGCCTGCGCCTTGGCCTTGTTGAGTTGTGCACGCGCTTTCTCGGCCCGTGCCTGGTAGACTTTGCGGTCGATGACAAACAGGGTCTGGCCCTTGTCGATATGCGTGCCTTCCTCGAAATACATACGTTCGAGATAGCCCTCTACACGCGCACGGATTTCAACAAATTGCTGGGCGCGTATCCTCCCCACATATTCGCCATAGATATTCACATCGGCCTGATGCACCGGCTGCACCTCGACGACAGGCAACTGCACAGCCGACGGGCGTGGACGAAGCATGAAATACAATCCAAGGACCAACGCTATGGCGACAAACGATATTATCACAACGCTTATGATGCGTTTTTTACTTTTTCTTACATGCATGACGGATGAATTTTATACATATTCTATAAAACACATAAATTTTGATTTTAGTTTATCGGTCGGTCATTAAACAAACCAAATATAATCAATGTAAATTTACGACGCGACACAGTATGGGGCAAACGAATGGCAATAGACAGCGACATTTTGGCAACAAACGCCACAAAGGCAGTATAGAGCCACTAAAAGTCACAAAAAATTTTAGTTAAAAGCATTGTATATCGCAAAAAATTCGTATCTTTGCGGCTGATTTTAGCCCGGATGCGCCCTTATGGTGTCAAGGGCATCATTGTTAACTGATACAGCATGATTAAAATCACATTTCCTGATAACAGTGTCAAGGAATTTGAAGCCGGTGTCACGCCGCTCCAAATAGCCCAGTCTATATCTCCCCGTCTCGCCCGCGAGGTGCTTGCAGCAAGCATCAACGGCCAGGAGTGGGACCTTACACGCCCGGTCGACACCGACGCCTCTATAAAACTTTTCAAATGGGAAGACCCCGAGGGCAAGCATGCCTTCTGGCATAGCTCGGCACACCTCCTGGCCGAGGCCCTGCAAGAGCTTTATCCAGGTGTACGCTTCGGTATCGGCCCGGCAATCGAAAACGGTTTTTACTACGACATCGACCCGGGCGACAACAAGCTCACAAGCGACGACTTTGCCAAAATCGAGGCCAAGATGCTCGAGCTTGCAAAACAAGACCAGCAGATTGTTCGCCACGACATATCTAAAGCCGACGCATTGAAATTCTTCGGCGACAAGAACGAGGAATACAAATGCGAACTTATCTCCGAGCTCGAGGACGGCAGCATAAGCACCTATACCCAGGGCAATTTCACCGACCTCTGCCGTGGTCCGCACATCCCGTCGACAGCACCCATCAAGGCTGTAAAAATCACCTCGCTTGCCGGTGCCTTCTGGCGCGGCGACGAAAAGCGCAAACAGCTTGTGCGCGTCTACGGCATCACCTTCCCCAAGAAGGCAATGCTCGACGAATACCTCGCGCTGCTCGAAGAGGCAAAGAAACGCGACCACCGCAAGCTGGGCAAGGAAATGGAACTCTTCGCATTCTCGAGCAAAGTCGGTGCCGGCCTGCCTCTATGGCTACCCAAGGGAGCCGCTCTCCGCGACCGCCTCGAGCAGTTCCTGCGCAAAATCCAGAAACGCTACGGTTACCTTCAGGTAATCACCCCGCATATAGGCAACAAGCAGTTGTATGTAACGTCGGGCCACTATGCCAAATATGGCAAAGACTCCTTCCAGCCCATCCACACCCCCGAAGAGGGCGAGGAATACCTGCTCAAGCCGATGAACTGCCCCCACCACTGCGAAATCTTCCGCGCCCTGCCGCGCTCATACCGTGACCTGCCCCTGCGCCTGGCTGAGTTCGGCACAGTTTACCGCTACGAGCAGAGTGGAGAACTCCACGGGCTGACACGAGTACGCGGTTTTACGCAGGACGACGCGCACATCTTCTGCGCCCCCGAGCAAATCAAAGACGAGTTCTTAAAGGTAATGGACATCATCCTATATATCTTCAAGGCACTCAAATTTGAGAACTACGAGGCCCAGATATCGCTGCGCGACCCCGAGCACAAAGAAAAATACATCGGCAGCGACGAAAACTGGCACAAAGCCGAACAGGCAATCATCGAAGCCTGCGCCGAAAAAGGCATCAACGCCCGTACCGAACTCGGCGAGGCCGCATTCTACGGTCCCAAACTCGACTTCATGGTCAAGGACGCTATCGGCCGCCGCTGGCAGCTCGGCACCATACAGGTTGACTACAACCTGCCCGAGCGCTTCGAACTCGAATATACCGGTGCCGACAATGCCAAGCACCGCCCGGTGATGATACACCGCGCACCCTTCGGCTCGATGGAACGCTTCGTCGCCGTGCTGCTCGAACACACCGCCGGCCACTTCCCCCTGTGGCTCGCACCCGAACAGGCCGTCATCATCCCTGTCAGCGACAAATATCTCGACTATGCACGCAAGGTAGCGTCCGAACTCGAGGAAGCCGACATCCGTCTTGAAATCGACGACCGCAACGAAACTCTCGGCCGCAAAATACGCGACAACCAGCTACGCCGCATACCATATATGCTCATAGTTGGCGAAAAAGAAGCCGAAAATGGCGAAGTTTCGGTAAGAAAATCGGGTGAAGGTGACTTAGGTTCGATGAAAATTGCTAACTTTGCAGCGCATCTGACCCAAGAAGTCAACCAAATGATTAACCAATAAACCCCTGAATGGATAAAAAACCTTTTAACCCCGGGGCTCCCCGCCCCTCTGCCGGACAAGCTCCGCGCAACAACGGCCCGCAACGACGTGACCCACGCCAAGCCAAACAAGCCCCAAACAATATAAACGAGCACATACGTGCACGCGAAGTAAGGCTTGTCGGTGACAACGTAACGCCCGGCATATACTCCATTCAGGAAGCACGAAGGATAGCTGAAGACCTCGAGCTCGACCTTGTAGAGATTTCGGCCCAGGCCGACCCACCGGTATGCAAGGTGCTCGACTATCAGAAATACCTCTACCAGCAGAAGAAGAAAGCCAAGGAAATCAAGGCCAAGTCGACCAAGGTCGTCGTCAAAGAGATACGTTTCGGCCCCCAGACCGACGACCACGACTACAACTTCAAGCTCAAGCATGCCCAAGGCTTCTTGCAGGAAGGTGCAAAGGTCAAGGCATACGTATTCTTCAAAGGTCGCTCAATCCTCTTCAAAGAGCAAGGCGAGGTGCTGTTGCTGCGTTTCGCCAACGACCTCGAAGACTATGGCAAGGTAGAGCAAATGCCCGTGCTCGAAGGCAAGCGAATGATTATCATGATTTCGCCCAAGAAAAAATAAAGAAAGCTACGTGTAGCTCAATATACAACTCACTAAATTAACAAACAAACAAATGCCCAAGGTTAAGACTAACTCCGGTGCCAAAAAGAGGTTCGCCCTTACCGGATCAGGAAAGATCAAAAGAAAACATGCGTTCAAGAGCCACATCTTGACCAAGAAGACCAAAAAGCAGAAACGCAACCTTACCCACAGCGGACTTGTATCGCACGTGGATACCGCTGCCGTAAAATCGCTTCTCGGCCTGAAGTAAGCAACGAGTGTTTCTTTTCGACACCCCAACATTAGAATTTGTGATATTGTAACATTATTAACCGAGTGATTAGCCATCAAGAGCCGCCGCAGCGCCGGCGACCGCTAACATTCAAAAACATCTGAAACAATGCCAAGATCAGTCAACCACGTCGCATCGCGCGCACGCCGCAAAAAAATCCTCAAACTCACACGAGGCTACTTTGGCTGCCGCCGTAACGTATGGACCGTAGCCAAGAACACCTGGGAAAAAGGTCTTACCTACGCCTATCGCGACCGCAAAGACAAAAAACGCAACTTCCGTGCTCTTTGGATTCAGCGTATCAACGCTGCCGCCCGTATGCACGACCTCAGCTACTCTAAGCTGATGGGTCTGCTCCACAAAAACGGCATCGAAATGAACCGCAAAGTCCTCGCCGACCTCGCCCTCAACAACCCCGCAGCTTTCGCTGCCGTGGTAGAGAAGGTAAAGAACGCCTGAGCACAAGCGTAGACATTCTCTAAGCGCACCATCTCCGCATTGCGGCAATGGTGCGCTTTTGGTTTGTTTGTGCACATTTTTTGCTCGGTTTTTTACCCTGATTAAAGCAAAATTTATTACCTTTGCAGTGGCTAATAATGCCCCAAGACTGAAAACACATAATATATCCGTAAATAACCACGATTACAAACGTTATGAGTAAAGAAAAAAAATTCTTGACCTGCGACGGTAATCAGGCAGCCGCCCACGTGAGCTACATGTTCTCTGAGGTAGCCGCAATTTACCCGATTACCCCGTCGTCGACGATGGCCGAATACGTCGACGAGTGGTCTGCCGCTGGCCGCAAGAACATATTCGGAGAAACAGTACTGGTACAGGAAATGCAGTCGGAAGGCGGCGCCGCTGGTGCCGTGCACGGCTCACTCCAGGCCGGTGCCCTCACCACGACCTACACCGCATCGCAGGGTCTCCTGCTGATGATTCCAAACATGTACAAGATTGCCGGCGAACTCCTGCCGACCGTCTTCCATGTTTCGGCCCGTACCCTGGCTTCGCACGCACTATCAATCTTCGGTGACCACCAGGATGTGATGTCGGTGCGCCAGACCGGTTTTGCAATGCTGGCCGAAGGCTCCGTACAGGAGGTTATGGACCTCGCCGGCGTGGCACACCTGTCGACCATCAAGTCGAGCGTTCCCTTCGTCAACTTCTTCGACGGTTTCCGTACTTCTCACGAAATACAGAAAATCGAGGTAATGGAGCAGGATGACCTCGCCCCGCTTCTCGACCGTGAAGCCCTCGCCGCCTTCCGCAAACGCGCCCTCACCCCCGAGGCTCCCGTGGCACGCGGCATGGCCGAAAACGGCGACGTTTTCTTCCAGCATCGCGAAGCATGCAACCAGCATTACAACGCTGTGCCCGAAATCGTAGAAAACTACATGGCCGAGGTCAGCAAGATTTGCGGTCGTGAATATCACCTCTTCAACTACTATGGCGCACCCGACGCCGAGCGCGTAATCATCGCCATGGGTTCTGTAACCCAGGCTATCGAGGAAGCTATCGACAGCCTCGTGGCCAAAGGTGAGAAAGTCGGCCTCGTGGCAGTACACCTCTACCGCCCCTTCTCGGCCAAGCACTTCCTTGCTGCCGTTCCTGCCACAGCAAAACGCATCGCCGTGCTCGACCGTACCAAAGAACCCGGTGCAAACGGCGAACCCCTCTACCTCGACGTTAAAGAGTGCTTCTACGGCAAAGAAAATGCCCCCGTCATCGTCGGCGGTCGCTACGGCCTTGCCTCTAAAGACACCACACCCGCACAGATTCTTGCCGTATACGAGAACCTCGCACTTCCCGAGCCCAAAGACCACTTCACACTCGGTATCGTAGACGATGTGACTTTCACCTCGCTGCCACTGATGCCCGAAGTTGCCCTCGGCGACCCCAGCACTTTCGAAGCTAAATTCTTCGGTCTCGGTGCTGACGGTACTGTAGGTGCCAACAAGAACTCGGTAAAGATTATCGGTGACAACACCAACAAATACTGCCAGGCATACTTCGCCTACGACTCGAAGAAGTCGGGCGGCTTCACCTGCTCACACCTGCGTTTCGGCGACAAGCCCATCCGCTCAACCTACCTGGTAAACACGCCTAACTTCGTGGCATGCCACGTACAGGCATACCTGCGCATGTATGATGTGACACGCGGCCTTCGCGACGGCGGTACCTTCCTGCTCAACACAATCTGGGAAGGCGACGAACTTGTCAAGAACCTGCCCAACCACATCAAACGCTACTTCGCCGAGCACAATATCACCGTATATTATATCAACGCAACCAAGATTGCACAGGAAATCGGCCTTGGCAACCGCACCAACACCATTCTCCAGAGCGCATTCTTCCGCATCACCGAAGTCATCCCTGTAGACCTCGCCATAGAGCAGATGAAGAAATTCATCGTCAAGAGCTACGGCAAGAAGGGCCAGGACGTCGTTGACAAGAACAACATGGCCGTTGACCGTGGTGGCGAATACCACAAGCTCGACGTAGACCCCGCATGGGCTACCCTACCCGACGACCCCAAGGTTGACAACCACGACCCCGCCTTCATCAACGATATCGTGCGTCCTATCAATGCCCAGAATGGCGACCTGCTCCACGTGAGCGCGTTTACCGCCAACCCCGACGGCACATGGGAACAGGGCACTGCCGCATACGAAAAACGCGGTGTTGCCGCATTCGTGCCCGAATGGCTCGAAGAAAACTGTATACAGTGTAACAAGTGTGCATACGTATGCCCCCACGCAGCTATCCGTCCGTTCGTGCTCGACGAACACGAAGTCGAAGGTTCGCCCATGGGCGAGGCCGGCACTATCCCTGCCCTTGGCCCGTCGTTCAAGGGTATGCGCTTCATCCAGGCTGTCGACGTGCTCGACTGTCTCGGTTGCGGCAACTGTGTAGACGTATGCCCCGGCAAGAAGGGCGTCAAGGCACTGCAGATGAAACCCCTCGAGAGCCAGCTTGCACACCAGGCCGACTGGACATACTGCATCGACCACGTGGCTTCGAAACAGTCGCTCGTCGACATCAAGCAGAATGTCAAGAACAGCCAGTTCGCACAGCCCCTCTTCGAGTTCTCGGGCGCATGCTCGGGCTGCGGCGAGACACCGTATGTAAAACTCATCAGCCAGCTCTTCGGTGACCACGAGATGGTAGCCAACGCCACAGGTTGCTCGTCAATCTACTCGGGCTCGGTTCCCTCTACCCCCTACACCACCAATGCTGCCGGCCACGGCCCCGCATGGGCTAACTCGCTCTTCGAAGACTTCGCAGAGTTCGGCCTCGGCATGAAGATTGCCACCAAGAAGGTGCGCGAACGTGTGGGCGCGTTCATGCAGCAGATGCTCACTTGCGATTGCTGCAACGACCAGATGAAGGCCCTTGCACAGCAGTGGCTCGACAACTCGATGAATCCTGCCGTAACCCGCGAGGTTGCCGACAAACTCGTGCCCCTCTGCGAGGTATGCAACTGCGCCACCTGCCAGGGCCTGCTCGAGCTTAAGGGCTTTATCGCCGCCCGTTCGCAGTGGATTATCGCCGGTGACGGTGCCGCATACGATATCGGCTTCGGCGGTCTCGACCATGTGCTTGCCACTGGCGAGAATGTCAACATCCTCGTCCTCGACACCGAAGTTTACTCTAACACCGGCGGCCAGTCGTCGAAGGCTACACCTCTCGGCGCAATCGCCAAGTTCGCATCGGCCGGCAAACGCATCCGCAAGAAAGACCTCGGCCTCATCGCCACAACCTACGGCTACGTATATGTTGCCCAGGTTGCCATGGGCGCCGACCAAGCCCAGACCCTCAAGGCTATCCGCGAGGCAGAGGCATACGACGGCCCGTCGCTGATTATCGCATACTCGCCCTGTATCAACCATGGTATCAAGGCCGGTATGGGTCACAGCCAGCACGAAGAAGAACGCGCTGTTGAATGTGGCTACTGGCACCTGTGGCGCTACAACCCCGATGCCGAGACCAAGGGAGAGAACCCCTTCACCCTCGACAGCAAGGCCCCGAACTGGGACAACTTCGACCAGTTCCTCCTGGGCGAGGTACGCTACGCAACCGTACAGAAGCAGTATCCTGCCGAAGCAGCCGAACTCTTCGCTGCCGCCAAGGCTAACGCACAGTGGCGTTACAACAACTATCTGCGTCTTTCGCAGCAGCAGTGGGGTGCCGACCCGATTATCAAACCCCTTGAGGACAAAAACGAAAAACTCTAACGTTCTCTAATAAAACTCAGACGCCCGGCAGACAATTAGTCTACCGGGCGTTTTTTATGTGATGAAACTCAATAATCAGCAGTAAAATTTACGATGTTTTATGGCATGTATGACTACCAGGACGAGGAATACGAAACCAAGCTTGCCATGCAGGCCTCCAATGCCACCGTGGGCATACGAAACAAACCAATGAGCTGTGGCAATAATGGCCGAAACGATGACGAGCAGACCGAATAGCGACATCCATCTAAGGAGATTGCGCTTCCCAAAAAGTTTCTTTAGCCATTCGCTCCGTCTAAAATGCAAGTAGATATGCCAGCAAATCAAGGTAATGAACAAAATGGCGATAACCATGTGGACCCACACCCACGCGCGCGAGGTGCCCCCGGTAGCTTCGAGCTGTATGCTCGAGGCTGTTATCAAAACCGTAGTTACGAGTAACAGCCAGCCGCATAGTTTGAACTTAAGTTTGAGGTTCATTTGACACCTTTGTTTAGAGTGAATATCTCTTGAGGACATACTGCCACACATTTACCACAACCAATGCAATCTTCGGGGTTACTGACACGCACGTGACGATGCCATAAAAACCTGACCTTTCCCAAAACATCTCGAGGGCACGCCTCGACACACTTCCAACACGCGATGCAATCGTGCGAAGAAGTTGCTGTAAGGAACTTTGTGACCTTTATAGGACGATTTCTTGTATTCTTCATACTCTTATATTTTTCCGATGCAAAATTACATCAAAATATAAGGGCGCAAAATGCCATGTCTAAGGGGAAACTTGTACTATTTAAGGTTTTTGCGATATTGTGTTGGTGACAAACCCGTCTCCTTCTTGAATATTTTTGAAAAATAAGCATAATCGTCATATCCAAGAGAGATGGCGACTTGCTGGGCCGAAAGCGAGGTGTAGGCGAGTTGCCTCTTGGCCGTAAGGATAACTTGACAACGTATAAAGGTACTGACATTCAGGCCGGTCACAGCCTTGACAGCCTCGTTGAGATAAAGCTCCGAGATATTCATCATCGCAGCGTATGCCGACGGGCTTTTCTCGGCTGTAAGCTTGGCCGCCAGCAAATTCTTCAGCCCCAGGACAATTGCCATATACCTGTCATTGATACTGGCAACCTCGATATCTACATGAAAAAGCACGAGTCCTTTTATTACCATGGCAAGGGCCTTGGCTACCTGATAGTTGTCGGAATAGCGCGTCAACATTTCAAACAGCCTGTCAATGTCGTCAACAACACCGTCGGGCAGGCGTATAGGGGTAGGATTCAGGGCATATTTCGCCGTTAGTTCAACTTCGTGGGGAGTAAAATGCTCCGATGAAATGCCCATCAGCCAGCCACATACATCATTAGTCGCACCCGACGGAGAATGAACCTGCGATGGAGATATTATAATAGCACTACCGGCCGATATTTTCAGATTATTGAAATCTACCGACAAATCCGCATCACCCCCGGTGATAAAGGCAATCATATAATAGTCATCGCGGTGAGGCATCCGTTTCATAGCCCCGTGAGTGTCTCCACCGATTTGTTTGACAAACAAACCGGGAATAGGGCTGTCGTTCAGTGTCTGAAACGGTATGTGCCGAGGCTTTTCCATATTATTAAGCTACAAACGATGAATATATATGCTAAATCAATAAATAACGGGGAATTTACTAAATTTGTACTCTGAAAAACTTATAATAATATGATAAGAATTATAAAATGTACTCCGGCAGATTATCAGATGCTCGTCGCAATATGGGAACGGTCGGTACGAGCCACGCATAAATTTTTACCGGGAGAGGTAATAGACGACATCAAACAGGTCATGGCAACGGATTATCTTCCCATGGTCGATATATATGCCCTTGAAGCCGACGGAGTATTCTCGGGATTTATAGGGCTGTCATGTCGCAAGATAGAGATGCTGTTCATCGACACAGACTGCATAGGCAAAGGCTATGGCTCGATGCTGATAGATTATGCCAAACAACATGGGGCATATTTAGTTGATGTGAACGAACAAAACGAAACTGCAATGAATTTCTATATCGCAAAGGGATTTAAGATAATCAGTCGCGACGAAAAAGACGAAGCCGGACGCCCCTTCCCTATTTTACATATGACTTTATGATTACCGCTCCCGGCGTTTGGGCTTGCGCGGTGTAAATGCCTGGAGTTTGCGCCTGATGACGTCCTTTGGAGTCTTTGGATTTTCGTAAACGAGATTCATTATAAAGTCGTTGTACGGACGCAAGTCATCGTCTGGACCCAGGCCCTTGATTTTGCGGATACGTGCCTGTGGGAGCGGCTGGCGGGAGGTGAACATCGACGTATGCTGCCGGTCGAGTTCGGCAGATGCGCGGCGTATAGCTTCGACCTGCTCCGGCATACCGTGACCGGGGGCAAAAGAACGGTTATCCGCATCAATAAGCGTCAAAAGGCGATTCATGCGGTCATGCGTAGCACAAAGATGTTGAAGTCGCCTCAAGGCAGCCGGCGTCATCTTTTCGGCGCGAGGCCCCCAGTCTTTGGCAGCTTTCTGGTTTGCGACAAGGAAAATCACCCTGTCGACAAAGGCCGATTCATAGCGCAGACGCCTCAAGGCACTGTTTATCAGGCCGCGACCGCGATGCTCATGACCGGAAAAATGTATGCGCCCGTCGCGCCCTATGTTAGAGCCGACGGTCTTGCCCATTTCGTGGACAAGCGCTGCCATGCGCAACACCGGGACCGGCGGCATCTTGTCGAGCACGGCCATTGTGTGTACCCACACGGTGCCGAGGTGGCTGTCGTTCTGCTGCAGGTCGAACATCGGCACCAGCTCGGGCATGACGTATGGCATCGCGCCTATGTCGCGAAGCATATCCATTGCCTTTACAGGGTGCGGGCCGTTGAGCATTTTGTCGAACTCGGCCTGCATACGCTCCTTCTTTACAATGGAAAGGCGCTCTACGTTTGCCTTCATGCCCCGGTACGTATCAGGGTCAATGTCCCAGTCATAACGGGCAGCAAGGCGCACGGCGCGGAGTATGCGCACCGGGTCGTCGTCGAAAGTCGTGTCGGGATTATCGGGCGTGCGGATTATGTGATGCTCTATGTCGTCGACGCTACACCCCAGTATGTCGAGCACACGCTGCTCGGTGATATCGTAGTAAAGGGCATTGATTGTGAGGTCGCGGCGGCGACAATCCGACTCTATGCTGCCAAACACGACCGTCGGGTCGCGGCTCGTAGAGTCGGTATATTTTTCGGCGCGGGTCTGCACGATTTCAATCTCGTCGTTGGGAAATTCGGTAAGGCGCAACATCGCCGTGCCGAAAGCCGGAAAACGGACCGGTTCTTTCACGGCAAGACCGCGCTCGTAGAGCCAGTCGGCAAAGGCAATGCCCCCGTCGGGCAGCGACACAGCCAGGTCAACGTCCTTGATTTCGCAACCTATTATCTCGTCGCGGCAGCAGCCACCCACGGCATAGAGGTGGCCCTGCCACGGCGTAGCGTCAATAAGTCGGTGCAGATATGAGAGTATATCGTGATAATGCTCGGTTGTCATGAGGGGTCTCCAAGTATGATTTCGCCGAAGAACTCGGGGCGGTGGAAATCCGGCTTTTCAGTGGCGATTGGCGACCAGCTAAGGTAATACGGCGGACGGGCAGAATCGCTGCACACCTGGAAGTTGGCCTTCAACACCATACCCGGCTCGGGCACAACACCTATAAGCCTCCACGGGATTGTCACAGTAAGTATCCATGTATCGTCTTCGAGGTCGTAGAACTCGAAAGGCTCGTCGGCACGATAGACAGCCTCACGCTTAATCGATGCAATCTCGTCGGCGGTAAGATGCTCCGCATCGGCACGGCCATAACGACGCGAGGCATTGACATAGCCAAGTATGTTGAACTCGAAGTTGATGTAGCGGCCGTCGCCGGGCGGCTGTACGAAGAATTCCACACAAGAGTCCTGGCAGACAGCCTCCTGATTGGCGAAGTGGTTGCAAATCAGGGGTGCGCCCTTAGTGGTGAATATGATTTGCACGGCATCGTTGTTATAGCTTATCACAAACGAGGCATCCACGCCGGCGCGCAGACCGGCCCAGCCATTGTCGCAGGCGATTTTGTGAGAAGGGTCGTTATACTGTCGCACCCAGTCGGGGTCGGCCACAAACGGCACTGTGAGAGTCTTGCAGTCCATAAGGTCAGAAATGTTTATCAAGCAGGGCCATCACCACGCCCAGGACAGCCATACCCATCAGTACCAGGGCTATGATACGGTTGATAAGTTTGAGCGAACGCACATTGATACGCTTGCCAAGGTGGCTGACCAACGAAGTCACTCCGTACCACCACAGCAATGCCCCGCCAAAGATGGTGGTATAGGCAATGATATGGTGGTGAATCTCAAACTCGGGCAGTATGAAGTTGAAACGCGCGAATAACCCTATTATGAAGAAGAGTATAAGTGGGTTAGAAAAGGTTAGTAAAAAGCCTGTTGCAAAGTCGCTCCAATAATTCGAAGCTACGGGCACCGCCGTCTTGAGTGCCCTGGTGGGATTTTTGCGATAGAGGTATAGGCCGAAAGCCGCCAGCACCATGCTGCCTATTATCTGTATCCACAACTGGTGGGCATCGATAAAGTCCATGATAAAGCTGAGGCAGAAACCTGTCAGCAGACAATAAATCAGGTCGCTCAGGGCTGCACCGACACCGGTAAAGAAAGCGGGCCAACGCCCCTTGCTGAGTGTGCGCTGTATCACCAACATGCCTATAGGCCCCATGGGTGCCGATATCAGGGCACCTATGGCTATGCCTCGGGGTAAGATGTACAGTATCTGTTCCATATCGCAAAATCATAGCAAAAATAGCAAAATTATTCTCAACCAACAAATTTTTCTTTATATGCCGGAAATAAAAAAAGGAACCCTCACGGGTCCCTTTTTTCATTCAGGTTCGATTATTCTCCTACTAATTCCTATTATAGGACTACTTTTTCAGATTTACCGTCGGGTGTCACGCGAATCAGCATCATGCCCTTTTCGGGATTGACGATACGAACACCCTGCAGGTTGAAGTATTTTACACCGTTGGCGGTCTCTACCTCGATATCGGTGATACCCGAGTTCTTGGCAGCGACGAGGATTTCGTCAATCAGGGCCTCGATGGCCTTGGCATCGACGGTGTAGTCGAAGTTGCCTTCGTCGGCTACAGCCTCGAGGGCGGCAGCAGCGTCAGCCTTGGCCTGGTCTATGGCTTCCTGTGCGGCAGCGGTCTCGGCGGTCACGTCGGCTGTGGGATAGCTTACGTTGACGAGCATCTTCATATTGTCGAGTTTGCCCTGGAGTGCGGCAATATCGTTGAGAGCGGCCTGATAAGCGGCCTCGTTGGCGGCTACGCGGGCAGCCTCGGCTTCGAGGGCGGCCTGTGCGTCGACGGCGGCCTTGCGGATGGCGTCAATCAGGGCCTCGATAGCGGCGGTGTCTACAGTGTAGTTGTATTCGCCTTCGGTAGCAACGGCCTCGAGTGCGGCAGCGGCATCAGCTTTTGCCTTGTCGATAGCCTCTTGTGCTGCGGCGATTTCCTTATCAACGTTAACTTTGGGATATGTGACGGCTACGAGCATCTTCATGCTTTCGAGCTTGTCGGCCAGACGTTTGATTTCGTCAAGCGAGGCATTGTATGCCTTTTCATTTGCGGCTACGCGGGCTGCTTCGTCATAAGCGGCCTTGGCGGCAGTATCAATCGCGGCGATGAGGGCGTCAATCGCTTCGGCATTGACAGTGTAGCTGAATACACCCTCGGTGGCAACGGCTTCGAAGGCTGCAGCGGCCTCGGCCTGAGCCTTGTCAATCGCTGCCTGGGCGGCAGTCTCCTCGGTGGGAACCTTGATGCCGGGATAGGTCTCGGCAACGGTCTGCTTCATGGCGTCGAGCTTGGCCTGGAGGGCAGCGATTTCGTCAGAAACAGTTTTGTAAGCGGCCTCGTTTGCATCTACGCGGGCAGCTTCGTCAGCGGCGAGTTTGGCTGCAGACTCAATAGCGGCGATGAGTGAATTGATACCCTCTGCATCTACGGTATAGTTGAAGGTGCCTTCGGTGGCAACAGCTTTGAAGGCGGCTTCGGCTTCAGCCTTAGCTTTGTCAATCGCAGCCTGGGCAGCGCTTACCTGTGCCTCGACATTGATACCGGGATAAGTCTCGGCAACTTTCTGCTTCATGGCATCGAGCTTGGCCTGGAGGGCGGCGATTTCGTCGGTAGTTGCCTTGTAAGCTGCCTCGTTGGCGGCTACGCGGTCGGCCTCGGCCTTGAATGCAGCCTGGGCTGCCTGAGCATCCTCAATCAGTTTGGCAATCGCGGCTGTAACGGCAGCGGCAGGCTGGGTAACAACTGCGTCGTAGGTCGAAGGCAGTGTGTTGTCGGCAGCAGCGGCCTTGGCAGCTTCGTCGATAGCGTCGATTGATGTGGTGATTTCAGCACCGGTAAAATTGTCCTTTACATCGGGGCAAGTCTCAGCGATAGTGGCAAGCGCCTCGGTAAGGCTTGTGCGCAGACCGGCAACTACCTCTTCTGCATCGGAGAGGTACTTAGCACCGTTGATAATCTTGACATTTATATCACCCTCTTGCTTTACAAGTGCGAATTTAGAGGTTGATGCATTAATATCGTTGAACAGAATTGTCGCATCTGCGGCAGTGAAAGATTCGGGAACCGAAACATTGAGAGTAAACAAGGGACCTTCGCCAGCTTCGGCCAAGGTCGTTTCCAACATACTCCAGTTTACCATTTCGAACGAAAATACACCATTGCCACGGTCAGTTGTTTGAAATGCAGCACCTAACTTAACACGGTCGCTCATGACAATGTCGTCGGGGTTTACACTGAAACCTTCGGGCATAGTCATAACGAAGTGCAAGCCGGCAAGCTCGAAGTTATTTGTCATACTCATCTGCAAGGGGAAAGTCTTACCGGGAGTTACAACAACGTCGTTAACATCGGAAGACAATGTGAATGCAGATTTCTGACCAAGAGTAACCGTGGTTTCCTCGGCTGGCAAGTTGATAGATTTGAGTGACATGTCTGTCAACACAATCTTATCAAGGCCAAGAGTGGTCTCACCATCAAGAGGTGTACTATTCTTTACACGCATTTTGATAGTCATAATCGCACCCTCGTTACCACTGATGGCCTTGCGGCGCGGAGACATTATAGTTACGGCTCTATCTTTTGCAGTCAGTACCTGGCCGTTGTCAAGACGCTCCTTATTTGCAACGGCAGAACCCTCTACAATTTCAAGTTGCTCGGGGAGTTGGAATGCAAACTGCAAGGCCAGTATCTCTACATCGTTTTTAAGATAAACAGGCACATCAACAGGCTCGTAGTCTGATATTGTAAAGGGCTCGATGTAAATCTCGTTTTGCGCACTCGCTGCAAGGCAGGTTGCCATGGCAGCAAGCAGGGCTACAAGCTTCAATCCTTTTATTTTGTTGAAAAATCTCATCTTTGATGTCGTTATAATTGGTGATTGAAAATAAGGTACATGCAGGCGACGAGGCGCCTACACGTACCTATCTATCTATTTCAATGCATTTCCTTGGTGGTAGTACCGTCCGACTTGCGGATGATGTTGATACCGCGCTGGAGACGGTTCATAGCCTGACCGGCGACATTGTAGATGCGCTCCTTGACATTCTGGCAGCTTTCGGTGATGCTGTCGATGCCCGAGAGGCCCTCGTTGCCGAGGCCGAAACCGGTTGCATGTTTATCGGCGAAGATTGCACCGTCAACCTCGAGGTTGCCTGCACCACGGGTGCGGACAATCAGCAGGGCACCGCTGTTGCCATCGAGGGCGGCGTTGCTCATCGAGGCCACAATCACGCGCGCACCGGTGCTGTTGTCGAAGCGATAGAGCTCGTGGTCGGCTGCGCGGCCGGTAAGCTCGATGTCGACAATCTCCATGCCTGCGCTGACTTTGAGGTCGAGCTGGCCGGCAACGAAGGTTGTTGCGTTGTTGACAAGCACGGCGTACTCGCGAATACCATCCTCGTTGCCGTTGAGGGCAAGGGCGATATTGTTGTCAGCCGACATCTTGATATCCTTGGCAAGGTAGCGGGGTGCAGCCTTGGTATTGTTGAGGTCGTCGATAACGATATTGAGGATGGCCACAGCATCGGCGATATCGAGGTTCTTGTTACCATTCATATCGGCTGCGTACGCCTGTTGAGGATTCTTAGCAAGCAGTTCGTCGTAGGTCACACCCTCGCCTACCCAGGTAAGAACCTGTTGAACGTCGGTGATGTTGACATCACCGTCGGGGTCAAGTGTGACATCACCAGGAGTGAACTCACTGTTGTAAACGCCTTCGGTGACCGCACGGGCATCGTTCTCAGCCTTAGTAAGGTCGGTGATTGCCTGTTCAACAACAGCAAAGAACTTATCAAGGTCATCAGCTGTCTGGGCCGAGCTTTGGTAAGCAGTGTTAGCTTCGTCTACAGACTGATTTGCTTTAGACTGCAAAGCGACAGCGGCATTCAACTGAGCGCTGAGTTTCTCTCTATCTGCAGCAAGCATGTGTGCGCCAGCCATAGCTGTGCGGGCATCGTTGATTGCTGTAGTAGCGAGACCGTTGACGCATTTAACAGCATCGTTATGACCGTTGTAGTTGAGATTGGTAAGCATATACTTAATCTGCTCGGCAATCGGCAACGTTGTGTCAGCAGCGAGGGTCTTATCATCAACCATCGTTGTAAGCACGGTCTGCATCTGACCAATCATGCGGTCTATCATAGCGAGCTCGCTACCATACTGCTCGGGAGTGTCAAGTTGATATGTGCTCAGATAGCTACGGATTTCTTCGAGCTGCTTCTTAAGCTCATCAACTTGAGCCTGCAGTGCTACGGCATTGGCAGCAATAGCCTTCTCGTTGAGGGCTGCCTGATTTGCGGCTTCGATTTCTGCTTTCTTGTCATCGATTGCCTTTTGAACAGCATCAAGGTCGGCAGCGAAGTTGCCTTCGAGAGCTACAACCTTATTTCCAGCGTTAGAGTATTCATTCTGAACATTGGCAAGTTCGCCTGCAATAGGCTGATAAGCCTCAGCATACTCTTCCTGTACAGAAGGTTCACACTGGCTGATGGCAGCCTCAGCGGCTTCGAGAGCAGCTTTGACTTGCTCATACTTTTTAGTCAGGCGAGCCTGAGCATCGACAGCAGCAGGGTTGGTGTCACTGGGAGTGTAGATAGCCTCGAGTTGTCCGAGATAGTTGCAAAGGTCAGTTTCAAGGCCCTGTGCAGTAGTTTGGAATTCGGTATCAGTAAGGGCTTTAAGACCAGCGATTTTCTCCATCGCAGCTGCAATCTTGGCTTCCATTTCACTGGGACTTGTCTCACCCCAATTTGCTTCTGAAGCCTTAGCATTGTTGTATGCCACGCGAACCTTGACAGTGAGTCCTTCGAGCAACGAAGTCTCGGCTTCGCGAACCTCGGCGTAAGCACCTTTTACGGTTTCAGTTCCGTTGAATGCGTCTTCAACAGCTTTCTTGAGACTTTCAGCCTCTGCTGCATTTTCCTCGGTAGCGAGGTCGCCTTGGTGCTTATTGACAAAGCCGTCGAGAGCCTCAATAGCGGTTTTGACCTTATTGATAGCGGCTATAGTCTTTTGTTGGCTATCGGCAGCAAGTGAAGCTGCGTAGTCAACGAGTTTCTGCAGGTCGCTGTTGAAGCCGGGGATAATGCCGTTGTCGCCAGTATACTGATTGTAGAGTTCAGTAGCTGCGGCGTTGGCTTCGCTCTGTTTTGCAAGTTTGGCAAGGATTGCCTCAATTTCATCGTCGAAACCATCGAGTGCTGCTTTGCCATTATCTTGAAGTACCGACAGAGTGTTGGCATCTTCTGCTGTTGCTTCAGAGTTATAAGCATCAGCTTTATCGATTACTTCTTGAATTGCCTTTGTAGCGGCTTCCTTCTGCTCTGCTGTTGCAGACTTGTAAGCTGCTGCAGTGCCTACAGAATCCTTGTCTGCTTTAGCCTTGTCAGAGAAGTCTTTATAATAAGAATTCCACAGCAAGTCGGCAGCGGCTTCAAGGGCCTTTTCAACATTATCGTTATAGACTACAGCGTCAAGGCAATCTGCGATTGCATCCATTGCAAAGCCCATTTGGCTTGTATAGGTCTTATAGATGGGCTCAGCAGCCTCTGCAGTTGCTTTTTCAGCAGCCGTATGCTTGGTAAGTGCATCGTTGTAAGAATCGATAACACCCTGAAGCACCGGGCATTTGCCAAGAAGAGTTTTATTGAGAACAGGAATTTTACCAGTGTTTTCAGTATCAAACATACCGGCAGCAGCCATGCTCTGAGTAAGAGCAGTGTAAACACCACCACGATAGTCGCTCTTGTCAGTCCAGTAATCTGCACTGACCTGGTTCAAGCTCTTTACCAAAGCGTCTACATCATTCGCGATTGATGTTCCCATTGCCTCAATATTATTGAGAGCGTTTTTCTTGAAATCATCTTCCGAAAATACATAGTCACTAGCGTTGCAATCATCGATGTATTTCTGGATTTCACCTTCGAGCTTTGTGATTTGCGGAGCGTAGTCGAACAAATGAGCGTGGCTCTGCAGGGCATCGCTTATAAACTCGCGGTAGCCCTTGTTTTGGATATCGTAGTAGAAGGCGTTGTAGACGTTTACAGCAGCATCTTTGTCTGCACGGAGTTTTGCAATGCTTTCTTTCCAGGCACCGGCTGTAGCTTCATTAAGACCAGAAACCTCACCGTCGAAATCGGTCTGAACTTTTGATGCGGCCTCAAGGATTGCATCATATTTGTTGATATAGCCACCCTTTGCTGCGGCGTTGAGTCCACCCTTTCCGAAATCGCCAGTCATTTCCAGGTCAACCTTCGCAAGGTCGGTCGACTTAATGGTGTTCAGACTATTAACATATTCGGCGCGTTTCTCTTCATTCTGACAATTCTTATTGATGAATTCGATAACGGTGTCGATATGTTTGAGCACGTTCTGCGACTTAACAAGGAGTTCGTCGTAGTTAGCCTGATTCATCTTGATTGTCTTCTCCAATTCCTCACCAACGGTATCAAGAGTATTTGCAGGCTTTGAGAAATTGGTTGTTCCGTCTGCATTAATCTCGATAGATTCGTTATAAAGCGCAGCGGAAAGGTCTTCAATCAGTTTAGAGAGGTCTTCCTCATATCCTGCGATTGCCTTTGTAAAGTAAGTCTTTGCAGGGTCCATTGTGGTGTCATTTACAGCAGCTGCAGCTGTAAGCTGACCCTGTACATCGGCGATTTTATCTATCTCCGTTTTATATGCCATAACTTGTGCATTGAATTTAGCACAATGGTTGACAACATCCTGAAGCTGTGTATCGCATTTTGCAAGGGCGTCGATATCTTGACCAGCAGCAGTAACAGCAGTTTCTGCTGCACTCATCTCACCAGTCAGTTTATCGACAGGAACTAAATCAATACCTTCGAGTCCTGCCTTCTTTAATTCGTCGATAAGTGCAACTTGCTTATCGACCTCACCCTGAGCGAATTTCTCATTAGCCTTTGTTGCTAACTGAGCAAAGTTACCCTTGGCAGCAGCCACATCGAGAGTCCACGATTTATAGTCACCATCGAGTATCACAGCCTGGGCGTAGCAAGCCTGATTGTCGAGAGATGTTACGGCATTGATAGCGGTAGCGAATCCAGCGAGTTTCTCTTTAAGAGCTTTTAGCTGAGTATTTTCATCATCAGTCCTGAAGGCATCTGCCTCAGTTTTACCTATAATTAAGGTTTTCTTGCCAATGAAATCCTCATAGGCCTTAATGTCATCAGCGAAGCCATTGTATTTTGCGATAGCACCGTTAAGGGCTTCGAAGATTACTTTAGCAGCAGCTTCGTACTCGCCTATTTGTTTTTTAATGTCGGCAGTGTCTTGGCCGGGCTCAAGTGCAGCGATAGCATTATCAAGCTCTGTCTTTGTTGCACCCAGCTTTTCGACAAGCTTGAAGGCGAACTCACCTTTGGCAAGTTTATCGAGTTCTTTTCCATTCTCTTCTATCTGAGCCTGAACTTTATCAAGCTCTGTCGCAAGTCCGTTTATGCCCTCATAACTCTTAATAGCATTCTTGAGGTATTCAAGAGCAGTTGTAACAGCATCAACGTTTGCCTGATATTCAGGCCACATGGTTTCGCCAGCCTTTATATCGGTTTTGCCATACGCATCCTTATAGAAAGCATCCAAAGCCTTTAGAGCATCATCAACAGCTTTTTCACGAGCTTCGTAGTCGACTTTCTGGCTTGTAGGAACTGTTACGTCCTTTATTGCTGTCGCGAATTGGTCAGTGAGGTCTTTGTACTCCTTTGCAGCAGCGGTATAAGCTGTATTCTGCTGCTCGACAAATGCCTTGAACTCATTTACCTTTGCAGTAATTTCACCACGGACGGTACCTTCTGCCTTAATAGCTTCGGCAGCGGTGTTGAGGGTTTCTGCAGGTGAGCCAAGCGCCAATGTATTGCCATCGTATGCACTGTTATTGGCATCGAAGATAGTCTGTACGGCTTTGAGGTAATCACCCTTCTTGGTTGCGAACGGGTCCCCAGTTACGCCTTCAACACCTTTTTGAGCATTGATAGAGTCAACCTCTGCAGCATAGAACACCCTGAAATCGCCGAGGACAGACATGTAGTTTGTCCAAGCGTCTTGGTCAGCAACAGCATTATCGTACTTTGCTTGAATGTTAGCCCAGGTTTTGGTTACCTCAAAATAGGGATTAGCCATGGGATAATTTTCTGCTCGGTTACAAGAATGCGTTTTTTGAGCTTCGTTAAACTTTACTTCGATTTCATCGAGACGCGCCTGAAGAGAATCAAGGTCATTATCCATGACACCCTTCAAAAACTCGTTATTAGCAATTTTTTCTTTAAGTGCTATGATTTTTTTCTCGAAAGCACCAACAACGTTGGTCATTACGCCGTTGTAGTATTCGTCACTTTCGGCATGCTTGTTTGCTACAGTTACTTTTTCGTTGAATTCACCAACTTTAGTAGACAGATTGCTTATCTCTGTAGCAATTGTGCAACCTTCAGCTCCATTCCAAAGCTGGAATGAATTGTAATCCTCAAGTGTGAGAGTATTGTCTGCAATCTTGTCGATTTTGGCTTTAATATCCGATTTTGTCTTATTGTAGCCTTCAGCTTCGGATTTCAGAGCAGCGTCGTTGTTATGTTCTGAGAAAGGCTTCAGAACCACTTTGTCAAGCTCGGCTTGCAAAGCAGTGCTGATTTCTTTAAGAGTAGCTTCGTCAAGAACTATATCAAGAGTAGCTTTTTTATATCCAAAACCTAACGAGGGGTTGTCAGCAGATATCTTAACGGTTACATCTTTTTCAGAATTGCCACCGATTGTAAATGTATACTCCCCTTCAGCCTCTTTTTTAACTGAAATGCCATCGATTTCAAGTTTGATATTGTCACAGCCGGCAAGTGTAAGTTTATAGGCACCTGGATAGAGTTTTACCTTGCTCAATGTAACAGTACCTGTTCCAACTGGAGCAAGCAAACCGTTGCCATTGTCAAAGTTGTATTTAAAGTCCGACCCAGGCGTTGTGGTCAACGACGGGGCTTCTGTTGGCGGAAATGTCTCGATAGAGATGTCTGCCATGGCTGTGCCGGCCACGGGTGCCACCAACAAACAAGCAAGTAATTTCTTTTGCATGTTAAATGGATTGATTAGTTAATATATTAAGTTCTTTTTTTCGTTGGTTTAGAGTAGCTTTATTTGCTACAAATGATGAGGATTAGAGGATGATTTTCATTCGGATATTATGATTTTTGATTTATAAATGTCACGAGGCGTATTATTGCCGATGCAAAGTTAAACACAATTTTACATTTACCCCCCCATTTAGTTAAATGATGTTAAATGAATTTTGGTATTATAGTTAAAAAATACAATAAGCCGATTTTCGAGAGTTTTTGAAGCACAAAAGTCGCCTTTCGGCGACTTTTCGGAGGAGTATAATTGGATGAACTCTCAGGGCCGAGGGTCTAAGCACGGTAGGAGCTTGACTCTCCGAGACAAGCCATAGCACAGGCGGTACATTCTCAAACCTCCCTTTGGCTTGCCTCGGAGAGTCAAGCTCCTTCCATGCTACACTTTGGCTCGTCTCGGAGATTCGAGCTCCTATAATCGCAATGCCTATGCGGAGCGCCATGCTCCTTCCTTGCTACCATTGGATGAACTCACAGGGCCGAGGGGCTAAGCACGGTAGGAGCTTGGCTCTCCGAGACAAGCCATCGCACAGGCGGTACATTCTCAAACTATCCTTTGGCTCGTCTCGGAGATTCGAGCTCCTTCCGTGCTACCCTTTGGCTTGCCTCGGAGAGTCAAGTTCCTATAATGGCAACGCCATGGCGCGTCCCTACTGGTGGGCGGTTTGATAAAATGATTTTTTCCACCGTTAAATTCATGACATTGCGCCACGGCGCGTTACTATGATACACAAAAAAAGACGCGGCCCGGCGGGTCGCGTCTTTTTGGGATTGAAATTGTTTCGGATTAGTTGAGAGCCTTCGAGAGGTTGTAGTTTGCGAACTCGAGGTCGTCGACAGCGCGTTTTGCGAGGCTGCTGTCGAGACGCACAGCCTGACGGAGGTTGGTGTTGAGCATCGACTCGTTGTTGGTGCGGGCACCGAGGACGGCCATCAGGTAGTAGGTGGTGGCGTCGGGACGGTCAATTGCGGCGAGGGTCGACTTAGCCTTGCTGTAGTCTTTGGTAAGAATCTGGGCAAGGGCGGCGTTGTTGCTCTTGGTGTCGCCGAAGGCTTTCACTGCGGCAGCGGCATCGCCCTGCTTGAGGTAGTAAACGCCCATGGCGTCGCCGAGTTCCTTGACACCGGCAGCAGAGCCGAAGTACTGGTTGGCCTTGCTGTAGTTACCCTGGAGCATCTCGATAAGACCGAGGTTCATCTGGGGCTCGCCGTTCTTGGTGAGCTGTGCAGCCTTGGCAAACGAAGCCTTTGCGGCATCATAATCACCGTCGACATACTGAGCCATGCCGAGGTCGTTCCATGTGCGGTAGTCGTTGGGATACTGACGGGCGGCCTGGTCGTAGATTTTGAGGCGCTGGGCGTTGTCGTCGGTAAGTGTGGCGGCATATAGGATTTCCTCGACCGAGAGGGCTTTGGGGTTGCTGTTTACGAGGGCCTTGATTTCGCTGTCGCTCTTGCCAATCACGTCGATAGATGCTGTGATGCGGCTATAGCGGAGCTGGGGCAGAATCTGGTCGGCAAGCTGCTCGAAGACTGACGAGAGGTTGCGGATTTCGCGTTCGCGCTGCTCGGGGTCTTTGTACATCGAAAGAACAGAGAGGATGAGGTCTTTGTCCTGGATGTTGCTCTGGGCAACGAGCTTCTGGAAGCCTTCCCAATCCTGGGCGGTGAACTGTGCGGTAAGTTCGCCGAACTCGGTGATTTTGTCTTTCTTGAGCTGTTTTTCTACATAGCCCTTGGTATTCTTCTCGCGGTTTGCAGCAAGCTTGGTGTTGAGTTCTACACCACCGTCGGGCGAGGCGTACGACTGGATGTTGATTTCCTGGAGTACGCGGGCGGTGTCGCCGTTGGCCTCTTTGATTTCTTTCTGAAGCTCGAGCATGGCATCGCTGTTGAGCTGGCCGGCGCGGATGTTTGCCTGGTTGATGAGGAACATGATGTCGGCGGCATACTTCTCGTTGATGATGCGCTGGAAGGCATCGGGAGCAATCGCGGGTGTTACGCCGGCGGCATTTGCGAAAGCTGCAGTGGCGACAACGCCGTTAGCGACCTTGACACGGGGGAGGACATATTTCTTGTTGCCCTGGGTGACGGTGAAGTCGAGCATGAGCTCGCTCTTTGCCATCTCGGGCTGGTATTTGAAGTCTACGGGGATGGTCTGTGTGCCGCCGTACTCGTATGAGATGACGGGATTGTTGCCACGCACCTTCTCGCCCTGGAACGAATAGGACTGAGAGGCGACTTCCTGACCATTGAATGTCAGGACGGGGGTAACGGTGACCTCGGCGTTTTTGACAAAGAATTTAGCAGGGATTTTAGCGCTGACACTTGCAGGCACGTTCTCGCCCACAACCTCGAGGGGGTTGGGGTTTACACTGAAGTAATCAGAGCTGAACTGGCCGAGTTTCTTACCACAGGAACTCAGTGTCAGGGCAACGCCCAGACCCAGTACATAGCACAATTTACGGTTCATAATTGATGTGTTAGAAGGTTGAATGTCTTTCTCGTGCAAAATTAGTATTTTATTTTGTAATAGACAAATAATATTTGCGATGAAAAATAGTTGAAAAATCGCCAAGAAAAGCCCTTTCAGGGTTTATGCCTTGGCACCTTTCGCGCCCTTGACACCGCCGCCCATGGCGAATATGTTCGAGTCGAAGCTGGTGGTCTTGGTCTCCTGCTGGCGCTTGCGCTTGAGGGCCAGGCGCACCAGCCTGTCCATGAGTTCGGTAAAGCCTATGCCGGCGGCCTCCCAGAGGTAGAACGACAAGGAGCCGGGTATGGTGTTGATTTCGTTGACGTAGATGTCGCGGGTGTCGGCATCAATCATCACGTCGACACGGCTCACGCCATGACAGCCGAGCACGCGGAAGGTCTCGCCGGCGAGATGCTGTATGCGCTTGGTCTCGTCGTCGGGCAGGTCGGCCGGTATGCGCTTCTTCGATGCCTGCATGCCGCGCTCGGTCTTGCTGCCGCCCATATATTTCTGGCCGTAGTCGAGGAAGTCGCCGCTCTTGATTGGCTCTTCGAGTACCGATGTCTGGTACTCGTCGGCATCGCCAAGCACGGCGCAGTTGATTTCCTGGAGGTTCTTGACCATCTTCTCGACGATGATACGCGACGAGTAGCGCGAGGCGTCGTCGATGCGCGACACAAGTTCGTCGCGGTCGTGGGCACTGCCGATGCCAATGCTCGAGCCGAGGTTGGCGGGCTTGACAATGACCGGGTAGCCAAGCTCGGTCTCGATGCGCTTAATCAGGTTATCGCGGTCGCGGCCCCACTGCTTGTCGGTAAACCACACATAGTCGACCACGGGTATGCCGTCGGCAGCGAGAATCATCTTCATGGTGATTTTATCCATGCCGTTTGCCGAGGCAAGGGTGTTGCACCCGGCGTAGGGTATACCTATGGTCTCGAGCACGCCCTCGAAGATGCCGTCTTCTACATTCGAGCCGTGCAGCACGGGGATAACGACATCGAGCGTAGCAAGGGGCTTGCCTTTGTCGAATAATCCGGAACGCTTGGCTGGATAAAGGTTGTAGTCGCCATAGACGGGGCGCATATATACCTCGCTACACGAAGCAAGCAGCTCCTTGATGTTGCGATAATTGGCCACCTTGGTCAGGGCCTCGCCGGTATACCAGTGGCCGTCCTTAGCTATATAAATAGGTACTACATTATATTTATCGGTATCAATCGCCGCGATGGCCTGGTTGGCCGATATGACAGATATCTCGTGTTCGGTGGAGCGTCCACCAAAGAATACGCCTAAGGTTGTTTTCATTTCTTGAACTTATATATTATGGAGAGAGTTTGAATTGACTTATAAAGGCTAAACACTAAACCATAAACTATTTACAGTGAGCATGTCATAGACTTGCGAAACTTAAGTTATTTGAATGTGTCGGGGAGGTCGTTTTCGTAAAGTATGATTTTGACCGGGAACGCATGACTGTTGAGCTGCACCTGGGCATCGGCGAAACTGTCGGCGATGACGATGTGCTCGTCGGCCATGCCTCCGCGCTTGAGACCTTCTACGATTGCATCGCGGTTATATTGTCCAACAACAATGACGGTGTCGGCCGACACGGCAGCCTTCTCGCCGAAGTCGGCATTGAGCTCATACTGGCGGTCGCCAAGCTCAATCATGCCCGGGGTGACGAGGACACGTCCGCCCGGCTTCATTGCCGCGAGGACATCGAGGGCCATTGCCGCGCCGGCCGGGTTGCTGTTGAAGGCATCATCAATAATGGTAAGGTCTGATGAAATGTGCTTGACGGCAAGGCGGTGCTCTACATGCTCAATCTGGCTGACTGCATAGACTATGCGGTCGTCGGGCACGCCCATAGCCACGGCCATAGCCACGGCCGCGAGGAGGTTCGACACATTGCACTCGCCCACGAGGCGCGTGTGGAGCCGCAGCTCCTTGCCGTCGCTGACACGGATGACGGTGAAGTCGGTGCCGGAGGCACTATAACTAATGTCGCGCGCGATATAGTCGGCTTCCTCGGTGTTCTTGACGGCATATCGCAGACAGGGCACGTTGCTTACCGGGCGCGAGGCTATCATCTCGAAATCGTTGTTGACAACCACAAGGCCGTCGGAAGGCAGCGCGTCGGCAAGTTCGAACTTTGTAGCCTGCACGGCCTCGATGGTCTTGAACGACTCGAGGTGCTGCGGCCCGACTGCGGTAATGATGCCACGGCGCGGATGGACTATCCGGCAGATTTCGGCAATGTCGTCGGGCTGCTTCGCCCCCATCTCGACGATGAATACCTCGTGGTATGGCTTGAGCAGTTCGCGGATTGTGCGCACCACGCCGAGGGTGGTATTGTAACTGCCGGGGGTCATCAGTGTCTCGTACTGCTCCGACAAGATGCGGTAGAGATAGTGCTTTGTGCTGGTCTTGCCATAGCTTCCGGTGATGCCGATTATGCGCAAACCGGGCATCTGGGCCAAAATATTGCGAGCATCGCGTATGTAGCCATTGTTGATTGACTTTTCTACCGGCGACAGCAATGCGGCGGCAGAAAGGATAATGCCATGCGACACACAGTAGCAGAACAATAACGACTCGGCGAGTGCGAAAAGCATGCTGTCGACACCAAAACGCCCGAAGAGGAGCATACCCACAGCGCAAACAATCGCGCCAACAAAAAAGGCAGTGATATATATGCGCCTTGCACGGTTGGTCATCACGAGCGGCTTCTTGTACTTACGCTTGACAAGAGTCAAGCTATTTAACAAGAAGAAAATTGCCAACAAGACCACTGCCGGGGTTGACGGTACGAGCGGCATCAGAGCCAGGAAGAATATAAGTATTCCGCACAGGCGCCAGCCCGAAGTCGTGTCGCCCGAAGCGGAAAGCCATCGACGATAGCGGTCGGCGCGGTAACTGTTCTGCTGAAACATCATCAGGTCGCGCCGCAATTCGACGGCAAGATTACCTAAGCCGAGAAGGGTCGCAACCGTATATAATATTGTAGTAATCATCATCGTTTGAAATTAAGGAAACTTGCAACTACGGCCTTTGTCTGCGCCGGGCGCTCGAGGAAGGAATAGTGCCCGGCACCCTCGTATGCCACCAGGCCGGCATCGGGAATCAGCCGCTCCATCTTTTGAGCATCAGAAATAGGCGTGGCTGTATCGGCCGTACCCCATATAAGCAAGGTCGAAGCCTTGATTTGAGGAAGGAGATGGGTCAAATCTTCGTTGACAACGCGGCTCATTATCGCCCTCATGCGCGGAGACGCATTGTTATAGTCGCTTGAGCCAGCCTTGCCCCTCATCTTATCTATCAGGGCCTGCCCCCTCTCTCTCCCCAACAAAAGGGGAGCCATACGCTTTGCCAGTTTATAGGAATATACCTTGAAATAATATTTAAACGACCGACGCGGCTTTATCCCGGCAGCATCGACCAATATCACCTTGTCGACATCGTTGCGTGAGGCGTATACGATAGCTAATCGTCCGCCAAATGAATGGCCAACCAACACCGGGCGCCCGATGCCGAGCCGTCGGGCGAACTTCTCGCCAAGAGTGGTGTACTCCCCTACTCCCCACACCGTCGACGGTTCGGTCGACATGCCGAAGCCGGGGAGGTCGAGATTGTAGACCGTCGTCGAAGCATCACAACAGGCATCGGCCAGCAACGCGACTGTCGCCGACGTGCAGCCCCAGCCATGCATGACAATCACGGGGCGAGGCCCGTCGCCTGTCACATTGTAGGCCACGGTCATCCCGTCGATTTCTATAGTTTTATTCATATCACTGCGAAATATCGTGCAAAATTAACTATTCCATGCCGCATTGAGAAAAATATCGGCATAAAAAACACCCAAAAATTGAATGACAGACTTAAAAGTAGAAACAAATATGCCTTAAGGTTGAAAACAAAAGGACAATACGCAAAATTTCACATTATTTAATGTTTGACATTTGTATATCTCGGAAAATAAGTATTATATTTGCAAAATCTTTCTGCCACAGGGAACGACAAAACGGGGCTGACCGGTTTTGACAGCGTGTAGAAGTGGTGTGTAAGCGTGCAGAGCTTTGAGACCTACGCTCTATAATATCAGGTCCCGACCAATTTAAATGGCGAAAACAACTACGCTCTTGCTGCTTAACCGAAGAACAGTAGGTAAAGCTTAATCGCCGCAACAGTTGCAGCGACAAGACATCGCCCGGTTGTCCTTTTTCCGAGACTAACCGACCCGGCGGTGCTAAAATATCGGAGATAGGGAGGCCGGTTCCCCGGAAGCCCCCCGAAAACTTAGGGGATAAGGCTGCGGTTGGTGGTTTCAGGCCTGCCACAGCACGAAAATCAACTTGAGACTACGCACGTAGAAAGCTCATTAGTTCCACGTTTGGACGAGGGTTCAAGTCCCTCCAGCTCCACTAAGTGTTCCGAACACCTTCCGGACGGCACAAGACAAAATTAAGACAAGCCGCAGAATATCAATCGATTCTGCGGTTTTTTTCGTGCCTAAAAATGGGCACAAGCCGAAATGTCGGTGCATAATTAAAAATATAAGAGAAGAGGGTTCTCAACGATAGGAGCTTGACTCTCCGAGGCAAGCCATAGGGCAGCCATTACATTTAAGTGCTTGCATATAAATGAAAAGCATTGCCTCGAAAAAGGCTGGTCCCGGAGGTACCAGCTCCTATATTAGCCACAACTCGACCCAACTATATATGCACTGTAATTTCGGCTTGGGCCAAAAAAAGTCCATGGGCATAAACACTTATTTCTTGTATCCCCCCAGGGGCCGACACTCGACACGCGGGCGCCGAAATATCCCTTTCGCTTTAGAATAGAAATTTTGAACATTGCTTTGACAAATGTGTTATAATAGTTGTAAAGACTATTTCTTATTTCTCCATTCAGTTAGTCAAACTTATCTTTGTATTATTCTTATTCCAATTTGCAAAAATAAAATTTGATATGATTACTATGGTAAAAAATTCTAAGGCATGGGCGATAATTCTTATGCTTATGGGAGTAGCCTATATCCCCTCTGGTATAGACGCATGCACACGGGCTGTATATCTTGGGCCTGACAGTATGATTGTGACGGGACGCACAATGGATTGGAAAGAGGACCCTCAATCCAACATATATTTTTTCCCGAGAGGTATGGCTCGGCGTGGTGGATTGACAGACAATACAGTGAAATGGACATCGTCATATGGCAGCGTGGTAACTGCAGGATATGATATCGGTATCTGCGACGGTATGAACGAGAAGGGGCTTGTAGCCAATCTTCTATTTCTGGCAGAATCTGATTATCATAGGGCAGGCGACAAACGTCCTGTAATGGGGCTTAGTATCTGGACCCAGTATGTGCTTGACAATTTCGCCACCGTAGATGAAGCCGTGGCTGAATTGAGCAAGGAGTTGTTCCGTATCGATGACCCCGACCTTCCCAACGGGGCGAAGTCAACACTGCATCTTTCGATTTCTGATTCGACAGGGAACAGTGCTATATTCGAATACATCAACGGAAACCTTGTGATACATCATGGCAGGGACTGTCAGATAATGACCAATTCCCCCTCATACGACAAACAGCAAACTTTGGATGACTATTGGAATCAGATTGGTGGGCTTATAATGCTTCCCGGCACCAATCGTGCGTCAGACCGCTTCGTGAGAGCATCTTTTTACATCAAGGCTCTCCCTCAAACATCCGATTATCGCCAGGCCGTTGCCGGGGTGTTTAGCGTAATGCGCAATGTGTCGGTTCCGCTTGGCATATCTATACCCTCGCAGCCAAATATCGCATCTACCCGATGGCGTACTGTCGCAGACCAGAAACATAGGGTATACTATTTCGAATCTACATTGAGCCCGGATATCTTTTGGATAGACTTCAATAATCTTGATTTCAGCACCGGCGAAAAAGTAAAAAAGCTCACGCTGACCACGGGCAAAATATATGCCGGTGATGCTGCCGACAAGATGCAAGTTTCCGAACCGTTCATGTTCCTTTTCGGCATCTGATTGTTTGACACATCGAAGTTTTATAGACCTTGCAATAAGAATGGGATGTCATATTGGCACCCCATTCTTATATTTTTACAGCTATTAGAAATGTGCTACAAACTCGACCACAACTTTGTTCTGCTCCGAGATGGCAGGGATGGCGCTTTTTGAATAAAAATATTGTTCGTAGTTGAGACGTATATCTGCCTGCAACCGCCCTTTACCAAGACTCAGAGTCACACCACCGGTAAGACGGTGCCGCGCCGGGTCGTTGGTCACGAGCAACCCATCGTCTCCTTCGTGGCCGTTGCTATGGTCTGACATGTAGTCGTAGCGACCCAAGAATGATATGGCGGACAACCATTTTTTGAGCGGCAACCGATAAGCAGCAAAGGCATCGACGGCATCAACGGCACGGAAAGAATCATGGGCATAATATTTCCTGAGGTATTCGGCCTCGATATGCCACCGGCCATCATCCCAGTATGTGCCGGCATCGTACATCATCACATTTACATCACCCATAGTAGCTTTCTGGCAACTGAGTGTTACATTGAACTGATGGGCGACAAACGTATAAGCCTTCAATGAAAAATTGATGTCGCCGGTCCAAAAATTCTTTTGATTTGTAAGCCCGGAACCATTGAACACTCCTCCCTCGAGCGTCACTGGCACACTGTGACCGAAAGTACAGGAAACTGAAGCGCCGACATCTCTCACATTACCGACCTGCTTGGCAATAAAAGACCTGTTGGCAAAATATTGGAGGTGTGGCGAACGGTGGGCATCAATTGTAAAAGGCACCCTCATTTGGCCAATAGTAAATTTAAACCTATTGTCGGGCTGTAGTCGCACATAAGCGTCGAGCATTTTTATAGCACCTTCGTCCGACAAGTCGATTTCAGCCTTATACCTCACAATCGGCACTACCCTGCCCTCTACCGACAAACGCGCGTTCCTTACCTCGAAACGGCCTTTTTCTATTTGCGGCTCATATTCATACTTAGCCCTGACGGTGCCGTGTATTTCGGGCCTATAGGTTGACTCTGCCGGCTCTTGCGAATTTACCACGCCCGGCGACAACGATATGGCCCAAGTCAGAATTAGAACAACTAAAGCTTTCTCCATATATATCATGCTGATATTTTGCTGCAAATATCGGGCACTTATATTTCATGGAGATGTTAGAATTATTAATAATTGGTTAAATCAGGCCACGGCCAGCATATAGTTTGATAATAATCGGTAACTTTGTACAAAAAAGAAAATGTGGAAAGTCTACGCCCTGCTGTCGGCCTTGTTTGCGGCCTTAACGGCAATTTTCGCCAAAATCGGAGTCAAGGATATAGACTCCAACCTCGCCACAGCCATCCGCACAAGCATCATACTTATCCTGACCTGGGGCATAGTCTTAGCCTCGGGACACATGACCGAAATCAAAACGGTACCCAGATATACTTGGATTTTCCTTGTCCTATCGGGCATCGCCACCGGCCTTTCGTGGTTGTTCTACTTCAAGGCCATCCAAATCGGCGACGTGTCGCGAGTGGCACCGGTCGACAAGCTCAGCGTCGTATTCACTATAATCCTGAGTTGTCTGATATTGCGTGAGCCACTGACGGCCAAAGTCATCGTCGGCGGTCTGCTCATCACTGCCGGGGCAATAATAATTATATGGAAATAACCATTTCCACGGCATTGTCGAGATTACGCCGTCTTTCCTATCACACCTTTGCCTGTAACATCGCAAGGCTTCTGCACGCCGACCATCCATGCGCAGAAGGGGATAGATGATACCAACTTTGTGCTCACGAAACAGCACACAAATGTCGCACAAGCTATCGCAGGGATAGCAACTACCGTCGGCAAGGCAAGACGGCCTTTAAACACCCCAACCCACAATCCGAGCCATAATATGTGCATCAAGTACATGCCATAGCTCATATTCGATAATTCGGCAACGAGTTTAGGAGCCTTAGTCTTCTCAATGCACGTAAAGAGCAGGAACGCGCCACACGTCAGCATGACACAGTTGATTGTGCAAAACGACCAGCCCAACTCCAATATAGGCGTAGAATGTAACTGCCCCGGCACGGCCTGGAGATAGAACGACAAGATAGTCCACACGGCACCTACAGCCACCAGGACGCTTCCTATCGCAATGCGTTTCGATTTACCCCAGTCGAGATGTACCCTGATATAGTGAGCCACGACCAGATAGCCAAGATAACCCGAGAAATACCATAAAAGATGGAAATCATTCCAAAAGCACTGCCCCCATATCTCACCGAAAAACCGATTTAGATAAGGCATACAGGTAGAAATCAAGAACAGGCCGATGAAAAACCGTTCTTCCGAAGCTTTTGCCTTTGCAAGCCACGGTGATATAACCGGGATAAAAAGATAAAGGCTAATCAACGGGTACATGAACCATAAATGCCCGGCAAGGGTGGGAAAGTTGAGTGGCAGGGGCCATAAATCGCGCAACGATGTCTCCATGTCGATTTGGCCCCATAAACAAGGCACCGTAGAGTATATAACCATGAAAAGCACGAATGCAGGCAATATCCTGGCCGCCCTGCGCCGATAAAAATCTACCGCGCCCTGCCCTTCCCTCATCGGTACGAGAAGGAACGCCGACACTATCATAAACAGCGGCACAGCCATGCGCGAAAAGCCATCATATACCGACACCCATAGGCGGTCGGCCTCGGTCAATAGAAATGACTGAGGACCGGCCATATCTGTGGAACCCGGCGCACCATAATAATTCTCACTGGCATGCACCAGCATGACAAGGAAGCATGCGAACACACGCACATAATCCAAGAACACTATTCGTTTCATTATCGGCGGAAGATAGATTTTTTAAGGTCAGACAACGATAAGCGCAAATTTCGCAAGAATATTCCGAATATGCAAGCGCACACCACACCTCAGCTCTCAAAAGAGTATTTTTTATCGTTAAAGTGCCTAATATACGAAATAATTCAATAATTTTGCATCGTCAGTAAAACTAACCATAGAAATCAAAATACTATGAAATTCAATCGAAAAAAATTGTGTCATCTCTTGCTTGCAATTTTACTTACAGCAGGCGCATCATGGGCAGAGTCGCCATTTGCAGGCCGACGCGCCGATGCCCTCGACTCGGCACTTTGGGCTAAATCTCAATGGATATCAGCCCATGACGCACCGATAATCACCAAGAAAATAGCAGACAACGACGAACGGGCTGCAGACGGGGCTTGCTGGTTTGTAACTAATATAAAAAACCACAAGGAGCTTAGCTCTATCAAGTGGATGACAAGCGGACTTGGCGTTTACAATCTATATATCAACGGCAAACCCGTGGGCGAAGAAATCTTGAAACCGGGCTTTACCCATTACGATAAGACAAAATTATCGTTCACCTACGACTTGACTGATGCCGTATCAAAGAATAAAGATGCCGAAAGCTCATTTGCCGCACAGCTTACCCCCGGATGGTGGGCCGACAAAATCATCACACCGTGGGGAAGCGAGGGAATGAATGGAAAGAAGGTCGCATTTCGCAGCGTTATCGAACTCACCTATACTGATGGCAGCAAAGAGCATTTCGGCACAAACACAAACGATTGGAAAGCCGGCATAGCAGGCCCTGTAAAACATGCCGCAATTTATGACGGAGAAATATACGACGCACGCGAAACACCCGGATTTAGCAACCTGTCAATGCTGTCAACACCCGTGATTAACGACGAGTTCAATGGCGGCATCTACCCCTCGGCAGGGGCCGAGATTTACCGTCGCGACGACCTCGCACTATCGCCTGTCGAAGCATATATATGGCAAGGAACGACAGCTCAGACCGACAATGCCCATGGCAAGGTCATTATAAAACGGCATTATAATAAAAATGACGAAATCGTAATCAACCCCGGCGAGACACTCGTGATTGACTTCGGCCAGAATTGTGCAGCCGTGCCTCTATTAACTTTCAAAGCCAAGACTGGAACAACCCTCAAGTGCCGCCCAGGCGAACTGCTAAACGACGGCAACGGTGCCCATTCGCGTGGCATGGACGGACCCGAAGGCAGCGTACACAGGCTAAACCTCAGGACTCCCGAGACTGGCATGCTGCTTGACTACACCTTTGGCAACGATAAAGGATATGTAACATACACACCACAATGCACATTTTATGGTTATCGTTTCCTATCGCTAACTACCGATGGCGAAGTGCGCATCAAATCAGTTAAATCCATACCAATATCCTCTATCACGGCAAAACTCGAAACCGGCAGCCTGACAACAGGTCATGAGCTCGTCAACCGTCTGATAAGCAATACAGTATGGGGGTTGAGGTCTAACTATCTATCAGTCCCGACCGATTGCCCGCAACGAAACGAACGGCTAGGTTGGACGGCCGACACCCAGGTATTTGCCGAAACAGGTACATATTTTGCCAACACACGAAATTTCTTCCACAAATGGCTGAGGGATTTACGTGACACACAAAAAGAAACCGGCGGTTATCCCGGAGTAGCCCCATTCGGACAATACGGTTCGGGGCCATCAGAAATGTGTCGTGTAGGTTGGGCCGATGCCGGCATAATTGTACCATGGGTGGTGTGGAAACAATTCGGCGCCGTAGATGTGATTGACGAGAATTGGGAATCCATGGAAAAATTTATGTACCTAATCAACAGCACCAAGTATGACCATGACGCCCTCAAATCTGACAACGGCGATTACCAATGGGCCGACTGGCTAAGTTATGAACCACTCGAAAGCTGCAGCGGACGTAAAGATTATAAAGACGAGAACGGGGAGACAAAAACCCGTCCCGAAACTATCGAATACTGGAACTATCTAAGTGCATGTTACTGGCTTATCGATGCACGCATGATGGCCGACATGGCAAAAGCTACGGGCCGCGACGGCGACAAATACAACAAGATGGCAGATTCAGCCTCGGAATATCTCAAAGAAAGATTTCTAAATAACGACGGCACTTTCAAAACCGAAATACTTAACACCATGCAGACCCCGGCTTTGTTTGCACTGAAAACAGGACTCGTCGACGGCAAGGCAAAAGACGACATGATAGCCCGACTACGCGATAATTTCGCAGCTCATGGCAACTGTCTGCAGACCGGCTTCTTAGGCACCTCTATACTTATGCCCACACTTACCGAAAACGGCATGACCGACATCGCCTACGAGCTTCTATTCCAACGCAATAATCCAAGTTGGCTCTACTCGGTCGACAATGGTGCCACCACCATATGGGAACGATGGAACAGCTATATGCTCGACAAAGGCATGGGCCCGCAAGGCATGAACAGCTTCAACCACTATGCCTACGGATGTGTTTGCGAATGGCTGTGGAAAACAGTGGCCGGCATTTCGACAGATACCGCCCACCCGGGCTTCAAACGCATAGTCATGAAGCCAATACCCGACAAGCGCCTCGGATTTGTCAAAGCCGAATACGCCTCTGCGTCGGGCATCATAAAAAGCCACTGGCGCTACGAGGGCGACAAATGGATATGGCAATTTACAATTCCTGAAGGCACGGTGGCAGATGTCACCGTGCCCGGAGAAACTCAATCTAAAGAATACGCCCCGGGGACATATACCGTAACGATATAATCAAAGGCCCGATAAGGCAATCATGCTCTATCGGGCCTTTTCATTTCTTAATTTTAGCAATCTCCTTCATTATATTCATACGCGCTGATTTTAAGCCCGGCGGTAATGCGCCATATTCCATTATTTCTAATTCGTTTTCGAACTCGAATAATAAGTCAGTATAAAACCGACATTGTGCAAAAGCCTGTTTCATGCACAATGCGCGAATAGCATACGGTTCGGTAGAGTTGATTTTTGACAGGCAGTAATCAAAAAAATCAGTGCGGAAGTCTTCAGTGTGAGTCGGTAATTGTTCGAGCAATGTGAGTAGGAGCCGTCTTTTCCCATCATGCTTTTCAATCAACAGCATGTCTATCAATCGAGAACGCATTGGTAACAACCACAATCTATCGCCACGAGTCAAATGCGTAAATACCCACAGGGCATTATATCCAACCCTGGCGTCAGAGTCAGAGAAAAGAGAGAATAATTCCGACTTTACCATATCGCCGTCCTGACCGCAACAAGCGTGACACAAAAGTTTTATGTCGCGCACCCCGAGTCGTTCACTAAGTGTTTTCTTTAACTCCATTCGATTAACAGGTTATGAATGCATCAGAATATCTAACCACCCCAGAAGGCATTTCCATACACCCATCAAGCGGACACACCATATAATATTCCTCAGGGACATCGAACGGCGCCACAATGCCAAACCGGGAGGCTGTCAAATATCCAAATCTTGAATAATATAATGGAGACCCGAGCACGACGCTACATTTATAACCCATAATTCGTGAGATATCATGAGCTCTTTCTACCAACAATGTGCCAACGCCCATATTCTGATAATCAGGACGCACAGCCAACGGTGCAAGAGCTAACGCCTCTGCATCACCGATACTTAGCCTCGTCATCATTATGTATCCTATTATATCGTTATCTTTTACTGCGACAAGTGACAATTCGGGTATATATTCAGGCGTTGCCCTCAATCGTTCGACAAGCACATGCTCATTTCCGTCGGAATAATCAGCCATAGAAAACGCTGATTTTACAACGTCTCTTATGTTTGCAAAATCATCCGCACGCTCCCTACGCACAATAATATTATCCTTTATGCCATCCATAAACTAAACATCAGTCATACCCTATAACGAAAAAAGCAGCCGACTGGGCTGCTTTTGCGGAGAGGCAGGGATTCGAACCCTGGGTACCCGTAAGGGTACAACGGTTTTCGAGACCGCCCCGATCGACCACTCCGGCACCTCTCCTCGGGGCTGCGGCTTGTTTGCCGTTTGCGACTGCAAAGTTAGTAATTTTTTTTGACATGCAAGTTTTTTTGTGATTTTTTTTGCGCTTTTTTTATATAAATCGTCTTTTTTCGGCTTTATGTTATGCCGATTTTGGTTTGTTCCACTTTATTTTCGTATCTTTGTAAGATATAAATGAAATCGCTAATGAAGAAATTTATCTTTTCGGTTTTAACCATCCTTACTATCTCAATGACAACAATGTCACAACAAGTTGACAACCCACTGTTCAAACCTTTTACCGGTACACCCCACGGCACAGCCCCATTCTCACAGCTCAACGACAGCATGTGGATGCCTGCTATCGACCGTGGCATCATGCTCGCGCAGCAGGAAATCGATGCCATCACCTCGCAACGTTCGAGGCCTGACTTCGAAAACACCATCGTCGCGCTCGAACATGTAGGCGAAGACCTCAACCGCGTTTTAAATGTCTTCTATCCACTTATGTCGGCCAATAGTTCCGATGCCATGATGGATATCGCCGTAGAGGCATCACGCAAGCTCAGCGACTACTCTACCTCGCTGACTCTCAATCAAGAATTATGGAAGCGCGTCAAAGCTGTATATGACGACCGCAAGCTTTTCAACCTCACCCCCGAGGACGAGATGCTGCTTCAAAAGACCTATGACTCGTTTGCCCTATCGGGTGCGAACCTGCAGGGCGACGACCGCGAAAAATACCGCGCACTATCAGCAGAGCTATCTGCCGCGACCACCGCTTTCGGTCAAAACGTACTCAAGGAGATGAACACCTACGAGATATATCTCACAAAAGACGACCTTGCAGGGCTGCCCGAAAGTTCGGTCGCAGCCGCTGCCGAAGCTGCCGAGGCCAAAGGCCGCAAAGGTGAATATCTCTTCACGCTCGACCAGCCTGTCTATAGTGCTTTCCTCAAATACTCTTCGCGTCCCGATTTGCGCGAGAAGATGTACAGGCTCTACAACGGCCGCAACACATCGGGCCAATACTCAAACCTCGACAATATCACGCGCATCAGCCAGCTCCGTCTCGAGATTGCCAAACTCCTCGGCAGCAAAACCTATGCCGACCACGGCCTGAAACGCACTATGGCCGAGAATCCGGCTGCGGTCTACGACCTTTTAGGCAAACTGCGCGACGCATACCGCCCAGCCCTCGATGCCGAATTGGCCGAGCTTACCCAGTTCGCATCAAAGCTCGAAGGCAAACCCGTCGTGATAAATCCTTGGGACTACAGCTATTACTCCAACAAACTCAAGGCTGAGAAATACGCATTCGACGAGGAAGCCCTGCGTCCCTATTTCGAACTCGACAACGTGGTAAAAGGTGTCTTCGGCCTTGCGACCAAACTGTACGGCATCACTTTCGAGCCTAACGATAAAATCGAAGTCTACCACCCCGACGTAAAAGCATATGATGTCAAAGACACCGACGGCAGCTACTTAGGCGTGCTCTACACCGATTTCTTCCCCCGCTCGACCAAACGCCCGGGGGCATGGATGACAAACTTCAAGGAGCAATATGTCGACGAGGACGGCAACGACTCGCGTCCTCACGTGTCTATTGTGATGAACTTCACCAAGCCCACAGCAGACAAGCCGTCGTTACTGACGCCCTACGAGGTTGAGACTTTCCTCCACGAGTTCGGCCATTCGCTCCACGGGCTTCTTGCCAACTCTAAATACGCATCACTTTCGGGCACCAATGTCTACCGCGACTTCGTAGAGCTACCCTCGCAGTTCAACGAAAACTACCTTACCGAGCGCGAGTTTCTCGACAGTTTCGCCCGTCACTACCAGACAGGCGAGGCAATACCCGACGAACTTGTCAACCGCCTCGTCCGTTCACAGCAGTATGGTGCAGCCTACCAGTGCATGCGCCAGCTCGGTTTTGGCTATCTCGACATGGCATGGCACACTATTACCGAACCTGTCACCGACCCCGTGGCCTTCGAGAGCAAGGCTATCGAGACTGTGCGAGTCTTCGACGATGTCGACGGCACCATGATTTCGCCCCAGTTCAGCCATATATTCGCCGGTGGTTACGCTGCCGGTTATTACAGCTACAAATGGGCCGAGGTGCTCGATGCCGACGCTTTCGCTTTCTTTAAAGAAAAAGGTATATTCAACAAAGAAGCAGCCGACAGCTTCCGTAACAACGTACTTTCACGCGGCGGCACAGAACACCCGGCCGAACTTTACCGCAAGTTCCGAGGCCAGGACCCCACTATCGACGCCCTGCTCGAACGCGACGGCATCCGCAAGCACGACACCACTGTCGCCCCACTCAACAAAGATTGACCTATATTACCCCCTATTGCAGGGCCGCGAGTGGCGGCCCTGCTTTTTTTGTGTCCAAAAATTCATCTTTAATGGCAGTATTTGGCAACATATCAATACATTTGTGGCCTATTGACTATTTTTGCCGCATGAAAAAATTTAAGACATATATAGTTATTGCCATATCAGCCTGCATCGTAGGGGCCTGCGACATGTTGCAAAACCAACCCTACACGGCGCAAATCAAAGGCCCAACAAACCTCAACACCACAAATGCCGGGCTCATAGAGTCGGCCGGGCTCAAGCCTCCATTCAAGTTCGCCTTTATCACCGACACACAAGGCTCGCTCAATGATATGAAGTCGGCACTCGACATCATCGTCGAACGTGGAGATATTGATTTTATAATCCACGGTGGAGACCAGACAGATTTCGGTATAGTCAAAGAATTTGTGTGGACACGCGACATGTTGCTCGACACCGGCATACCGTTTGTCTCGGTAATCGGCAATCACGACTGCCTCGGCAACGGCAACGCTACATTCGACTATATCTACGGGCCTCAGAATTTTTCTTTCGATGCCGGCCCGGTGCATATCATGTGCCTCAATACCGTAGCTCTCGAATACGACTATTCACGCCCTGTTCCCGACCTCGTGTTTATCGAAGATGACATCGCGGCGGCAAACAAAACCGCAGCAACCCACAGCATAGTGGTCATGCACTCGCGGCCATACGACGAACAGTTCAACAATAATGTAGCCAAGACTTTCAATTACTACATCTCACAACTTCCGGGAATGAAACCCGAAGACCCAAGGCGTGCCGACGGCACATGTGCCATGTCGTTTTGTCTCAACGGCCACAACCATAGCACCATGGTTAAAGACATATTCGACAACGGCATCTTATATTATCAGTGCGCAAACATAGCCAAACGCGCCTTCTTTATCTTCACCATAACTGATGACGGATACGAATATGAAGAAGTTGATTTTTAGCATCATACTTGCCATCCTCACACTCCATGCCTCGGCAACGACATCCGAGCCAACAAACTACGAGCGTCGAATAGAACGTCGCCAACAAGTCTGGCAAAAACTTCTTCCCGATATTTTTGTCTTGCAATATGCCGGAGGCGGTGCCACCATATCGGCCGGAGTGGGTTGGGACTACGGTTCGTCGAACCAGTGGGAAACACACATGATGTTTGGCTTTATACCGAGCCGCTACAAACACACTCATTACTGGACATTCAATCTCAGAGAAATATACAGTCCCTGGCGTGTGCGTGTCGGTACTCCAGTCAGCCTTAAGCCCCTGACTGTCAGTTTAGGGGTCAATTCAATACTCCATGGCGACTTTTGGATGTCCGAGCCCGACAGGTATCCGCATGGTTACTACGGCTTTTCGAGCCGTATGCGTTTCCACCTCGCTCTCGGCCAACGGTGGACGGTAAACATACCGCGCGACAAGCGTCTGATATCGAGCGAACTGTCTATCTATTATGAAGTCTCGACATGCGACCTCTATGTAAGGCAGAAAATACGCAGCTCTTCTATCCCCCTAAAAGACATTCTCTCGCTCGGCCTCGGCGTGATATTCAAGCTATAAGACAGTAACAACCTTAGCCCGTGTGATTCTATAAGCTGTGTTAAATATTGTCGGCAATAGGAGTAAGGTCGGGGAAATTGTGTAATTTTGCAGCCGCAATGGAAAGTATACTCAATCGTCTCTCAGACCTCCTCGTTTATGATGCCGCTTCCCCGATGCTTTTCAACTCGGGGCTTTTCCTTGTGCTCTTCCTCCTCTTCTTACTCGTATATCAGGCAGTGCAGGGCCACAGGAAAATAAAAATGCTGCTGGTCATCGCGTTCTCACTCTATTTTTACTATAAATCGAGCCAGTGGTGCGTGGCCATACTGTGCGGAGTATGCCTTAGCGACTATCTTCTGGGCCTTTGGCTCGGACGAGCTTCCGCCCCGTGGCTGCGTCGTGGCATCGTAGCCCTCAATGTGGTTTTAAATGTCGGTATGCTCGTATATTTCAAGTATGCCAACCTGCTCCTCGATGCCTTTACGAGCATCGCAGGCTCGACTTTCGACCCTCTCGACGTAATATTGCCAGCCGGCATATCCTTTTTCACGTTCAGGTCAATCAGCTATATGGTCGACATATACCGTGGCCAGCTAAGCCCCTGCCGTTCGCTCCTCGACTACACCTTCTATCTCACTTTTTTCCCACCACTACTCGCAGGCCCGGTGGTAAGGGCCAAGGACATGCTTCCGCAAGTCGAGGCAAATGTCAAGGCCACGCCCCAGATGATGTCAGAGGGCCTGTTTTTGATAATGACGGGCCTACTGAAGAAGGTTGTTATTGCCGATTATATCAGCGGAAACTTTGTCGACCGTATTTTCGACAATCCGATGCTATATAGCGGCTTCGAAAACCTGATAGGGTGCATCGGCTTCACAATACAGCTTTATTGCGACTTCTCGGGATATTCCGACATGGCGATAGGCCTGGCCTTGCTACTTGGCTACAGGTTCAAAGAAAACTTTGCGGCCCCGTTCAAATCACAAAGCCCTACCGAATTTTGGCGCCGCTGGCACATCTCGCTATCCACATGGCTTCGCGACTATGTTTACATACCCCTCGGAGGCAACCGCCGTGGCCGTGCGAGGGCATACACCAACCAGTTTGCCACCATGGTAATCGGCGGCCTGTGGCACGGAGCCTCGTGGATGTATATAATCTGGGGTGCATATCATGGCCTTCTCCTGGTATTGCATAAGGCCATAAAACGTGTATGGAAGCTGCCTGAGCAACTTATAGACCGGCCCGAAGTCAAACTCGCCAATATCACAATCACATTTCTGCTCATCGTAGTCGGGTTTACTATATTCCGCGCACCATCGCTTGAGACGGTCGGACAAATAGCAACACAGATTTTTACCAATTTCCATCTTGATGTGGCATCTCAGTTTGTAGAGAACTACCTGATGATAGTACTCGCCGGTGTAGCCGCATATATCGCCCACATCACCCCGCGCACATGGACAACGGGGGCAACACAGGCCTACGTGGCAATGCCGGTGTTATGGCAGGCTTTGTTGTTGGCAACCATATTGTTTATCGTGGTGCAGACACGTCAAAGCGAACTCGTACCTTTTATTTATCTCCAATACTGAACCATTTTGCCTGTTTGTGAGTTTTAAGTTAAACTACTATTAATTCACGCAGACATTATGAAATTCTTCAAACTGCTTATCGTCGCCATTCTCGTGATGATTGCCTACGGCAAATCACAAGCTTGTTCACGTGTCGTGTATATTGGTGATAAGAACTATGTACTGGTAGGGCGCACCCTCGACTGGCGCACACCGATACCGACGAACATATATGTATATCCTCGAGGCATAGAGAAAACATCGATGCCCAAGCAACCTTGGTTGAAATGGACTTCGAAATATGCGTCGGTACTCGCTGTCGGATATGACGGCGGCGTAACCGAAGGCATGAACGAGGCGGGCCTTGTAATGAACGGCCTGTTCTGCAAAGGCACCATATACAAACAAGCCACCGGCAGCAAGACAACTCCCGTTATGAGCCTTGCTGTATTGGTGAGCTACTTCCTCGACAACTTCGCCACTGTCGACGAAGTAGACGCATGGTTGGCCGCCAACGAATTTGCCATTTTCGGGCAGACCTTCGACGGAGGCACAGTTTCTACACTACACTGGGCTATCACCGACAATACCGGCATGACACTGCTCATGGAATATACCAATGGCAATCTCAACACATACAAAGGCCGAGACTTACGTGTGCTCACAAATGACCCCGACCATCCCCAGATGCAAGCTATCGAACAATACTGGACACAAGTCGGCGGAGTAAACATGCTGCCTGGCACAGTCCGCAGTACCGACCGCTTCGTCCGTGCCTCATTCTTTATCAATCACGTTCCAACCGATTTTGACTATCCACAGGCTCTCGGGTCACTGTTCAGCATCATGGGCACAGTAAGCGTCCCTTACGGCTACGAACTCCCGGGCGAACCAAATGTGTCATCAACCCAATGGACGTCGGTATCAGACAGCACGGGCGGCAAATACTATTTCCGTCTCACCACCTCGACCGGCGCCTTGTGGATAGACCTTGGCCGTCTCATCCTCACTCCCGGAGCACCGGTACTAAAACTCGACATGGCAAAACATGGCGATGCCACTGGATGCGCCAACCATCTCCTCGAAAAATCAGCGCCATTCACACCGATGTGGTAAATGACAAAATTACCCCAGCCGCTTGACCTTGCCGTTGGCTGTCCGGGGTAATGAGACCACCGGCAAAATTACTTTAGGCAGCAGTCTGTGGTCTGACACATGATTGCGGAGGGCCGAGGCTATAGTTTGAGCCTCGGCCTCGCCGGCTTCTATAACCAAGGCTACTGCCCTGCCCCATCTGTCATCGTAAATACCTTTGACATAATAAGCCCTGCCATCGAGGACGGATGCATAGAGGGCTTCGAGTTCTTCTGGCACAAGTTTGAGGCCTCCGCTGTTTATAACACCGTCGGCCCGTCCGCGCCATATCATTGCCTGCGGCGACAATAAAGTTACGAGGTCGTTTGTCGTAAGACGCCCGAACGAGAAACCCGGGGCCTCGATAATCAGCCTGCCATCGCTGGCACAATCAAATGTGACTCCGGGCATGGCCCTGAATACTCGACGGCTATCGTCGGCTCGTGCAAGAGCTACATGGCTACAGGTCTCGGTCATGCCATAACTTATAAACGCCCTGTATCCGGCAAGTGTCAGTCGGTGGCAATCATCAGCCGACGGGGCAGCCCCGCCAATGAGTACGTTGCGAATTCTCGCAGCCAACCCGGGTTGGTCAAGCAACGACTTAATCTGGCTCGGCACTATAGGCAACAGGTCGATACGATTTATGTCATCAGGAATACTGATGATATTGCTTACAGGTAGTTCGACAAGTCGGCATCGCGCCTCGCAGGCTCTTACCACCATCATTTTCCCGGCGATATAGTCGGTCGACAGCGGCGTGGCCAACACCGAATCTGCATCTATCCCGAAATATGTATTGGTTGCGCGTGCCGACACGCGCATATCTTCTTTCAATAGGCGTATATCTTTAGGCACGCCCGTCGAACCCGAAGTATGTGCTCCGACATATACGGAGTCTGACAGCCACTCTGCCTTGAACTGGTCTACTGATGCCATGGTAATTCATCGAGGTCCTGCCACCGCTTCATGGGGTCACACCATAGGCGGCAGTCATGCATCGTCAAGGGAGAGCCTATATTATTGGAGTACAGTTGTCCGGTGCCAAGCCCCTGGGCCATAGACACATCATAGCGCGTCAGCCAGCGGGCAATGGCATAGAGACCGACATTAGACTCAAGCGCCGAGGTCACCCACCAGCGTCCCGGGCCTATGATGTCGATATACTGCGCCGCAGCCGAAAAGCCGCCACACAACGATGGTTTGAGCACAAGAAACGATGGTTGTATTTCACTCACGAGCCGCACCTTTTCTTCATATGTTCGCATGCCTATCAATTCTTCGTCGAGGGCGACAGGTATCGGCGACCGCCTGCATATATCGGCCATGGCTTCTATCTGGCCGGCCTTGACAGGCTGTTCAATCGAGTGTATATCATAAGGCGCGAGGTGGTCGAGGTATTTTAATGCCTCGTCGGGCTGGAAAGCCCCGTTGGCATCAAGCCTGAGTTCGAGTTCGTCCGGCGAAAATTGCCGACGCAACTCTTTGATTATTTCAAGTTCGTCGTCAAAGTTTATGCCGCCTATCTTAATTTTGATAACTCGGAAACCCTGCGCGAGTTTCTCTGCCACTCGTTTTTGCATCAAGTGCTTGTCGCCCATCCAGACGAGCCCGTTGATGGAGATGCCCCTATGGCCGAGTTCCCACGGTGTATGGGATGCGGCAGCAGAACCGTTCTGCGCCATAGAGGCCAGGGCACTCGAGATGCCAAACGCTATCGAACTTACACCCGGGTCTTCTATAGCATCAGTAATATTCCTGCACTTGTCAGCAAGAATTTGTTCGAACTCCGGCGTGTCTTCCTGCGATAATCCCCGGAACAACGGCACTTCACCAACGCCTATACGTTTGTCGGGAGCCGTGATACGGATAAAATACGTGTCCTTATGCAGCATCGACCCTCGCGAGGTACGCGCTTCAAAGGTAAAATCGAGAGTATAGCGGCACCACTCTGCCCTGTATCCTGTCATAGGCATCAACCGGGGAATTGTGGGAATTTATCGAAATCGGGGTCGCGTTTTTCGAGGAAAGCCTGTGCGCCCTCCTGTGCCTCGTCCATCAGGTAGTACATCAGGGTTGCGTCGCCGGCAAATTCCATCAGTCCGTGCTGGCCGTCGAGCTCGGCATTGAGCGCGCGTTTTATCATGCGGATTGCGAAGGGGCTGCGTTTCATAATGGTCATACACCAGTCCACAACCTCGTCTTCGAGTTTGTCGAACGGCACCACCTTGTTTATCATACCCATTTCGAGAGCCTCGGCGGCTGTGTACTGGCGGCATAGGAACCATATCTCGCGGGCCTTCTTCTGCCCCACGCAACGGGCAAGATAGCTCGAGCCGAAACCGGCGTCGAAGCTGCCGACCTTCGGGCCAGTTTGGCCGAAACGGGCGTTTTCCGATGCTATGGTCAGGTCGCACACAACCTGCAGCACGTTTCCACCCCCTATGGCATAACCATTGACCATGGCTATGACAGGCTTGACAAGCGAACGGATAGCTTTGTGTATTTCAAGCACATTGAGTCGCGGAGTGCCGTCAGAGTCCCGGTAGCCGCCTCGCGATTTATAGTGCTGGTCACCACCGCTGCAGAATGCCTTGTCGCCGGCACCTGTAAGTACGACAACTCGCACGGCAGGGGTGTCGCGGCAATATGCCAGGGCGTCGAGAATTTCGTGGTTGGTCTGCGGACGGAAGGCATTGTACACCTCGGGGCGGTTGATGGTTATTTTTGCGATACCCTCGTAATATTCGAACAGGATATCGGTATATTGCTTCAACGTAGTCCAGTTTCGCATAGTTATATACTTATTTTCAGTTCAATAATCTTTGGTTTGTCCTTTCTGGTCAGTTCACAATCACCAGGGTTTGTTACTACCTGGTATTCAAACCCGTATGCCTCGGCAAGTTGCCGGAGTGGAAATTTAGGCATCGCGGTAAAGTATAAGTCTCGTTCGGGCAGCTTGCGCGTGGTGGCGACATGTCGAAATATATCACCGCCACCGTTGTTTACCACTATCATTGTGAAATTGGCACCTACACCTTTAACAGCCAATGCTCCTATATCATAAGCTGCCGACATGTCACCGGTCACAAGCACGACGGGCTTGTCGCTTACAAGCGACGCCCCTACCGCAGTAGACGTGGAGCCGTCGATACCGCTCACTCCGCGATTTGCCCATATCCTGGTAGGCGCTTTGATAGCAATGCGTTGGGCATCGCGCACCGTCATGCCGTTGCCGAGATGGAGCATTATATCGCATCCAGAAAGCAGCGACAGCAGTCGCGACACCTCTGTTGGCACCACATTGCCGTATTGTCTAAATTCTTCTTGATAATCGATATTCGAAGCATGACTCTTGAACGACGACAGCAACCCTGTGAGCGAACAGCACATGCTGTCGCAATCATACACAGTGTCGTCACACGAGAGGCGCACGCACGGCAGTCCGCATGTATCTAACCACTTGCCAATCTTTGCAGAAACGAGCGGCGAACCGGCCACATAGACACAGTCGGGAGTGGTGAGCCGGTCGATGTTATCGGCAAACGCCTCCGACGGTATAATCGATTTATCAGAGAGATTTGACTGAGCTTCGGCTATAACAGCCACATTCGACGGTAATTCGTCAATCAGTCGGCGACAGGTTTCAATATCCTTGTCGGGGTGTAGACCACCGATTATCAATAAATATTTCTTGGCCGGGTCGTACTTTATCTCGGGAGTCTTGCCGATACATTCGCCATGACGCAGCATCTGAACGTACGGCTTAGTCGCGGCAACGCTTTCGGTAAGCGGCATTTCGAACTGCATATTTATATGCACCGGCCCATTGGGATAACGGGTAGCTGTTGACAAGGCTTCGTTTAAAAGACGGTTGGCATATACGGGGTCTTCGCCGTCGCGTATATCCACACTCTTACGCATCACATGGCCGAGTACCCCCGCCTGGAAGATTGTCTGCGGACGGTTCTGCCCTATCTCGTAATACGGTCTGTCGGCAGATATGGCTATCAGCGGAATGTGGCTATGATATGCCTCGGCCAAAGCCGGGCCGTAATTAAGCACCGCCGAACCCGAAGTGCATACCATGGCCACGGGGCTGTCGAGAGTCACCGCCATGCCGAGGGCTGCGAATGCAGCCGTACGCTCGTCTACTATATAGTGCAGCTCATATTTTCCCGAACGCGACAAGGCCAAAATCACCGGGGCATTGCGCGACCCGGGGGAGACAACTACATGTTTCACTCCGTATATATGCATCAATGCCGCAAGCTGGTTGGCCGTCGGTTTGTCTTTTATCGCCATTCTCGACAATATTGAGGTTTAAATGTCTTTTGAGCTAACAAAATTACGGATTATTTGTTAATATTGCAACGAGTATTTAATATGAATAGAGTATTAACATTCATCACTTTTGTCATATTTATCGGTGCAAATTGCTCTTCAGCAGCCGATAATGGCTTTGGTTCGGGTCAATTGCAAGATGAAAGGCAAATCGACTCGACCATGGCCGATACCGTTACTGTCAAGGAAAAACCAAAAGGGCTTATAAACAAGATTATTGCCTACTTTAACGAGTCAAACAAAGTTCGCCGCAACAAGAAATTCGATTTCAGCATCATCGGTGGCCCACACTATTCATCTGACACAAAGTTTGGTATCGGCGTAGTTGGCTCGGGTCTTTACCGGCCATCGGCAAGCGATTCTGTTTCACCTTTGTCTAATGTTTCTGTTTATGCCGACGCTACGACAAGTATGTTCTTCAAGCTCGGTGTACGAGGCACGCATATTTTCCCTAACGACAAGGCGAGGCTGAATTATGATATCAACGTGGCCCAGATTGCCACCAAATTCTGGGGCATAGGTTATGAAATGGCCCGCAACGACGACAATGAATCAAAATATAAGTACTTCACCTCTCAAACCGAAGTAAACTATGTTTGGCAGCTGGCCCCTAATTTCTACGTTGGCCCCATGACAACGGTCGACTATATCAATGCCCGCGACATGGCCAAACCAGAACTTTGGGAAGGTGAGCGCGACAAAACTTTCAATATCGGCGTAGGCCTTACCATGCAGTACGACAACCGCGACTTCCTCACGAATGCCTCTCGCGGCATGTATGCAAGGCTTGACCAAAGGTTCAATCCGCGCTTCCTTGCAAATAAATATGCCTTCTCTCTGACCGAACTATATCTGGCATATTACCACCCCGTATGGAAATCGGCCACCATAGCCTTGCAGTTGCACTCGCGCCTTACTTATGGCAATACGCCATGGGGTCTGCTCTCAACCCTCGGCGGCAGCGACAATATGCGCGGATATTTCGAAGGACGCTATCGCGACAAAAGCGAGATTGACGTTTGCATCGAGCTGCGGCAGCACGTATGGCGACGAAACGGCATAGTAGTATGGGTCGGCGCAGGTTCGATTTTCCCTAAATTCTCTGCTATGCGTTGGCGCCAGGTTCTCCCAAACTATGGCATCGGCTACCGGTGGGAGTTCAAGAGTCGCGTAAACGTACGTCTCGACCTCGGATTTGGTCGCAAACAAACCGGTTTTATCTTTAGCATCAATGAAGCATTCTGACAACATATCGACTAAGTACCACGTCATGGCAGGAATCATGCTGTGGCTCGTGCCGGTTTTATTGCTTGTGCCCAATGTCGCACTCGACATAACCGAGCAATATACCGTGCTCGAAAAAGCGGTCAACATATTATTGCCAACCGGGATATATCTCATTCTTTTTAGCCTGAGTCGGCGCATCGGGGCCACAATATTGTGGTTTATTCCTATAATGATTCTTTGTGCCTTCCAGATTGTGTTGCTGTTTCTCTATGGCGAATCTATCATTGCCATAGACATGTTTCTCAACGTCGTGACTACAAACGTGCACGAGGCCACCGAACTGTTGCGAAATCTTACCATTGCCATCTTCATTGTATGCCTGTTATACCTCCCGGTTATTATAATAGGTATCATATTATGCATCAAAAGGACACACACAGACACCAAGTCGAGACACGTCGCGCTCTATACAGGCATCGCTCTCGCAATCGCCGGTGTCGTGTGCGCATTATGTTCCGACAATTACAAACCCACGCGGCGACTGTTCCCGGTCAATGTAATCTCTAACATGTTTAGTGCGCTTGGCCGTACATGCCAGGCTGATGACTATTTCGACACCTCGGCAGATTTTAAATTCGGTGCCACGTGCCAAGATGCCGACAGCGCGGCAATCTTCGTACTTGTCATTGGCGAGACCTCGCGTGCCGACAACTGGCAACTCAACGGCTACGACCGTCCCACAAATCCTCGACTGTCGCAACGCAGTGGTCTGATTTCATTTACGCGGACCTTGAGCGAAAGCAACACCACACACAAGAGTGTGCCTTTGCTTATGTCGCACCTCGATTCCCGTCAATTCGGCGATTCTATATATTTATGTAAAGGCATTATCGATGCGTTCGAGGAAGCCGGATATACGACCGCGTGGCTGTCGAACCAAAAACGTAATGGCGCACTTATCGACTTTTTCGGCGAACAGGCCGACACCATACACTTTATCACCGACGACGGACGCCTGCACTATGACGATGAATTGAGACAATATCTCAAAGATTTTATCAACAACAATTCTAACCGACGCATTTTTGCAGTGCTTCACACTTATGGTTGCCATTTCAATTATAAGGAGCGCTACCCCGAAACTTATAATTATTTCCGCCCCGACAACAGTGCCGAGGCCAAGGCTTCGAACCGCCCCGGCTTGGTAAACGCATACGACAACGCAATAAGGTATACCGACACAGTACTCGATAATATTATCGACGTACTCGCAACGAGCGGTCGCCCGGCCACCATGGTCTATCTCGCCGACCATGGCGAAGACATCTTCGACGACGAACGCGGACGTTTCTTACACGCATCTCCCACACCGACATATTGGCAGCTACATGTACCCATGATTATATGGTTCAGCGATATATATCGAGGTATAAATGCCGATAGGTACGCCCGACTTCTTAATAATTCGGGAAAAGACGTATCGTCGAGCCGCAGCGCTTTCCATACACTCATATCTCTTGCCGGCATCGACACGCCCTACTATCGGCCGGATGCCGACCTGTCGTCACCCTCTTACCTCGAACCATACCGCGTATTTCTCAACGACTACAACGAGGCAGTGCCACTTACCGAAAGCGGTCTTCGAGACCCAGATTATAAAGAATTCGCGAGTCATCGCATAAGATATTCGCTCTGACACTCAAGAAAGCAGCAATTTTAACATATATTTACAAACAAAGCCTTTAATTACGGAAATTTTTCCTTAATTTTGCAACGAAGAATTATGGTAAGTAAAGACTATCAGACCGCCCACCCAGCGAGGGTGGTCGGCCTGTCTGAAAAAGGCTTTTTGGTTGAAATCACTCCCGAGGTCGGACACGACTGCGGCGGTTGTGCACTAAGTCATTTTTGCAGTGGTAGCCGAGGTCAGAAAATGACAGTACATGCCACTCTCGACAAAGGGCTTTCGACACCGTCGGTCGGCGACAGGGTCACGGTAGTGGCAGAGGCAGGCATACACACTCGAGCCGCACTGCTGTTGCTCGTCGTACCCTTGCTCGTGCTCCTTGCCGTAGCCGTGGCTATGAGTCATTTTTGCAGCTCCGAGCTCGCTGTGGGATTATCGGCAATTGCCTGCTCCGCCTTATCATATTTCTTTATCTATCTGCTGACCCGTCGGCAGGCTCCTCGGTGGATTATGGTAAAGGATGTAAATTAGGCATTATGCAATCGATATTCTTAACATTGACATTACTCGGGCTACTCGGACTAATCGGGGCGCTTGTGCTCTATGTGACTGCAAAGAAATTCCATGTCGACGAAGACCCACGCATCGAAGCTATCGCCGACATGCTCCCGGGGGCGAACTGTGGCGGTTGCGGTTACAAAGGTTGCCGCGACTTCGCCGGAGCATGCGTGGCGAAGGGCAGCCTCGACGGCATTTTATGCCCGGTCTCCGGGGCAGATGGTATGGCTAAAATCGCCGCAATACTCGGGGTCGAAGCCGTCGAGACCACACGTAACATTGCCGTACTGAAATGTAATGGCACCTGTGCTGCAAGGCCCGTCGTTTTTGAATACGACGGCATACGCTCATGCCGGATTATGGACTCCGTCGCCGTTGGCACTCGCGGTTGTTCGTTCGGCTGCCTTGGGTGTGGCGACTGCGTGGCCGTATGTAAGTTCGGAGCATTGAGTATCGACGCCGCCGACGGACTGCCGAAGGTCGACACCGAAAAGTGTACTGCCTGCGGAAGCTGCGTTGCCGAGTGTCCGCGCAACCTAATCGAGCTGCGCCCGGCCGGTCCGCATGACCGCAGGGTATGGGTCGCATGTTCGAGCCGCGACAAAGGCGCGGTAGCGCGAAAAGTGTGTGCAAATGCCTGTATCGGATGCGGAAAATGTGCAAAGACATGCCCGTTCGGAGCTATCGCTATTGCCGACAATCTCGCATATATCGACCCCGAAGTATGTAAGACATGCGGCAAATGCATCAATGCCTGTCCCACCGGCGCCATACACGCCTCATTCACTTCCATTTGCACCGAATCAACAGCTCAGAAATGATAAAGACCTTCAGTAAGGGTGGAATACATCCTGCCCCTAACAAATATGCCGACCACAAAATCGAGTTGCTGCCGCTGCCAACGATAGTATATCTACCACTGTCGCAGCATATCGGCGCCCCGGCGGCACCAGTCGTAAAGCGTGGCGACGCCGTTGGGCGCGGGCAACTGATTGCCACCAACACTACATATATATCCGCCGGGCTCCACGCCCCAATCAGCGGCACGGTAAAGGGCATCGAGCCCGTCGCCCTCGCCAACGGAAAGCCTGGCATGGCTATAATAATCTCTGCTACCGATGAAGAACACAGGGCAGATACAGCTGCACGCGAGGCATATTGGCGAGCTATCGAACCCGGGCATACCGACCGACAACTCAGCGAGAGCCTACCTGCCGATGTTATTCGCAAAGCGATACTCGACGCTGGTATAGTCGGCCTTGGCGGTGCCACATTCCCGGCTCACGTAAAATTGTCGACCAAGGAAAGCGACAAGCCCGAGCTGCTGATTATAAACGGCTGCGAATGTGAACCCTACCTGATGTGCGACGACGCATTGATGTCGCACTACCCTGCTCGTATAGTCGAGGGCGTAGAGTTGATGATGAAGGCCGCAGGCGTCGGCAGGGCCGTTATCGCAATCGAAGACAACAAACCAGGAGCTATCGCCGCACTGAAATCGCATATTGACCCGGCTCACGACATAAGCATACAGGTTGTAAAGACGAAATATCCGCAAGGAGGTGAAAAGCAACTCGTCGAAGCTGTAACCGGGCGACGCATACCATCAGGCAAATTGCCACTCTCGGTCGGTGCCATAGTCAACAATGTGGCGACAGCCTTTGCTATCTGGCAGTGCATTGCCACCGCCCAACCACTAATCGAACGTGTGGTCACAGTCTCGGGCGACATCCCCGAGTCCGAGCGACGCAACTACATGGTCGCCATCGGCACTCCCTTATCAGCCTTGCCATTTACACCACCGCAACGAGCAAACATAGTCGTCGGAGGACCGATGATGGGACACTCGGCAGTATGCCTTGAAGCTCCGATAACAAAAGGCACCTCGGGCCTGACCATATTAGATGCCGCCCCCCGTCGTCGGCCTATGGCATGTGTGCGCTGCGGCGCGTGTGTCGATGCCTGTCCGATGGGGCTCGAACCATATCTGCTATCGACCTACGGGCGCCTCCATATGTGGGACGAGGCACGAAGCGCAGGTGTCGCAGACTGCATGGAGTGCGGCTCTTGCAGTTGGTCGTGTCCCTCGTCGCGCCCCCTGCTCGAATATATCAAGATTGCCAAACAACGTAGCCGTAAATGACCATGACTCAATCTACCATCATATTCTCTCCTTCACCGCACACGCACACTGGGCGCACCACGCCCATGGCCATGTACCATGTGCTAATCGCGCTGCTCCCGGCAGTGGCGTGTGCTCTTTATTTTTTCGGGCTGCCGGCCCTCGGGGTAATCGTCACATCTGTGGCGGCATGCGTGGCTACCGAGTGGGCGATAACACGCTTCATGCTACGCCGCCCCACAACGGTTTTCGACGGGTCGGCTTTACTGACCGGCGTCCTGTTAGCTCTTAATCTGCCCTCCAACCTGCCGCTGTGGATGGTTGCTGCCGGCGCGGTAATGGCTATAGGCATAGCAAAAATGGCCTTCGGCGGCCTGGGGTGTAATATTTTCAATCCCGCCTTGGTGGGTCGTGTGTTTCTACTCATCTCATTTCCCGTAGCCATGACCACGTGGCCCGTGCCGCTACAGCCCGACGGCATAACCGGGCCTACAATCCTCGGCCTTGAAAAATTAGGCCGACTCACCCCTGCCGACGTCGAAATCAGCCACCTGCTCACCGGCGATATCGGCGGCTCGATGGGCGAGGTCAGCGCGATAGCCCTAATTATTGGCTTTGCCTATCTGCTGGCGACGAAAGTCATAAAATGGCACATACCGGTGTGCGTGGTAATCGGCCTCGCATTTGTCGACATTTGCGCAGGCTGGCCGGTGTTGGTCGACATACTCAGCGGCGGTCTGCTCCTCGGGGCTATATTCATGGCTACCGACTACGTGACATCGCCCATGACAACAAAGGGCATGGTGGTCTACGGACTTGCAATCGGCGTCATCACCGCCGTAATACGTCGCTGGGGAGCCTACCCCGAGGGCATGTCGTTCGCCATACTGATTATGAACGGCTTTACACCGCTAATCAACCGCTATATGCGCCCCTCGCGCTTCTCGCCGCGCAGAAAGGAGGTGGCCGCATGAAGTCGACACTTCTAAATATGATATTGTCGCTCACCACGCTCACACTGCTCGTCGGCGCGGCACTCGGCATCGTAAACTATTTCACGACCGAACCTATAGCCAAAGCCAACGAGGCGGCGCGCCACGAGGCAATTGCCGCCATACTGCCCCCGTTCGACCGCCTCGAGTCACAAACGGACGGCGAGCTGACCGTCTATCCTGCCTTCTCCGGCCAAGACCTGGCCGGCCTTGCCGTCGAAACATATTCAGATGCCGGCTTCGGCGGACGCATCGTCCTCATGGCCGGATTTGACGCCGACGGGCGCCTCACGGGCTACCGAGTGTTGAGCCATGCAGAGACGCCGGGACTGGGGGCCAAGATGGACACGTGGTTCCAGACCGACAAGGTTATCGGCACTGACACTGACATAGCCGTGCGTGCCGACGGCGGCGACATCGATGCAATCACAGGCGCGACCATAACTTCACGAGCTTTTACCGATGCAATAAACCGTGCCCGGCACGCCTTTAACGATTATAATCATGGAAGCAAGTAAAGTGTTACTCGACGGCATCGTCCGACGCAACCCGACCTTCGTGCTCGTACTGGGTATGTGTCCGACCCTGGGCACAACCTCGTCAGCCATCACCGGCATGTCGATGGGACTGGCGACGCTGGCGGTACTGACATGTTCGAATGCCGCAATCTCTGCTATCAAAAATTTCGTGCCGGCCATGGTGCGCATACCGGCATTTATAGTCGTCATAGCCTCGTTTGTGACCATCCTCCAGATGCTCATGCAGGCGTGGACGCCGGCCCTCTATGCCACCCTCGGCATCTTCATACCGCTTATCGTAGTCAATTGCATATTATTAGGCCGCGCCGAGGCGTTCGCCTCGAAAAACAGCGTGTGGCTCTCGGTATGCGACGGCCTCGGCACCGGTGCAGGGTTCACCATAGCCCTCACCCTCATTGGCTCGGTGCGCGAGTTGCTCGGCACCGGCGCAGTGTTCGGCGCTCAGATTTTTGCCGCCGACTACGGGGCCTTGCTCTTCGTCCTCGCCCCGGGGGCGTTTATAGTGCTCGGACTGCTGATTGCATTGTTTAACCGTATCACAAACAACTGATGCTCGAATACCTCGCCATAATATTCTCGGCAATACTTGTCAACAACATAGTCTTTGCCCAATTCTTAGGCATCTGTCCTTTCATTGGCGTCTCCAAGAACCTGCCCTCGGCCCTGGGCATGGGAGCCGCCGTGACATTTGTCATGGCCGTAGCAACGGCGGTTACATGGCTCCTGCAACACTACGTGCTCATGCCGCTGGGCCTAGTCTATATTCAGACCATCGCCTTCATTCTCGTGATAGCCGTGCTGGTACAGATGCTCGAGATTGTCATGAAAAAGACATCACCGGGGCTCTATGCCGCCCTCGGCGTATTCCTGCCGCTTATCACCACCAACTGCGCCGTACTCGGAATAGCCATCATCGTCGCGCAAAAAGACTTCGGCTTCGTCTACTCGCTTGTCTATGCCGTCGCAACTGCTCTTGGCTTCGCCATGGCACTGACAATAATGGCCGGCATACGCAGCCAGCTCGAGCTTGCCGACATACCTCGCCCAATGCGCGGAGTACCCGTGGCACTCATCACCGCCGGCATACTGGCAATGGCCTTCATGGGCTTTGCCGGCATCAAGTTATAAACAGCCCGTCGCGCACGCTTTGAGAAACAACAAATGACTGCAAATATAGCAAAGTTTTCCAAAAATTTTTACAACATATTTATTATAAACATTTTAAAAATTTGGACATCGACAAAAGTTTTCCATTTTGAAATTTTTGTCGATATTTTTATACACAAAAATTTGCCAAAACGATATAATTGTCGTAGCTTTGCAGAGTCAAAAAACTCAAAAATACTCAAGCAACAATGATACAGACAGTTGTAAAACGCGACGGCAGAATCGTCGGTTATAACGAAGAAAAAATCAAGGCGGCCATCCGCAAAGCCATGCTCACAACCGAGCTTGGCGAAGACGAGCCCCTGATACAGAAAATAGCCGACCGCATCGGTGCCCACGGCTCCGAGCGCATGACCGTCGAGGAAATACAAGACATGGTCGAGCTTGAGTTGATGAACAGCCCTCGTAAGGAAGTGGCAAAACGATATATCGCCTACCGCGACCAGCGCAGCATTGCACGCAAGGCTAAGACACGCGATATGTTCCATGAAATAATCGAGGCCAAGAGCAACGACATCACGCGAGAGAACGCCAACATGAACACCGACTCGCCGGCAGGCATGATGATGAAATTTGCCAGCGAGACTACGAAACCGTTTGTCGACGACTACCTCCTCACACCCGAGGCGCGCGAGGCCGTACGCCACAACTACCTGCACATACACGACAAAGACTACTACCCCACCAAGAGCCTCACATGCGTGCAGCATCCGCTCGACAACATTCTTGAGCGAGGATTTGTAGCCGGCCATGGCGAATCTCGCCCGGCAAAGCGCATCGAGACTGCAAGTATCATTGCATGTATATCGCTTGAGACAGCGCAAAACGAAATGCACGGAGGCCAGGCAATCCCGGCATTCGACTTCTACCTCGCCCCATTCGTGCGCTCGTCGTATATCGAAGAAATAAAAAATCTCGAGAAATTGACAGGGCGCGAACTCACCTCCCTCAGAACCATACAATTCGACGACTATATAGCGCGTCCGCTCGACGGCCTCGACGGCGACGAGCGTCTGCTGCAACACGCTGTCAACAATACCGTCAGCCGTGTGCACCAGGCCATGGAGGCGTTTATCCACAACATGAACACCATCCATAGCCGTGGTGGCAACCAGGTCGTATTCAGCTCGATTAACTACGGCACCGACACCTCTGCCGAAGGTCGTTGCATAATCCGCGAGCTCCTCAACTCTACCTACGAAGGCGTGGGCAACGGTGCCACGGCCATATTCCCTATACAGATATGGAAGAAAAAACGCGGTGTGAGCTACCTGCCCGAAGACCGCAACTACGACCTCTACAAACTTGCCTGCAAGGTAACTGCCCGGCGCTTCTTCCCCAATTTCGTAAACCTCGACGCCACATACAACCAACATGAAAAATGGCGTGCCGACGACCCCAAGCGCTATCTTTACGAAGTCGCCACAATGGGTTGCCGCACACGTGTGTTTGAAAACCGCTACGGCGAGAAGACATCTGTTGGCCGTGGCAATCTCTCATTCTCCACTATCAACCTCCCCCGACTCGGTATCGAGTGCATGGCGATACAGGACAAACAGGAACGAATCGACACCTTCTTCCACAAACTCGACGACCTCCTCGAAATCACCGCACGCCAGCTCGACGACCGATTCAACTTCCAAAAAACAGCCTTCGCCAAGCAATTCCCATTACTTATGTCCAAGTTATGGGTTGGCGGCGAAAAACTCCGTCCCGACGACACCATCGAGTCAGTCATTAACCAGGGCACGCTCGGCATCGGCTTCATCGGCCTGGCCGAATGTCTTATCGCACTCACCGGCAAACATCATGGCGAAAGCGACGAGGCCCAGGCCCTCGGCCTTAAGATTATCGGCCACATGCGCAGCCGCGTCAATGATTTTTGCGAACGCTACCAGCACAACTACTCCGTACTCGCCACCCCGGCCGAAGGCCTCTCGGGCAAGTTCACGGCAAAAGACCGCAAATCATTCGGCATAATACCCGGCATTACCGACAAAATCTACTACACCAACTCAAACCACGTGCCCGTCTACTATCACTGCTCACCGCGCCATAAAGCCGAGGTCGAGGCCCCGTATCATGCACTGACCGGCGGCGGACACATATTCTATGTCGAAATCGACGGCGATGCCACACACAACCCCGAGGCCATAGCGGCCATCGTAGACCTCATGGACCAGAACAACATCGGCTACTGCTCGGTCAACCACAACCGTAACCGCTGCATGGAGTGCGGCTACGAAGACGCAAGCAGCGACCTCCACCAATGTCCGGTCTGCGGCAGCCATGCTATCGACAAACTCCAGCGCATCACCGGCTACCTCGTGGGCACTACTGACCGATGGAATAACGCAAAACTCGCCGAACTCAACGACCGTGTCGTACACAAATAATACACTTCGCGTAGTCGACATAATCGAGGGTACGAGTGTCGACGGGCCCGGGCTGCGCACATCGATATATTTTGCCGGGTGCCACCATCAGTGTCCCGGGTGTCACAACCCCGACACATGGCCCGTCGATGCCGGCCACGACATGACTATCGACGAAATCCTCGAGATTGTCGACTACAACGATTTCGATGTCACATTCTCGGGTGGCGACCCGCTCTATCAGGCGACAGCCCTGCTGCCCCTCGCGCAACGACTCAAAGCCGACGGCCGCAACATATGGTGCTATACAGGCTTCACATACGACCAGGTGTCGGCCCACCCCGAAATGCGCCTCCTCCTCGATTTTATCGACGTACTCGTCGACGGCCCCTATATTGCCGACCGCAAGCAACCGGGTCTTCTCTTTCGCGGCAGTGACAACCAACGCCTCGTCGACATAGCCGCCACCAAAGCCAACGGCACCGTAACCGAGTGGAAAAGAAACGATTAAAAATTTTAACTAAAAAAGTTGCTAAAAAAGTTGTCAAAAAATTTGCACAGTTCACAAAAAGTGCCTAACTTTGCACCGCAATTGAGAGATAACTCATAGCAATCGACTTCGTAGCTCAGTTGGTAGAGCAACTGACTCTTAATCAGTGGGTCGAGGGTTCGAGCCCCTCCGAGGTCACTAAAGCAATAAAATCGCCGAGGGGCAAGATAGTCAACTATCTTACCCCTTTTTTTATTTATCTCTTCCATGTCGGGAAAAAATAGGGTCAAACCGAAATCACAGTGCATAATTAAAAATATAAGAGAAGAGGGGTCTCAACGATAGGAGCTTGACTCTCCGAGGCAAGCCATAGGTCGTGCCATTACATTTAACTACTTGCGTATAAACAAATAGCATAGCCTCGAAAATGGCTGGTCCCGGAGGTACCAGCTCCTACATTAGCCACAACTCGACCCAACTATATATGCACTGTAATTTCGGCTTGGGCCGAAAAATTTGCATATACTGTTTCTTTAGCTGAAACGGTTTTGATGTACCCTCTCTGGATGCCACTTGTTCATTGGGGCGTGTTCCTTTTCGGGGTAGCCGTTGGGGATGAGATTGAACGGAATCAGGTCGTATGGCAGATTTAGGATTTTCCTGACCGGAGCTATTCGTTCTTCATGAGGATAGATGCAAGTCCATACTCCGCCGAGGCCTATGGCATGGGCAGCGAGAAGAATATTCTCCGACGAGGCCGAAAGGTCTTGCTCCCATAGCACATCATCCACTCCTTCGATAAACCGCTCCCTATTACCGCACACAACGATGGCTACAGGCGCCTGTGCCGTCATTTTAGCGTATGGCAGACTATCGGCAAGCTGTCTTAATAATTCGGGGTCATCAACAACGACAAACTCCCACGGCTGTTTGTTTACACCACTCGGTGCGCTCATGGCAGCGTGCAGTATGGCTGAAATCTGCTCGGGGCTTACCGTCTTCTCCGCATATATTCTTACGCTGACTCGTCTGAGAATATTCATATATACATCGTTATCAGCGAATTGTGCCGGGATTGAATCATTAATTTCCATAATTATACTGGTCTTTTATATGTTGAATAACACACATCATGCATAAATTGTTAATGGATGCTTCTATCAATACGTGATTGAAACATGAAGCATTTATAAATCGCTGCACTAATAGTGATTGATATTTCCGACCTTCATTGCCCATTAAATCCGTAATTATTATAACGCAAGCAGTAAAACTGATAAATAGTTTACCCCAGATTTATCGTAACTTTGCATTTGTGATAAACCCGTCTAAAATAATCATTTTTGCTATATCATTATGGAGTCGGAAAATAGAATGACCCGCCGTACCGCGCTCAAGCGCATGGGCATGGCCGTCGCCGAGGCTTTGGCCGCTTCTACCGGCTTGCTGTCATTGACTTCGTGCGCCGATAATAATCTGAAAAGGATTATCCTATATTTCACCGCCACAGGCAACTGTCTCTATGTGGCACGTCAGCTTGTCGGAAAGAATGGCGAGATTTTGAGCATACCACAACTCATGAAGCGGGACGACATCGAAATCGAGGCCGACGAAATAGGCATAGTCTACCCCATATACGGCCACATGCCGCCAAATATGGTGCGACAGTTCATCAACAAGGCGCGTCTGAAGGCCGACTATAAATTTGCCGTGCTGACCTATGGCAACCGCAAGTGCAACGCCGTGGAGCTCTGGGACGACATTTCCGCCCGCGCCGGTGCCAATTTCGATTATATCAATACCCTCATCATGGTCGACAACTGGCTGCCCAACTTCGACATGAACGAGCAGATATTGATTGACAAGCACATACCCGAAAACCTCGAGAAAATCTCGGCCGATATCGCCGCACACAAGCATTGGCATGAACCGGTGACAGAAGAGGAGCGCCAACAGCACCAAGGCTTTATCAACTTTACCGGCATCGACCCAGAGACAGGCTTTACCATGCGCAGCGAAAAGTATTTCACTGTCACTGACGCATGTATTAGTTGCGGTGCCTGTGTCGCCGTATGCCCCAAAGGCAATTACAAAATGACCTCACAGGGCGTAAACACCGAAGGCAGTTGCGAATTTTGCTTCGCCTGCATACAGAATTGCCCTCAGAAAGCCATCCGCTTCGCTAAAAACGACGACGACCCATTGCTGCGCAACGGCGAGAAAAACCCCGATGCGCGCTACCGCAACGAACACATATCGCTGATGGATATCAAACGAGCCAACAATCAGTTCTAATATATCCCGGTCCAGATGCAGCGCATCTGCAACTTCGTAGAACAGTTGAAACAATCGCGCGATTTTTGATTTTTTAAGATTTTCATATTTTCACTTTATTCTGCAATTTTTGTAATTTTGCAATTGCGTTATTGACGCTTGCCTTTGACTATTCGGAACTTCGAACACTCCAACATTTCGTCGGGAGGCAACGCAACGATAGCAGATTTCCGTTCTGTCTATAATAATCCGGGTCTATTTCAACCAAATTCGATATAGTCTCGGACTATAGTCATATAAAACGGGAAGTCTGTCGTTGCTCGTTCCGGCGAAATGGGCAGTTCGAAGGCCTCGAAGTGGAATGGGCGACGTCAGTCTTCCCGTTCTTTCATCATTATCATCAAACTAATACGCAATTGAAAAACATAAACTACATACTCTTACACCTCGGGCGGTTGTGCATAGCGGCACTGTTCTTTTTTACGGTCAAGGCATCGGCTCTGCCTTCTCACTTCCATTCTCTCACCAATACCGACGGTCTGAGCGACCTGTTGGTCAACACTATATACAAAGACACTCGCGGATATGTATGGTTCGGCACAAGCGCGTCGCTCGACCGCTTCGACGGTAACGCTATCAAAACCTTCGACTTCCCCGGCGACAACCTCTTGCTTAAACGGGTCACTACCATCGACGGCACCCCTGGGGGCGACATATATGTCGGCAACAGGCAGGGGCTTTTCCGCGTCGACCCGGGTTCGGAAATCCTCGCCCCGGTACTCGAAAAGGAAATCAATTTCGCAGTCAACATGGTCAAGGCCGATGCCGACGGCCGCCTGTTCATTGCCACCGAGCACGGACTCTACATCTACGACACGGCCACACAAGCCCTCCGACGCATATTACTGCAGTCCGACATCTTATCGAAAGAAAACGAAATATCGGCCATCTATATTGATTCTGACAGTAAAATATGGGTAACTACGGCCACGAGCCTCTATAAGGTCGACCCGTCCGACGGCAGCAACGAGTCATACCGCTTCCCATTCCCGTCGTCGCACTGCACGGCGATAGTCAGATACGGCACGAACCTATATATTTCGACACTCGGGACCGGACTGATAAATTTCGATACCGCCACAGCCACTTTCGGCGACATCGTACACGTCGGCAACGACCTCGTCAGCGACATTTCGCTCCATGGCGACACCATATATATTGCCACCGACGGCGAGGGGCTCTATACGTCGACCGGCGGTGCGCCACAACGATTCGATGCCGCGTTACGCTCGAAATCGGTCTATTCGCTACTTGTCGACGATGCCGGGCTGCTATGGGTCGGATACTACCAGGCCGGCGTAGACTACACACCCTTTGTCGGCGACATTTTCGAGAAATACCACATACCCGGCACCGACCACGACACGCCCATGACCGTGCGTTCGCTCTATATCGACCGCGACAGCAAACTCATAGGCACGCGCGAGGGCCTATACTATGTCGACGAGGCAACGCGCACCACCAAGCATTTCCGTAGCCCCGAGATACGCTCGAACATCATTTTCTGCATCACATATTGGCGCGGCAGGTACTACATAGGCACATACGGTGGCGGCCTCTACGAACTCGACCCGGCCACGGGGCAAATCAGGGAAAGCGATATGGCGCAGTCCGAACTCGCAAACCAAACCATATTCGTCCTCAAAATCGGTCCGGATGGCGACCTATGGGCCGGCACTTCGGCCGGACTCTTCAAATTTCACGACGGACACGTCGATAGTCACTACACATCCTTCTCGTCGCAACTGCCGGCAGGAAATGTCTACGAGGTCTTTTTCGACAGTCACAAGCGCGGCTGGATATGCACCGAAAGCGGTGTCGCCGTAATAACCGACGGCATCATACGCAGCGACAAATTTCCTCAGGGCTTCATAAACAAAGACAAAATCCGATATGTCTACGAGGATTCCGGCCATACCCTTTATTTCCTGCCCGACCGAGGCGACGTATTCACAAGCAACATCGACCTCACCGATTTCAAGAAATTGCGATTTGCCGGTAGTCAGTCGACCATGACAACCTTTGCCATCGAAGACCGCGACGGCTACATATGGTTTGGCACCGACCGTGGCATCATACGCTACGACAAGGAGTTGCACACCCACCTCTTCAACCGGGCCGACGGACTGCCCGGGCCCATCTTCACACTTTGTCCGCCCGCTCATGGCAAGGACGGCGACCTGTGGTTTGGCAACAGCGACGGCCTCGTTCGCCTCGACTATAAGAGTCTCGACGACGACAGGCTGCACCCCGAGTTTGCAGTGACCGATATAATGGTCAACGGCCGCAGCATAACGAACCGCATTGCCACAGTCGACCAACTACCGGCTGTCAGGCTCAAAGAATCAGAAAACGACCTTACCTTCTGCTTTTCAAACTTCCGCTACATCGAGACGGCCGACCTCGTGGTCGAGTACCGCCTCGACGGCTACGACGACGAGTGGAAGCTCATGCAGGGCAATGCCAGCGTCACCTACTACGACCTGCCTCCGGGAGACTACAGGCTGGTAGTCCGCACACCCGGACTCAAGAGCCAGCAAACACTCATGACCGTCAAAATCGACGACGAAATCAACTGGCTCATCATCATCCTGTCGCTCATCGTACTCGGCGTATCGGTCTGGGCCGGCAACCTGTATATCAAGCACCGCCACAAGACCGAGGAGTTGCAACGGCACCAAGAAGAAGAACAGGCAGCTATAGCCATGAAGAAACAAAACCTCTACAAGACCACACGCCTTTCAGCCGAAGAATGTCGCCGCATACAGCACGACCTCGACAAAGTCATGACCACGCACAAGCCCTATACAAATCCCGACCTCAAGAGCCAGGCACTGGCCGAGATGATTGGCGTCAGCACCCACGACCTTTCATTCTTCTTCAACCAGTATCTCGACAAGAGTTACTACGACTATATCAACGAATACCGTGTCAACGAATTCAAGCGTGTCGCCGCCGAAGTCGACGTGAGCAAGTACACCCTTACCGCCCTTTCGCAGATGTGCGGCTTCTCGTCGCGCGCCTCGTTCTTCCGCCACTTCAAGGCTATCACGGGCATCACTCCAGCCGAGTACCTTAAGCGCGATTAGTCTCAAATTTTTATGATACTCCGAGTCTTAAATTTTTAAAATTCACTTATACAGTTAGTTACAAACAACCTTGTCTAATATAATATATGGAGATATAATAGGACAAAAATAACTTTGCAATGTTTTTGACACACGGTAATTTTGCATCGTGACCACTAAACGGTAGACACAAATCAACAAAAAAACCAAACCAAAAACATCACATACCATGGAACCTAAGCAAGGCACCGTCGACCCCGTCGCTGAAGCTTATACCGCTCACTATTCTCGCGTACTACGCTACATCCAGTCGCGCATCAACAATGTGTGGGACGCTGAAAATCTCGCACAAGATGTATGGGTCAAAGTCATTACCAACGGGCAGGCCCTCCAGCCCCAGACCGTTGTATCCTATCTCTATACAATAGCGCGCAACCTCATCAACGACTACCTGCGCCGCCTCTACTCCGTGTCAATGTCGCACGACGACTATGTCATGGAAGTCAACGGCGACTATACCGACGACAGCCTCGAAACCGAGCTTGCCGCACGCGAACTTGCCGGCTTGGAGCATCAGCGCGTTGAGTGTCTGCCCCCCATGCGTCGTACCATATATATAATGAGCCGATACGACGATATGGCGGTCGACGACATAAGTGCCCGCCTCGACCTGTCGAAGCGCACTGTCGAAAACCACCTGCGCTTAGGCCGTAAGGATGTCCGCTCATTCCTTGCCAACATTGCTTGAAACAAAACCAATCATTTAACCTAATAGTATGAGTAAATCTAATCTTAGACTTATACCATGGCGCGGCACCGTCATCGCCGGCATGCTCACAGCGTGCATGATGACCGTTCCGTACGAGGTATTCGCCGCCCCGGCACCGGCTGTCGAAGCTGCTGCCGTGTCGACTGTTACCGGTACCGTGGTAGACGCCACGGGCGAACCGCTCATCGGCGCGAGTGTTGTCGTTAAAGGTGCCAACCAGGGCGTAACAACCGATATCGACGGTAATTTCTCACTCAAGGTAAAACAAGGCGCTACCATCCAGGTAAGCTACGTAGGCTTCAAACCTCAGGATGTAAAAGTGTCAGGCTCACACCTCAACGTCACCCTCACCGAAGACACCAATGTCCTCGACGAAGTGGTTGTCGTCGGCTACGGCACACAGAAAAAAGCCACTATGACAGGTTCGGTCGCCGTCGTAGACTCCAAGGCCCTCGAAAACAAGGGTACTCTTTCAAGCCCCGTGCAGGCTCTCCAGGGCCAGGTGCCGGGCGTCATCATCACCCGTAACACATCGGCCCCCGGCGACGAAGGTTGGAACATGAGCCTCCGTGGCGCCGTATCGAAAAACTCTGCCGCTCCCCTGGTCATAATCGACGGTGTGGAGTATGAGAGTGTCAACGACCTCCGACTCCTCAACCCCTCCGATATCGAGAGCATGAACTTCCTCAAGGATGCCGCTGCTTCAATCTACGGTAGCAAGGCTGCCGGCGGCGTTGTGCTCGTAACGACAAAGAAGGCACAGGGCGGACAGGCAAAGGTCGACTACAACGGCTCTTATACATTTAAAAATGTAGGTCTCCGCGCCAAAACCATGACCCTCGACCAGTGGGCAAGCGGCGTGCTCGAAGTCCTCAACAACGACGTCGAGAACCCTGCCGGCAACGTGTGGTACCAGTATGCAAACCTCGCACTCAAATATAAAGGCTCGTGGATTGACGGCAACCCCCTCAACATGGGCAAGGTCGACGACATGGTATTCTTCGACACCGACTGGAACGACGTGCTCTGGGGCAACTCGTGGAGCACCAACCACGAACTATCGGTATCGGGCGGCTCCGACAAGAACGTCTACCGCTTCTCGCTCGGCTACATGTACGACGACTCCAACCTCAAATGGGGCAACAACCACAACCAGCGTATCAACCTGCGCTTGAACAACACCATGCAGCTGGCCAAGAACTTCTCGTTGCAGAGTGTCATTGCCTACAACCGCCAAGACCAGGTAGCTCCCACCGAAATCGGTGCTGCCCTCAAGGCCGGCCAGGCACAGCCCGGTTTCCCCACATCTACCATTTCGGGCAAGCCCTACGCCTGGGGTGAAGACTGGTGCGCTCCCAACTGGCTGGCAGAGCTCGGAGGCGACAACAAGCTCAAAGTCAACGCCATCAACATCAGCGAGACCCTGCGCTACGAAATCATCCCCGGACTTACGGCAAACGCCGTCCTCGGCTACAACCACTCGGGCGCAATTCGCGATACCAAGCGTCTACAGGTCGACTTCTATAACTATAACGACACCTTCGAGGTCACAAGCCCCTCGAAAAAAGACGACACCTACTACGAAAAAGGTTCGTCGTTCACCGACTTCTATTCGGTGCAGGGCTATGTAAACTGGGTAAAGAGTTTCCGCGAAGCCCACAACCTCAGCCTCATGGCCGGTGTGCAGTACAACATGAAGCAATACGAGTGGACACGTGTCAAAATCATGAACAACGAGCCCACACTCGAGGTACCCAAAGGTTCGGGAACGACCGAAATCAACAAAGCCGAACGCTGGGAAGAAGCCATCATGTCGTACTATGGCCGTGCCAACTACGACTATAAGAGTAAGTATATGATTGAGGGCCAGTTCCGCTACGACGGCAGCTCCAAGTTCCAGGCCGCCAACCGCTGGGCATTCTTCTGGGGTGCGTCGCTCGGCTGGCGCATAACCGAGGAAAGCTTCATGCAGGCTACCCGCGAATGGCTCACCGACCTCAAGCTCCGCGCATCTTACGGCAACGTCGGCAACCAGGGCGGTATCGACCGCTATTCGGGCGTACCTCTGTGGAACCTCTCGTCGCAGGGCGGCAACCTTATCGGCGGCAACCTCGTCAGCAACCTCGATACTAACGGCAAGCTCGTCAGCACCGACCGCACATGGGAGCGTGTGCACAACTACAACGTCGCCATCGACTTCGGCTTCTTCAACAACCGACTCTCGGGCACAGTCGAAGCCTTCTGGAAACATACAGGCAACATGCTCATCGACGTGGTCTACCCCGGCATCCTCGGCGACGCCGCACCCACAGCCAACAAGGGTAAATTCAAAGCATGGGGCTACGAAGGCCAAATCAACTGGCGCGACCGCATAGGCAATGTCAACTACCACATCGGCGGCACATTCACATACGCCGACAACGAGCTCACCGACAACGGCGGTAGCGGCGTCAAGGGCGGCGGTATCAAGTCTGACCGCGAGGGCTACCCGCTGCGTTCAGTCTGGGGCCTGCGCTACTGCGGCAAAATCCAGACCGAGGAGCAGCTCGCCAAATATAAAGACCGCTATGCCGAAACTTCGACTATCGGCAACATCAACCGTCTGCGCCTGGGCGACAACATGTTCGAAGACGTAAACAAAGACGGCCAGCTCACTGCCGACGACCTCGTTTACCTCGGCACCGACGACCCCAAAATCCAATTCTCGTTCAATTTCGGCGCAGAATGGAAAGGCTTCGACATCAACTTCGTCTTCCAGGGCGCTGCAAAACGCACCATCTTCCGTTGCGAGAACAGCCGCAACAGCCTCGACCCCTGGCAAATCCCCATGCGTGCCCTCTATATGAACGGCGGTGCCCACTGGATTGGCGACGTATGGAGCCCCGAAAACCCCGACGGCCGTTATCCGCAGCTCACTTCGTCGACAACAGGTGGCGGCGACATCAACAGCTACAACTACCAGTGTTCGTCGTGGACCGTAAACGACGGCAGCTACCTGCGCCTCAAAAATGTGACCCTCGGCTACACCATGCCGCGCGAAATCATACAAAAGACCAAAGTACTCTCTAACGTACGCTTCTACGTAACCGGTACCGACCTCTTCGAAATCAGCCACATCCACGACGGATGGGACCCCGAAGGCTCAAGCAACATGAGTGGCCTCAACCGTTACCCCTTCCTGCGCACGTGGACTCTCGGCGCAAACATCACTTTCTAATCTGAAATCTTACGACGATGAAAAATATATTGAAATACATAGCAATCGGCGCCCTCGGTCTTGCCGCGACCTCGTGTCTCGACCTCGACCCCAAAGACCAGCTCGCCGACCCGGATATGTGGGGCAACTCGAGCGACTTCGTCAATTTCGCAAACAAGTTCTACGACTACCTGCCCAGCTTCACCCAGGTCTACGACGGCAACATACACGCCGACATGCGTTCCGACCTGATGCGTCACAAAGACGGCAACAACAACATATCGCGCGGTGACTACAACATGGGTGCCGGAGACGGCGACTACACCAATAGCTACAAGGCTATCCGCCGCACCTGCCTGCTCATCGAGAAGGCACAGGGCTACGCCAACACTGCCGAAATCCGCCAGCCACTCGGCGAGGCTCACTTCTTCCGCGCATGGAATTACTTCTTCCTCGTGCAGAAATTTGGCGACGTAATCCTGGTCGACCACTCGCTCGATACCGACGACCCCCTCATGAGTGCCCCGCGTAACGACCGTGGCGAGGTTATCGACTTCGTCATCGAAGACCTCCGCAAGGCTATCGGCTATCTCAAGAGCGTGAGCGACATCGAAGAAGGCCGCGTTGGCACCGAGGCTGCCTCGGCATTCCTCAGCCGCGTGGCACTCTACGAAGGTACTTGGCAGAAATTCCGTGGCAACGAGGCACGTGCCAACCAGTTGCTCGACATTGCCGCAAAGGCTGCCAAAGACGTCATCGACAGCAAGAAGTTCGAAATCTTCGAGCCTGCCGCACTCGGCGACGACGCCTACCGCTACATGTTCATACTCGAGACAGGTGCAAAGTGCAACCCTGCCGGCCTCGACAAAAAGGCAAACAAGGAGTATATCATCAAACGCTGCTACGACATTACCCTTAAGACCTCGGGCCAGAACCTCACCACTACCGCCCTGGCAAATGCCTGGTTCGGCACATCGAAACTTGCCGACATGTACCTCTGCACCGACGGCCTGCCTACCGAAGTTTCGGCCAAGTTCCGTGGCTACGACACAAAGCGCAGCGAGTGGGAAAACCGCGACAACCGCATGAACAACACCCTCATGCGCCCCGGCGACACTTTCTGGAACAATGCCAAGAACAACTGCCGCCTCGACTGGAGCGGTAGCGAGGAAGAGCTCAAACGTGCCAAATACACCAACTTCACGCCCTGGGGCTCGGGCTACATGATTTACAAATGGGCAACCGAGCGCGAGTGCGCCGACCGCAACGAGAGCTACGACTTCCCCGTGCTCCGCTACGCCGAGGTTCTACTCAACTATGCCGAGGCTGTCTACGAGCGCGACGGCAAGATTTCTAACGCCGACCTCGACATGACTATCAACAAGACCCGCCTGCGCGTAAACAAGAACAACGGCATGCCCAAACTCACCAACGAGCTTGTCAGCGCCAACGGTCTCGACATGCGCACCGAAATACGCCGCGAACGCACCGTCGAACTCTTCCAGGAAGGCTTCCGCATCGACGACCTCAAACGCTGGAAGACTGCCGAGAGCGAGATGCCCATGAACCAGACCGGCATACGCTGGCAGGGCGAATGGGTTAGCGCTATGGCCAACCACGGCGGCTACGCCCTCGATGCCCAGAACCACATCATCCTCGAGAGCGGACGCACATTCGAGCAGAAACACTATCTCTATCCCCTCCCTGTCGACCAGCAGCAGCTCAACCCCAACCTGGGGCAGAACGAAGGCTGGCCAAAAGTGACAGGCAGCTTCGAGAAAGACCCCACCGAAGAAGTTAACCCTGAAGAATAATAACTTATGAAAAGCTATAAGATATTAAGCCTGGCCCTCCTCGCCGGCGCATCAGTTGCCTTTACCGCCTGCGACGACGATAAGGAACTGACCCTCAACGCCCCCGATGCCAAGCTGCTCAAAGAAATCAAATTCGAGGTCAGCGACATACTACCCCTCGGCGTAGGCATGGACTCGCTACTGGTCTGGACTTCCGGCCCCGACGATGTCGACGACCCCACGGTTGTATTCACCTCGTCGAACCCCGATGTCGCAACTGTCGACCAGACCGGTAAAATCACCGCCCTGAGCGTGGGCGAGGCCCAGATTGTGGCCCGCGCCGGATTCGACTTCAAGGTCTACGACGCCGAGGCAAGCGTGACCGTCCAGGTAATACCCGAGGTCATCAAAGCCACCTCAATCGAAATCCGCAACACCACACCCCTGGGCGAAGACGGCATCATATATGTGACCGACGAACTGCAGCTCGAAGCTAACATCCTGCCAGAAAACCACACCTACAGCAACATCAGTTGGCACTCTGCCGACGAAAACATAGCAACCGTCGACCAGAACGGTATGGTGAAATGCGTCGGTGCCGGCACAGCCAAGATTTATGTCCTGGCTCACGACCATGGCACGGCCCGTGGCGAGTTCAGCTTCGAAATCAAGCCTTACATACCGGCTGAATCTGTCGAAATCACGCCACTCGACGGCCCAATCTGCATCTCGCGCGGACCCGTCGCACTCCAGGTAAAATATATGCCTACCGGTGCTACCTTAGGCTCTGTTGAATGGTCTTCGTCCGACGAGTCTATCGCCACCGTACATCGCGGCGTAGTCACACCTAAGGCATTCGGCACTGTCACCATCACGGCTAAATGTATCGCCAACGATGCCATGGCATCTACCGAGGTTACAGTCGAACCCGGTCTTTGGATTTGGGACGCACAAAACCAGTGGGAGAATTGGGTGACATCGAATAATGACGCACCCTCGACCAAGGGCGACAAGTTCTGGCGCGTGGAGTTCAAGAACCCCAACGGTGGCAAATGGCGCCGTGACATCAAGGTTGACTGCAGCCAAAGCAAACCGCTGACGCTCTCGCTCAAGAACTATCCTGTATTCGCAGTGCGCATGACCAAGCTCAACGGTGGCAACTCTACACTCGACGCCGTAACACTTGAGGCAGGCAACGCCGGCAACCCCAACCCCAAGAACGGTATAGACCTCGGCGACGGCACACAACTGCTTATCTACAACCTCGGCACAAGGCCGAACTTCAAAGACCAGGACGTACTCAACTTCAGGGCATTCCAAATCAAACTCGCCGACATCCCCAACGAAAACATGACCGATGCCACTGCATTCTATAATGTTTACTGGCTGCGCATGTTCAAGTCTGAGGACGAGGCCAAAGAATTTGCCCAGGAACAGGTAGCCCGAGGCGAATAATAATCAAAGGTATGGTCGTAGTCGCGACTGCGGCCATACCACTCCAAAACTTTCAAACAAAGCACAAATCATGAAAAAGATATATTCATTGCTCCTTGCCGGTGCCGCGCTGATGGTATCGGGTGCCTGCAACGAAATCGAAGACGGCACCACCGATATCGACTCGTGGCCTATGCCCGGCACAGGCGAGGTCTACGACCCCGTCAACTACGACCTGAGCAAACACCCCTGTATGCTCCACAGCCGCGAAGACATAAACTATGTCAAGTCGCACCTCGGCCAGCAGCCTTGGGCCGACGCATATCAGAAACTGCTCTCAAGCGGCTACAGCGGCAACAGCCGCACGGCCACTACATGGGAATACCTCGCCCGTCTCGACGCCAACAACTGGGCCGAGGGTGGTGGCCGATGGGTAGATGCCGGCCTCGAAGACTACTACAAACCCGGCATACAGAACAGTTATATGGACCTCGCCCGGGATGCTGCTGCCGCATATCAGCTAAGCCTCAAATGGCAGCTCTCTGGCGATGCCGCCGCTGCCCAGACTGCAATCAAGCTCCTCGAAGACTGGGCTGCAGCGAACAAAGGCATACTCCTTGGCAAGAAGAAATGGAAAGACGACGTGATTGACTCAAACGAGTACCTGATGATGTTCCAAATCCACCAGGTAGCCAACGCCGCCGAGCTGCTGCGCGACTACAACAACTGGGGCGAAAGCGAAAAATTCACCGGCGTAGTCAACTGGCTCACCACATACTGGTACCCCTTCTGCCACAAGTTCCTCGAACTCAACGTCGGCGACCACTGGTGGATGAACTGGGACCTCGCTTCGATGACAGCCATACTTTCAATCGGCATCCTCGCCGAAGACAACGACATGGTCAACGAGGCCATACTCCGCTTCAAGTGCGGCGACGGCCCCGGCAGCATCAACGGCAAGGGCGTAATCGAGGTCTTCGACGACCCCTCGGGCTCGGGCGAGAAACTGGCCCAGGGCAACGAGTCGGGCCGTGACCAGGGCCACAACACCCTCTGCGCCGTGCTTGTCGGCTACTTCTGCCAGATGGCTTACAATATCGGCGAAGACCTCTTTGCCTTCAACGACGGCCGCGCAATCGCCTTTGCCCAGTACGTTGCCAAATACAACCTTCCCAAAGAAGGCATCGACAAGCCGGCAAACGATGCGTCGTTCCAATACCCCGAAAGCTCCATGCCTTTCACCACATACTCGTATAGTGGCGGCAGCATGACGAAAATCAGCGACGCAGGCCGTGGCACAAACCGTCCCGGCTGGGATATCTGGGCCGGATATTGCAAGGCTCACGGCATACAGGGCAAATACGTTACCGAATATGCCCAGCGCTACCGTCCCGACGGCGGCGGCGGCCACTACGGCAACAATTCGGGCGGCTTCGACCAACTCGGTTTCTCTACCCTGATGTTCCACCGCGAGTAATAATCGGTTAATAAATACTTTAATCAAAAAATCTTCCGGGGTCCGTAATATTTTGAGACATTATATTTCAGAAGTATTATCGCCTCCTTTACTACGGACCCCGGATTTTATACTTTAATAAATCTATCATGCGCATTTTCTCTACCCTATTGCTTCTAAGTGCCCTAAGTTGCGGCGCAACCATAGTCACCTACCCTGCCGGGCATGGTGTAGAAACAATCAATGACTACACTGTCGACGTTCGCCAGGACGGCGGCACATGGCAACCGGTAGCCGTCTACCCCGTCAAGGTCGACGAAGTGCGCGACACCAAACACTGCGTCGAAACAGCCTCGATGGCCTATTTCGACTTCGACGGCACAGTCGATGTGCGCGTCATTTATAACGGCGGTACGGTCAACACGGGCCGCGTCCGTCCTCTTTCCTACAATATCACGCCGCAGGTGAGCGGCGACACTCTCACCTTCTCTCTCGACAGGCCGCGTAACCTCTCGGTCGAGGTCAACGGCGACATTTTCCACAACCTGCATCTCTTTGCCAACCCTCTCGACACGCACCGCCCGACGGCAAAAGAAATCAAACGTGCCGGTAAGAAAGGCAGCAAACTCATATATTTCGGCCCGGGCGTACACGAGCTCGGCGACAAACCCTTGTCAATCCCGTCAGGCTCTACCGTATATGTCGACGGCGGCGCAAGGGTCTACGGCCGGTTCGAGGCCGACAGCGCACGCGACATACGCTTCTACGGCCGTGGCGAGGTACACCCCAAAGGACGCGGCGAAGGCATTGCCGTCAAACGCTCAAGAAACATCAAGGCCGACGGCCTGATTGTGACCCAAATACCTGTCGGTGCAAGCGACTCGGTCGATATAAACAATGTGAAATCTATCAGTTACTACGGCTGGGGCGACGGCATGAACGTCTTTGCCAGCAACAACATACACTATAACAACGTGTTCTGCCGCAATAGCGACGACTGCAGCACCATCTATGCCACACGCAAGGGCTTCGTCGGCGGCTGCAAGAACATCACGATGGAAAACTCGACCCTGTGGGCCGACGTTGCGCACCCCATAATGATTGGCCTCCACGGCAGTGCCACCGAAATCGGACCCGACGCACCGTCCGATACCATCGAGAACATAGTTTATCGCAACATCGACATTCTCGACCAAAAAGAAAAACAACTCGACTACCAGGGCTGCTTCGGCATCAGTTGCGGCGACAACAACATCGTGCGCGACATCACTTTCGACAACATCCGCGTCGAAGACTTCCGCCAGGGGCAGCTCGTCAACATACGCATATTCTTCAACAAAAAATACTGCGCCGCACCGGGCAAGTCGGTCGAAAACGTGCTCTTTAAAGACATCGTCTACAATGGCCGTAACAGCGAGCTGTCAATCATCGCCGGCTACGACGACACGCGCAAGGTCAGCGGCATCACCTTCGACAACCTCGTAATCAACGGGGTAAAAATCAGCGACGACATGCCCGGCAAACCCAAGTGGTACAAAACCGGCGACATGGCACGAATATTTATTGGCGAACATGTAGACAACGTGACCTTCAAATGAAAAAAATCAACACCCTTCTCATAGCCCTCGGCTTGGGCCTGTCGGCATCGGCCGGCATCAACCACCCGTCATTGCTCTTCACACCCCAGCGCGTCGAAGCCGCAAAGAAGTCACTCGGCACCGACACCGCCATGACCTCCGCCTGGCAGAAAATACTCGCCGAGGCCGACTTGCAGCTCGAAAAGGGCGACGTGCGCAAGCTCGAATACCCGGCACTGGCCTACCAGATGACAGGCGACCGCAAGTATGCTGACAAAATCCGCGAGGTACTGCTAAAGACAGCAAAAATCAAGTCGTGGGGCGACCGCGAGATGCTGGCCCGCCGCCCGGCCTGGCGCTCCGAGCTGCAGATGGCCCACCGCGCATTCCAGCTCGCCCTGGCCTACGATGCCGTCTACAACACACTCAGCCAGGCAGACCGCAAGGAAATAGCCACAGGGCTCTACAATCTTGCCGTAGAGCCGCTGCTGAGCGACTGGATTGCCGAACCGACACGCATACACTCGCTCAACTCGATGGGCCACAACTGGTGGACATCGTGCGTCGGCATGGGTGCCATACTCGGCCTGGCCATAAGCAACGAAGTGCCACAGGCCGGCAAGCTCGCCGGGCAGGCCGTAGACGCCCTGCCCGAGTGGTTCGATTTCGCCGGCGACATAATACAGCACAAACCGCGCACATTCGACCGCGACGGCGGCATGTACGAGAGCATAAACTACGCAAGTTTCGGCATCACCGAGGCCCTGTTGCTGCGCATGGCGTGGCTCAACTCGCACCCCGGTGCCAAGCTCGACGACATACCGCAGATGAGGCAGTTGGCATCGTTCTTCAGCCACGTTTCATACCCTCGCGAGGGTATGCTCTACAGCATCAACTTTGGCGACAGCCACAAAAACGTGACCGGCGAGAGCTCGATGCTGCTTGCCTACGCCATGGGGGCCGAAGACCCCGCGACACTGTGGTATCTCGACCAACTCGCACCCGGGCAGCACCGCGAGGGCTTCCCCCTGCATTTCCCGATGGGATTTCTCTATACTCCGCGAGGCAAAAAGGCACCTTCGACTCCTGCCTTGCCCAAGTCGCACCTGTGGAAAGACTTCGGCTGGGCCACCATGCGCGACTCATGGGATAAAGACGCCACCATGCTTGCCGTGAAATCGGGCCAGACGTGGAACCACTCACATGCCGACGCAAACTCGCTGATTGTCTTCCATAAAGGCACCGACATCATCAAAGACGCCGGCAACTGCAGCTACGGCAAACCGGAATATCGTAAATACTTCTTCCAGTCCGACGCGCACAACGTGGTCAAATTCAACGGTAAAGGTCAACCGACATACCAGCAGTACCATGGCGCCATGCTCCCCGGCACTGTCAGTAACTTACTCGACGGCGGAAACATCAAATACGTCATGGCCGACGGCACCGGGCCTATGTCGCATGCCTTCGACCGCAACTTCCGTCATTTCCTGTGGTTCGACAACGTAATCTATGTCATCGACGACATACACAGCCACGAGTCGGGCGAATTCGAATGGCTCTGGCACCCCGGGGGCAAGGCTACCAAGCGCGGCTACGACCTCGAAATTGTCAACGGCAAGTCGGCAGCCCTGATTCGTCCGCTCTATCCTGCCCCGCTCGCACCGAGCAACTTCGTACACGATTATCCCGAAAACCTCTATTGGGAAGTCCTCGAGGGCCCGACCGAAGACCTTTCGGGCACCGAAGAATATTATTCGTTCAAGCTGCCCGGCACTACCGACCGTGTCAAAGGCGTCACCGCCATCATACTCAAGGACACCCCCGACGACAAGAACCTGCCGCAAATCGAGCGTCGCGAGGGCAAGGACTGGCTCGGCCTGCGTATCACAAAAGACGGTAAAGTGACCGACATATATATCAACCAGCTTGCCGACGGACGACTGATGCACCTCAATTCATGGATTGAGGCCGACGGGTGGACTACCGATGCCTACATGCTGGCTGTAAGCTATAAGGAAGGGGCCGACCCGGCCAAGCCCGACGAAGTGTTTATCGGCCACGGCAGTTCGCTTCGCCGCGACGACGACATATATTTCTCGTCGCTGAGCAAACTCAACCTCATCAACAACGCCGCCGGCATGAAGGTGACAGGACAACCGAGAATGAACTTCACTCTCAACGGCAAGAAATATAAACTGACCGAATGAAAAAAACTATCATATTCCTTGCTGCCGCGACACTCGCTATCGGGGCGGCAGCGCAATCAATATACCCGGGCCAGCACGCCGGTAAAATCAAAGTAGAAACCACCATACCACTCAGAGCCAAGGCTTTTGACTTGGGTGCTGTGAGGGTGCTGCCCGGCAGGGTACACGACAACATCCGCCGCGACTCGGCATGGATGGCCAATATCTCGGCACGCAGGATGCTCCACAGCTTCCGCAACAACGCAGGTGTCTTTGCCGGCGTAGAGGGCGGCTACGAGTCGGTAAAAAAATACGGCGGCTGGGAATCGCTCGACTGCGACCTGCGCGGTCACACCACAGGCCACCTCATGTCGGCCTACGGCCTCATGTTCGCCGCCACCGGCGACTCACTTTTCAAGCACAAGGGCGACTCGCTCGTGGCCGGTCTGGCCGAAGTGCAGGCGGCACTCGGCCCGTCGGGCTATGTAAGCGCCTTCCCCGAGCAGCTTATCAACCGCAATCTCAAGGGCCAGGGAGTATGGGCCCCGTGGTACACGCTCCACAAAATCATGTCGGGCCTCATCGACCAATACCTCTATGCCGACAACAAACAGGCCCTCGAAGTTGCCACCAAAATGGGCGAGTGGGCCTACAACAAATTGCACGAACAACCCGAAGAGACTCGCCAATTAATGTTGCGCAACGAATTCGGCGGCATGAACGAGGCTTTTTACAACCTCTATGCCGTCACTGGTGACAAGCATTTCAAGGAAATGGGCGACTATTTCTACCACAACGCTGTGCTCGACCCGCTCAAAGACGGCAATTACGACATGGGTACCAAGCATACCAACACCTTCATACCCAAGCTAATCGGACTCACACGCAACTACGAGCTTACCGGCGACACCACGTCGGCACGCATGGCCGACGACTTCTGGCACACCATGACCGACCACCACTGCTTTGCCACCGGCGAATGCAGCCAGAAAGAGCATTTCTTCGACCCGGCAAAGATGTCGAAGTTCCTCAACGGCTACACCGGCGAGACATGCTGCACCTACAATATGCTCAAACTGTCGAAGCACCTCTTCTGCCAAAACGCCGACCCGGCTGTCGCCGACTACTACGAACGCGCCCTCTACAACCATATCCTTGCCCAGCAGGACACGCAAACAGGTATGGTATGCTATTTCCTGCCCCTTCTCAGCGGTGCATACAAGGTTTACAGTACTCCCGAACAATCATTCTGGTGCTGCGTTGGCAGCGGTTTCGAAAGCCAGTCGAAATATGCCGAATCGATATATTTCCATGGCGATAACGAGCTATTTGTTAATCTCTTTATCCCATCAGAGCTTAATTGGGCTGACAAAGGTTTCAAACTACGCCAAGAGACCGACTTTCCCTCAAGCGAGACTACAACATTACACATCGAAAACGCTCCGGCCCACGACCTTACCCTGGCACTGCGCTACCCCGACTGGAGCGGCAAGCCGGTGGTGAAAGTCAATGGCAAGAAAGTTGCCGTCAAAGGCAAACCCTCCTCGTATATCAAACTCAAACGCAGATGGAAGACCGGCGACACTGTTGAGGTTACATACCCCATGCAACTCCACCTTGAGGCAACCCCCGACGAAGCCTCGCGTGCCGCCCTTATGTACGGCCCCGTAGTCCTTGCCGGCGACCTCGGCACCGATGGTATGGAAGCCCCGGCACCGTTCTCCGACCCAACTGTGCGCAACGACTATTACACCTACGACTATCACATCCCCGAGGGACTCAACACAAGCCTCGACAAGGATTTGTCAAAAATCAGACGCACAGGCAAAGACCTCGAGTTTGCAACTCCCGACGGCCGGATAATACGGCCGCTCTACGACACCAACCACACACGCTACGTTGTCTACTGGAATATAAAATGAGACACATCGTCATACTCATCCTCTTAGCCCTGGCACCCTTTGCCAGGGCGCAATATACATGGCAGGCCCAAGTTGCCGACATCGTATCCGAGACCGGCGGCCCCGCGACTGGCTATCTCTGGCTTGCGCCCGGCAACGACAGCATCAAGGCACTGATTTTCGCCTTCCAAAACATGAACGAGGAAACGCTCTTCCGTAGCGAGAAATTCCGCCGTGCCATGGCCGACAGAAATATAGGCATACTCTGGGTTGCCCCAGGCTTCGGCCAGGAGTGGGATGTGATGCAGGGCGTACAGGAACCCTTCGACAAGCTGCTCGTTGACCTCGCCGCTGCAAGCAAACACCCCGAGCTGGCAAGTGTGCCGCTGATACCCTTCGGCCACTCCGCCCAGGCAACGATGCCATGGAACTTCGCCGCATGGAACCCCTGTCGCACCCTCTGCGCGATATCATTTCACGGCGATGCGCCGCGTACAAACCTCTGCGGTTACGGACGCTCGAATATCGAGTGGGGCCGAAACCGCAACATCGACGGCATACCGGGGCTCATGATTATGGGCGAATACGAGTGGTGGGATGCGCGTCTCAGGCCCGCGCTGGCATTCCGGATGATGTACCCTCAGTCGTGCATAAGTTTCCTCGGCGATACCGGCCGTGGCCATTTCGACCTCGGCGATGCCACCATTGACTATATCATAAAGTTTATCGACAAGTCGCTGCACTACAGGCTAAAAGATAATGTCCTGGTAAAACTCGACCCAACCGAAGGCTGGCTTGCGGCGACCTGGGAACCAGGGCAGACCCATCGCCCCGAGGCAGCCAAGGCAAACGAATACAGCGGTTGCCGCCACGAAGCGTTCTGGTATTTCGACAAGGAAATGGCCGACATGACCGAGGCTCGATATGCCAGAAAGGGCGGACAAAAACAACGATATATCAACTATTTGAGTGAGCAAGGCAATTTATGCGTATATAAACCCGAAGCACACTGCAAAATTTCGGCGTCAATCACCCCCGACAAGGACGGCTGTTTCGAAATCGAGGCCCTGTTTACCGACTCGACCCATACCCGCACGGTGCCTATCGACCCGTCGGCTATCAAGGTAAACTATGTCAGCGGTCCGGCAATGCAGCTTGGCCCGGGAAAATTCAAGGTTGACCACTCGCACCCGACATGGCAAAATCCTAAACGCCGCGCCAAAGTCACCCTTGCCGCCGAAGCCCCGGCCGACAGCATATACAAAGAATGTGTGCAAGAAATCGAAATCACGCTAAACACAGCCCAATGAGAAAACTCCTTACAACCATCGCCCTGACCCTGGCCGCAGTCGCCACGACTGCAGCCAGGGAGTTCGTACATCCCGGATTGTCGTACACAAACGACGACATAGCCCGTATGAGGGAGATGATTGCATCGAAGCGACAACCCTACCTCGCCACCTTCGAGGCTTTGAAGTCAAGCAAATATTCCACTCTGAGCAAGGGCGAACTGACACCCGTCGAGTCGATTGCCGACGGACAATTCAACAACACCGTCGGTGTTGACGGGCGCCGCATCCACGACCTGGCCCTGCTCTACCGGCTAACCGACGACAGTAGTTATGCCGACGAAGCTGTCAAACGCCTAAACCGCTACCTCGGGTTGACCAACTGTAGTGCCCGTGGCACCGCGCCTCTCGACAATGGCAAGGTCTACCTTATGCTCGAAGGTGCCGAGTTACTGCGCGACTATCCCGGATGGGCCGAGGCCGACCGCAAAGCCTTTGCCGACATGCTGGTCTACCCGGCCTACAGCGCGACGGCTTTTCCTTCAGACCACCGCGACGGATATAACGACGAAGCCAACAATATCACATTTTACTGGAACATCTATAATTTCGACATAAGCCGCTGGGGCAACCAGGGGCTGTGCGCGGCCAGGGCACTGATGGCCATGGGCATTTTTCTCGACAACGAAAAAATATACGACCGCGCCCTTCGCTATCTCCGTGGTCTCGAAGCGAGAGAAGATGACCTGCCCTACCCCATGTCGCAGCCCGCACGGACTACGCTTAAGTCTGAAAACGAATACCTGAGCGACTACAATGTCAGTTGGCACGAGAGCGACGGCCAGTTTATATCCGACGAGTCACTTGCATACTATATCTATGCCAACGGCCAGTGTCAGGAGGCCTGTCGCGACCAGGGGCACACGATGTTTGGCATAGGACTGTACTGCGACCTGGCCGAGATGGCCCACAATCAGGGCGACGACCTCTACGGCGACCTCGACTGCCGCATACTCGACGGACTCGAATATGCCTGCCGCTACAATCTATCATACGAACTCGGCGAACCCTGGGAACCGGCAGGGTACTCTGCCGACGAAGACGATTGCACCCGCGACAACGGCATATTCTATCAGGCAGAATCCCGTTCGAAGCGATGGACGGCGCGCAAACCCACATCAGACCGCGAGAATGCCTTTGCCTGTGTAAGATACCTCTCCCAGGCCCTTGCCCATTATCAGAAACGCACTGACCTCGCGCCCGGGCGCCTCTACTGGCTCAGCCTGGCCGTAAAGCATAAAATAGGCGACGAAATCGAAGACTGGGGCGCGCCTGGCCACCACTATGAGTGGAAAGGATGGGGCACGCTGACAAAACGCCTGCCCGACGACATGCCGAACTCCATAACGACTATCGACGACCGCGACAGTAAGGACCACTACTACAGCCTGGGCGGCATAGAACTAAATCCCGACAAATTAGACACCGGTCTCTACATAGTCCGCAATATCAATCAAAGCCGCCTGGTATTAATCAACAAAAAACACTAAGCCCCATAATATGAGAAACGTAATCACAGCTGCTGCGGCCCTGGTCATACTGAGTGCTTCGGCGCAGCCTCAGACCACGCTTACCCTCAGCAGCCCCGACGGGAACAACAAGATAGAATTTAGCAAACCCGGCAAAGAGCTGCGCTACAGCGTCGACTACAAAGGCAATCCCGTCATACTACCCTCGCGTGCCGGCCTCGAAATCGACAACCGAGTATGGGAAATGGCCCTTGGCAAGCGCGACCTTGCCCAGCCCGACAGTTGGATGGAGCTACTGACCGTCGATAGCGTGAGCTACGGTACCACTGTCGACACCGTGTGGACACCCCTCTACGGTGAACGGTCTACAGTCCGCGACCACTACAACAGCGGCACACTCCATCTTAGCCGCAAAGACAAGAGCGACTACCGCCTCGACGTAGAGGTCAGGGCCTACGACGAGGGCGTGACATTCCGCTACTTCTTTCCCGAGCACCCTGCCGCAATATTCCACAAGGTTGTCGGCGACCTTACCGACTATACCGTGCCCGAGGGCTCAAAGGCTTTCTCAGAACAATGGGCACAAGCCCGCTTCGACGTAGGGCCGGTCGACTCGATATCAGAGCCTGTAGAACGAGCCCTCACACTCGAACTACCCGACGGCACGTGGCTTGCCATGCTCGACGCCGATGTCGACGACTGGTGCCTCACAAAATTCCGCGCACGCGCCGACAAACCCTCGACCCTCGAATCGGTCATGTATTCGCCTGTCGACATTGTTACCTACTACGCCACGCCGTGGAAAATCATCATGACCGCCGACACGCCCGGAAAGCTGCTCGAAAACAACGACATCGTAGCCAACCTCAATCCACATGCCGAGGGCGATTTCACGTGGGTGAAGCCCGGCAAAATCATGCGTTGCACAAAAATCGACACCGAGGCCGGCCTGCGTAATATCGACTTCTGCGCCGAGCACAACATACCCTATATGCTTTTCGATTGGCTGTGGTACCTGCCATGCACAAGCCACGACGGCGACGCGACAAAGGTTGTAGACAAACTCGACATGAAGCGCATCGTTGACTACGGCAAAGAAAAAGGCGTGGGCGTATGGCTCTATGTCAACCAGCACGCGCTGATGAAGCAGATGGACGAACTCTTTCCCCTCTTGAGCGAATGGGGCATCGTCGGTGTGAAATCAGGCTTCGTGCAGTATGCCTCGCACCGCTGGGCCACATGGCTCCACGACATGGTCCGCAAGGCTGCCGACAACCGGTTGATGATGAACATCCACGACGAGTTCCGCCCCTCGGGCTTCTCGCGCACCTACCCCAACCTCCTCACCCAGGAGGGTATATGCGGCAACGAAGAGTGGCCCGACGCCACCCACAATACCATGCTGCCGTTTACCCGTATGCTCAACGGAGCCGCCGACTATACAATCTGTTACTTTGACAAGCGACTCAAAAACACCCATGCACACCAGTTGGCAGCATCGCTGATATTCTATAGCCCGCTTCAGACCATACTTTGGTACGACACCCCCGACCGCTACCACGGCGAACCTGAAATTAAATGGTTTGAAGACCTGGCCACCACATTTGACGACAGCCGCGTACTGTCGGGCTACCCGGGCAAGGGCATAACCATGGCGCGCCGCAAGGGTGCCGACTGGTGGGTTGCCGCCATGACCAACAACGAAGGCTGCCACGAGGAAATCGCCCTCGACTTCCTCGAACCGGGCAAAAAATACATAGCCGAAATATATACCGACGGTGGCGATAAAATCAAGACTGCGACACACGTGGCGATTGACACCAAGAAAGTTACCTCGAAAGACAAGTTGAAATTCGACCTGGCCCCACGCGGGGGCGCAGCCATAAAAATCACTGCCATTTAAGTGTGTTGGTACTTTGGTTCGTATTATAAGTCGATGATAGTGTAAAACATAACAGGTACAATTTTTAAGGTAGAAAAGATTTAATTTTTAATATTGACCATATGAAAAGATTGATGTCGTTTTCGCTGCTGATGAGTTTATCGCTTGCCGTGCTGGCAGGCCCCGGACAGCTTGTGTCGAACCCGGCCAACCTCACCAGCAAGGAATACACCAATCCGGTCATACACGCCGACTACTCAGACCCCGACGCAGTTGCAACTCCCGACGGCAAGACATTCTATATGACCGCTTCGAGCTTTTCTGACGCTCCCGGCCTGCCGATACTCAAGTCGAACGACCTGGTGAACTGGACCCTCGTCAACTACGCTCTCGATGCCGTGCCGCCGACCGAATATTATGACGCGGCACCCCGTCACGGCAAAGGCGTATGGGCACCGTGCATACGCTACCACGACGGCGAATACTACATATATTGGGGCGACCCCGACTTCGGCATCTATATGATTAAAACCAGCGACCCCGAGGGGAGTTGGAGCGAGCCGCTGCTGGTCAAGGGCGGCAGAGGCATGATAGACCCCTCGCCGTTTTGGGACGAAGACGGCAAGGCATACCTGTCGAACGGCTGGGCCGCATCGCGTGCAGGATTCAACAGCATACTCACACTGAGCGAGATGACACCCGACGGCACAAAAGTCATATCGCAGCCGCGCATAATATTTGACGGAAACGACGGTGTCAACCATACCGTAGAAGGCACAAAGATGTACCGCAAAGGTGAATATTACTACCTCTTTGCACCGGCCGGCGGCGTCGCCACAGGGTGGCAGCTTGTGATGCGCTCGAAAAACATCTACGGCCCCTACGAGTCAAAAATCGTCATGACCCAGGGCGACACCGACATCAACGGCCCGCACCAGGGCGCATGGGTCAGCGCACCCGACGGCAGCGACTGGTTCCTGCACTTCCAGGACAAGGCCGCGTATGGGCGCGTAATACACCTCAACCCCATCACGTGGGTCGACGGCTGGCCCGTAATCGGCATAGACAAGGACGGCGACGGCTGCGGCAATCCCGTCAAAAAATACAAGAAACCCATTCTTGCAAAAGCCGACAAGAGCGAAGACACCCCCATGCTGTATCAATGGCATGCCAACTACCGCGACATGTACGGTTTCCCGAGCGACAACGCCATGATGCGCCTCTACGGCCACCGGGTGAGCAAGGACTTCGTAAACATGTGGGAAGTACCCAACCTGTGGCTGCAAAAATTCCCGGCCGAGCAGTTTAGCATGACCTCTAAAGTCCGTATTTCGGCCAAATCATCGTCAGAAGGCGTTTCGTCGGGCATCATCGTCATGGGCTGGGACTACGCACGGCTCGGGCTGGAAAAGACAGGCGATAAATTTGAAATACAGTTTATAAGCTGCACCGATGCCGAGCAAGGAGGCCGAGAGGTGGTCAACGACCTCGGCTCTATTGCCCCCACACGCACTTATGCCGCCGGCAACTACCCCAACCTCGAGTGTGACATCTGGCTAAAGGTAAATGTGGCCAAGGGTGGCATCTGCACCTTTGCCTATAGCACAGACGGCAAAAAATATACGGTAGCAGGCAAATTTACAGCCCGTGCCGGAAAATGGATAGGCGCAAAAATAGGATTTTACAGCATAACCCCCGACAACATCGCCGACCGCGGATGGATTGATGTAATAAGTTCGGACACAGTAATACAGTAATCACACCATGCAATTCTTCAAGATACTTACCGGAACACTGACACTGCTCTGCAGCCTGCCGCTTGCCGCCGTGCCAGTCAATGTAGACAGCGACCTGAATTACTGCGAGTCACAGGTACACAAGGCACTGACACAACTCGGCAACAACAAAGACTATACAATGATGCCTCGCAACATAGGGCCGCAGGACAGCGTGTGGCACTGCCGCAAGGCCACTCCCGACGAGTGGTGTGCAGGCTTCTGGCCCGGCGTGCTGTGGTATGAATACGAGTCGTCGCGCGACAATGCAATCAAACAAGAGGCCGAACGCTACACCGCCTCGCTCGAATTCCTGTCGCAAAGACCGGCCTTCGACCACGACCTCGGCTTCCTGATGTTTTGCAGCTACGGCAACGCCTACCGCCTGACCGGCAACGAGCACTACAAAGATGTAATCCTCGCCACAGCCGACACGCTTGCAACCCTCTACAATCCCAAAGTAGGCACCATACTGTCGTGGCCGCGCAATGTGGAGATGCTCGGCGGACACAACACCATCATGGACAACATGATAAACCTCGAGATGCTCTTCTGGGCCTCGAAGAACGGCGGCGACCGACGGCTCTACGACATAGCCGTCAAGCATGCCGAGACGACCATGAAGCACCACTTCCGCCCCGACGGCACGTGCTACCACGTGGCCGTCTACGACCCCGAGACAGGTAAATTTATAAAAGGCATCACCCACCAGGGCTATTCCGACAGTTCGACATGGTCGCGCGGTCAGGCTTGGGCAATTTATGGATATACTACGGTATTTCGCGAGACACATAACAAAAAATTTCTTAACTTTGCAAAAAAAGTTACCGAAGCCTATCTTAGCCGCCTGCCCGACGACTATATCCCTTACTGGGACTTCGACGACCCGTCAATCCCCGACACCAGCCGCGATGCCTCGGCAGCGGCAGTGGTAGCCTCGGCCCTGCTCGAGCTACAGCAATATGTCGATGCCAAGACAGCGCAACGATACCGCGACGCGGCCACCAGGATGCTTGCCTCGCTGGCAAGCGACAAATATCGTTCGGGCGACAAGAGGCCGTCGTTCCTCGACCACTCCACAGGGCACAGGCCGGCGGGCAGCGAGATAGACTACTCGATAATCTATGCCGATTATTATTACATAGAAGCCCTGCTTCGCCTCAAGAAATACTATGAACATAAAAACGTCCTCGCAACCCTCTAAACTCATTTCTGCTATAGCCATAGCAGCCTTCATGTCGTCGTGCGGCACGCCCGGCGGCATGAATGTCAAAGTAAACAACCCGTCGGAAGACGCCCGCAGCGGCGAAATCGTAGAAATACCCGTTGCCGACATCGCCGAGCGCCTCGGCAACGGATACTACGCAGTCCTGGTCAACGATGAAGAAATACCGTCGCAAATCACCTACGACTCGCTGCTGATATTCCAGGCCGACCTCGCGCCCAAAGCGACAGCCGAATATACCATCGTAGTGCGCGACACCATGCCATCCTACGACTCGAAGGCCGAAGGCCGCGTCTACCCCGAACGCGCCGACGACCTCGCGTGGGAAAACGACATCGTCGGTTTCCGCGCCTACGGCCCCACCACCCAACGAAAGGGCGAGAGGGCATACGGCTACGACATCTTCTTCAAATATCCCGACAAGGGCCTCGTACTCGAAAAACTCTACGGGCCCGAAACAAGCCCCAAGACCTGGCAGACTGTAGACTCGCTGCGTGCTATCTCGAAAGAACAGGCCGAAGAATATATAAACTCCATATCATACCATATCGACCACGGGCTGGGCATGGACTGCTATGCCGTGGGGCCGACACTCGGCGACGGCGTTGCAGCGCGACTGCTCAACGACTCAATCGCCTTTGCATGGTGCTACGAAAGTGCCGAGGTGCTCGACAACGGCCCCCTGCGCTTTACAGCGCGCCTGAATTTCGCCCCGAAGGACAGTGTAAGCGAGAGCCGCATCATCACCCTTGATGCCGGCAAGCATCTCAACGCCTGCACCGTGAGCTTCGACGGCCTGCGCGACAGCACCGAGATAGTTGCCGGCGTGCCGCGACGCGACGACAGCGAGGCAATCTTGGCCGACAACTATATCGCCTACGCCGACCCTACCCAGGGCCCCGACAACGGCAAGGCAATGCTCGGCGTAATAGTGCCCGACCGCGCTACGACAGCCGAGGAGCGCGAGGGCCACATCGTGCTCCGCACCGCAGTCGCCCCCGGCGAGAACTTCCGCTACTACTTCGGCTTCGCCTGGGACCGCGCCGACATAGACAACATGCAGGCATGGAACGACTATCTCAAGAATTTCAAGAAATCACCACTGATAATCAGCTACTAACCACATGTACAAGAACGACCAGCGCATAGTCATCACCCTCGATGCGGGCGGCACGAACTTTGTGTTCAGCGCGATGAGGGGCTATGAATATATAATCGACCCAATCACATATCCGTCAAACTCACACGACCTCGACCTGTGCCTCGCCACAATGGTCAAAGGTTTCGAGGAAGTAATCGCCAAGTTAGACCAAAAGCCCGTCGCCATCAGCTTCGCCTTCCCCGGGCCGGCCGACTACCGCGCCGGCATCATCGGCGGCTATCTGCCAAACTTCCCGTCGTTCCGCGACGGCGTGGCGCTGGGCCCGTTCCTCAAGGCCAAGTTCGACCTGCCGGTATTTATCAATAACGACGGCGACCTCTTCGCCCTCGGCGAGGCCACCGGGGGCGCCCTCAAGGAAATCAACGACCGCATAAAAGACCTCGGCGGCAACCGTCGCTACACCAACCTGCTGGGCTATACCTTCGGCACGGGCCTCGGCATCGGCTCGGTAATCAACGGCGAACTCAACCTCGGCAACAACGCATGTATCGAGACATTCTGCCTCCGCCACAAACTCGAGCCCGGCATCATAGCCGAAGAAGGAGCCTCGATACGCGGCGTAAAGCGCAACTACGCCACCCTCACCGGCGACGATACCGACCGTACGCCCTACGACATCTACAAAATCGCCGAGGGTGAGGCCGAGGGCGACCAAGAGGCAGCACGGCGCGCATTCGAACTATGCGGCGAAGTTGCCGGCGACGCCTTCGCATCGGCAGTGACCCTGACCGACTCGCTCATCGTAATAGGCGGAGGCCTGACAGGTGCAGCGAAATATATCAAGCCAGCATTGCTAAAAGAATTGCGGTCGGCCATCAGCACCAAGGGCGGCGAGGCCGTTCAGCGTGTGCAAATGCGGGTATTCGACCTCGACGACGAACTCGAATTTGCCAAATTCGTTGTTGGTGACGCCCGTCCCCTCAAAGTGTACGGCACCAACGATACGGTGATGTACGACCCAATGAAACGAACCGGCATAATATTATCGAAGCTCGGCGCATCGAAGGCCATCGCAATCGGTGCCTACGTCTTCGCACTCAAAAACCTCGACGCAGAGTAAGGAGCGAAAAGGTTAAAGATTAAAGGTTAAGGGTTAAGGTATTAGACTTGGCCCTTAATTTTTTATTCCATAATGTCAATGTGCACTTGATTTGTTTGCAAAGTTATTGCTTGTATAGCGCTAAATATTCCCCTTTTTGCAAGAATGTTGAAAAAAAGGGCACAAGCTGAAATGCCGGCGCATCAATATTATAATGCCTTTCAGATTTATATATCGATTGGGAAGTGTCTTCGACACTAATAGCCAGAGGAGAGTTCCACACCCCGGCCAACTTCGTAAGGCCGGGGTTACGGCAAAGTAATGCTCTTCGAGCATTTTTTCTAATGCACCATAATTTCGGCTTGGGCCGAAATTACAACTTTCGGAAGTCATAAAAATCAGAGAGGCTGCAAGCAGTGTTATCAGACACTTGCGGCCTCTCCGAGTATGGTAAAAGTACACCCGTAGGGAATCGAACCCTAATCTAAGGAACCGGAATCCTTTATTCTATCCATTGAAATACGGGTGCTTTTTGTATTTGCAGGTGCAAAAGTAATATTTTTTTTGTAGATTTGCAAAAGAATTTAAGATATATGAATGTCAAGATAGACCCCACATGGCGCCAGGCTCTTGAAGCAGAATGGGATAAGCCATATTTCAAGCAGTTAACCGAATTTGTAAGGCGCCGATATAGCGAGACGCAGGTCTACCCTGCCCCGTCGCGCATTTTTGCAGCCTTCGACGCAACGCCGTTCGACAAGGTGAAAGTCGTAATCCTCGGCCAAGACCCATATCACGGCCCGGGTCAGGCCCACGGCCTTTGTTTCTCGGTGCCCGACGGCATAGCCCTGCCGCCGTCGCTGGTCAACATATACAAAGAAATGGCCAGCGACCTTGCCGTGCCCTACCCCCAGGGGCGGAGCGGCGACTTATCGTACCTCGCCACCCAGGGCGTGCTGCTGCTCAATGCCACGCTGACCGTAGAGGCTCATCAGGCCGGGTCGCACCAAAATAAAGGTTGGGAAGAACTTACCGATGCCGCCATACGGGCACTAAACGATAAGCGCGAACATATCGTCTTTCTGCTTTGGGGTTCGTATGCGATACGCAAGGGAGCGTTTATCGACCGCACCAAACACTTAGTGCTCGAATCGCCGCATCCGTCGCCACTGTCGGCCCACCGTGGCTTCTTCGGCAACCACCATTTCAGCCGCGCCAACGAATATCTTGTCAACAACGGCATAGCCCCGATACAATGGTTATGAGGCTGCTGATGCTGATATTGGCGTGCCTGCCATTGATTGCTTCGGGCCAAAGGCGCCCCGACACGATGACAGGGGTATTCGACGAGCGCATAAAATCGCTGCAGGTGCGCCTCGACGGCGACGACTTTGCACCGGCAATAGCCATACTCGACAGCAACGACCGCATACGCATAGACTTCGACCACCTTGCCGAAGACCGCGAGTACTTCCGCTACTCGCTGACTCACTGCAACGCATCGTGGGTGCCGTCGGGGCTGGTAGACAGCGAGTTTCTCGACGGTTTCAACGAGGGCACGATTGACAACTATGACTTCTCGCGAGGCACTACTGTGCATTACGTGCATTATACTCTGACCATCCCCAACGAACAGGTAAATCCGCGACTATCGGGGAACTATCTGCTAAAAATATATCGCGAGGACGACCCCGACACGCCATTGCTGCAATGCCGGTTTATGATGAGCGAGCAAACCGCCCCTGTACGTGTGGGCGCATCATCGCAAACCGACATCGACTACAACAAGTCGCACCAGCAGTTGTCGGTCACCATCGACACCGAGCAGGGCCACATCGACGACCCCTTCAACGACCTGATAGTGATACTGAACCAAAACGGGCGCCTCGACAACGAGACAGCCCTGCGCCAACCACTCAAGATGCAGGGCACGAGCGTGGTCTACGAACACCAGCAGCCGCTGATTTTCGAGGCCGGCAACGAATACCGCCGCTTCGAAATCGTGAGCGACACCTATCCCGGCATGGGTGTTGCCGAGATTGAATATTTCGACCCCTATTACCACTACCGGCTCAACACCGACCAACGGCGCGACGACGAGCCGTATTCATACGACCAGACACAGCACGGCCGCTACTTCATACGGGAATACAACTCGGCCAACAGCGACACCGAGGCCGACTACGGGGTGGTACATTTCACGCTCGACTACCCCGACTCACCCGGGGCGATGATTTTTCTCGACGGCGATTTTACCCAGCGGCGGTTCGACGACAACGCCCGTATGCAATATAACCCTGCCACGGGGCTCTACGAACGAGCCATGCTCTTGAAGCAGGGAGCCTATAATTACCAGTACCTCATAGTGCCGCCGGGGGCGAAGCGTGGCTTTACCGACCGTGTAGAGGGTGATAAATACCAGACGATTAACGAATATACGGTGCGCGTGTATCATCGCCGCAAAGGCGAACGATATGACCGCCTGATAGGTTTCGGCGGTTGTAGGACAGCAATATAATAAAAGAGACTATGCTTGAAATACAGGATACATTAGTTAGTTTTGACCTGGCCGAAAGATATTTTTGTTGCGACTTAGAGGCGTGCAAGGGTCAGTGCTGCCTCGACGGAGATGCCGGCGCCCCGCTCGACAAGGGCGAGGCCGACGAAATACGCCGCATACTCCCCGAAATCTGGGACGACCTTCTGCCTGCGGCCAAACGCGAGATTGAAGAAAACGGCGTGAGCTATATCGACATCGAGGGCGACGAAGTAACCGCCTTGGTCGAAGGCGGCCTATGCGCTTTTGCCACTGTAGCACCCGACGGGTCGTGGCGTTGCGCCATAGAAAACGCATACCGCCAGGGGCGCATCGACTTCATGAAACCCGTATCTTGCCATCTCTATCCTGTAAGGCTAAAGAAATACGACGGGTTTACGGCTGTCAATCTGCACCGCTGGCGTATATGTAAGGCCGCAGAAGTACTCGGCAGGAGCAAAGGCATCAGGGCATATCAGTTTCTCGAAGGGCCGCTCCGCCGCCGGTTTGGCGACGAGTGGTACGACGAATTGAAACTGACATGCGAAGAATACAACAAGGCATACCCCGAGGGCATGCCCCGGTGAGTTATTCGGCCGCGTAGCCGACGGGGTTGTTGATTACAGGCAACTGACGTGCATTAAGGCCGAGCAATTTCGAGATGGCTTCAGAGTCCATCGTTGCGCGAGGCACGGTGGCGAGCCCGAGCGACGTGCATGCAAGGTTGATGTTCTCGCAAGCAATGCCGGCGTCGACAAGGGCCATAGCCTTTGTGCGTTCACCGTCGGGTAGTTCGGCCATATCAGCAACCAACAAGATAGTGTAAGGCGCGTTCATGACAAAATCTTGCGCAAACTCGGGAGTGCCGGCAAGCAGTGCGCGGTGGTCGCCCTCTTTTACCAATGCCAAAGAATGAGTATCAGGCAGATATTTATATACCCCGCCGAGGCCGAAGACATAAGCATGTATTTCCTGCCAGTTCAGCGCAGTAGGGTTGCAACGGTTTGCGGGCACACCAAAACGAGAAGGTTTGGCATCGGGGCGGTTCACACCGACAGCCATCCATAGCAGCTGTCCCAAGGTAGCGTCGTCGACGGCTTTTGCGGGGTCAAACTCGCGCACGCTGTGGCGCTGAGCCACAACACTATTCATCGGCATGCCGCCCGTAGTGTCGGGAGCCGGAAGTTTTTTGTTTTCTGCTGTCATATTTAAGGAAATTGTCATTGCAAAGATAATAACAGCCAGTCGGGCAAAGATGTTTTTATGTGTCATGTTTATTGGTATTTACTTGTTGAGCGCACAGGAAGCAATCGGGCTGGTGCGAATTTATAACCCCTATTGACTGCAAAAAGGCATAAACCGTTGTGGAGCCCATAAACTTCATGCCGCGACGCCGTAAGTCAGCCGACAGGGCATCAGAAAGTGGCGAAGTGGTCGAGACATGGTCATAGACAACGTCGGGCGGACACATGCCGCGCAGATAGGCGTCAAACGAACCATACTCAGCCTGTATTTCCTTGAATACGCGGGCGTTGGCTATCGCTGCCGCAATCTTGGCCTTATTACGTATTATGCCGGGGTTGGCAAGCAGGCTCGCGACCTTTTCATCGTCGTATGCGAGGATTTTATCTAAGTCGAAACCGTCGAATGCCTCGCGGAAAGCCTCGCGCTTATTCAAGATACATTCCCACGACAATCCGGCCTGAAAGCTCTCGAGGAGCAGCAGTTCGAGCAACTTGCGGTCATCGTGCACAGGACGTCCCCACTCGTTGTCATGATAGCTGATATAGAGCGGATTTTTAGGATTCGCCCAAAAGCAACGTTTTACACTCATTTTTTGAGGGCATTGCCGTCGGAGAAAGCATTACCGACCCTCGCCCCGAGAGCGATATAGCCATTGTGCACGGGGTCGAAAGTGATAAGGTGCATCGCCTCAACATCGGGTTTGCCATCGGGCGCGAGACAACTCTCGTCGCAAACGATATTTACGATTTTGGCTACGATATAGCAGCCTGTTTCAGACTCATATAGCTTCTCCTTGATGCGACATTCGAGGGTCATGGGGAAAGCGGTAAACACCGGGGCCTTGACAGCGGCAGCGTCGACATGCTGCCAGCCGGTGCGGGCCATCTTGTCGGGGTGCGTTTTTGCACTCACAAGACCTACGTAATCGGCGGCCGCGAGAGTGTCAGCCGTGGCAAAAGCAACGGTGAAGTCACCGCAGCGGTTAAGGTTGTCGGTGGTGGCATGAGCACCCATCGAAATCATAATCTCTTCATAATCCCACTGTCCGCCCCATGCGGCATTCATGGCGTTGGGAGTACCGTCAGCATTATAAGTGCCGATAATCAGCACCGGCTGAGGTAGCATCCACGCCTTTGGTTTGAAATCTTTCATATGAAATTTATGTGTTTTCATAGTTAACTTAAGTTTCGCAAGTCTAAGACTTGCGCACTGTTAATAGTTTATCGTTTAGCGGTTAGCCTTAGTTCGCTAATTGTCTTCACTAATAATATTGATATTTGCATTTATCAAACCATAACCTATAAACAAAAGGCTACTAACAGTGAGCAAGTTACATACTTGCGAAACTTGAATAGTTAACAAATATGTCTATGCAAAATTAAGTAAACCAGTTCATTTTCGCAAACACAAATCGAACATTTCACGTCTGCGATGCCACTCAAGAAAATATAGATTTTGAACCAAATTGAACCGATAAATATTTTTTCGGACGCATAATATTATATAATTTTGGCTCAAATTTCAATTTGAACCAAAATCAACTATAGTATTACAACGATTTAGATAATATACCGACGTTGTGGCCACCCCCTCATAACCAATGAGAATTGGCATGTGCACCAGGCAAACAGCCCCTACGCATGCCAATTTATTTTATATAACGTGATGATAGTCTGCTGTCTTACATTCAGAGCAAGCGATGCTTCTTGGTGCATTTGCGGCCTGTGAGGTGACCGCCGACAAATGCGGCAATAGAGAGCAGGGCAAGACCTGCAATAAGGATGTGGTGTATGCGCTCGCGACGTTCGCGGCGTTCGAGTTCGTGCTCTACGTTCCGGAGCATTTCTACTTCTCGTTCTCCAGATGTCTTGATAAGTGCCATATACTTGAATTTTTTAAGATTTCGTACACCCTTACAACGTCAGAAATAGCACAATAGTTCTTGATAAGTTGCCCATGCCATTATTTTTCACTAATTTTGTAGTCTAATTTTGCAATAAATACGACATGGGATTTTTTGATTTCTTCAGCAAGGATAAAAAGCAGAACCTCGACCGGGGCCTGCAGAAGACAAAAGAAGGTGTATTCGGCAAACTGCGTCGCGCATTTACCGGCCGCCGCACCATCGACGACGATTTTCTTGACGAGCTCGAGGAAATTTTTATAACCAGCGACGTCGGGGCCGAGACGACCCTCAAAATCATAGACCGCATACAGGCACGAGTGGCCCGCGACAAATATGTCGACATGGACGAACTCAACGACCTGCTTTGCGAAGAAATCAGCGATATGCTTGCCGAGAACGACAACGGCACAAGCACGGGCGAATTTATGCCGCCTGCCGGCAAAAAGCCTTATGTAATCATGGTTGTCGGCGTCAACGGCGTGGGCAAGACCACCACCATCGGCAAACTCGCGCATCAGTACAAACAGGCCGGAAACAAAGTGATGCTCGGAGCCGCCGACACCTTCCGCGCCGCAGCAATCGAACAACTCGACGAGTGGGCCAGGCGTGCCGACGTGCCCGTTGTGAAACAAAACCTTGGCAGCGACGCCGCCGCTGTGGCCTACGACACACTTTCGTCGGCCGTGGCAAACGATGTAGACGTGGTAATCATCGACACTGCCGGCCGTCTGCACAACAAAAAGGGCCTGATGGACGAACTGACAAAAATCAAGCGTGTGATGGACAAAGTCGTGCCTGGGGCACCGCACGAAGTGCTGCTCGTACTCGACGGCTCGACAGGCCAGAACGCCTTCGAGCAGGCACGCCAGTTCTCTGCCGCCACGCAGGTCACACACCTCGCAGTTACGAAACTCGATGGCACAGCCCGTGGCGGCGTGGTAATCGGCATCAGCGACCAGTTCAAGATACCCGTGAAATATATCGGTATAGGCGAAGGCATCAACGACCTGCAGCTTTTTGACAAACGTGCATTCGTAAACTCACTCTTCGGCAAGCAGTAAGCAGTAAATGAAGAAAGAACACGTCAACATATTCAGCCTCGGATGTTCTAAAAACCTTGTCGACAGCGAACGTCTGGCGCGTCGCTTTGCCGATGCCGGCATCGATGTCGCCTTCGACGAGGAAATACCACCACACGGCTCGTCGGTCGTGGTGAACACTTGCGGCTTTATCGGCGACGCCAAAGAAGAATCAATCTACGAGCTTCTGCGCTTTCTCGACCTCAAGAAGCAGGGCCGTGTAAAAGCCGTGTATGTAATGGGGTGCCTAAGCGAACGCTACCGCGCCGACGTAGCCGAGCAGATGCCCGAGCTCGACGGCATATACGGAAAATTTGACTGGGGAGGCATAGTCGAAGCATTGACAGGGCCAAAAGACGATGCGGCACAAAAACCGTGGGAGCGCATACTGTCGACAGGCCCGCACTATACATATATCAAAATATCGGAGGGCTGCAACCGTTTCTGCGCATTCTGCGCCATACCGCTTATCACCGGGCGTCACCATTCGCGCAAGCCCGACGAGATACTTGCCGAGGTAGCCGATTTGGCCTCAAAGGGCACACGTGAGTTCAATATAATCGCCCAGGACCTGTCGTCGTATGGCCGCGACCTCGACGGAGCACCCGACAACGCCCTGGCCGAACTCATAGACCACATGGCCGACATAGAGGGTGTAGAAATGATTCGCCTCCACTACGCCTACCCGTCGGATTTCCCCTACGGCATATTGCCCGTCATGGCCCGGCGCAAGGAAGTATGCAAGTACCTCGACATAGCCCTGCAGCATATCGACGACACCGTACTCGACAACATGAGACGACACATCACCGCCGAGGAGACACGGCGGCTGCTCGAACGCATACGCCGCGAGATGCCGGGCATACACATACGCACAACGATGATGGTCGGCTTCCCGGGCGAAGACGATGCCGCATTCGAGCGCCTCGTCGACTTCGTAAAAGAGCAACGATTCGAACGTCTCGGCGCGTTTGCCTATTGCGAGGAAGACGATACATACGCAGCCAGAAACTACGACGACAGCATACCCGACGAGGTGAAACAAGCACGTCTCGAACGACTGATGTCCGTACAGGAAGAAATTGCCACCGAGGTAGCCGCATCCGAAGTAGGCAAGACATTGCGCGTTATTATCGACGAATACGACGACAATATGGGGCGTTGGATTGGGCGCACGGAATTCGACTCTCCCGAGGTCGACTGCAACGTGTTTGTAGAATCAGACAGAGAGTTGGCACCGGGCGACATACGCAATGTCACGATAACCGACAGCGAAGGTTTTGACCTCTATGGAACAGTTCGACTGTAATCTGCCATTCATCCTCTACCGCCTTCCCGGCGAGACCACCTCGCACCTTGCAACCGATATCACAGTCGGAGACAACTGTCTCTCGGCCGAGGGGATAAATGTCACCACATGGCTCGGACAGGCTATTGCTCGTATGGACGTAGACACACAGTCGACAAGCAAGCAACAATATAGCGAAATCGTGCGCGAGGCTTCGGCAATGGCTGGGAAGCGCAGTGGCAAGACAGTGATTGTAAGGGAAATATGCGGCGAATTTCAAATTTTCGACCCACTCGGAATGGCCGAGGAATATTTTGCCAATTTCCCGACCATGTTCTGCTTCCTTTTCTATCATCCGTCTACCGGGTATTGGATGGGTGCCAGCCCCGAGCTGCTTGTGACTATCGACGGCAAAGAAGGCATGACGCGCGCGCTGGCAGGCACACGCCCGGCAACCACGACAGGCGACTGGGACGATAAAAACAAGGCAGAGCACCAGATGGTTATCGACGACATAGCGCAGAATATTGCCACTCTGGGCACTGACTGGGCATGCCGCCCACTCGAACGGCAGACATTGCCATACAAAAATATCGAGCATCTATGCACACCAATCGCCCTGCGGTATAGCGGCGAGGGCGACATGCCCATACACCGTGTTATATCGGTACTCCACCCCACCGCCGCCGTCGGAGGCTATCCGCGCGAGATGGCGATTGCAGATATCGGGCGGCTCGAAAAACATAGCCGCAAATTCTACGCCGGGGTCATATCGACCGACACAACGGCCTATGTGGTCCTGCGCTGCGTGCACTTCGACAAGCGGCATTGGTGCGTGTATACGGGCAGCGGCATCACCGGCTTGTCACAGGCCGACGACGAATGGGCCGAAACACAGGCAAAGGCTGCACCCCTGCTCTCCCTCCTCAATAAATATTAATACTAATGTCAGAAAGAAACGACTCCTCTCCACGTCATCTTATAACGATTGCCGGACTTACATTCGGCATGCTGATGCTCTTGTCAGTCATACCATGGAGCAGGCTGACAAACAATACACTGAAAGACTTCAACCTCTTCAGCGACCTCTTCCCAAGCGAGGGCACCGCAGCAATCAATACCACTTCGTCGATTGTAGACCCGGAACTGGAAGCCCTCATGACGCAGGCCGACGGCGGGGGCGGCACTGCCTCGGACGTCACTCCGGCCACAGCCGTTGCAGACTCCACCGAAACCGACACATGCACGTTGCAGGATATTGAAACTATCGAGGCTCCTGTAATCGACGGTTCGGTAGCTATCGAGAATTATAGCGGGGCAACACCGCTACAGCATTTCCGCCAAGCACTCCGACAAGCCGGCAACCGCACTGTCCGCGTGGCCGTAATCGGCGACTCGTATATCGAGGGCGACATATTCTGCTCTAACCTGCGCGACATATTGCAGCAACGCTACGGCGGCAGCGGAGTAGGCTTCATGGCGGCGCACTGCGAGTTCCCGGGCTTCAGACAAACCGTGGTACAAAAAAGCCAGGGATGGACGATGCACGACATACGCACAATGTCGCGCCGCGACACACTACGCACCCTGTCGAGCGACTACGGCATAGCCACGGGCAAAGCTTCGTCGACATACGAGGGACGGAGCAAATTCCCGACAACCAAGAGCTGGGAAAGGACACGGTTCGTATTCCTCGCGCCCGACTCGGGCAGCGTTACTATCAAAGGAAGCGACGGCCAGCTCCAGACTATGGCCGTCACGGCCTCGGCCGACCCACAGGCCATTACGCTCAATGGTAGTACAAGTAAAGCCGAGATTAACACCGACGTACCCGGCCTGGTAGCCCTCGGCACATATCTCGACAGCAGCACGGGCATACAGGTCGACTGCATGTCAATCCGTGGGAACTCGGGCCTGGGCACCGTGCGCATCAACCGCGACCTATGCCGCAAGATGGCACAGTGGGCCGACTACGACCTGATAATCGTAGAGTTTGGCATGAACGTGCTCAGTAGCGAACAAACCGACTACAGCCCCTATACCACAAATATGGTCAAGGGCATCAGGCACCTGCAGTCGTGCTACCCCGATGCCGACATATTGATAATGGGTGTCGGCGACCGTGGCATAAAAATCGGTAGCGAGGTAAAATCGATGCCCACAGTCACCGCCATGGTCAAGGCACAGCGCGAAACAGCCATGCGCACAGCCACGCACTTCTGGGACACCAGGGCGGCAATGGGCGGCGAACTGGCCGTGGTCGACTGGCGCAAACGCAAGCTGCTAAACGCCGACTACATACACCTCAATCATGCCGGCGGCGCAGAACTCGCCCAGCTATTCGACAAAGCACTAAAACACTCGCTCGATGAATAAAGTATTACCAGCCATAGCTTTATTTGTCGCACTGACATCTGCAGCACAAGAAGCCGAACTGACCGACGACCAGGCCGACCTCAGGCTCAATCCCGAAATCGAAGAGGTAGCGGCAAGCGACGACATCGATTATTCGGCCTACCCGTTTATACGCCTGCACCACAACAAGATAGCCCTCAACGGTGACGACTGGTCACAATTAGCCGACAAATTTGCGGCCGCAAGCCGTGGCGAAGGCAAATTTACAGTGGTCTACCTTGGCGACTCGCATATACAGGCCGACTTCGGCGGCAGCGTGCTTCGCGACCGACTTACACAGGCATCGCGCAGCGCCGGCCGCGGGCTGATTATACCTTACAAACTTGCCGGTACCAACCAACCCAACGATTACAGCATCGGCATGACGAGTGCCTATACATCGTCGAAACTCATGCGCACGCCGTGGGCCACCGAAATGCCGTTTACAGGCATCGGTCTCCAACCGCAGACCCACGATTTTTCTCTCAGCATCAAATCGCCCACCCCGACAAGAAAACTTCGGTTTCACTCGCGTGGCTCGAATGCCGTCGCCAAGACGGTGAGAGCCGACGGCAAGCCGGTAGATTTTTCGTGCAGCGTCGACGGGAATGGCCTTACAGTGATTGACGTAGACACTCCTGCATCGAACTTCGACATAGGCTTTTCAAGTGATAAAACCACTGTATTTGGCGGCATAGAGCTTATAAGCGACAGCACCGGCACGGTTGTCCACTCGATTGGCAACAACGGTGCCACCTTTTCTGCCTACGCCACCACCGATAAATTCGGCAGCGGGCTTGCTACCCTCAGTCCCGACCTGGTAATCATCGCCCTGGGCACAAACGAGGCTTTCGGACGCACATCGGCAGAGACCATCCAAAACGATGTCGACGTACTCCTGTCGGCCATACGCAGCCACAGCCCCGAGGCAAAGATACTGCTGGTCGGGCCTACCGAGTGCTATAAAAAAGTGTACCGGCGCCGTCGCAAAGGACGGCGCCGCACGGCATACTCGGTCGTAAACACCAAGACTGCCGACATGGCGCGTGCCATTAGGGAATATGCCGAAGGCGAGGGGGTTGCCTACTACAACCTCTATGCCGTTGCCGGGAGCGCGGCAAAAATGAAGTCGGCCCGGGTGCTGTCGCGCGACGGGGTACATTTTACCGCCACTGGCTATCGGCTGTGGGGCAACCTGCTGAGCGACGCACTTCTTAAACAATTGCAAAAATGAATACGAGTTTCTGGATAGCACGACGATTACGGCTTCGCGGTGTCGGCGGCAGCACCACAGGGGTGGTCATAGCCGTTGCCGGTGTCGCCCTGGCCTTGATAATCATGGAGTTTACACTCGCCATAGTCGTCGGGTTCAAAGACGGCATACGCAGCCGCCTGATGGGTTTCGACGCGCAGCTCACAGTCTGCCCTGCCGACGGGAAGACCCTCGAAGCCTCGCCCGTGCTAATCGACGCCGTGCATAAGCGACTTCCCGACGCAGACATAAGGCTGTCGCTGCGCCAACCGGCCCTGCTGAAAACCGACAACGACTTCGAGGGCCTCGTCTTCCTTGCCCAGTCGCCCGATGCCGACTTCAGTTTTGAAAAGAGTAACATAGTAGCCGGCGAATGGCCCGACTATGCCAGCGACAGTTGCGACAACAAAATAGTGATTTCTGTACCGACGGCGCAAGCTCTCGGCCTCGGTGTCGGCGACCGCGTGTACAGCACGTTCTTTATCGACGGCAACGTGAAGATGCGCCGCCACACCATTGCCGCACTTTTTCAGTCAAATTTCGGCGAATACGACAAGACGGTAGCCTACGCCTCGCTGCGCGGCATACAGAGGGTTACCGGGCTCGACAGCCTCGGCGGAAACCGCCTCGACATACGCGGCATACAGCTCGACGAGATTGCGACCAAGGCCGAACGCCTGCAAGCCGGGCTTATCAGCGATGCCGCCGCCGGGCGCCTTGACCAGTATTACCCCGTCGACAGCGTGCTACGCACCGGCGCCCTCTACTTCAACTGGCTCTCGCTGCTCGACACCAATGTGACTGTCATCTTCATACTCATGCTCAGCGTTGCCGGCCTCACCCTCATCTCGAGCCTTTTCATACTCATCCTCGAGCGAGTGACAATGATAGGTGTTTTACGGGCCATGGGGGCGACAAAACCGTTTATACGTCGTATATTTATCGACATGGCCATGCGCCTGGCCGGTCTGGGCATGATTATAGGCAACGTAGTGGGCATCGGACTGCTATTGCTCCAAAAATATACTCATGCCGTCCCCCTCGACCCCGACATGTATTACCTCAACTCGGTGCCGGTCGAGATAAACGTCTGGGCCTTCGTGGCCCTAAACATCGGTGTTGCCGTTGTTACATGGGTGATATTGGTGTTGCCAGCGCGCCTGGCCTCGTCAATCGACCCGGCCAAGACTGTAAAATATGAATGACAGCGCACTTTTTGGCATGATAATTGTTAAAGAAATATATACATACAAAATCTTCAGAATAATTCATTACCTTTGCATAAATTAAGATAAAATTGTTAATGACCACTACGACAAACCTCAAGGAACTCATCATAGAAGGCATCCACAACCGTAAAGGACACGGCATCAGCGTAGTAGACCTAAGTTCAATAGATACAGCGGCCACTGGCACGTTTATCATAGCCGAGGGCAACTCGACCACACACACGGCTTCGATAGCCGAAAGCGTTGCCGAACATGTACTCGACACAAGCGGCGTAAAGCCCTACGGTATCGACGGCGAAGAAGGCAGCGACTGGGTAATCATGGACTATGGCGACATCTGGGTACATATCTTCCTACCGGAGACGCGCACGCGCTACAACCTCGAAGAACTTTGGAGCGACGCAGAGATAACCCAGGTGGCAGACTTAGACTGACCCCTAATTCAAACTCAATAAGCACATCACATAATGGCATTCACACCGTCAAATAACGGCCAGTCAAACCAGCCGAAAAAAAATCCCTTCCGCTTCAGCCTGTGGTGGATGTACGCCATCGTACTCCTCTTCCTCGGCGGTATATTTTACTTCGACAACAATTCGGTCACAAAACAGGTCAATTACTCGACCTTCGAGCGATATGTCGAGGTAGACCACGGCATCACAAAAATCGTGGTTTTCTCCGACAAAAAAATGGTCGAAGGCTACCTGACCGACTCCCTGGCACAGATGATATTTAAAGGCAGCAACTACAAGGCCGGACAAAACATACCGGCCAAAGTCGAAGCCAACATACCCTCGGCCGACAAGCTGAGCGAAAAAATCGAGCAGTGGCGCCAGTCGGGCGCATTTACGGGCGAGGTAGAGTTTGAGCAGGCAAGCCAGTTCGGCAACATACTTTGGTCAATCCTGCCCTTCGTGCTGCTCATCGGCGTGTGGTTCTACCTGATGCGCCGCATGTCGGGTGCCGGTGGCGGCGGTGCAGGCGGCGGTGGCGGCATCTTCTCGGTCGGTAAATCAAAGGCTATGCTCTTTGACAAGAACAATGCCGACAAGGTAACATTTCGCGACGTCGCCGGCCTGAGCGAGGCCAAGACCGAAATCGAAGAAATCGTCGAATTCCTCAAAAACCCCAAGCGCTATACCAACCTGGGCGGCAAAATCCCCAAGGGTGCACTACTGGTCGGTCCTCCCGGAACCGGCAAGACCCTCTTGGCCAAAGCCGTAGCCGGCGAAGCCGACGTGCCCTTCTTCTCTATGTCGGGTTCTGACTTCGTAGAGATGTTTGTCGGCGTAGGTGCCTCGCGAGTGCGCGACCTCTTCCGTCAGGCAAAGGAGAAAGCCCCGTGTATAGTCTTTATCGACGAAATCGACGCCGTTGGCCGCGCCCGTGGACGCAACGCCGGCATGGGAGCCAACGACGAACGCGAGAATACCCTCAACCAGCTCCTTACCGAGATGGACGGCTTCGGCACCAACAGCGGTGTCATAATACTTGCCGCCACCAACCGCGCCGACATCCTCGACAAGGCCCTGATGCGTGCCGGCCGTTTCGACCGTCAGATTTATGTAGACCTGCCCGACCTACCCGACCGCGTAGAAATCTTCAAGGTACACCTGCGCAAAATCAAGACAGCGCCCGACCTCGATATCGAGATGCTTGCACGTCAGACCCCTGGCTTCTCGGGAGCCGACATAGCCAACGTATGTAACGAGGCCGCCCTCATCGCCGCCCGTCACAATAAAGAGAGCGTAAGCAAAGACGACTTCAACGCCGCAGTCGACCGCATCATCGGCGGTCTGGAGAAGCGTTCGAAAATCCTTACCGACGACGAAAAGAAAGCCATCGCCATCCATGAGGCCGGCCACGCAACCGTGTCGTGGCACCTACGCTACGGCAACCCGCTGGTAAAAGTCACCATCGTACCTCGCGGCAAAGCCCTCGGCGCAGCATGGTATCTGCCAGAGGAACGCCAAATCGTGCCCTCGCAGGTATTGCTCGACGATATATGTTCGCTCCTCGGTGGACGCGCAGCCGAAGAACTCTTCACCGGCCACATATCGACCGGCGCGGCCAACGACCTCGAGCGAGTGACCAAGCAGGCATACGCCATGGTAGTATATTACGGTATGAGCGACAAACTGCCCAACCTGTCGTACTACGACTCGACCGGTCAGAGCAACATGTTTACCAACCCCTATAGCGACGACCGCGCCAAAATCATCGACGAAGAGGTGTCGCGCATAATCGCCGAACAATACGAACGCGCAAAGAGCATACTCCAGGCCCATGCCGACGGCCACCACGAACTGGCCCAGACACTTATCACTCGCGAGGTAATATTTACCGACGACGTAGAGCGCATATTCGGCCCGCGTCCCTGGACCTCGCGTACCGACGAACTCTTCGGTCACAAAGACGACAACGAACCGACCCCGCCGCCAATCGACGACGTCGATGCCACCGAGGTCGAAACAAAATGATTTCAAAAATAGCTGCCCGACCCCCACGCGGGCAGCTATTTTTTAACCTTAAACATATCATTATCCGACATGGTATTCGAACCCAAGCTAACCCTTGACATAAAAGGGAAATTTATCATACCGGCCTACCAGCGCGGCTACCGCTGGGGCAAAAGCGAGGTAACACGCCTGCTCGACGACATCTACGAACGCGCCGGCACGAACCAAAACTACTGCCTGCAACCCGTCGTTGTAAAACGCATAGACGACGAGCCGAGCTACGAACTTATCGACGGCCAGCAAAGACTCACGACCATATATCTGATATTAAAGGTATTAGAAAGCCTCAATCTACCACTCGTAACGCCCTATAGACTCAAATACGAAACAAGAACCTCGTCGGAGACCTATCTCGACACATTAGACGCGGCCAAAAAGAACGACTATATCGACTATAGATATATCTACGACGCGGCTACATATATCAAGGAGTGGTTCGGCACCGACCAAAACGAGGCAATCTCACGGGCGTGGGATATTTTCAACCTCCTGAAAAAGCAGGTACAGGTGCTGTGGTACGAGGCTGATGCATCGGAAAACAGCCAGGAACTTTTTGCGCGACTCAACATCGGCAAAATCCCCCTGACCAATGCCGAACTCGTCAAGGCCCTCTTCCTCAACCGAGGCGTAAGCTCCACCGACAAGCCAAGCCCGCTGCAAGAACAAATCGCCGCCCAGTGGGACAACCTCGAGCGCGAACTGCACAACGACTCCCTTTGGTCATTCCTGACAAACGAAAACCCGGAGAAATACGACACACGCCTCGACCTGCTCTTCGACTTCTTCACCCCAGACCGGGCCGACAGGAAAGACAAATATTCAATATTCTTCGAACTCAGCCGCAAGCTGAAAGAAGATTACAATGGCTCTACCGAGCTGTTGTGGCGCAATCTATACGAATATTTCCTAAAACTCCGCGAATGGTATCACGACAACGACCTCTACCACCGCGCCGGATATATCGTGGCCGTCAACAACGACTATCCCCTGTCGCGGCTGGTTACGGAGACTGAGGACCTGGGCTACAAGGATAAAATCGCCGAACTCGACAAACTCATAGATGCCGAAGTAGCACTGAACGACAAGAACAAAGATACCGAATCGGCATTGAAAGAACTATCATATAAAAATGATAGTCATAAAATCGAGAAGATACTCCTGTTGCTCAACGTGCGCACCACAGCCACATCGAGCGACAAGTCGCGCTTCCCATTCGACAAATACAAAAGTAAGAAGCGCAACGAGGGCTGGAGCCTCGAACACATCCACGCACAACACTCCGAGGGCCTCAACAAACGCGAACAGTGGGTTGAGTGGCTCAAAGAAAATGTGAGAAGCCTCGAGACTGTCGAAGCATCCCAAAAGAGAGACGAGCTTATAGCCACTGTAAACGAGCATCTCAAAGACGATGCCAGCGGTGTGGTGGGAAAAGAACTAAAACAGGAGAGTTTCGATACCCTGCGTCGCGAAATCACCGCCCTACTCTCGTCGGACACAATGGACGACGACGAGCTGCACTCTATTTCAAACCTTGCCCTGCTGGGTTTTAAGGACAATATCGTGCTAAGCAACTCGCTCTTCGAAACCAAGCGACAAAAAATCATCGACATGGACAGCACCGGTGTCTACGTGCCAGTGTGCACACGCAATGTATTCTTGAAATACTATACCCCCGCCGGTTCGAACCAGCCGCATTACTGGAGCGAGAAAGACCGCGAGGCATACCTGCGTCAAATATTAAAAGCCGTCTACAACATAGAAAACGCATAGTCCTATGGCACTACAATCATTTCGCCAACTATTTGACAATCAGCACAAGGTAGTAATACCGATGATACAGCGCGACTACGCGCAAGGAAGGAAAAACGAGGTGAAGGTGCGCGAGGGCTTCGTTTCGTCACTGGCCGCCATTATCAACGGCAAAGGTGGCACCCTCGACTTTATCTATGGAGCACTCGAAGGGCAGGACTTCGTGCCCCTCGACGGGCAGCAACGCCTCACAACCCTCTACCTGTTGCACTGGCTGTCGGCAAAACGAGAAAAACGCCCGAGGGGCGACTATGGGTTCCTCGCCGACTTCTCATACCGCACACGCGCCAACTCGCGATACTTCTGCCAGCATCTTGTTGACCACGCCCCGTCAGAGACCGGCAATATTGCCGAGAACATCCGCGACCAAAAATGGTACCGCCTCGAGTGGAACGACGACCCTACCATCGACAGTATGCTGCGCATGCTCACATATCTCGACAGTGTCTTCTATCCCGACAAAGACAACATCACCCCTATCTGGGACAAGCTCGACAGGATAAAATTCTATGGCTTCGACCTCGAAGACCTGGGCCTTACCGACGACATCTATATCAAGATGAACTCGCGCGGCAAGCCCCTTACCGACTTCGAGCATTTCAAGGCCGCTTTTGACAAGGTCACAAAATCGCGTCTTGCCTCGAAAATCGACATAGAATACACCAACCACATGTGGCGTATGGGCAACGAAAGTATCAAAACCGAGACCCTGCGTCAAAAGGACAAGGATAAATTCATACCCGAGGTCGACACATACCTACTCAACTTCATACACACAGTGAGCCGTATGCTCAACCTCGCCACCAAAGGCGCAGAGCCATCGGCCGACCCCATGGACTGGCTCAACGACATCTATTCGCGCCCGTCGAGGGTGACGATGCTCGAACACGCGCTCGACAGCATCATCATGCCCGAGGCCGACGGTATTTGCAAATGCTTCTTTGAAAATGACGACAGCGACCCCGAAAAAATCAATATCGACAACACCGACATTCACCTTGTCGACCTGGCCTGCATAGAGGGGAGTTCAAAATTAGGCTATACCGAACTACTGCTGCTCTACTCGTTGCTGCTCTTTCTCTCGAACCACCGCGTATACGCGCCCGGGAACAAGGCATATATCACCATAGCCCAAATGCGCCGGCGGCTACGAGTGCTTCGCAACCTGCTGAAGAAGTCGAACAACGAACTGCGTACCGAGCGTATGCCCGAAATCTTCCGCGAAGTAGGCGAGCTTATATCGAATGGCACACTCAGCACGAACCGCAAAGCCCTCAACGACAATCAAAAGAACGAGGAAATAGCCAAATTGGATTATATCGGTGCAAACCCTGACCGCGAATCAGCCATTGCAGCAATCGAGAATCATACACTGCTCCTCGGTTCGCTCAGTGCTTTAGGTTGGGAGAGGCCCGAACTATTTGATATTTTCCGCACGGCCTTCAAGCGTTATTCTGCCGAATCGGCCATGCTGTCGCGTGCCATGCTGACCCACGGCGACTTTATGTGCAAGGAAAATAGCTGGCGCAGACGCATCGGCGGCGGAGAGCCGGGCCTGGTGTCACTGTGGCGCGACACATTTTTTGTCACCAACGACAACAAGGGCATCGCCAACGTGCTTCCGCTCTTCCTCACGGCCTACGACACAGCCTCGCGCAATGGCAAAAACCGCGACGAAATACTCAGTGATATGATAGGCTCATACCTGCCGACGCATCACGATTTGAGATACTACGTCGTAAAATATCCCACCATACTCCGACATGCCTGCTATGGCAAGTTCTTCAAAGACGACAGTACCTGGCAGATGGGTTGGATAGCCCTCAAGACTGCCCATAAGCCGGGGCACAACTGGTCTGTCATACATCTGGTCATAATTGACTCATGGAAACCTAAAGCAGGGCAAGCAAGCCTACGGTTGGGCAATTACCGTGATTTCTTGCAGCTTGGCGAGAGTAATCAATACCTCGACTGCACCCAGCCGGGAGTGGTGAACTTCTATCAGCGCGAGAGCGACAATACATATACCCCGGTGAATTCGATTGCGACCACTGCCGCCGATGTCGACATCGTAGACTATATAGTGACCCACATCTTGCCCACACTATAATAACGAGGACATACACAAATATATAAACCGCATCGCAAGTCGCGACGCGGTTTATTTTTCGATGATGGGTACCGCGATAATATCACATTGTCGCGGTACCCGTGATTAACTAAACCTACAAAACAATCGTATATTATAGTCTATATACCAACCTTAAATTTGATTCAATTCGTAAACCCGGCTCGAGAGGTCGCTGTTTGAGAACAGGGGAAGACCTACTGTCATAAGGTACTGGCCGGAATAGGTCTTGACATTGTTGTCGGTCGAGCAATCGGCGCGATTGATTTCGCGTACCTTATATGTGGCCTTGGGATTGAGACCCTGCAACTTAACATTGACAAGTTTCTCGTTGTAACGGGGATGCACGTCGAAAGCGAATACGACTGCGTTGCGGTCTTTCTTGTCGACAAACATTGTAGCCGTGTGATTGCCCTCGTAAGGCGATACGAGCCTGTACTGGTCGCCGTCGAGTATGACCGGTTTGAGACGGTTGTACTCTTTGATTGACTGCTTGCAATATGCCAGTTCGTCGGCAGAGAGGTCGTGGAGGTTGAGGTCGAAGCCAAGTTTGCCCATCATAGCCACATTTGTGCGGAATTTAATCGGAGCCTTCTTGTTCCAAGTCGTCACGTGGGCACACTGCACCTTGGTGGGGAATACCTGTGAGAAACCGTACTGAATAAACAGTCGTTCGATGGGGTCGGTGTTGTCGCTGGGCCACATTTCGGTGAAATATTTGAGGCCTTCGTAGTCTGTGCGGCCGCCGCCACCCGAGCAGAGCATCATGGGCAGGTCGGGATATTTAGCCTTAATCCGGTCGAGCACCTTGTAGAGTCCGCGAACATAATCGACATAGAGCTTTTCTTGATTTTTACCTTCGAAATTAGAGTAAATATTGGTGATGGGGCTATTGCAATCCCATTTGAAATAAGCTATTTCAGGATATTTTGTCATAAGATTGTCGACGACACCGAATACGTAATCCTGAACCTTGGGGTTAGCCAGGTCGAGCACAAGCTGGTTGCGGAAATAGTATTCGTCGCGGTTGGGAAGGGTTATAACCCAGTCTTTGTGCTTCTCATAAAGCTCTGATTTGGGGTTAACCATCTCGGGCTCAATCCAAATGCCAAATTTCACGCCTTGCTTTTTGGCTTCTTCGGTGAGACGGCCTATACCATTTGGCAACTTGTCGGCAGTCTCGTCCCAGTCGCCAAGGCCCTGGGTATCGCTGTTGCGGGGATATTTGTTTGCAAACCAGCCATCGTCGAGAAGGAACATATCTACACCAAGTTCTTTTGCCTCGCCAATTAGTTTTACAAGCTTATCCTCGTCGAAATCAAAGTATGTTGCCTCCCAGTTGTTGAGCAGTGTCATACGGTTACCATCGCCATCTTTAACCTGGTGACGGCGAGCCCAGTCGTGAAGGTTGCGGCTTGCCTCGCCGGTACCACGGTCGCTGAGGGTAAAGATAAACTCGGGAGTGACGAAAGTCTCGCCCTTGGCAAGCGGATATGTCGAGAAGTAAGGGTTGATGCCACTGATTACGCGCAGGTCGCCGAGATTGTCGACCTCGAAAACATAGCGGAAGTTGCCGGTCCAGCCGAGGGTGCCGATGAGGACGTCGCCATCGGTCTCGGTAGCCTCGTCGCCGAGCGACAATTGGAAGAAAGGAGATACAAACATATCGGCACGGGCACCGAGCTTGGTGTCGACGACCTTCTTGCCGTAGTGCAGCTCCTGACTCAGCTTGTTTGCCTCGTTTGCCCACTCGCCGCTATACTGTGTGAGGACATATTTGGGAGCAGTGAGATGGAGCATCGAAGATGCGTATTTCTCGAGTTCGACGGGCTGCTTCTCATTATTAGTGATTTCAGTCCACGATTTAAACACGTTCTCAGGGCCGAAGGCTGCAAGGTGAAGTTTCACCTCGTCGGCATATTCGGGGTCGGCGAGGGTAATAACCGTTTCTTTATATCCGTCACGGTTGAAAACCTCGTGACCCTTATATTTAAGGAGTGTCGACGAGTTTGGAGTAGCCGTGCGGTTTATATGCAATGCCGGCTCGAAATAATCTTCCATACCGTGGGTGAGGTATGCCTCTTTTCCTTTGGGCAAGTTGGCGTATTCGGCGGCATCGGCAAGCCGCTGGCCGAAATATGACTGGTAGAGACGTCCGTCATCACCGACGGTATATACCAGGGCCGTGGCATCGGTCTCTACGGGAATGATTTCCACGGCCGCACAAATATTGGCGGAAATTGCAAGAGCCGCGAAAGTCAAAACGCTTGATTTCATGATTATTAGTTTAATTATAATTTTAAGATACGATTTTGCACCGTGACGGCAGGGGCATTTGAAAGTCCTTACCGACACAGTGCAAAATTAGTCTATGAAGTTAAAAAAAACTATGTCAAACAAACCAAAATATGGCAATTCCGCTTCAAAAAGGCCATTTACACGTTACATGCCCTATTGCTCGTCGCCATCCTTGCCTTTCGAGCGGCACTGTTTCTCGAAATCTTTGGGCGTCATGCCGAATTGTTTGAAGAAAAGTTTACTGAAATACGACGGCGTGGCTATGCCTACCATATAGCAAACATCGCCTATGCGGTAACGGCCGTCCTGGATTAGCTCGGCCGCCTTCTTGAGCTTTATTGTGCGTATGACCTCGATGGGCGACAGGCCGAAGAGCGACTTAATTCTCCTAAGCAAGGCCGAACGGCTCATGTTGAGTTCGTCGCAGAGGCTGTCGACACTGAAATTCTCGTCAGAGATATGCTCCTCGATAAGTGCGCGCACCTTCTCCATAAATTCCCGGTCAGCCTCGCCTACCTGGGCATTCTCGGATGTATAGAACGGATTCTTGGCAAATGCCTCGCGTTCGCGGCGGCGGTTGTCGAGGATAGAGTTGATGAGATTTCTGAGATATTTGATAGAGAAAGGCTTCTCGACATAAGCCTCGGCACCGTATTGCAGACCTTGTATTTTACTCTCGAGGTCGTTCTTGGCAGTTATAAACACCAGCGGTATATGGCTGAGGTTCATATCCGACTTGACGGCATTACACAATTCGAGGCCGTCCATTTCGGGCATCATTATGTCGGTCAGGATAAGGTCGGGCTGGTTGGCCTTTAGCTTTTCGAGGGCTTCGACACCATTACGCGCTGTTGTGACCACAAACGAGTTAGACAACTGCTCGGTCAGGAAATTGAGGATGTTTTCGTTATCCTCGACCAATAATAGGTTGAATACATCCGGACGCGGCTTGGCCTGGTTAGACTCGGCGGCAAGCATATATGCCCCGATTTCAGGGTCGGGAGCAGGCTCGTTGTCGACGGGCTCGATAACCGGCAGTGTGACGGTAAATATATTGTAAGGCTCGTCGGGATTGTCTTCGAGCGTCAGACTGCCGCCGAGGAGAGTGGCAAGCGAACGCGACAGCGGCAGACCGATGCCGACACCGTTCTTGACTTCGGCAGCCGAGTCAGTCTGATAGAACACGCGGAAAATACGGTCGCGGTCTTCGGGCTTGATTTTCTGGCCGTCGCTGGAAACCTTGATGACATATTCGTCGCCATTTTGCGTCAGCGACAGGCGCACGATTGACTGCCCGTATTTCCTGGCGTTGTTGAGCAGGTTGCTCACAATCTTTGTCAGAGCCTCGCGGTCGGTCATAACAACCAGGGGCTTGGGGTCGATTTCGCACACGAGCGTCTTGCCGGCAAGGCGAAGAGGAGTGTCGAAGCGGTCGGCGATATCGTTGAGAAGGGCCGTAATATCTACATTCTCCTTCTTGAGGGTGAGGCGGCTCGAATCGATTTTTTCAAAATCGAGCAACTGGCCTGTCAGTTCGAGCAAGCGGTGTGTGTTCTTTCGCGTTACCGACAGATACTTTCTAAACTGGGGGTCGTCAATCTTCAAATCTTCCATCGCCTCGAGCGGTAAGTCAATCAGCGACAGCGGAGTGCGTATTTCGTGCGCAATCTCAGTAAAGAAACCGACCTTGCTACGATATAGTTCTTTATCTTTTGCGTCTATCAAAGCCTGCTCGTGAGTGCGCAACTGCTTTTCCTTGCGATTGCGGTACCACAGGAACCACAAAGTGGCAATGACAACAATGAGCAATATGTATATACCGTATGCCCATGCCGACTTCCACCATGGCGGCAATATGACTATATCAAGACGCCGTGTGGCAGTGTTATATTCGCCCTCGGCACGGATTTCGAGGGTATATTTGCCGATGGCGAGATTGGCAAATGAGATTTCGTTGTCTTTCATCTCTATCCACTCGCTGTTGACCGGCAATAGACGGTAGCTCAACGACAATTTACCGAGGTGGCGGAACTCGGGCGAGGCGATTGACAATGCAAAGGTTGACTGGTCATGATTTAGTTTCAGGTTGTCGGCAAACAGGATATTGTCTTTTATGACAGAATCCTCACCGGGCCGCACTTCCTGATTGAGGACATTGAGACCCGTGAAATAGATAGGTAATGACGAATTGAGTTCCTTATAATCATCGGGCTTAAACGATACAAGGCCGTTGATACCGCCCATATACACCGTGCCTGAGGGTGTATATATTGCCGACTTGTAGTTGAACTGGTCGAAAGGCAGGCCGTCGCTACGCGAAAAGACCCTGACATTAGAATTTGACGGAGTGAACCGTACCAGTCCACGATTAGTGCCAAACCACAAATTTTTGCCCCTGTCCTCGATAGCTCCATAAACAACATCATCGGGCAGCCCCTCGGCTATGCCATAGCTTACGAAGGCATCCTTGTCCTTGTCGTACATGCTGATACCACCACGGTCGGTCGAAAACCAGAGTCGCCCGTCAGAGTCTTCCATGATAGAATTAATCGAGTTTGACCTGAGACCGTTGGGATTCGACGAGTTCTGGTCATACGTATATACTTTAAACGAACCATTGGCCGGATTGTAACGCCAAATGCCATTACCCATGGTACCAATCCACATATTACCATCAGAGGCTTCGTGCATACAGTAAATCCAGTCATAGCCGGTTTCGGTCAGATGCTCGAATGTCTTCTCGCCCCTGCGGCGCCGATAAAGGGCAAATGACAGGCCGACCCATTCGTTGCCCTCGCTGTCGATAACATACGAATAGACATTGTTATCGATTTCGTTTCCTAAAGGAAAGACCTTTGACACCGAATTATTCTCGGGATTGATGCGATAAAGTCCGTGACGCGAGAGTGACGAATATATCGCGCCGTCATACGAAGTCATCGAAATCACAATCTTGTCGGGATGAGAGAAAAAAGACGGCATGGATATACGCCCGGTAGCCGGGTCGAGTACGTTTACACCGGCAGTCTCAGTACCAATCCATATACGGTTCTGACGGTCGGAACAAAGCCCGAGTATCAGACGTCCAGACAGGCCATCCTTGAGTCCGTAGTTTATAAACGAGAACTTGCGACGCGGCATATAGCTGACACCGCCAAATATCGTGCCTATCCATGCGCCACCGTCGTGGTCGCGATAAATATAATATACAGTGTTGTCGGATAAGGAGAACTGGTCGAGAGGGTTTTCCTTGATAAATTCCTGGTGTCCGCTTACGAGGTCGTAAACATATAGGCCGGTCTGTGTGCCAATCCATAGTTCATCATCAAAACACAATATGTCGCGCAGATACACCTTTCCGCTTCCGCTAAAGGGTAATTTCTTCAGTTCCTCGGTTATGGGGTCATACTCATATATATAGCCGTTGACCGTGCTTACCAGTACAGTCCCTCTCGACGATTCACAAATCGGACCGAAATCACGGTCGACCAGCACCGCATCATCTTTAGTCCTTGCTTTCACAAAAGCCCCGGTCTCGGCTTTATAGCGATATATACCATCACCCGATATGGCTACCCACACATTTCCATCCTCGCTTACACAAATATCTGTGGGATAAACCTTTTTAAACTTGCTGCTGTCGGCAAAGACAAAATGCTTTATCGCGCCATCCTTGTAGAGGTACACGCCTTCGTCTGGGAGTAAGACCCACACGCTGCCACAGCCGTCTCCGTCGATATTTTGTACCCAGTTGTCGGGCATCATGCCGTCGTCAGGTACGAGGTCGACAAAACTTATACGGTCGGTATGGGGGTCATATTGATACACGCCCTTGTCTGTGCCTATCCACAGGATTGAATTTTCATCTTCGTAAAGGGCACCGATATTGTTGTTGCCACGGTGTTTTACCTCGTCATAGCAATCGTATATCCTCATCGTGCTGCCATCATAGCGGTTAAGGCCGTTCTTGGTGCCAAACCACATGAAACCGAGCTTGTCCTGGGTAATACATTTCACATTGTTGGCCGACAAGCCGTCGCTGCTGTCGATGTGGCGGAAATTGTATTGGGTCGCCTGACGCGCCGCCACTTGGAAAGCGCCGGCAAGAAGAAGGACGAAAAACAAGATGTAGCCGAGGTATAGACGATATCGGTTCTTCATAGCATCATAAGTCAAAATGTAGCTTGCCTCCGTGGGCAATATCTTCGTATGAAATCGATGTTGATTTATATCTTTTATCATTAAGGGCGACAGACCTTACGGCATAATCACCGACATTCTTTCGCGAAGCGGTTATCACGAAGTCGCGCCCCGAGGGCAGATGTATGGTGCATTTATCAAACAATGGAGTGCCGAGGCTATATAGGCCCGAGGCCGGGTTGACAGGATAGAAGCCCATGGCACTGAAAACATACCAGGCCGACATCTCGCCACAGTCGTCGTTGCCGGCATAGCCCGACGAGGTATTATTGTACATCTCGTCCATTATGCGACGCACCATCTGCTGGGTCTTGCGCGGCGCCCCGGCTTCATTGTAGAGGTAGGCCACATGGTGGCTTGGCTCGTTGCCATGCGCATACTGGCCTATGCAACCGGAAATGTTGTCGTTCTTTACGCCACTCGTATCTGTAAGGGTGAAGAAAGTGTCAAGTTTTTTCTCAAACGCCTTATTGCCGCCCATAAGCGATATCAGCGACGGTATATCGTGAGGCACGTACCAGCAGTACTGCCAGGCATTGCCCTCGGTAAACGGATAACCGCCGTTTGCCCCGAATTTCAAGGGGTCGAAAGGTTCGGTCCATTTACCGTGTTCATCTTTGGCCCGGAAGAAGCCCGTGGCCGGGTCGAAGAGGTTGCGGAAATACTGCGACCGCGCCATAAAGCGGTCGTAGTCGGCCCCCTTTCCAAGTTTTTTTGCCATCTGGGCAACACACCAGTCGTCATACGACATTTCAAGCGTTATAGATACCGACTGGCTCTGCAATGTTTCGGGCATGTAGCCGTACTTTTCCCATACGTCGAAGGGTGAGTTAAGATGACTCTGGAGCGACGACTCCCTCACGGCTTCATAAGCCAGCTGATGGTCTATGCCCGGCAGCCCTCGCAACACGGCATCGGCTATAACGGGTATGGCGTGGTTGCCTATCATACAATAGTTGTCTTGTCCCCATATATGCCAAACGGGCAGATAGCCGTAGTCGCTATAATGGCGCAGCATGCTATTGACAAATGCCGCGTTAAGGTCGGGCATCAAAAGGGAATAAAGCGGATGCGCGGCACGGTAAGTGTCCCATAGGGAAAATGTAGAATACTGTGTAGAGCCGGCAGGAAGCTGCCCAACGCTATAGGCCGGCGTCATGTACTGGCCGTTGACGTCGCTAAATGTATTGGGCTGGAGCATGGTGTGATAGAGGGCTGTATAAAATGTCCTGAGTTTTTCGTCGGGACCCTCGGCCTCAATTATACCCAACACCTTGTTCCAGTTCTCACGCCCTTGTGCTACATATTTGTCGAAATCGAAATGCGGGGCTTCGGCGGCCATATTGAGGCGTGTGTTTGGAAGTGACACTCCCGATAGGGCAACTTTCACTATTACAGGCCTGTCGGTACACCCGAAATCGACAGCGGCCTTGAGCGAACGGCCATTTATCAGCGTCGCACCGTCGCGAATTATACCGCCGTCTGAAAGGCATAAGTCAGATATATCTTCAGAAAATTCTGCCGTAAAATAGACTTTGCGCAGTTTCGCCCATCCGGTGATTACGCGGAAACCCTCGATTGTACGAAGCCCTGTCTGACGCAACTGAGACTGTATTATAGTACGGCCCCAACTACCTTTGTTTGCAGAATGGTCGAGGTCGATGACAAGGCGGCGCTGCTTGCCGGCGGGGTATGTGTAGCGGTGAATACCGACGCGCGTGGTAGCAGCAAGCTCGGCGCGGATGTCCTCGTCGAGCAATTGCACGGAATAATAGCCGGGAGAAGCAGCCTCATGCAAATGGCTGAAACGCGACGAGTCGGCATTGCCGGTTGTGGGAAAGAAGGCAATGTCGATAAAATCGCTCGCCCCGGTACCACTGAGCCTGGTATGTGAAAAACAGTATATTATGCTGTCGTTGTAATCATAACCCGAAGCATTGTACCAGTCAGGGGCCCGATGGGTGTCAGGACTGAGCTGCACCATGCCGAAGGGAGCCGTCGCACCGGGATAATTATTTCCTGACAGGCCACCCTCTACCGCGCCTGTACCTATAAAAGGGTCGACATAACGGGCATAGTCGTCGGCAAAGGCCCCGACTGAAAATAACAAAGATAATAAGACAAATACAGTTCTCATCATACCGGGCAGACTTACCTACTATTTCAAAATCACTTTTTTAGCGCATGTAGTACCCGATAGGAAATGCACCGTCACAATGGCCATTCCATGAGCCGAACCAGCTGATATCGACGTATTTGTAACGTCAGAAGCGGCAAAGTTTAAAGAATTGATGGCAGAGCCATCAATTCCATAAACATTAATTGAAGACATGGGCTGAGAGGCACCAATATTGATGGTGCCCTCAGATACATGCATGGTTACAACATTGTCGCTGTCAACTGTAACAGCGTCAACGCCGGAGTAATTCTTGCGCTCGAAGCGGTAGATGCGTACGTCCTTTGCAGGGATAGATACTTTCACGTCGGCCGGCGCACAGCTTGTGCCGTTCCAAAGCTCCTTGACGTTGACAAAATCAGCCTTGTCGATGCCCAGACGCTCAAAGTCTATGGCTTTGTCAAGCGAATTTCTCTTGTCGAAGTTGAACACGACGTAATAGAAAGCCCCTGGAGTATCGAGTATAAACTCGTTGTCGGTCGCAATATCGTCGGTGGCGTATAGCGAAGTGAGGTGCAGGAACGTGCCTTCGACAGGACGGAAAGAACGGCCCAGTCGGCCAACCTCGGTAAGGTCTTTGTTGCTTGCAAATTTCACTACTCGCGCACGCTCGGCATCGGTACCGACAATTTTCACATTCTGGTTATTATACTTCATTGTCGCACCTTCGTATGCGTATGTGCCGCCAAGGAGTGTCATTCCGGTGATGAGGCCGCAGGTATAGCGTATGCGGGCTTCGTTTTCATCGGGCGAACCTTTGCCTGTAAAGACCTTGTTGAGGCACATGTGGTCGGGGTCGTTGAATGCATAGCACTGGTCGAGCCACCACGAACCGTTGATACAGTTGAGCGTGTACATAGAGTTGTTGAGTTCGCCCCAGGCATCGCAACCGATACGGCGCACATGGGCCTTGGCGGGGAACACGGGCGCAATCGAGAAGTCGAGAACCATATCGCCGGCCATTTCGAGGATATAGTCCATGCCATAGTTATATGCCATCATGCCGGTGGTGACATCGGGGTTGTACCAGTGGTCGGCTTCCTGCGAACCGTTGTTCATAAAGTCGATTTTAACGAACTCGAAGCCGTCGTCTTTAAACTCCTGGAAACGCTTGCGGTTAGCCTCTTTCACGGCAGGGTGCGTGGGGTCGAGGGAGTAAGCCGAAATCTTGCGGGGCTTGCCATTGGCGGTGAGCACGACGTCTTTACGCGAATAGGTCTTGCCATCGACAGTCTCATAGGGGTAATCCGAAACCTCGCTGTCGCTACCGAGCCATAGAGAGAACGGTGTGTGGTAGATACCGGGGCGATATCCCATTTCTTTGCATCGCTGGGCAAACTGGCGGCGCTCCATGCGGCTCATGTTGTCCCAGAACGAGTCAAGTACCATCCAGCACACGCCGTCTTCACCGGCAAAACCAGTTGGTTTGATTTCTCTTTCGAAGAAATCGAGAACCGACATCGTAGAGGTATAGTTGAGCTGTGCCTCCTGTCCGCCCCAGCTCTGCCATCCGAAGAGGGCCTTGTCGCCGGTCTTCATCTCGAGTTTGGGGCAAAGGACTGTGTTGGCCTTACCGTAGGTTTCGAGGCCCTGGCGCCAGTCGCCAAAAAAGCCGACCATAAATTTAGGCGATACCACGCGGGCACCCTTCACGGCACCGTGCTTGTCGATGGGCGAGTTGTTGCCGAAGCTGCCATTGTCCCATGTGCGCGGACTTACATAACCGGCATTGGCCACCAGACGGCGCACGCGGTTAGTAGAGTTCGGAGTGACGGTGACAGACGATTTCCACACCGAATGGTCGACCGAACCTATCACAATGCCCTCGCGAGAAGCGACATTGAAAAGGGCTGTAGCCTCGCACGAGGTGACAGGCTGGCCGGTAGACCAACGCACAGTGGCAAATGTAGCCCAGTTGTCGTTGGCAAAAGGCATGTTGTAGACCCGGTTTTCAGACGTGGGCAACGGCAGGGTGTTTGTCGTCGTGACAACAATAGGGTTAATCTGACGCGACGAGGTGGTTCCCGACGGAGCCACAACCGCACCCTCGAAAAGGGCATAGGGGAGCTCGGGGTAAACCGTTACTATCTGTTCGAGGTCGGGACTGCCGGCCTTGGTAAAGGTCCATGTGAAACGACGGCCTTGTCCGAAAGCATCGTTGACGTCTTCCTCCTTCTTTGTGACAGATGAATATTTATCTGACTGCAACTCGACGTCGTTCTGGTCGAGGGCTATCATGGTCACGCCTCCGAAGAGTTTCTTCCCGCCCTGCTCTACCGTCATTTTTTTTGTGGACGACATTTCGAACTTCCAGCCGCCATACTCGGCATCGAGGTCACCGGACGCAAAGACCGGCATGCACGATAGCCCGGCAAGGAGCAATGTCATGTATCTGACTGATTTCATATTTACTGATTTAAGGATGTGTAAAATTAGTAAATTTATCAAATTCTCGCAAATGATAAAGAAAAAATGAGGCCGCAGATAATCACCGTAAGTAATCAGTGTGCGGCCTCAGCTATAGATTATAATCAAGCCAAACCTTATAGACAGGCTGCTGATAAGGTCAACGCACGTAAACTTTCTCGACCGTCGAACCCTGACGACGGATATAGAGGCCGCTCCCGGGGTTTGCAACCTTGACGCCCTGGAGGTTGAAGTATTCAACCGCTGCAGCGTTGTCGGCACCGATAGTTTCGATGCCGGAGAGGGCACCTACGGCAAAGGCACTTGCAGCCTTGGCACCATCGATAGACTGTACGCCCCATTCGGCGACTTTGCTCATGGGTATATTGAGAACGACTTTGCAAGCTGTAGACGCGGCACAAACGTTACTGCTGCGGAGCTTGCCGGTTGCGGGGTCGGCCGGAACGGCAGTGATAACCTGGCCGTCGGTAGTCTTTACATAGTAATTGTAGCGAAGCGCATCAACCGGGGTGAAACCTGTGCCCTGGCTTGCTTTTTCGTCAGAACCGGCGTTCCACGAGAACTCAGTCTTGTTACCGTTGGCAACAGCTACGAGGCCGGAAGGAGCGTTGGGGGCCTTGTTGGCAACACGCGAGCCGGCACCGTTGTAGATTTGGAAGTGACGGGGGCCGTCGCCGTCCATATAGCCCATCAAGATAATGTCGGGAACATTGTTGTTGTTCATATCGGCAGCAAGCACTGCGGCACCGCCACGGTGCTGGCCAAGTTTGTCGCTTACGGCTGTAAACTTGCCGTCGCCTTCATTAAAGGCATAGACCGAGTTCTTAAGGTCGCCTTCACCGGCATATACAAGGTCGATATTGCCGTCGCCGTTGAGGTCGCACCAGTCAGCACCGCTGCACTGAAAACCAGGCAGGCCGGCATCAATCATGGTAAATGTGTCGTCGCCGTTGTTCTTGTACACGTATGCGGCAAGTTCCCAGTTGTTGGGGCACGAGGTACCGGTGATAAATACATCAAGCAGCCCGTTGCCGGTAAGGTCAGCAAAAATAACCTGTCCTTTCTCTGTTCCGGATGTGTTGCCTACGATTACTTCGGTGAATTTGCCGGTGCCGTCGTTCTTCCAGATGCGGCAGCAGTCGTTGCCGAAGTCGTCGGCCCAACCCGAAACAAGTATGTCGACGAAACCATCGCGGTTGTAGTCGCCCACACAGAGTGTGCCGCCGCGCTGGGGCTTGATGCCGGTGTTTTCATCCTTGATGAATTTGCCGGTGCCATTATCGTTAAAGAATATCACGGGCACGCCCTGGTCTTCGGTAGGCTGGCCACAAAAAGTAACGATATCTTGATAACCATCACCATTGAAATCAGCTACACCAAGAAGTCCAGCATAAAAACGCTCCCAACTATCCTGGATATCAATCTGCCCATCGAGACTGAAGTCTTCAACTTCCTCGAAAGAGCCGTCGCCGTTGCCCTTGAGGAGTTTGCCACCGCCCCACGAAGAACCATAAATCAGGTCGATATTACCGTCGTTGTTGTAGTCGATGGTATAGACGACACGCTCCCAGTTACAGCCGTCAACAGCAGGAAGGTCGACCGAGGTAGTAAATGTAGACCCCGCCTCATCAAGGTAGAGAGCCTTGATTTTTGTATCCCAACCGGCGTTAAGGTCGCGGCCTTTGACGATAAGTTCATAGTTCCCGTCGTTGTTGATATCGGTCAGCAAGGCGTTGCCGTGGAAGAAACCATTTGATACAATGCTCGTCAGATTTGTAAGTTCCGAGTAGTTTGTCTGGCGTGCGGCACCCATGCCCGTCAGAGCGACTGCAGATGCAGCCAAAGTAATGAGTAAAGATTTCATATAGAGTTAGTTGATGTTTTTATTCCGTGTAAAAAAAAGACAACAGTTACAGCCGTGCAGCCTTTAGAGCCACGCCCGGGCATGAGAACAGACACCAATATGTCTGACCAATGCGATAATACCTAATCTTGTCCGTGGCGCGACTCTGAGGTCACACGGCTGTCGCTGTTGTCGTGGGGGATATGATTACAAAACGAGATTGCGAACCTATTACATATAACCCTCGTTCTGGTCAGAGAAGTCGATTTCGAGGTTCTGCTCGATTTCAGACATCGGGATAGGCCAAACTACGTGCCAAGGCTGGATTGTACCCGAACGTTTCGCCCATTTGTTACGCTCTTTCACGTACTCATAGAACTTGCCTGTACGGGCCAGGTCGAACTTGCGCCAGCGCTCACCAAAGAGCTCTCGTACGCGCTCAGTCATTAGCTGTTCGCGGAACTCGTCCTTCGACATATTGGCTTTCCAGAGCATTTCGTCGGGGATATCGAACTCCCAGGCACGAGAGCGAACATCGTTGACCCAGTCAACGGCCTCGGAGGTACGGCCAAGCTCGTTGAGGCACTCGGCATAGAGCAGATAGGCATTGCCAAGGCGAAGCCACGGTATGTTCTTGCCTGCATTCCACATGTTGTTGATGCCCATGCCCGAGTAGCGGTCGGTGCGGTAGTCCTCGTATTTCTTGATGTGGGGCTTGCACTCGTCCTGGTCTTCGGGCGAGAGACCTTCCCATTCGAGGCCGGGTATGTAGTCTTCGGCATTCTTGCCGCCCCACTCGAAGTCGTAGCGGATAGACTCTTCCTTGCGGACGTCGCCCTCCTCCCATATACCTCCGTCCTCTACGTCGGAGTATGCCCATTCGGTAGGCACTGCGTGGTCGTAACCGGCGAAATAGCAGGCATCGCCACCCATCGACGCTGCTGCGCGCGAACCAACCATAAACTGGTTGCCGTGGTTGTCGGGCCATGTTGTAGAGAACTGGAACTCAAAGATAGCCTCGGAAGTGTTGGGAGTGTTGTAGTCAAACAAATCATAATAGGGCACCAGGCTGAAGGGGCCTTCGACAACCTGTTTGAGACACTGCTCGGCCTTTGCGAAGTCGCGCATGCCGGTCTCTTCAGGGGCAGCCATATATGCATAACCGAGGAGCATCAGGCCGGCATACTTCGATATTCGGCCCGGGTCGTTCTTTTCGGGCGCGTTGTTGGCGGCATTTGTAAGGTCGTTGATGACATAAGTCCATACGGTTGTCAAGTCTTGACGACGTGTTCCGAGCTCGGCGATACGGCCGAGGTCGATGATTGGAATTCGGCCATAAATCATGGTCATGTCCATCAGCAGCGAACCACGGATAAACGAAGCCTCGGCCCATACCTGCCTGGCCTTGTCATCTTCGCTGACTTTGGGCTCGAGGGCGTTGATAAGTTTCGCAGCCTCAGAAATCTTGGGCCAACGCCAGTTCCAGCAGTTGGTCACATACTCCTGGTCGGATGTCAGCAGAGCGTCGAAACGGTCAATCGCACCGTTCTTGCCACCACCCTCTTTAAGAGCCTGGAAAGCACCGTTCTGTATTTCGTCGGTACCGTCGGAGAGGTAGTAGTAGTTGTGTCCGGCCCAGAGGTCGCGCCAGTTCTTGTAGAGGGCGAGAAGCGAAGTCTCGGCAGTCTCAACATTGCCGTAGATTTTTTCTTCGGGCAACTGGGTGCGGCTCGGCTCATCGAGGAAATCGCTGCATGATGCCATCGAGAGAGTGGCAACGGCGGCTACACCCATTGTTATGATTTTATTATGGAATTTCATGTCGATAGATTTGTAATGTTAGAAGATGCTGAACGAAAGGCCGAGTGTATAGCTGCGCTCGTTGGGATAGAGGTTGTCGCCGAACTCGGGGTCGAAACCTTTGTCCTTTGTGGCAGTGAACACATTAGAGGCTGTGAAATATACACGCAGGTTGTTCACACGTATTCTATTTGTAATCTTTGCCGGTACGATGTAGCTCAGTGTGAGGGTCGACAGGCGCAGATACGAGGTGTTCTGTATATAGCGGTCGGTATCACCGGCACCGAAGGGGGTATAGCCGGTAGCATTTGTAATCTTGCGGGGGAAGTATGCGCCGGTGTTTTCGGGCGTCCAGTAGTTACCTATGAGTTCGGGGCTGCCATGGCTAAGGCCTACCGAAGATATAAGGCCCTCGTAGTAACCGCTCAGGCGATGGCCACCAATGCTGTATGTAAAGATTGCGTTGAGGGTAAGGCCCTTCCAAGAGAGGTCGGTGTTGAAGCCGCCATAGAGTTTGGGGTCTTTATAAGCAGTGATAGTGCGGTCGTAGTTGTCAATCACGCCGTCGGGCTTGCCGTCGGGACCCGAGAGGTCGAGGGGGAACACGTCGCCGAGACCGACCGTGCGGCCACGATAGTCAATGCCTTCCCAGAGTTCGCGGTTGTCCTCGTTGGCGATGCCGCCGAATTTGTAGCAGTAGATGTTGTGGAGAGCTTCGCCTACGAAGAGGTTACCTTCGCGGTCGGGAACCGAACTTTCGGTGGGCACGTTGAGCAGTCGGGTCACACCGCCGTAGAGGCGTTTGATTTTGTTCTTATCGTGCGACATGTTGAGACCGATATTCCATGTGAAGTCACGGGTGGCGACAGGGGTGGCGTTGATTGAAACTTCGACACCACGGTTGTCGAGGTCGCCGACATTCTCGGTAGTCGACGAGTAGCCTGTAGAGGTTGCCAGCGAGTGGCTCATGAGAAGGTCTTTGTTACGGGTAAAGAAGACATCGGCGGTGACAGAGAGGCGACGGTTGAAGAAGGCGAGGTCTACACCGATATTGGTCTGTTTTTGTTTTTCCCATGTAAGGTTGGGAGTGCCACGATGGCCGTTGGTATAGAAGCCGGCGGTACCGTTAGAAGACGACGGATAATACATGGTGGCGTAGAGGTAGTTGCTGATATTCTGGTTACCTACCGAACCGTAACCGCCACGTAGTTTGATTTGGTCAATCCATGTAGTTTTGGGGAAGAAAGCCTCGTTGGTGATATCCCATGCGAGAGAGAACGAGGGGAAGTAACCCCACTGGTGGCCATTGCCGAATTTCGAAGAACCATCCCAGCGGCTGGTGAATGTGGCGAAGTAGCGATACTTGTAGTTATAGTTGGCACGGGCCACATACGACATGAGCGAAGTAACCTGGTGGTCGCTTTCGGGGCGCGAATTTTCCCAGTCGGCAGCACTGCCGAGCTGGTCCCAACCAAGGTCGTTAGAAGCGAAACGACGACCGTTGGCCTTGATTACGTTGTAGATATTGCGCGAGGCAGAGGTGCCGAAGAAGACATCCATGTGGTGAGCGTAGTCGAAATCTCGGATATACTGGATTGTGTTATCCCACTGCCACTGTGTGTTGCCGAAACGCTGCTGTGTGGCATAGGCGTCGCCGCCACGGTAGCGGATTGACTCCTGTATGCCCGTGGGCTGGAACTGGTTCCAGCTCTGCTCGGCACGGTTGATAGCGAATGTCGAACGTATGTTGAGTCCGTCGATGGGGTTGATGTTGATATAGTTCGACGATGTGAAGTGGTAGCGCGAACGCTCGGTCTTGATTTCGAGAGTGTTGTAGGGGTTGAAGTTATTATTCTTCTCGGTATTGGGGCTCTGCCACCATGTGCAGAGGTAGTCGGTTTCGTGACGAGTCTCGTCGCTCATGAAAGGAGCATTGTCGACAAGGGGGTCGCAATAATATGCCTTATAGTACACATTGTCGTCGGTCATATTGTCGTGTGTGTAGCTGTAAGTGGTATTGGTGCCCACGCGCAGCCAGGGGGTGATATTGGCCGAAGCGTTGACACGGCCGTTATAGCGCTGCTGGTCGGTACCCTTTACCATGCCCCTGAGGTCTTTGAGACCGAGAGAGATATACACGTTGGTCTTGTCGGTAGCCTGCGAGAACGACAGGTTGTGGTTGGTAGTGACACCGGTACGGAGCACGGGGTCAACCCAGTCGTACGAACGTCCGTTGAGATACGTTTCAAGCTCTTCGGCAGCAAACACCTTGTCGGGAGCCATGACGAAGTTGTCGATGTGGTTTTGCAAGTCTTCGGCGGTCGCATCGGGATTTTCGAAGAGGAAACCGTTGATATAAGCCTGCTTGCGGAGGTCGCCAAGCTGGGTGGCATTCATACGCTCGGGGCGATGACCCATCTTCTGCCACGATACCCAACCGTCGTAGCTCACCTGGCCGTTGCTCTGCTTGCCCTTCTTGGTGGTAACGATGATTACACCGTTGGCACCGCGAGAACCGTAGAGAGCTGTCGCAGAAGCATCTTTGAGCACCTGTATGCTCTCGATATCGTTGATATTAAGAGAATTATAGAAACCGAACTCATTGCCCATCACCAAACCATCGACAACATAGATAGGGTCAGAACCCGAGTTGATGGTATTGGTACCACGGATTTTGATGCCCGAGTCGTCGGAGGGCTTTGAAGAACGAGTAACGGCCACACCGGTAACACGGCCCTGGAGAGCCTCGTTGAGACTGGTAACAGGTTTTTGGGTAAGCACGTCAGAATCGATGTGAGAAACGGCGCCCGTAAGGTCGCTTTTTTTCATAGAAACACCTACGACGACAACTTCGTCGAGAAGGTCTGAAGATTCCTTAAGGACAATCTGCATTTTACCGTTAGCGGGAACCTTGACCTCGGTCGACTGGTATCCGACATAGGAGACCTGGAGTATGTCGCCCACTTTGGCAGACACGGTGAACTGGCCGTCAACATTGGTAGCCACTCCCCTGCTCTCGCCCTTTACAACAACAGATGCTCCCGGCAGAGGTTCATGACTTTCGTCAATCACCGTGCCTGTAACGTTGGTCTGTGCCACTGCTGTGAGGCAGAAGGCGACCACGAGCATCAAAGCACTGAGGAATTTTTTCATGATTTAGGTTGTTTGATTTTTATGGTTTATGATTAGGTTTACTGATGCAAAATTATTACAACATTTGCTTCAATAGGTAGAATAAACACACCAAAAAATAGAAATTTTGGCGCGTTTATTCATTTTGGGCATTATACCGTACTTCCTATAGAATTGATTTTTAATTGCTTAACAAATTCGTCATGAGAAATTGACGTATTTACGCGAATTTTACGCTCACAACCGGGAAGAATGTCGAAATAATTATCTGAAAAGAAATTGTCGATACCGTCGATTGAGAGGAAAACGCCGCGTGCAAAAACGTCGGTACCGACCGTGACATCGAATCCGTCATCGGCCGGCTCGACCTTGACGCTGAACCGAGGCTTGGCATAGTCCATATATTTCTGACGGCAGGCATAGGCAATGTTGGTGTAGGGCTCGGCATCGCCGGTGGTAAACTCGGTGGTAAAAATCACCTGGCCGCGCGTGTAGTCACCGAGAATTGGGCGTATATCCGACGCAAAGATTTTGCGCGATTCGAGTGGCCGGGCCGTGGTCTTGATATTTTTCTGCCATATCACTTTGCCGTCGAGAGTCATGGCCTTGAGGGCCAGCGTGCCGCGAACGGCAGTGCGGCGGTCAGAAACTATGTTGACGTTTAGAGTATCGCCCTTGACCAGTGGTGAGACGAGTATGTCGCGATATGCCTTGCGTGCGAAATATTGCTGCGCCTTCCATCGACCATAGTAGTCTCGACCGGCCCATGAGGCTACCGGCCAGCAATCGTTGTGCTGCCATACGAGAGTACCCATGCAGTACGGCATGTCGCGGCGGTGGGCCTCCATGGCGGTCTTGATGGCATCGCCCTGCAGTATCATGCCTACATAGAGGAAGTCCTCGAAATTGTCGGGCACACGAAATTCGTCGGCCATGTATTCGCGGATGAGGTTGTTGGCATATGAACCGGCACGCTGGTGGGCCATCATGACTTCGGAGTTGATATCCCAGTCGCGCTCTTGCGGAGCGTATAGTTTTACAGATTCGAACTCGGGGAACGACTGGAAGCCATATTCCGAGAAAAAGCGTGCGCGTTTCACATTGTAATGACCAATCGAGTCGCGTCCGTGCCATACGCCCCAGTAATGGTCGTCGCCGTTGATACCGTCGCTCGGGGTGTCTTCGAAAGCGAAGGGCGACGAGGGGCGATAGGCCGTGCCACCACCGTATTCTTTTACAACTTCGGGCAGGGTCTTGAAATACATGGCCTTGAACTGTGATTCGAGCAGGGGCAGCACACCTTTTTCCTCATAATATTTCTTACGGTTGCCCCAACCGTAGAATACGTCCTGACACTCATTGTTTCCACACCACAGTGCTATGCACGCATGATTGCGTAGACGGCGCACGTTGTCGACGGCCTCGTGGCGGATGCTGGTCAGGAACTTCTCGTCGGCAGGATATGTAGAGCAGGCAAACATAAAGTCCTGCCAAACCAAGATACCGTTTCGGTCACAAAGCTGATAGAAATAATCATCTTCGTAAACACCGCCCCCCCATACACGTATCATGTTCATGTTTACGTTTTTGGCATCGAGCACGTGCTTTTCGTATTTCTCACGTGTAATACGCGGCAAGAAGTTGTCGAGAGGCACCATGTCGACACCTTTCATAAACACAGGTTTGCCATTTACCTCGAAATAGAGGTTGTGACCATACTGGTCTTTGTCGTTATGCAGTTTGATAGAGCGCAGACCTATTTCCTGCGAGTTGTTGTCAGAGCCTGCGGCGGCAGTAACGGTAGTGGTAAAGTCGTAGAGATAAGGCTCACCGAGGCCGTTGGGCCACCACAGGCGGGGTTTCTTGACCTGGGCAGCTACTTCGATGCGGTTTAGACCTTTTTTGAGAGCCACTTCTTTGCTTGCCAGGGACTTGCCGTCGGCCTTAAACTCAATTTTGGCATTGTCGTCGCTGTCCGACAATACCTCGGCAATCAGCGTAAGGTCGGCTTTGGCACCGTTGACCTCATTTTGGATTACCTGCACATCGTCGATTTTGGGGCCGTTCCATGTTTCGAGCACGACCGGACGCCAGATACCCGACGTAACGAGACGCGGACCCCAGTCCCAACCATAATGATAGCCGGCCTTGCGGGCAAATATGCTTACGAGTTTGTCGAAGATACCGCCGTTTTGCGACTGGTCGGGGCCGGTATTGAAGCCATAGTCATAGAGGTCGCATTTGGGAAGGTCGATTTTTATAGGCGAATGGAAATATACCTCGAGTTTGTTTTCGCCGGGCTTCAATTTGTCCTTGATATTGACACGCCATGTGCGGTGCATATTGTCGGCATTGAGGATGGGGCTGCCGTTGAGGTAGACATCAGCGTATGTGTCGAGACCGTAGAATACCAAATCCTGGTTTTGAGCCGACAGCTCGTCGGCGGTCGGGGTCAGGATGGTCTCGTACATCCAGTCTTCCTTGTCGACCCACTGCACGGCACGCTCGTTGAGCCGGAAAAACGGGTCTTCGATTATCTCGTTGGCCATTAGGTCGGTATGTACGGTACCGGGTACTGTTGCCGGATACCATATTTCGCCACGACCTTGACGAAAACGCCAACCGTCGTTTATGTCGCGGCAGCTTACCGAAGCATCCGCACCTACTGCTATAAGCGACGCGGCAGCAAGAGTCAGGATTCTAATAAATGTGTATTTCATGAAAATTTAAGTTTAACAGTTTCTCCTTTAGCTATATCGAAAGGTTTTTCAAAACCTTTTACTTTTACCGAACAATCTTTTGCTGTCGCCTTAATCGCAGCCGACGTCGGCTTGCCATCCTTCCACTCAAGGTCGACAACCAATCCTCCGTGGGCACACAATCCTTTCACACTGCCGGTTTTCCACTGTTGCGGCAGGGTGGGTAGGAAATCAAGATAACCGTCGTAGCACTGGAGGAGCATCTCGCACATGCCTGCGACACCTCCCTCTGTGGCGTCGAAGCTGAAAATATCTTCTTCGGCCATAGCCACGCCCGCAGGCGAGACAGTCATGAGGTTTTCGCGCATAAAGCGACGGAAAAGATTTTGCAGCCAGCCGTGGGCGGCATCTGCATCTTTGAGTCGTGCATAGAAGCATAGCATATTTGCGGTACTCCACTCGGTATCTTCCCAAGCTGGGTCACTCGTCTGGCTTTCAAGCGATTTGCGGCAAGCCATGGCAAGTTCGGGCTGACGCTCTACAGAAATCTGGTCGAGAGGGAAAAGCGACAGGATATGCGAGCTGTGACGATGCGAGGGGTCGCTGCGACGAACGTCGCCGGGCCATTCCTTTAGCAGACCGTCCTTGCCTACTTCGAGGTCGGGAAGACGGGTGATATCCTTGCGCAGCTTGGCTGTGAATTCATCGTCAATACCGAGTATGTCGGCCGACTGGATGCACGCATCGTAGAGGTCGTAGACCATCACGCGGTCAATCGTCGGCATCATCGACAGGCAGTAGTGCTTGCCATTGTGCTGATAACCATTTTCGGGCGAAATGCTCGGACCGGTCATAAGTCTGCCCGTAGCAGGGTCTTCGGCCATATAGTCGCTGAAAAACAAGGCGGCCTCACGGAGGATAGGATATGCGGTATTGCGAAGATATTCTTTATCGGCAGTATATTTATAGTGGCTCCACAGATGAGTGGCCAGCCAGGCACCGCCGGTAACGTTCATGCCCCAGCTCACACCCCAGCCCGGAGCCGTGTAACCCCAAGCGTTACATACCGTATGGGCAACCCATCCACGGCTACCATACATTTTCGTGGCAGTGTCGCGGCCATGCTTTGCCAAGAGACCGAGATAGGCAAAAAGAGGTTCGTTACATTCGGCAAGATTGGCACGGTTGGCCGACCAGTAGTTTTGCTGTATGTTTTCGTCGAGATGGTAGTCGCATGTCCAGGGCATGTTGCAGGCGCGGTTGTCGTTCCAGATACCTTGCAGGTTGGCGCACAGGGGCATAGGAGTCTTGCGCGACGACGAAATAAGCATGTAGCGGCCATACTGGAAGAAGAGGGCGTCGAAACCGGGGTCGCTCTTCCCGGCCGAGATAGCCTTGAGGCGCTCGTCGGTAGGGATAGCGTCGCCGGAGTCATCGCCAAGGTTGATGGTCATACGGTCGTAGAGCTTACGGTAGTCGGCCACATGCGACTTGCGCATCTCGGTATATCCCTTAGAGGCTGCCTTATCGACTGTCACATCGCAGAGAGCCACGTAGTTGTCGCCGCCGTAATTTGTGCGGAGGTCGAAAATGATATCGAAAGAGTCGGCACCGACAACGCGGAGTTTATCGCCGAGGTCTTCTACCTTGCCACCATTGGGGATTACCCGGAGCTTGCCATAGAAATTCACACCGCCGGGGCCGTGGAGAGGAAACGACACTTTGCCGCGAAGTGTGATGTCGTTTCCTGCGACCTTGATTTGTGCATCGCGCAGCAGGTCGAAACCGATAGTGGCAGTGAGTGATTTCTGTTTATCAGCAGTAAAACGCATTGCAAGCACATCGTCGGGGTAGTCGGCTATGTACTCGCGAGTATAGGTAGTCGCGCCGGACTTATAGCTTACCGTAGCCACGGCCTCGTCGAGGTTGAGCTGACGTATATAATCTTTGGTGTCGCCCCGGCCCTCGACTTCGATAGTCATGTCGCCCAGCGGCACATGCGTGCCAAACGAAGTCATGCGTCCGTTGAGATATTTGTCACCGAGGGCACTGCCCTTGTCGAAATCACCCTTGAAGAAGCTACGGCGCATCTCGTCGAGGGCGTCGCGACCGCATAGGTCATTACTTGTTTCGTCGTGCCGTCCCGACCAAAGACTGATTTCGTTGAGAGCGATGCGCTCACACTTGTCACCGCCATAAACCATTGCACCAATACGGCCGTTACCGAGAGGCACAGCCTTCATCCAATCATCTGCGGCTGTCTTGTACCAAAGACGCGAGGCGGCAGCTATATCGCCCATGCCAAGCAGCGCGACAGCAGTAATTGCCAAACCATATTTTCTCACTGATATTTTCATAATAATAGATTTTTTCTTCGTGCTGCAAAATTATATACCTATAATATTATTAAATGATATGTTCAGTCCAAAAAAAATGATTTTTGCCCCTGACTGGCCTGTTTGAAGCATTTGTCGCATTAATTGGTCAGTTTGTTAAGGCCGTTTGACGCATATGTTAGTAATTTTGTTCAGCCACATCAATATAAATATATGAAATATAACATAACACTGGTGCTGACAGCACTACTCACATTTGGTAGTATCAAGGCTGAAATCACACTGCCCCACTACATCACCGACAACATGATAGTGCAGCAAAACAGCACGCTTAAAATTAAAGGCAAGGCGCACCCAAAATCAGAGGTTGATATTACAACCGGATGGAGCAACAAAAAGCTGACGGCACATACCGACAAGGACGGAAACTTCACAGCCACACTCGACACCCCGAAAGCCGGCGGCCCTTATTCGATAATATTTAAGGACAAAGATGGGATAAAGACTATCGAGAATGTACTATCGGGCGAGGTATGGCTCTGCTCGGGGCAGTCAAACATGGAATTTCCCGTGCAGGGTTGGACGACAGTAATGGATTATGACCGAGCCATCGCTACCGCGCACCATCCCGACATAAGGCTGCTTCAAGTCAGGAAAACCACATCGTTCTCGCCATGTGAAGATGTTGAAGTCAATGGCGATGGCTGGCAAATCTGCTCGTCGGCAAGCATGGCCGACTTCTCGGCAATCGCATATTTCTTCGCCCAGGAATTGGCCGACAAGCTCAAAGTGCCGGTCGGAGTGATAGACACAACCTGGGGCGGAACACCGGCCGAGGCATGGACTTCGGCCGAAGCCCTCGGTGCCGTGCCGGGCTTTGAAGCCGAACTTGCCGATATGAAAGCCGCCGACTATCAGGCCGAAGGCATCAAAACATCCTATCAGTCCCGTATGTCCCAATGGATGAAAGGCGCGACAGCCGCGACAGAGAGTTTCGATAAAGGTACACTGCAAAGCGGCAACCGATGGTCGAAAATCAACGTCCCAGGCTATTGGGAGCAGTCGGTGCTGCCCGAGTTCGACGGCATCGTATGGCTGCAAAAGAGCATCGACATTCCTACCGAAAGGGCCGGTAAAGACCTGAAGCTCAATTTCAGAGCCATTGATGACGAAGACGAAACATACTTCAACGGCGTACTCGTAGGCAAAGGCTCGGGCTATGACACACCGCGCAGCTACGACGTACCCGCCACGCTCGTACATGCCGGAGCCAATATAATCACCATAAAAGTAAGCGATTTTGGCGGCGAGGGCGGTATTGCCCCCGGTATTGCCGAAGCGCGTATAGGAAGCGAAGCCCTGCCCCTCGAGGGTCAATGGCAATATATGGTGCAAAGCGACTTCTCACAGCTTCCCCCGACGCCCTGCGACCCAAACGGGTCAAGCTATCCTTCGGTGCTCTACAATGCCATGCTGTCGCCACTGAGTGCAATGCCCGTCAAAGGCGTACTATGGTATCAGGGATGCGCCAATGTCGGTCGCGACGAGCAGTATGCACCTCTTTTCAAAGCCCTTATCAACGACTGGCGCAAACTATGGGGCAAAGACTTGCCATTCTATTTCGTGCAACTCGCAGGCTACCTGGCACCGAAACCCGTGCAGCCCGACTCGAAATGGGCCGCACTACGCAACTCCCAGGCCAAGGCACTCGAACTCGACAACACCGCCATGGCCGTGGCCATAGACCTTGGCAACCCTGCCGACATACATCCCAAAAACAAACAGGACGTGGCACACCGACTCGCGCTCATAGCCCTAAACAAGGATTATGGCTCGGACTGCGTATACGAAGCTCCCAAATGTGTCGGAGTCGAACGCTCGGGCAACGGGCTCAAATTAAAGTTCGATGCCCCGGTACATGCAACTACCTCTGCCATAACAGGCTTTATAATAGCCGGAAAAGACGGCAATTTTACTACGGCAAGCCCGGAGTGGCTCGACGACCAAACCCTCTTGCTGACATCGCATGCCGTCGACAAGCCCGAATATGTAAGATATAATTGGGCAGACTATCCATGCGGAAATCTTTATGGTTCTACAGGGCTTCCTGTAGCCCCCTTTGCGAACGATAAATAATTTCCCCCAGATGAAAACACGCCAGCTATTCACACTCAGTGCAGCAGCACTATTCGCGCTGTCGGCATACGCCACCGACAATATCGCGCCACTTGCCACGCCAACAGCCTCATCGTGTGCTGAAGGCTATTCAGCATCGGGAATAAACGACGGTATCGCCCGAATAGAAGGCAAAGGAGAATGGGCATCTGACGCACGCGAGACTTTCTGGGGTGAAATCGACTTTCCCTGGGTACGTCTCGACTGGGACAAACCGGTATGCATAGACCGTATGTTGCTATTCGACCGTGTATCTGAGACTGCGCATACAGCCAGCGTTGCCTTGCACTTCAGCGACGGGACAACAGTCGACGTGGGAGAAATACCCGGCAACGGGGCACCTTGCGAAGTAAGGCTCGGAGGTATTTCGACTTCATTTGTCAAGATAGAAATCACCGACGGTACAGGCAGTTTTATCGGTTTGTCAGAAGTCGAAGTCTACCCGACAATAGAGGATAGTACCGACCCGGTCGGGATAGTAGACCCATTTATCGAAACGACAAGGGGGCGCTATTTCTTCTTTGTATCGGGTTGCCAGCCTTTCGGCATGATAGGCGCGGCGCCACTGACTCGTAATAAAAATCAAGGTGGCGGCGGTTATAACTACAATGACCACCATATACTTGGTTTTCCACAAATACACGCATGGATGCTCTCGGGCCTGACATTTATGCCGGCAACAAGCAACGCTGATGTTTCAGGAGGAGAGAACTCATGGAAATCAAACTTTAGTCACGCCGGCGAGGTTGCATATCCATCGTATCACAGGATATATCTCGAAGACTATCGCGCATGGGTAGAGCAAACCGCCACTCAACGCACATCGATGTATCGGGTGAAATATACTCATGACGAAGAGGCGGCCATATTGTTCAACCTCGGTGGCCATGTGTCTACATCGACCATGGTCGACGCCTCGGTTAAAGCCGTGTCAGACAAACGTCTCGAAGGCTCGTTTCAAACCGTAGGCAGGCTATGGGGCGGACCCGACTCGGTAAAGGTATTCTTTGTCGCAGAATTTGAGAAGCCGTTCAAACGCCTCGATGCGTGGGGCCCCGACGGAATATCTAACAACGTGAAGAGCCTCGATACAAACTATCCGAGCGTGGCTCGAAACGAGGGCATGAGCTACCACGACGCACCATCGGCCGGACTTATGGCAATCTTCGACGTGGAAGCCGGGGAACCACTGCTCGTAAAAATGGCTATTTCGTATACCTCGCTCGAAAATGCCGGAGCAAACCTCGCGGCAGAATCGCCCTCATGGGACTTTGACGCTATTTGCACGACATCGCGCCGGGAATGGAACGACTGGCTTGGGAAAATCAGCATAAAAGGCGGTTCAGAGAAACAAAGAATAAAATTTTATACCGACCTATGGCATACTCTACTTGGGCGTCATAAAATCAATGATGCCGACGGCAGCTATCCCGACCGCACCACCGGCGGACACATCGAGGGCAAGAACGTAATAGCACCTCTATTCAAAATCAAGCACTTGCCGCTCGGGAAAGACGGCAAGCCACGGTTTAATATGTACAACTCCGATGCCCTGTGGCTGACCCAGTGGAACCAAAACACTCTCTGGGGCCTTGCATGGCCGGCCCTACTCGATGATTTCAGCGCATCGATGCTGGAATACGCATCGAACGGCGGCCTGATACCTCGCGGACCCTGTGGCGGCGGCTATTCATTTATCATGAGTGGATGCCCGGCTACATCGATGATTACCAGCGCATATCAACGAAACCTTACAAAGAAATGGAACCCGGAAAAAGCTTTCCCGATTTTATTGCGTAATCATAATCGCGGTGGCATGCTGGGATATAACTCTGAAAAAGAATTTGATTTCTATTTACAAAACGGTTATGCTCCGGACCGCGCCGGTCTGACGGTTCAATGGACATTCGAAGACTGGGCATTGAGCCGCATGGCACGCCGCATGGGCAAGAATAAAGACGCCAAGCGGCTTGAAGCCCGCACAAAAGACTGGCGCAAGTGCATACATCCGGGTCTGCATCTGCTATTACCAAAACGCGAGGACGGGTCATGGCTGCACGCCGACCCTCTGAGCAATTGGGGATATGAAGAAGCAAACGCCTGGCAGACAACTTTCGGCCTATCACACGACCTCGACGGCCTCGCCGAGGCCATGGGTGGCAAAGAAAATGCCTGTCAGATGCTCGAACATGCCTTTATAAATAGTGTAGAAGAAAACTTCATCGGCAGTTACGGCAAGGGCTACGTGAGCTATGGCAACCAGCCCGGCCTATCGACAGCGCACGTTTTCTCGCACTGGGGAAAGCCCTGGCTCACACAATATTGGACACGCCAGGTACTCGACAAGGCATATGGCTCCACATCGCCTTATCGTGGCTACGGAGGTCATGACGAAGACCAGGGCCAGATGAGCGGTGTCAGCGCACTTATGGCTATGGGACTTTTCTCGGTAAACGGAGGTTCGGAAATCGACCCGTACTACGAGATAACTTCGCCGGTTTTCGACGAGATAACAATCAGTCTCGACAATGATTATTATAGCGGAGATGAGTTCAAAATAATCACGCACAACAATAGTGCCGATAACTGCTATATCACCAAAGCAAAACTAAACGGCGAGGACTTAAATTCGTTCCGTCTACCCCACTCTACCTTCGCCAAAGGCGGAGTATTGGAATTGTGGCTCGACTCAAAACCCAATACAGCGTGGGGCGTTGACTAACAAGGCTTAAAGAAATGACTTCGATAAACAAGCGAGAAGTGAATAGCCCCAAAGGCATTATCACGATTTTTACCATACGCAACGAAAATGGTGCCATGGTCGAATTATCGACTGTCGGTGCCGGAATTACGCGGATTGTCGTCCCTGATAAGAACGGCACGATGACCGATGTGGTCTTAGGCTACGAAAACGAGGCCGACTATTTCTACGATTCGCCTTGCGCCGGCAAGACACCCGGACGCTTTGCAAACAGGATTTCTAAGGCCGAGTTCAACATCGATGGTAAAACCTATCATTTGACCAAAAACGACGGCGAAAACTCGCTACACGGCGGCCCGGAGGGCTTCCATAATCAAATCTGGGACTATGAAATCATCGACAGGGGTGTAAAGTTCTCGCGTCTATCGCCCGACGGAGAAGAGGGTTATCCAGGCAACCTGCAAGTCGCAGTCACATATCTATGGAACGACGACAACAGCCTCGATATAATCTACGAGGCCGAAAGCGACTCAGCCACCATCATCAACCTGACCAATCATGCCTACTTCAACCTCGGCGGCAGCGGAAATAGCGATATCCTCGACCACGTGCTGACTATAAACAGTTCGAAAAGGGTGCAATGCAACGACCACGACATACCTACCGGCAAAATCTTGTCCGTCGATGGCACTCCATTCGACTTCCGCAAGCCAAAGGCCCTTGGCAAAGACATGTTTGTGGATTTCGAGAACATCGTCATCGGCAAAGGCTACAATCACTACTTTTTTATCGATAATAACAATGGCATTGCGGCTTCATTGTCCAGCGAGAAAAGCGGGATTAGGCTTGACATAGCGACCGATATGCCAGGACTGATGCTATATACCGGCAACTGGCTCGATGATTCTCCCGTCGGTCGCAACGGACACGTCTACCACGACCACGACGGCGTGGCTATCGAATGTCAATTTCCGCCCGATGCCCCAAATCATGCATCATTCCCCTCTACCTTTCTCCGCCCGGGAGAAAAATATAAGCATTTTATCAGATACGCATTTTCATAAAAGATTTGTCCACGCTGTCCACGCACGACACACCGTGGACAGTGTGGACAGTGTGGACAAAGAAAACACCACGGCCAAGTGACCGTGGTGTTTTTGTTTTGAAGTATAAACCTTTTTAAGCTTTTACCTTAGAAAGAGTCTTGAAGGCTTGCAGGCCCTGGTGGTTGATATTCATAGTTTCGGCTTCTGATAGGTAACGGTCGCTATGGGCCTTGTCGCCGAGACCGGCGTAGCCGAGGGCGAGCATATAGAGGCAGTGGATGCGGTTCATCTCGTCGAGACTTCCATCCCATACCTGCAGGTCGGGCAGACTGACAGCGAAGTAGTCCATCACAACTTTCTCATGCAGGTGCTGTTTGCCATAGTCGACAAGGCGGTTGAAGTACGAACGAGCCTTCATTTCGTCGCCAAGTGCGCGGAAAGCGAGTCCGGCATAGAAAATCTTGTCGGGCTTGGCATCGTTGTAGTACATAGCCGCAGCCGGTTCGGTCGGGCCGAGAGTTGCCTGCACGAAACATTCGCGAGCCTTGTCGTGATTACCGACGGCATTGTAGCAGATGCCGAGAAGGTAGTAGAAATCGTTTTCCTGGGCCCCATAGAGCTTGCCCTCGCCGAGGTGGTGAGGATACTCGAGGCACTGCTCGAGAAGGGATATAGCGTCGGTATAACGACCTTCGGCTATATTCTCTTTTGCGAGTTCTACACGCGCCGTCTGATACTGCATGGGCACCTTGCCCTCGCCACCTTCCCATGGATGGAACTGGTGGGCGTCGAGTTTGGCCATAGCCTCGCGATAGTTGCCTGTCTGGTTGAGAAGCGTGATTTCTTCGAGAACGAGGTCGTCGCGCCTGGCGATGAGTTCGGGATATTTCTGAAGGAAAGCAAGACGTTCGCCATGCGGCTTCTGCAACTTCTTGTAGAACTGGTCGAGCTCCATGAGTATGCGCGAGTCGCTTTCGTCGAGCGAGAAAGCTTTTTCCATGCACTCGAGAGCCTTGGCGGCATCGTTACGCTTGTTGTAGTACAGCAGGGCGAGGTTGCGCCACGTGGTAGGATTGGCGGGGTTGAGCTCGGCGGCGCGCTCCCAGTACATCTGAGCGAGGTCGTACTGACGCTTGTCGTAGTAAAGGTTGCCCAAGAAGTGGTTGGCGTTGGCATCGACGGGATTTACGCCGAGTGTGCACTGCAACGCCAGGATAGCCTCGGGCCTGTTTGGGAACACGAAATCGGGATTAGCAGCAGCTCCGGCAGCAAATTCTTTTTCGGCAGCATCTTTCTTCCCGGCCTGCATGAGTGCCCAACCGAGATAGTAGTAAGTCATTGCCGTTGTTGCACCATTTTCGACAGCGATGCGCCACAGCGACTCGGCTTCATCGAAAAGACCAGCAGCACAGAAGTCGAGCGCAACCTCGTCGTAGTTGTGGGCGCAGCCGCGCATAAGGGCTACGAGTTGGTCGAGAAGTGTCTTGTCACCATCGATAAGATATTCTACATAGAGGCAGCCATAGTTGAACTTGTCGAAGCCGAGTGACTCGTTGCAGAAAGCGATAGCCTCGTCATCGCGGCCCATACGGCGAAGTATAGCAGCCTTGAGTGCACGCGCCTTGGCATTGTGCCAGTTGCGCAGCAGCGACCGGTCTACCTCGTAAAGGGCTTCCTCGTAGCGGCCCTGCATACAGCTGATTTGTGCGCATGCAAAATAGCCGGCATCCTGCCAGGCGCCGTTCCATGTCGATTTATAGAAGCGGTTGTAAGCCTCGTCGTAGCGGCCCTGATATTTCAGGGCAAGGCCGAGATTGTAAATAGGCTCGCCGTCATAGGGATTGGGGTTGCGTTTTTGAAGTATCTTGACAGCCTTTTCGAGGTATTTTTCGGCGAGGTCGAAACGCCCCTTGCGGATATACCACAGGCCCATGGCATTGTTGCACCGCACGTCGTCGGGGTCGCGGCGAAGACCCTCTTCGTAGTAGTCGAGTGGCGAATAAGTGGCGTGGCGATACTGCTCGAGGTGCAGACCGGTGAGATAAAGCTGCTCGACGGTCTTGATTTCGGACGGCAGTAGCGCAGCCTCGGCGGCATCGGGGATGGGGCGGATTTCGTCGGGCTCGGTATGCCATGACATTACCGTGCGGCCATCTTTTACAAACTCGAGTGTCAGATTGCCGAAATCTGCACCGTCTACATCTATCGTCTCTTCGAAAATCCGCTCCGGCGTAATTTCGACCTCGCGGTTGAGGTATTCGCGGCCTGTTTCGTCGCTGAGGCGCAAAACCACTGTCTGCGCCGAGGTGGCAAAAACTTTGATATGCACCTTGCCGCCGTCGACGGGGTCGATATTCATCAGCAAGTCCTTGGTGGCGTTCTTCACCACCCCGAGTTCGCGATAAGGCAGGAAGTACTGCGTAAATTCTTTTTCTTCATACGGCATCAGCCATGTGAAGTCGGGTTGGTTTTCTGTGTAGACACCGGCCATGAGCTCGATATATGGGCCGTCGTCGTCGGTAAGGCAGCGGTCCCAGGCGCGCCCGAAGTCGCCGTTACCCCATGTCCACTGTTTTTTGCCGGGGGATACATGGTGGCTTGCGACGTGGAGCATACCGGCCTGCGTGTCGAACTCGTAACCGCCTTCGAAATCATATTTCGAATTGACACCCATATATGATGTGGGCACGAATATATTTTTGTAATTGGCAATATCGACACCGGCCGAGTAGTCCATCTTGTAATATGTGCCCGTAGCAATCGGGAAGGAGCTTACCGCGCGCTTGCCGTGGTCGAAGACGGCATTGATGTCTGGCGGGAACACCGAACGATAATGGTCGTTGACTGCGACGGCGGGGTTTGCCCACCACAGGAATGTCTGGGGCACGTCGGTGCGGTTATAAAGCACGCCTTTGATTTCGAGATACGCACAACCGGGGCGCAGGGTAAAGCCGGCCATGCCCTTCTGATGGAACATGCGCTCCATCTCGCTCACCCACACGGTTACCGAACCGTCACTATGCTCCTCAATCGTGCAGTCGACCGGCATATAGGTAGACGGGCGGTGGTGCTGGGGCCAGTTGAACTCGATACCGCCCGAAATCCACGGACCTGCCAGGCCGACAAGGGCAGGCTTGATAACGTGGTTGTAGTACACAAAGTGGCGCTGTTTGATTTTGTCGTAAGCCATCTGTACACGACCACCCAGCTCGGGGAGTATCATCACCTTTATATATTCGTTTTCGATGTATACGGCATTCCATTCGTGGTCGGTCTTCTCGTCGGAGATAGACTCGATAACCGGATATGGGTAAACGACACCGCTCGAACCCTGATATACACGCTTCTCGAGGAAGATTGGGTTCTTCTCTGGTTTCCCGACCTCGTAGGTAGGGATAACCACTTTTTCTTTCCAGGCTTTAACCATGATATTTATTAAGTCTATTTATTCAAGTTTCGCAAGTATGCGACTTGCTCACTGTTAGTAGTCTTTGGGTTATAGGTTATGGTTTGATAAATGCAAATAACAATATTATTAGTGATGACAATTAGCGAACTAAGGCTAACCACTAAACGATAAACTATTAACAGTGAGCAAGTCTTAGACTTGCGAAACTTAAGTCTATTTATTTTTCAGAAATCAGTCGATATTATTTGTTCTTCTTCATCTTTGACCAGTTCCTTTTCGAGCTCCTCGAGGCTCTTGCCCTTGGTTTCGGGCAATTTGCGGCCAAAGAATATGAAACCGAGGGCACAAATCAGGGCGTAAATCCAAAAGGTGCCGAAGCTGCCCAACGAGCTATTAAGGAGAGGGAACGAGTACGTGAGTGTGAAAGAACCTACCCACAAGGCGAATGTACAGGTTGCCACTGCGACCGCACGGACACGGTTGGGGAATATTTCGGCTATCAACACCCAGGTGACAGGGCCGAGGGTCATGGCATAACATGCAATAGCCGAAACCACAAGGATAATCATAAAGAAGCCGGTAACGTGGAAGTAGTAGCAAGTGCCCAGAATGGCATAGATTACAGCCAGGCCACCGGCACCAAAAAGCATGAGCTTCTTGCGGCCCAGACGGTCTACGGTATATATCGCCACGAAGGTAAATACTACGTTGGTAATGCCGGTCAAGACAATGTTGAACAACATCTCGCCCAGGTCGTAGCCCGCGTCAGAAAATATTTCTTGCGCGTAATTAAATATCACGTTCGTACCAGACCACTGTTGGAATACGGCAATTACCACACCAATCAGGAGTACCAGCCTGAATGGCTTGCTGAAGAGCATCTTGAGACCTCCCTGCTTCTCTGTGGCATCTTTTGCCTTACCGGCCAGTACGGCAGAGATTTCCTTATCAGCATATTCTTTACCGCCTATATTCGTGAGTATCTGCGATGCCTGCTCGGTCATGCCCTTCATGGTCAGCCAACGCGGACTTTCGGGTATGAAACATGCAAGCACCAAGAACAGACCGGCAGGGAAAGCCGCGCTCCAAAACATCCAACGCCAACCCATCTGCACATTCCACGACTCGAGGGCAGGAACAGTCGTGCCGGCCAGCATAGGCTCGGCAATGAGGTAGTTTACCACTTGCGCACCAAGTATACCAAGCACGATGGTGAGCTGATTGAGCGACACCAGCTTGCCGCGAATATTCGAGGGTGCGACCTCGGCTATGTACATAGGCGACAGGCCAGAAGCTATACCGATAGCTATACCGCCAATAAAACGGACAATAAGGAATATCGAAAATTCATCGAAAGCACCTGTACCGTAGGCCGATACCAAAAATATGAAAGCGGATATGAGCAATAGCGGCTTTCGGCCAAGTCGGTCGGCAAGAACGCCCGACACCATTGCACCGACAAGGCAGCCGGCAAGGGCGATGCTCATTGCCAGGCCCTGTTGGCCGGGAGAATCAGCAATCCCGAAGTAGACTTCGTAGAACGGCTTTGCACCGCCGATTACGACCCAGTCGTAACCAAACAGCAGGCCACCCATCGCCGATACCATGCAGATGAAATAAATAAAGCCTTTGTTGAATTTTTTCATTGATATTGTGATTTATGGTTTAATTAATCTGCTGCAAAATTAGCATCTCGCAGGAAATAGGAAAATGAATAAATCGCAATTTTACATGGACAATATTACTTTTTACAAAAATATTATATAACTTTGCGGCGACGGCACAAACATCCTGTTTACCATGAAGATTAAATCAGGCTTTAGCGGCGAACGCTCGCTCGTATTACCCCGTGTGATTATCGACAGTATGGATAAAGACCCTCTCACAAGCCTCCTCCATATCACCGACATCGGCTACTACCCCAAGGCATCACACCACTACCGGCACCGCGACCCGCCAATCGCCCAATATGTATTTATATACTGTATCGACGGTCATGGATGGTTCGAACTCGACGGCACGACATACGATGTGTGCTCCAACCAGTATTTCATCTTGCCGGCGGGCGTCCCCCACACCTATGCAAGCTCGGACGACGACCCTTGGACAATATATTGGGCACACTTCGGCGGCACCATGGCCCGTCATTTCGTGACCGCCGACCCCGCGCCGCAAACGGTAGCGCCGGGCCTTGACTCGAGAATCGCCAACCGTATCAACCTATTCGAAGAAATATTCAACACCCTCAATGATTCTTTCGCTCTCGAGAACATCCGCTATGCCGTCTCGGCTTTCCATCATTTTTTAGAGTCGCTCAGGTATCTCAAACTATATCGAAAAGTCGGCAACCAGAAACACGACTCCGACGTAATAGAGTCGACCATACACTATATGGACGAAAATGTAGAACGCCGGCTCACACTCGACGACATCGCCGACTACTCGGGGTTCTCGCCATCGTACCTGTCGGCCATGTTTAAAAAGCGTACAGGCTACGGCCCTGTCACATATTTCAACCTCATGAAAATACGCAAGGCATGCGAACTGCTCGACACCACGACCATGAAACTGACACAGATAAGTTTCAAGCTCGGCTTCGAGGACCAGTTCTATTTCTCGCGCCTGTTTACAAAAATAATGGGTATGTCGCCCCGGGCGTACCGCGCCCAGCCCAAGGCATAAAAAAGAGGCTGTATCAAAATAAGAAGTCGTCGGAGACGACGCTTTTGTGGTTAACCCCGCCATCATTGGCGGGGACTCTGAGGCACCTACGATAAAATGACCTCGGAGAGGTCGCAAAGACATACTATCAATCCTTTGCGTCCTCTCCGAGGACTTTTTTTGTATTGGTTTCCATTTTACCCCACGAATAATCGTGGGGCTAACAACAAGAGCGTCCTCTCTTACCTTTGCGGCGTCTAACAACAATGGCAAAATAGGAGTTCAGAACTTTCATTTTGTCAACTGGATTACTTTTTGTAGTATTGCTAGAGAAGTAGTTCAGTGGAGGCCGAGTACATTCGTCCCTTGATAAGTTTTTACTATATCGCCTCGAAGATTTCAACCGGCCTCTTTTTTTATCTTTAGAATCTGGGCAAAGTATGATAGGACGTCTGACGATCCTGAGTGTAAAAGAGAGTAGATGAAGAAGATAAGTTGGACTATTTTTAACGTCACCACAAAATTCTTCTAGACAATGAAATCAAAAATTCCTACAGACAGGTATTTCCGGCAATGTGTCGGTATCGACGTGTCCAAGAACAAATTCACCGCGTGCATGTGTATGCTCAGCTGGGGCTGTCCGGCGCAATTTACCGAACCAATCGAGTTCGTCAATACGAAAACAGGCTTCAACCAGCTGGTCAAATGGGCGCGTAAGGAGGCAGAGAAGGGCCAGCCCCTGCTGTTCCTGATGGAGCCGACGGGAACATACTATGAAGACCTTGCCTACCACCTTCACAAGCTATCGTTCACAGTCTTTGTCATACCGCCGGGCAGGG
>CEAR01029669.1_pt1 | contig 235066 bp, 222 predicted proteins | sample 557461 | NCBI WGS metagenome assembly CEAR01 (sample SAMEA3182075, study PRJEB8094) | gut metagenome | biome: human; feature: gut; material: Stool; isolation source: human stools | place: Canada | collected 2012-03-14 | reverse complement strand
GTGGTCAGCTCGTAGAGCGGCAGGCCGGAGATGCAGTCCACCAGCACATGGCTCTTGTACCCCCAGTAGAACTCATACCGCCGCTCGTTGTGCTGGTTGGAGGCCGAGTGGACGCCGAGGGCGCAGTCCAGATCGCTTTTGGGATGGTTTTCCTTGGAGAACTTGTTCTTTGCAAAGGATTTCGGGTTGTTCTGCTTCGTGTTTGCCATGACGGGTGTGGAGTCCAGACCAATAAATGAGGCGTCCACGATCCCCATCTCATAGAGTTTCTTCACCTGTGCCGCCATGATTTCTTTCAATGCAGCGTTATCCATTTTTTTGAGGAAACGGTCATACGTCCAGTAGGACGGCAGCGGCTTCATGATATTGAACCCGCAGTAGTGGGCAATGAGGAGATTGTTGTCCAGATAATCCACCAGATCTGTGATCTGCGTGAAACCTTCGCATTTCATAACGATAAAAGCACAGACCATAGCTTCCTTCGGAAAGCCCCGCCGCCCGGTTGCCGCCCTGGGCAGCGTGAAGTCCAAGCTGCTGAAAAGCTTGTCGTAAAACATGGCGGCGCTTTGGGATGTGAACAGCGTCACATCCTGAATGATTTCCTGTCGGTAGATAGCGGCTAGCCCCTTTCCGGTTGGTTTTCTCTCAAGTCAATTTTACCAAAAAGGGGCTCCGCTTTCTATATCATTTGAGTGATTTTCGGTTTCAGCCATGGCCGGAAACCATTGCAATTACTGCGTTTCCTGTGTTTTGCTCATGGCTGAAAACTGTGTCATTGGGAGGTGAGAATGTGGATATAAACAAGAATTGGAGATTTTGTGCTGTTGGAAATATCAAAGCTAAGCATACATGCGAAAACGGGAAAGTATTGTATGGTTCAAAAGCATTCTCCGGGGGAACGAAAGTGTATATCGATGACAAAACCTTGGGAGTAAATAGCGAATGCGTAAGTGTGATAGGGCTCAACCGTTTCGGTCGATATACAACGGAGAGCGTCTCTGTCAATTTGATTGAGAATGTCAGGGCACAAAGAATTTATAAACCCGTAGTATTAAGAATTATGGACTATCTCGAAGTTCTGGACGGATGGCGGTGGAGAGGTCGAACAGCAGAAGACAGAAAAGCCGTCAAAGCCTTTGCTGAAATGTGGAGTAACACCTGATCTGGACAAATGCCCACACCAATTTGGTGTGGGCACTTTTGTTATTTTCCCGCGTCCAGCATATTCTCGATCAGTACGCCATACCCCATCGTCGGGTCGTTCACCAGCACGTGCGTCACCGCGCCCACCAGCTTCCCGTTCTGCAGGATCGGGCTGCCGCTCATGCCCTGTACGATGCCGCCGGTCTTCGCCAGCAGCGCCTCGTCCGTCACCGTGATGAGCAGATTCCGGCCGTTTTTTGCGTCCGGGTCGACGCGGTCGATGCGGATGGAAAAGCGCTGGACCTGTTCGCCGTCCACATTGGACAGGATCTCCGCCGCACCGGTCGTGACCGCCGAAGCCGGCGCCGTCTGGACAGCCTCTCCGGGCTTCGGCTGTGAGAGCGTGCCGAAAATGCCGCAGGTTGTATTTTTCTCCACGGTCCCGACGGCGTCCGTCACGTCAAAGATCCCGTGCAGCTCGCCCGGCGTCCCGCGTGTCCCGGTCCGCACCTCCGCCACGCTCGCGCGGACAAGATAGCCCGACTGCAGCATTAGCAGCTGCGTCCCGTCGAGCCCGCTGACGCCGTGACCCAGCGCGCCGTACTGCAGGCTCACAGGATCGTAGTACGTGACCGTCCCGATCCCCGCGATATGGTCGCGGACCAGGATCCCGAGCCGGTAGCCGCTGGCCGTTTTTTCCGGCGTGACCAGAAATTCCGCCTCATGCCCGCCGCGCTCCACGCGCACGACGATCGGCTCGGCCGACTGGATGCTGTCGAGCAGCGCCTGCGCGCTCGCGGTCTTCTTGCCGCCCGCCGTCAGGATCACGTCGCCGCGCCGCAGCCCCGCGCGCTGGGCCGGCGCGTCCGGCTCCACCTCGGTGACCATCAGACCCTCGGCATACAGCTTGATGCCGACCGTATATCCTCCCGGCACGAGCGTCCGCCCCGCGGCCAGCGTCTGGCAGCAGAGCGCCAGCAGCAGACACAGGGCCATCAGCGCGGCCGGTATTTTTTTATGAAGAAACTGCTTCATGTTCTCATCCTCTCCCCAAAAGTCTCAGCGCCGTTATCTTGGCCGTTCCGGCGGGAAAGAAACCGCGTGTGAAGCATGTAAAAGAAAGCCTGTTTTCCTTGGTAAAAATCAGAAAATCACCGCCGCTGGCCGCAAACGCTGCCGTTTGCCTGCGAAAATTTCCTGCGTTTCATTCTTTCACCATCAAAGGCCCGTACCGCCCGGTTTTAATTTCTGCAAAAAAGAAAAAATTAGTCTTGACTTTTTGCGAGAAATCGTTATAATAATCATGCGCTTCGGCAAGAGGCCATTTAGGGGATTTGTGTAACGGTAGCACACCGGACTCTGACTCCGTTTGCGGGGGTTCGAATCCCTCATCCCCTGCCAAAGGAAACCCGGCAATCATGTGATTGCCGGGTTTTTCTTTTATACGCAAGCACCCCGCCGCGATCGGCGGAGTGCTTGCTTTTTTGACGATTTATGCGTATTGCAGACGGCCCTTCGGCACGGGAATCTCCCGTCCCAACTCCCGTGCGGTCTCGATCCATTCCTGCGCTACGATCTGGACGTTGTGCAGCGCCTCTGTCATGGTCTTGCCGTCCGCCATGCATCCGGACAGCTCCGGGATCTCCGCAATAAAGGTGCCAACCGGCTGAATGTTGATGATCTCCTCGATGTCGTTTCGCGTGTAAATGAAATGATCTCCGCGGACCCGGCAGTCGAAGCCGAGCCGATCGAGGATCAGCCGCAGATCTGAAATTGAAAGTTCCGGTCTTTCGCGCCGCTCATGAGCGCAAGCAGCAGTTTTTCGTACTGTCCCATCTGCTCAGCCTCCTGTATCCATTATACCAGCTTTTTCACAAGAATACCACAGTTTTTGCCGGTCAGAGACATATGCCTGCTTATTCACTCCTTCCAGACCCTTGCGACTGTGAAGGTCATACGCAGCCGCCCACGGACCTCGGCGAGCGTCACCATGTCCGCCAGCCGGACCATTTCCGCGATCCGCCCGCGGATGCCGTCGTTCAAAATGTTGACCGGGAGAGGGAAGTCGATATAGACGAAGGTGTTCTGCTCCCGCAGCTCCAGATCGTCCGCGTACCAGGGCGCGCGCAGAACCTTCCCGATCGCCGCCGCATGCTCTTTCAGCTTATTGTATGTCTCGACCTTCTCCGGGACCTGCTCGTTCCCGCGGAACGCCTCGTTCCTCGCCACCATCGCCGCGACCATGTCGCCGATATTCATTTCCATTGCTTTGATCTCCTTTTCATTTTTGTTTGCCCGTGCGGGCTTCTCGATTATGGTTCTACACGATTTCCGGTTTTGTCCCGCCGCGATTGAAAAAACGCCTGCGGCATGCTAAGATGGCGGCGAGGTGAGTGCATGGAACATCGTCAATTTGAAAGCATGCTCGCCGTCGCGCGGGCGCGACTGGCGCGGCACGCGCCGGAGGACATTGCGGAAAAAGCCGGCGTGCGGTACGCCGACGGCGCGTTTCAGGTCCCGACGCTGGGGCAGACGGTCACCGTCCGTCTGCCGGACTGCACGATCGAGCCGCCGCTCTCCAACTGGCACGCGCTGACGCTGCTGCACCTGCTCGATCTGGCCGACGGCACACCGCCGACCGGCCGGACCATCACACTTTCCCAGTACAAAGACGGCCTCGTGCGCGGCAGCGGCCTCGACTGCAATGCGGAGCTGATCGTCCGGCGCGACCTCGGCGTACTGCCGCCGGAGGAGCTGACGCAGCGCTGCAAAGCACTCGGCGCGGAGCTTCTGCCTACCAACGCGGACTTCTGCGCACGCTTCGACTTCGCCCCGCGCTATCCCATGTGGCTGAAGATCTGGTTCGCGGACGAGGAATTTCCCGCCTCCGGCCGTCTCCTGCTGGACGAAAGCGCCCCGCACTACCTGACCATCGAAGACGCCGTCACCGCCGCCTCCCTCATCCTGGACCGCCTCACCCAAGCAAACCACTGGACGGTATAAAACAAAGATACGTACAGCGGCAGGGCGGACGAAACCGCAGGTTTTTCTTGATAATTCGTCCGAAAGCGTGTATCGTATAGGTATATCAAAGAATCAGGAGCAGAGATTCATGACTGATGGGTTTATCAAGACTGCGGCCGGGACGATCGATGTGCAGGTCGCGGATGTGCAGACCAATACCGATACGATCCTCGCGCGCGTACGGCAGGCGGACGCGGCCGGCGTCGACCTGCTGACGCTGCCGGAGCTATGCCTGACCGGCTACACCTGCGGCGATCTGTTTTTCTCCGACTGCCTGCTCGGCGCGGTGGAGCCGGCGCTTGCCCGCATTCTTGAGCAGACGGCGGCGCTTTCCACGGTCTTCACCGTGGGTCTGCCGCTGCGCTTCGGCGGCAAGCTCTATAACTGCGCGGCGGTCGTCCACGCGGGCAGGCTCCTCGGCGTGGTGCCGAAGACGTACCTGCCGAACTACGGCGAATTTTACGAGCAGCGGCAGTTTTCTTCCGCATCGGTGCTCGGCGGAAACATCTACGACCTGACGCTCTGCGGCCAGAGCGTGCCGTTCGGCACAGACCTGCTCTTTGCCTGCGCGGAGCTGCCGGACTATACCTTCGGCGTCGAGCTGTGCGAGGACCTCTGGGTCCCGTGCCCGCCGTCGACCCGCCTCACGGCCGGCGGCGCGGCCATCATTGCCAACCTGTCCGCCTCGGACGAGGTGATCGGCAAGGCGGACTACCGCCGGATGCTGGTCAGCGCGACGTCCGCGCGGCTGGCCTGCGGCTATATCTACTGCAGCGCCTCCCCGACGGAGTCCACGCAGGATATGGTCTTCTCCCGCCACCATCTGATCGCGGAAAACGGCACCATCCTCGCGGAAAACGAGCCGTTTGCCGACGCTGAGCTGACGATCACCGAGATCGACGTGCAGCGGCTCATGCACGAGCGGCACCGCACCACAAGCTATGACGCCGTCCCCGGCCTGCGGCAGATCGTCTTCCACCAGCCCCTGCGACGGACGCAGCTGACGCGCCCCATCGCGCCCAATCCCTTCGTCCCGCCCTATGACGACCAGCTCCGCGCACGCGCGGAGGCGATCCTGCGCATCCAGTCGCAGGGCCTTAAAAAGCGGATCGAGCATACGCACGCGAAGACCGTCGTGCTTGGCATCTCCGGCGGGCTCGACAGCACGCTCGCGCTTCTCGTGTGCGTGCGCGCGTTCGACCTCTGCGGGCGCAGCCGGAAGCAGATCCAGTGCGTCACGATGCCCTGCTTCGGCACCACGAAGCGCACGAAGTCCAACGCCGTGAAGCTCTGCGAGGAGCTGGGCGTCAGCGTGCAGGAGGTCAACATCACCGCCGCCGTCCGGCAGCACTTCGCCGACATCGGCCATGACGAATCCGTACACGATGTGACCTATGAAAACTGCCAGGCGCGCGAGCGCACGCAGGTTCTGATGGACATTGCCAACCAGTCCGGCGGCCTCGTGATCGGCACCGGCGATCTGTCGGAGCTTGCGCTCGGCTGGGCGACTTATAACGGTGACCATATGTCCATGTACGCCGTCAACTGCTCGGTGCCGAAGACGCTCGTGCGCTACATCGTGCAGTATGAGGCAGCGAGCAGCGCGCCCGCCCTGCAGGCGGTCCTGCTGGACATTCTCGACACGCCGGTCTCCCCGGAGCTTCTGCCCGCGGACGAGAACGGCCAGATCGCGCAGAAGACGGAAGACCTTGTCGGCCCATACGAGCTGCATGATTTCTTCCTGTACCATACGCTCCGCTTCGGCACGCGCCCGCGCAAGCTCTTCCGGATGGCGAAATATGCCTATGCGGGGAAATATGACGACGAGACCATCCGCCACTGGCTCAAGACCTTCTGCCGCCGCTTCTTCCAGCAGCAGTTCAAGCGCTCGTGCATCCCGGACGGCCCGAAGGTCGGCTCCGTGACGCTCAGCCCGAGAGGGGACTGGCGCATGCCCTCCGACGCCTCCAGCCGCCTCTGGCTGAGCGAGGCGGAAGCCCTGTAAAAGATAAACGAACGGCCCCATCCATATCGGATGGGGCCGCATTTTGTTTGGGATACTCAGATGATGCGTCTGCCGCAGAGGAAGCGCGTCTTGTAATACGATTCGTCCAGCGAGTTGATACGCACGCCCGTAGACGGGGTAGAGGCGTGGACGAAGTTGCCGCCGCCGATGTACATGCCGACGTGGTTGGCGTAATTGCCGTAGCCGAAGAAGACAAGGTCGCCGACCTGCAGATCGCTGCGGGAAACGTAGGTGCCCTGGCTCATCTGGTCGTTGGCCACGCGGTTCATCTTGTAGCCGTAGTTCGTCAGCACATAATACATGAGGCCGGAGCAGTCAAAGCCGGTCGACGGGCTCTTGCCGCCCCAGACGTAGCTGTAGCCGATGAAGGACATGGCGAAGTTCGCGATCTCGCTCGCCGTGCCGGAGCCGGAGACGGTGCCGCCGCCATTTCCGGTGCTGCCGCCCGGGGTGACGGTGCTGTCCTTCTTGTCGGAGAGCAGGTCGGCGCGGACGTAGGCGGTGATGCCCTTATACTTGATGCGGTACCACTGGTGGCCGTCGGAGGTGGTGGTCGTGATGCCGGTGACGGTGACGGAGGCGTTGTAGCTCAGCTCACCGACCTTCGTGCTGCCGGTGGTCCAGGAGTCGCGGACGTTGATGGAGCCGGACTGGCAGACATACATGGTCTTGCTGACGCTGGTGACCGTGACGTTCAGGTTGATCTGGTCGACGACGACCGTCGCGCTCTTGACGTTTTCATCGTAGAACCACTGGATGGTCTTGTAGCAGCGCAGGAACATCGTCATCGCTTCCTGCCGGCTGGTGTTGCCCTTGGGGTTCAGATAGGTGCCATTGCCGAGCTTCGTGCCTTGTACATAGGAGTAGCTCACGCAGATCTGCGCGGATTCCTTCGCCCAGGAAGAGATCTTGTTTGCGTCGGCAAAGCCGTTCAGCGCGCCGTCCGCAGCCGTGGGGGAGAAGGCCGCCGCGGTGCAGAAGTTCTCGATCAGCTTGAAAAACTCCTGCCGTGTCAGCAGCTGGTTCGGGCGGAACGAGCCGTCTTCATAGCCGTTGACGATGCCGTAGAGATGGGCCTTGACGATGTTTTCGTCGTTCGTGTCGGTGAAGCCCGTGAAGTTCTCGTTCGACAGGTCGATGTCGTTGCCCGTCGCCTTTTCAAAGGCGTACACGGCCAGCTCGCACATCTCGCCGCGGGTGATGTCCTTGGTGAGGTCGAGGCCATTGAACGAGGCGGGCATCAGCCCGAGCTGGTTGATCTCGTCGTAGTTCGTTTTGAACCAGCTGCTGTATTTGTTGTTCGCAGCGAAACAGACCGCGCTCATCGACATGAGCATCGCCGCGCACAGCAGCAGGCAGAGCAGTTTTCTTACCTTTTGCATCTTCTGTAGACTCCTTTTTCCGTTCCTCGGCCGGAACGGCGCATGTTTTGACGGATTTGGCTCGATTATATCAGATTATGACAACCAATACAAGCCCATTTTTGTAAATCTTTCGTAACCAAATGCTTTTTTTAGCCAATGGTTGCGTTTTGACCGAAAAAGTGGTATAAACGTAGCCATGAAATTACGAGTCATGATCGCAGTGCTTGCCTGCAAGCTCTGCCGGAGCCTGATCCGCCTGCTGGGCAGAGGCGGCACGGATTTCCCCGGGCGCGTAGCGCTCAAGCTCTGCCCGAACCTGCTGGGTGAACTTGCAAAGAACGTGACGACGGTGATCGTCACGGGCACCAACGGCAAGACCACGACGTCCCGTATGATCGAGCAGTCGTGGCAGGACGCTGGAATCTCTTACTTTGCCAACAAATCCGGCGCGAACCTCCTGTCCGGCGTCACGGCGGAATTCGCCGTCCATTCGACGCTGACCGGCCGCTGCAAATACCCCTACGCCCTCATCGAGGCGGACGAGGCGGCGCTGAAGTTCATCAGCAAATACGTCGACGCCAAAGTCATCGTCTTCACGAACGTCTTCCGCGACCAGCTCGACCGCTACGGCGAGGTCACGCATACGCTCGAAAAGCTCCGCATCGGCGCCAAGAACAGCCCCAACGCCGTCCTGTGCCTCAACGCGGACGATTCCCTTATCACGAGCCTGCATGACGACGTGCCGAACCCGGTCCTGTTCTACGGCGTCAGCACGCCGATCTATGCCGGGCATGTGGCGGAGGTCTCCGACGCGCCCTACTGCATCAAGTGCAAGAGCGAGTACGAATACGACTTCGTGACCTACGGCCATCTGGGCGGCTACCGCTGCCCGCACTGCGGCTATGCGCGGCCGACACCCGATCTGTGCGTGAGCCGCATCGTCACGAGCGACGAGGAGCATTCCGAGGTCGTCTTCCGCGACGGCCAGACCGAGATCCCCGCGTTGATCAACCTGCCGGGCGGCTACAACATTTATAATGCCTGCGCCGCCATGACGGCCGCGAAGGCACTGGGCCTGGATCTGACGAAGGCCGCGCAGTCTCTGTCGCACTTCGCCTGCGGCTTCGGACGCATGGAGAAATTCGAAATAGGCGGCGCCGACGTGCGCATGATCCTCATCAAAAATCCCGCCGGCTGCAACCAGGTGCTGAGCTTCCTCACGCAGCGCACCGAGCCGTTCGTCTTCGCCGCCTGCCTCAACGACCGCACGCAGGACGGCCGCGACGTCAGCTGGATCTGGGATGTGGCCTTCGAGCGCCTGACCGATATGGACGCGCTCCGCGAGGTCTATCTCTCCGGCACCCGCGCGGAGGACATGGCACTGCGCTTCCTCTACGCCGGCTTCCCGCAGGAGAAGCTGCATGTGCAGAAGGAATACGGCAAGCTGATGGAAGAGGCGACGGCGCATAAGCTGCCCGTCTTCGTCATGCCGACCTATACGGCCATGCTGGCCCTGCGCGGTACGATCAGCAAAACCTACGGCTATAAGCAATTCTGGGAGTAAGCTATGGAACTGAACATCTACCATTTATACCCCGACGTGCTGAACCTCTACGGCGACCGCGGCAACGTCCTTTGCATGCAGCGGCGGCTGGAGTGGCGCGGCATGCAGGCGAATATCGTGAACGTCCCGATCGGTACAAAACTCGACGCGAAAAACTGCGACCTTATCTTCATCGGCGGCGGCCAGGATTTTGAGCAGGAGGTCCTTCTGGACGACCTGAAAGGGGAGAAGACCGCTGAGCTCAAGGCCGCCATCGAGGACGGCGTGCCCGTGCTCGCCATCTGCGGCGGCTATCAGATGCTGGGCCAGTACTACAAGACCTGGGACGGCCAGCAGTGCGACTTTACCGGCGCGCTCGACCTCTACACCGTCGGCTCCGAGCAGCGGATGATCGGCAACTATATGTTCTCCTGCGAAGAAGCAGGCTGCAACATCGTCGGCTTTGAAAATCACTCCGGCAAGACCTATCTCGGCTCCGGCGTCCGGCCCCTCGGCAGGGTGCTCGAGGGTTCCGGCAACAACGGTGAGGACGGCACGGAGGGCGCAAGATACAAAAACGTCTTCGCGTCCTATTCCCACGGCTGTCTGCTGCCCAAAAACCCGAAGCTGGCGGACCTGATTCTGCAGACCGCCCTCGAACGCAAATACGGCGCGCTCACGCTCCCGTCCCTCCCCGACACCCTCGAGACCGCCGCCCACACCTACATGGAAAATCGCCTGACCCATAAATAAGCGCCCCTACCCGAGATTACCCCGGGTAGGAGTTTATTACGATATCCGCTGCCCCAAGGCTCCCTTCCAGGGGAGCTGGCTCGGCGCAGCCGAGACTGAGAGGTTGCCACAAATTTGCACGAAAACCCAAACCGCGAGTTTCGCTTGCGGTTTGGAAAGGAAGAAACGAGCACAGAGGAAAAGAGACGTCGCTTGCGGCGGCTCGTTCCGTCGCGGTCGTTTCTGACGCGCCTCCGGCGGCCCCTTCTTTTCCGTCTTGCCGGAAAAGAAGGGGGAGAAAAGGGGCGCTTGGACGTGTTTGGTGCGTTCTGCCTCTGAATTCAGGCGAGGCCCAATGTTTCAGGCGTCGTTCCACACGGTGGTCACCTCACGGGCGTCTGACTACGCGCCGCCTGATACGTGGGTATCGAACTTGTAACTAGTTGCCTTAGAATATTTGCCATAAATAGAAGGTGCAGACCAAATTTGCTGGTCTGCACCTTTTTGCGAGGAGTTTTCTTTTTTGCGCGCGCCAAAGCCTTCCCCTATGAGGGAAAGTGGCACGGCGTAGCCGTGACGGATGAGGTGGGCTCCCTCACCTGCAGGGCTGTTTACAGCGTCCTCGTACAGACCTCCCGGACTTTCGCCTGCAGGGCTTTGAGGTCGGAGAAGGTGTCGGGGCGCTTGCTCTCGTCGCGGAGGAGGGCGGAGGGGTGATAGAGGGCGGTAAAGAGGATGCCGCTCTTTTCGATGAACTGCCCGTGCTCGCGGGTGATCTTGAAATCCGGCCGGATCAGGCGCATGGCGGCGATGCGGCCGAGGCAGACGATGATCTTCGGCTTGAGGAGCTTCGTCTGCGCGCGCAGAAAATCGATACAGGCGTCCTGCTCGGTCTGCATGGGGTCCCGGTTTTTGGGCGGACGGCATTTGATGATATTCGTGATGTAGCAGTTGTGGCGGCCAAGGTCGATGATTGTGAGCATCTCGTCGAGGAATTTGCCCGCCGCGCCGACGAACGGCTCGCCCTGCAGATCCTCATTTTCGCCGGGGCCCTCGCCCACGAACAGCACCTCCGCGTCCTGTGGGCCGACGCCGAAGACGACATGGTGCCGCGTCTGCGACAGCGGACACCGCGTGCAGGACAGGCACGCGGACTGCAGCGAATCCCAGTTCAGCATGTGTACCTCCCTTATCTGCGGTCCGTCTCATCGAACGGCAGGTCATAGTCCTCGCGGAACCGGCGGCGCCGGTCCTCCAGCGCGCGGCGGCGCTTTTCCATCCGCAGCCGGCGGATCTTCCGCTTGCGCAGCTGCACGAGCACGAACAGCACCAAAATCGCCCCCAGCGCGATCACGATAAACAGCACGACCCACTTCCACCAGTTGCGCTGGATATACGCGCCCGTCCCGGCCGCGGCGGAGGAGATCTCCGACTTGGCAACGTCCGCGATGGCCAGCAGCCTCGTCTGGCCGAGCACCTCGCCCGCGTACGTGACCGTCGCGGAGCCGAGCACGTCGCCCTCATGGACCGGCGCGTCGACGCTTTCGCTGTTGAGCTGGATCTTGGTCTCCAGCTGGTCCGGGTCGTAGTCGTTCGGAAGCAGGACCTTGATCTCGTCCTCCGGCGCGACGGCGACGGCCTCGGCGCCGGCGGAGTTGTTGATCTTCACCTGATCGACCGGGTACAGCGGCGACATCAGCGTCAGGTAGGAATAGTTGTCAAAGCCATAGTCAAACAGGCGCGCGCACTCCGTGAAGTTCTCCATCAGAAGATCGCCGCTGTCGAGCACCGTCGTGGCCGCGCCGCAGACGATGCCGAGCAGATCCAGCCCGTCGCCCGTGGCCTCCGAGATGACGCAGCGCCCGGCCTGGCTCGTATAGCCGGTCTTGATGCCGTGCGCCCGGGGGTAGTATAGGGAGTTCGACATCGACTGGTAGATCAGCATATTCGTGGTCTTGAGCTTCGGGATATTCTGGCGCATGTTATCGTCGGGCAGCTTATATTCATACGTGTCGACGATCTGGCGGAAATTCTCGCTCTTGAGCGCGGCCTGTGTGATGATGGCAAGATCCCGCGCGGTGGTGTAGTGGCTCTCGTCGTGCAGACCGTGGGGATTGTTGAAATGCGTGTTGGTGCAGCCGAGCTCATAGGCCCGCTGGTTCATCATGCGTACAAAATCCGTCACCGAACCCGCAACGTGCTCCGCAATGACGTTGCATGCGTCGTTGCCCGAGACGACCATCATGCAGTACAGCAGATTCTCCAGCGTCATCTGCTCGCCCACCACCAGACCGGCCACGCTGGAATCCTCGTCCAGATCGGCCAGCGCGGATTCCGAGACCGTCACGACGTCGGACAGGTTCCCGTTCTCCAGCGCGATCAGGCAGGTCATGATCTTGGTGAGGCTCGCGGGATAGACCCGCTCGTCGGCGTCCTGCTCATAGACGACACGGTTCGTGTTGAGGTCGATGAGCAGCGCGGCCTTGGCCGCCACGGAAAACTGCTCCCGGGATGAGAGCAGCTGATCCTCGGGGACGCTGTCATCCGCAGCAGCCGCGTCTTCTGCGGAATTATCCGTGGCGGTCTGAGCATCCGCCTGCGCGTCGGCGGCAGGTTCGGCGGTGACTGCAGATACCGGCGCGCACAGCAGCTGTATCAGCAGCAGCGCGGCCAGCAGCAGGGCAGAAATGTTTGTCTTTTTCATTTTTATCTCCATTTTCTTCGCGTCTGGATTGTACAGCGGCGAAAAAATATGCTATACTGAATTTGAACATTCGCGCAGCTGCGCGTATTCTTGATTATTATACCATATTCATCCGGTATGTCAAATGGAGGCGCGCGTATGAAGAAATTGCGGGTTTCCCCGGCGCTGCTCGCGCTGTGCGCGGCGGTGCTGCTGTTCGTGGGCGCATTCTTCCTCGGCCGGGCTTCCGCGCTTGGAGAGGCGCGTATCACCGTGCAGCGCGCCGCGCCCGCGTCCGACGCTTTGCAGATAGACGGCAGCGGGGAAGGGAAGCTCTGCCTCAATACCGCCACGCGAGAAGAGCTGCTTGCGCTTCCCGGCGTCGGCGAAAAGACGGCGGACCGGATCCTCAGCTACCGCGATACCTACGGCCGCTTTTCCGCCGTCGAGCAGCTGCTGGATGTGGAGGGCATCGGCCCGACGCTGCTCGAGCAGCTGCGCGGGCTCGTGACCGTGGACCAAACGGAGGGATGACATGAAAATACTTGTTGTTGATGATGAAAAGCTGCTGGTCAAGGGGATCAAATTCAACCTGGAAAACGACGGCTACGAGGTCGTGACCGGCTGCGACGGCATGGAGGCCGTCGAGCTTGCCGCGAGCGAATCGCCGGACCTGATCGTGCTGGATCTGATGATGCCGCGGCTCGACGGGCTGGAGGCCTGCACAAAGATCCGCGAATTCTCACAGGTTCCGATTATTATGTTAACCGCAAAATCCGAAGACATGGACAAGCTCCTCGGCTTTGAGCACGGCGCGGACGACTACCTGACCAAGCCCTTCAATATCCTCGAGCTCAAGGCGCGCATCCGCGCGCTCCTGCGCCGGGCCGGCGCGGCCAAAAAGCAGGAGCCGGAGCAGAAGCTCGTCTGCGGCCACATCACCCTCGACCGCAGCAGCCGCAGCGCCAGCCGCGAGGACGTGCCGGTCGACCTGACCGCGAAGGAATTTGACCTCATGGAGCTGCTGATGCGCAACCCGAACCGCGTCTACTCGCGCGAGACGCTGCTCGACGCCATCTGGGGCTACGATGTCAGCAGCGAGATCCGCACCGTCGACGTGCACATCCGCCGTCTGCGGGAAAAGCTGGAGCTCAACCCGGCGCAGCCGGAGCACATTCTGACCAAGTGGGGAGTTGGCTACTATTTCAAGTACTGAACGGCGCATCCGGCTGGTGCCGACCAGCTCGCAGCTGCGCAACGCGCTGGCGTATATGTCGATCACGGTGCTGGTGCTGGTGTTCCTGAATATCTACTCCGCCAGGGCCACCCGGGATCTGATGTTCAAGGCCAAATGCTCGTCCTCGCAGGATAAGCTGAAGGTCGTGACGTCCTCCTTTTCCGGCGTCGACGCCCTGACGCAGGAGACGACGGAGCAGATCATCTCCGTCATCGGCGACATGAACGTCACGCGCCTGCTTGTCACCGACGCGGCGGGCCGGACGCTCTATGATTCCGTGCCCGGCCAGAGCGCGGCGGGCAAGGTGGTCCTGCTGCAGCAGGTCGTGCAGGCGCTCGAAGGCAACGACGTCTTCTGCTGCGTCTATGAGGACCATACCCTCAAAAGCTACGCCGCCGCGCCCATCCTCACGCATGATACGGTGGTCGGCTGCGTGTATATGATGGAATACGACGCCTCGCAGGGCGGCATCATCGCGAGCCTCGAGCGGACGATCTTCCGCGGCTCGCTGGTGCTGATCGGCATCCTGTTTTTGTGCGCGGTCGTCTTTTCCATGACGGGCTCGGGGCGTATGCGGCAGATCCTGACCTCCATGCGGCTCGTGCGCGAGGGCGAATACAGCCACAAGATCCAGATGCGCGGCTCGGACGAATACGCCACGCTCGCCACCGAGTTCAACAAGCTCACCGACAAGCTCCAGCAGACGGAGATCACCGAGCGCCAGTTCGTCTCGGACGCGTCCCACGAGCTCAAGACGCCGCTGGCCTCCATCAAGCTGCTGTCCGATTCCATCCTGCAGAACGAGATGGACGCGGACACGATGCGCGAATTCGTCGCCGACATCGGCGCGGAGTCCGACCGCCTGACGCGCATGGCGCAGAAGCTCCTCACGCTCAGCCGGGCCTCGGCCGACGAGACGGAGGGCGGCGAGCACGAGGTCGTGGACGTGGGGCGGACACTCTCGCGCGTGTTCCGTATGCTCGTCCCGCTGGCCGACCGCCAGACCGTCGAGCTGACCGCCAGCGTGGAAAAGGGCTGCACCATCCTCTCGTTTGAGGACGACGCCTATCAGATCCTGTTCAATCTCGTCGAAAACGGCATCAAATACAACCGCGAGGGCGGCAGCGTCCACGTGCGCGTGCGCCACGCGGACGATACCGTCGTCATCGACGTCGAGGATACCGGCACCGGCATCCCCGAAAGCGCGCTCCCGTCTATCTTTAACCGCTTCTACCGCGTCGATAAGGCCCGCAGCCGTCAGGCCGGCGGCGCCGGTCTGGGCCTTTCCATCGTGCATGAGATGGTCGGGCGGAATTTCGGCACGATCGAGGTCACGTCCAAGGTCGGCGAAGGCTCGCGCTTTACCGTGACCTTCCCCAGCTTCGGCTCCGGAGAGGAGGAAGACGGCGATGCGTAAAAACCGGAAAAAGCTCCGCCTGCTCGCGCTGCTGCTCGCGGCGCTCACGCTCTGCGGCTGCTCGGTCGCCGCGGCGGTGCGCAGGCCTGCCCAGCCCCAGCTGCAGCTCTACTACTGCCGCAAAGACAGCGGCGACACGAAGACCGGTGTATTGGGCACGCAGGAAGTCCCGGCGCAGACCGACCCCGCCGCCCTGCTCGAGACCTATCTGCAGGGCCCGGAGGACGAAGCGCTTGCCTTGCCCTTCACCCCCGGCGATACCTGCGCGGTCGAGTCTCTGCAGGATGGCGTCCTGACGCTCCGGCTGGAGCTGCGCGCGGCGGGGGACATCCGCACGTCCCTGATCTATGCCTGCCTGACCTGCACCATGACCCAGCTCGAGTCCGTCCAGTCCGTCGCCTTCCTCCGCACTGCCCAGCCGCAGACCGACGGCCCCTATACCGCGGACGACTTCGTTCTTCTCGACGCCTTGGCCGAGAACCCGGAATACGCCGTCCGGCTCTTCTATCCCGACAAAAACGGCCTTCTCACCCCCGTTACCACCGTGCTCGCCTGTACCGACCCGGGCCAGCTGCCGCTGCTCGCCCTGCAGGCGCTCATCCGCGCGACCGTTCCGGTCAATCTCAGCCGCGTCGTCCCGGCGGGCACGCAGGTGATGGATATCTCCGTCTCCGATGGGACGGCCAGCGTGGTCCTCTCCGACCAGTTCATGAGCTGCGATACCTCCGCCGCCCGCGCGGGCAGCGCCGTGCGCTCCATCGCGGCGACGCTCTGCGATCTGAGCGGCGTTACGGCCGTCCGCCTCTCCGTCATCGGCGAATCCGGCCTGACCTACTACGACATTTCCGAGCCCATCATCCCCCAGCCGGACTGGTTTTCGGAATAAAAAGGAAAAAAGGAATATAGCCCCTTGAAAACCGGATTTTAGCATGCTATAATCAAAAATACGAATACAGGGTCAAAGAGGCTAGCCTCTTTTTTCTTCCGCAGGAACTGCGGAAGAATGTGCTCTGCTAAAAAACGGGAGGATAGAATCATGAAAAAACGGATATTAGCCTGTCTGTTGGCGCTGGTCATGCTGATCGGCGCGATGCCGGTCATGGCGCTGGCGGCTGAGACGGTTCCCACTGATTTTGATTGGAAGGTATCCAAATCCAAAACTGCGACCGATCTGGACGCCGACGGCTCGACCCGCGTGACCTTGTCCCTGCCCAGCGCAGAGGAAACACTTACCAGCGATGTAGTGTTTGTGCTGGACGGTTCTTCGTCTGCGGATACAGACGTAGTAAAGAAATCCGTGGACCTTTTGGATGAGCTGAAACAGGCCGCTGGGGATAATGGTGCTACGGTGAATGTCTGCATTGTGAAATTCAAGCGGCAGGCGTTTAAATCGGACTGGTATGACCTTGCAACGCATTTTGAAGATATAAAAGATGCAATGAAGACCAAGTATTCTGGAGGAACAAATATCCATGCAGGTCTTCTTGCAGGCAAGGAAGCACTTGAAGAGCACACGAATGTATCGGCAAGCAGAAAATATCTAGTTTTGGTTTCTGATGGCTCTACCTACCTGTACAGCAAGGATGGAAATTGGGCCAGTGATACACCGTTTACCCGTTCTTATCATCCTGCGAATCCCTATAACAGTTTTTCCGGCGGTTATTGGGATAATGGCTATTACGAGCCGAATAACTATCCGGAAGTCAATGTCCCTCGCCCTAAAGATACATCCGAAATTGCCGCATGGCAGAACTACCTGGAGGATGTGGAAGCGAGAAATACGGAAAGTCATGGTGATGACTATGATTATCACTGCAATTATGATTTGAACTTTAACCAAGGTAAGCCCAGCGCCGACTATAAGCCGCAGCCCTGTGTTGAACGGAGCGCCAACAACCGGGATATGGCATTCTATTATGCCGATCAGACCTGGCAGCAAATGAGAGAAGCTGGATATAATCTGTTTTCCATTGCTACCAAAGACGGTTCTGCAGGTGCAGGTAATTCTGATGATTCCCGCTGCTTCATGAATTACCTGAATGGTGGGCAGAGCCTTGATTTCTCTGACATTAAGAACGAGATCTTCTATGCTGTCGGCCGTGGCTCCACCGTCGAAGACTGCATGGGCTACGACACCAGGAATGGCAACAACTATAACTTCGACCTTGTGCCCAGTTCCCTGATCCTGACGGTTGGCGGCCAGTCGCTGGCGTCCTTGCAGGATGGCAATACGTATTACTTCGGCGATGCAGACGTAAGCAAAGAAGATTGGCGCTTCAAGGTCGTGTACACGCCCGCAGACGACGGAAAAGAAAAGTTTGTCTGGACGATTAACGAGGCGGTATCGAATTTCAGCCGCGTCCAGCTCAGCTACCAGCTGCGCCTGCGCGACGACGCCCGGACCTCCAAGGACAATTACTTCTACACGAACATCTCCGCGACCCTGAAGCCGATGGACAGCAAGGGCCATATCGGCAGCAATCAGACGTTTGATCGTCCGAGAGTCACGTTCGGCGCGGATGCGGACTACCTGCTCCCCATCCTGAGCCTCAACAAGGCGACGCCGAAGCTCAACACCCGTGACCACTTCGCCTACGTGCAGGGCTATCCTGACGGGACGGTCAAGCCCGCGGGCAGCATCACCCGGGCCGAGGTCGCGGCCATCCTATTCCGCCTCATGGACGCCGACTCCCGCAGCCTCTACTACTCCACCGCCTCCGGCTTCCGCGACGTCGATTCCACCAAGTGGTATAACACCTACGTCGCCACCCTCAATAACGCCGGCGTCATCACCGACAGCCGCACCGGCTATTTCCGCCCCAATGACGCCATCACCCGCGCCGAGCTCGCCGCCATGCTGGCGCAGTTCGCCGAGAAGAAGTCCGCCGCAATCTACTTCTCTGACATCTCCGCGGGTTACTGGGCCGCAAACGCCATCGCCCTGACCGCAAATCTCGGCTGGATCAACGGCTACCCCGACGGCACCTTCGGCCCCGATAAGACCGTCACCCGCGCCGAGCTCATGGCCATGGTCAACCGCGCTACCGGCCGCGCCCCGGAGTCCACGAGCGCCCTCCTCTCCGGCATGAAGACCTGGAAGGACAACGCTGACACCGCCCGCTGGTACTACCTCGACGTCCAGGAGGCCACCAACAGCCACACCTACACCGGCGCCCCCACCGAAACCTGGACCTCCCTCACCGCCACCCCCGACTGGTCTCAGTACGAATAAGCGCCCCAAACAAAAAGGAACCATCCCCCGGATGGTTCCTTTTTTGCATCTGTCAACGCAGAAGTCTTGCCGCATGCGCCCCCCAAAAAAAGCCTCCCCTTTCAGGGGAGGTGGCTCGGCGAAGCCGAGACGGAGAGGTCGTGCCAAATTTGTGACAACCTCTCAGTCAGCCTTGCGGCTGACAGCATCCCTGAAAGGGGAGCCTTTTCCGCTGCGGCGGGTTCACCCCTCAGGCCCTTCGGGCCAGCTCCCCTTGACAAAGGGAGCCTTGGGTGCGGGCGTAAAAAAGCCTCCCCTTGTGAAGGGGAGGTGCCGAGCAAAGCGAGGCGGAGAGGTTCTGCCAGCGGTTACGATCCGTCCCTATTCACAGCGAATAATCCGCGTCCCCGTTATCAGCTTTTTTGACCGCGGGGCGGCCGGGGATGCGGCGCAGGGGGTCGTAGCGGAAGCGGCGGCAGTGATGGTCGCTCGGCACGACGCCGCAGAACTGGCAGACCATCGACTCCCCGTCGATCTTCCCCGCAAACTGGCAGTAAGTACAGTATCGGTCGATCTTCTTTCGAAACAGCATGGCATAGCGGCCTTTCTTTCATATATGCCCCCATTATACACGACCCTCCCGCAAAATGCTATGGTACTTTTTGCGAAAATACAGCAGCAGAACCGACGAGATCAGCAGCATGACCGGCCCCGCCGTCTCCATCATAGTGCTGGCCCTCAGCGTAGGCGCACACCACCGCCCGACCTGTGCCAGCGGCGCGAGCAGCAGCGTCAGCGCGGCGGCGATGGCCCCCTGCAGCATCTTGCAGCCCGGCAGCTGCCGCCCCTCCAGCCCCGCGTCCGCCGCGGCGGCCCGGCTCTGCGCGAGAATGCTGAGCCCGCCGAACGACAGCAGGAACGACGCGATGCACAGCTTCCAGACCGGCGCGAGCGTACACGCCCGCAGCGCCGCGCACCCGGCCGATAGTTCCAGCGCGCCCAGCGCCAGCGGCGCGGCGTCCGCCGGAAGATGCGCCCCCGCGGCCAGCCGCAGATACCCCGAGAGCACAGAAAAGACCGTGACGAACATGCAGACATGGATGGCGCTCATCCCCGCCCGCCGGACCGATTCGGAAAACGCCGCGGCAAAGTCCGGCTGCGCCTGCCGCTGCGGCGCGCTGTGGGCGCGCTGGGCAGCCGTCAGCGGCTTTGCCGTTAACCGGCAAGTCAGCACCGCGGCAGCCAGCTGCACGCCGTAGAGCAGCGCCCCCGCGCCCGGATGCGCAAAGACCGCGCCGCCCAGGAAGCCAAAAATAAACGACGGCCCCGCCTGATTGCACACCGCCAGCGCATGCTCCGCCTCATCCCGGCTCAGCTCGCCGCGCTCGTACAGAAGCCCCACGGCCTGCGCCCCGGCGGGGTAGCCGCCCGTCATCCCGATCACGAACGCGCTCCCCGCGTTCGGCGGCAGCCGCAGCAGCCGCGCAGCCAGCCCGCCGAACCTCGCCGAGACCCGTGCCGAAAATCCGAGCAGCACGAACAGATTGCTGCAGACAAAAAACGGAAACAGCGACGGCAGAATGACCTGCCCGCAGAGCGTCAGGCCGCTGCGCACGCCCTCCGCCGCGGTCTGCGGCAGCGCGATCAGCACCCCGAACGCCGCCACCAGCCCCAAGCCCTGCGCGAGCATCCTTCCCCGGCGTCTTTGCATACGGCATCCCTCCCGGAGAAATCCTATGCCCGGCAGGAAAGAATTAGTCGGTCCGGCATAAGAATGGAGCAAAGGGCCGTGCGTTTCCCGCGGCCCGCAGAAAGGGGAGAGGTGGATACCGTGAAACTGCGTTCGTATCTGGCCGCCGCGGCCATGAAGCTGGGCCTCCCGGCGGATATCGCCGCAGGCCTGCCGCACATGGAGGTCAACGGCTTTCAGGAATGCTCGGTCGACCGCCATACCGGGATCCTGGAATATAACGAGGAACGGATCGTCATCGGGCTCAACATCGGCTGCCTCGTTGTCACCGGTCACGCGCTGCAGATCCAGCGCATGCACCGCGAGCGCCTGACGATCACCGGGCGGATCACCTGCCTGACCTATGGAGACGGAGGGACAGCCGGATGTGGCGGGTGATCTGGTTCTTCCTCGGCGTGACGCGGCTGCAGGTGACCGGCGCGAGCCCGGAATGGTGCCTGCAGCGGCTGGCAAAGGCCCGCGTCCCATTTCACTTCTGCGGCAAGCCGGACGCCTTCACGGCCGGGATCTGGATCCTGCGGCGCGATGAAGCGCGAGTGACCCGCCTCGTCTGCGCCGCCGGATGCGAATGCCATGTGGAGGAGCGGGGCGGCTTCCCGGCCATCTTCGGCGGGCTGCAGCGGCGGCTGTGGCTGCCGGTCTTGCTGCTCGCGGCTGCCGCAGCGGCGGTGATCGTGCCGAAATTCGTCTTTTTCTACACTGTCGAGGGCAACGAGACCGTCCCGTCGGCGCAGATCCTGCGCGAGCTGCAGGAGCTCGGCGTCGGATTCGGGACCTACGGCCCGTCCATCAAGCCGCAGGAGCTGAAAAACCAGATGCTCCTGCGCATCCCGAAGCTCCAGTGGCTGACGGTCCAGCAGAGCGGGATGCGTGCGGTCGTCGTCGTGCGCGAGCGGCCGGAAAAAGAGCCGGTGCTCGACCGGCGCTCGCCGGTCAACGTGGTGGCCGCCCGCGCGGGCGTTCTCACGCGCGTGCAGGCCGAGGCCGGCAACTGCCTCTGCGCGCCCGGACAGGCGGTGACGGCCGGGGAGCTGCTCGTCTCGGCCTATACCGACTTCGGCTTCAAAACGCAGGTGACCGCCGCCCGGGCCGAGATCTACGCCGAGACCATCCGCAAGGCCACCTGCGTCCTGCCGCAGCACCGGAGCGTCAAGGAGGCAAAAACCGCCCGACGCAGCGCCGTATCGCTGCTGGTCGGGCGGAGGCGGATCGCGCTCTTTGGCGGCGGTATCCCGGAAAAGCCCTGCGAAAAGGAGACAAAAACCTACTGGCTGACCCTTCCCGGCGGCTTTTCTTTGCCGTTGGGGATTGCAATTACAGGAATTTATGAGTATGATACAAGAGATGAAATTCTGCAGGAAGCAAGCGTGCAGCAGAGTCTGCTCGGGCAGATCCAGACCCGGGCGCAGCGCGATATGATCGCCGGAACGATCCTGGACAGCCGCTGCCGCATCCAGACGGCGGACGGCTGCATCCGGCTGTGCGCGACCCTGCGGTGTGAAGAAATGATTGCCCGCATGCAGCCGGCAAACCTGAAGGAAGCGATCGAATGACAGAACGAACCATCAACGCCGAGCGCGTCGAGCAGCTGATCGACGTCTTCGGCTCCTTTGACGAAAATATCCGGAAGATCGAAGACGCCTTCGGCGTCCGGATCACCAACCGCAACAACGAACTCAAGGTCTCCGGCGACGAGGAGGCGGCCGACAAGGGCTGCCGCGCCATCGAGGCGCTGCTCGCGCTTGCCGCCAAGGGCGAGGAGATCGACGAGCAGAAGGTCCGCTATCTCATCAACCTCGTCAATACCGGCAACGAAGACCAGGTCAGCAAGATCGCCAAGGACGTCGTCTGCGTCACGGCCAAGGGCCGCCCCGTCAAGGCCAAGACCATCGGCCAGCAGAACTATCTGAAGGCGATCGAGAAAAATACCATCACCATCGGCGTCGGCCCCGCCGGTACCGGCAAGACCTACCTCGCCGTGGCCGAGGCCGTGGCGGCCTTCCGCGCCAAGACGGTCAACCGCATCATCCTGACCCGCCCGGCCGTCGAGGCGGGCGAGCGGCTGGGCTTTCTGCCGGGCGACCTGCAGAACAAGGTCGACCCGTATCTGCGGCCGCTCTACGACGCGCTGTTCGACATGCTGGGTCCGGAGACCTACGGCAAATATCTCGAGCGGGGCAACATCGAGGTCGCGCCGCTGGCCTACATGCGCGGCCGGACGCTCGACGACAGCTTTATCATTCTCGATGAGGCGCAGAACACCACGCGCGAGCAGATGAAGATGTTCCTGACCCGCCTGGGCTTCGGCTCGAAGATCGTCATTACCGGCGATATCACGCAGATCGACCTGCCAGGCGACAAGGTCAGCGGCCTGAAAGAGGCCATCCGTGTGCTCGACGGCGTGGAGGATATCCAGATCTGCCGCCTCACGCCCGCCGACGTGGTCCGCCATGTGCTCGTGCAGCGCATCGTCGCCGCTTACGACAAATATGAAAAGAGCCGCCTGCCGGACGACCATGCCCGGAAGTTCACACAAAAACCGCAGACAAAGAGGAATCTGAAATGAAGCATCGTATCGTGATCCGCTGTGAAGCTCACAGCCTGAGCGATTTTGCGCTCAAGCAGCAGATCGCCAAATGTATCACCGCCGCGCTGGACAAGCAGGGCGTCGACACGCCCTGCGAGATCAACGTGCTCGTCACGGACGACGAGGGCATCCGCGCCATCAACAAGGCCTACCGCCAGATCGACAAGGCGACGGACGTGCTCTCGTTCCCGATGTTCGAGCTGACGCCCGGCAAGCTCCCCGCGTCGTGGGAGAGCTACAAGGATCCGGATACCGGCCTTGTACCGCTCGGCGACATGGCCATCAGCCTCGAGCGGGCCAAACAGCAGGCGGCTGAGTTCGGCCACAGCGCCCGCCGCGAGGTCGGCTATCTCACCATCCATTCCATCCTGCACCTGCTGGGCTACGACCATGTGGATGAGGGCCCGATGAAAAAGCAGATGCGCGCCGCCGAAGAGGCGATCCTCGCCGAAATCGAACTGCCGAGATGATGGAGCAGAATCTTTTTATCCGCCGCGCTGCAGTCATGGATGCGGAGTTGCTTGCCGAGACCCGGCGCAGCGCATGGGACGCGACGTATCGTGGAATCTATCCGGATGCATGGATCGACGAATATGATCTTGCTGAACAGACGCAGCGGGAACGGGCAAGGCTGGAGCAGACAGATTATATGGCATATCTGGTCATGGACGGCGGCCAGTGTGCAGGCTATTTCAGCTATGGCGCGGCAAGCCACGGTGGCTATAAGGACTTTTCTTTTTGCCTCAATTCTCTGTACCTGCTGCCGCCGTACCAGCATATGGGCCTGGGTCGACGCATCTTTGCACAGGTGCGTCAGGCCGCGCGGGAACGGAAACTGGACAGTTTTTTCTGCGGCTGCAATGTACATAATCTGCCCGCACGGCGCTTTTATGAAAAAATGGGCGGCGTGGTCGGAGAAATTGATGACGGACATGAGAATCTGGCCGAGGACCAGATGTATTTTGAATTTTGCACAGGAGAACAGATATGAAAACCAAAACCGCGATGATCACGATCGCCGGGCGGCCGAATGTCGGCAAGTCCACGCTTGCCAACGCGCTCGTCGGCGAGAAGATCGCCATCGTATCCCATAAGCCTCAGACCACCCGCAACCGCATCTGCGCCATCGTCGACCGCGGCGATACGCAGCTCGTCTTCATCGACACCCCGGGCTTCCACCGCCCGCGCACGAAGCTCGGCGACTATATGGTGAACGTCGTCAACCAGTCGGTCGCCGACGTCGACGCCGTCATTCTGCTTGTCGAGCCGATCGCCAACGTCGGCCCGCAGGAGCAGGAGCTCATCGAAAAGATCAAGGAGGCGAACGTCCCCGCGATCCTCGTCATCAATAAGATCGACACGGTGGAAAAGGAAAACCTGCTGCCGGTCATCGCGGCCTATAAGGACCTTATGGACTTTGTGGACGTCATCCCCATCAGTGCCAAGTGGCACGACGGGCTGGACAGCCTCATGCAGGTCTGCGAGGGCTTTGCGCAGGAAGGGCCGTTCATGTTCCCGGAAGGGATCTCGACCGATATGCCGGAAAAGCAGGTCATGGCCGAGATCATCCGCGAAAAGCTCCTCTGGAACCTCGAAAAGGAGATCCCGCATGGGACCGCGGTCGAGATCACGAAATTCTCCGAGCGGGATGACGGCATCATCGACCTCGACGCGACAATCTACTGCGAAAAGGCCAGCCACAAGGGCATCATCATCGGCAAAAACGGCCAGATGCTCAAAAAGATCAGCACCGATGCCCGCAAGGACTGTGAGCGCTTCATGGGCACGAAGGTCTTTCTGCAGACCTGGGTCCGCGTCAAGGAAAACTGGCGCGACAGCGACTTCATGATCTCCAACTTCGGCTATCACAAAGACTGAAACTGCCAGCATAGCGTCTGCCCGACCGGCTCATCCTAATCCCAGAGGAGGGCGAGCCAATGAAAGCAGAATTTTTGTGGGAAGTTTTTACCGAGACCGGCGCGCCGGAGGCGTATCTGCTCTACAAGGACGCCGGACGCGCAGCATCCGCCATGAGTAAACGGGAAGTAGCCTATGTACCTGACGACACGGGGGCTTGTCCTCCGGACAACCGAATATAAGGAGACGGACCGCATCCTGACGATCCTGACCGATCACGACGGGCTCCTTTCCGTCAAGGCCCGCGGCGTGCGCTCGAACCGGTCGAAGCTCAAGGGCGCCTGCCAGCTGCTGACGTATGCCGAGTTCACCATCAGCGATGCGCGCGGCTTCACGGCCATCACCGAGGCGACGGCCATCGAGATGTTCCCAGAGCTGCGCAATGACCTGCTGCTGCTGTCGCTCGCGAGCTATTTTGCCCAGCTGGCGGAGGTTTTGTCGCAGGAGGATGCGTCGAGCCCGGCGCTGCTGTCTTTGATCCTGAATGCGCTTTACGCGCTTTCAAAGCTCAAAAAGCCGCCGCGGCTCGTCAAGGCCGCGACGGAGCTGCGGCTGGCCGCCATCGCGGGCTATATGCCGGAGCTTTCCGGCTGCTGTGTGTGCGGCAGGGAAGACCCGGACCGCTTTTCCATCGCCGACGGGACGCTGGAATGCGCCGGCTGCCGCGCGTCCGACGGGGTGCGGATGCCGCTGTCTCCGGCGTCGCTGGCGGCGATGCGGTACATCGTCTCCTGCCCGGATAAGAAGCTCTTTTCCTTCACGCTCACGGGCGCTGCGGAAAAGGAGCTGTGCGACGCGGCGGAGAGCTATCTGCTGACCCAGCTCGAGCGCAGCTTTTACACCCTCGACTTTTATAAATCACTTCTGGTTGAATAGAAGGCCCCGCCGGATCCGGACGGGAGCCGAAAGAACAGGAACCGCTTATGAACGAACAATATGAAAAATCCCTGAGCAAGCTCGAGCTGGACAAGGTCCTCTCGCTGCTTGCCGACCACGCCTCCTCGCAGGCGGCGAAGGACCGCTGCATGGCCATCCGCCCGTCTGCGGACGCGGATGAGATCCGGCACCTGCTGGAAGAGACGAGCGCGGCCTGCAAATGCATCACGATCAAGGGCTCGCCGTCGTTCGGCGGGCTGTATGACGTCGGCGCGTCGCTCGACCGCGCGTACCGCGGCGGCTGCCTCAGCCCGGAGGAACTGCTGCGGATCGCCGGCGTGCTGCGTGCCGCGCGGCAGGCGAAGAGCTATGCCGAGGGCGAGGGCGCACAGGAAGCTTCGGTCCTTGATCTGTATTTTCAGCAGATCACGAGCAATAAATACCTCGAAGAACGCATCTTCAACTCCATCCTCTCCAAAGACGAGATCGCGGATGCGGCCAGCAGCGAGCTTGCCTCCATCCGCCGCAAGATCCGCCAGCAGAGCGCGAAGATCCGCGAGTCCCTGCAGAAGATCATCACCTCGCCGTCCTACGCGAAGATCCTGCAGGAGCCGATCGTGACCATCCGCTCCGACCGCTTTGTCGTGCCCGTCAAGGCCGAGTGCAAGGGGCAGCTGCCCGGACTCGTCCATGACGTGTCCTCCTCCGGCAGCACCTACTTCATTGAGCCCATGTCCGCCGTCAACGGCAACAACGAGCTGCGCGAGCTGTTCATGGCCGAGCGCAAGGAGATCGAGCGTATCCTCGCCGAGCTCTCCGTGGAGTCGGCCGACCACCGCGAGCAGATCAAGCTCGACTACGACGTTCTGCTCGATCTCGAGTGTATCTTCGCCCGGGCGCGGCTGTCGTTCGCCATGCGGGCCATCTGCCCGGAGGTGCGGACCGACGGCCAGCTGAACCTCATCCGGGCCCGCCATCCGCTCATCACCGGCAAGACGGTCGTCCCGATCTCCGTGCGGCTGGGCAGCGATTTTGACACGCTCATCATCACCGGCCCCAACACCGGCGGCAAGACCGTCACGCTCAAGACCATCGGCCTGCTCACGCTCATGGCCGAGTGCGGTCTGCATATCCCTGCCGACGACGGCAGCTCCATCAACGTCTACGAGCAGGTCTTCGCCGACATCGGCGACGAGCAGTCCATCGAGCAGTCGCTTTCCACCTTCTCGTCGCATACAAAGAATATCGTGGAGATCCTTAAGGTCTGCGACCGCGACAGTCTCGTCCTCTTCGACGAGCTCTGCGCCGGTACCGACCCGGCAGAGGGCGCGGCGCTCGCCATCGCCATCATCGAGTTCTGCCGCAAATGCGGCGCCGGCGTCGCCGCCACAACGCACTACGCTGAGCTCAAGCTCTACGCCATGCGCACGAGCGGCGTCATGAACGCCTCGTGCGAGTTCAACGTCGAGACTCTGCAGCCGACCTACCGGCTGCTCATCGGCGTGCCCGGCAAGTCCAACGCGTTTGCCATCTCCAAGCGCCTGGGGCTGGACGACGGCATCCTGGAGCAGGCGCGGAGCCTGGTCAGCCAGAACGACGTGAATTTCGAGGATGTCCTGACCCAGCTCGACCAGCAGCGGCAGGAGATGGAGAAGGCGAAGGAAGAAGCCGAGCGTCTGCGCCGCGAGACCGAGAAGCAGAAGGAAAAATCCGACGAATACTACGCCCAGATCAAGCAGGAGAAGGAAAAGGCCGCCCAGCAGGCCCGCAAGGAGGCCCAGTTCATCATCGACGACGCCCGCCGCGCGGCGGACGCAGTCTACGAAGAGCTCAAGCAGCTGCGCAAGCAGGCCAAAAACGGCGCGTTCATCCCCGGCTCCAACGAAAAGCAGGCCGGGATGCGCCGCAGCCTCAACGAGGCGGAGCAGAAGCTGCAGCCGCAGCGCGAGCAGAAGGCCCGGCCTGAGGTGACCCGCGCCATCCGCGTGGGCGACACCGTGGAGCTGCTGAAGCTCGGCACGAAGGCATCGGTGCTCGCCATCAACAAGGACGGCAGCTACCAGCTGCGCGCCGGGATCATGCAGGTGACGGCGAAGCCCGACGAGGTGTATCTGCTCGAAAATGAGACGCAGAATGCGGCCAAAAAGGTCATCGCGGGCAAGGTCCGCGAGCTCAAGGCCGCGGCCCAGCCGGAGCTCGACATCCGCGGCATGGCCGTCGACGAGGCGCTGCCGGTCCTGGATAATTTCCTGGACGCGGCCTACATGGGAAATCTGCCGAACGCCCGCATCATCCACGGCAAGGGCACCGGCGTGCTCCGCTCCGCCGTGCAGGAGGAACTGCGCCGCTGCAAATACGTCAAGTCGTTCCGCCTCGGCGTCTACGGTGAGGGCGAGTCTGGCGTGACGATCGTGGAATTCAAGTGAATGCGGAAGAAAGTGGAAGTGTCATGAAATAATGATTGACATTTCAATGAAATTTGCTAAAATTAGAAAGACGAAAGAGAGTGCCCAGCCTTGTACATCGGGCACGCCCAGCATGATATATAAGGAGTGTCGTCTATGTACATGCAGCAATCCATCGTAAAGTGCGAATCCGGCCTTTATAACCGTCAGGCCACCTACTTCATCCAGAAGGCCAACGAGTTCAAGTCCAGCATCTGGGTCGAGGTGGAAGACCGCAAGATCAACGCCAAGAGCCTGCTCGGCGTTCTGTCCATGGGCATCACCAAGGGCACGCGCGTCAGCATCATTGCTGAGGGCCCCGATGAGGAAGAAGCAGTCAAGGCGCTGACCGATATGCTCGTAAAAGAGGTTTTCTGAGCATTTTTCATCCGGAACCGACAGGAGGGGCGTTGCCCCTCCTGTCCATGTACTTTGAATCTGATTTGCCGGCGTTGCGTCTGCAGCGCTTTTTTTATTCGTATGACATTTGAAGAACTCAAAGACAAGGCGCTCTCGCTGCCCTACGAGCCGGGCGTGTACCTGATGCAGGACAAGACCGGCACGGTCATCTACGTCGGCAAGGCGAAGAAGCTCAAAAACCGTGTCAGCCAGTATTTTCAGGATACGGCCTCCCATACGCCGAAGACGCGGAAGATGGTCTCGCAGATCGACCATTTCGACACCATCGTCGCCCGGTCGGAATTTGAGGCGCTCGTGCTCGAATGCTCGCTCATCAAGCGGCACATGCCCAAGTACAACATCCTCCTGAAGGATGACAAGGGCTACCCGTATCTGCGCGTCGATCTGGCGGAGGACTATCCCACCATGCAGATGGTCAGCCGCATTACCGGCGACAAGGCCAGCTACTTTGGTCCCTTCGGCGGCCGCTTCGTGACGCAGCATGTGATCGATACGCTGCGGCTGACGCTCAAGCTGCCCGGCTGCTCCAAGCAGTTTCCGCGCGACCTCGGCAAGGAGCGTCCCTGCCTGAACTACCACATGAACAACTGCGACGGCTGGTGCCAGCTCTCGCGCAGCCAGAAGGACTACCACGCCCGGATGGAGCAGGCCGTCCTCATCCTGCAGGGGAACTACAAGCAGGTGGCGGGCGAGCTGCGCGCGCAGATGGAGACCGCGGCGGACAAGCTGCAGTTTGAGCTGGCGGCGTCGCTGCGCGACCGGCTGCGGGCCGTGGAATCCCTTGGCGAAAAGCAGCTCGTCACGGCTGGGACGATGGCCAACACCGACGTCATCGGCTACTATCAGAACGAAACGCGGGCCTGCTTTGCAGTTCTGCATTATGTAAACGGAAGCCTGCTCGATAAGGAATACGAGATCCTCGCCACGGCCGACGACCCGAAGGAGGCCGTCTCGTCGCTCGTCAAGCAGTTTTATCTCGTCCGCGGCGCGGCGCCCAAGGTCATTCTGACACCGTTTGAGATGGAGGACGCGGAGCTGTTCTCCGCACTTTTGCAGCAGGAGCTGGGCAAGAAGGTCCTCATCCGCATGCCGCAGCGCGGCGACAACGTCCGTCTGGTCGAGCTGGCGCAGAAAAACGCCCGCGAAGAAGCCGAGCGCATCACCACCAAGGCGGAGCGCCGCACCGGCACGCTCGGCGTGCTGGCCGATATGCTCCACCTGCCGGATACCCCGCACCGGATGGAATCCTACGACATCTCCAACCTGGCCGGGACGGATATTGTCGCCTCCATGGTCGTCTTTCAGGATGGAAAGCCGCTCAAATCGGCCTATAAGCGCTTCAAGGTCGAGGGCCTGACCGATCAGGACGACTACGCGTCCATGCATCAGGTCCTGCTGCGGCGGCTGACGCACTATGTCCAGCAGGATGCGGGCTTCGCAGAGCGCCCGGACGTGCTGCTCATCGATGGCGGCATCGAGCACGCGCGGGTCGCGGAGGACGTGCTGCAGACGCTCGGGCTGTCGATCCCGACCTACGGCATGGTCAAGGATGACCGCCACCGCACCAGAGCGCTCGTCACCGCTGCGGGCGATGAGATCGCCATCAGCGCCGTTCCGTCTGTGTTCGCCCTCATCGGCACCATCCAGGAGGAGACGCACCGCTTTGCCATCACGTACCAGCGCACGCTCCGCTCGCGCCGCATGAAGGCCTCCGGACTGGAGGACATCCCCGGCATCGGCGAAAAGCGGCGGCAGGCGCTGCTGAAGAAATTCCGCTCCGTCAAGGCCATTTCCCAGGCCGGACAGGCCGAGCTGGAGCAGGTCCTGCCGGTCCCGGCCGCGCAGGCCGTCTACCGGCATTTTCACCCGCAGGAAGGAGGAACCGCATGCGCGTCATCACAGGAACCGCCAGAGGCGTCCCGCTGAAGGCTCCGAAGGGCATGGATACCCGCCCGACCATGGACCAGGTCAAGGAGGGCATTTTCTCCGCCATCCAGTTTGAAGTGGAGGGGCGGCGCGCGCTCGACCTGTTTGCGGGCTCGGGCCAGCTCGGCATCGAGGCGATCAGCCGCGGCGCGGCACACTGCACCTTTGTGGACAAGGGCAGGGAGCCCATCGCCGTCATCCGGGAGAACCTGAAAAAGACAAGGCTGGAAGAACGTGCTACGGTCGTGCGGGCAGATTACAGTTCCTGGCTGAAAACCTGCCGCCAGCAGTACGATCTGATCCTTCTGGACCCGCCTTATGCAGAAGTTTTTTTGGAAACTGCCCTAAAAATCGTATCAGAAATTGACATTTTGACGAACAGTGGTATAATAGTCTGTGAAAGACCCTTTGACAAGAGCCTGCCGGAGCACATCCCGGGCCTTGTCCGTTACCGCGATTACCGCTACGGCAAAGCCGCGGTGACGATCTTCCGCAGAGGATAACCGTCTGGAGGACGCATGAAAACAGCCATTTATCCCGGCAGCTTCGATCCTGTCACGAACGGTCACCTCAACATCATCACCCGGGCCGCCCGAAGCTTTGACCGGCTGATCGTCTGTGTGATGTACAACTGTGAAAAAAGCCCCATGTTCACGCCGGAAGAGCGTGTGGATCTGATCCGCCGCGTGACCGCCGGCATCCCCAACGTCGAGGTCATGCACTCCGACAAGCTGTTGGCCGATTTTGCGCGCGAACAGGGCAGCTCCATTATCATCAAGGGCCTGCGGGCCGTTTCTGATTTTGAACGCGAATTCCAGATGGCGCTCATGAATCACAAACTCAATCCCGGACTTGATACCATGTTCCTGACTGCCGAGCACCAGTTCATGTACCTGAGCTCCAGCGCTGTCAAGGAGCTGGGCCGGTATGATGCCGACGTGAGTGATTTTCTCCCGGCCGAGATCATCCCGGACTTCAAGGCTCGCATGATGGAGCAAATCTAAGGAGGTAATTTTATGGCAAGCGGTATTGAAGAGATCCTGACAACGTTATACGAGATGGTGCAGGATGCGTGGAGCCTTCCGCTCGGCGCAGACAAGTGCGTGCTCGAACGCGACAAGGTCCTCGATCTTCTCGATGAGATCAGCAACCAGCTTCCTGGTGAGCTCAAGCAGGCCAAGACGATCGTCGAATCCCGCAATGAGGTCATTACCAACGCCAAGCGCGAAGCCGAGAATATTCTCAAGCAGGCCGAGCAGCGTGCCCGCCAGATGATCTCGCACGAAGAGGTCTATCTGCAGGCCCAGAAGGAGGCCGACGATCTCATGAAGAACGCCCAGGCCAAGATCAAGGAGCTGCGTCAGGTCACCAACGACTACGTCGACGACTCCATGAAGCGCACGGAAGACGCCATCGCCCAGGCGCTCAGCGAGATCCGCGAGTCGCGCAGCAAGTTCCGCGCGCTGGTCAACCCGCAGCAGGCAAAGCCCTCGCCCATCATCGAGGACGTGTAAGCGTCCGATTCCCATATCGTCACAAGCTGAGAAGAGGAGTAAGACCCGAAGACGCAGCCCCAGAGAGAAGGCGGCCGGTGCAAGCCTTTGCGCGTGCGGATCTTTGTCGCCTCCGAGCTGCCGGGCTGAACGCAGTAAGCCCGGCCGGGTCCTCCCGTTACAGAGCCTTGAGCGCCCGGCCTTCCGGGAATGCAGGTGGTACCACGGTCTATGATCGCCCTGAGCTGTTGCTCAGGGCGTTTTTCGTATCGAAAGGAGCTATATGACAGAGTATCGATTTGTATTGACGCCATACGACCCCTCGCTTGCAGATGAGCTTTCCCGCGCGCTTGAAAAGCGGACGGAGCTGTCTTCACGAAAAAAATATCCCGGCCTCTGGCGGCAGACCGACCGGCTGCACGCCTATAACGAACGAACCGGAAGCGCCGGAACCGGAAAGGGCAGAAAAATCTTCCGCACAGTATTGACGATCGTACTTCTTCTGCTGGGTTTATTCCTGCTGATTCCCGGTCTGATGGATCCCAAGAACCTGAAGGGACCATTGATCGTGGGGATTCTCGCCGTTTCCTGTGCGCTGTTCCGCATTGCCATTTCCATTCTGAACCGGCGCGGGCAGAAGCGGGATCCACGCTACGACGCGGCGGCCGAAAAAGTCTTTGCAAAGCTGCGGCAGTTTGACACTGCCAACCATCCGCGCGCTGTTTTTTCAGAGGATGGTATGCACGTGGAAGACGACGAAACCAGCAGCCGCTTCCGGCTGGATACCTTCGATACGATGATTGAAACGCCGTCCCTGTTCGTCATGACCTATGACGGCACCGTCACGGCGTTAAAAAAGTCCGACCTGACTGAGGCTGACCCGGCGGACTTCTGCGCATGGCTGCGGGAAGCATTGCCATGCCCGGTCACGGAAATTAGTTGACATAAGATATTACTTGAATGGAGTAAGAATATGAAAAAAGATTTACCGAAAACCTATGACCCGAAGCTGGTCGAAAGTTCCATCTATGACATGTGGATGGAAAACGACTGCTTCAAGGCCAATCCGGACCCCGACAAGAAGCCGTATTCCATCGTCATGCCGCCTCCCAACGTCACCGGCCAGCTCCACATGGGCCACGCGCTCGATTCCACGCTGCAGGATATCCTGACGCGCTACAAGCGCATGGAGGGCTACAGCGCCCTGTGGCTTCCCGGCACGGACCATGCCGGCATCGCGACCCAGATCAAGGTCGAAGAGGAGCTGCGCGTCAAGGAGGGCAAGACCCGCTATGACCTCGGCCGCGAGAAGTTCCTCGAGCGCGTCTGGGCGTGGAAGGAAAAGTACGGCAGCCGCATCGTCGAGCAGCAGCGCAAGCTCGGCGTCAGCTGCGACTGGTCGCGCAGCCGCTTCACCATGGACGAGGGCTGCTCCAGAGCCGTGCGCGAGGCCTTCTGTGAGATGTACGACAAGGGCCTCATCTACAAGGGCAGCCGCATCATCAACTGGTGCCCGCACTGCCTGACGGCGCTGTCCGACGCCGAGGTCGAATACGTCGACAAGCCCGGCCACCTGTGGTATATCCGCTATCCGCTCTCCGACGGTTCCGGCGACATCGTCGTCGCCACGACCCGCCCGGAGACCATGATGGGCGATACCGGCGTGGCCGTCAACCCGAACGACGAAAAGTTCCAGCACCTCATCGGCAAGACCTGCATCCTGCCTATCATGAACCGCGAGATCCCCATCGTGGGCGACGAATACTGCGAGATCGGCTTCGGCACCGGCGCGGTCAAGATGACTCCGGCGCACGACCCCAACGACTTTGAGGTTGGCCTGCGCCACAACCTCGACGTCATCCGCGTCATCGCCGACAACGGCACGATCAACGAAAACGGCGGCAAGTACAACGGCATGGACCGCTATGAGTGCCGTAAGGCCCTCGTCAAGGACCTCGAGGAGCAGGGGTATCTGGTCAAGACCGAGCCCTATTCCCACAACGTCGGCACCTGCTACCGCTGCCATAACGATGTCGAGCCGCTCATCTCCGCGCAGTGGTTCGTCAAGATGAAGCCCCTGGCCGAGGAAGCCATCCGCGTCGTCAAGGACGGCACGATCAAGTTCGTCCCCGAGCGCTTCTCGAAGACCTACCTCAACTGGATGGAAAACGTCCACGACTGGTGCATCTCCCGCCAGCTCTGGTGGGGCCATCAGATCCCCGCGTGGTACTGCGACGAATGCGGCCATATCAACGTCTCCCGCGAAGACCCGACGAAGTGCGAGAAGTGCGGCTGCACGCATCTGACCCGCGACGAAGATGTGCTCGATACCTGGTTCTCGTCCGGCCTGTGGCCGTTCTCCACGCTGGGCTGGCCGGATCTTGATTCCGAAGACCTCAAATACTGGTACCCGACGACCGACATGGTCACGGGCTATGATATCATCTTCTTCTGGGTGGCGCGCATGGTCGTCTCCGGCATGGAGCAGATGAAAAAAGAGCCGTTCAAGACCGTCTTCATCCACGGCCTTGTCCGCGACGACAAGGGCCGCAAGATGTCCAAGTCCCTCGGCAACGGCATCGACCCGCTGGAAATGGCCGAGAAGTACGGCGCGGACGCGCTGCGCTTCAACCTCATCACCGGCAACTCGCCCGGCAACGACATGCGCTTCTACGTCGAAAAGTGCGAAGCCATGCGCAACTTTGCCAACAAGATCTGGAACGCGAGCCGCTACGTGCTCATGAACCTGACCGTGGAAGAGACCGGCCTGCCCGATGCCGCCGATCTTGAGATCGAGGATAAGTGGGTCCTGACAAAGCTCAATACGCTCATCAAAGAAGTCACCGAGAATATGGACGCCTACGAGCTTGGCGTGGCCTCCGCCAAGGTCTATGACTTCATCTGGGACACCTACTGCGACTGGTATATCGAGCTCACCAAGGCCAGACTCTATGGAGAGAATGAAAAGAGCAAGCTCGCCGCGCAGAAGGTCCTGGTCTATGTGCTCGACCAGTTCCTGCGGCTGCTGCATCCGTTCATGCCGTTCATCACGGAAGAGATCTGGCAGGCCATTCCGCACGAGGGCAAATTCCTCATGCTGGCCGACTGGCCGAAGTACGACGAGAGCCTGAACTTCGGCGCCGAGGCCGCGCACATGGAATCCGTCATGAACGCCATCCGCTCCATCCGCAACCGCCGCGCCGAGATGAACGTTCCGCCGTCGAAGAAGAGCACGCTCTACGTCGTGTCCGACAAGGGCGAGATCTTCCGGCAGGGCGAGGGCTTCATCTGCCGTCTGGCGTATGCCGACAAGGTCATCATCTGCGAGAACGACCCGGAGGGCCACGAGAACATGGTCTGCGTCGTCACGAATGACGCCAAGCTCTATATCCCGCTGGAGGAGCTGATCGACTTTGAGAAGGAGCTGGCCCGCCTCGAAAAGGAAAAGGCCAACTGCCTGAAGCAGATCGCCATGTTCGAGGGCAAGCTCTCGAACGAGGCATTCGTCTCCCGCGCGCCGGAGAAGGTCGTGGCCGAGCAGCGTGAGAAGCTCGAAAAGAACAGAGCCCTGCTCGCACAGCTGGAAGAAAGTGAAAAGCGGCTCCGTCGGTAACGGTTTCGACCGGAATTTCACCGATTGATTTCTATAATGGACACACAGGAATGCTCCTGTGTGTCCATTTTTTATCTGGAGGCGAACAAATGAATCTCACAAGCTTTTTGCAGGACAAGCAGCTGACCATCGCGCTGCGCGGCGAGATCGACCACCACAGCGCGAAGGATATCATGCGTGTTGTCGGCAACAAAATCGAGCTCTATCTGCCGCGCGTCTGCGTGCTGGATTTCCGGGAGGTCACGTTTATGGACTCGAGCGGCATCGCCATCGTGATCGCCTGCGTCCGCCATATGCGGCAGCTGCGCGGCGAGGTGATCCTCAGAAGTGTGCCGCCGCAGCCGATGAAGGTGCTCCGGGCCTCCGGGATCGAGCGCATCGCAACCTTGGAAGATGAAAGGAGTCTGGTCCATGAAAGCTGAAAATGAAATGACGCTGACCTTCCCCAGCCGGTCCGCCAACGAGGCATTTGCCCGCGCGGCCGTCGCCTGCTTTGCCGCGCAGCTCGACCCGAATCTCGAGGAGCTGAACGATATCAAGACCGCCGTCTCCGAGGCGGTCACCAACTGCATCGTCCACGCCTACCGCGATACGATCGGCCTCGTGACCATCCGCTGCCGCATCCTGCCGGACAGCGTCCTCGACGTTGTCGTGCGCGACAAGGGCTGCGGGATGGAGGACATCGAAAAGGCCCGCACGCCCATGTTCACGACCGGCGGCCCCGAGCGCAGCGGCATGGGCTTTACGATCATGGAGAGCTTCATGACCTCGCTGCAGGTCACGTCGAAGCCGGGGCGGGGGACGACGGTACATATGAAGCGGAAGATCGTGCAGCGGGGGAAGAACGCTTGAGCGAGACGATCACGCTCATCACGCAGGCTCAGCAGGGTGACCGGACGGCCACGGAGCGGCTCGTGACGGAGAATACCGGCCTGATCTGGTCGATCGCGCGGCGGTATTTCGGCCGCGGCGTGGAGCCGGACGATCTGTTCCAGCTGGGCTGCGTCGGCTTTCTCAAGGCCGTCGAGGGCTTTGACACGGCCTACGGCACGCAGTTTTCCACCTACGCCGTGCCGAAGATCGCAGGGGAGATCCGCCGCTTCCTGCGCGACGACGGCGCCGTCAAGGTCAGCCGCAGCATCAAGGAGCGCGCGGCTGCCATCAAAAAAACGCGCGAGCGCCTGACCGGCGACTTCGGCCGCGAGCCGACGGTATCCGAGCTGTCGGAGGCTATGGGGCTGTCTCCCGAGGAGATCGCCAGCGCCGAGACGGCCACCAGCGCCGCCGAATCGATCCAGCGGCAGACCGGCGAGGAGGGCTTTTCCCTTGAAGACGTCCTCTGCACGGACGGCATGGAGGAAAAGCTGCTGGAAAAGCTCGCCCTGCGGGAGGCGCTGCGGCATCTGGGCGAGAAGGAGCGGCTCGTCATCCAGCTGCGCTATTACCACAGCCTGACGCAGCAGCGCGTGGCGGAGCTCATCGGCGTCTCGCAGGTCCAGGTCAGCCGGATCGAAAAGAAAGCGCTCGAACGGCTTCGAACATTTTTTTGATATCGACAAATCCGGTCAGATGCGGTAGAATATCCATAGTTTATTGAAGCGTCAGCTGACGCAAAGGTGAAGCTATGGAACAGACATTTGAATCCCGATTTCTGGCCGCCCGCCGCGCGGTCATCGCCGCGCGCTTTCAGAATCTCAACGCCATGCAGCTCGAGGGCGTCCTGACCACACAGGGCCCGCTGCTGCTGCTGGCCGGCGCGGGCAGCGGCAAAACGACGGTCCTCATCAACCGCATTGCGAACCTCATCGCCTTCGGTGAAGGCTCCGACTCGCAGGAGGTCCCGGACTACGTGACCGAAGAGGACCTTACATATCTCGAAGCGTACCTCAAAACGCAGGATCCCGCCATGCAGCTGCAGGCCGAGCGCCTGTGCGCGCTCCGGCCCGCCGCGCCGTGGTCCATCCTCGCCATCACGTTCACCAACAAGGCCGCCAACGAGCTCAAAAGCCGGCTGCAGGCGCTGCTCGGCGATTACGCCATGGACGTCTGGGCCATGACGTTCCACGCGGCCTGCTGCCGCATCCTGCGGCGGGAGATCGACCGGCTGGACGGCTATACCGGCCGCTTCACGATCTACGACTCGAGCGATTCCGAGCGCGTGATGAAGGATATCCTCCGCGATTTTGACCTGGACGAAAAGGCACTGCCGCCGCGGCTGGCCCTGTCCGTCATCAGCAAGGCCAAGGACCGGCGGCAGGACCCGGCGGCGTTTTCCAAACACGCCGGGAAGTCCGGCGATTTCCGCATGGACCGCATCGCGCAGCTCTACGAGGAATACGACAAGCGTCTGCACGAGGCGAACGCGCTCGACTTTGACGACATCATCCTCAAGACCGTCGAGCTGCTCGAGACCTTCGAGGACGTGCGGACCTATTACCAGCAGAAGTTCCACTACGTCATGATCGACGAGTATCAGGACACGAACCAGCTGCAGTACCAGCTGACGTCGCTGCTCGCGGGCGGATACGAAAATATCTGCGTCGTCGGCGACGACGATCAGTCGATCTACAAATTCCGCGGTGCGACGATCGAGAACATCCTCTCGTTTGAAAAGCAGTTCAAGGGCACGCGCGTGATCCGGCTCGAGCAGAACTACCGCTCGACGCAGGCGATTTTGAACGCGGCAAACGCCGTCATCGCGCACAACCGCGGCCGCAAGGGCAAAAAGCTCTGGACCGAAAACGCTGCCGGCGACCAGATCACCGTCTATGAGGCCTCCAGCGAAACGGACGAGGCTAATTTTGTGACCAACCGCATCATCTCCATGTCAAAGGGGAAGAATTTCAAGGACTTCGCCGTGCTCTACCGCACGAACGCGCAGTCCAACGCGGTCGAAAACTCGTTCAAGCGCAGCGGCATCCCGTACCGCATCATCGGCGGCACGCGCTTCTTTGACCGCGCGGAGGTCAAGGACATGCTGGCCTACCTTTGCGTCATCAATAACCGCGCCGACGAGCTGCGGCTGCAGCGCATCATCAATAACCCGCCGCGCGGCATCGGCGGCAAGACGCTCGAAATGGCCGAGCGGCAGGCGGCCGCGGCCGGCGTCCCGCTGTACACGGTCGTCTCCGACCCCTACAGCTACCCGAGCCTGGAAAAGGCGGCTGCGAAGCTCATGGCCTTCACGGTCATCATCGAGGAATGCGCGGAGCTGCTGCAGAAGCTGCCGCTGCCGGATTTCTATGAGGAGGTCATGACGCGCACCGGCTATCTGCAGATGCTAGAGGAGAAGGGCGACGTGGAATCCCGCACCCGCGCGGAGAACGTCCGCGAACTCAAATCCAGCATCCTCAGCTACATGGAAAACACCGAGACGCCCACGCTGGCGGGCTTCCTGGAGGAGATCGCCCTCTATACGGACATTGAGCAGTACGACCCGGATGCCGATGCCGTCGTCATGATGACGATGCACGCGGCCAAGGGTCTGGAGTTCCCGAACGTGTTCCTTGTCGGCCTGGAGGAGGGACTGTTTCCCTCGAACCGCTGCATGAGCGAGCCGGAGGAGCTGGAAGAGGAGCGGCGGCTGTGCTACGTCGCCATCACCCGGGCCAAGCAGCATCTGGTCATCACCTACGCGCGCCAGCGTATGCTCTACGGCCGCACGACAACAAATCTGCCGTCCCGCTTCGTCGACGAGCTCCCGGCCGAGTCGGTCAAGCGCATCGGCGCGCCGAAGCCGAGCTACCAGCAGACCGAGCCGAGGCAGTACGGCTCCTTCGGCCGCGTCAGCATCTACGGCGACAGCTATAACGACTTTTCCCAGATCCCCACGCGGCCGAAGCCGCAGAAGGACTATTCCGTCCACACCGCACCGAAGCCTGCGCCAAAGGTCAGCTTTGCCGCAGGCGAGATGGTCCAGCACAAGGCCTTTGGCCGCGGCATGATCCTGACGGTCCTGCCGATGGGCAACGACGCACTGCTGGAAATCGCCTTTGACGGCGTCGGCACCAAGCGCCTCATGGCCAACACGGCGGCGCAGCACATGAAAAAGCTGTAATATCCCCGGCGCTCCGGCATAGCCTATGCTGGGGGTGTATGGAGATGAGCCGGAGGAAGCGAAGACGCAGAAGGATCCTTCTGATCGCGCTGCTGCTTGTCATTACGGGGCTGATCCTGCTCACGCAGCTGCATCTGTCACCGTATATCCGCGAGCTTGCACGCAATCAGGCGGTCAACGCCGCATCGAACGCCATCACAGGATCCGTCAGCGAAATGCTCCGCACGGGTAACACGGATTTTTCCCGCGTGATCGTGCTGGAAAAGGACGTACAGGGCAACATTACCGCGCTCCGCACCGACATGGGCCAGGTCGAGCGGATGAAGATCGAGGTGCTCGGCGCGCTCGACGGGCTCATCGATCAGATCAATACGCAGCAGATGGGTATTCCGCTCGGAAATCTCCTGCTGCCGGATCTTCTGGCCGGGACAGGGCCGGTCCTGCCCGTCAAGGCCGTCAGCCTCACCGTATCGAATGCTGACTTTTTCTCGGATTTTTCAGAGGCCGGCATCAACCAGACCCTGCAGACGCTCAAGGTCAAATTCACCATCAGCCTGACCATTCTCACGACGGTCGGCTACGAGTCGGTCGACGTGGACAGCGACGTGATGGTGGCGCAGACCGTGATCGTCGGCCGGGTACCAGAAACTTATGTAAACTTAGGACATCTTACCGCAGCAGAAGGTTGGGATCAATATGGAACCGAAACAGCAGATCGAACAGCTGACCCGGGAACTTGAGCACGCCGGATATCTCTACTACGTGCTCGATAACCCGGAGATGAGCGACTATGACTATGACCACAAGCTCCGCCAACTCGAGGAGCTGGAAGCACAGTACCCGCAGTATGCCTCGCCGCTCAGCCCGACGCGCCGCGTCGGCGGGCAGGCGCTGAGCGAGTTCGTCAAGGTGCGCCACGCCGTCCCGCTGGAGAGCCTGCAGGACGTGTTTTCCTTTGACGAGCTGCGGGACTTCGATGCGCATGTGCGCGAGGAGGAGCCGGACGCGGAATACTCCGTCGAGCCGAAGGTCGACGGGCTGTCCGTGGCGCTGGAATACGTGGACGGCCGCTTTGTCCGCGGCGCGACCCGCGGCGACGGCCTCGTCGGTGAGGACGTGACGGAGAATCTGAAGACCGTCCGCTCCATCCCCATGACGCTGACTGGCGCGCCCGCGCGTCTCATCGTGCGCGGCGAGGTCTTCATGCCCCGCGCCAGCTTTGAAGCGCTCAACGCCGAGCAGGAGAAGCTCGGCAAGCCGCTGTTTGCCAACCCGCGCAACGCCGCGGCGGGCTCCTTGCGGCAGCTGGACCCGGGTGTGGCGGCAAAGCGGAAGCTCGACATTCTCGTCTTCAACCTGCAGCTCGCGGAGGGCGTCACGTTCCGGACGCACAGCGAAACGCTTGACTATCTGCGAGCGCTCAAGTTCAAGGTCATACCTTACACGCTCTGCCGCGATATGGACAAAGCGGAGCAGCTGATCACCCAGCTCGGCGAGACCCGCTATGAGCTGCCGTATGATATCGACGGAGCCGTCATGAAGCTCAACAGTCTGGCCGGGCGCGAGCGGCTCGGCAGCACGGCGAAGTTCCCGCGCTGGGCGGCGGCCTTCAAATACCCGCCGGAGATCAAGGAGACCGTGCTGCAGGATATCGTCGTGCAGGTGGGGCGCACGGGCGTGCTGACCCCGCGGGCGATCGTGGCCCCGGTCCATCTCGCCGGGACGACCGTCACCGCCGCGACGCTCCACAACCAGGACTTTATCACCGACAAGGATATCCGCATCGGCGACACCGTCAGGATCCGCAAGGCAGGGGAGATCATCCCGGAGATCCTGGAGGTCGTTCCCGCAAAGCGTCCGGCGGACGCCGTGCCGTACCGCCTGCCGGACCGCTGCCCCGTCTGCGGCGCGCCGGTCGTGCGCGATGAGGACGGCGCTGCCCTGCGCTGCACGGGCGCGGAGTGCCCGGCACAGCTGTCCAGAAATCTGGCGCACTTCGTCTCGCGCGAGGCCATGAACATCGACGGCCTCGGCAGCGCGATCATCGACCTGCTGATCGAGGAAAAGATGGTCTCCAACCCCGCGGACCTCTACGCGCTGGACTATGCCGCCTTCGCAAAGCTCCCCGGGCAGGGGAAAAAGTCCGCCGCGAACCTCAAAGCCGCCATCGAGGCCAGCAAGCAGAACGATCTGGCCCGGCTGCTGTGCGCGCTTGGCATCCGGCAGGTCGGCAGCAAGGCGGCCAAGGTGCTCGCGTCGACGTTCGGGAGTCTCGATGCTCTGCAGCACGCATCGCTGGAGGATCTGACGGCTGTCCCCGATATCGGCGAAACGACGGCGCAGAACATCCTCGATTACTTTGCCAGCCCGCAGTCACAGGACCTGATCGATCGGCTGCGCGTGGCAGGTGTAAACTTTATGTCAACCAACCAGGTGACGGATACGCGCTTTGCGGGCAAGACCTTTGTCCTGACCGGCGCGCTGAGCCTGTTTACGCGCGAGGAGGCGACGGAGAAGATCGAGTCGTTCGGCGGTAAGGCCGCCTCGTCCGTCTCGAAAAAGACGACGTACGTCGTCGCCGGGGAAAACGCAGGCAGCAAGCTCCGCAAGGCGCAGGAGCTTGGCGTCCCCGTGCTTTCCGAGCAGGAATTTCTGGAGCTGCTGCAATGAGGATCACACTGGTCAGCAGCTGCGGGCTCGTGCTGGAAGCGGAGGGGCGGACGCTTCTGGTCGACGCGCTCAACAAGCAGTTCCGCTGCTATTACGGCCTGCCGCCCGAGACCTTCTCGCAGATGCTGGCAGGGGAGCCGCCCTATGACGCGCTCTGCGGTATCCTGTGCACGCACGCGCACCCCGATCATTACAATGCGCTCCGCACCCGGCAGCTGCAGGCAGCCAGCGGTGCGCCCGTCTTCGTTCCGCAGCCGCAGACGCCGCCCCAGCTGGCGCTGCAGTTCGGCCCGTTCTGCGTTGAATACCACCAGTTTGCGCATACGCCCGTGCCGGGGTGGGATGCAATCACACACGGTGTGTATTTCATCTCGGCCGCGGGTGTCAGCGTCTATGTGACTGCGGACGCGAGCATCGACGCGGTACAGCACCGCGCGATCCTTCACGGCCGCCGCGCCGACGCGGCGTTCTGGAACGGCCAGATCCTGTCCTATCCCGAAACGCGCGCGCTGCTGCCCGAGGCAGCGAAAAAGAATTATGTCTACCACATCCCGGTCGACGAAAAGGATGCCTGCGGCGTCCGCCGCAAATGCGAACGCAACATGGCCCGCTTCGGCGCAGAACTTCCCAATGTTTCGCTGCTGGAGGCTTACCCGTCACAGATCCTGCTATAACAAACGACCAGCCCGGAGTCGGGCTGATCGTTTGCTTTATGTTAACTTATTCTTCGCTTTCCGCAGGCGCGTGCTTTTCCTTCTCCACCCAGGTCATGCCGAGCAGGATGAGCAGGATCCCGGCGGCACGCAGCAGGCTGAACGTGCCGTAGAACACATAGTCCAGCGTCAGCGACATCCCGAGATTGCCGACCAGCATCAGAACGGAGGAGACCAGCGTGTTGGAATGCAGCGTCCCGATGATCTGCAGCAGCTGCGCGAGCAGTCCGCAGATGCTCCCGAGATAGACCCACCAGGGGACGGCTGTGATGTAGCCCCACGTGAGCTCCTTCCCGTTTTTGAGCACAAAAACGAGCAGCAGAGACAGAACTGTCGCCTCCACATAGTTGATCAGCGCGCCGTTGGCCGTGCCGAACAGCTTTCCGGCCCGGACATTCGTCATGCGGTTGATGGAGTTGAAAAACCCGTTCAGCAGGGCAGTCAGATAATAGATCATGCAGCCGCCTCCTCAGTTCAGAACTACAAGGATCACGCCCAGCAGCACGAGTGCATAGCCCGGCAGCTGCCGCCTGCGGATCCGCGTGACCGGCATGCCGAACAGACCGAACCGGTCGATCAGCGCCGAGGAGACGAGCTGCCCCGCCGTGGAGAGCGCCATAAACGCGCTCGCGCCGACATGCAGCGTACACCAGCTGGAGGTCGCGACGATCCCGATGCCCATCGCGCCGACCAGATACACATACCACGGCGCGCCGGAAAACCGCAGCGGCTGCCGCTTGACCAGCAGATAGCCGAGCAGCAGCACGAGCGCGATGCCGTGGACAAAGAAGCAGATGCCGAACAGACTGAAGTAGTTGCCCATCTGCGCGTTGAGCGAGACCATGACGCCCTGCAGAATGCCGGCCAGAAGCAAAAATCCAAGATACAGCAAAGCCTGTCCTCCGTTTCTCAGCGCGCAGCCGCGCCGGACTCGTCTGTCAAAAAGCGGTCGAGCTGCGCTTCGACCTCCGGGCGGCGCTTGAAGCGCGGATGCCCGGTCAGCTGGCCGCGGGCCATGACCATCCCGACGTGCCGCAGCGCGCGCAGATCCTCCAGCGGGTTTGCAGCGGTCACGATCAGGTCTGCGCACTTGCCCGGCGCAACGGTGCCGGTCTCGCTGCCGATGCCGGCGAGCTCCGCGCTCCGGCTCGTTGCGGTGTAGAGAGCGAAGGCGTTGGAGACGCCGGTATATTTGTGGAAATAAAACAGCTCACGCCAGAAATCATACTGGGTGATCCACGGGCAGCCGACGTCGTTGCCGAGCACGACGGGAATGTCGTTGGCAAGCGCGGCCTTCGCGCAGTCGATGATGCCCTCAAAGACGATCGTGCCGTTGTACTGCTCGACCTCAGTCGCGTGGGTGATGGAACGGTCAAACAGCGCGTAGGGCAGGGCAGGCGAGATCGTTGTGCAGAGAAACGCGCCGGTATCTTTGAACAGGCGCAGGATCTCCGCGTCCGGCTTTGCGCCGTGCTCGATCGAATCCACGCCGTTTTCCAGCGCCGCGCGCACGCCCTGCGGCGACTCGACGTGGGCCGCAACGCGGTATCCCGCGGCGTGTGCCCGGTCGCAGACGGCCTTGATCATCTCCGGCGGCATCTTCATTTCACCCGGGACGCCCTTTTCCTTCGCGTCCATCACGCCACCCGTGATCATCAGCTTGATGAGGTCGACGCCCTGCGCCTCTGCGGCATCCAGCTGCGCGAGCGCCTCAGGAATAGAGTGCGCGGCCACGGCGACCGACCCGGCCATATGTCCGCCCGGGACGGAGATCCCCTCGTTGGCGGCCAGGATCCGCGGCCCTACGCGGCGGCCCGCCGCGATCTCATCGCGCAGCCGCGTGTCAAAATCGGCAAGACCGCCGACCGTGCGGATGGTCGTGACGCCGCTCATCAGCTCCGTCCGGGCAAAGCCGCAGACCATCTGATAGGCGATCTTCCGCGTCAGCGCCGTGGAGAGGATCGTGCGGACCAGCTTTTCGTTGTCCCGCTGCTTTTTCTGCGGCTTGCCGCTGCCTGCAAGATGGACATGCATGTTGATCAGGCCCGGCATCAGATACCGGCCCTGCAGGTCGACGACGGTATAGCCGTCAAGCGGCGTCCCCTCCGGGACGATGGCGCTGATGCGCTCTCCGTCCGTCAGGACGCAGAGTCCTTCCTGCACCTGCATGTCCTTCGTGCCGTCCAGGAGCTTTCCGTGCGTGAATGCGTATTTCATAGAATATCCCTCACTTTTCTGCTGTACAGTATAGCTTGTTGCGCGGACCCTGTAAAGCCGCAGCGTGCGGAAAGTGTGCAAAAAAACAGCGGCCCGGAAGAAAACCGGCGCCGTCGACCCGGAAAACAGATTGACAGGCGGCCGCGGCGGGACTATGATAGAACTAGACCGGGCGGCTTCAGCGGCCGCGCGGATCATTGCATAAAAAGGAGAACTTTTTGAAGCTGATCACCTGTGCATCGGAGCGTGTGGGCTGACCGGGAGGTCCGGCAAATCTCACACGCCGCGCCTCCCGAAGCTTTACGATTCGATCTTCAGGAGGATCCACCATGAATCGGGAAAACAAACGCAAAACGTTCGAAAAAGGCTATTATAAGACACATGCCTGTAATGACAGCTTTACCTGCAAGGTCTGCGGGCGGCTCTGCACCCCGCAGAACGCAGGGAGTGACCACCGCAACCATTGCCCCAACTGCCTCTCCAGCCTCCACGTCGACCTCGAGCCCGGCGACCGGGCATCCGACTGCGGCGGGATCATGGACCCGGTCGCGGTCTGGGTGCGCAAGGGCGGGGAATGGGCCATCATCCACCGCTGCCGCCGCTGCGGGGCGCTCAGCTCCAACCGCGTCGCGGCGGACGATAACCCCATGAAGCTCATGAGCATCGCCATGAAGCCGCTGTGCGAGCCGCCGTTCCCGCTGGAACGGCTGGAAGAGATGACGGCCCTCATGGGCGGCGACGGACGTCTGCGCTGAGCCGTTTTTGAACAGGACCAAGGCACAACAGCGCCCGCAGCGGAGATCCGCTGCGGGCGCTGCTTTTTCATGAGGACCGGCGGGTCCCTCAGCCAAATACGCCGACGTAGGTGAAATTCTGCGAAGCCTCCGGCGTGGGGATCCCGGTCTGCACGATGGTCATGTGTTCCGCGATCTTTTCCGTGATGTCCCAGTCGCCGCCCAGGAACACCACGCAGAGCTTGTCCGCGTCATAGAGCAGGAGGAAATGATGGGTGATGTCCGCTCCGCGGTCTGTGTCATACGTTTCGATCCAGCAGGCATACAGATCATTCAGCATGCCCTCCTTGACGATCGCCGGGTCGTCTCCGGGCACCAGAAGATCGCAGCCCACAACCTCGTTGGCGGACAGGCAGCTGAACGTGAAGCGCACCTGCGCTGTGCTGTCGGTGGAGTAAACGCAGTCCTTTGCCAGCTCCATCTGGGCATCGGAGATGCCGTCCAGCTGCGCCGGACTGCGCATGGCAATGACGTCATACAGATACGCGGTATTGTCCGGGATCAGCGCCGTTGGCAGCCAGCCGAATTGCACACCGCAGTAGGTGCCGGACGTGCGGCCCTCTGTATCGACGCGGATGATCGCGTCTCTGGAAAAATCATAGGAAAACGGCTCCAGCGTGCCGTCCGGACGAATGGATGCGCCCTCGGCATGATACGTGGTCTCCGCATTGGAGACGGACGCGTAATGCAGCACCGCCGCCGCACCGCACAGCACCGCGATGGCTGCGGCCGCGGCAATCATAATGCGGATAACGCGCTTGCGGCCGTGCTTTTTTGCATCCTGCTGCACAAGCTGCATCGTGCCGTTCAAAATCCCTGCCTGCCGATCTTCCGGCAGCGCTTCGACCGGCACATCCGGCAGCGCCGCTGCCTGCAGGATCCTGTCAATCCGATTCATATACAAACCCTCCCCGGCATAATTCGTTTCTGATGGCCTCCCGGCTGCGCACCAGCCGCATCCGGACCGCTGCAGGTGTCAGCCCGAGCGCCGCGGCGATCTCTACTGCCGGTTGACATAAATCATAAAACCGGTAGATGATCTCGCGGTCTGTCTCTGATAGCTGCGCGACGGCGGCACGGAGCTGCTGTGCCTGTTCGCGCTTCGTGGCTTCCTCAAGAAGAAAATCGTCCGTTCCGGCCAGATCCTCGTCCAGCGGTACCTCGCAGCGGCTTTTCCGCAGCCGGTCGACGGTCTTGTTCCGCGCGACGCTCCCGAGCCACGCCCGAAGATGCCCGGACTTCACCGTCCGGCAGGACTGCCAGAGCGTGAAAAAGACGCTCGAGGCCAGCTCGTCCTCATCCTCCGGCGAGAGAAGCCCGCGGCTGCGGTTGTGAATGACGGTGACGACATACGCGCTGTACTGCGTGATCGCCGCCGCGAGCGCCTGCTCGTCGCCGTGGCGCAGGCGGGAAAGCAGGTTCTGTTCGTCCATGCAGTGTCCTCCAATCTGTTTTGGTCAGCTGACACCCATATAGTCGGCAGACAGGGGAGAAGTGTAACAAAAGACCCGGCGCATCCATGCGCCGGGCCTGCCATTCAGTTTTTGACGCCGTAAGTCTGCACTTCTGCGGTGAGCCGGTCAAGAAGTTCAGGATCGACTGAATGATAAACCTGAAATCCACGGCTGTTCGGTCCGGCGACGACCACCTGTGAGCCGGAGAAGGTCAGACTACAGCATTCATCCTCAAACCGTCCCCATGCGAACATCAGATTGACAGAACGGCTGTCATAGTTTTTATCGCTGCTAACGGAAGTCAAGCCGCCCGGAAAAGGATGCATTTCTTCGTTCCGGTCCGCATGGCAGGGTCCTCCGTTCTTCAGGGTGCTTCCATCATAGCAGGATCCTGAAATTTTGTCCAGCACCTCAGAAAAACAGCAGCTTTTCTTCCCGGAAGGAAACAGGAAGCGTCTGCCCGGCGGCATATGTACCGGCTGCATCGCATTCCGCGCGCAGGACCGGCGACCCCTCTGCCGCGCCCTCCGGCTGCAGCAGAAGGATCGCGTGCCCGGCATCCGGGATGATGCGCAGGATGCGGAAGGGCGTGCCGCTTCCGCCAAGCTCGTGGCTGACCCAGAGGATCGGCCCGTCGAACGCGCCCAGCAGCTCGCCGAGCTCGAGCTCCCACTTGAGGTAGCTGTCGAGCGCGGAGAACGGCTCGTCCAGTAAGATCGCCTGCGGCTCCGACGCCAGAATGCGCGCCAGCGCCACGCGCCGCTGCTGCGGCGTGAGGTTGATATGCTTTTCGCTGTCGAACAGCACACGGCCGTCCAGCGTGATCGTGCCACGGTCGGGCTTTTCGATGCCTGCGATGCACTTGAGCGTCATGCTGTTGATATATAAATCGTAACGTCGTTACTCTTTACCGAACGGACAGACGGGATAATGGCACTCCGCGCAGCCGAGGCACAGCCCGCCGCAGCCGAGCGCGGCGATCTCCTGCTTCGTGACCTGCAGCCCTGCAGCGACCCGTGGCAGGATGAGATCGAAGATCGTCGCCTTCGCGTACATGACGCAGCCAGACAGACCCATCACGGGCTGGCCGTCTTCGTAGTATCCCAGCAGGAACATGGCCCCGGGCAGGACCGCTGTGCCGTAGGTCACGATCCGCGCGCCGCTCCGGGCGATCGCCCCGGGGGTATTGTCGTCGGGATCGACGCTCATGCCGCCGGTGCAGAGGATCGTGTCGACCGGTTTTTCCGCATCTCCGCGATCGCCGCGGCGACCTGCTCCAGCCCGTCGCCGACGGTCAGGTGCTCTGTCATCGTGATGCCGTAGGCCTGCAGCTTCTTTGCGAGGATCGGGGTGCTCGGCATGTTCCGCAGCTTCCGCTCGGAAGAATTTCGGCAGGCGGTCGAGCAGGTGGTGCAGACGGGGAAGATGATCTCGTCGGCGCTCGGCTATCAGAGAAAATGAAAAAGCACGCGCTGCGGCTGCAGCGCGTGTTTTTAGTTTGGTCAGTGCCCGCCGCCCGCGAGCATTCTGAGCGCGTGATCGAGCGTCGCGACGACAGCGCCGAGATTTTCGCGCGCCGCCTTTTCAGAGCCCGGGACGTTCAGCACAAGCGTGTGCCCTCTGATCCCGGCGACCGCGCGGGAAAGCCTCGCCCGCGGCGTCGACTTCAGTCCCTCGACCCACATGGCGACGGGGATGGCGCGGATGGCCGGGCCGCTGGTGTCGGTCCGGGTCCCTGCGGCGCAGGAACCGCTGACGGTAAGAATGACTGCCTGATACGGCATAAAGATCCATCCTGTATCGTTTTTTCTATCCTACAATATTTTTTTCGGAAAGGGAAGCGGCAGATTCGGGGCGAATACAAAGCGCTCCCACAAAAAACAACGCAAACAGGCATGCGAAAATGGGATTTATCGTTGACACCTGCGGATTCTTGCGCTACAATAAGGTGAAATCAATACAAACCAACACAATCCCATTTTTGTTGGACGATTTTCCCCGAGGCAAAAATTCAGAAAGGAATGGAATCTATGAAAACCAAAGCAGTTCGAATCCATGGCAAAATGGATCTGCGTCTGGAGGAAATTGAACTCCCGCAGGTCGGTCCGGACGATGTTCAGGTCAAGATCATTTCTGACTCCATCTGCATGAGTACGTATAAGGCTGCGGTCGAGGGCGAAGAGCACAAGCGCGTGCCCAACGACGTTGCGGAGCATCCGACCATCGTCGGCCATGAATTCTGCGGTGTCATCACCGAGGTCGGCGAGAACTGGAAAAATAAATATAAACCCGGCCAGGGTTTTGCCATTCAGCCTGCACACTTCTACAAGGGCTCCCAGATGGCTCCCGGTTATTCCTACCAGTACTGCGGCGGCGACAGCCAGTACTCCAACATCCCCATCGAGACGCTGCTGACCGACAACCTGCTGCCGTACAATTCCGATACCTACTTCTATGGCTCCCTGGCAGAGCCGATGAGCTGCATCATCGGTACCTTCCACGCCATGTACCACACCAAGCCCGGCTGCTATGAGCATCAGATGGGCATCGTTGAGGGCGGCAAGATGGCCATGCTCGCTTCCGTCGGCCCCATGGGCCTCGGCGCGATCGACTACGCCCTGCACTGCGACCGCCGTCCGAGCCTGCTCGTCATCACCGATATCGACGACGCCAGACTCGCAAGAGCCGAGAGCATCTACACCGTCGAGCACGCCAAGGAAATGGGCGTCGAGCTGCACTACGTCAACACGGCCAAGCCCGGCTGCGACACCAACTACCTGCGTGAGCTCTCCGGCGGCACCGGCTATGACGACGTCATCTGCTTCGCTCCGGTCAAGCCCGTTGTCGAGCAGGCCAGCGATATCCTTGGCTTCGACGGCTGCCTCAACTTCTTCGCAGGCCCGACCAACAGCCAGTTCAAGGCGGAGTTCAACTGGTACAATGTCCATTACCTCTACACCCATGTGGTCGGCACCTCCGGCGGCAACACCAGCGACATGAAGGAAGCCATCGAGATGATGACCTCCGGCAAGATCAACCCCGCTGCCATGATCACCCACATCGGCGGTCTGAACGCGGTCGTCGATACCGTCCTGAACCTGCCGAAGATCCCCGGCGGCAAGAAGCTCATCTACACGCAGATCGAGCTGCCCCTGACGGCCATCGCCGATTTCGGCAAGCTGGGCGAGACGGATCCGCTCTTCGCAAAGCTCGACGAGATCACCAAGCGCCACAACGGCCTGTGGAGCGCAGAAGCTGAAAAATATCTGCTTGCAAACAAATAATTGAAATTAAAATAGGAGTGAAACACTTATGGCAGAAGGCGTATTGATGCCCAAAGAAGGCATTACAGTCGAATCTTGCATCATTGGCGAGTGGAAGAAGAATGTCGGCGATCACGTCAACGTCGGCGACGTCCTCTTCACCTACGAGACCGACAAGGCGGAGTTCGAATGCGAATCCACCGCAGCCGGCACCCTGATCGAGAAGTTCTATGAAGACGGCGATGAGGTCCCGTGCCTGGTCAATGTCTGCGCGATCGGCAACCCCGGAGAAGACACCTCCGCGCTCAAGAATGCCCCGGCAGCCACTGCTGCTCCCGCAGCCGCCGCAGCAGAGGCTCCCAAGGCCGCAGCTCCCGCCGCAGCCGCCGCTCCGGCCGGTCCGTGCGCACAGGCCGTCATCATGCCGAAGGAAGGCATCACGGTCGAGTCCTGCATCATCGGCGAGTGGAAGAAGAATGTCGGCGATGCAGTCAACGTCGGCGATATCCTCTTCACCTATGAGACCGACAAGGCGGAGTTCGAATGCGAATCCACCGCAGCCGGCACCCTGCTTGCCAAGTTCTATGAAGACGGCGACGAGGTCCCGTGCTTGGCCAACGTCTGCGCCATCGGCAAAGAGGGCGACGCATATGAGTTCCTGAAGCCCGGCGCAGAGGTCCCGGCTCCTGCCGCCGCTCCCGCCGCAGAAGAGGCCGCTCCCGCAGCCGCCGCAGCTCCCGCAGCCGCAGCCGAGCTCAAGGCCATCTCCCCGCGCGCCATGGCCAAGGCTGTTGCCAACAACGTCAACCCGGCGCTTGCCACCGGTACCGGCCCCAACGGCCGCATCATCGAGCGGGATATCGACAAGCTGATCGCCTCCGGCGCAGCTGCTGCGTATGCCGCTCCGACCGCCGCTGCTCCCGCAGCTGCTGAGTTCGAAGACGTCAAGTGGAGCCCGGTCCGCAAGGCGACCGCCAAGTCCATGACCAAGAGCCTGTCCACCATGGCACAGCTCACCCAGCAGTATTCCTTCGACGCGACGCAGCTGCAGGCCTACCGCGCCATGCTCAAGCCGCTTGATCCCCCGATGGGCAAGGTCAGTCTCAACGACATGGTCATGTTCGCTGTTGCGAAGACCATCAAGTCCTGCCCGGATCTGAACGCCAACGTCCTCGAAGAGAACGTCGTCCGTCACTTCAATACCGTCAACCTCGGCTTCGCCTGCGACACGCCGCGCGGCCTGATCGTCCCGACGATCTTCAATGCCGACCAGATGACCCTGCTTGAGCTCTCCATGGAAGCCAAGCGTCTGGCTGCCGAAGCCCGCGAGGGCAAGCTGAGCCCCGACTACATGTCCGGCGCCACCTTCACGATCTCCAACATCGGTTCGTTCGGCTGCGAGGCCTTCACGCCCGTCATCAACCCGCCCCAGACCGGCATTCTCGGCGTCTGCAACATCCAGACGAAGATCAAGTCCGCCAAGGACGGCGTCATCGAGACCTACCCGGCCATGGGCCTGTCTCTGACCTTCGACCACAGAGTCATCGACGGCGCACCCGCCGCGCGCTATATGAGCGAGCTGTGCAAGAGTCTTGAGAACTTCATGACCCTGCTCGCCAAGTAAGAGAAAGGAAGGACGAAATCATGCCGAAATCTTTGTATATCGATCCCGTAAAAGTCCGCGAACCCGGCTATATTCATTTTGAAGACATTCCTGTCTGCCAGTATAACAAGACCATCAAGCAGGAGCTCGAAGAGGGCAACTACACCAAGGAAGACCTGATCCGTATCTACCGCGACATGGCCATCTGCCGTGAGTTCGAGCACATGCTCACCCTCATCAAGACCCAGGCCAACTACAACGGCGTCGAGACGACCTATCCCGGCCCCGCGCACCTGTCCCTCGGTCAGGAAGCTTCCTGCGTCGGCGAAGCGTACCTTCTGACGAAGGACGACATCACCTTCGGTTCCCACAGAAGCCATTCCGAGATCCTCTCCAAGGGCCTGAGCTGCATCAACAAGCTCTCCGATGAAGAACTCATGAGCACCATGGAAAACTTCCTCGGCGGCAAGACCCTGGCAGCCGTCAAGAAGTTCGCCGATACCTCCGACGTCAAGGAGCTGGCCATCCGTTTCCTGCTCTACGGCACCGTTGCTGAGATCTTCGCCCGTGAAAACGGCTTCCATCACGGCATGGGCGGCTCCATGCACGCGTTCTTCCTGCCGTTCGGCATCTACCCCAACAACGCCATCGTCGGCGGCTCCGCTCCGATCGCAACGGGCGCTGCGCTGTATCAGAAGAACAACGACAAGAAGGGCGTCGTCGTCTGCAACATCGGCGATGCGTCCCTCGGCTGCGGCCCTGTCTACGAGGCCATGAACTTCTCCGCCATGGACCAGTTCAAGACCCTGTGGGAAGAAGGCCGGAAGGGCGGCCTGCCCATCATCTTCAACGTCTTTGACAACTTCTACGGCATGGGCGGCCAGACCATGGGCGAGACCATGGCCTACAACATGCCCGCCCGTCTCGGCGCCGGTATCACTCCGAGCCAGATGCACGCAGAGCGTGTCGACGGCTGGAACCCGCTGGCTGTCATCGACGCCTACAAGCGTAAGATGGAGCTCATCAAGAACAACGAAGGCCCCGTCCTGCTCGACGTCGTGACCTATCGTCTCGTCGGCCACTCCACCTCCGACCAGAACGCCTACCGTACCAAGGAAGAGATCGAAGACTGGCGCAGCCATGACCCGATCGTCAAGTTCCGCGAGGCTCTCGTGGAAGCTGGCGTCGAGTCCGACGAGTTCTTCGCCAAGCTCCTGCAGGATACCGCTGACCGCATGACCATGATCTGCCGCGCGGCTGACGACAAGGAGATCTCTCCGTATGTCGACTTCGACAAGAACCCGGATTACCTTGCAAACCTGATGTTCTCCAACGAGACCGTCCGCTCCATGGGCGCTCCCGATCAGAAGCTGAACGTTACTGGCCCGAAGGAGAGCTGCAAGCGCTATGCTGACCTGGCCAAGAAGGAGCACTTCGCGTTCGATAAGGACGGCAATAAGTTCTCCGACATGAAGGTCTACAACATCCGCGACGCGATCTTTGAGCCGCTGATCAACAAGTACTACGAAGACCCGACGCTCGTCGCCTATGGCGAAGACGTGCGTGACTGGGGCGGCGCTTATGCTGTCTACCGCGGCCTGATGGATGTCATTCCGCACTCCAGACTCTTCAACTCTCCGATCTCCGAGGCTGCCATCGTCGGCACCGCCGTCGGTTACTGCATGTGCGGCGGCCGCGCAGTCGTCGAGCTCATGTACTGCGACTTCCTTGGCCGTGCAGGCGACGAGGTCTTCAACCAGATGTCCAAGTGGCAGGCCATGTCTGCCGGTATCCTGAAGATGCCGATGATCCTGCGTATGTCCGTCGGTGCCAAGTACGGCGCGCAGCACTCGCAGGACTGGGTCGCCATCGTCTCCCACATCCCCGGCCTGAAGGTCTTCTTCCCGGCCACCCCATACGAGGCCAAGGGTATCATGCAGGCGGCTCTGAACGGCACCGATCCCTGCGTCATCTTCGAGTCCCAGCGTATCTACGGCAAGGGCGAAGAATTCCACGAGGGCGGCGTTCCCGCGGAAGAGTATGAATGGGCACCCGGCGCTGTCAACAAGGTCCGCGACGGCAAGGATCTGACCATCCTCACCATCGGCGCGACGCTGTACCGCGCAGTCGACGCAGCCAAGACGCTCTCCGAGAAGTACGGCGTGGAAGCCGACGTCATCAACATGCCGTCTCTGGTCCCTCTGGATTATACCGATCTGATCGCTTCCGTCAAGAAGACCGGCCGCGTGGTCCTGGCCTCCGACGCCTGCGCAAGAGGCACCTTCCTCAACGAGATCGCGGAGAACCTGACGAATATGTGCTTCGACTATCTGGATGCGCCTCCCGTCGTCATCGGCGCGCGCAACTGGATCACTCCGCCGCACGAGTTCGACAAGTACTTCTTCCCGTATGCCGAGTGGATCATTGACGCTGTCAATGCCCGCCTGATCCCGCTGGAGGGCTATACCTCCACCACGACCCCGGACGAGGCTGAGATCATCCGCCGCAACAAGCTGGGTGTGTAATGAACCCCATCCCCGCGCAGAGGAAACCTCTGCGCGGGGATTCCCAAAAGAAAGCCTTGACAAACCCGCGATTCATCGCTATAATATTCATGTTTTCGGGCCTGTAGCTCAGCTGGGAGAGCGTTCGGTTCGCATCCGAGAGGTCGAGAGTTCGAGTCTCTTCAGGTCCACCATTGTCGTCGTGAACTGCACAGGTTCACGACGGCTTTTTTATTGACAGCTGCACCTTTGCGGCTATATGGCACAATCAAAAAGACGCAGGAATTCAAATTCCTGCGTCTTTTTTGCATGTATTGATGGGTGTGTACCTCAGTGCCCGGCCCGACTGGGGATCGTCTGGAGCTCGAAGCGGTAGGTCTGCCCGGCGTCCGGGTATTTTTCGCGGTCGACCGGGCTCAGGAACATATCCAGCGGCCGGACCCAGAGGCCGCCGTCGCCGTAAAGCTTGCGGTAGATCACGCAGGGCTCGTTCGTCTCGGAATCACGGGCAAGCGCCTCCACCAGATAATAATCTCCCTTGAAATGGCGGTAGACCCGTCCCGGCTGTACGTCACGCATGGAAAGCCTCCTTGTACTTTGATGCACCCATCATACCCGGGCGGCGGCCGCGTGTCAAGAAAAAGAGAGCTTGCCAAACGGGGGAAACTGTGCTATGCTGTCAAAACGCGTGTGCACCGCTCGTTTACAGACTGTTTACAAATCGGCTGCAACCGCCGCGGCGGCGCTGCGTCTGTAAAGACAGCGCGGATGACCGCGCAGAACATTTTCCAGGAGGATATTACGTATGAAAAAATGGATCGCAATGCTGCTTGCCGTGATGACGGCAGTTTCTCTGACGGCCTGCGCCGCGAAAAACGGCGGACAGGAGACGGCGTCTGATATCCCGGACGCGCTGACGATTCTGGATACTGTCTGGGCAAGCTATTCCGAAGACGAAAAATTCCCGGCTGCGGGCGGCGATTATTCCGAAGAAAACATGACTGACGGCAAGCCCGGCAAGGTCTCGCTCGAGAAGCCGTCGGAGATCGAATATCTGCTGACGCTCCCGGCCTCCGTGATCGAGGAAGCGGATGACGCAGCCTCGCTGTTCCACATGATGAACGGCAACACGTTCACCTGCGGCGTTCTGCATCTGAAGGATGCCGGCCAGCTGGACGCGGCAGCCGGAGAGGTCAAGACCTATGTGATGAACACGCAATGGATGTGCGGCTTCCCGGACAAGCTGGTCGTCGCCAGCCTGGACGGCTATCTGATCTCCGTCTTCGGCGCAGAGGATCTGGTTGATACCTTCCGCGACAAGCTGCAGACTGCCTATCCCGGCACGCAGATCGTCTCTGACGACCCGATCGCATAACAACTTTGAAGTAAGGGGCTGCCATGCTGTTTTCAAGCGTTCCGTTTCTGTTTTATTTTCTGCCGTGCGTTCTGCTCGTCTATTTTCTGGTGCCGGGAACGCTGAAAAACGGTGTGCTGCTGCTCGCCAGCCTGTTGTTTTACGGCTGGGGCGAGCCGCGGTATCTGCTCGTGATGCTGGCGGCGATCGCGCAGGGCTATGTCTTCGGCCTGCTGATCGAAAAAAGCCGCGGAAAGCGGCGGGCCGGGCTGTATCTGGCGCTGTCGGTGCTGCTGAGTCTGGGGACGCTGGCGTATTTCAAGTACGCCGATTTTATGATCCGGAGTCTCAACGCGCTGACGGGCCTGTCTGTCCCGCTGCTTTCGCTCGCGCTGCCGGTCGGCATCAGCTTCTATACCTTCCAGATCCTGAGCTATACCGTCGACGTGTACCGCGGGACGGTCCCGGCACAGCGGAACCTGATCGATCTGGCAGCGTATATCGCCATGTTCCCGCAGCTCATCGCCGGACCGATCGTCCGCTATTCCGATATCGCGCCGGAGCTGCGCAGCCGTACCCACACGCTTTCGGACGCGGCGGCCGGGACGCGGCGCTTCGTGCTGGGGCTGGCAAAGAAGATCTTGTTTGCCAATCTGCTTGGCGAGCTGGTGTCCGGCTTCCGCGCCTCGCAGGAGCAGTCAGTGCTGTATTTCTGGTTGGGCGCGGCCGCGTTCACGCTGCAGATCTATTACGATTTTTCCGGCTACAGCGATATGGCCATCGGTCTCGGCCTCATCCTCGGCTTTCACTTTCCGGAAAACTTCCGCTATCCCTACTGTGCTGGCAGCATCACGGAATTCTGGCGGCGGTGGCATATTTCCCTTGGCAGCTGGTTCCGGGATTATCTCTATATCCCGCTGGGCGGCAACCGGAAGGGGAAGGGACGGCAGCTGCTGAACATCCTTCTCGTCTGGCTGGCGACCGGCCTGTGGCACGGGGCGGACTGGACGTTCGTTCTGTGGGGACTTCTGTATGCGGCGCTGCTGACGGCAGAAAAGCTGTTTTTGCTGCGCGGGCTGAAAAAGCTCCGCGTGCTCAACCACATCTATGTGCTGCTGTTCGTCACGCTCGGCTTCGTGCTCTTTGACGCGGACAGCGTCCGCAGCGCGGCCGCGTCTGTCTGCGCGATGTTCGGCGGCGGGGGACTGCCGCTCGCCGGGCAGGAGAGCCTGTACGCGCTCAGAAGCGGCGCGGTGCTGCTCCTGAGCGCCGCGGTCGGCGCGACGCCGCTGCCGCGGCGGCTGATCACGGCCGCGCAGCAGAAAACGGCCGGACGGGCAGTGCTCGCCGTGCTGGAGCCGGTGGGTCTCTGCCTGCTGCTGGCCGTGTGTACGGCGTTTCTGGTCGACGGCTCGTTCAATCCGTTCCTGTATTTCCGGTTTTAGGAGGGCCCGCGATGGAAAAACGAAAAAACCTCGCCGTTGTCTGCCTATCGGCGGCCTTCCTGCTCGGGTTTCTGATCTGGGGGCTTTGCAAGCCGGATGACGCCGTCTCCGTCAGCGAACGGCGGAAGCTCGCGCAGAAGCCGGCGCTGACGCTCTCGTCGGTCCTGCGCGGCGAGTTCATGACGAAATTTGAGACCTACACGCTCGACCAGTTCCCGCTGCGGGACAGCTTCCGGCGGCTCAAGGCCGTGACGCTCCTGGACGTGCTGCAGGAAAAAGACAATAACGGCATCTACCTGGCCGACGGCTATGCGGCGAAGCTCGACCCGTCCATCGACGAAGCCTCCGTGCAGCACGCAGCCGACCGGTTCCAGCTCGTCTATGACCGCTATCTGGCCGGGACCGATGCGAAGGTCTTTGCGGCCGTCATCCCGGATAAAAACGCCTTCCTGGCCCGGCAGAACGGCTATCCGGCCTATGATCCGGCAGAGCTTTCCGCGCTGCTGGCACAGAGCATGCCGTATGCGTCCATGATCGACCTGACCCCTGCGCTGTCGCTGGACAGCTATTACCATACCGACCTGCACTGGCGGCAGGAGGCGCTGCTGCCGGTCGCCCGGACGCTGGCCAAAGCCCTCGGCGTGACGCTGACGGAGGACTATGAGACCATAACGGCCGATCAGCCCTTCTACGGCGTCTACTGCGGGCAGTCGGCGCTGCCGCTGGAGCCGGAGCCGCTGCGGTATCTGACGAACGACACGCTGCGCGGCTGCACGGTCTATGACTATGAGACCGGCAGCGAGCTGCCCGTCTACGATCTGCAGCAGCTGGCAGGGGAGGACGCGTATGCGGTCTTCCTCTCCGGCTCCAAAGCGCTTCTGACCATCACGAACCCGGCAGCAAAGACGGACCGGGAACTCGTCGTCTTCCGCGACTCGTTTGCCAGCAGCCTCACACCGCTGCTTGCAGGGGCCTATGCAAAGATCACGCTCGTGGATATCCGCTACCTCCAGCCCGAGCGCCTCGGCACCTGGCTGACCTTCGATACCCAGGACGTCCTCTTCCTCTACAGCGCCCCCGTCCTCAACAGCAGCGAGACCATCCGCTAAAACAAAACAAGAGCCGCCCATCCGGGGCGGCTCCTGCTGTATATGGAAAAGATCTGCTCTCGAGCGAACAATTGAGGATCGTCAAGTCAGATGCCGAGGAGGCGTTTGGCGTTGCCGCCGAGGATGGCGGCTTTTTCTTCGTCGGTGAGGGGAAGGCGGCGGATGTGCTGCAGATCGTTCTGCGGGCTTCCCCAGGGGCAGTCGCTGCCGAACAGGATCCGCTCCGCGCCGAAGGCCCGGACAAGGGAAACAAAGGCCTCGTCGGAAAGCATCTGCCGGTCCAGCGGCAGCGCTTCGTCCCGCGGGGTGAGCGAGCCGAGGGAGAAGGACGTATCGAGCAGGGCAGACGTATCCGCCAGCAGCTCCGGCACCTGCTCCCAGCAGCGCCAGCCGCCCATGTGCGCCAGCACGAGCTTCACCGGACCGACCTGCCGCAGCGCGCTGCGCGCCTTTTCCGGCGTGCAGCAGGCACAGCCGGGGAAGCCGATGTCATAGCCCGCGTGCGTGACCACGATGAGACTGAGCGTACCGGCGCGCTCAAGAATGCGCAGGTATTTGGGGTCGTCCAAATCGGTCTGCTGATAGGCTGGGTGGATCTTGACGCCGCGCATATTGGCCGAGGCGAGGCGGTCGAGCTCCTGCTTCCAGTCTTCGTAATCCGGATGGATGCAGCCGAAGGAGAACATATTTGTGACGAACGCGTGCTCGTTGTGTGCGGCGGCATAGTCGTTGATGTGATGGACCTGCTCCGGCTTTGTAGCGACGGGGAGGATGATCGAACGGTCGACGCCCGCGGCGCGTTCGGCCAGCAGAAGCCCCGCGGCGGTGCCGCAGGTGTAAGCGGTGATGTTCGCCTGGCGGGAAAGACGGTCGATCGCAGCGTCTGCGATCGGATCCGGGAAGGTATGGGTATGGAAATCAATGATCATGCGGGCCTCATTCCTCAACTGCGGCCGGGGCCGTTGGTGTGCCACTGGAAGCGGGATTCCGTGCCGTGCAGCAGCCGGCCGATGTTGGAGCGGTGCGCCCAGATGACCAGCGCCGCGATGGCGAGCGAGAGGGCAAAGACCGTCCAGTTGCCGCGGAAAAAGAGCAGCGTCGTGACCGGGAAGCTGAACGCACCCGTCACAGAGCCGAGCGAGACATATCTCGTCGTCAGCCAGAGCAGCAGAAACAGCCCCCAGCCGACAGCGGCGATGCGCCAGTCGAGCAGCAGCAAAAGCGTGCCGCTGCAGAGAATGCCCTTGCCGCCCTTGAACGAATAGAAGGCGGGGAAGATGTGCCCGATCACGCAGAAGAGCGCGGAAAAGTACTCGCCCTCCAGCCGCAGCCCCAGATATTCGCCGAAGACGATCGAGCCGAGCTTGACCGCGACGAACGCCTTGAGCATGTCGATCAGAATGACGCAGACGGCAAACTTGCCGCCGTACACCCGGTAGAAGTTGGTCAGCCCCGCGTTATGGCTGCCGTGTTTGCGGATATCGTCGTGGTAGAACAGAAACGAGGTAATGATCGCGCCGTTGCAGCAGCCAGCCAGGTACGAGCCGGCGGCCACGCAGACCATCAGCGCGACGGCAGCAGAGGTCAGTTCGTGCATAAATATCCTCCAAATTGATCAGATACCGGTATTCTACCGGATAAACCACGCCGATGCAAGCGGAAAATGGGGAAATCAGTCAGGATCGGGAAAATGTACGAACAAGGGCCGCTGCCATGGCAGCGGCCCGATCAGAATGAACAGATTATTATACCGGGACAGTAAAGTTGACGGCGATGGCTGTGCCGCGGCCGGGGTCGCTCTTGAGCTCGAGCTTTGCGCCGTGGTACTGTGCAGCGTGCTTGACGATGGACAGGCCGAGACCCGTGCCGCCGACTTCCTTGGAGTGGCTCTTGTCGACGCGGTAGAAGCGCTCGAAGACGCGGCTCTGGTCGGCATACGGGATGCCGATGCCGGTATCCACGACGGAGAGCGTGACGGTCTGGCCATTCTGCCAGACGGAAACGGTGACGCTGCCGCCGGAAATGTTATACTTGATCGCGTTGTCGCAGAGGTTGTAGATCATCTCCTGCAGCAGCTGCTCAACACCTTCGATCACGGCGTGCTGGCCGGACAGAGTCAGCGTGATATCCTGTTTCTGCGCGACCGGCCGCAGGCTCTCGATCACCTGGCCGGACAGCGTGTACAGGTCGACCGGCGATTTGGAGAAGTTCGCCGTGCCTTCGTCCAGCCGCGACAGCTGGATGATATCGTCGACAAGGTCGATCAGCCGCCGGGACTCGCGATAGATATCGCCGGAGAACTCCTGCATCTTTTCCTTGGGCACCATGCCCTCCTTCATCAGCTCGGCAAAGCCCGTGATGGAGGTCAGCGGCGTCTTGAGCTCGTGCGACACGTTGGCCGAGAATTCCCGGCGCAGCGCCTCGCGCTGCTCACGTTCGGTCACGTCCATGAAGATGATGATCGCGCCGGTCACATGCCCGGCTGTGATGACCGGATTGGCAAATAGCTGCCAGGTCCCACCGCCGACGGTGATCTCCTCGTCGCCGCGCGTACCGGCGAGCGCGTTGTCGACCAGATCGAGCAGCTTGCCGGAACAGACTGCCTGATGCAGGTTTTCCGGCTTCTGCGCGTCATCGATGCCGAGCAGGCGCAGCGCGCTGCGATTGCTCGAAAGGATGCTGCACTTGTTGTCGACGATGAGGAAGCCCTCGCGCATGTTCTCCGTGATGGCGTCAAATTCGCGCTGGCGGGTGGAAAGCTCGCTCAGCTGGGTGCGGATGGTGCGGTTCTGCTCCTGCAGGCGGGTGATGAGCGGCTGCAGCTCCGGATAGGTCGGGGTCGCGTTCGGATTATCGGGATTGATGGCGTTGATGGGCCGGACGATCTGCCGCGCCAGCCGCATAGCAAGCAGGCCGCACAAAACCAGCACGAGCACGACAATCCACAAAGACGGCTGCACCAGCATCAGCGCCATGGCCGCAAGGCTCGTTTGCTTTCCCGCCACACGCAGGACCGTCCCGTCCTTCAGCAGAAGAGCATAATAGTTGTTTTTCTCCAGGATCGTGGAGGAATACCGGTCAGAGCGGCCGCTGCCGGTCTCAAAGGCTTCGGCGACCTCCGGCCGCTGGAGATGGTTTTCCATCGTGCTGGAGTCCGCCATATTGTCATAGAGGACCGAGCCGTCTGCCGCGATCCAGGTGATGCGCTCGCCGGACTGCACGGCGGAAAGATACGACTCACCGCCGCAGATCTGCATGCCCTCGGAGATATGCTCCGCCTCGATCGCCAGATTGTCGAATGCCTGCGCCTGATAATTGGAATACATGATAAAGAAGAACAGCAGGATGCACGCGAGCAGAACGGTAAAGCCAATCAGGAATGCATTGCGGAAGATCTTTGCGGTCATGCGTTTTCGCCTCCGATCTTATAGCCGATGCCGCGCACGGTCTCGATATAGCTGCCGGCCTCGCCGAGCTTGACGCGCAGCGTGCGGATGTGCACGTCGAGCGTGCGGTTCTCGCGTTCGGATTCAAAGCCCCAGACCCGGTCCATCAGCGTTGCGCGGGTGAGGACGATGCCCTTGTTCCGCAGCAGCAGGCACAGAAGTTCAAATTCCTTGTTCGTCAGCGTCACATCCTTGCCGCCGACCTTGACCTCGTGGCGGTCCGGGGAGACAAAGAGCAGGCCGAGCGAAAAATCGCCGCTCGCCTGTGCGGGCTCTGCCCGGCGCAGGACCGCGCGGATGCGCGCGATGAGCTCGAGCATGGAGAAGGGCTTGGAAACAAAATCGTCCGCCCCGTGGTCGAGACCGATGACGCGGTCATACTCCGAATTTTTCGCGGTCAGCATGATGATAGGCAGCCGCTTGGTCGCGGGCCGGGCGCGGAGCTTGCGCAGGATGGACAGGCCATCCTCCTCCGGCAGCATGATATCGAGCAGAATGAGCTCCGGCATCTCGGCGTCCATCGCCCGCCAGAATTCCGACGGAAGCGCGAAGCCCTTGGCCTGAAAGCCCTGGCTGTCCAGCCCGTAGAGGACGAGCTTGCGGATGGAGTCGTCGTCTTCCAGTAAATAAATCATCTGTTTCACTCCTTTTGGACATACAATAGAATGAGAATGTAAAATCGTCGTGCCTCTTTTTGTTAAGTTTACGTGAAATGTAAACAAAAAGCAAGATTTAACATGAATTTAAGATAAAACCTACGATACATTTAAGATTCGGCATTTAACATACAATTAATACAACGAGAGGATGTTAGGCGTGGGTATTTCGAATGTGATCTCTCTGTTCAGCGGCATCGCGCTGTTCCTGTTCGGCATGGCACTGATGGGCGACGGACTGAAGCAGGTGGCGGGCAATAAGCTGGAGCTGATTCTATACCGGCTGACCGGCAGCCCGGTCAAGGGCTTCCTGCTCGGCACGGGCGTGACGGCCGTGATCCAGTCGTCCTCGGCGACGTCGGTCATGGTGGTCGGCTTCGTCAACTCCGGGATGATGAAGGTGCGGCAGTCAATCTCCATCGTGCTCGGCGCCATTCTTGGCACGTCCATTACGGGCTGGATCATCTGTCTTTCGGATATCGGCTCCACCGGCGGCTGGATGGACCTGTTTTCAACGGCGACGCTCACAGGCGTGATCTCCGTGATCGGTATCGTGCTGCGCATGGCGAGCAAAGACCCTGCTAAAAAGCACATCGGCGATATCCTGATGGGCTTTGCGGTCCTGATGTTCGGCATGTCCACGATGTCCGCGGCCGTGTCGCCGCTGCGCGAGGATCCGACCTTTATCCGCATCCTGACCTCGTTCTCCAATCCCTTCCTCGGCATCCTTTTCGGTACGCTTTTCACCTGCGTGCTGCAGTCGGCCTCCGCGGCCGTCGGCATTCTGCAGGCGCTGGCCTCGACGGGCATCATCGATTTTTCCGTCGCGCTGCCGATCATCATGGGCATCGCCATCGGCGCGGCCATGCCGGTCCTGCTCTCCGCCATCGGCGCTTCGGTCGACGGCAAGCGCACGGCCATGGTCTATCTGGTCGCTGAGGTCACGGGCGTGATCTTCTTTGCCGCGATCTACTACTGTCTTGACGCGCTCATCCGCTTCCCATTCGCAGACCGCATCATGACGAGCGTCTCGATCGCTTTTGCCAATACGGTCTTCCGCCTCATCAAGGTCGTCGCGCTGCTGCCGTTCACGCGCCAGATCGAGAAGGTCGTCGACCTCCTCGTCCCGGACAAGCCGCAGCAAAAGCCGGTCGAGCCCGAGGCCGTCCGGCTCGAAGAACGCTTCATCCAGCACCCGGCACTGGCCATCGAGCAGAGCCGCCTGACTATCAACGCCATGGCCGAGGAGGCCAAGCGGAACTTTGTCGAGGCTGTTGCCCTGCTGCACGGCTTCTCTGACGAGCGCTATAAGCTGGTCGAGGATCTGGAAAAATCCGTCGACCGTTATGAGGATAAGCTCGGTACGTATCTGGTCAAGGTGACGGAACGGGAGATGACGGTCCGGCAGAACGCCGAGGTCTCCAAATTCCTGCACACGCTCTCCGACTTTGAACGCATCTCCGACCACGCGCTGAACATCGCCGAGGGCGCGAAGGAGCTGCACGAGAAAAACCTCTCCTTCTCCGACGCCGCTGCGCATGAGCTCGAGGTCGTGGAGGCTGCGCTGACGGAGATCTTGTCCACGGCCATCCGTTCCTTCGTCAACAACGATCTGCAGCTGGCGGCCCGCGTCGAGCCGCTCGAGGAGCTGATCGACAACCTCTGTGACGAGCTGAAGCTCCACCATGTCGACCGCCTGCAGAAGGGCCTGTGTACGCTCGGCCAGGGCTTCGTTTTCAACGATCTTCTGACCAACTACGAGCGCGTCGCCGACCATTGCTCCAACATCGCCGTTGCGATGATCGAGCTCGAGTCCGACTCGTTCGACACGCACGAATATCTCAACAGCGTGAAGGAAATGAAATCCGATACCTTTGCGCGCTACTATGAGGAATACAGCCGGATCTATCAGATCTGAGCCCGAACGGCAGGGGAGACCCTGCCGTTCGTCATGACAGAAAGGAGATCACCATGCTGACCGGACGCTTTGCGCCGAGTCCCAGCGGCAGGATGCACCTGGGAAACGTTTTTTCCGCGCTGCTTGCGTGGCTGTCGGTGCGCAGCCGGGGCGGGCGGATGCTGCTGCGCATCGAGGATCTGGATCCGGACCGCTGCCGGCCGGAATACGCCGAGACGCTCAAGCGCGATCTGGACTGGCTCGGGCTGGACTGGGATGCAGAGCAGACACCCCAGTCGCGCCGGACGGAGGCCTACCGCGCGGAGTTTGACAAGCTCGCGGCGCTTGGGCTGGTCTATCCCTGCTACTGCTCCCGGGCGGAGCTGCACGCGGCCTCCGCGCCGCACGCGTCGGACGGTACGGTCGTCTACGCCGGGACCTGCCGGGACCTGACGCCGGAGCAGCGCGCGGTAAAGACGCGCGCGCCTGCCTGGCGCGTGCGGGTCCCGGACGAGCGGATCACGGTGCACGACGGCCTGCAGGGCCTGTGGCAGGAGGATCTGGCACGCGACTGCGGTGATTTTATCATCCGCCGCTCCGACGGCGTGTACGCCTACCAGCTGGCCGTCGTGACCGACGATGCCGACGGCGGCGTCACCGAGATCGTGCGCGGCCGGGATCTGCTGTCTTCTACGCCGCGGCAGCTCTGGCTGCAGGAAACGCTCGGCTTTGCGCATCCGGCCTATTACCACGTGCCGCTCCTGACCGCCCCGGACGGGCGGCGGCTGAGCAAGCGGGAAAAGGATCTGGACCTCGGCGCGCTGCGGCAGCGTCTTTCGCCGCAGGAGCTGCTCGGGCAGCTGGCGTATCTGGCAGGTCTGCAGCCGGAAGCGGTGCCCGTTTCCGCTGCCGAGCTGGCAAGCCGCTTTTCCTGGGATCTGGTCGTGTCCGACAATATCGTAATTCATTCTGAATTCACATGAGGCATATCAAAAGTAGAATAAGTTGATTCAGAACATGGAATGAATCGGTATTTTTTTATCGATTTTCTGGTTTACAAAGGAACCGTGTCTGTGATATACTAAAAATGTTGGATTATCAGAGCAAGCAAGAATATTACTGATGATTTGAAGGGATGAACAACTATGTACAAAATCGTGTGCAAAAAGGAACTGAACTCCGCAGTCACCTACATGGAGATCGAGGCTCCGTTCGTCGCCCGCAAGGCGAAGGCCGGCCAGTTCATCATTTTCCGTGTCGATGAGAAGTCGGAGCGCGTGCCGCTGACCATCGCCGGCTATGACCGCGAAAAGGGCACGGTCGCGATCATCTTCCAGAAGGTCGGCCTGTCCACCGAGATGCTCGGCAGTCTGAACGAGGGCGACTATATCCAGGACTTTGTCGGTCCGCTCGGCAAGCCGACGGACGTGGAAGGCAAGAAGCGCGTCTGTGTCGTCGGCGGCGGCGTCGGCTGCGCGATCGCATATCCGTCTGCAAAGGCCTTTAAAGAGGCGGGCGTCGAGACCGACGTCATCGTCGGCTTCCGCAACAAGGACATCGTCATTCTCGAAGACGAGTTCAAGCAGGCCTGCGACCATCTGTATCTCATGACCGACGACGGCTCCTACGGCGAGCACGGCTTTGTTACCGTCAAGCTGCAGCAGCTGCTCGAGTCCGGCATCCACTATGACGAAGTGCTCGCCATCGGCCCGATCCCGATGATGAAATTCGTCTCCAAGACCACCGAGCCCTTCGGCGTCAAGACCGTTGTTTCGCTGAACCCCATCATGGTCGACGGCACCGGCATGTGCGGCGGCTGTCGTGTCACGGTCGGCGGCGAGGTCAAATTCGCCTGCGTCGACGGCCCGGACTTTGACGGCCACAAGGTCGATTATGACGAACTCATGAGCCGCAACAGCGTCTATCGTGACAGAGAAGCAGAAGAGCGCAAGACCCATATCTGCCGCATCCAGAAGATGGGCGAAGAGCTCATCAAGTAAGGGGAGGGAACAATCATGGCTAATATGCAGGCTACCAAGACTCCGATGCCGGAGCAGGACCCGAACGTCCGCAACAAGAATTTCAAGGAAGTCACCCTGGGCTATACCGCCGAAATGGCCATCAATGAGGCCAAGCGCTGCCTGCAGTGCAAGAAGCCGCACTGTGTCGAGGGCTGCCCGGTCAATATTCATATTCCCGAGTTCATCCATGAGGTCGCCGAAGGCAACTTCGAAAAGGCCTATGAGATCATCACCGATACCAACTCGCTGCCCGCCCTGTCCGGCCGTGTATGTCCGCAGGAGACGCAGTGCGAGTCCAAGTGTGTCCGCGGCAACAAGGGCGAGCCGGTCGCCATCGGCCGTCTTGAGCGCTTCGTCGCCGACTGGTACCGTGAGAACGTCAACGCCATGCCGAAGAAGGCCGAGTCCAACGGCCTGAAGGTCGCGGTCGTCGGCTCCGGCCCGTCCGGCCTGACCTGCGCGTCTCTGCTTGCCAAGAAGGGCTATCAGGTGTCCCTGTTTGAGGCGCTGCACACCGCCGGCGGCGTTCTGGTCTACGGCATCCCCGAGTTCCGTCTGCCGAAGGCCATCGTTGCCAACGAGGTCGAAAAGCTGAAGGCGCAGGGCGTCGAGGTCATGACCGATATGGTCATCGGCAAGGTCCTGTCCATCGACGATCTGTTCGAGATGGGCTTCAAGGCTGTCTTCGTCGGCTCCGGCGCGGGCCTGCCGATGTTCATGCACATCCCTGGCGAGTCGCTCAAGGGCGTCTGCTCGGCAAATGAATATCTGACCCGTATCAACCTCATGAAGGCTTATCTCGAAGAAAGCGACACGCCGATCCTGCACTCCAAGGCGGCCGCGATCGTCGGCGGCGGCAACGTCGCCATGGACGCCGCCCGCTGCGCCAAGCGCATGGGCACCGAGAAGGTGTACATCGTCTACCGCCGCGGCGAGGCCGAAATGCCCGCAAGACTCGAAGAGCAGCACCACGCCAAGGAAGAGGGCATCGAGTTCATGACTCTCACCAACCCGACCGAGATCATCGGCGGCGAGGATGGCCGTGTCTGCGGCATGAAGTGCATCAAGATGGAGCTCGGCGAGCCTGACGCGTCCGGCCGCCGCCGCCCGATCCCCGTGGAGGGCAGCGAATTTGTCCTCGACGTCGACATGGTCATCATGTCCCTCGGCACGTCCCCGAACCCGCTGATCCGCTCCACCACCCCCGGCCTGGAGACCAACAAGAAGGGCGGCATCATCGTCGACGAGAACGAGATGTCCACCCGCGAGAACGTCTTCGCCGGCGGCGACGCCGTCACGGGCGCTGCGACCGTCATCCTGGCCATGGGCGCAGGCAAGAAGGCCGCGGAAGCCATCGACCGCAAGCTGCAGGGCAAATAAGTGGTTTGATCCCGCCCGGATCCGGTTACAATCTCCATAAACGCGAAGCCCCGGCAGCGTTGGCTGCCGGGGCTTTTGTAAAGGGGAGGAAACCGATGAAAGTCAAAGACTGTATGACAAAGCACGTGATCAGCGTCGGCACGCAGGAGCCGGTCAGCGTGGCGGCCCGGCTGATGAGCCGGTATAACCTCGGCATTCTGCCGGTGCAGACGCCGGATGGACGCCTGTGCGGTATGGTGACCGACCGGGACGTCGTCCTCCGCTGCGTCGCAGCGGGGAAGGACGCAGAGGCTGTACCGGTGCGAGAAATTATGTCAACCGGCGTCCTGGCCGTCGAGGCCTCGGACGATACCGCGCGCGCAGCGCGGCTGATGTCCCGCGCGCAGCTGCGCCGCCTGCCCGTCACGCAGAACGGGCATCTGACCGGCATGCTCTCTCTGGCAGATCTGGCCAGACGCGGGAATTTCAGCATGGAGACGGCCCAGTGCATGGAGTCCATCTGCAGCCCGGTCGTCCATCTGGACTGACCGGGCGGAAAAGCCGCAAAAATCTTAGATTTTCTGCAAAAAATCATTTGACAAGCCAAAACTTCTCTGGTATAATTTTTAAGCCGCATTAAAGAGGTCAGAAGTTGCTCCGGCACACCTCAAGAGCGAGTCTACAAAGAAAAGGTAGGTGCAAACGAATATGCAGGCTATTATCGTTACCGGCGGTAAGCAGTACAACGTCAAGGAGGGCGATGTGATCTACATCGAGAAGCTCGCGGCGGAGGCTGAAGAAACCGTGACCTTCGATCAGGTTCTGGCAGTTGTTGACGGCGCTGACTCCAAGTTCGGCACGCCCACAGTTGCAGGTGCTAAGGTTGAGGCTAAGGTTCTGAAGAATGGCAAGGGCAAGAAGATCCGCGTCTTCAAGTACCGCTCCAAGAAGGACTCCAAGTCCCTCCAGGGCCACAGACAGCCGTACACCAAGGTGCAGATCGAGAAGATCGCGCTGTAAGCTATGACACGCGTCGAATTTTTCGATCACGAGGGCAGGATCACCGGATTCTGCTGTTCGGGCCACAGCGGCTATGCAGAGGAAGGCAGCGACATCGTGTGCGCGGCCGTCTCCACAGCCGTCAAGCTTGCCGAGTGTACCATCAATGATGTGCTGGGCGAGCACGCAAAGACCAGGGTGAACGAAGATGAGGCCCGGATCACCTTGACCCTTCCCGCGACCTGTGAAAGCGAAGAGGCCGTACAGGCGGTCCTCTCCGGCATGATGCTCACATTGTGCAGTCTGCGGGATGACTATCCTGATTATATCGAAGTTTTGGAGGTGCAAAACGATGCTTAACATGAGTTTCCAGTTCTTCGCACACAAGAAAGGCGGCGGCTCCACCAAGAACGGCCGTGATTCTGAATCGAAGAGACTCGGCGCGAAGCGCGCTGACGGTCAGTTCGTTCTGGCTGGCAACATCCTCGTTCGTCAGAGAGGCACGCACATTCATCCGGGCAACAACGTCGGTATCGGCAAGGACGACACCCTGTTCGCTCTGATCGACGGCAAGGTCAAGTTCGAGCGTATGGGCAAGGACCGCAAGATGTGCTCCGTCTACGCAGAACAGTAATTTTGTTGTGAAAACCCCGAACGACTCCCGTTCGGGGTTTTTTCTTGAAAGGTGCGGCAGCATGACCTACTATCACGCTTCTCCGGCAGGCGGCCTGCAAGTTCTCGAACCGAGGAAGTCTCCGTATTTTGACAAGCCCACGCAGGTATGCCTGACGTCGCTGCGCGCGATGGCGCTGTTCTACCTCATCCGGAATTATGAATATGCATACGGCTATACCCGGCAGGGGAAGCTGTACTTTGACGATCCGTTCCCCGATGCGCTGAAAAAGCTCTACGCCGGAAGATCCGGCTGGCTCTATATCTGCGAAGACGGTGATTACAAGAAGACAGAAATTCCGAACGAGTTCGTGTCCGCGCAGCCCGTCCGCATGATTGGCGCGGAGTATATCCCGGACGCCTATGAGGCGTTTTTGCAGGAACAGGCGGCGGGAAACATCCTGCTGCTCGATTACGCGCATTTTGCGTCCGACCCGGAGAAATTCGCAAAGAAGCGTGCCTGGCTGCAAAAGGCCATCTCCGAAGAAATTCGGAAAAAGGAGATCTGGAAAGCCCCGGATTCCGACCGCGCGCACTATTATCAGGAGAACTATCCGGAAATCTGGACAAAGACTACGAAAACCTTACTGACAGAGGAGGAACCTCATGTTTATTGATAAAGTACGCATCTCGGTCAAGGCCGGCGCGGGCGGCAACGGCGCGGTGGCCTTTCACCGGGAAAAATACGTGGCTGCGGGCGGCCCGGACGGCGGCGACGGCGGCAACGGCGGCTCCATCGTTTTGCGTGTCGACGACAATCTGTCGACGCTGATGGACTTCCGCTACAAGCGCAAATATACCGCGCCGAACGGCGAAAACGGACAGGGCAAGCGCTGCCGCGGCAAGAACGGTGAAAACCTCATCATCAAGGTCCCCAGAGGTACTGTCGTGCGCGATCTGGAGACGAATGAGATCATCAAGGATATGTCCGATTCCGACGATTTCGTCCTCTGCAAGGGCGGCCGCGGCGGCTGGGGCAACCAGCACTTCGCCACGCCCACCCGCCAGGTGCCGCGCTTTGCCAAGGCCGGCCTTCCCGGCGAGGAACACGACGTGATCCTCGAGCTCAAGCTGCTGGCCGACGTTGGCCTTGTCGGCTTCCCGAACGTCGGCAAATCGACGCTCCTGTCCGTCACGTCCAACGCGCATCCGAAGATCGCAAACTATCATTTTACCACGCTCTATCCGAACCTCGGCGTCATCTACGTCGCCGACGGTGTATCCTTCGTCATGGCCGATATCCCCGGCATCATTGAGGGCGCGGCCGACGGCGTCGGCCTCGGTCACGACTTCCTGCGGCATATCGACCGCTGCCGCCTGCTCGTGCATATCGTCGACGTCTCCGGCAGTGAAGACCGCGACCCCGTCGATGATTTTGAGAAGATCAACGAGGAGCTGCGGCAGTATTCCCCGGATCTTGCCGCGCGTCCCATGATCGTCGCGGCCAACAAGGCGGATCTTCTGCCGCCGGACAGCGACAATCTCGAGCGGCTGAAGGCGCACGTCGAGGCGCAGGGCTACGAATTCTACGTGATCTCCGCGGCCACCACGCAGGGCACGCGCGAGCTCATGAAGACGATCGCGGGCAAGCTCGCGGCGCTGCCGCCCGTGACAATCTATGAGCCGGAGTATGTCAAGCCGCTGGCGGAGGCTGGCGACGCGAATGACCTCAGGATCGAGCGCTATGACGATCTGTGGGTCGTGTCCGGACAGTGGCTCCAGAAGCTCCTGAACGATATCAACTTCGACGATTACGAGTCCCGCATGTACTTTGACCGCCAGCTGCGCAAGAGCGGCCTCTTTGACCGCCTGGAAGAGCAGGGGATCGAAGACGGCGATACCGTCAGCATCTACGATTTTGAGTTCGACTACACGAAATAACAATAATGAGCAAACAAAAGCCCGCGGCATGAGCCGCGGGCTTTTGTTTGAAGAAAGAAAAGAAAAAGAGAAGAAAGAGAGGATTGGGTGAATCCTTGATTCTGAATATACAGGACAATCATGTCCGAACTATGAACGAGGAGAAAAGGAATTGTGAACATTTGCACCGATTTCCCGCACCCCGCAGGGCAGGCGGCATTTGCCCCGGAAGATCGCCCGGCGAAAAAATTGAAAACAACACTTGACAAATCCCGACTTTATGCTATAATAACGGAGCGCTCTTGAGAAAGACAACCTGCTGCTGTAGCTCAGTCGGTAGAGCGCGTCATTGGTAATGACGAGGTCGGCAGTTCGAATCTGCCCAGCAGCTCCAAAAACCGGTTTATTCCATCGGAATAAACCGGTTTTTTGTATCCGTTTTGTATTCGAACCGTTCGCCTCACGCGCTGGGGTGCGCGTTTCAATCGATGCAGTGCATCAGCTGTGATTCCTTTATTCTTGACAAGCATTCCCGTATATGCGAATATATTTTAGGTACAACACGTGAGAAAACAGAAAACTGATACAGATATCAGAAAACGAGGGGAGAGGTGGCATGACACTCGAAGGGCTAAAAGAAGCAATATACGTTGACAACGGACTTTCCGCAACAAAGCTGATCTACGATTATCTTATGGAAGAGATTGTACATTTGAGGATTGCACCGGAGATGACAATCAGCGAGGTCAAGTACTCTTCTGCTTTGAATATCAGCAGATCTCCAATACGAGCAGCCCTGGACAGACTGGAAGACGACGGTTTGATCACAAGAGAGAAGGGAAAACAAGCAATTGTTACCCCGCTTTCGCAGGCAGAGTACTATGCGATGTCGGAACTGCGCATGGCTGTTGAGGGCCAGGCCGCTTACAGCCTGGCCTATACCATCAGTGATCGTGGGATCCTGGAACTGAAAGCGCTGCTGGAACCGCTGAATAAACCCGGAAAGACCGCATTGCCGTATCCTTTAAATGATACAAAGTTTCATGAATACATTATTCGAGCAACGCAGAACACGTTTTTGATCGATGCGTATGAAATATATCGTGCCAAGCTGCTCCGATACCGAAATTTCGCCTATAAGCATCTGCAGCTCGATCCCTATGGAAGGCGTATGCGCTCCGGGATCCATAAAGCTCTTTTTTATGCCATTTCACATCACGATGCCGATGCCGCAAGGCGAGCAGCAGTTGATGATGCCGTCTTGATGCGAATGTCGACGAATTTGTTTCCGTAAAACATGCTGACGCAGCCACACAGGCCGCGTCAGCATGTTTTTTGTGCAGGTATTTACTTCAACTGGATCGAATGAGAGAAGTCGCAAGCATCACTGTAATATTTGAGCTGTGCACCGATAATGCTCTTGACAGGGGCGCTGGCCATATATTGCGCGAGGTGCGCATAGGTCGGCATATCTTCCCAATTGGGACGGAACCATTCAATGTTTCCATCGCAGTTTACAATTTTGGTTTCCATCATTGGGAACTGATAGTCGTCTGGTTTCTTCCATTTAGGGTTAAACACCGGATAGGCGGCATCCGGCTCTGCTTTCCCTGTTCCGGGAACATACTTGAAATTCATCTTGCCCTGGCTGCGATTCAGGATCTCAAGGAAGCGAGCTTCGTCTTTTGCTTTCTTATTGGTGTCTACCGTCAACTTGGAGAATGTGAAATCCCAGCTGGATGTCGGGACGGTCCAAACCCCGTTCAGTTTTTTGAAATTGGGGATGTTGCAGAAAATCTTCGTGTAACCGAGGCCCTCACGACCACCAACGATCGGGTCACAATGATTTTCGAACAGGCACAGTAAGAAATCTCCGACAACATGATCCCGGTCGCCATCAAAAGAGCACGGGATCGAGACCTGATAAATGTTGTAGCTGTTTCCGGCAAGCCAGCCGATGTGCTCAAACTGAGAGGCCATGATAGTGACGACGGGCTCCACCAGCTTGAAGCAGGACGGCACCAACGGCTCCAGCTTTTCGTAATCGGTCTCGTACACAAGCGTCAATGCAGTTGTGTCAGCAGGCTGATGAAGCCGGTAGCACATATGCTCATAGTCAATCTCCCAGGGCTTGGGGCCAAAGAAAACGGGATTGGAATAAACACCTACGGGTTCGAATTGAAACGGCATAGAAATCCTCCTTAAAAATCAGGAACGTGATAGAACAGTAAGCATGATCTGATTTTGCAAGGGGAAGCAAAACCCTGTTTATGTATTGAGTATAGTTTTTGACTGTCGGATTGTCAATAAATTGGCGAAAAGAACAAAAAATTAAACAGGTTCTCGGCGCTGGCATGGATCGTGTTCTTTTTTTTCGACAGCTTTTTTGATCGAATGACGATCTGGCTAAATGATTGACACAAAAAATTGTCATGCTATACAATATTATTGTGCAGCAGCGACGGATTTTCGCTGTTTTGCCTACTTTTGCAAGGGAAATACAAAAGAAAGAGAGGAAATGATCTACAAATCATTCTTTCGGAGAGAACCCTGTTTGAACAGGAAGAAATGATTTGACACACAAACCGAAAGAGGTGCTTTATGAAAGGTGTAACAAAGTCAAGTATCGGAAAAGCTCTGTATCAGTCTCTTGCGCTTGCTTGCGTCATGTTCTCCGGATATGTGGGCCCCGGCTTCTCAGCTGGTACGCAGACAGTGCAGTATTACCTGACCCGAGGATGGATCGGTGTTTTCATTGGGCCGATCATTGTCAGTATCCTTACCTTTATCTCTACATACATCAATTTTGAATTCAGCCGCAGATATCGTCCGCAGAACTTTATTGTGTCATCCAATATCTCGTGGAGATCGCCTGTCCTGCGCAGGGCATTGGCGATTTTCAAGGATGTCATGTTCATCCTTTCCACGTTTGTTGGCATGGCGGCGATGAATTCCACCATCTGCGGCATTCTGGAATATCTGTATCAGATCCCCACAATGGTTACGACCATCGTATTTGTTGTGCTTTCCGTTATCCTTGCCGTTTATGGAATGAAGGTGCTGAACGCTACGGGCACTTTTTCTGACGGTTGCCATTATTGCCGTAATGTTCTACATTGGCTTCAGCGGCTTCCATACGGCATGGCCCCTGACGCAGCAGTGGATGGCCACGAAGGCTACCCCGCAGGATTTCGGCTTTGCGCCGCTTGTTGGTTACTATACCATGATCACGCTGGTCGGCTCCACCCTCACATCCGCAAATCCGATCGTTACCAGCGCTTCTGAATGCCTGGAATATAAATGGCAGTCTGTTCTTGCTTCTTTGGTCCATTCCATTCTGACGTTTGTGGCGACAGTGATCTTCACAGTATTGTTTGCCGGCCTGATGCCTGAGGTCGCAGAGCAAACGCTGCCGACGCTGTACGCGATGTGCGGTCTGCTTGGTACCAGTCCGCTTATTATCACTCTGTTTGCCGTGCTGGCAATCGCATGCGTGTTAAGTACGGCCGTTACCTATATGTACGGCATTTCCGAGCGGTGGGCTCCGGTTATCAATGCAAAGGTTCCAGCAGTGTCGAAGTTTGCGTGGAAGGTCATCATTGCGGTCTTCTTTGCTGTCGTATCCATTCTTGGAAACAAGATCGGTCTGATTGCGATCGTCCAGTATGGTTATACGGGATTGGGTGTTCTCTCGCTGCCGGTTCTGATCCTGCCTGGTTACTTCCTGTATCCGTATCGAATTATCAACGACAGAAAAAGAGGCTGGCTGGATGCAGACGGCTGCTGGAATCAGGAAAAGCCCGCGACAGAAAAGGAATATGCATACGGGCCCTGACAATAGAAGAAAAGGAGATATTCTATGGCAACGAGCGATTTTGTCACATTCAGCAAGCTTTCGCCGCAGCAGCGGCTGGATGAGATCGTCGAGCATGCCGGATTAACAGAAGCCGAGCGAAAGATCCTGTGTGACCCGGATTCTCTCACAATCGAAAAGGCAGATAAGATGATCGACAATGTGATCGGCCGCTATACGCTGCCGATCGGTACTGTGATCGGCCTGCGAGTGAACGGTGTTGTCCGTACTGTTCCAACGGTAACGGAAGAGCCTTCTGTTGTTTTGGGCTGCAGCTACGGCGGCTATATGGCGGAGCCCAAAGGCGGTTTTTTCACAACAACGACCGGTTCGGTTATGATTGCACAGATCATGCTGCTGCATGTGCCTTGCCCTGAAACGGCGAAAATGAAAATTCTTGAACACGAAGAAGAAATCCGGGAACTCTGCAATTCTATCGATCCCGTTCTTGTTCGTTTCGGGGGCGGTATGGTCGGCCTGGATGTCAGGACGCTTTCCAGCTCAAAAGGCACGATGGTGATTGTTCACTTAAAGGTGGATACGCGCGATGCAATGGGCGCTAATGCCGTCAATACAATGGCAGAAGGCGTTTCTCCGCTGATCGAGAAAATTACCGGAGGAGAAGCTTATACCCGTATCCTTTCCAATCTGGCAATCCATCGCCTGGTCCGCGCTCGCGCAACCATCGTAAAAGAGATGCTCGGCGGAGAAGCTGCAGTTGACCGCATCGTAACAACAGCCGAGTTTGCAGAAATTGATCCTTTCCGTGCAGCGACACACAACAAAGGGATCATGAATGCAATCACGCCGATTGTAATCGCCACAGGAAATGATTTCCGTGCAGTGGAGGCTGGCTGCCACGCCTATGCTGCGATCTCCGGTCAATACAAAGCGTTGACGCATTTTGAAAAAAACAACGATGGAGACCTGGAGTGCTCAATCGAAACACCCATGGCCGTTGGAACTGTGGGCGGCGCAATCCGGAATCACCCGATGGCCGGCGTGAATTTGAAGATCATGGGAGTCCGCTCGGCAGAAGAGCTGGCCAGTGTGATCGTATCAGCCGGTCTGTCTCAGCAGCTGTCTGCCCTTCGCGCGCTTGCTACGGACGGGATTCAGAAAGGGTTCCTCGCAGGACAGGCGAGAAGCCTTGCATCTCAGGTTGGCGCAAAAGGAGAGCTTTGTGACAAAATTGTGGCGAAAATGATCGCAGAGAAGAAAGTGTCCCTTGAATACGCACAGGAGCTGCTTAATACGCTGGGCTAAAATGTACAACCGGAAAGGCACCGACAGGTCCTTTGTTTTGCCGGTGCCTTTTCACGAAAACCATTTCAAACGGGTTTGCCTCAAGACGGACCGTTTGAAAAGCAAATTTGATATTTGGAGGGAAATACTATGAAAATTGGGCTGATCGGGCTTGGAATTATGGGAAAACCCATGGCGAAGAACATTCTGAAAGGAGGCTACACCGACCTGCTGGTCAACGACCTGAATACCGCCGCCGTGGAAGAAGTTGTCGCATGCGGGGCGAAGGCTGCTACGAACAAGGAAATCGGCGAAAGCTGTGATGTGGTTCTGACCATGCTTCCGAACTCGCCTCATGTGAAGAGCGTAATGCTGGGCGAGCATGGTGTTGCCGCCTATATGCGACCGAATACGGTGTTCATTGACATGAGCTCTATTAATCCGGTTGCTTCTAAGGAAATTTATGAAGTTCTGAAAAATAAGAGTATTGAAATGCTGGATGCGCCTGTATCCGGTGGCGAGCCTAAAGCAATCGACGGTACGCTGAGCTTTATGGTAGGCGGCAAGCAGGAGGTTTTCGATGCATATAAGCCTCTGCTGCAAACGATGGGTGCCTCTATCGTGCGCTGCGGCGATGTTGGCGCCGGTAATACGACAAAACTCGCAAACCAGATCATCGTGGCCTGCAATATTCGGGCTGTGGCAGAGGCATTTACGCTGGCGCAAAAGGCCGGCGTGGATCCTGAACTGGTATTTCAGGCGATTCGCGGCGGTTTGGCAGGATCAACCGTCATGGATGCAAAGGGTCCTATGATGATCACCGGTAACGATAAGCCGGGCTTTAAAATTGACCTGCATATCAAAGACCTAAACAATGCGCTGGACTGCGCGCATGCAGTTGGTGCGCCTGTACCCATGACCGCATCCGTTCAGGAAGTCCTCCAGTGGCTGCACAACCGCGGCTGCGGCAGCAGCGATCACAGCGCAATTGCAAAGTATTATGAAAAACTTGCAGATATTCAAATTGGCCACTGAATATCTGCAACTGTAACATCTAAGCATAGATAAGCGATGGATCGTGAGAACAGATCCAGCTATTTATCTGCGTGCAGGGTGCAGGGCGGCAGATGCCGTTCTGAATCCACTGGTCAGTCGATGTAGACAGACATCCAAAATCTCCCAAAACCGGTTTATTCCATCGGAATAAACCGGTTTTTTGTATCCGTTTTGTATTCGAACTGCACTTTGCCCGGTCGGGCGGAATCCCTGCTGGACAGGGAGTATCCCGGTGTGATAAAATCATTCTATCGCGCAAGGGAGGTTCGCCGATGCCGGTAAATGTGAAAAATCTGATCGCCGAAACGTTTGTAAAGCTGTCGGACGAAAAGAATATCGACAAGATCACGGTAAAAGACATCGTGGAGGCATGCGGGATCTCCCGGCAGGCGTTTTATTATCATTTCCAGGACCTGCTGGAGGTCATCGAGTGGTCGATGGAGCAGGCCTTTGAGCAGCTGCTGGACCGGAGCCTGCAGGAGGAGGACCCGGAGATCGTGCTGAACGATTTTATCACGGCTTCGGAAAATGCCGCGCCGTTTATGCAGAAGCTGTTTCGCTCCCAGAAGCGGGAACAGGTGGAGCGGATGATGGCGCGCTGCGCCCGGAGCTATTTGCAGGAGCTGATCTCTGCGAAGGGAAAACTGCCGCGGATCCCGTATGAGGATCTGGACATTGCATTGAATTTCTGCACGTACGGCATTGTCGGGCTGCTGCTGGAATGCTGCGACAAGAAAAAGGCGGTCGATCGGGAAACAATGGCCCGTCAGATGTACCGTCTCCTGCAGGGGCGGATCGGAGAAGCGGATCCGGTCCGCGCATAGACGGATAGATAGACAGATCCCCCGATGTGTAAAAGGGCTTTACACATCGGGGGATCTGTCTATACACAAACGCTGTTTTGCGAATGGCGCTGTGCCGGGATCCCTGCTATAAATAGGGTGATCTGATCAAGAAGGAGGCGTTATGGATCTTGTGTGAAAACAATGGGATCTTTGCAGGAAAGCTCCATGAGATAGAAGGTCAATACGGCCGGATCCTCAGCTGTCTTCGCGTGGCTCAGTATGAAAGCCATGACGAGATCCGGCGGACGATCCGGCAGCTTGAAGCGGAATGCCGGGGAACCGAATCGCTGCTGGAGCAGAGCATTGCAGACTGCCGTTCTCCCGCGGTTTCCGCGCTGGCGGCTGCGCAGCTTGACTACGACCAGAAGGTCCGGCATATCCTGCACGATGAGCTGCCGGGATATCTGCATGAGGAAGGGAACGACCGCATCGCAGATCAGGCGGAAGCGGCGAGCCTGTACGGCGAATATGCCATCGATTTTGCCGCTCAGGCCATGCGGCATGCGCTGCTCGCCGCGCTGTCGGCGATCGACCTGCAGATGAGCTGCGAGGAAGCAGCGCAGAAACCGGATGAAAACGAAAGATAAGGAGGCTCCAACATGAAAGAAGTAAAATCCCCGAAAAAACCGCTGATCTACTACTACAGCATCATCCTGCTGATCGTGCTGCTGTTTAATCTGATCGTGTCCCCACTGCTGATGAAAAATCAGGTGACTGAGGTGGACTACGGGACGTTCATGCGCATGATCGAGGAAAAGAACATCGGAGAAGTCGAGGTCGAGGACGACGAGATCCTCTTTACCGACAAGGACAAGCAGCAGGTCTACACGACCGGCGCGATGGACGATCCGACGCTGACGCAGCGCCTGTATGATTCCGGCGCGACGTTCACAAAGGAAATCCAGAAGACGATGTCGCCCGTGCTGAGCTTCGTGTTGACGGCCGTTCTGCCACTGGTGATCTTCATTGCCATCGGCCAGTACATGGGAAAGAAGCTGGTAGAAAGCGCCGGCGGCAAGAACTCCCTGATGTTCGGCGGCACCGGAAAATCCGGCGCGAAGGTCTACGTCCAGTCCACACAGGGCATCCATTTTGAGGATGTGGCCGGTGAGGACGAGGCAAAGGAATCCCTCGCCGAGATCGTGGACTATCTCCACAACCCGCAGAAATACACCGACGTCGGCGCATCGATGCCGAAGGGCGTGCTGCTCGTCGGCCCTCCGGGAACCGGCAAGACGATGCTTGCAAAGGCTGTTGCAGGTGAGGCAAACGTGCCGTTCTTCTCCATGTCTGGCTCGGAGTTTGTCGAGATGTTCGTCGGCATGGGCGCAAGCAAGGTGCGCGACCTCTTCAAGCAGGCCAAGGAAAAAGCACCCTGTATCGTCTTCATCGACGAGATCGACGCTATCGGCAAAAAGCGTGACAATCAGCTTTCCTCCAACGATGAGCGCGAGCAGACGCTCAACCAGTTACTCACCGAAATGGATGGCTTTGAGGGCAACAACGGTGTCATCATCCTCGCCGCGACGAACCGGCCCGAATCGCTCGACCCGGCACTGACGCGACCCGGCCGCTTTGACCGCCGCGTGCCCGTCGAGCTGCCTGACCTTGCGGGCCGCGAAGCCATCTTAAAGGTCCACGCGAAAAAGATCAAGACCGCCGACGATGTGGACTTCCACACCATCGCGCGCATGGCCTCCGGCGCGTCCGGCGCGGAGCTTGCCAACATGATCAATGAGGCCGCGCTGCGCGCCGTGCGCAATCACCGCACCGTCGTGACGGAAGCTGACCTGGAAGAAAGTATCGAAGTCGTCATTGCGGGCTATCAGAAGAAAAACGCCGTGCTGTCCGACCATGAAAAGCAGGTCGTTTCGTACCATGAGATCGGCCATGCCCTTGTCGCAGCCCTGCAGACGCACTCGGCACCTGTGCAGAAGATCACCATCATTCCGCGTACCTCCGGCGCGCTGGGCTATACCATGCAGGTCGATACCGCAGATAAGAACCTCATGACCAAGGAGGAGATCGAGAATAAGATCGCGACCTTCACCGGCGGCAGAGCCGCGGAAGAAGTCGTCTTCGGCGAGATCACGACCGGCGCGTCCAATGATATTGAGCAGGCCACGAAACTGGCACGAGCCATGATCACCCGCTACGGTATGAGCGAGGAATTTGATATGGTCGCCATGGAGACGGTCACGAACCAGTATCTCGGCGGCGATACGTCACTGGCCTGCTCCGCCGACACGCAGAACCGCATCGATGCGAAGGTCGTGGAGCTGGTCAAGGCGCAGCATCAGAAAGCGAAGAATATCCTGCTGGAAAACCGCGAAAAGCTGGACGAGCTGGCGAAGTACCTCTATGAAAAAGAAACGATCACCGGTGAGGAATTTATGCGCATTCTGGGACAGGAGGGCAAAGCACAATGAGACGACGTTCTGGATTCGGATGGATGGAATGCATTGAGGGAGTCCTGCTGCTGGGGCTTGGCAGCTACACCTTTGCGCAGCCGGATCGTGCGCTGACGGGATTTATCGTCATGTACGGCATCGTCGCTGTGACGATGGGCATCGCGGATATCCTGCTCTACGTCCGTGTGGAGCGCTTCACAGGCTTCGGCCCGATCGTTTCCCTGATCTCGGGCGCACTGAGCGTGATGACGGGCGTGATGCTGCTCGTCTATCCGAACGCCGGGAAATGGGTGATGAGCCTACTGTTTCCGCTGTGGTTTCTGGCGCACTGCATCGGCCGCCTGTCCGGCCTGCATACGGTCCGCCTCTGGGCCGGGGACTTTACCTATTATTTCACGCTGATCATGAATGTGCTTGGCCTGATCCTCGGCGGTCTGATGCTGGTCGATCCGCTGGTCTCGTGGCTGTCCGCCCGGTATCTTGTGAGCTTCTATCTGGTCCTGCTCGGCGTGGACTGCATCATTCTGGCCTTCAGCAAGCTCGGCTCCAGAGAATAGAATGTTACGCCGGAGGCTGCAGCTTCCGGTCATGCAACGGCAAAGCGGCGGCGATCTTGCCGCCGCTCTGCCGTTTTGATTTTTGCTTGCTGTTTGGCGCGTCAGACGCTTGCAAAGCAGCAAGCGGCGTGGTAAACTGAAAACAGATCGAAGCGGCTGCCGGCGGGCAGCTTTTCCAAATGCAAACGGTTAGAGATGACTAACTAAAAGAACAGGAGGAGCCGCAGATGTCCAGAAAAGCGACGGAATTTCAGAAAAAAGAAATGAGCAAAATGTACCGGGGCAAGGAGATCTTCAAGCCGCTGCAGACGGGCTGGATCGACGAGCATGTGGCCTGCGTGCGCGAGTGGGTGGCAAATATCTTCTTCTACCGCAAGGGCGATACCACCCTCATGTTTGACGCCGGATACAACTATGATCGTCTCGAAGAGAAGATGGGCTGGCTCAGTATCGATCCGAAAAGCATCCGGCAGATCTTCATCACCCATCAGGATACCGACCACGTCGGCGCGGTGGAGGCCGACAGCCCGGGCCTGTTCCGCGATGCGGTCCTGTATGTCGGCGAGACAGAAAACCGCTACCTGACCGGCGAGGTGCGCCGCAAGGTGATCTATCACCTCTACAAGCTGCCGCAGGTGACCATCCGCAACGAAAAGGTGCTGCTCAAGGACGGTGACGTGCTGGATATTGACGGCATCCGGGTCGAATGCTTCCTGGTCCCGGGCCACACCTGGGGGCATATGGTGTATCTTGTCGACAACAAGTATTTGTTCACCGGCGATACCATCTGGTTCGGCGCGGACGGCGGCTACAGCTTTATTTCCGCCCTGGCGGAGGACAACAAGCTGGCGGTCCGCTCTCTGGCAGAGCTGGAGGCAAAGCTACAGGCGCGCGGCTTTCACCCGTATTTCATCACCGGCCATACCGGCTGGACAGACGATTTTGCTTTCGCCTTTGCCCACAAGGACCAGCTCTGCTCACCGTTCAGCAAGCGCGTGCACGATCCCAGCGCGCCCTATGACGCGTACGATGAATCGGACGATACCGAGCAGCGCGTAAAGTCCGGATTCCTGAAGCCTGTCAGTCCGGTGTAAGGGAAGCGGGCTGACGGAAAAACCGGAAACCCCGTCAAAGCCCGGGCATTTTGCGCCGGGAAGCGAGGAAAAAGGTCACGCTGGCCTCCGCGTCCGTCAGCGGGATGTTGACCCGGCCGGGATACGCGGTCTGGAGGCGGCGCTGGCCGTAATCCGTGGTGAAGCAGGGGAGAGACGAGGCGTTTACCAGCTCGTCGAATACGGCAGTGTCGGTCTGTACAAGGAACTTGGAGGCGGGCATTTTCTCCCGGCAGAGCGTGTCCCAGAAGCCGAGCTCGGAGCGCAGGAGAAAATTGAAGCCGTTGATCTCCGCAAAGGTTAAAGACGCCTGCTTTGCCAGCGCGTGCTCCGGCGGGACGCAGACAAACAGCTGCTCCTGCAAAAAGGGCTTTGCTCCTGCGAATGGGAAGGGCAGGACGGCGACGTCGCACGAACCGTCTTCCCACGCGGCAAGGACATCTTCGTTCTGGCAGACGGCGGAGGCCAGCATCTTTTCTGGCTGCGCTGCGTTCAGCTTCCGCAGCAGCTCCCACAGGGGCGCGGGCGCGCAGGCGCGGATGACGATGGTCCGCTGCCGCTGGTCAAACGCGCGGACCTGCGCGACGGCCAGCTCCGCTTCCTGCAGCAGCTAGCGCGCCGCCGCCACGGCCAGCTTGCCGGTCTCGTTCAGCTCGATCCGGTTCTTGCCCCGCGTGAAGAGCGGCACGCCGAAATACTGCTCCAGATGCTGCATCGAGCGCGTAATGGACGGTGTGGAGAGATGAAATTCTTCTGCCGCGCGAGGAGTTTTTCCTGACCACCAAGGTCTGGATCACGAACGCGGGCTATGAAAAAGCCAGGGCATCCATCGAGGAATCCATGCGCAAGCTGCGCACTGATTATCTCGACCTGCTGCTCATCCATCAGCCGTTCGGCGATTACTACGGCACCTACCGCGCGATGGAAGAACTGTACAAGGCCGGCAGGCTCCGCGCGATCGGCGTTTCCAACTTCGGCCCGGACCGGTATCTCGACATCCAGCATTTCGCAGAGATCAAGCCTGCCGTCAACCAGATCGAGACGCATGTGTTCCAGCAGCAGAAAACAGCGAAGGAATACCTCAAAAAGTATGGCTGCCAGATCGAATCCTGGGGCCCGTTTGCCGAGGGCCGCAAGGATATGTTCACGAACCCTGTGCTGACCCAGATCGGCGAGAAGTACGGCAAAACCGCCGCGCAGACCGCCCTGCGCTTCCTGCTGCAGAGTGATGTCGTCGTGATCCCGAAGTCCACGCACAAGGACCGGATGCAGCAGAACTTCGACCTGTTCGATTTTACCCTCACGCCGGAGGATATGGCGGCCATCGAGGCGCTCGACGGCGGTGAGAGCCTGTTCTTCTCGCATTACGATCCCAAGACTGTGGAGTGGTTCATGTCCATTCTGTAATACAGCAAAAAACCACCTGCCTGAGCCTTTAGGCAGGTGGTTTGCAGTTTTATTGTCCGTTCATCCGGGCCAGGACCTGATCCTTGCTGCGGATGGCGGTGTTGGCACCGACGTGCTCGACAGCGACAGACCCGGCCGCGCAGGCGAATCTGGAGCTCGCCAGCGTATCCCAGCCCTGTGCGCCGAGCTTGATCACGCAGTTGGCCGCGCCCATCTTATGCAGCGCCTACGCCATCTTCTCCGGGCTCCCGGTCTCGCCGTCCAGCTCCGACAGCGCCATGGCGCCGCCGACCGAGACAAAGGCGGAATCGCGGATCACGGCTTCGTCCAGATCCTCGTAGCGCAGCGCCAGATTCTGGCCGGGCTGGAAGAGAAAATGCCGCTCGTGTGCCTCGTCGATCAAAACGACACAAATTGCGGTCGGTACGTCGATGCGCCGGTCAAAGACCGAGAGGGGATAGCGCGAGAGCTGCTGCAGCAGCACGTCGCCCAGCCGGTCGACACCGGCCGCGCCCATCAGGGCTGTCCGTGCGCCGAGCTGCGAGAGGACGATCGCCTGATTGAGCGCGTCGCCGCCGAGCGTCAGCTCCGCGTGGTCGAGCAGCGTCATCTCACGGTCCAGAATGTGTCCGTCCATGCCCGGGATCATCAGGTCGATCACCTGCAGACCGATGGTCAGAACGTCAAACCGCTTCATGCCTTACCCCTTTCCGCAGCCGCCGAACAGCTCCAGCTTGCGCACGGTCGCCTCGACCATGGCGTCCTCCGCCAGCAGGTTCAAGTCGGTATAGCCGGCGTCCGGATGCTCGGCGATGGCGCGCTTGGCGGCGAGGATCACGTCGGTGAAGACGTTGATCTTGCTGATGCCGCCCGCGACGGTGTTGCGGAAATCGTCATCCGACAGACCGGAGCCGCCGTGCAGCACGAGGGGAACAGAGACGGTCTTGCGGATCTCGCGCAGACGCGGGATGTGGTCCAGATGGACGGCGACGGGGACCTTGGCCCGGCGGGCCTGCTCGCCCTGCGGCACGGGCTGACGATCGTGACGAACTCGGCCCAGATCACGCCGCTGCTCGCAGACAGCGACAATACGGTCTACGCCCTCGGCGGACAGGTCCGCGCGACGAGCTTGGCCTGCGTCGGCATGTGGACGCTCACTGCGCTGCGGACGCTGCGCGCGGATATTGCGCTGATCGGCACGAACGGCGTGCTGGGCCATACCGGCCCCTGCACCTCGATCTACAGTGAGGCGGAGATCAAGACGGCTATGGTCCAGTGCGCGAAAAAAAGCATCGTGCTCTGCGACGGCAGCAAATTCCGGGAGGAAGCGGTCATCCAGTTTGCCGACTGGCAGCAGATCGACTGCCTGATCACCGACCAGACCGCGCCGGAAGCGGAGCTTGCCGTCATCCGCCAGAAAACGACCGTACTGGTCGCGGGCACATAAAAGCATCCCCGGCTGCAGGCGCAGCCGGGGATGTTCGTTTCAGGCAAAGATCACAGCAGGAGCGCAGAGAGCTCGTCAACAGTCTCGTCGAAGACGCGCAGCGCGCTGCGGACAGTGTCGGGCTTGGTGAGGTCGATGCCCGCGATCTTGAGCTCCTCGAGCGGATAATCGCTGCCGCCGGTCGTGAGGAACTTCAGATAACCGCTTGCATCGCCGGTCGTCAGGATGTGCTCGGCGATGGCCACGGCGGAGGAGAAGCCGGTCGCGTACTGATAGACATAGAACGCGCGGTAGAAGTGAGGGATATACGACCATTCCGGGTCGATATCCGCGTCGATGCCGATGCCGTCATAATACGTGGCTTCGAGATCGTGATAGACCTTGTTGAGCGCAGAGGCCGTCAGCGGCTGACCCGCGGCATAGAGATCGTGCGCTTTGCGCTCGAACTCTGCGAACAGCGTCTGCCGGTAGAGCGTCGTGCGGAAGCTCTCAAGGAAGTGATTGAGAATATATGCACGGCGCTTTTCATCCGTCTCGGTCTTCAGCAGATACTTGGTCAGCAGAACTTCGTTGACCGTCGAAGCGACCTCGGCGACCATGATGCGGTAATCATGATTGACATAATCCTGCGTCGTGTCGGAGAACCAGGAGTGCATGGAGTGGCCCAGCTCGTGTGCCAGCGTGAACGCGTCGCCCAGCGTCCCGGCATAGTTCATGAGCACATACGGATGCACGCCGAACACGCCGCAGGAGAACGCACCGGACTGCTTGCCGTCGTTCTCATACACGTCGACCCAGCGCTCGGCGAACGCGCGGTCCAGCAGCTTCTGGTACTCCTCGCCCAGCGGCAGCGTCGCCTTCTTGACCAGGTCCTTCGCATCCTCAAACGCGATGGGATAGTCGACGTCCTCCACGATGGGGACGTACAGATCAAATACGTCGATCTTGTCGAGCTTCAGCGCGCGGCGGCGCAGTTCGAGATACTTGCGCATGGAGGGCAGGCTCTCGTGCACGGCGTCGATCAGGCTGTCATAGACGGACACGGGCACGTTGCCGCCGTCCAGCGCCGCTTCGCACGCGGAGGCGTAGCCGCGCTGATTGGAGAAATAGGTGTCGAATTTGACGGAGCCGCCGTAGAGCGCGGCGATGGCGTCGCCAAACTGCCGGTAGGTGCCAAACATGGCGCGGAACGCGCCCTCGCGCACGGCGCGGCTGCGGCTCTCACGGTAAACCGGGAACGTACCGGGGGTGAGGCGGACCTCCTCGCCCGCGTCGTTTTTGACCATCGGCAGCTGCAGATCGACGTCGGTCAGCATCTCAAACGCGGCCTTCGGCGTTCCGGCTGCGTCGCCCAGCAGCGCCAGCATCTGCTCGCGCGCAGCGTCAAGCGTATGTGCGCGCATGCGGACGATATCGTCCACGGTGTGCCGGTAGGTCGCCAGCGCCTCGTCCTGCATCCATGCATCCAGCTTTTCTGCCGGGATAGCAAGGATCTCGGGGTTCAGAAACGCCGTCGCGGCGCTGAACTTGACAAGCAGACTCTCGCTGCGGGCGGCCATTTCCTGATTTTCCGCAACGGAGCCGTCTTCGGTCTTTTTCAAAAACGCATAGATATAGGGCAGCTCGACCTTGAGCATGGAGGCGTAGACGGTATCGAGCCCGTGCTTGAACGCTTCCTTGGACGTGCCGAGCGTGCCAGGGAGGTCCTTCAGCGGCGCAAGCGCGGCCTCGGCCTCCTGCATGGCGGTCTCCCACGCGGCTGTGTCCGGGTAGATCTTCGTCAGGTCCCACTGGAACCGGATATCCTGTTCGCTTCGTTTCATAGCGTATAACCTCCTTTGGTGTTAAATTTATTATACTGGCAGGGAACAGCCCTGTCAATGTGCACCGCGCAGATACAGCCGGTTGCTTTTTGTCTGCCGAAATGGTAGAATGGGAAAAAATGAGGTGATCGTGTGAAGAAAAAAGCAACTGTCATCTGCTGGATCAGCACCGCCCTGGCGGCGCTGGCCCTCTGCCTGACCTGCGGCCTGCCGCTGCCTGCGGGGATCCCGCCGATGCTGCTCCAGTGGCTCATTCTGCCGCTGCTGGCGCTGCTCACCGCCGCCGTGCAGGCAGGGCGTCTGCTTGCCGGACTGCGCGCGGCGCTGGCAGGGAAGCCGGACGGCCGTCTGTTCTGCCTGCTGGCAGCCATAGGAGCGCTCGCGCTGGCTGTGCTCGGCAAAGGCGGCAGCAGTGCCGCGGCGGCCGCACTGCTGCTCTGCGCGGATGCGTGGCTGGAGCAGCTGCAGGCGCGTGTAGACGGAGAACTTCCCGGCACGCGTCTGTCGTCAGCCGGTGCGCGGCTCTGGTTTTGGGGCTTTTTGCTCGCGGCTGTCTGCGCGGCGGTCGTCTGGGGGATCCTCGGCGCAGCGGCAATTGTCTGTCGTGTGCTTGGCATTCTGGCCGTCGGCGCGCTGTGCCCGTTTTCTCTGATCGCTGCGTGTGCCGTGCGGCGGGCCGTGCGGACCTGCAGGGTCCCGGTCCTGGATGCACAGGCCGTCCCGGCGCTCGGGGACACGGATATTGTCCTGCTTGAGCCGGAGGGACTTCTGACCGGTGCGCCGTCAGTGAGCGATATCCGTCCGGCCGGGATGGAGGAAGGGCAGTTCCTGGCCCTTGCCGCGTCGATTTTGCAGGGAAGCGGCAACGGACAGGCTGTCTGTATCCGGGCATTGGTCGAGGACCGGGGACTTGCGCTGCGCCCGGCAGCGCAGGCGGATGCAGCCGGAGCTGTGATCGACGGCAAGCATTATCTTACCGGGACGGCGGAGCAGCTGCAGCGCGCCGGGATCCCGGTGCCGCGGGCCGATGAGCTGGCACTCAGCGGAAAATCGGAGCTCTGCTTCGGCATGGAGGGCGGACTGTATCTCGGGCGGATCGCCCTGCAGTGCCAGATCTGCGCGGACGCGCAGGAAACTGTACAGGCGCTCTCGGCGCAGGGGCTTTCCGTCGTTCTTCCGGCAGGGCGGGAGCCGCTGCTGACCCGCCAGCTGGCGGCGCGGATCGGCGCGTCCACTGCGGAGCAGGGGGAGACAGCGGCGGCATGGCAGGCGCTCAAAAAGCAGGGAAGACCCGCGCTGCTGCGCGCAGGCGAGCCCCGTGCAGAGTTGGAGGAGTTGGGGCCGGTCCTGACACTGGAAACGCTGGCGGACGCGCCGGCGGTCTTTCGCATCTGCCGCCGCGCGGTACGCAGCAGCAGAATGCTGACCGGCGCGGCTGCGGCGCTCGCCGTGCTGCTGGCGGGCTGCGCGGGCGGCATCTTCGCGCCGGCGGCCGATCTCGGCAGCGAGCCGCTGCTCTGCGCGCTGCTGGGGCTGGCCGTGACCGGGCTGACGGTCCTTCCGGCCATGGCCGGGACGCCGAAGCCGACCAAAACAGAATAAACGCTAAACGAACGCGCAGGGCATCGCCCTGCGCGTTTTATGTCCTTATGCGTCCTCCGCCAGATCGATGCCGTTGAGCTCGACGCCCTCGTCCGCCTTGATGAGCAGATACCGGACGCCGCCGATCGTGCGCGTCTCCACGAGATCCGGCCGCTCCGGATTGACCGTGATCGACACATCCGGCGTCTTGAGCACGCACTTTTTCACGTCGATCAGATTCCGGGGATTGAGCACCGCACCGCCGCCGAAGGACTCATCAAACTGTGCGCCGAACTGCATCCGCTTATCCTCCGACACGCCGCAGCTTTCCAGCACGTCCTTGAGCTCGTCGCCGCTGACGACCAGCGGATCGTCGCTTTTGGTCTCCTGCCAGGCGTCGATCCGGTCCTTGAGTTCCTGCCGGACCTGCTGCACGACGGCCAGCGAGCATTCCTCATCCAGCGCATTGCGCAGCACGCCGCCGAAGGTGTCGCGCTGCTCGTCCGCCGGCATCGGCGGCTGGACGTGGAACAGCGCGTCGATGAGCGGCTGATTGTCCGCGCCGGAGGAGTGGGTATAGAACAGGCAGTTGTAAAGATTGGTCCGCCGTCCGTCGAAGGCAGGGAAGAGAAAGCCCATCTCCGGCATCCCGGCCGCCCAGCCGGCGGAGCGGTTATGGAAGGTCTTCTCCTCCGCGATATAGCTCAGCAGCTCCTTGCCGGGCTTCACGGGGCAGATGGCGCAGACAAAGTAGGAGAAGACCTCGCTGCCGTCTTCAAGCCTGGCGCCGTCCCTGGCCTTGAAGGGGACGTCGTAGCGCTCGTGCGCCAGCAGGATGAGGTAGTTTTCCTCAAAGCTGACTGCGCCGATGATCGTCTGGAACAGCTGCTGCCGGGCCTGTTCGTCGTCCAGCGCGGTCTCACGCAGGCGCATGAGCAGGCGGTGCTCGTCGGAATCGGCGACCTGCTTTGTGCTAAAGGACAGATCGAGCAGATTCCGGTCCGGCGTGCCGGACAGGGCCCGGCGGAAGATCGCCAGATATTTTTCCTTGTCCTCCTCCGCCATCAGGCCGAATGGCTCACGGAACGTGGACAAAACTTCACCGCTGGAGGCGACATAGCAGCCGTAGACGGCGGTCAGATTGGTGCGGTCAGGCTTCATACGGCGCCGCAGCTCGCCGATCTCTTTGTTGGTCATGGAAAAAGACTCCTTGTGCTGAAAGTCCTAATAGTATATCATAGATGCAGAGACTTTTCCAGCCGGAACCTTTTCCCGTCCGGCACGTCAAATAACACAGAAAGGGGAGAGCACGATGACCTTTTATCTGAAAGAAGAATTTCTGTCGTTTGACCATTTTGATATCTGGGACGAGCAGGATCAGCTCGTCTACAGTGCGGACCGCGAGTTTTTTACCTTCGGCAAAAAGCTCAATGTCGAAGACGCTTCCGGGCGGCAGATCGCCGCGATCCAGCACGTGCCGTTTTCCATCCCATGCACCTACGTACTGACGATTGAAGGACAGGATTACGATCTGACGCGGAATTTTGCCTTCTTTTCCCGCAGCTACAGTCTGGATGCGCTGGGTTGGGAGATCGAGGGCGATTTCATGAGCCTGGAATATGCGATCATGAAAAATGGCGCGACCGTGGCGTCAATCCAGCGTGAATTTCTGACGCTCGGCAGCCGCTACGCCCTCGAGGTCGCAGACCCGCAGGACGCCCTGCTCGCCCTCTGCGTCGTCCTCGCCATCGACTGCTGCGACGAGGAACACAGCGGCTGAAACCAGACAGATCAAAACAGGGACTGCCATGGGGCAGTCCCTGTTTTTGCGGAGGCCTCAGCCCGGGAAGGAGGAGGCGTCGATCTTCCGGCAGAGTTCGCAGTAGCGCTGGTATTTCTGTGCGTGATAGGCCGCAGCGGCCGGGTCCGGCTGATAGATCGTCCGGCAGGGGCGGCAGATCGCGGCTTGTGCCTGCTCGACGTTGGCGTAGAGCCCCGCGCCAACGCTGGCGTAGATCGCCGCGCCCAGCGCACAGGTCTGAGAGACCGGACTGACGGTGATCGGCCGCTGCAGCACGTCGCTGAGCGTCTGCATGACGAAGGGCGATTTCTGCGCGATCCCGCCGACGGCGACGATCCGGTCGATCCGGATCCCGTGCTCCGTCAGTCCCGTCACGATCCGCCGCTGACCATAGGCCGTCGCCTCGACCAGTGCGCGGTAGAGTGCCGGTGCGCTGACGCCGAGGTCCAGTCCGCAGACTGCGCTGCTGGCCTGATCGTTGTTGTACGGATATCTGCGGCCGTTGAACCAGTCGAGCGCGACGAGCTCCGGCTGCGGCGGCAGCGCTTTTGCAGCCTGTTCCAGCAGCGGCAGAAGCTGCTGACCGGCCTGCTGTGCAAGGGCGTTTTGCTGCTCCTGCGGCAGGCCGCTTCCGGCGAGCAGAGCCTCGAACGGCCAGAGCAGCAGCCGTTTGAGCCAGGCGTAGGTGTCGCCGAAGGCCGACTGGCTCGTCTCAATGCCGACATAGCCGGGGAGAATGCTGTTTTCTGCCTGACCGGCCAGCTCCGCAAAGCCCGTGCCGCGCAGCGCGTCCGCGCGCTCGACCATCATGTTGACGGCGGACGTGCCGATGTTTACGACCATCGTGCCCGCGCACACGCCGGCGCCGACCGCGCCCGCATGCGCGTCGAACGAGCCGCCGCAGATCAGCGTCTGTGCCGGAAGATGCAGCCGCTGCGCCCATTCCTGCTTGATCGTGCCGACCACGGCTGTGCAGGGCTCCGGCGGCTGGATGAACGTGTCATGGACCTGCGCCAGATACGGATCGAGCTGCGCCAGCCGTTCCTTTGCAGGCAGACCGCCCCAGGCGCTGTGCCAATAGGCCTTGTGTCCGGCTGCGCAGGCACAGCGGTAGGCAAGCTCTGGCCGGGTGCGTCCGGCCAGCAGATTTGCCATCCAGTCGCAGTGCTCGACCCAGGTGTAAGCTACCGCGCGCACCGCCGGATCCTTCCGGACGGTATGCAGGATCTTTGCCCAATACCATTCCGAGGAATACGGCCCCTGATAGACCGTATAGTCCGGTGTCCCGGCCGAGAAGCAGGCCGTGATCTCCGCGGCCTCCGTACCGGCAGTGTGATCCTTCCAGAGATGGAACATGGCGTTCGGGTTTTCCTCAAAGCCGGGCAGCAGCGCCAGCGGTGTGCCCGCCCGGTCGACAGGGCAGGGCGTCGAGCCGGTCGTGTCGATCGACAGTGCCGCAATGCGGCTGCTGACAGTCTCTCCGGCTGCTGCACAGGCCTCCGTCACGCAGGCGCAGAGCGCCTCGAGATAGTCCTGCGGGTGCTGGCGGAACTGTCGGATGCCGGGATCGCAGTACAGCCCCTGCGCCCAGCGCGGATAAGCGGCCGCCGCCTCCGCAGCGACCTGCCCGTCGCTCGCGCGCACAATGACCGCCCGTACCGAATCCGAGCCAAAATCGACCCCAACCACATATTCCATCTGCGTTTTCCAGTTTCCCATTCTTGTTGCCTCCTGTCGCCGCCGGGCTGCAGAGTCTGTGCAGACGGCGGCGCCTGTAATCGTTTGAAAAGAAAACCGGCCGCGGCGCTTCTGAAAAAGCCTGCGGCCGGATCAATTTTATGTACTGCGCCGGACGACAAGCGTTGGCTTCAGGACCTTCCGCCACGGTTCGGTGCCATCGCGCGCATTGATGACCTGAATGGCGCTCTGTGCGCCAATTGCGTATTTCGACTGGCTGATCGTTGTCAGGGCCGGGGTCATATATTTGGCAGAATCGATATCGTCGTATCCGACAAGGCCGATATCTTCCGGGATGCGTGCGCCGCAGTCATGCGCGGCCGAAATGGCGGCCAGCGCAAGATGGTCCATATTCATGCAAAGACCGATCCGACCCGCTCCGCTTTTGAGCAGCTGCGTCACAACACGGTAGCTTTCATGAATGCTGCGGACATTTTCAATCACATGATCCTCCGCAAACGCAATTCCTGCATCAGCCAGCGCTTTCCGGTATCCGTCCTTGCGCATCAGGTTCATGACGCCCTCTGCAGAATCCGGCTCCGTGCTGCCGATGATCAGGTAATTGTTCCGGAACCCCCGCTGGATCAAATGCTCCACGGCCAGATACTGTCCGCTGAAGTCGTCGTTCACGATGTACTGCACGTCCGGCCGCAGGATCGCGTGCGCCTTGCTGGCGTACGGCTCCATATAGGGAAAGCGGGACATGATGATCAGCGGGACCGGGATCGTCTTGTAGTTTTCCAGCCAGGAGGGGATCGCCAGAATGCCGGAAACCTTCATGGAGACGAAGGACTTGAGCAGATCCCGCTCAAGTGCGCGGTCACAGTTCGTGTTTCCAATGATGACATTATAGCCAAGCTCCTTGGCCTTTTCCTCCACGCCCTGCAGCACGAGCGCATTGTAGGGGTTAAAACTGTCCGGCATCACAACGCCGAGGGCCTTGATGCTGCCGTTGCGGAGATAGATCGCCAGATTGTTGGTGCAGTATCCCAGGGATTCCGCGATTTTTTCCACGCGGGCTCGCGTTTCGGGACCGATATCTTTTTCGCCGCGCAAAGCCTTTGACGCGGCAGCGGTCGAAACACCGGCCAGCTTGGCCACGTCCTTCAGCGTAACATTTTTTTTCAACTTTTTTTCTCCACCGTACTGTAGAATGATGATAAAATTATAGCGGAAGTTTGTCTGAAAATCAACGAGTTTGAAAAAAACTGTAAGCGTCCATCCGACCTGATGCAAGCAAATCGGATGGACGCTTATGCTGTCAGACTACGAGATCGGTGATCAAATTGCAGTGTATCCGCCGTCAATTACGATGTTTTGACCATTGATCATCTGTGCACCATCGCTGGCCAGGAACGCAATGCATGCAGCGACCTCATCCATTTCCAGGAAGCGACCGACCGGGATCTGCGCCAGATGCTTTTCAGCCTTTTCGCCGACCCAGTAGGCCTTGGACATCGGCGTCATGACGACGCAGGGAGATACGGCGTTGGTCGTGATCCCATACGGACCCCATTCCAGCGCAAGCGTACGTGTGACAGAAATCAGACCGGCCTTGCTTGCAGAGTAGGCGATATGATCCTTCAGCGCGACTACGCCGGCGTCGGAGGCAATGTTGATAATTCTGCCGCCACGGCCGGATTCGAGCATCGTCCTGCCAACACACTGTGCAACCATGAACGCGGACTTGAGGTTGACATTTAACACGTTCATGAATTCTTCTTCCGAAATGTCCTCGGCCGGTTTCCCGGAGCCGATGCCGGCGCTGTTGACAAGGATATCGATCGCGCCGTTCATCTTGATGACCTGATCAACGGCAGCGGCGATCTGCGTGGTCTGCGTGATATCCACATTGATGCCGGTCACCTTGGGACCGAGCTGTGCGGCGATTTCATGGATCTTGGGGTTTCTGCCGAAAATGATAACCGTTGCGCCCTTCCATGCAAGCATCCGGGCGGTTTCCTGACCGATGCCGCTTGTGCCGCCGGTCACGACGGCAACCTTGCCGTCCAGACGAAGATCATATGCAAATTTCTTATATGCGCTCATGGCAGTTCCTCGTTTTCTTACTTCAGGTACTCGTCGACGTTCTCAGTGGTAACAAGGATGAAGGGGATCAGGATTTCCTTTTCAACGCTTTCGCCCTTGGCAAGCTTATATGCAGCCTCGATCGCGCCTTCGGCCTGGCCCTTGCAGTCCTGATAGACCGTTGCGTCCATCTTGCCGTCCTTGACGGACTGGAGTGCGTCGTCGATTGCGTCAACGCCGACAACGAGGACATTGTCCTTCTTGCCAGCCTGCACGAGAGCATTCAGAGCGCCCAGCGCCATCTCATCGTTCTGGCAGAACACAGCGTTGATCTGATCGCCGTAGGCCTGGATCCAGTTCTCCATCAGGGTCATGGCTTCCGCGCGGTCCCAGTCAGCGGTCTGCTCGTCGAGCAGCGTCATGTCGGGGTTCTGCGCCAGAATGTCCATTGCGCCTTCGGTACGCTTGACTTCAGCGGTCTGGCCGGGGTGGCCGTGCATCATCAGGACGTTGCCCTTGCCGCCGAGCTGCTCGGCGATGTAGGTCATGGCGATTTCAGCGGACTCGCTGTCGTTGCTGCCGACGTAAGCGTCCGGCTCGGTGATGGTCAGGGAGTTGCAGTTGATGATGGGGATACCGGCGGCCTTGGCCTTGTCGATGGCGGGGCTGCAGGCTTCCTGCTCCTGCGGCTGCATGATGATCGCGTCGACCTTCTGGGAGATGAAGGTCTCGACCTGCTGCAGCTGCTTGGCAGCATCGCCGCCTGCGTCAACAACAGTCAGTTCCACGTCGCCCATGGCGTCTGCCTTGGCAGTCATGTAGTCCTTCAGGCCGATACCGAATTCTGTGCTGAAGTCCATCAGCGTGACGCCGATCTTTACCTTGTCGCTCTTCTGGGAGGTGCTGCAGGCGGTCAGAGCCAGCAGCATGCTGAGTGCCAGCACGAGCAGGATTACGCTGCGGAGGGTCTTTTTCATGATCATGTTTCCTTTCTTTTTCCGTGTTTTTGTGTTTATTGCCGCTTCTTGTTTCTGTCAAGAAGAACAGCTACAACGATGATTGCGCCCTTGACGATGTCCTGCCAGTAGGAGGATACGCCGAGCAGATCCAAGCCATTGCCGATGACGGCAATGATGAGCGCGCCGATCACAGTGCCGGGGATGCTGCCGGTGCCGCCTGCAAGGCTTGTACCGCCGACGACCGCGGAAGCGATCGCATCGAGCTCGTATCCCTCGCCGGCGCCCGGGTGACCCGTGATCACGCGGGAGGAGAGGATCACGCCGGCAAGACCTGCGCAGGTGCCGCAGAAGACATGCACGAACATCTTGACCTTATTGGGGCTGATGCCGCAGGCTTCCGCTGCGTTGGAATTGCCGCCGACCGCATAGATGTACCGGCCGATCTGCAGATGCGCCAGAATGATATGTCCGATCACGACGACGATCAGGAAAATGATGACCGGGCAGGGGATAACGCCGAACACGTTGTGGTTGCCGATCCAGCCGTATGCGTCGCCGAGACTGGAGATGGGGCGGCCGCCTGCGATGAGCAGCGCCGCACCGCGGATGATCGTCAAAAAGCCGAGTGTGACGATATACGGAGCAAGCTTGCCCTTCGTGACCAGAATGCCGATGATCACACCGACGAGCGTGCCGGCGAGAATGCCGCACAGGAAGCCGACCGGGAGCGGAGCGCCGGCCTTGACAACCATCGCGGAGATGACGCCGGACAGGCCGACGACCGAACCGATGGAAATATCAATACCGGCCGTGATCAGCACGTATGTGATGCCGACGGCCAGAATGCCGTTGATCGATGTCTGGTTGAGCACGAGAATCAGGTTCGACGGCGTCAGGAACGACGAACACAGGATGCTGACCACGAGTAGCAGTGCCAGGAATGCGATGACAATCGCGTATTTTTCAAATACTTCTTTGGCCGTGCGCTGGGTTCCGTTTCTCAGCACGGCGCCATTTTTCATTTTATCCATGTGAATCCCCCTCATTGAGCCAGCATCATTTCCATTATTGCCTGCTGGGAAGCATTTTCGCGGAGCAGCTCGCCTTTCTTGCGGCCTTCGTGTATGACGATGATCCGATCGCTCATGCCGAGAATTTCCGGCATTTCAGACGAGATCATGATGATGCCCTTGCCCTGACTGGCCAGTGCAGAGATCATCTTGTGGATCTCCGCCTTGGCGCCGACGTCGATGCCACGGGTCGGCTCATCCAGAATGATGACTTCCGGCTGACACAGAAGCGTCTTAGAAAGTACGATCTTCTGCTGGTTGCCGCCGGAAAGATTGGCTGCAATCTGCTCTGCACTCGGCGTCTTGATGGAAAACTCGCGGATCTGCTCGTCGGCGACACGTTTTTCCTCTTTATGCCGGATCCAGCTGTGGCGGCAGTACTGGCTCAGGTTGGACATGGTGATATTATCCCGCACCGTCATGCCAAGGACCAGACCGACAGAGCGGCGGTCTTCACTGACGTATCCGATACCTTGGTCGAGTGCGTCACGGCTGCTGCGGATGCGAAGCACCTTGCCGTTCATGGTGATGGTACCAGCGGTAAGCGGATCGAGGCCGAAGATCGCACGCATGATCTCCGTCCGTCCTGCGCCCATCAGTCCGGCTACGCCGAGGATCTCACCGCGGTTCAGGCTGAAGCTGATATCAGTGAACCGGCCGCCGGTCAGATGCTCCACGCGGAAGAATTCTTCCGTTGTTGGGGTATTGCTCTTTGGGAACATGTTCTTGATCTCGCGGCCGACCATCATGGAGATGAGAGACGTCTCTTCGAGCTGCTCACGCGGGAAGCTGCTGATGTAGCAGCCGTCACGCATGACGGTCACGCGGTCTGCGATGCGGAAGACCTCGTCCATCTTGTGCGTGATGTAGATGATCGCAACGTCTTTTTTCTTGAGCTTGTCAATGATACGGAACAGGACTTCAACCTCTTCCGAGGTGATCGCCGAGGTCGGCTCGTCCATGATCAGTACCCGCGCATTGTTGGAAACAGCGCGGATGATCTCAACCATCTGCTGCTGCGATACACTCAGATCGCACATCTTACTGGCAGGATCCAGATGGATTTCCATCTCATCCAGAAGCTTTTGCGCCTGCTCCAGCATCTTCTGCTTTTGCAGCCACTTGCCGGAGACGAGCTCCCGACCCAGGAAGATGTTATCCGCTACGGTAAGCGCCGGGACGTAGTTCAGCTCCTGATGGATCATCGAAATACCAAGCGCAGCTGCGTCATTGATCGAACGGATCTCGACCAGACGGCCATCCATATAGATCTCACCGCTGTCTTTCTGATAAGAGCCGTTGATGATGTTCATCAGCGTCGATTTTCCTGCGCCGTTTTCGCCCATCAGTGCGTGGACCTCACCGGCGTAAACCTGCAGCTGCATTTCATTGAGCGCTTTCACGCCCGGGAACGTCTTGGAAATTCCCTTCAGTTCCAAAACAATCTGACTCATAGGCAGCACCTTTCTGCGTTGCTATTTTGAAGCCTCATTCGGCAAGTCTGATCTGCCGGTCTTTCGGAATATGTGCGACGATGCAGTCGTTGGCGTATGTACGCTCCGGCAGCAGGACCATGACGTTGACGCAGTCCTGCGTGCAGGGGAAGGCAGCAAAGTGCCAGGTGCCGGGACGCATGTAGACGGCTGTACCCTGCGGAACGCGGAAGAGCTCAAACTTCTCATAGGGAGGATCGTCGATGTCCGAACGCGGGCCGACATGGATGTAAACGTCGCCGTCCAGCGGGAGGATCACTTCGCCGCAGCAGCGGTGAATCTCCGTGGTATCGACCACGACCGGACGCTTGAGCACGCGGGAGGTGGAGATGCCGACAGGGGAGGTGCTTGCAGTATAATAGACGAGCTGATCACAGAAAAATTCATGGATCGCCGGACCGACGGACACCTTATCCGGGTTGATCAGTCGGGAGAAGGAGCCGTACTGATCAAAGTTTTCCAGGGACAATTCTTTTGCGGGAATAGATCTCATTGTTGTTTCCTCCGTTTTTAACTTTATCGGTTGAGCTGAGTATATAACGACACTTTTTATTTGTCAATCCCAAAAAACGAGCATCTTTTTTATGTATAATGCACAATTATTTCTTTTTAAGCTGTTGAGAATTGCATATGACTCTGCCGCATGCTATAATCCGCTATGAATTTTACTATATCGGTATAGTAAAAAAGCAGACAAAACATAAAACCCGGACGGGAAACTGAGTCAGACCGTCCAGATCAGAAACACAGAAAGGATGATTGAGAAATGACGCAGGAACGCGTAAAAGAGCTGGCTCTGCTCGCCCAGGACATCCGGATCACGGGGCTGAAGATGGTGCAGGGGAGCCGGTCGGGGCATCTCGGCGGGGCGTTTTCCATGGCAGAGCTGATGGCGGTGCTCTATTTTGATAAAATGAATGTCCGGCCAGAGCAGCCGGACTGGGCGGAACGGGACCGCTTTGTGCTCTCAAAAGGTCACTGCACGGTCGCGCTTTACCCGACTTTGGCGATGCGCGGCTTCTTTCCAGCCGAACGGCTGCAGGAATTCCGCAAGATCGACGGCCATCTGTCTGGTCATGCGGAGATGCGCTATGTGCCCGGCGTCGATATGTCGACCGGCTCGCTCGGCCAGGGCTTCTCAGCCGCTGTCGGCATGGCGCTCGGCGCGAAGCTCTCGGGCTATTCCAACACGGTCTATGCCGTCATGGGTGATGGTGAGATCCAGGAGGGGCAGTTCTGGGAGGCATGCATGTACGCAGGTGCGCACAAACTTGGAAACTTAATCGGAATAGTGGATTCCAACAAAATTCAGCTCGACGGCCGCGTCAGCGAGGTGCTGGATACCGGCGATCTGCAGGCAAAATTCGAAGCCTTCGGCTTTTTCGTCCAGTCGATCGATGGACATGACGTCGCGGCGATCTCCGACGCGATCGACCGCGCAAAGGCCGAGACCGGCCGCGCGAGCATGATTATTGCCAACACGGTCAAGGGTAAGGGCGTGAGCTTTATGGAGAACACCTGCAAGTGGCACGGCCGCGTCCCGACGGACGAAGAATTTGCCGCGGCTTTCGAAGAACTGTATCAGCGCAAAGCGGAATTGGAGGGCTGAATCATGGCGGAAAAAATTGCAACCAGACATGCGTACGGCGAAGCGCTGGCCGAGATCGGCAGCGATCCGAAGATCGTTGCGCTGGACGCGGACGTATCGAGCTGCACGATGTCGTGCATGTTCGCGCAGAAGTACCCGGAGCGCTTTTTCAATATGGGTATCGCAGAGGCCAATATGATCGGTGCGGCCGCCGGTCTGTCCACGTACGGTTTTACGCCGTTCGTCCATGCGTTTGCCATGTTTATGGCGGGGCGCGGCTATGACCAGATCCGCAATTCCATCTGCTATCCGAACCTGAACGTCAAATGCGTCGGCACGCACGGCGGCCTCTCCGTCGGCGAAGACGGTGCGACGCACCAGTGCGTCGAGGATATCGCGCTCATGCGTGCGATCCCCAATATGACGGTCATCTGCCCGGCAGACGCGAACGAGACCCGGGCTGCGGTCCACGCGATCGCGGCGCACGAAGGGCCGGTCTATCTTCGCCTCGGTCGTGTCCCGGTCGAGACGGTCACGGACTTCCCAGGCTATCAGTTTACGATCGGCAAGTCCGTCACACTCCGCGAGGGCACGGACCTGACAATCATTGCGACAGGCATGGTCGTTGCCGACGCGCTGGCCGCAGCGGAGGAGCTGGAAAAGGAAGGCATCCACGCGCGTGTGATCGATATGCATACGATCAAGCCGATCGACCGCGAAGCAATCCGGAAGGCGGCGAAGGAGACCGGCGCGATCGTCACGGCAGAGGAACACAACATCCTCGGCGGTCTTGGCGGCGCAGTCGCTGAGGTCGTATGCGCGGACTGCCCGGTCCCGGTCGAGCGTGTCGGCGTGAAGGACTGCTTCGGCCGTTCCGGCAACGCGCAGGCCCTGCTGGAGCTCTACGGTGTCAGCAAGTCCGCCATCGTCTCCGCTGCCCGGACGGTCCTGAAGCGATAATTCCCGGCAGATCACAAAAATACCGCCCGCCAGACAGGATCTGGCGGGCGGTGTTTTTTATGGGAGATCCGGCCGGGATACGGACCGGTGCTGTTGGTTTATGCCTGCTTCCATTTGCGGCAGCGGCGGGCTTTTTTGCGGCGCTTGACGATGCCGGAGATGATGAAGAACGCGGCGACGGCGGCAATGGCGATGAGCGTCAGGATGAGATAGGTCGTAGTATTGGCGGTCGAGGTCTTGACCGACAGCCACAGATCGTTCATCGTCTGCGTGGCTTCGACACCGAGCTCGGCGAACGATTCGCTGCGCGCGAGCGTCTCGTCATCCGGGTAGGAGACAGGGCTGGAGATGACTTCTTCGTCCAGATACTCCTTCGCGGCGGTCTCCGGCGTAGAGTAGCCGATGTAATCGAGATTCGCGGCCGAAATGTCCGGGCGGCACAGGAAGTTGATGAAGGCCTCTGCGCCCGCCTTGTTCTGGCAGCCCTTCGGGATGCACATGGCGTCGATGAAGATATTGAAGCCCTCTTTCGGGTGGCTGAAGCCGAGATCGGGGTTTTCCTCGACCATGGTCAGATAGTCGCCCGCGTAATAGGGGGCCGCCCAGGCTTCGCCGCGCTCCATGCGGTCAAAGATCTGGTCCATGACGTAGCCCTGCAGGACCGGGGACTGCGTGGCGAGCAGATCGGCGCAGTTTTTGAACTCCTGCTCGTCCTCGGTGTTGAAGCTGTAGCCCAGCATCGACTCGGCAATGGCGAACGCGTCGCGCGGATTGTCAAACATCAGGAGCTTGCCCTGGTACTTGGAGTTCCACAGGCAGGACCAGCTCTGCGCGTCTTCTTCCGAGACGTAGTTCTTGTTATAGATCAGGCCGACCGTGCCCCAGGTATAGGGGACGGAATAGGCGTTCTGCGGATCATAGGCCTGATCGCGGAAGGCCTCGTCAATGTATTCGTAGTTCGGGATGTTGGCGAAGTCCAGCGGCTCGAGCATATCCTCGGAGATCAGCTTGGCGATCATATAGTCGGACGGGATGATGACGTCGAACGTCGTACCGCCGGTTTTGAGCTTGGTGTACATCGACTCGTTGGAATCAAAGGTCAGGTAGTTGACCTTGATGCCGGTCTCCTCCTCAAAGGCCTGGATCACGTCCAGACTTTCGTCCGTGCCGTCGGAGATATACTGGCCCCAGTTATAGACCGTGATCTCGTTGGCTGCGGCGTGGACGGGCAGGGGAAGGGCGCAGAGCAGAAGCGTGAGTGCCAGCAGAAGGGAAAAGACTCTCTTTTTCATGCGCGGGCCCTCCTCGGCTGCTGGCGGTTTTTCTCGGACTTCGCCTGCAGCAGGTTCATGACGACCATCAGGACCAGGATCACGATGAACATGAGCGTAAAGAGTGCATAGATCTTCGGCTGGATGGGCTTTTTCGTGTAATTGTAGATCTCGACCGGGAGCGTGATGAAGCTCGAGCCGGTGACGAAATAGGAAATGACGAAATCGTCCAGACTCATTGTGAACGCCATCAGCGCGCCCGAGATGATGCCGGGCATGATCTCGTGGATGACGACCTTGGTGAAGGCCTGCATCGGCGTGCAGCCGAGATCCAGCGCGGCCTCGACCAGATCCTTGTCCATCTGCTGGAGCTTCGGCATGACGTTCAGGATGACGTAGGGGAGATTGAACGTGATATGCGCGATAAGAAGCGTCCAGAAGCCGAGCACGGAATTGGTCTTCAGCACTGTCCCCGCGAACGCAAACAGCAGCGCCAGCGCGACGCCGGTGACGATATCCGGGTTCGTCATGGGGATGTTAGTCATGGTCATGACGGCGGAGCGGAGCCGGCCTTTCATGCCATGGATGCCGACGGCGGCCATCGTGCCGACGATGGTCGAGATGAGCGTGGCGAGCAGCGCGATGATGACCGAGTTGCGCAGCAGCGTCAGGAGCGTGCCGTCGCGGAACAGATTTGCATACTGCCGCAGCGTAAAGCCCTTGAAGCTGGCGATATCCGTGCCGGTATTGAACGAGGCCACGGCCAGAACGATCATCGGGATATAGAGGAAGATGAAGACCAGAATGGTAATGGTACGGTTGACGTGCTTCATACCTTGATGACCTCCTCTCCGTCGCCTTCGCCGAAGCGGTTCATCACGGCGACACAGATGAAGATCAGGATCATGAGGACCAGACTCATGGCCGCGCCGAGATTCGGGTTATAGGCGGTCTTGAACTGGGATTCGATGACGTCGCCGATGAGCGTCGTGCCGGTGGAGCCCAGCTTCTGCGAGATATAGAACGTGGACACCGCGGGGACGAACACCATCGTGAGGCCCGACAGGATGCCGGGGCCCGACAGCGGCAGGATGACCTTCGAGAACACCTGCGACGGGCGGCAGCCGAGGTCGAGCGCGGCCTCGATCAGGCGGTTGTCGATCTTCATGATGACGGAATAGAGCGGCAGGATCATATACGGCAGGTAGTTGTACACCATGCCGAGGATGACAGCGCCGTTCGTGCGGATGAGCGGCAGCGGGCCGATGCCGAGCCGCTGCAGGATGGTATTGAGAATACCGGTATCCTCCAGCATGCCGACCCACGCGAGCGTGCGGAGCAGGAAGCTCATGCACATGGGCAGCATGATGAGCATCTCCAGAAACCGCTGCGTGAGCGGCTTGCACTGGGCGATGAAGTAGGCCACCGGATAGCCGATCACCAGGCAGATGAGCGAGGCGAACAGGCTCAGCCAGATCGAGCGCAGGAAGATCGGCAGATACGTGCCCATCCCGGCCAGATTGGCCAGCGTGAACTGACCGGTGATCGAATCGGTCAGCGCGTAGTAGAAGACGATGCCAAGCGGGATGATCGTAAACAGGATCATCCAGACGATATACGGGCAGGCAAGCAGTTTGTTATTCTTCATCGTCTTCTTCCTCCGAGGCGTCGGCAATCTCGTCATATTCCGCGCTGTAGGAGGAGTAGTCGCCGTAAAGACCGGAGTACTCGCTCTTGTGCATGATATGGATATCCTCAGGATTGAGGCGGATGCCGATATACGCGTCAACAGGGCAGTAGTCCGTGGTCTGGATGAGCCACTTGAAGCCCTTGAAATCGACGATGGTGTCGTAATGGACGCCCTTGAAGGTGACAGACGTGACCGTGCCGCACAGATGACCCTGCTCCGGCGGGACGATGTCGATATCCTCCGGGCGGATGACGACGTCGACAGGCTCGTTGGGCGCGAAGCCCTTATCGACGCACTGGAACTTCCGGCCGAAGAACTTGACCTGATAATCCCCCAGCATGACGCCGTCGAGGATGTTGGACTCGCCGATGAAATCCGCGACAAACGCGTTCTTCGGCTCGTTGTAGATATCCTCCGGGCGGCCGATCTGCTGGATCTTGCCCTTGTTCATGACGACGATGGTGTCGGACATGGTCAGCGCCTCTTCCTGATCGTGCGTCACATATATAAATGTAATCCCCATCCGCTGCTGGATGGTTTTCAGCTCGTTCTGCATGTCCTTGCGCAGGCGCAGATCGAGCGCGCCCAGCGGTTCGTCGAGCAGAAGGACCTGCGGCCGGTTGACGAGCGCGCGGGCGATGGCCACACGCTGCTGCTGACCGCCGGACAGGCTCGTCACCCTGCGGTTCTCGAAGCCCTTGAGACTGACGATCTCCAGCATCTCGGTCACGCGGTCGTCGATCTCCGATTCCGGCACCTTTGCGATCCGCAGGCCGAACGCGATATTGTCATACACGTCCAGATGCGGGAACAGTGCGTAGCGCTGGAAAACGGTGTTGATCTTCCGTTTATAGGCCGGTACGTCGTTGATGCGCTGGCCGTTGAACAGCACATCGCCGGAGGTAGGCGATAAAAAGCCGCCGATGATCCGGAGCATGGTGGTCTTTCCGCAGCCGCTGGGACCCAGCAATGTGAGGAATTCCTTGTTGTTGATGTACAGATTGATGTTGTCGAGAATCGTCTCTCCGTCCTCGAATGTCATAGTGAGATTCGTGAGGCGAATGAGCTCTTTGGACATGTATCCTCCCCCATTTCGAAAAAAATTCGTATGCGTCGGAAGCTGACAAAAACGCCCGAAACATACTGGATTGAATATATCCGGCAGGGGGTGTTTTGTCAATAACAAAACGAAAAAATGTGCAAAAAAGTTGGAAGAACTTTTAGAAAGTTCTTCCAACTTTGGAGAAAAAACAGAATAAAGTACGTTATGTAAAGTATTCCTGCACGAAATCCACAGATTCGACCTCGAACGTCTTTCCGTCTAAGTACGAGAGGCATCCGGCGTCGGTCGTGAAGCGGAAGGTGAGCTTGTAGGAATAGAGGGCCTGATATTTGCGGTCATAGCGCTTGTCGAGCCGGCCGTATTTCCCGTCGCCCAGCAGCGGCCAGCCGGCGGCGGCCATCTGCGCGCGGATCTGGTGGGTGCGGCCGGTGATGAGCTCGCATTCGACCAGACTCAGCCCGCCGCGGCTCTGCAGCGTCTGATAGAGCGTGATGCAGGTCTTGGAGCCCTTCTGCGGGGTCTTGGTGACATAGACGCGGTTTTCCTTCGCGTCCTTGAACAGCTGCCCCTCGAGCCGTCCGCTCGCCGGACGCGGCGTGCCGTGGACGATGCACAGATACCGCTTGTCGATCTCACGGTCCTTGATTTTCTGGTTGAGGATGCGCAGAGCCTCCGCATTTTTCGCGGCGATGACGATGCCGCCGGTATTGCGGTCGATTCGGTTGCACAGGGCGGGGGTAAAGGCGTGCTCCTCCCGCGGCCGCCATTCGCGCTTGGCGTAGAGATAGGCCTGGATATGGTCGATGAGCGTGCGGCCGTATTCCGCGCCGTCGTGCGGGTGGACGGCCTGGCCCGGCTTTTTGTCGACCAGCAGGATGTTTTCATCCTCATAGACGATGTGCAGCTTCGGCGCGGCGACGGTCAGATAGGCATTTTCTTCTTTGGGGGTATCAAAAAACTCGTCGTTGATGTATAATTGCAGCGTATCTCCGGCGGTCAGGCGCGTATCGCGCTCGGCGCGCTTGCCGTTGAGCTTGACGCGCTTGAGGCGGATGTATTTCTGCGCCAGCGAGGCCGGGAGCAGGGGAACGGCCTTGGCCAGAAAGCGGTCGAGCCGCTGCCCGGCGTCATTCTGGGTGATCGTGAATTCTTTCATGGCAGTCTTGACGTCTCCGATCTTGTTCTGCGCCTATTTTACCACGCGGCCCGGTTCCTGTAAAGAATCCGCGGCTGCGGAAAAAGAACGAAAAATTTGTGAAAAAGTATTTGACTTCCACGCGATTATTCGATATAATATCCATCGCACGATTATGGATTGGAGGGCGCTATGCTGCTGGATTTAAAGCCGATTCTTGTCACGCCCGGCGCAAGCCTTCCGTTCGAGACGAGCGAAGATCTGTCCGATCTTGTTTTCGGCAGCTGCAAGCCTGCAGACGAGCCGGTCCTTGCGCGCGGCAAGGTGCGCAACACCGCCGGTGTGCTGGAGCTGACCGGTGAGATTTCCACCACGCTGCACGGCGTGTGTGACCGCTGCGCCGCCGCGTTTACGCGCGCGATCACGATCCCGGTCCACGCGGTCCTGGTCCCGGAGCAGGAGCTCGAGCAGGCGGAGGACGAATGGACCTTCGGCATCCATGACGGCTGCGCGGATCTGACCGATATCGTGACGACGGCCTTCGTGCTCGGCCTTGACAGCCAGCTTCTGTGCAGGCCGGACTGCAAAGGCATCTGCTTCCGCTGCGGGAAGAACCTCAATGAGGGGCCCTGCGGCTGCAAGCCTGAAGTTGATTCCCGTTTTGCTGTTTTACAGCAGTTACTGGATAAATAAGTAGATAATGTGCCCTCGGGCATTTGAACCAAGGAGGTGTACCACATGGCAGTACCCAAGAGAAAAGTATCCCGTGCAAGAAGAGATAAGAGACGCAGCTCCCACTGGAAACTGGCGATCCCCGGCGTCGTAGCTTGCCCGAAGTGCGGCGAGCCCCGCCTGCCTCACAGAGCCTGCAAGGCTTGCGGCTACTACAATGGCCGTGAAGTCATTTCTGTTGAAGCTAAGTGATTTCGCTGAAAGAGATGAGAGGGAGGCCGTGCGCCTTCCTCTTTTCTTGTCTATGAAAGGAGGCAAACCGGTATGTCAAAACCGATCGTAGCCATCGTCGGCCGGCCGAACGTCGGCAAATCGATGCTCTTCAATAAGCTGACCGGCAAGCGCATGGCGATCGTGGAGGATACGCCGGGCGTCACCCGTGACCGGATCTACGGCGAATGCGAGTGGAACGGGCGCGGCTTTGCGCTCGTCGATACCGGCGGTATCGAGCCGGGCACGAACAATGAAATGCTGAAATTCATGCGCCGTCAGGCGGAGATCGCCATTGAGACAGCGACGGTCATCATCATGGTCGTCGACGTGACGGTCGGCCTGACCGCCGCGGACGCGGAGGTCGCGTCCATGCTCAAGCGCTCGAAGAAGCCGGTCGTGCTGGCTGTCAACAAGTGCGACCAGACCGGCCACGCCAACCCCGACGCGTATGAATTCTATGCCCTCGGCCTCGGCGACCCGATCGAGGTCTCCGCGGTCCATGGCCACGGCACGGGCGATCTGCTCGACGCCTGCGTCGCCAGCTTCCCGCCCGATGACGGCGAGGAATACGACGAGGACGTCATCAAGGTCGCCATCATCGGCAAGCCGAACGTCGGCAAGTCGAGCCTGCTCAACAAGATCCTCGGCGAAGAGCGCGTGATCGTCTCCAACATCGCGGGCACCACGCGCGACGCCATCGACAGCTACTTTGAAAACGAGTCCGGCAAGTTCCTCTTTATCGATACGGCCGGTATGCGCCGCAAGTCGAAGGTCGACGATGCAGTCGAGAAGTATTCGAACCTGCGCTCCATCGCCGCCATCGAGCGCGCGGACGTGTGCCTCATCCTGATCGACGCCAATGAGGGCGTCACTGAGCAGGATACCAAGGTCGCAGGTCTGGCACATGAGGCAGGGAAGGCCTGCATCATCGTCGTCAACAAGTGGGACACGGTCGAGAAGGACACAAACACCATGGACGAGAAGACGGCCGAGGTCCGCCGGGATCTCAGCTATATGACCTACGCGCCCGTCGTGTTCATCTCCGCGCTCACCGGCCAGCGCGTGGACAAGCTGTTCGACATGATCGTCGCGGTCTCCAACCAGAACAGCATGCGCATCACCACCGGCATGCTCAACAACATTCTCGAGGACGCCACCGCGCGCGTCCAGCCGCCCACGGACAAGGGCCGCCGTCTGAAGATCTACTATATCACGCAGGTCGGCGTCAAGCCGCCGCATTTTGTGTTCTTCTGCAACGACAGCCGGCTGTTCCATTTCTCGTACCAGCGTTATCTGGAAAACCAGATCCGCGCGGTGTTCGGCCTGACCGGTACGCCGATCCGGATCACCATCCGCCAGAAGGGCGACAAGGAAGACATGTGACCAAATGATCCCGGTGGAAGGTGCTTTCTGCCGGGATTTTTGCAAAAGGAAGGGCTTTTCATGCAGATCCAGCCATGTACCGTCCGGTTGAAGGACGGCAGGGAAGTCCTGCTGCGCAGCCCGGAAGCGGCTGACGCGCAGGCGCTGCTCGATTATATGCGCGTGACCAGCGGAGAGACGCACTTCATGGCGCGCTATCCGGAGGAATGCCAGGCGACGGTCGAGCAGGAGACCGGGTTCATCGAAGCACTGACCGGGCATCCGCAGAATTTCATGATCGTCGCCATGCTAAGCGGCGAGCTGGTCGGCGGCTGCTCCGTGATGGCGGTGAGCGGCCACATCAAGACGCGCCACCGCGGCAGTCTCGGCATTTCCGTCGAGCAGAAGGCCTGGGGCGGACTCGGCACAGCGATGATCGAAGCGGCGCTGCGCCAGGCGAAGGAAAACGGCTTTGAACAGGTCGAGCTCGGCGTGTTCGAGGACAATCCCCGCGCCCGGCACCTCTACGAAAAGCTCGGCTTTCAGGAGCAGGGCCGCACGCTGCGCGCGTTCCGCCTGAAAGACGGCACCTACCGCGACGAGATCCAGATGGTAAAATTTCTTTGATTGAAAAGGAGACAGGACGATGGAACAGAAGTATGCAGAATATGCCGCCCAGAAGGCAGTCGAGCTGCTCGCGATCGACAGCCCGACGGGTTTTACCGACCGGGCCGCGGCCTGGGTGCAGGACGCGTTCGGCGCGCTGGGCTTTGCGGCAAAGAAGACCGCCAAGGGCGGCGTGCTGATCGACCTCGGCGGAGCGGAATCGGAGGAGGGCGCACTGCTGCTGCAGGCGCATACGGATACGCTCGGCGCGATGGTCGCGGAGGTCAAGGCTAACGGCCGTCTGCGCGTGACGAACCTCGGCGGTATGCGCGCGGAAAACGGCGAGACGGAGAACATCCGCGTCTACACGCGCGGCGGCAAGGTCTATGAGGGGACGCTGCAGCTGTGCAACGCGTCTGTCCACGTGAACGGCGACTACGGCAAGACCGAGCGGACCTTCGACACAACGGAGGTCCTGCTCGACGAAGCCGTCACCTCCGCGGACGAGACCCGCGCACTCGGCATTGAGACCGGCGACATCGTCTGCTTCGACCCGCGCACGCGCGTGACGGCCTCGGGCTATATCAAAAGCCGCTTCCTCGACGATAAGCTGTCCGTCGGCATTCTGCTGGGCTTTGCAAAGTACCTGCGGGACGAAAACAAACAGCTGCCGCGCCGGACCTATGTCCATGTGACCGTCTATGAGGAGGTCGGCCACGGCGGCGCTGGCTCCGTGCCTGCGGGCGTGACGGAGTCCATCAGCGTCGATATGGGCTGCGTGGGCGACGGGCTGCGCTGCACGGAGCGGCAGGTGTCGATCTGCGCAAAGGACTCCGGCGGCCCGTACAGCTATGAGGTCGTCGGCAAGCTCATCGACGCGGCCAAGCGCGAGGGCGCGGACTACGCGGTCGACGTCTACCCGCACTATGGCTCCGACGTGGAGGCCACGCTCAGCGCGGGCTATGACATCCGCCACGGCCTCATCGGCTCCGGCGTCTACGCCAGCCACGGCTACGAACGCAGCCACAAAGCCGGCGTCCTCAACACCCTGAAGACACTCAAGGGCTACCTCTTTGTCTGAGTCCTTCCGGTCAATGGCTTCCCCTATGAGGGGAAGCTGTCGCCGGAGGCGACTGATGAGGTGGACAGCGCCTCGTAGATGGAACTACCCCCACCTCATCCGTCACGGCTTCGCCGTGCCACCTTCCCCTCATAGGGGAAGGCAACGGGGCGCGCCGCACCCCTTGGCTCCCTTCTCAGGGGAGCTGTCACCGAAGGTGACTGAGAGGTCGTCGCAAATCTGCTGCAACCTCTCCGTCTCGGCGGGGTTCACCTCTCAGGCCCTGCGGGCCAGCGCCCCTTGACAAGGGGAGCCCCTGGGGTATATCCGCGCACGAAAAAAGAGCAGGCCTTTCGGCTTGCTCTTTCGGCTTGTCCTGATCAGATCGCGCGCTCAACCTTGTTGGAACGCAGGCATCTTGTACAGACATACACATGGCGCGGAGTACCGTCAACGATTGCCTTGACACGTTTGACGTTGGGCTTCCATGCACGGTTAGCACGTCTGTGAGAGTGGGAGACCTTGATACCGAATGTCACGCCCTTGCCGCAGATATCGCATTTTGCCATCAGCTGCACCTCCTTGCCGCTTGGAAATCAGTTTGAAGCGCTACAAAGCGCCGACAAATATATTAGCAGATACGGTTGGAAATTGCAAGCACTTTTTTCGGAAAAATTCGAAAAATTCAAAAAATCCGACAGGGGAATTTCCCTGTTGCGAAATGCGGGCAAAGCGGGTATAATCAGAATACTATCATACGAGGTGATCGCATGGCAAATACCTATACTGTCCTGCTCTCCGAGCTGGTTTCGGAATTCAATCTTGACTTTTTCTACAAGTCCACGGACTTTGACAAGATCCGCGTGACTGTTGACGATATCAGCCGCCCGGGCCTGCATCTGGCCGGTTTTTTTGACCACTATGAGCCGATGCGCGTCTACGTCTGCGGCACGGTGGAGACGGCCTACCTGCAGAAGCTCTCGCCGGAGGAGCGGATCATCATTTTTGACCACTTCCTGTCCTACAAGTGCCCGGCGCTGATCTTCGCCCGCGGCTTCCAGCCGATGCCGGAATGCCTGGAGATGGCGAAAAAATACGACGTGACCGTGCTCGGCACGAAGGACACGACGTCCTATATCGTCTCGAGCCTGATCACCTACCTCAAGAGCGCCCTGGCCCCCCGCGTGACCCGCCACGGCGTGCTGGTCGAGATCTACGGCGAGGGCATCCTCATCAACGGCGACAGCGGCATCGGCAAGAGCGAGACGGCCATCGAGCTCGTCAAGCGCGGCCACCGCCTGATCGCCGACGACGCCGTTGAGATCAAAAAGGTCTCGCCGCATGAGCTGGTCGGCTCCGCGCCGCCTGTACTCAAGCATTATATCGAGCTGCGCGGCATCGGCGTCATCAACGTCGCGAAGCTGTTCGGCATGGGCGCGGTCAAGGAAAGCTCCAACATCGACCTCATCATCAACATGGTCCCGTGGCGCGACGGCGAAGCCTATGACCGCCTCGGCATGGAGACGCAGTACACCGAGATCCTCGACGTGAAGGTCCCGTCCATCACGGTCCCGATCACCCCCGGACGGAACCTCGCCGTGATCTTTGAGGTCGCCGCCATGAATAACCGCCAGAAGCGCATGGGCTACAACGCCGCGGTGGAATTCACCGAGCAGATGAGCAAATACTTTACCTCCCGAAATGACGACTGACAACATACAGCACAAACAAAAGCTCCCGGTCTCCGGGAGCTTTTTTGAACGCTTATAAGCTGCTTTCCCGCAGCTCCAGATGCACCGGGATGCGGATGAGCGTCTGCTGCGGCGCCTCGCCGCGGATGCAGGCGAGCAGCCGGTCAACGGCGAGGCTGGTCTCCAGCGTCTTGTCGGCGGAGACGGAGGACAGGGGGAAGGGCAGGCGGATGTGCGAGAGGATATCGTCAAAGCCGATGAGCCGGACGTCCTGCGGGATCCGGATGCCGCGCCCCTGCAGGCAGCACGCGGCGTCCAGCGCCAAAAGGTCACTGAAGGCAAAAATGCCGTCCGGGCAGCCATATCGGTCCAGATAGCGGCCCAGCGCCGGCTCCAGATCCGCGCCGCCCGGCGCAGTGCGCAGCAGGTGCGGCGTGAGCGCCGCTTCGCCGAGCGCGCGGCGGAAGCCGCTCTCGCGCTCGCGAGCGGAGGAGATGGAGTCCGGCACGTTGAGCATCAGAATATGCCGGCAGCCGGCCTGCGCGAGCTGCTGCCCGGCCAGATACCCGCCGCGCTCGTCGTCCCAGATCACGGCCGGAAGATCGTCATAGCAGCGGCCGAACAGGACGTACGGCGTCCGGCAGCTCTCCAGCAGGGCGATGGCCGCGCGGCTTTTCTGGCACGGGCAGAGCAGCACGCCGTCGACGCTGCTGCGCACGGCGTTTTTGACCGCGTCCAGCTCATACTGCGCGGTCTCGTCGGTGTTCATGACGATGACCTGGTAGCCGAGCGTGCGGAACGCGAGCTCGAATGCGTGCAGCTGGATGGAAAAGCGCAGGTTGGACGTATCGCCGACGATGATGGCGATGGTCCGGCTACTGCCGGAGCGCAGAGACCCGGCCAGCGCGTTGTGCACATAGCCAAGCTCCTTCGCCGCAGCGCGGATGGCGGCTTTCGTCTCCTCGCGCAGCTTCGGCGAGCCGCGCAGCGCCTGCGAGACGGTATTGACAGTGAAGCCGGTCTTTTCCGCGATATCCTTCAGCGTGACGCGGCGGTCATCTATCGGCATGGCGGCGCTCCTTTCGTTTCAATCTGCTTCATTATACCTGCGGCGGAAAAGAAAGTCAAACCAATGCCAAGGATCCGCCGGTTCCTCTTTTATTTTTATGCGGAGTGTGATATGATGATAAAAACTATCCACCCGGAGGCGTTTATGTGGGCTTCTGAACTTCAACTGCAAAACATCGCGCGGACCTGCGCGGGTCTGGACCTGCGGACGCAGGAGCCGCTCAGCCGCCACACCTCGTTCCGCACCGGCGGTCCGGCTGCGCTGATGGCCTTCCCAAGAACGCCGGAGGAGCTGCAGCTGCTTCTGCGCAGCGCCGCGGCAGAGGGGGTAACGCCGTATCTGCTCGGCGCGGGGACGAACGTTCTGGCGCCGGACGCGGGACTGCAGGCGCTGGTCATCTGCCTGAAGGACGCGCTGACCGGGATCCGGCCGGAAGGGCAGACCGGACTTCAGGTCTTCGCAGGTGAAAGCCTGGCCCGGACGGCGGTCTTCGCCAAAAATCACGCGCTGACCGGCCTGGAATTCGCGCACGGCATTCCCGGGACGCTCGGCGGCGGCGTGTATATGAACGCGGGCGCCTACGGCGGGGAAATGAAGCAGGTCGTGACCAGTGTGACGGTCTTCCGCATGGACGGAACCGAGCAGACGCTGAGCGCCGAGGCTTCCGCCTTCGGCTACCGCACGAGCGTCTATCAGACGCTGCCGTGCGTGATCGTGCGCGCGTCTTTGCAGCTGCAGCCCGGCGACCCGGATACGATCGCGCAGACGATGCGCGCGCTGATGGAAAAGCGCAAAGCCTCGCAGCCGCTGGAGCTGCCGTCCGCCGGAAGCACGTTCAAACGTCCGGTGGGATATTTCGCGGGCCCGCTCATCGAGCAGGCCGGGCTCAAGGGGCAGGGGATCGGCGGTGCGGCGGTGTCGGAAAAGCACGCCGGGTTCGTCGTCAACTGCGGCGGCGCCACCACGGACGATATCCGCAGAACGATGGAACTCGTGCAGACGCGCGTGCTGGAGACCTCCGGCGTGCAGCTCGAGCCCGAGGTCCGCATCTGGTAAAGGAGAGAGATATGCAGTTTGTTATCATTTCCGGCATGTCCGGCGCGGGCAAGAGCAAGGCCGCGTCCGACCTTGAGGATCTCGGCTTTTACTGCGTCGACAATATGCCGGCGGAGATGATCCCGCAGTTCGCCCAGCTGTGTCTGGCGACGAAGGGCCGGTATGAAAAGGTCGCGCTCGTGACTGACGTGCGGGCCAGCATGACCTTCGACGCCCTCTTTCAGGCGCTGCAGAAGCTCGATGAGATGCATCTGCAGTATTCCATCTATTATATCGAGGCCTCGACCGAGGTCATCATCAAGCGCTATAAAGAGACGCGCCGTCTGCACCCGCTCATGAAAGACGGCTCGACGCTGGCGGACGCCATCGGGCGGGAGCGCGAGCTCCTTGCGCCCGTGCGCAACCGGGCCAGCGCCATCATCGACACCTCCATCCTCTCCACCGGTAAGCTGCGCGGGATCCTGATCGATCTGGTCGCGGGTGGGATGCGGGAGCATTCGATGGACGTGCGCGTCGTCTCCTTCGGGTTCAAATACGGGCTGCCGCTGGAAGCCGATCTGGTCTTCGATGTCCGTTTCCTGCCGAATCCCTATTATATCCCGGAGCTCAAGCATCAGACCGGGCTGGACGAGCCTGTGCGGAATTTTGTCTTCAAATATCAGCAGACGCTGGACTTTACGGCCAAGGTCGAGGACCTGCTGTCGTTCCTGCTGCCCAATTATCTCGACGAGGGAAAGACGGACCTCGTCATCGCCGTCGGCTGCACCGGCGGCAAGCACCGGAGCGTCTGCATCGCAAAAGAGCTGTATGAATTCGTCTCGAAAAAGGGCTACGCCGCCACGCTCAGCCACCGCGATATGGGCAGAAGGTAAGCGCGATGGCAGAACTGACCGAACAGATCCGGCTCTATGAGCCCCACCGCAGGCAGCCGCGCATCGCGGCCATCGGCGGCGGGCACGGCCTGTCCGCCATGCTGCGGGGCCTGAAGACCTACACGAAGAATATCACCGCCATCGTCACCGTTGCCGATGACGGCGGCGGCTCCGGCATGCTGCGCGAGGATCTGGGGATGCTGCCGCCGGGCGATATCCGCAACTGCATCATGGCGCTGGCCAATACCGAGCCCACCATGCAGCAGCTGCTCAACTACCGCTTTACCGACGGCTCTCTGGCCGGGCAGAGCTTCGGCAATCTGTTCCTGGCGGCCATGAACGGCATTTCCGGCTCGTTTGACGAGGCGGTCCACCGGATGGGGGACGTCCTGGCCATCACCGGCCGGGTGCTGCCCGTGACCAATCAGGATGTGCGGCTGGAGGCGGAGTTTCACGACGGCAGCCGCGTGCTCGGTGAGAGAAAGATCTTCTACGCAAAAAAGATCAACAATTCCCGCATCCGCAAGGTCCGGCTGGTCCCGGAGCGTCCGGCGGCCCTGCCGGAGAGCGTGCAGGCCATCCGCGACGCCGATATCGTCGTGATCGGGCCGGGGAGCCTCTATACGAGCATCATTCCGAATTTCCTTGTCAGCGGCATCTCTGACGCCGTCCGCCAGAGCAGGGCATGCAAGATCTACGCGCTGAACATCATGACCCAGGACGGTGAGACCGACGGCTACGACGCCGACGATCATGTCCGCGCCATTCTGGAGCATGCCGGCCCCGGCGTCATCGACGTCTGCATCGCAAACAGCACGCCGGTCCCGCCGGAGATCATGGAGCCGTACGCAAAAGAGGGCGTGGCCCAGCTCGAGCTGAACCGCACGGATATCGAGCAGCTGGGCATTGCCGTGCGCACGTTCCCGCTGCTGGAGCCGGGACGGTATATCCGCCATAATTCCGACGCGCTCGCGCGCGCGATCCTGTCCGTGTGGCAGGAATTCAGAAAGAAATAACCACAGAAAGGAACGGCGCTGTCATGTCCTTTTCTTCCAATGTCAAGCAGGAGCTGTGCCGCCTGCCCATCAGCCGCCGACAGGAGGCCGCGGCCGAGCTGTACGGCATATTGCTCTACTGCAACGCCTTTACGGCCGAGCTGATCCGCATCACGACCGAATCGCGGGATCTGGCCGACCGGCTGCCGCGGCTGATGAAAAAGGTAGCCGGTTTTTCCTTCGATCAGGAGCCGGACGCGGAGGAGACCGGGAAGCTGGTCTTCACGGTCGACTCGCAGGAAAAGATCCATAAGATCTTCGCCCAGTTCGGTCTGTCCGCGGCGAAGGATGTAACGCTGCACGTCAACTACGGGATCCTGGAAGAGGATGAGGAGCGGCTGGCGTTCCTGCGCGGGGCGTTTTTATCCGGCGGTTCGGTCACGGACCCGGCCAAGCGCTATCATCTCGAGCTCACGACCTCTCATTATAAGGTCAGCCGCGAGACCTGCGCGCTGCTGCTGGACGCGGGCTTCTCTCCGAAGGAGACCACACGCGGCGGCAACAGTATCCTGTATTTCAAGCAGAGCAACCTCATCGAGGATTTCCTGACCGCCATCGGCGCGCCCGTCTGCGCGATGGGCGTGATGGAGGCCAAGGTCGAAAAAGACCTGCGCAACGGCGTCAACCGCCGTGTCAACTGCGAGACCGCGAACCTGACCAAGGTCGTCGACGCGTCGATGGAGCAGGTCGCGGCCATCCGGAAGCTGCAGAAGCGCGGCCAGCTCAAGGACCTGCCGCCCAAGCTCCGCGAGACAGCGAAGCTCCGTCTGGAGAACCCTGAGGCGACGCTGCAGGAGCTTGCCGCCATGCAGGATCCGCCTGTTTCCAAATCCGCGATGAACCACCGCATGCGCAAGCTCGTTGCGCTTGCGAACGAGAGCTGAGAAAGGAGCGCCCGCCATGGCATTTGTGCATCTGCACGTCCACAGCGAATACAGTCTGCTTGACGGCGCCTGCCGTATCGGCTCGATGATGGACCGTGTGCAGGAGATCGGCCAGGAGGCCATCGCCCTGACCGACCACGGCGTCATGTACGGCACGATCGACTTTTACCGCGCAGCAAAGAAGGCCGGGATCAAGCCCATCGTCGGCTGCGAGGTCTATGTCGCCCGCCGCACGCGCTTCGACAAGGTCCACGGCGTCGACAAAGAACCCTACCATCTCGTCCTCCTGTGTGAAAACGAGACCGGCTACCGCAATCTCAGCTATATGGTCTCGCTCGGCTTCACGGAGGGCTTTTATAACCGCCCGCGCGTGGATATGGAGCTGCTGCGCGAGCATCACGAGGGCCTGATCGCCCTGTCCGCCTGTCTGGCTGGGCGCATCCCGCAGTCGATCATGCAGGACGACCTGCAGGCCGCCGAGCAGGCAGCGCGCGAGTATGCCGAAGTTTTCGGGCCGGACCATTTTTATCTGGAGCTGCAGGATCACGGCATCCCGGAGCAGCGGACCGTCAACGCACAGATCCGCAAGCTCGCCGAAAAACTGTCTCTGCCGCTCGTCGTGACGAACGACGCACACTATCTGCGCAAGTCGGACGCGAAAATGCAGGACGTGCTGCTCTGCATCCAGACCGGCAAGACCGTCGACGACCCGAACCGCATGAAATTTGAGACGGAGGAATTCTATCTCAAGAGCGAAGAGGAGCTGCGCGAGCTGTTCCCGGATGTGCCGGAGGCGTTTGACAATACAGTAAAAATTGCGGAGCGCTGCAATGTGGAGTTTACGTTCGGCAAGTATTTCCTGCCGGAATTCAAGCTCCCGGAGGGCGTGACGAGCCTTTCGTATCTTAAGCAGCTCTGCCGCGAGGGCTTTGACGAGCTCTACGGGACGGAGCACCCGGAATATATGCAGCAGCTCGACTACGAGATCGACATGATCGAGAAGATGGGCTTTACCGATTACTTCCTCATCGTGTGGGATTTCGTACGCTTTGCCAAATCGGCCGGGATCCCGGTCGGCCCCGGGCGCGGCAGCGCCGCGGGCTCGATGGTCACCTACTGCCTGCATATCACCGAGATCGACCCCATGAAATACGGGCTTTATTTCGAGCGTTTCCTCAACCCGGCGCGCGTGACGATGCCCGATATCGATATGGACTTCGGTGACACCCGGCGCGCCGAGGTCGTCGACTACGTCCGGCGCAAATACGGCGAGGACCATGTCGCACAGATCGTCACCTTCGGTACCATGGCTGCGCGCGGCTCCATCCGCGACGTCGGCCGCGTGATGAACTTCACCTACGCCGAGACGGACGCGGTGGCCAAGCTCGTGCCGCCGACGCCGCACATGACGCTGGCGGACGCGCTGAAGCAGTCGCCGCAGCTGCGGCAGATGTACGACTCTGACGAACGGGTCAGGGAACTGGTCGACACGGCAAAGGCCATCGAGGGCATGCCGCGCAACACCTCGACGCACGCCGCGGGCGTCGTCATCACCAAGCTCCCGGTCTATGACTATGTGCCGCTGGCGACGAACGACGGCACGATCGTTACCGAATACACCATGACGACGCTGGAGGAGCTCGGGCTCCTCAAAATGGACTTCCTCGGCCTGCGCAACATCACCGTCATCGACGATGCCATCCGCGATATCCGTAAGACCGAGCCGGACTTCTCCATGGCCCGCGTCACTGACAACGACCCCAAGGTCATGGACATGCTCACGCAGGGCCGGACCGCCGGTGTGTTCCAGATGGAATCGACCGGTATGACGGGCGTGTGCATGGGCCTGAAGCCGCAGTCGATCGAAGATCTGTCCATCATCGTCGCCGCCTACCGGCCGGGCCCGATGGAATCGATCCCGCGCCTGATCGCCTGCAAGCAGGATCCGTCGCTCGTCAAATACAAGCACCCGATGCTGCAGCCCATCCTCTCCGTCACCTACGGCTGCATCCTCTATCAGGAGCAGGTCATCGAGATCTTCCGCAAGCTTGCCGGGTATTCGCTCGGGCAGGCGGACATGGTGCGCCGCGCCATGAGCAAAAAGAAGGTCAAGGACATCGAAAAGGAGCGCGGCGCGTTTATCCGCGGCGACGCATCCCGCAACATCTCCGGCTGCGTGGCCAACGGCATCCCGGAGGATGCCGCGGCGTCCATCTACAACGAGATGTACGACTTCGCGAACTACGCGTTCAACAAGGCGCATTCCGTCTGCTATGCCGTCATCGCGTACCAGACGGCGTGGTTCAAGTGCTATTATCCGCGCGAGTACATGGCGGCGCTCATGACCTCAGTCCTGGACAGCTCTGTCAAGATCTCCGAGTATATCGCCGAATGCCGCGCCATGGACATTGCGCTCCTGCCGCCGGATATCAACGAATCGAACGACAACTTCACCGTCGTGCCGGGCGGCATCCGCTTCGGTCTGGCCGCCATCAAGAACATCGGGCGCGGCTTCATCCTGAAGGTCATGGATGAGCGCGAACAGCACGGAAAGTTCACGAGTCTTGAGGACTTTACCCTGCGCATGTACGGCACGGACCTCAACAAACGCGCGCTGGAAAACCTCATCAAGGCCGGCGCCTGCGATGGCTTCGGGCTCAACCGCGCGCAGATGCTGCGCATGTACGAGCTCATCATGGACGCCGCAGCCAACCAGAAAAGCAAAAATGTCGAGGGCCAGATGGGACTGTTCGACCTGCTCTCCGGTGAGGATGCACCTGCGGCCATGCCCGCCATCCCGGTGCCGAATATCCCGGAGCTGAGCGCGCAGGAGAAGATGAGCCTGGAAAAACAGACGACCGGCCTGTATCTTTCCGGCCACCCGATGGACGATTACCGGCCGCTGCTGCGCGGAATGGACGTCGTGCCGATCGGTGAGATCCTGGAATGCTTTGAAAACGGCGAGGATACCTATCAGGATGAGCAGATCGTGAACATCGCCGGGATCGTCGAGGCCGTCAAGATGAAGACCACGAAATCCGGCTCCATGATGGCCTACGTCACGGTCGAGGACGACACCGGTTCGATGGAGCTGCTGGTATTCTCGGGCGTGCTCGGCCAGTATGGCTCGATGCTGTATGAAAATTCGGCGGTAATTTTGAACGGACGCATCTCCGTGCGGGATGAAAAGCCGCCGCAGCTGGTCGTCAACCGGGTTTTGCCGATCGCCGATATGCAGGATGCGGACGTGGCCCAGGCCGCGCGGCAGGCTGCCGCGCAGGCGCATACCGTGTATCTTCGGATCGAGGATTCGGCGCAGAGCAGCGCCCGGAAAGTCTTCCCGGTCCTGAAAATGTTCCCGGGCAAGGCGAAGGCCGTGGTCTATTACGCGGATACCGGCGCGAGAATGGGCGGCAGGTGCGCAATCGATGAGCGGATGCTCCGCGAGATGCGCGAGCTGCTCGGCGAAAAAAATGTGATCGTAAAGTAGTCGCTTTTTTACAAATTCGCTACACTTTTGCAACCTGGCATGTTATACTGTATTTTATGGGAAAAGGGGGATTTGCGTTGCGGTTGCGGATGAAACGGATGCTGCTGGCCGTGCTGGCCGCGGCAATGTCGCTGGTCCTGTCCGGCTGCTTTGTCAAGACCGTCGACGAGCTGTACACGCTCCCTAAGCACTCTGATGAATATAACCGGCTGGAACAGGCCATCGATCAGGTCATGTCCAGCCAGAACGCGTCCTACGCCGCGCCGGTCTCCGGCATGAACCAGCAGTCGGTCCAGCTGGCCGATCTGGACGGCGACGGGACGGAAGAGGCGGTCGCTTTCCTGAAAACGACGGGCGGCAAGCCGCTCAAGGCCTGCATCTTTTCCCGCGTCGATGAGGATTATCAGCTCATGGACGTGATCGAGGGCGACGGTACCAGCTTCGCGAGCGTGGAATACGTGCCGCTGACCGGCGGCCCCGGTGTTGAGCTGGTCATCGGGCGGCAGCTTTCCACGGACGTGCTGCAGTCGCTGTGCGCGTATTCGTACACCGGCGGGCACGTGGTCGAGCTGCTGAGCACGAATTACTCGGAATACCGCTGCGTCGATCTCGACGAAGACGGGCGGACGGATCTGTTCGTCCTCCGCTTTGACGCGGAGCAGCCGCAGGGCGTGGCCGAGCTCTACCGCTGGCAGGGCGACCAGATGGAGCGCGAGCCGGAGGCGTATCTGACGGCCGGCGCGTCGCCGGTCAAGCGCATTGTGTCCGGTGATCTGATGGAAGATGTCCCGGCTGTCTTTGTGGCGAGCGCCTATGAAGAGAACGGGCTTGCGACCGACGTGTTTGCCTTCCGGGACGGCGTGTTCCGCAACATTACCGCTGCCGACCCGGGCAGCGCGCTTTCCACCGTGCGCAGCTATTACGTCTACGCCACCGATGTGGACAGCGACGGTCTTATTGAGCTGCCGCAGATCCTTCCGCTGCCGTCGGCTGCGGGATCGGAGGAGAACTACAGCGTCATCAGCTGGTATAATTTAGACCTGCAGGGCCGCAGCACACCGAAGATGACGACCTATCACAGCTTTTCCGGCGGCTGGTTCTTATCCTTGCCGGACCGGTGGCAGAACCGGCTCTGCATCACCCGCAGCGAAGAGGTCGGCGGTGTACGCGGCTACGTCTTCTCAGAGTGGAAGGATGAGACGCACACGGAGCCAATCTTCACCATCTATGCCTTCTCCGGCGACGACCGGGCGCAGCTCGCTTCGTCTGACGGCCGGTTCCTCCTTGCCGAGAAGGGCGATATCACATACGCAGCGCAGCTTGCAGCAGGGAAGTGGGCAGGCGAGCTTTCCGAGCAGACGCTCAGAGGCATGTTCCACTTTATTCATATTGACTGGAATTCGGGAGAGACGTGAGGAGCGTAATGGAATGAAGAAAGTAATGATTCTGGAAGACGAGGTCAGCATCCGGAGCTTTGTGGTCATCAACCTCAAGCGCGCCGGCTACGAAGTCGTGGAGGCCGGGACGGGTGAGGAAGCGCTGGAGCTTCTGAAGGCCAATCCGGACGTCGGCGTCGCCATTCTGGATATTATGCTGCCCGGGATCGACGGCTTTGAGGTCTGCCGCAGCATCCGGGCAACGGATAAAAAAATCGGTATTATTATGTTAACCGCAAGAAGCCAGGAGATGGACAAGATCACCGGCCTCATGACCGGTGCGGATGACTATATGACCAAGCCCTTCAGCCCCGCGGAGCTGACAGCGCGGATCGACGCGCTCTACCGCCGCATCGACTCGGACGGCTCGTCCAACCAGATCGAGCTCAAGCACGGCCCGTTCGTACTCAACACGCGCAACCGCACACTCGACAAAGACGGCCGCCGCATCAAGCTCACGCAGGTGGAATATGCCATCGTGAAGCTGTTCATGCAGAATCCCGGGCGGGCGCTGTCCCGCGAGGACATTCTGGCGGCGGTCTGGGGCCGCGACTATGACGGTGAGCTCAAGATCGTCGATGTCAACATCCGCCGTCTTCGCATCAAGATCGAAGACGATACCGCGAGCCCGACCTACATCACGACGGTCTGGGGCTTCGGATACAAATGGGGCGCCTGAGAAGAAGCAGGGAAGCGCCGGTGCGGCGCACGAGGTGAAAACGCTTGAAGAAAAAGAAACGGTTGTCCGGCATCGAGCGGCGCTGGTTCGTGAACAATGTGGGCGTCATCATGCTGCTGGTGCTGGCGTGCGTGCTTGGCGTCGTGCTCTACATGGCGGCCTATTACGATACGAACCTGCGCTCCGGCCTTGAAAACAGGGCGAAGACGACAACCGATTTTTTCAGCAATTATATTGGCCAGAGCTACAACGAATACTATCAGTCCTGCATCAAATTTGCCAAGACGTTTGAAGATAAAGACCGGCTGGAGCTGCAGTTCATCTCGCCGGGCGGCAAGATCGTTGCCTCCTCCTACGGGAAATTCGCGGGCCGCTCGCCCTCCACGCCGGAGATCCAGCAGGCCATCGACAGCCAGCAGACCCGGCACTACAAGGGCCGCAACCCCCTGACCGGCGAGCGCATCCTCGCTGTGTCCAGCCCGATGATCTACACCAACGGCGAGGTCATCGGCGTGCTGCGCTATGTGACGAGCCTGCGCAACGCGGACCTGCAGGTCCTTATGATCGCGCTCATTGCGGTGACGGTCGGGCTTCTGTTCATCGGCTCGATCTTCTTTCTGAGCAGTTTTTTTATCCGCTCCATCCTTGTGCCGGTCTCGCAGATCAACGCGACGGCCAAGCGCATCGCCGCCGGCTCCTACGGCGTGCAGATCCCCGGGCAGTACGATGATGAGATCGGCGAGCTGGTCAGCACGATCAACGATATGTCCGTCAAGATCGGGCAGGCTGAAAAGACGCAGACGGAGTTCATTTCCTCTGTCTCGCACGAGTTGCGGACGCCCCTCACAGCCATCTCCGGCTGGGGCGAGACGCTGCTGACGTCGGAAAACCTGGACGCGGAGACGCGCCGCGGCGTCGTCATCATCGCGCGGGAGGCCAAGCGCCTGACCGGTATGGTCGAGGAGCTGCTGGAATTCACGCGGATGCAGGACGGCCGCTTTACGCTGCATGTCGAAACGGCCGATATCCTGGCGGAGTTTGAAGATACCGTCTTCATGTACGGCAACCGGCTGAAGCAGGAGGGCATCTGCCTGCACTACGACGGCTGCGAGGAAGACATTCCAGAGATCCCCTGTGATGTGGCGCGGATGCGGCAGGTGTTTCTCAACATTCTCGACAATGCGGCCAAGCACGGCGGCGAAGGCAGGCGCATCGACGCCTCCATCGCGCATGAAGACCGCTTCGTCGTCATCCGCATCCGGGACTACGGCCCCGGCATCCCGGAAGAAGAGCTTCCCCGCGTCAAGCTCAAATTTTACAAGGGCAGCTCCAAAGCCCGCGGCAGCGGCATCGGCCTTGCCGTGTGCGAGGAGATCGTCACCATGCACGGCGGCACGCTGACGCTCGAAAATGCAGAGGGCGGCGGCACGCTCGTCACGATCTGTATCCCCACGGGGGAGGAATAAGAGGCTTTCATGAAAAAAGAGAACGAATCTGTCATTCAGGAAAAATTCAAGACGCTCATCGGCGGTCAGGCGCTGATCGAGGGCATTATGATGCAGGGGCCAGACAAGCGGTCGATTGTCGTGCGCGGGCCTGAGGGCATCGTCACGAAGGTCGAGCCGCTCAAAAAGCGCACGGGCATCGCAAAATGGCCGCTCATCCGCGGCGTGGTGAATTTCGCCTCGTCGATGGTCTCGGGCGTGAAGGCGCTCATGTACTCGGCGGAGTTTTTCCCCGAGGAGGAAGACGCCAAGCCCTCCAAATTTGACGAGTGGCTGGAAAAAAAGCTTGGCAGCGAAAAGATGGAGAAGGCGGTGATCTCGTTCTCCGTCGTGCTCGGTGTGCTGTTTTCCGTCGGCCTGTTCTTCCTGCTGCCGACGCTGATCAGCGGCCTGTTTGACCGCGTGATCCACAGCGCCGTGATCCGCAGCCTGATCGAGGGCGTGATCCGCATCGCGATCTTTATGGGTTATATGATCCTGATCTCCAAAATGAAGGACATGAAGCGTGTCTTCTCCTACCACGGCGCGGAGCATAAGACCATCCGCTGCTATGAGGCACAGCTGCCCCTGACCGTGGAAAACTGCCGCGGCATGACAAGACTCCACCCGCGCTGCGGCACGAGCTTCCTGTTCGTCGTCGTCATGATCTCCATTTTGCTTTTCGCGCTGGTCAGCGCGGTGCTGCCGACGAGCAATATGCTCGTCCGGCTGGTCGTCCGGCTGGCACTTCTGCCGTTCGTGGTGGCCATCAGCTATGAGTTTAACCGCCTGGTCGGCCGCCATGACAACTGGCTGACGCGGATCCTGACCGCCCCCGGCATGTGGTTCCAGAATTTCACGACCAACGAACCGGATGATTCCATGCTGGAGGTCGGCATCGAGGCGCTGAAGCTCGTCCTGCCGGACGAGGCAGGGGCCGACCGATGGTAAAGAAGTACGGAGACCTGTATCTGCAGGCCCGGCGGGCTCTGCTGCCCACAGAAGGTGAGAATGCCGCAGCCGCCGCGCGCGAGCTGCTGGCGTTTGCGTCCGGGAAATCCGTCGCCGCCGTGCTGGCGGATGCCAACCTGTATGCCAGCGAGCAGATCGAAGCAGATCTGAACGGTTATGTAAACCGAATGCTCGCCCATGAGCCGCTGCCCTATATCCTCGGGCAATGGAATTTCTACGGGATCTCGCTCGAGGTCACGCCGGATGTCCTGATCCCGCGTGACGACACGATGGCCGTCACGGATCTGGCGCTGGAGGTGCTGCGGACCGGCCATCCGTCGCCGCGCGTGCTCGATCTTTGCTGCGGGAGCGGCTGCATCGGGCTGGCTATCGCCCATCAGCTGCCGGATGCGCATGTGACGCTGGCGGATATCTCTCGCCCGGCACTGGCCGTGGCCAAGCGGAACATCAAGCGGCTGAAGCTCATGAACCGCGTGACAGCCATCGGCCTCGACGCGAAAAAGCCCGCGCCGTCCTTTGTCGGCACGCTCGACGCGCTGGTATGCAATCCGCCGTATGTGACCGCGGAGGAGATGACCCAGCTGGAGCCCTCGGTCCGTGACTACGAACCGGCGCTGGCGCTCGACGGTGGGGCGGACGGGCTGGATTTTTACCGCGCAGTGGCGGAGAACTTTACGCGGCTGATCGCCAGCGGCGGCTATCTCTGCTTTGAGTTCGGTCTCGGCCAGCACGTGGCCGTGTCGATGATCCTTCAGGAATACGGTTACACCGATATCGTCCTGCGCAAGGATCTGCGCGGCGTGATCCGCGCAGCCCGCGGTACGAAAAAATAAAACAAACGTTTGATTTTATTCGAACATTGTGGTATAGTGTTTGTAAACACCAAAGAGGAAGGAACTGAGACGATGGAAAGAAAAAAAACAGCCGATCAGACTCCCAATAACGACAAGAAACAGGCGCTCGATACCGCCATCCGGCAGATCGAGAAAAACTTCGGCAAGGGCGCGGTCATGCGCCTGGGCGACCGCCCTGATCTGCAGGTCGACGCCATCCCGACCGGCTCGCTGGCGCTCGACGCCGCGCTCGGCATCGGCGGCGTGCCGAAGGGGCGGATCATTGAGATCTACGGCCCGGAATCTTCCGGCAAGACCACGCTGGCGCTGCATATCGTGGCGCAGGCGCAGAAGCGCGGCGGCGAGGTCGCGTTCGTCGACGCGGAACATGCCCTTGATCCGGATTACGCGGCAAGGATCGGCGTCGATATCGACTCCATGCTCGTCTCCCAGCCGGATACCGGCGAGCAGGCGCTGGAGATCACCGACGCGCTGGTCCGCTCCGGCGCAGTCGACGTCGTGGTCGTCGACTCTGTCGCGGCGCTGACACCGCGGGCGGAGATCGAGGGCGAGATGGGCGACACCTTCGTCGGCCTACAGGCCCGGCTCATGTCGCAGGCGCTGCGGAAGCTCGCCGGCAACATTTCCAAGACCAACTGCGTCGTCATCTTCATCAACCAGCTGCGTATGAAGATCGGCGTCATGTACGGCAACCCCGAGACGACCACCGGCGGCAACGCGCTGAAGTTCTACGCGTCCGTCCGGATCGACATCCGCCGCACCGAGGCCATCAAGAACGGCTCCGAGGTCATCGGCAACCGCACGCGCGCGAAGATCGTCAAGAACAAGTGCGCGCCCCCCTTCAAAGAGGCATATTTCGATATCATGTACGGCGAAGGCATCTCCAAGTGGGGCGAAATGGTCGACCTTGCCGTGCAGCTCGAGCTCATCAACAAGAGCGGCAGCTGGTTCTCCATCGGCGATGAGCGCATCGGCCAGGGCCGCGATTCTGCCAAGCAGTATCTGATCGACCATCCCGACGTCGCCGACCGCATCGAGCAGGAGATCCGCGACAACATGTGGAAGCTGCAGGGCAAGAACGCCAAGCCGCCCGCGTCTGCCGCGGCCAAGCCCGTCAGCGTCTCTGCCGACGATTTTAACGACGACTGATGCGTCTGCTCTCGATCCAGGAGCTGCCGCAGTCCGGGCGTGTGAAGCTCGTCTTCGACGACGAGACCGTCCTCAAGACGCAGCCCTATCTGCTCGCGGACTTCGGTCTCTACAGTGGGATGGAGCTGTCGGAGGAGGACTATCAGGCACTGCTGGCCGCGGCCAGGAAGGCTTCGGCCAGGGCGCGGGCCGTGCGGATCGTCGCGGCGGCCGGTGTGTCCGAACGGGAGCTGCAGAAGCGGCTGGTGCAGAAGGGCGAAGAGGCGGCCGACGCGAAAGAGGCTGTCGGTTGGCTCAAGGAGCTGCATTTGCTCGACGACGGCGAGACGGCGCGGCAGCTCGTTGCCAGTGCCGCCGCCAAAGGCTATGGCAAAAGCCGCATCAAAAATATCCTGTATGAGAAGGGGATCCCCCAGGAATTCTGGGACGACGCGCTCGCCGACCTCCCGGAGATGGACGATGCCATCGACCGTTTTCTGGCCCGCCGCTGGCAGGGGAAGGACCCGGACGACAAAGAAGTGAAACGAACTGTGGACGCGCTCATTCGCCGCGGTCACAGCTGGAAGGATATCCAGGCGGGTCTGCGGCGCTACCGCGCAGATCTGGAGCTGGAGGAAAACACGGAGGACTACATACCATGACCCACACGATAGGCATGATCTCGCTTGGCTGCGCCAAAAATCAGGTCAATGCCGAGCATATGCTCTGGCTGCTGCGGCAGGCAGGGTATGAGATCAGCCCCGACCCCGACGGTGCGGAGCTCGTCATCGTCAACACCTGCGGCTTTATTGAGTCCGCAAAGACCGATGCCATCGACAACATTCTCGCCATGGCGCAGCTCAAGGCGGAGGGCCGGATCCAGAAGATCCTGGTCACCGGCTGTCTTGCGCAGCGCTATCAGGAGGAGATTCTGCAGGAAATGCCGGAGGTCGACGGCGTGCTTGGCACCGGCTCCTACTTTGACGTTGCCAACGCGGTCGGGCAGGTGCTGAGCGGCAAACGCTACAAGCGCTTCGACGATATCAATGCAGACCAGTCGGAGGATGGCCGTATCCTGACCACGCCGGAGTATTATGCCTATCTGAAGATCGCCGAGGGCTGCGACAACCACTGTGCCTACTGCATCATCCCGAAGCTGCGCGGCAAGCTGCGCAGCCGCCCGATCGAGGAGCTCGTCAAGGAGGCGGAGCAGCTTGCGGCCGACGGCGTCAAGGAGCTGATCGTCGTCGCGCAGGATACCAGCCGCTACGGTCTCGATCTCTACGGCGAGCGGAAGCTCGCGGAGCTGCTGCGGCAGCTGTGCCGGATCGACGGGCTTGTCTGGATCCGCGTGCACTATCTCTATCCGGATGAGATGTCACAGGAGCTGATCGACGTGCTGGCGAACGAGCCGAAGATCGTCAAGTATCTGGATATCCCGATCCAGCACATCAACGACGATATCCTCCGCCGCATGAACCGCCGCGGCAACGGCGAATACGTCAAGGAGCTGTTCGCCAAGCTCCGCCGCGAGATCCCAGGCCTTGTGCTCCGCACGAGCCTTATCACCGGCCTTCCCGGCGAGGGCGAGGCGGAATTTGCCCAGCTCTGTGACTTTTTGAAGGAATACAAGCTCGAGCGCGTCGGTGCGTTTGCGTTCTCCCCGGAGGAGGGCACGCGCGCGGCAGAGATGGAATATCCTGATACCGAGATCGCCCGGCAGCGCGCGGACATGGTCGCCGAGATCCAGTCCCGCATCATGGACGATTACAACGAATCGTGCATCGGCAAGACCATGCAGGTCCTGTGCGAGGGCTACGATCCCGATGAAGAGAGCTATTACGGCCGTACCTTTGCCGACTCGCCGGATATCGACGGGAAGATCTGGTTCACGGCGGAAAAACATATCAAGACCGGTGACTTTGCCGACGTCCGTGTGGTGGACGCCTATGACGGTGAGCTTGTCGGTGTGCTGGAGGAAGAATACAATGACGACTGCGAGTAAAATTACCCTTGTCCGCGTGGTGCTGATCCCGGTGTATATGGTCCTGATGCTTCTGTCGGCCGGCGGGGCGGAATGGCTGCGCTGGGCGGCTGTGGCTGTGTTCATCATCGCCAGCGTCTCCGACTTCCTGGACGGCTATATCGCCCGGCATTACAATCAGGTCAGCGACTTCGGCAAATTCCTCGATCCGCTGGCAGATAAGCTGCTCGTGACGGCCTGCATGATGATTTTCGTCGGCTGGGGCCGGATGCCGTCCTGGCTGGTGTTCATCGTCATCGCGCGGGAATTTGCCATCAGCGGCCTGCGCATGGTCGCCGCCAACAACGGTACGGTCATCGCCGCCGGCTGGAGCGGCAAGATCAAGACCTCCTGCACCATGGTCGGTCTGATCGCCATGATGGTCCTTCCGAATGTGCCGGTCCTCGATACGGTCGTGAACGTGGTCATCCTTGTCACGACGGTGTATTCCGGCGTAGAATACTTCGTCAAGAACTGGCATTGCCTTGGTCTCGGTAAGAAAGCTTGACTTTTTCGTATTCCAATGATATGATTTCCCAAGAAAAATGAATATCGCGTTGACCGAAAAGAGTACCGCATATCCGCTTTTTCAGAGAGCTTCCGCCGTCGGCTGCAAACGGGAGCAAAAGCTTCTGTGGGAACGTGCGTTCGTGAGCGAGGGGAGACCCCGTCTGGGCTTACGTCAAAGCCTGAGTGAGAAATCAGAGTGGAACCGCGAGTTTAATGACCCGCCTCTTGAGAAAAAGAGGCGGGTTTTATTGTGATTTGGAGGAGCTGTCTTTGCATCTGTTGGAGGATATCCGGGCATACAAAAGAAACGACCCTGCCGCGCGCTCGGCAATCGAGGTCGTGCTGCTGTACAACGGCCTGCACGCGACGATCGATTACCGCATCGCGCACTGGTTTTACCGGCATCGCTGCTTTTTTATCGCGCGCGCGATCTCGCAGTGGTCGAAAATGTGGACCGGAATTGAAATACACCCCGGCGCGCAGATCGGCCGCCGTCTGGTCATTGACCACGGCGCCGGGATCGTGATCGGCGAGACGACCCAGATCGGCGACGACTGTCTGCTCTATCAGGGCGTGACGCTCGGCGGCACCGGCAAGGACGTCGGCAAGCGCCATCCGACGCTCGGCAACAACGTCATGGTCGGCTCCGGCGCAAAGGTCCTCGGGCCTTTCCGTGTCGGCGACAATGCGCGCATCGCCGCCAACGCCGTGGTCCTGCGCGAGGTGCCGCCCGGCGCGACCGTCGTCGGCGTCCCCGGCCGGATTGTCCGGCTGTGCGGCGACAAGCTCGACCACATCCACACCCCGGACCCGGTCATGCTGGAAATCGAAGAACTCAAGCGCCGCATGGCGCTGCTGGAACAACAGATCAACGACGTCCAAAAGGAGAATTGATATGTACCTGTATAACTCTGCGACCCATAAAAAAGAAGAATTCATCCCCAACGACCCGAAGCTGGTCAAAATGTACACCTGCGGCCCCACGGTCTATCATTTTGCCCATATCGGCAACCTCCGCAGCTATATCATGGAGGATGTGCTGGAAAAGTATCTGCGTTACGCCGGGTATCCGGTCAAGCGCGTCATGAACATCACCGACGTCGGCCATCTGACCTCTGATGCCGATGAGGGCGAGGACAAGATGCTCAAGGGCGCCCGCCGCGAGCACAAGACCGTCATGGAGATCGCCAAGTTCTATACCGACGCCTTCTTTGACGACTGCCGCAAGCTCAACATCAAGCGCCCGGATGTTGTCCAGCCCGCGACCGGCTGCATCGACGAGTATATCAAGATCATCACGAAGCTGCTCGATACTGGCTATGCCTATATCGAGGGCGGCAACGTCTACTTTGATACCTCCAAGCTCGAAAAATACTACATTTTCAACGAGCACAAGGAAGAAGACCTCGCCGTCGGCGTCCGCGAGGGCGTGGAAGAGGACACGAACAAGCGCAACAAGAACGACTTTGTGCTCTGGTTCACCAAGTCCAAGTTTGAGGATCAGGCGCTCAAGTGGGATTCGCCCTGGGGCGTCGGCTATCCCGGCTGGCACATCGAGTGCTCCGGCATTTCCCTCAAGTATCTGGGCGAGGATCTGGATATCCACTGCGGCGGCATCGACAATGCGTTCCCGCACCACACCAACGAGATCGCGCAGTCGGAAAGCTACATCGGCCACCACTGGTGCAACTACTGGATGCATGTCATGCATCTGAATACGGCCAGCGGCAAAATGTCCAAATCCAAGGGCGAGTTCCTGACGGTCTCGCTGCTGGAGCAGAAGGGCTATGACCCGCTGTGCTACCGTCTGTTCTGCCTGCAGAGCCATTACCGCCGCAATCTGGTCTTCTCGTGGGAAAACCTCGACAACGCAGCCGGGACCTACCAGAAGCTCCTGACCAAGATCGCCGCCCTGAAGCCCGGCGACGGCGAGATCGACGAGGCCGCCGTCACGGCCCTGCGTGAGAAATTCAACGCCGCTCTCGGCAACGACCTCAATACCTCGCTGGCCATCACCGCGCTCTACGACGTGCTCAAGTACAAGACGAACGACGCCACTAAGCTGTTCGTGCTGGACGATTTCGACAAGGTCCTGAGTCTGGACCTTTGCAGCAAGGCCGCGGAGATCCGCAAGCGCAATGCCGCGGAAAAGCCGGCGGCCGGTGCGTATTCCATCTTCTGCGAGGATGGCAGCGACGATCCCGCCGTCACTGCGCAGATCCAGGCGCGCTACGACGCGAAAAAGGCCAAAAACTTCGCCGAGGCCGACCGCATCCGCGACGAACTCAAAGCCCAGGGCATCGAGATCACCGACATCCCCGGCGGCGCCAAGTGGAAGCATATCTGAAATATACGCAACCCCGGAGCTCCTGCTCCGGGGTTGCGCGTCAAAAGAACAAAAGTTGAACTTGTGGGAGAAATCAGCGAAATGAAAATATGTCAGGTAACAAGTAACGAAGAAAAACAGAGGATAACACGGCAGGTTCTGGAGGCGCTTCCAGAATGGTTTGGTATCCCGGAAGCAAGGGAGAACTATATTTCAGAAAGCCGCGATCAATTGTTTTTCTGCGCCTATGCTGCGGACAAGCCTGTGGGCTTTTTATATCTGAAAGAAACGGGAAAAGCGACGGTCGAGCTATATGTGATGGGCGTACTGAAGGAATATCATCGGCAGGGGATTGGGCGGGAATTGTTCCGCAGCGCCAGAAAAGCGGCAAGCGAAGCCGGATATTCCTTTATGCAGGTAAAAACGGTACAGATGGGAAAATATGAGGAATACGACGATACAAATCGCTTCTATCTTTCCCTCGGATTCCAGGAATTTGAGGTCTTCCCAACATTATGGGACGCATGGAACCCCTGTCAGATCTATATCATGACAATATAATTATGCCATCCGCTCCGCGTGTCCTTTTCCGCTTACTTTTTCGGCTTCCGGTCAAAGAACGGGGACTTTCCGCTGACGCTGAGGGGAATGCCGAGGACGAGCGTGACGGAGGCGCCGAGCAGACCGAGGCTCCGGGCGGCACGGCCGACGGAGAACATCACGCGGCTGTCGACCCGGGCGTCTGCCGCCGCGGCGGCAGCCGAACCGATGGCGATGCCGACGTCCATAGCGTCCCACGCGCAGAGGCCATTCTTTTCTGCACAGTCGGCGCAGTCGGCAAAATGACAGTACTGACAGCCGCCGTTCAGCCCGCGGCGCTGTTCCTCCATGCCAAAGAGGACAACGGCATCCGCGTAGTCCACATTGTCGGCGTCACGGGCAAAGAAGGCGTAGTCCAGCCGCCCGGCAAGCTCGCGCATATGTGCGGCCAGTCGGTCCTTGTCTTCGCCGGTCACGACGCAGGTAACAAGACCGTCCATGCCCCGCGTCTTGGGCGCGGTGCGGGCGGCTGCGCACATGCGCGCGGCCGTATCCAGAACGGCGCGGGTCTGCATATCTTCCGAAGAATAGATCATGGGGAAACAACTCCTTTTATCGTAATCTGTCTTCAGTATAGTGCTTCCCACGGAAACTGTCAATGAAACGCGGCGGCTTCCTTGCAACAGGGCGGGAATTGTGGTAGACTAAGCGAAGAAATGCAAAGGAGTTCTGCCCATGAAGCTGATGGTTCTCGATGGAAACAGCGTGATCAACCGCGCCTACTACGGCGTGCGGGCGCTCACGACGAAAGACGGCTTTTTTACAAACGCGATCTACGGTTTTCTGAATATTCTCGAAAAGCTCCGGACGGAGGAGCAGCCCGACGCCCTGTGCGTGACGTTCGACCTCAAGGCGCCGACGTTCCGCCATCTGGCCTATGACGGCTACAAGGCGACGCGTCACCCGATGCCGGATGAGCTTGCCATGCAGCTGCCGATGATGAAGGATATTCTGCGCGCCATGCGCATCCCCATCTTTGAATGCGAAGGCTGGGAAGCCGACGACGTGATCGGCACGATCGGCAAGCAGTGCGGCAGGGCGAACTGGGACTGCGTGATCGTCACCGGCGATCGGGACTCTCTGCAGCTGATCGACGAGCATGTGACGGTCAAGCTGGTGTCCTCCAAGCTTTCGCAGTCCGTCGCGGTCAACTATGACCCTGCCCGCTTCCGTGAGGAATACGGCTTTGACCCCATCCATCTGATCGATCTTAAAGCCCTGATGGGCGACAGCTCCGATAACATCCCGGGCGTCGCGGGCGTCGGCCCGAAGACGGCGACGCAGCTGCTGCTGGACTATGGCACGCTGGACGGGATCTATGCGCATTTGGACGCGATCAAGGACAAGCTCCGCGCAAAGCTCGAGCAGGGCAGGGAAAGCGCCTACATGTCCTATGATCTGGCGACGATCCGCTGCGAAGCGCCGATCAATTTTTCTCCGGAGGACTGCCGTGTGCAGCAGCCGGACAACGATACGCTCTATCGGCTCTTCACCCGGCTTGAATTTACCCGGCAGATCGCCCGCTACGGCCTGCATGCTCCGCAGGAGACCGTGGAGGCGGGGACGTTTGCGGGTACCTGCACCAGTGAGACGGTGACGGATGCCGCCCGGGCGGCAGAATTGGCCGCAGCGTTCCAAAAAGAACATTATGTAAACATTATTACTGAACCGGATCTTTCTGGGATCGCTGTTGGGACCGGGGAAAGCGGATACTATTTCTCTGACTTTGCGCTGAGTGATGACTTTATGTTAACTATATTCGGCGCCTCCGTCAAAAAGGTCACGCATGACTGCAAGCCGCTGATGCGCCGTCTGCTGGAACAGGGATACCCGGCGGAGGGCTTCATCTTCGACACCGCGCTGGCCGCCTATGATCTTGACGCGACGCGGGGCAGCTACGACCTGGACAGCGTTGTGCAGCAGCACCTGGGCTTTGCCATCGGCCGCGCGGACAGCGAGCAGGTCGGAAAAGACGCCGCGCGCGTCTGCTCCCGCCTGGCGGAGGCCGCGGCCGTCGGCGCGCTCTATGAAGCTCTGCCGGAAAAGCTCACGAAGAACGGCATGGAGAAGCTCTATTACGAGATCGAGCTGCCGCTCTGCCGCGTGCTCGCTGAAATGGAGGCTGCGGGCGTCAAGGCGGACCAAATGGCGCTCATCTCCTTCGGCAATATGCTCCAGAGCAGGATCGAGGCCGCGGAGCAGACGATTTTCGGCTATGCCGGGAAGAAATTCAACATCAACTCCACCAAGCAGCTCGGGCAGATCCTCTTTGATGAGCTCGGCCTGCCTGCGGGCAAGAAGACGAAAAGCGGCTACTCCACAAACGCGGACGTGCTGGAAAAGCTCCGTGGCAAGCACCCGATCATCGACGCCATCCTCGATTTCCGTGCCATGACCAAGCTCAAGAGCACGTACGCCGACGGCCTCGTCAAGCAGATCGCGGACGACGGCCGCATCCACACGACCTTCCAGAACATGGTCACGGCGACGGGCCGACTGTCTTCCACCGACCCGAACCTGCAGAACATCCCCGTCCGCACGGAGCTCGGCAGCGAGATCCGCAAGATGTTCGTGCCGAGCGACGGCTGCGTCTTTGTCGACGCGGACTACAGCCAGATCGAGCTGCGCGTGCTGGCCCATATCGCGGACGATCAGACCATGCAGGAGGCGTTCCGCTCCGGTACCGATATCCATACGGCGACAGCCGCGCAGGTCTTCGGCGTGGAGCCGGAGCAGGTCACGCCGCTGATGCGCCGTCACGCCAAGGCCGTCAACTTCGGCATCGTCTACGGCATCTCGGAATTCTCGCTGGCAGACGATATCGGCGTCACGCGCAAGGAGGCGCGGCAGTATATCGACAATTATCTGGCCCACTATGCGGGCGTCCGGACCTATATGCACGATATCGTCGAGCAGGCAAAGCAGGACGGCTATGTCACGACCCTCTTCGGCCGCCGGCGCGAGCTGCCGGAGCTCAAGAGCAGCAATTTCAATATCCGCTCCTTCGGCGAGCGCGTTGCGCTCAATACCCCGATCCAGGGGACGGCCGCGGATATCATCAAGCTCGCCATGCTGCGCGTCGACGCAGCGCTCAAAAAGCAGAAGCTCAAGGCCCGGCTCGTCCTGCAGGTCCACGATGAGCTGATCGTGGAATGCCCGATGAAGGAAGCGGAGCAGGTGAAGAAGATCGTGACGGCCGAGATGGAAAACGTCGTGCAGCTGCGCGTGCCGCTGCTGGCGGAGGCGAAGGTCGGCGCGAGCTGGTATGAGGCAAAGTGATGGAAGTGACGATCGTTCCCATGCGGACAGAACACACGGCGCAGATCGCCGCGCTGGAAGCCGCCTGTTTTTCAGATCCCTGGCCGGAATCGATTTTGCAGCAGGAACTGGAGAATCCGCTGAGCCTCTGGCTCTGCGCGATGGACGGCGACACTGTTGCCGGTTACGTCGGCAGCCAGACCGTGCTGGGCGAGGCGGATATGATGAACCTCGCTGTCAGCCCGGCTTACCGGCGGCAGGGGCTTGGCCGTGCGCTCGTGCTGGCGCTGTGTGAGTCGCTGCGGCAGAAGATGCAGGCGACGGTCCTGACCCTGGAGGTCCGGGACTCAAACGCACCTGCCGCCGCGCTCTATGCCTCGCTCGGCTTCGCGCAGATCGGCCTGCGGAAAAACTACTACCAACATCCAAAAGAGGATGCACACATCCTCAGAAAGGAACTGCTATGAAGATCCTCTCCGTGGAATCCTCCTGCGACGAGACTGCCGTCGCCGTCGTGGAGGACGGAAGAACCATCCTGACCGACTGCATCGCGTCTCAGATCGCCCTGCACCGGCTCTACGGCGGCGTCGTGCCCGAGCTTGCCTCACGCAAGCACATCGAGGCCATCTACGCCCTGGCGGATACGGCGCTTGACGAGGCGCACCTGACCAGGCAGGACATCGACGCCATCGCCGTCACCTACGCGCCGGGGCTGATCGGCGCGGTGCTCGTCGGCGTCAACTTTGCCAAGGCCGCGGCCTACAGCCTCGGCGTGCCGCTCATCCCAGTGCACCATATCCGCGGGCATATCGCGGCCAACTATCTGGCGTACCCGGATCTGGAACCGCCGTTTCTGTGCCTCGTCGTCTCCGGCGGGCACACGCTGATCGTCGACGTGCAGGACTACACGAAATTCCATATCCTCGGCACCACGCGTGACGACGCGGCAGGGGAATGCTTCGATAAGATCGCCCGCGTGATCGGGATGCCGTATCCCGGCGGCGCGGCGCTCGACCAGACGGCAAAGACCGGCGACGAAAACAAATATCCCATGCCGCACACCAAGCTCAGCGGCAATCCGCTCGATATGTCCTTCTCGGGCCTCAAGACGGCGGCGCTGAACCTCATCCACACACATGAGCAGCGCGGCGAGGCGCTGGATATCCCGTCGCTTTGCGCTTCGTTCTCCAAGGCGGTGAGCGATATGCTCGTGCCGCGGACGATGCAGGCCCTGGAGCAGACCGGCTACCGGACGCTGGCCATCGCGGGCGGCGTGGCGGCAAATTCCCGCATCCGCGGGGAATTCACCCGCCGGACCCAGGCGCTCGGCATCCGGCTGTGCATGCCGCCCCTGCGTCTGTGCGGCGACAACGGCGCGATGATCGGTGCGCAGGGCTATTATGAGTACTGCTCCGGCAAACGCGCCGGTCAGGATCTCAACGCCTACGCCACGATGAGCCTCGAAAACGGATAAAAGGACCCGCTTGCAGATGCCGTCTGCAAGCGGGTTTTTACAGCCTCTGTCTGCAAAATCTCCTGCATAAAAGGTGTTATGTCAACAAAATATCTGCGTTGCGTCGTGAAAGTTCTTCATTTTTCGACCCTGTCATCATTTAACAATAATCCGTGTTTTTGTCGAAATATGTAGCTTTTTCGCGTGTTGAAAACTCTGTTGACAGTGTGAATAACTCCTTGCGCAGATTTTTTTATTATCATTATGGTGAACTGATCTGTCTCTACGGTTCCGGCGCGGCGGAGAGCGCCTGCTCGAGCGCGGGCAGGTGCGTCGCGCTGAGCGGCGTCAGCGGCAGCCGCGGCAGTCCGGCCGGGATCCCCATGAGCGACAGCGCCTGCTTGACGGGGATGGGGTTGATCTCACTGAACAGCGCGTCGATCAGCGGTGTGAGCGAGACCTGCATCCGCCCGGCTGCGGCATAGTCTCCGGCCTGACATGCGCGCACCATCTGCAGCGTCCGTTTCGGCCGGACATTGGACAGAACGGAGATGACGCCCTTCGCGCCGAGCGAAAGCAGGGGGACCGTCAGATCGTCGTTGCCGCTCCAGACCGGAAGCTCGTCGCCGCAGGCGTCGAGGATGTGCGCGGCCTTCGGCACGCTGCCGCTGGCCTCCTTGATGCCGCCGATGTTGGGGTGCCCGGCAAGCACCCGGCAGGTCTCGACCGAGACATCCACTCCCGTCCGGCTCGGAACATTGTAGACGATGACCGGGCAGGGGAGCGTATCCGCCGCCGCGGTATAGTGCGCGATGAGCCCCGCCTGCGTGCATTTGTTGTAATACGGCGTGACCATCAGCACGGCGTCCGCGCCCATAGACGCAGCGACACGGCTCAACTGCAGCGAGTGAGCCGTGTCGTTCGTACCGGTACCGGCGATGACCTTGCATCGTCCGGCGCAATATTGGACCGTGTGCGCGATGAGCGCAAGCTTTTCGTTGTCCGTCATGGTGGAGGCCTCGCCGGTCGTGCCGCAGACGACGATGGCGTCGACGCCAGCCGCGAGCTGCAGGTCCAGCAGCCGGTTCATGACGGGAAAATCGATCGTACCCTGATTGAACGGCGTGACGATCGCGGTCGCGACGCCCTCAAACACAGGATCTTTCAAAGAATCGCTCCCTTCGGGCTTATTTCTTTGTGATATATCCTTCCGCGCAGAGCAGCTCCGCCAGCAAAACCGCGCCGCCGGCTGCACCGCGCAGGGTATTATGAGACAGGCAGACGAACTTGTAGTCGTACTGCGTATCCGGCCGCAGACGGCCGATGGAGACCGCCATGCCGCCTTCGATCATCCGGTCAAGCTTCGTCTGCGGGCGGTCCGGCTCTTCAAAGTAGTGCAGGAACTGCTTGGGTGCCGACGGCAGCTTCAATTCCTGCGCGCGGCCGGAGAACGCGGCCCAGTCAGCCTTAATCTGTTCGACGGACGGCTTCTCACCCTTGAACGAGACAAAGCAGGCAGCCATATGTCCGTCGGAGACCGGCACGCGCAGGCACTGCGCGGTGATGTTCGGCTCCGTTGCGTTGACGATCTGATCGCCCTCGATATGGCCCCAGAGCTTCATCGGCTCCTGCTCGGACTTTTCTTCCTCGCCGCCGATATAGGGGATGACGTTATCAAGCATTTCAGGCCACGTATCGAACGTCTTGCCAGCGCCGGAAATGGCCTGATACGTGCAGACCAGCGCCTTTTCGATGCCGTACTTCATGAGCGGATGCAGCGCGGGCACGTAGCTCTGCAGCGAGCAGTTGGACTTGACGGCGATGAAGCCGCGCTTGGTGCCGAGGCGCTTGCGCTGGGCGTCGATGATGCGGATGTGGTCCGCATTGATCTCGGGCACGACCATCGGGACGTCCGGGGTGTGGCGGTGAGCCGAATTATTGGAGACGACCGGGCATTCGAGCTTGGCATATCGCTCCTCGAGCGCCTTGATCTCGTCTTTTTTCATATTGACGGCGCAGAACACGAAGTCGACCTGCTTTGCGATCTCCTCTGCGTCGGCCTCTGCATCCATCACGACCATGGAGCGGACGCTCTCCGGAATCGGATCCGCCATGTGCCATTTTTCGCCGATCGCTTCGGCGTAGGGCTTGCCTGCGCTGTGTGCGCTGGCTGCAAGAACGACGGGCGTGAACCAGGGGTGATTCGCCGTCAGCAGGACGAACCGCTGGCCGACCATACCCGTAGCGCCGATGATACCGACTCTGAATTTTTCCATGATGAAAGCTCCAATCTTCAAACTCGCCGGAAAGTTCCGGTTGCATGTCACTTTGGAATGTAATATAATACATTTGTCTGTGCAGGAGAAAATGTTTCTGTACGGCGAACAAATGTCCGCGAATTCCAACGGCCTCATCATATCATATTCCAATTGGCCTGTCAATGTGAATCGCAGAAAAAATCAGCGCGGAGAAGGGGCTGTTGTTTGTTGAAAACTCATGATTTTTACTATGATCTGCCGGAAGAACTGATCGCGCAGACGCCGCTGGAGCGGCGGGACGCGTCACGCCTGATGACGCTCGACCGGAAGACCGGTGAGGTCACGCACCGGCATTTTTATGATCTGGTCGACCTGCTGCAGCCTGGCGACTGTCTGGTGATGAACAACTCCCGCGTGCTCCCTGCAAGGCTGCTGGGCCATCGGGAGCCGACCGGCGGCGCCGTCGAGGTGCTGCTGCTCAAGGATCAGGGCAGCGGCGTCTGGGAATGCCTCACGAAGCCGGGACGGAAAACCCATACCGGCACCGAACTGTCCTTCGGCAGCGGAGAGCTCACCGCGACGGTCGTCGGAGAGAAGGAAGACGGCAACAAGCTCGTGCAGTTCCACTATGAGGGGATCTTCCTTGAGGTGCTCGAGCGTCTCGGCAAAATGCCCCTGCCGCCATACATCAAGGAAGAACTTGAAGACGGCGAGCGCTATCAGACGGTCTATTCCAAGGTGAACGGCTCTGCCGCCGCGCCGACAGCCGGTCTGCATTTTACCCGCGAGCTGCTGGACAAGCTCGCAGCTAAAGGCGTCAAAGAGGCGTATATCACGCTGCACGTCGGTCTCGGGACCTTCCGGCCCGTCAAGGCGGAGGAGATCACCGAGCATCATATGCACTCCGAGTTCTGCATGATCTCGCAGGAGACGGCAGATATGATCAACGAGACCAAGCGCGCCGGCGGCCGGATCGTCTGCGTTGGCACGACATCCTGCCGGACGCTGGAATCGCTTGCGGATGAGAACGGGTTCTTCCATGAGTCCTCCGCCTGGACGGATATTTTCATCTATCCCGGCTACCGATTCAAGGCCATGGATGCGCTCATCACGAATTTCCACCTGCCGGAGAGTACGCTCGTCATGCTGGTCTCCGCGTTCGCCAGCCGGGAAAAGATCCTGAACGCCTACAACATCGCCGTCCAGGAACGCTACCGCTTCTTCTCCTTCGGCGATGCGATGTATATTTATTGATGGAAGAGGAACACGATGTTTAAAGTATTGAAAACGGACGGCGCGGCGCGCCGGGGAGAGTTCAGCTGCCCGCATGGGACAGTCCAGACGCCGGTCTTTATGAATGTCGGCACGCAGGCGGCCATCAAGGGCGCACTGTCGGCCGCCGATCTCGAGACGATCGGCACGCAGGTTGAGCTTTCCAACACCTATCATCTGCACCTGCGTCCCGGCGACGAGGTGGTGCGCGACATGGGCGGCCTGCACAAGTTCATGACGTGGGGCGGACCCATCCTGACCGATTCCGGCGGCTTTCAGGTCTTCTCGCTGGCGGGCTTGCGGAAGATCAAGGAGGAGGGCGTGACCTTCGCCTCCCATCTGGACGGGCACAAGATCTTTATGGGCCCGGAGGAGAGCATGCGGATCCAGTCCAACCTCGGCTCCGATATCGCCATGGCCTTTGACGAGTGCGTGGAAAACCCGGCGACGTATCCCTATGCCAAGGCCTCCTGCGAGCGCACGGCCCGCTGGCTCGCGCGGTGCAAGGAAGCGCTGACCCGGTACAACGCTGAGCCGGGCGCGGTCAATCCCGGCCAGCAGCTCTGGGGCATCAACCAGGGTGCGACCTTCAAGGATCTGCGGATCTGGCACATGAAGGAGATCGCCAAGCTCGACCTGCCGGGCTATGCCATCGGCGGACTTGCCGTCGGCGAGCCGACGGAGGTCATGTACGAGATCATCGAGGCCGTCGAGCCCTACATGCCGAAGGACCGGCCGCGCTACCTCATGGGCGTCGGCACGCCGTCGAATATCATCGAGTCTGTCGCCCGGGGCGTGGACTTCTTCGACTGCGTCATGCCCGCGCGCAACGCGCGGCACGCGAAGCTGTTTACCTGGCAGGGGAGCATCAACCTGAAAAACGCCAAGTACACCCGCGACGACGGCCCCATCGACCCGCAGTGCGACTGCCCGGTCTGCAGGCGCTATTCCCGTGCCTATCTGCACCACCTGTTCAAAGCGGAAGAGATGCTCGCCATGCGGCTTTCGGTCATGCACAACCTGTACTTCTACAATACGCTGACCAAACGCATCCGCGACAGTCTCGACGCGGGGACCTTCGGCGATTTCCGCGCGGAATATTCCGCGAAACTGTCGGAAAAAATATAAACTTACAAAAAAATTCAGAAATCCTGCCGGGCTGACTTGAAAAGTTGCCGCCGGCACGATATAATAAATGAAATTCAATTTTGGAGGAAAGACCATGTACCTTTTCTTAGAGTCGGCAGCCGGTACGACCGCCGCCGGCAGCAGCGCGTCCATGATTCTCATGTTCGTCGTTCTGATCGCGGTGTTCTACTTCTTTATGATCCGCCCGGAAAACAAGCGCAAAAAAGAAGCCCAGCAGATGCGTGATTCCCTGAAGGTCGGCGACAACATCACGACCATCGGCGGCATCATCGGCGACATCGTCTCCATCAAGGACGATTCCATCGTCATCGAGACCACGACCGACCGCGTCCGCGTGGAGTTCGCCAAGTTCGCTGTTTCCACCAACAACACGGCGGAAAAGGAAGCTGCCAAGCAGAAGGCTGCCGCTCTGGCTGCCCGCAAGGCAGAGAAAGAAAAGGCCAAGAAGGAAAAGTAACCCTTCCGGCCCGGACCTGCGTACTGACCGGCTGAAGCTTAGACTTCAGCCGGTTCTTTTTATGCCCGGACAAACATACGCTTGGAGTAACGAAGCGAACAGTGAATAGAGGAGGGGAGCGGTTATGAAATCAAAGCTCTGGAACGGCGGCTTTCTGCGGACGGTGCTGCAGGGGCTGGCGGTCACATGCGCAGCGCTGCTCGCACTGTCGGCGCTGGGGGCGGGGCTGACGCTCGGCGGGGTGATCGGCCAGCAGCAGCTTTCGGTGGCCGCTGTGGTGATCAGTTTTCTCGGCGTTTTTCCTGGCGCCTGGCTGACGGCACGGCATGTCGCCGGGCAGAAGCTGCCGGCGGCCATCGTGGTCGGCGTGTGCTGTCTGGCGGTCTGTATGCTGGCCCGGCTGCTGTTCTTCGGCAATCGGGAGGCGCAGATCCTGCCCGGGATGCTTGCGATGCTTGCCGCGGCGGCTCTGGGCGGGATCGCAGGGAGCACGCAGCGAAAGCCTGCCCGGCGCAGAAGAAGATGAAGGCATTCCTGCATGCGTCAAAAAGTAAATTATATTTACATTTCGTGCATCAGCGTGCAGGACTGCCGTCATTTCAAGATTTCGATTTTACGCATGAATTCCGGCACTATATGTTGTGCTTTTTGTGAAAAGTACGGGTGACTCGCGGCGCTGCAGTTACTTTATTGACATAATATCATTAACATAATTCCTAGTCATAATTTACAAAAATTTCGAAAATGCATCTTTTTCCTTGAAATCTTCCGATGTTTGCGGTATAGTAACAACACTTCCTGTTGAAGCGCAGGTAGAAATAATTTTGCTCGCATAATTCCTTAAGAATTCTGAAGTTTCCGGTTTCCGTTTGGTTTTTCTGGATTCTCATGAATATGCGACAAAGCTCCCATCGATCATTTTCGGAAGGACCTTCGCATGAGTAACATTATTATGCGATATGAGGATTACCTCATCCACACCAAACACGCGTCTGACAATACCGTCGCATCCTACATGCGCGATCTTCGCCAGTATGCGTCATATCTGGGCTCCGAAGGCATCGATGTGCTGGACGCCGATCAGGACGTGGTTTCCGGCTACATGAACAGCATGAAGGCCAACGGAAAATCCGCCGCGACGATCTCCCGTGCGCTGGCCTCCATCAAGAGTCTGTACATATTCGCCGTCCAGAACCGCGAGATCGAGGAGAACCCGATCCACAACATCAAGATCGACAAGGCAGAAAAAAAGCTGCCGCAGATCCTGACCGGCAAAGAGGTCGAGCTTCTGCTGCAGCAGCCGAAGGTCACAGAGATGAAGGGCTGCCGCGACAAGGCCATGCTCGAGGTCCTGTACGCCACGGGCATCCGTGTCAGCGAGCTCATCGGCCTCAACATCGACGATGTCAGTCTGCCCGGCAGCTTCATCCGCTGCGAGAGCGGCGAGAAGACGCGCATCATCCCGATCTATCCGGAAGCGCTGCAGTCGCTGCATGAATACATCGACTCGGTCCGGCCCAAGATGATCGCCGTGCCGACCGAGCATTCGCTGTTCGTGAACGTCTCTGGCGAGCGCATGAGCCGCCAGGGCTTCTGGAAGATCATCAAGTATTATCAGGAAAAGGCGCATATCGACAAGGATATCACCCCGCATACGCTTCGCCACAGCTTTGCGGCCCACCTGCTGGAAAACGGCGCAGACCTGCGCTCCATTCAGCAGATGCTCGGCCACAGCGATATTTCCTCCACCCAGGTCTATACGCAGCTTGTGAAGCAGAATCTGAAGGCGGTGTACAACAAATATCACCCGAAGGCCTAGTCTGACCCATCCCATGAGAGCGGCATTTGCGTTTTTTATGAGAGAGAGGGGAATGTCAGGTGCCTGAACAGTTGCTCCGGGATAGAAAAAGGGCGTGCTGCAGTGCAGCACGCCCCGATTTTTTGTCCGGATTCAGTTGTCGATGCCCGTCATCGCCTGCAGCACCTCGTACTGCTGCTCGTTGAGCCCCTTCTTCATGGAAAGGCCCTCGGTGATATCGATGTCGACCATCTGACCGGCCCGTGCGCAGATGACGCGGTTCGTCTTGCCGTCGGCCAGCGTCTTGACGGCGTGGTAGCCCATGCGGCTGGCCATGACGCGGTCCCGCGCCGACGGCGTGCCGCCGCGCTGGATATGACCGAGGATGGTCACACGGGGGTCGAGCCCCAGCTCCTCGTGGATCCCCTTGCCGATCTCGATCGCGCTGCCCGCGCCCTCGGCCACGATGATCATGAAGTGCGTGTTGCCGGCCAGACGCGCCTGGCGGATCCGGTCGATGACGTCCCGGTCAAAATCGACCGGCTTTTCCGGCACCAGAACAGCCGTCGCGCCCGTAGCCAGACCGACATAGAGCGCCAGATGGCCCGCGTTGCGGCCCATGACCTCGACCACGGAGCAGCGCTCGTGGGACTGCATCGTGTCACGCAGACGATCGATGGCCTCCACGGCCGTATTGGCGGCGGTGTCGTAGCCGATCGTGTAATCCGTGCAGACGATATCGTTGTCGATGGTCGCCGGGACGCCGACGACAGAGATGCCCTGCTTGGCCAGCTCCACCAGACCGCGGAACGAGCCGTCGCCGCCGATGGAGACGATCCCGTCCAGCCCCAGCAGCTTGCAGGTCGCTGCGGCCTTTTTCTGGCCCTCCAGCGTGCGGAATTCGTCGCTGCGGGCGGTGTAGAGCATGGTGCCGCCGCGGTTGATGATATGCGCAACGTTGTCATTCTGCAGGACGGTAAAATCTCCGTTGATCAGGCCGTTGTAGCCGCGGCGGATGCCGACGCACTCAATGCCCATATACGTGCAGGCGCGGACGACAGAGCGGATGGCCGCGTTCATGCCGGGCGCATCGCCGCCGGAGGTCAGCACACCGATCCGTTTGACTGCATTTGCCATGGTATAGCTTCCTTTCAAATCTGATTTTTCCCATCATACCGCAGTTTTAAAAAAATGTAAACAGGCATTTGCACGAAATGGCCGAATTTTTATGCCCGCTGTACGCAGGGTCACGGGGTTTTGAAATCTTCAGGAAAAATTTATGTTTTCTTCCGCGCGGGTGTGCTATACTTTATTTATTACCATCTCCACGCGAAAAGGAGGCAGAGGCTTGAATCAGACAAGCAGAATTCTGGAAGAAGTCAAAAAAGCGGTATGCGGCAAGGACCGCGTTCTGGTCTGGGTGCTGACGGTGCTGCTGGCCCGGGGCCATGTGCTGCTCGAGGATATTCCGGGCGTCGGCAAGACGACCATGGCGCTGGCGTTTTCCCGCGCGCTGGGGCTCGATTACGGGCGCGTGCAGTTTACGCCGGACGTGCTGCCGTCCGATATCACCGGCTATTCCGTTTATCAGAAGGAGAGCGGCAAGCTCGTCTATCAGCCCGGTGCGGTGCTCTGCAATCTGTTCCTCGCGGATGAGCTCAACCGGGCGACATCCCGCACGCAGTCTGCGCTGCTCGAGGCCATGGAGGAGGGGCAGGTCACCGTTGACGGCGTCAGCCATCCAATCCCGCAGCCGTTTATCGTCTTCGCCACGCAGAACCCGACGGGCGCTGCCGGTACGCAGCTGCTGCCGGACTCGCAGATGGACCGCTTTACGGTCCGGCTGTCCATCGGCTATCCGGAGCCGGCGGACGAATGCAGCATGGTGCTCGCGCGGCAGGGCGTCAACCCGCTGCAGACAGTCGAGCAGGTCCTGTCCCGGCAGGAGCTCATTGCCATGCAGGACGAAGCCGCCGCGGTTTACATCAAAAAAGAGCTGGTAGAATACATCGTCGCCCTGATCGGCGCGACGCGCGGCCATCCACTGATCCTGCGCGGCGCGAGCCCGCGTGCGACGCTGTCGCTGACCGCCATGGCCAAGGCCGTTGCCTACGTCCAGCGGCGGGACTATGTCGTGCCGAAGGACATTCAGGTCACGTTCCCGCAGGTCATCGCGCACCGCCTGCTGCTGGCCCCGGAGGCGGACGCGCGGCAGATCGGCCCGGAGCAGATCCTTGCGGAGATCCTGCGCCAGGTCCCGGCCCCCAGGCTGTGAGCGATGGCCAGAAACCGGATCTTTTACGGGCTGTTCTTGCTGGCAGCCGTCGTGTTTCACAGCTTTTATACCGGCTGGTTCTCCTTCTTTCTGCTCCTGTTTTCGGTGCTGCTGCCGGTTTTCTCGCTGCTCGTCAGCCTCCCGGCCATGCTCCGTGCCGCCTATACGCCGCAGCTGCCGCTGCGCTGCTTCTGTGGGCAGGACGCACAGTTCGCGCTCCAGCCTTCGTCCGCCTCCCGGCTGCCGGTCAGCTGCTGCAGGCTGCATCTGCTGGTCTGTGACGCCGTGGGCGGCACGCAGCAGGCCGAATGGCTGACCCTTGCAGGTACACTTCATTTTTCTTTGCGCGTTGACACGCGCCATGCGGGCCAGCAGACCTTCCGTGTCGACCGGGCGCGGGTCTATGACGCGCTGGGGCTCGTCGGCCTGCCGCTGCAGCTGCCGACTGCGTGCAGCATCGCGGTCGAGCCGGAGCCGCTGGAACCCGCGGAGCTGCCGAATCTCAGCCAGTTCCAATACCGTTCCTATCATCCAAAGCCGGGCGGCGGCTTTTCTGAGATCCACGATCTGCGCGAATACCGCCCGGGCGACAGCCTGCATGAGATCCACTGGAAGCTCTCAGCCAAGACGGACAAGCTGATCGTCCGCGAGGCAGAGGAGCCGAACCGCGGGCTGATCGTCCTGAGCTTCGATTTTTCCGGCAGCCGGACGCAGCTCGACAGTACGCTGCGGCAGCTGCTGTGGCTGTCCGGCTGGCTGACGGACAGGGAAGTCGTCCATCAGATCGACTGGCTTGACCCCGATACCCTCGAGCCGCAGACAAAGCAGATCCGCGCGCCGCAGGACCTGCAGGAGCTGCTCCGAGCGCTGCTGCAGACGCACCTGACCGGCGACACGCCGACGATCGCGCAGCGGCTGTATCCGAACGCGGACTGGCGCTATCACATCCAGCCGGCCGCGCAGGAGGTGTCCGTATGAGACCATCCAGATATGCGTTCCCGGCCGCGCTGCTCTGCGCCGCGGGGCTTTCCATTGGGCTGTGCTTCTGCGTGATCACGTCGTTTGCCGTCCCGGTCGACCCGGTGCGGCTGCTGCTTGCGTGTTTCCTCGCGGCAGCGCTGTTTTCCGCGGTATTCCTGCTGAAAAAGAGCTGGATCTGGCTGCTTGTCGTCCTGCTTCTGGCAGGGGCGGGCGGGTACCTGCTCCGCGCGGAGCTGCGGCAGAGCCTGTCTGCGCTCGTGTATGCCGTCAGCAGCAACTACGCCGATGCGATCCCCGGCCTGCAGGCTGTCAGCCTGACAGAGGACGCCTCCGGCGTCGATGCGACGCTGGTCCTGATCCTGATCGCCGCGCTCTACGCACTGCTTTGCAGCTGGACTGTCATGCGCGGGGAGCATCTGGCCTACCTGCTGGCAGGTGTGCTGCCGGTGCTGGTTTTGTGTCTGGTCATTTTGCAGACGCCGCCGGCTGCCTGGGCGATCCTGCTTGTGGTGGGCGTCCTGGCGCTGCTGCTGCTCAGCCAGCTGCTGCGCGCGCGGCAGGAGAGCGAGGGCAACCGACTGGCCCTGCTGCTGGCTGTGCCGCTGGCGCTGCTGGTCGGGCTGCTGGCCGTTCTGTTCCCGGCAAAGACATACGAGCGTGCGAAGTGGTCGGATTCTCTGCAGCAGACGCTTGCGGATGCGGCAGACAAGCTCACGCTCTTCCGCCGCGACGCGCAGACCGGGCAGGTGCGCTTCACCTCGCCGATCAGCCCCAGCACGCTCGGCAGCTACCTCTGGGATTCGAGCGTCACGGGCGTGAATCTCAACCGCGTCGGCCCGCAGCGGCAGTACGGCCGCACAGTCATGCGCGTGCAGGGGCAGACAAGCGGCCTGTGTCATCTGCGGGGGGATTCTCTGGCTGTCTACGAAGAGAACCGCTGGAAGGCCCTGTCTGAACGGGACTATGCAGAAGCCGGAGACGCGGTGTCCGCCCTGACGGCAGGGGCGGTCCGTATCGCAGCCAGTGAGGAAGAGGAGGCGGGGTTCTCTGCTGTCTCCGCCGCCTACAGCATGTCGATCGAGACAGAGATGAAATCCGGTGTCTATTATACGCCGTACTATCCGCTGACCCTTCCGGAGGGAGCCGCCCCGTATCACGATGCATACATCAGGAATTCTTCGCAGCGGACGAGCTACGCGGTCCTTTATACCGACGCACATACCGATGTTCCGGATGAGACCTATGAGGCCTTTGTTCATGAAACCTATACGCAAGTGCCGGACCAGACGCGGCAGGCGCTTGCCGATATCCTGCAGCAGCTTGACGTACAGCCGGGTGACGATCCACATCGGATCCTTGCCGCTGTGCAGAGCTATGTATCGTCCAGCGCGCGGTATGATCTGAATACGCCCGCCGTGCCGGATGGGGAGGACTTTGTCTCCTGGTTCCTGCACGAGAGTGAAACGGGCTACTGTGTCCATTTTGCGACTGCGGCGGCGATCCTGCTGCGGTGCATGGACGTCCCGGCTCGCTATGTGACCGGCTTTTCCACGAATGTGACCGCCGGAAGCTGGACGACCGTAACGACCGATGACGCGCACGCCTGGGTGGAATACTATGTCGACGGCCTAGGCTGGTACGTGCTCGACCCGACGCCCGCTATGCAGGACTCTCACATTCTTACCCTGCAGCCAGATAATTCGTCGGAAACCGATCCGGCCCCGACGCAGGAGGAAAATCAAGTCCAGCAGGTCCCGGAGACCTCTACGACAGAAACAACGCCGGATGCGCCGGAAGTTTCTCCGGAAACGTCTGATAAACCGATCGGAACAAACCAGGAAAGTTCAAAAACATTCCATTTCTTCCGTTATCTCTGGCCAATCCTGGCCGCCGCCGCGGCGCTGCTGATCTGGCGGGCGCTGCTGTTCAGCATCCGCAGGGCTGCGATCGGGCAGGGCTCCGGCAATCGCCGCGCGGTCACGCTCTATCACCATATCTGCTGGCTGGCCAGGCGGACCAAAACGGAGGTCCCAGCAGAATTTCTGGAGGTCGCCGAAAAGGCACGCTTCAGCCACCATAAGCTGAGCAGGGAAGAGCTGCAGCCGCTGCAGGACCATGCGGACCAGCTGACCAGACAGCTGCTGGCCGACAAGCGCTTCTGGCGGCAGTTCTTATACCGCGTGATCTACGCGCTGGGATGATCGCCGCTTCAGGCGATCTTTCCCCGGCGCAGATCGACCTCCGCGGCAAGTCGTACGCCGGAATGCCGGATCTCATGCCAGATGGTCTGCGTTTTGAACAGAGCCAGCGTCTGCAGCGGCAGGAAGCAGGCCATAAAAACAGGGTAGAGGAGCATCCCGCCCACCAGCTTCCGATCCAGCCGCCGTTCCAGTGCCAGCGCGGCGACAGCCGCGGCCAGACAGCCGGCATAAGCTGTCAGCAAACTGACAGGCAGCCCCTGCAGGGACATGCTTCCGGCAAGCAGCGCCTCGAGCGCAAAAAACGGCGTCAGCGCCTGCAGAAAGGGGAAGCTGAGCTGCAGGAGCCCGTCCAGACAGGTGAGGCTTGGCTGCCGCAGGAAATTCGCGAGCAGCTCCGGCAGCGTCAGGCGCGCTACCTGCAGAATACCGCTCATCCAACGTCTGCGCTGCACGAGAGACGCACGCCATGTGACTGGTTCTTCATCGTATGTAACGGCCGTTTCGCAGTAGCCGATCCGTGCGCCGCGGCAGAGACAGGCCGCGTACAGCTCGGCGTCCTCTGTCAGCGTGCGGCAGGGGAACCCGTCCAGCGTCTCCAGCAGATCCCGCCGGATCGCAAAACCGGTGCCGATCACGCGGGCCGACAGGCCCATGGCCTCTCTGGCGCGGTTCAGAAAATGATTGGCGCTGCAGAAGTAGATCTCATAGCAGGCGCTGATCCCGGCCTGTGTCCGGTTTTTGGCGAGAATGCGGCTCTTGACGATTGCAGTACGGTCCAGCGCGCGGTTCATTTCCGATAAAAACGCAGGATCCGCCTCATTATCCGCGTCAAACACGCAAAAAGCGTCATAATTCCTCGTGCTGCGCAGCAGCGCTTTTGCCGCAGTGTGCAGCGCGGCTCCCTTGGAGCGGACGGAGGCAGGCATTTCCAGTACCTGGGCCCCGGCACGGCGCGCGGCCTCCGCGGTGCGGTCGGTGCAGTTGTTGGGAAGCACCCAGATATCAACGAGCTCCGGGGGATAGTGCTGCGCCCGCAGGCTCTCGATCAACCCGGCGATGCAGCTTTCCTCGTTTCTGGCCGCAATCAGGACCGCAAACCGCCGGAGTCTGGCAGCAGGCTCCGGCGTGCGCCGTCTGCACAGGCCAAAAAGCGACACCGCCAGAAAATATAAGGAAAACACCTTGATAATCAGAAAAAACACAGTAACTGCCGCGTTCATAAATCTTTCTCCTTTGTGATTTCTTGCGCTTTCAGTATATCACGCCCGCCAGCGACCGGACGGAAACATCCAATGAAGGAAACCTTAAGGTTTGATGAAGCTCAGGACCCAACAGAAAAAGCACCTACAAATCCAGCCCCCAGAAAGACCGAGCCCCAGAGGGGAGACCCCCAGCCGCGGACGCTTGTCAGACAGACGCATGAGAGTCCTGCATAATGAACGCAACAAAATAAAGATTTTGTTGCGTTTGAAGCGGAGATGTGCTATAATGAAGACAACCGGGCCGCTGGATGGCGGCGAAAGGAGTTTTGGGGATGCAGAGCTATGCTGAGTGCCCGCAGGTGCTGCGGGATTTTCTGTCGTATCATGAATCGATCAAGGGCCAGTCCAGACGTACCGTCGAGGAATATCATCTGGATCTGCGGATGTTCCTTCGCTTCCTGACGCTGATGCGCCGGGAGCTGCCGTATAATACGCCGCTGGATTCCATCGATATCAAATGGATCGACGCGGCGGTTTTGAACACCGTTACCTCGTCGGAGATCTTTGATTTCCTGTCCTACCTGACGAACGACCGCCAGAACCGCGAAGGCCCGAATGACGCCGGGATCGCGGCCGCTTCCCGCGCGCGCAAGCTTTCGGCGATCAAAGCGCTCTACAAATATCTGACGGTCAGCACCAAGCAGATCCAGAATAACCCGGTCAAGGATATCGAGTTCCCCAAGATCCGCCGCAGCCTGCCGAAATACCTGACGCTGGAAGAATCTACCGCGCTGCTGAAAGCTGTCGACGGCCCGAACAAAAACCGTGATTTTGCCATCCTGATGCTGTTTCTCAACTGCGGGATCCGGCGCTCGGAGCTGGTCGGTCTGAATCTGACTGACGTCTATGAAGACCGTATCCGTGTCGTCGGCAAGGGCAACAAGGAACGGATCGTCTACATGGGCTCGTCCTGCCGCAGGGCCATCGACCGCTATCTGGAAGAACGGAACAACGTCGTCCTCACGGACAACAAGGCACTGTTCGGCTCCCGGGATAAAAACCGCATCAGCGTCTCCGCGGTCCACCGGCTGGTCAAGAAGCACCTGCTGGAATCCGGACTGGACGCGTCGCAGTTTTCCGCGCACAAGCTCCGCCACACAGCGGCAACACTGATGCTGGCCAACGGCGTCGATCTGAAAACGCTGCAGGAAGTTCTGGGACACGAAAACCTGAACACGACGCAGATCTACACCCACATCGAAAACACGGACAAGAAGATCGCCGCAGAGGCCAATCCCCTCTCCAAGCTGAAAATATAAAAATGGACAGCATGCAATGGAATGCATGCTGCCCTTTTTTGTTATTCTAGTTATTCGATATGTGTGAAGGTCTTTCCAAGGCTGGTATCAAAGCCGAGCAACCGATACATTGCCTCGTCACACGGAGCACAGCATACCGTTAAGCTCGCGATCCCATGTTCCTGGCACCAGCGCTGCGCCGCTTCTGCTAATTTTCGCGCAATGCCCTTGCCCCGGAAGGCAGGTTCGATATAAAAATCCTCATATACGCCCGTGTTTGCGCAGGAGAACGTCGAGTAGTATGCAGCAACGCTGCACATGCCCACGGCGCGATAGCCGCGCTTGGCGATAAAAAACGTGATCCTCCCCTCTTTGACGGCTTGCTGAAGCCGTTTCTGCTGAGAACTTGTAAGCACGTCTTCGCCGATCTCACGCTTGAAGCCATTTTCCAGCTTCCGCAGCTGCCAGTCATCTGGGTCCTCCAAAACCTCCACGGTAAACGGCACCGGATCTGCAGGCGGCAGGAGCATCAGCGGTTCTCCCCACTCGTCAGCGCCGTTTTCAACGAAACCGACGCGTTTCCAGAACCGGAGGCGGCGTTCATCTCCGCCGTAGTTCAGCTCCGCATAGCGCGCGCCGCGCATCTTTGCCCAGCTTAGAAGTGCATCGGCGCAGCTCCGGCCCGTTCCGCCGCCGCGGAACGCCGGGAAAACGCAGAACTCCAAAATGAAGCATTTCCCGTCCTCCGAGGTGAAGATCGCCGGCAGCGCAAAGCCGATGTCCTGCCCGTTCCGATGAAAGAACAGGTAATAGCAGCGGTCCTGCTGCCGGTCGTGCACGCGCTGGATCTGCGCACGGTATTCGCTATCGTCCAGAAAATGTTTGCGTTTTTCGTCTTCCGGATCGGGAAAAATGTCCCGCATGTGATAGGTGTGAAGCTGCCCCCAAAAGACTGCGATGTCGGCCTCGGTGATCGCTTCACGGATGGTGATCTGGTTTTTCATGTTGTTTCCTACAAAAAATGATTCGGAGGGTTAGGAAGCGTGAACCCTCCATACACGTTTCATTTTCATAAAAAACCACCCTTTCCGTTTTGTATTTGGATGCAAATTATGATTCTTCCTTATTATAACATAGATCCCCAAAAACGCAATTGATATCGGATATTGCAAAAAACAGACAGTACGCAGCGGAAACTGCGTACTGTCTGTTTGTATGCTTTGAAAATCAACCGCCCAGATAGGCTTTTTTGATGGAGTCGCTTTCCAGAAGCTCTTTGCCGGAGCCGGCGAGGGTGATCTTGCCGGTCTCAAGGACGTAGGCGCGGTTGGCGACCTGCAGCGCCATCTGCGCGTTCTGCTCGACGAGCAGGATCGTGGCGCCGGACTTGTGCAGCTCGCGGATGATATCGAAGATCTGCTCGACCAGGATCGGAGCCAGGCCCATGGACGGCTCGTCCAGCATCAGCAGCTTCGGCTCGGACATCATTGCGCGGCCCATGGCAAGCATCTGCTGCTCGCCGCCGGAGAGCGTACCGCCGACCTGCTTCCGGCGTTCCTTCAGACGCGGGAACAGCTCGTAGACGTGCTCCAGATTGCCCTCAATGGTGCTGTTGGGGCGGGTATAAGCGCCCATTTCGAGGTTTTCCTCGACGGTCATGTGCGCGAACACACGGCGGCCTTCCGGGCACTGCGCCAGGCCAAGCTGCACGATCTTGTTGGGGGCCATGGTATTGATCGGCGTGCCCATGAAGTCGATCGTGCCGGATTTTGCGCGCAGCAGACCGGAGATCGTATTCAGGACAGTGCTCTTGCCGGCGCCGTTCGCGCCGATCAGCGTAACGACCTCGCCTTCGTTGACCTCAAGGGAAACACCCTTGACGGCGTGGATCGCACCATAGTAGACGTGAATATCATTGACGGAAAGCAGCATGTCTCAGCCCTCCTTCTTTTTGCCGAGGTACGCTTCGATGACGGCCGGGTTGGCCTGGATATCATCGGGCATGCCCTTTGCGATGATCTTACCGAAGTTCAGAACGCAGATACCTTCGCAGATGCCCATGACGAGATTCATGTCATGCTCGATGAGCATGATGGCGATGCCGAAGGTGTCGCGGATTTTGACGATGTTCTCCATGAGCTCGCTGGTCTCGGAGGGGTTCATACCGGCGGCCGGCTCGTCGAGCAGCAGCAGGCACGGATTCGTTGCCAGCGCACGGACGATCTCCAGCCGGCGCTGCGCGCCGTACGGAAGACTGCCGGCCAGATGATCGGCGACGTTTTCCATGTTGAAGATGCTCAGCAGCTCCAGCGCACGCTCTTTGGCGATGCGCTCGCGCTTCCAGTATTCCGGCAGACGCAGGATGGCGGAAGCGGCGGAATATTTCATCTCGTTATTGAGGCCGATGAGCACGTTGTCCAGCACGGTCAGATTCCGGAACAGACGGATATTCTGGAAGGTACGGGCGATGCCCATGTGGTTGACCTCGATCGTGCTCTTCCCTGCCGTCGAAACGCCGTCGAGCAGGATGGAGCCGCGCGTGGGCTTATAGACATTGGTGAGCAGGTTGAAGATCGTGGTCTTGCCGGCGCCGTTCGGACCGATCAGGCCAGTGATCTCTGTGCGGCCAATGGCGAGGTTAAAATCAGCGACAGCGGTCAGACCGCCGAAATCAATGCCGAGGTGCCGGGTCTCCAGGATGGGAGGCCGACCGATATCGCGCTCGGTCAGCAGGTTGGTGTACGGCTGCGGGACGAGCTTCGGCTGCGGGTTGACCCATTTGTTACTCATTTTCTGCCGCCTCCTTCTGCGTTTTTGTGGTGCGTCCGGTCAAACGGTTCAGGAACTTCTCCAGGCTGCGGGACAGCGAGAAGTCGTAGCTGCCAAGCAGACCCTTCGGACGGAAGATCATCATCACGACCAGCGCCAGCGAGTAGACGACCATGCGGTAGTCAGAGAACGAACGCAGCAGCTCCGGCAGGATGGTCAGGACTGTGGCCGAGAGGATCGAGCCGAGCATCGAGCCCATGCCGCCGAGCACGACCATGACGAGGATCTCGATGGACTTCATGAACTTGAAGGTCGACGGATACAAAGAGCCGAGATAGCCCGCGTACAGGCAGCCGGCGATACCGGCCATCATGGCGGACAGGACGAAAGCAAACGTCTTGTAGTACGTCGTCTGGACGCCCACGCTCTCCGACGCGATCTCATCTTCGCGGATGGAGAGGATCGCGCGGCCGTGGCGGGATTTCATGACGGTGTGGATGATGTAGCAGCAGACGACCACGCAGATAAAGACCAGCGTGAACGAGGAATACTTCGGGATGCGCTTCAGACCGGCTGCGCCGTAGGTGAAGTCCGTGCCGATGACGGAGTCGATATTCGTCAGGATGACACGGATGATCTCACCGAAGCCCAGGGTGATGATAGCCAGATAGTCGCCGCGCAGACGCAGCGCCGGGATGCCGATGATGATGCCGAAGATCCCGGCCACGATCGCGCTGATGAGCAGTGCCAGCAGGATGTACGGGATCGCAGCGCCCGTGTTGCCCGCCTTGAGCAGCTCCTGCACCGGCATGGCCTTCATGAAGATGCCGCCGGCGTAAGCGCCGACCGCCATGAAGCCCGCGTGGCCCAGCGGGAGCTGGCCAAGGTAGCCGGTCGCGACGTTCAGAGAGGTCGCAAGGATGATGTTGATGCCGACGGTGATGAGAATGCCGCTCCAGTAGTTGGTGATGACGCCGCTCTGGATCAGCGAATTGAGGACGAACCAGACCGCGACGATGAGGATCAGGTTGATCACATAGCGCAGCGGCATGGGAATGCGGATGGCAGATCGATTCTTTTTCATAGTCCGACTCCCCTCCCTTACACTTTTTCCGTCTGCGGACGGCCGAGAATGCCGGTCGGCTTGACGAGCAGCACGACGATCAGGATGGCGAACACAACGCCGTCTTTCCACACGGACAGGCCGACCGCGGAGACCAGCGCCTCGAGAAGACCGATGGCGAAGCCGCCGATCATCGCGCCGGGGATCGAGCCGATGCCGCCGAGAACGGCTGCGACGAACGCCTTCAGGCCGAGCATCGAGCCCATGGTGGGCGATGCCTGCTGGTAGGCGCACAGATACAGGACGGAGCCGATGCCGGCCAGCGCGGAGCCGATGGCAAAGGTAAAGGAGATCGTCCGGTTCAGGCTGATGCCCATGAGCTGGGCCGCGCCCATATCCTCAGAGACCGCGCGCATGGCCTTGCCGAGCTTGGTCTTCTGGACGATGAGCGTCAGGGCCGCCATGGCAACGATCGTCACAAGGATAGTCAGCAGTGCGGCGTTGCTGATGGTGACCGAGCCGAGCGAGATATTGCCCGGGACAATGGGGTCCATACTCTTCGTATCGGAGCCGAAGAGCAGCTGCGCGCCGTTTTCCAGCAGGAAGGAGATACCGATGGCGGTGATCAGCAGGCTCAGACGCGGCGCTTTGCGCAGCGGCGTATAGGCGACCTTTTCGATCACGACACCAAGCAGCGTGCTGGTAATGACGGCGATGACAACAGATACGATGGGGTGCATGTGGAACGTCGTCATAGCGTAGAAGGCGGCGTAGGCGCCGACCATGATGATATCGCCGTGTGCGAAGTTCAGAAGCAGGATAATACCGTAGACCATGCTGTAGCCAAGGGCCACCAGCGCGTAGATCGAGCCTGTCTGCAGGCCGTTGAACAGCTGCGAGAGCAGCAACGACAGGTTCATGTTGATACCTCACTTTCCCTTCTCTTTGCGGACATCCGATGGCCGACGCCAAGCCGAGTTGGAATCGTCCATCCGATGTCCGCCGGGGGCAGGTACGGAAGAGCTTCCGTACCTGCCCGGCTTTTGCGTCGGCCCCTTCGTCAGGGGCCGACAAATTATAACTATAATATACTGGTTTCCCGAATTTTTCAAGCCGTATCAGGGAAATTAGAACATTTCCTGATAGACCTCGTTACCGCCGGTCAGCTCGATAATGGCAACGGGCTTGATGGGGTTGTTGAACTCGTCAAACGCGTAGGAGCCAGTGATGCCCTCGGTGCCGTCCATGGTCTTGATGGCGTCGATGACAGCCTGCTTGTACTCGTCAGTGCCGGCGGTCAGGCCCTGTGCTTCGGCAGCCTTCAGACCTTCGCAGAGCAGCATGGCAGCGTCATAGGCCAGAGGCGCAAACATGTTGGGGATCTCGTCGACGTTGTAAGCAGCCTTGTAGTCCTCTTCGAACTGCTTGACGGAGTCGGTGCCGGGCGCGTAGCCGGAGCAGTAGACGGAGCCTTCGAGGTCGTCAGCGGAAGCGTAGTTCTTGACGGAGCCGAAGCCGTCGCCGCCCATGAAGGTCGCGGTGCAGCCGGCAGCGCGAGCAGCCGTGATGGCCAGGCCAGCCTCAGCGTAGTAGATCGGAGCAAAGACAACGTCGGGAGCAGCAGCAGCGATGTTGGTCATCTGGGCCTTGAAGTCCTTGTCGCCCTCGGCGAAAGCTTCGGTGTCGACGATCTCCAGACCAATGGCCTTCGCCTCTTCAGCGAATGCGTTCATCAGGCCTTCGGAGTAGTCGCTGCCGGTCTGGTAGAAGATCGCGGCGGTCTTGGCGCTCAGCTTTTCAACAGCGTAATCGGCCATCTTCTTGCCCTGATAGGGGTCGATGAAGCAGGCGCGGAAGACGTTCTGACGGATCTCGCTGTCGGGATCATCCGGGTCGATCATGGTGACGCCGGAAGCCGTTGCAGAGGCGGTGACCTGCGGCATGTTGTCTTCGTAGGTCGCGTCAGCCAGAGCGATGGTCGGGCCGGTCAGCGTTGCGCCGAAGACGGCGGTGATGCCGTTGTCGCAGGCAAGGTTGTAAGCGTTGACAGCCTCAACGCCGTCGCCCTTGTCGTCGTACTCCAGGACCTTGACCTGCTTGCCGTTGATGCCGCCGTTGGCGTTCAGCTGGTTGATGTAGAGCATTGCGCCGTCACGGACGGGCTGGCCGTACTGGGCGTAGTCGCCAGTGGTGTTGCTGATGAGGGCGATAACGATCTCGCCGCCGTCAGAAGAAGCTTCGCTGGAATCGGAAGCAGCGGTGTCAGTGGACGCCGTGTCGGTGGATGCGGTCAAATCCGTGGTAGCCGACTTGGAGGAGCAGGCTGCGAGGCAGCCGAGCAGCATGACGACTGCCAGCACGAGGCTTACGAGTTTCATTGCTTTTTTCATTTTCATTTACCTCACTTTGTTTTTACTGTATGCAATTCAAAAAAGCGGCTCTGCAAAAAGCAGAACCGCTTCGAATGCCTGATTCATCCGGCCGCTCAGGCCGCTTCAGGGGTATCCGTCTCGCTGTTGCTTTTTGCACTTTTGCTGTTGTGCATCATAATAATTACAAGGCCCCACGCCAGTACCAGACGTACCAGCAGGCCGCGAAGGCCCAGAATGCAAAGGCAAATGGATACAAGAATAATAATGAAAAAGGACACTGCCAGAATAGCAGTGTCCTTGCAGAATGCGGCAGAATCAGCCGTGCATGCAGAAGCTGCACAGCAGGTAGCCGGTGCGCAGCTGGACGCATCGGAACAAGCGGTATTCTGCTTTGCCGTGAACTGCATCATCATGCGCACCTCCTTGAAATGATGGGCTCATTATACTCTGCCGCTTTAATACTGTCAAGTAGTGAAATATGAAAAAACGGGTGAATTTCGCCGAATGTTTTGTGAAACTTCTACAAGTACAAACACACGTTCCTGACAAGTGCCCGCGTTGGAGAAACAGATGTGTGTCAAATACCGCTTTTTGCCTGAATTTCGGCCCTTAGGCTTGCATTTCCTGTCGTTCTTTGGTATCGTATAGGCATTGCTGACGGGATTCCGTCAAAAAGGTGTGTGATTTGAAATGGAAAAGAAAAAACGTCGCTGGGGCGACCGGAAAGATGGTGTGCTGCTCCGTGATCTCGACGGGATGCACTTCATTACGCCGCTGATCTACCCGAACCGCTGCGACAATGAGGCCTATATCCGGGAAACGATCGACCTCACCAATATGAACGCGTATCTCAAGAAAAAGAATGAAACAGAAACGGAATTCCCCTATACGATGTTCCATCTGATCGTGGCCGCGCTCGTCAAGACGATCACGCTGCGGCCGAAGATGAACCGCTTCATCGCCAATAAGAACTTCTACCAGCGCAACGAGGTCTCGATGTCCTTCGTCGTCAAGAAGCAGTTTGCCGATGAGGCCGCCGAGGCACTCGCGGTCATCCACGCGAAGGACGGCTCCGACGTCGATTCCATCCACGAGGATCTTCGCCATCAGATCCTGGACTGCAAGGACGTACATAAGGTCGACTCGTCGACAGACAGCATGGACTTTTTCAACCACATGCCGCGCTGGCTCGGCAAGTTCCTGGTCTGGATCCTGACGCGGCTGGATATCCACGGCTGGATCCCGGCGAGCATCATTGAGACCGACCCGTACTATACGACCTGCGTCATCTCGAACCTTGGCTCCATCAAGCTCAACTGCGGCTATCATCACCTGACCAACTGGGGTACCTGCTCGGTGTTCTGCATCATCGGCGAAAAGTCGAAGCGCCCGGTCTATCATGAGGACGGCACGATCGAAATGCGCGAGATGCTGGATCTGGGTCTTACGATCGACGAGCGTCTGGCGGACGGCTATTACTACTCCAAGACCATCCGGCTGCTCAAGACGCTGCTGGAAAACCCGGAGCTGCTGGAGACGCCGGCCAACCAGGAAGTTGCCTATTAAGCAGGATCAAATGGACGCGTAAGCGGGGATCTCCATGCAGGAGGGACAATGCTTACCTATCATAAAACGACCGAAAAAGAAAAATACCGCATCACGGCGTGGAAGTATGACGGCGACTATGCCGTCTATAACAGCACGCCCTATGCGCAGCAGAAGCAGACCGGCTTCGGCTTTGCCAACCCGAAGAATCACTTTTATTCCTTCTATGACGGGACGGACCTTGTCGGGTTCATCAATCTCTATGAGGAGCCAACGGAGGTCTTCTTTGGCATCGGCGCTGCGCCGGAGCACTGCGGCAAGGGCTACGGGCAGCAGATGACGCGGATCGCGTGCAGCATCTGCCGGAGCCTGTTTCCGGGAAAGCCCATGTATCTTGAAGTCCGCACGTGGAACCGCCGGGCAGTCCGGTGCTACGAAAAAGCCGGCTTCCGCATCGCAGGCGAACCGATCCGCCAGACGACCTCTGCCGGTGATGGGATCTTCTATCATATGGTCAAAGACGCCTGACGAGGCGGATCTACAAAATACGCCCCGGAACCTTACGGTTCCGGGGCTTTTCTCATTCTGTTTTCTGTGCGTCCGCGATCTTCTGCTTCGTATCGTCGCGGATGGCCTCGCGCAGACTCCGCAGATACGGGCTGAAGGCCACGATGTCGTCGGCGTAGGTCAGGTTGAGATCATACTCGTGCGGCTCCCAGGTGGAGATATCGGCCTCATTGTGCTGGATGACGGCCTCCAGCTTGTCCAAGGACTTATAGAGCCTCGCCTCCCCGGTCTGCAGGGCGTTCATCTCGGCATACAGCGCCGCAAGCTCGCGGCAATACGGCTCCGGCAGCGACGCGACCCAGTCGGCCAGCACCCGGTCTTCCTTCTGCTCGTCTTCCGCCGTCTTCAAAAACGTCGGGATATCACCGGTGAAGCACTCGCCAAGATCGTGGATCAGGCACATCCGGATGACCTTGTTGATATCCAGCTCCGGGAATTCGTCCTGCATGAAAAGCGCCATCAGCGCGATGCGCCAGCTGTGCTCGGCGACGCTCTCGCGCCGGCCCTTCGACGTGTCGCAGTGGCGCAGCTCGTCCTTGAGCCGCTCGGCGATATGTAAGGTCTCCAATAGCTTATGGACTTCCATCTGTGTTCCTCCTATGCCAGTGCGAGCTCGATGGCTTCGCGGATATTGCGCACGCGCAGCAGCTCCACGCCGTCCGGCGCGGTGAGATTGGCCGTGCCGTGGCGTGGAATGATGCAGGTCTTGAAGCCCGTGCGGGCTGCCTCGGTCAGGCGCTGCTGCAGGCCGGTCACGGCGCGGATCTCTCCGGTCAGGCCGACCTCGCCGATGGCTGCCGTCGACGGATCGATGGGCTTGTCACGGAAGCTCGAGGCCGCGGCCAGCACCAGTGCCAGGTCCGCCGCGGGCTCGTCCAGCTGCAGACCGCCGATGACGTTCACATAGGCGTCCGACATGCCGATATTCACGCCGCCGCGCTTTTCGAGCACGGCCAGCATGAGGTTCGCACGGTTGAAGTCAAAGCCGTCCGCCGTGCGGCGGGGCACATTGAAGTTCGTCCGGGTGACGAGCGCCTGAATTTCCGCGAGGACCGGGCGCGTGCCCTCCATCACGCAGGCGACGCAGGTGCCGGGCGCGCCGAGCGGCCGACCGGCCAGCAGCATCTCCGAGGGGTTCGGGACCTCAACGAGTCCCCTGCCCTCCATCTCAAAGACGCCGATCTCGTTTGTCGAGCCAAAGCGGTTTTTGGCCGCCCGCAGAATGCGGTAGCTGCTTGCATGCTCACCTTCAAAGAAAAGCTCGCAGTCGACCATGTGCTCGAGCACCTTCGGCCCGGCGATCGCGCCCTCTTTGTTGACGTGACCGACGACAAAGACTGTCACGCCGCTGCTCTTTGCCAGCTGCATGAGCGCCATGGTGCAGTCCTTGACCTGCGAAATGCTGCCGGGGGCAGAGGTATTTTCCGGGGTATAGAGCGTCTGGATGGAGTCGGCAATGAGAATGTCCGGTTGGACTTCATCCACCGCGCTCAGGATCTCGGTCAGATCGGTTTCCGAGAGGATGTACAGCTCGTCCGACGCGACCTGCAGACGGTCGGCGCGCAGCTTGATCTGCTTTTCCGATTCCTCACCGGAGACATAGAGGATCCGCAGCGTTTTTCCCAGGTACGCGCAGATCTGCAGCAGCAGCGTCGATTTGCCGATGCCAGGTGCGCCGCCGACCAAAATCAGCGACCCGCGGACCCCGCCGCCGCCCAATACCCGGTCAAGCTCGTGCATGCCGGTGGAAAAGCGGATCTCCTGCTCCCCTGTCACCTCTTTGAGCTTTTTCGGCGCGGAGCGGGAAAAGCCCGACCGGCCTGCCGCCTTGGCGGCAGGCGTCTTTTTATCCTCAAATTCAATGATCGAGTTCCAGGCCCCGCACGCGGGGCACTGGCCCTGCCAGCGCGGCGTCTCATTGCCGCACTGCTTGCAGATAAAGACGGTTTTAGATTTCATTCGGATGCTCCTCTGAAAGCCAGACCGAGAGCGTTCCCGCAATCACGGCGGCCAGCTTTTTCTGATATTCCGGCTGCAGCAGCCGCTGTTCTTCCTCGTAGTTGGACAAAAATCCGCACTCGACCAGCACACCCGTGCAGTCGATATGCTCCATCAGGTACACGCCGTCGGATTTTTTGCACTGCCGGTGATTGTCCGGCTCCAGCCCGAGGGCGAGATTGCTCTGCAGCTGCTCCGCGAGCTGTTGGCTGCCGGGCGTTTTGGCGTAGAAGACCTGCGCGCCGTGGTATTTGCCCTCGGTAAAAAAGTTCTGATGGATGCTGAGCAGCAGCGGCTGCTCGGTCTGGTTGACTGTGCTCGCACGGTTTTTGATGTCCGAGACCTTTTTCTCGGCGATCGTGCGGCAGCCGTCGGAATAGACGGCGGTGTCCGTCTCCCGGATCATCGAGACCTGCACGCCGCAGAACCGCAGCAGATCGCGCACCCGCAGCGAGATCTCCAGATTCAGTGCCGCCTCCGACGTGCCGCTCACGCCGGTCGCGCCGCCGTCTTCCCCGCCGTGTCCGGCGTCGAGCACGACGGTCGTACCCGAACCAAGGAGCGCGGCCGTCTGCTCGCTCTGATAGAACACGACTGCGAACACGCAGAAATACAGCACCGTCGCAAACAGCATCACCGGCAGAACGATTTGTACCCATTTTTTCATTTCATCACCCCATATCAGCGTATGAGGCTCAGGAAAAGTATAGCATGGTTTTTTCCGTTTGAAAAGGGCGGTTTATTCCGCCGGAAAGAAAACCTCCGCTTCCGGCCAGAGCTGCGCCGCGGCCGTTTTGACCCATCGCCGTTCTTCTGGCGTAAATGGCCGGAATGCGGTGATCTGCAGCCGTTTTCCGCTGCGTTTCCACCGGCCCGCGACCGTGCCCCGCAGCAGGACCGGCGGCATAACGATGCCGGACAGGCTAAAAATGCCGCGCAGATATTCCGGCGGAAGAAAAATGCTCTGCTTTTTCTCATACCCCAGCATCAGCGGGTCAAAGCCCGCCAGCAGCAGGCAGTCCGGGAGCGCATCTCCCGCTTCCCTGCCGTCGTCCAGCGAATAAAGCGTTTGCCCGTCAAAGCTGTCGGCGCTGACCGGCAGCTGCATGAGAAGTGCCCGGAGCCTCGCCTGCGGGAGGGCAAAAAAGTAGGCGGCGTCCCGGAGCGAGGCCGGGCCGAAGCTTGCCAGATACCGCCGCAGCTGCTCCTGCAGTGCGTCTTCCCTGGCCATCGGCACGAATGGTGGGCAGAGCCGGAAGGCTTTTTCCTCGCTGGCTGTACCGCAGAGGAAGCCTCGCTCGCACAGCTCCCGGATCCCGCCGCCCCAGGGGTGGAACATCGATGCTTCCTCCGCCTCCGTCATCCCGGCAGCGCGGCAGCGGACCTTGAGCGCCTCGCGCGTCATCGGTCCCTGTGTGAGCGTGTCTACGATCAGGTCCGAGAAATACGCCTGCCGCTGCGGCGTCAGCGCCCAGTCCGGGCGCTGGTTCCAGAAGGACGGGACCGTCCAGTCCCGGCTGTGATACCGGCAGCCGTCGTGCAGAAAAAGTGGAAGATCCGCTTCCGCAAACAGGTGCATTGTCCCGCGGAGCGTCCAGCTCTTTACCAGTCCGTCCGCGGCATAACCCGCGTCAGGATCCGCGCTTCGCAGGCGCATGGCGTGCATCGCGTTGGAAAGAAACTGCGCCTGAAAGCCGTCCATTGCGCGCACGACGTGCAGGCGGGAATCGGGTGCAAGCAGATATTGTGCGAATAGCCGCCGAAGCTTTAGAGTTTCCTGATCCATGTCGTCTCCTTGCGCCGTTCTTGTAAAAACCGCCCGGCGACTCGCGCCGGGCAGTTAACATAAAATTATTTTGCAAATGCCTTGTGGAAGACCTTCTTGCCCTTGCGGATGACGGCGCCGTCGCCGGTGAAGGTGGTCTTTTCGAACGTGGTGGCGAAATCGGTGACCTTTTCGTCGTTCACGCTGATACCGCCCTGCTGGACGAGTCGGCGGCCTTCACCCTTGGACGCAGCCAGACCGCACTTCACGAGCAGCGTCAGCGTGTCGATTTTGTCATCAGTGAAGTCTTCGGCTGTCAGCTCGGTGGACGGCATATGCTCGCTGTTGCCGCTGCCGCCGAAGAGCGCCTTGGCGCCCGCCTCGGCCTTTCTGGCTTCTTCTTCGCCGTGGACGAGCTTGGTAAGCTCGAAAGCGAGGATCTCCTTGGCCTGGTTGAGCTGGCTGCCCTCCCACTTGTCCATCTCGTCGATCTGCTCGAGCGGAAGGAAGGTCAGCATGCGGATGCACTTGAGGACGTCCGCGTCGCCGACGTTGCGCCAGTACTGATAGAAGTCGAAGGGGCTGGTCTTGTTCGGATCGAGCCAGACGGCGTTGCCCGCAGTCTTGCCCATCTTCTTGCCCTGCGAGTCGGTCAGGAGCGTGATGGTCATGGCATGCGCGTCCTTTCCAAGCTTGCGGCGGATGAGCTCCGTGCCGCCGAGCATGTTCGACCACTGGTCGTCGCCGCCGAACTGCATATTGCAGCCGTAGTGCTGGAACAGATGATAGAAGTCGTAGGACTGCATAATCATATAGTTGAACTCTAGGAAGGACAAGCCCTTTTCCATGCGCTGCTTGTAGCACTCAGCACGGAGCATGTTATTGACAGAGAAGCAGGCGCCGACCTCCCGCAGGAGTTCGATATAATTGAGGTTCAGCAACCAGTCGGCATTGTTGACCATGATGGCTTTACCTTCGCCGAAATCAATGAATCGCTCCATCTGACGCTTGAAGCACTCGGCATTGTGGTCGATGTCCTCCTTCGTCAGCATTTTGCGCATGTCGGTGCGGCCGGACGGGTCGCCGATCATGGTCGTGCCGCCGCCGATGAGCGCGACGGGCTGGTTGCCCGCCATCTGCAGGCGCTTCATAAGTGTCAGCGCCATAAAATGGCCGGCGGTCAGGGAATCTGCCGTGCAGTCGAAGCCGATATAGAACTTGGCCTTGCCCGCGTTGACCATTTCGCGGATCTCCGACTCATTCGTGACCTGCTTGACAAGCCCTCTGGCCTGCAGTTCTTCATAAATACCCATTGTGATTTCTCCTTCTATGTTTGAAAATTTTTTATAATTCCATCAACCGTCTGCCGCAGTGGGGACAGATGGCATCGTCCATGTCGTGCATGTCGCCGCAGTAGGGGCAGGCGATCTGCTCGATGCCGCTCGTCTCCGGCTCCTCCGGGTCGCCCAGCAGATAGAATTCGAGCTTTTTGCAGCGCTCGCAGCATTCGACGTCCACGTCCAGCGCACCGGACATGATCTGACTCAGATTGCCGAAGAGCATGCTGAATCTTCCCTTCTGCAGCTCCATATTGCCGAGGCTCTGCATCTTGCCGCCGCAGGCGGAGCAGGTTTTTTGGCGCATAAAAGGCTCCCTTCTGTCAGAAACGCCCTCTGCTCTTTGCGAGCAGAGGGCGAATATTCGCGGTACCACCTCTGGTTCGCCGGTCCCTTGCGGAAACGGCCTTACGGAGCGCAGACACGCCCCTGCGCGATAACGGGCGCACCCGACACACCCCTACTGCGCAGCATCCTGCGTTTCAGAGGGCAGCTCCGGGATGTATTCGCCTGACGCCGTCTGCTTTCTTGCACCGACCGAAAGCTCTCTGGAGACGGGGCCTGTCAGGGTACTTCTTCCCTTCGTCACTGTAACTGTATTACAGATGCAGTATAGCGGATTTGTTCCGATTTGTCAATCAATATTCGCCAAACAGTGCGACAAGCTTACCGTCTTTGACCTCGTAGAGCGCAGCGTGCAGATCCGCAATGCCCATGCAATACGAGCCCGCGACATACAGCGTTCCGTATTCCACATAGATATCGGTCAGATTCTGCGTTGGACTGCTCTCGTCGCGCTCTGCAAGGATGGTGCGCACGGCATTCTGTCCCGGGTTTTCCAGCTTCATCACTCTCGAGGCGCAGGGGAAATATGCGGCCGCGTAAGAATATGCCGGTATCTGCCTGGTATCGTCCCAGCTCAGGTAATAGAGCGTATTGTCTCCATACCAGCAGAAATCCAGCACAGGCTCGGCCACGATCTGCTCGAGCGTATTGCCGCTGCGCTTGTAGAGACCGGCCCGGCCCCAGACATATATACCGTCGGAGCCGCTCAGCAGACGGTCGAACGCGACATAGCCGTTGACTCCCTGCGCTGCTTTCCAAAGGCCGACCGTCTGAACCAGCTTGCCGGTAAGCGGCTCATACAGCGCAAGGCCGACAGAGCCGGAGGCCGGGTACTGCATCAGCCAATAATCGCCGACCGTGCAGACGTATTCACAGCCCTTTTCCCGCAGCGCCAGCTGCGCCTTAAGCCGGGCAAGGATGGCCGCGGCCTCCGCCCGGGTGACGCCCTTCTCAGGCTTAAAGCTGCCATCCGGATAGCCGGTCAGAAGTCCCTGATTGGCACTGATGAGCACGCTGTTTCCATACTCCGCAGCATCAGGAAACAGCGGCTGCCACTCCGGAGACTCCATGCGCTGCTCAGTCCAGTTGATGTTGAGCTGATTTGCCGCGTCAGCGCGTTCATGCACGCCGCCCCAGCCGGAGCAGAACCGGTCGAGAAGCGCAGCGATCTCGCTGCGCGGCATGGCATTCACCCGTCCGCCGTTGATCCCGTCCAGAAGATCATGCGCGATGCAGACCGAATAGGCAGCCTTCCACCAGTCGTCGCTCTCCGCCTGCTTCCACTCTTCCTGGAACGCGATGCGGGCAAAAAGCGTGAGGAATTCCGCGCGCGTGACCGTATTTTCCGGCTTGTATGTACCGTCCGGGTACCCGGTGATTTCTGCATCAAGATAATTGATCTGCTTATACGCCCAATGCGCGTCAGATACATCGGTGTACTCCGCCGCGCTGACCGCCGTGCAGAGCAGCAGCGACGCAAGGATCAGAAACAGGATATTACGTGCTTTCATGTGAGGCTCCCTTCTTTGTCTGTTCCGCCAGGCGCAGCAGCTCTGCCGCGCCGGCCAGCGTCGTTTCGGTGATCATGCTGCCGCCAATGAGGCGGGCCAGCTCCTGCCTGCGCCCAGCTGCGTCCAGCCGCAGGACGCTTGTGTACGTCCGTTCATTTTCCACGCGTTTTTCGACTGTGAATTCCGTGTCGGCCATGGCCGCGATCTGCGGCAGATGCGTCACGCACAGGACCTGACGGCCCTTTGCGACCGTCCAGAGCTTATACGCGACCTTCTGTGCCGCGCGGCCGCTGACGCCCGCGTCGACCTCGTCGAAGATCATGGTTCCGACGGAATCCTCCGCCGCCAGCACGTTTTTCATTGCCAGCATGATGCGCGCCAGCTCGCCGCCGGAGGCGACCTTCGACAGCGGCCGCAGCGCCTCGCCGACGTTGGCGGACATCAGGAAGCGGACGGCGTCCAGGCCGTTTTCCTGCGGCGTCTGCTCCGAAAACTCGCAGACGAAGCGGATCTTCGGCATATCGAGCTGCATGAGCTCGGAGGATATCTCACGCTGCAGGCGCTGCGCGGCCGCTTTGCGGGCTTCGGTCAGTGCCGTGCCCTGCCCCAGCAGCGTTTTCTGCAGGCCGGAGAGCTTTTTCTGCAGCTGCTCGATGCGGTCGGTGGCGAATTCCACCTCGTCGAGCTGCCGTTTCGCTTTTTCCAGAAATGCCAGAACATCCTCCACGCTGCCGCCGTATTTGCGCTTGAGCTTATGGAGCGTATCGAGCCGCTCTTCGATCTGCTCGAGCTCGTCCGCGGAGTAGGTCAGATCGTCTTTTTTGTCGCGCAGCTCGTCGGCGATGTCCTGCGCGGTGTACATGAGGTCGTTGAGCTTGCCGCTGAGCGCGCGCATCTCGTCGGACACGCGGCTGACCTTTTCCAGCGCGTGCGCGGCGTTGGCGATCATGGCGGACGCACCGTCAGAGGATTCGTCGCCGTAGAGCGCGGCCACGGCCGATTCGATCGCGTCGGTCAGCTTTTCTGCGTTCTGCAGGACCTTCCGGCGTTCGAGCAGCTCCTCTTCCTCGCCGGGCTGCAGCTCTGCGCGCTCGATCTCGTCAATCTGGAATTTCAGCGTCTCGACCAGCCGCAGCTTCTCTGACTCGTCCATCGACAGCCGACGGATCTCCTGCCGGACGGCGCTGACCTTGTCATAGGCCTGCCGGTAGCTTTCCAGCAGCGCCTCGTCGTGCGCAAACAGATCCAGATACCCGATATGCGTCGCCTCGTCAAACAGCTGCTGGGAGTCGTTCTGCCCGTGGATCTGGATGAGCTGGACGCCGAGCCTGCGGAGCGTGGAGACCGTGACGGGCTTGCCGCCCACGCGGCAGCTGTTCTTTCCGTCGGCGAAGATCTCGCGGGAGATGCCGAGCTCCGGCTCATACGGGACCTGATTCTCCACAAACCACGGCAGCTCCGGCACGCCGGTAAAGATGGCGCTGACAAACGCTTTCTGCGCGCCGGTGCGGATCATCTCGCGGGAGGCCCGTTCACCCAAAATGGCAGAGATCGCGTCGATGACGATCGACTTGCCCGCGCCGGTCTCGCCGGTGAGGACATTGAAGCCGCGGTCAAAAGAGATCTCTGCCTGTTCAATGACGGCAATATTTTCGATGTGCAGGGTAGAAAGCATCGGTTTCCCTCCTGTTCTGTCCGGGAAGCGGCGTCAATGCACGATCTGCTCCCGGATCTCCGCGCAGAGGCTGGCTGCCGACTGCGTGTCCTTCAAAACGACAAAGCAGGTGTCGTCGCCGGCGAGCGTGCCGAGCATCTCCGGGATGTTCAGCTTGTCGATCGCGGCGGCCGCGCCGTTGGCAAGACCCGGCATGGTCTTGATGACGATCATGTTCTGGGCGTAATCCACGCTGGTGATGCACTGCCGGAAGATGAGATTCAGCTTGGCCGAGAACGTATGCTCCACGGGCTTCGGCGTGGTGGAATAGCGGTAGACACCGTCCGGTCCGAGCTCCTTGATGATGCGCAGCTGCTTGATATCGCGGGAGATCGTCGCCTGCGTGGTCCGGAAGCCCGCGTCGTTCAGCTCCGCGAGCAGCTGCTCCTGCGTCTGCACGCTGTGGTCATGGATGAGCTCCAGAATTTTTTCCTGGCGTTTTGATTTCATAGGGGCTTACCTCATTTTTTCAATGAATTTCTTGTTCAGGATCTCAAAAAAGCTGATATCCTTCAGCCGGACCAGCCGGGTGACCTTCTGCGAGCTTTTTACCACGATCTCGTCGCCGACGTTCAGCCGGAAGGCCCGCCCGCCGTCGACAGAGAGGAAGGCGTTGTGCCGCCCGACCTTGCCGACCCGGACTGCGATCACGCGGTCCGGTGCGACGACGATGCTCTTGGCCAGCATGGCGTGCGCGCAGATGGGCGTGATCAGGAAGTTCTTTGCGGACGGCTCGACGATCGGCCCGCCGGCAGACATGGAATAGGCTGTTGACCCGGTCGGTGTACAGAGGATCACGCCGTCGCCGGAGAAGCTGGTCGCCTCTACTCCGTCGCAGGTGATGGAGAGCTGCACCACGCGGGCAATGGCGCCCTTGGTGATGACCGCGTCGTTGAGCGCCGTCTCATGGAACAGCGTCTGCTTGCCGCTGACCACGCTGACGTCCAGCATCGTCCGCGGCTCCACGGTGTAATCCCCCTGCGGGATCTTGCGCAGCAGCTCCATTTCCGAAGCCTCGAGCTCGGCGATGAAGCCCATCGTGCCGATATTGACGCCGAGGATGGGGAGGCCATGCTCGGTGGCGATCTTCGAGGAATGCAGGATCGTCCCGTCGCCGCCGAAGCAGATGAGCATATCCGCGGTCCGGATCTCCTTCTGGATCTCGCGGAAGCGGAGGTCCGACGGGATCTCAAAGCTCCGGTCCACATCGAACGGCAGACAGAGCGAGACTTCGGCGCCCGCCTCCTTCAGGATCTGGCAGGCCTGCCGGGCGTGTTTGAATTGTTTGTCCCGATAGGGATTCGGCGAAACGACGATCTTCATGGTGCGGTTACCCCTTCAGTGTCTCATGCGCCTGCGCGACGAGCGCGGCGACGTCCGGGATCTGTGCTTGTCCCGGCTGCATGGAAAGATGCGCGAGGAATTCGATATTGCCCTCCGGGCCCTTGACCGGAGAAAACGTCAGGTTCCGGACGGTAAAATGCAGGGAATCGGCCAGCGCGAGGAAGTTTTGCAGCACATCCGCGTGGACGGCCGGGTCGCGCACGACGCCCTTCTTCCCGACGTTCTCTTTCCCGGCCTCAAACTGCGGCTTGATGAGGCACAGCACCTGGCCGGTGGGCTTGAGCAGCTTCTGGATGGCTGGAAGGACGATCTTCAGCGAGATGAACGATACGTCCACCACCGACAGGTCCAGCGGCTCACCGAGATCCTCCGGCGTGACATAGCGGATGTTGGTCCGCTCCATCACGACGACGCGGGGGTCGGAGCGGATCTTCCACGCCAGCTGGCCGTAGCCGACGTCGATGGCGAAGACCTTGCTGGCCCCCTGCTGCAGCAGGCAGTCGGTAAAGCCGCCGGTCGATGCGCCGGAGTCGCTGCAGACAAAGCCGGTCGGGTCGACGCCGAAATCGCGCAGCGCCTTTTCCAGCTTCAGTCCGCCGCGGCTGACGTACGGACAGGCGCTGCCGCGGACCTCGATCACCGGATCTTCGTCGATATTGACCTCGAGCCCGGCCTTGTCGGCCTTCTGCTCGTTTACATAAACCTCGCCAGCCATGATCATGGCCTGCGCCTTGCTTCTCGATTCCGCCAGATTGCGTGCGACCAGCAGCACATCCAGCCGTTCCTTATGCTTCATCGGGAAAGCTCCTCCTGCATCATCGTTGTGATGGAATCCGCGTCGAGTCCGGCTGCGGCAAGCAGCGCCGCCGGCGCGCCGTGCGGGACGAATCTCCGGCCGAGATTGCGCTTGCGGCACACCGCCGGGATCCCGGCCTCGATCAGGTGCGCGAAGATCTCGTCTGCCAGACATTCGCGATCTGACGTCTCTTCCAATACGAATACGCGCCGGGTCTTCCGGGCCGAAGCTTCGATCGAGGTCCAGTCGACCGGGGAAATGGTCCGCAGCTTGAGGATCTCCGGCCGATAGCCCGCGGCCTGCAGCGTATCTGCGGCGGCGAGCACAGCGTTGATCATCGTGCCGTAGCAGATGACGGTGCAGCTGTAGCCCTCGCGCAGAAGCGTGCCGGCAGCCGCAGCCGTATAGCTCCCCTCCCCGCCGCGCGGGTAGCGGATGGCCGCCGGACCAGTACAGGCGTAAAGCGCCGCGTGCAGATCCTCGCGCAGCTCTGCGAAGCTGGCCGGGCTGAATATCTTCAGCCCAGGCACCTGCCGCAGATAGCCGACGTCAAACATGCCCTGGTGGGTCTCGCCGTCTTCGCCGACGATCCCGCAGCGGTCGACTGCCAGCACGACGTGCAGCTGCTGCAGGGCGACATCGTGCAGCAGCATATCATACGCACGCTGCAAAAACGTGGAATAAAGCGCGGCGACCGGCTTCATCCCCTGCTTGGCAAGGCCAGCGGCCATGCAGACCGCATGCCCCTCGGCAATGCCGACGTCAAAAAAGCGTGCGGGGAAATCGGAAGCAAACGGGTCGAGCCCCGTGCCGTGCTGCATGGCAGCCGTGATGGCGCAGACCGTCTGGTCGCTGGCCGCCATCCGGCAGAGCTCCTGCCCGAAGATATCGGAAAACGTCGGCGCGGCAGAGACGGCAGGCATCCCGGTATCGGGGTCGAAGCGGCCGATGCCGTGGAAATCCTGCGGCGTCTTTTCTGCGGGCTCGTAGCCCTTGCCCTTCCGGGTGATCAGGTGGATCAGGACCGGCTCGCGCAGCGCAGCCGCCGTGCGCAGAAGTGTCTCGATTTTGGAAACATCGTGGCCGTCGACCGGCCCGAGATAGGTAAAGCCCAGGTTTTCAAACAGCGTCGTACCGAGCAGGCTCCGGCGCATCCGTTCCTTGATCTTGTGCGTCAGCGCATAGAGCTTCTGGCCGAAGCCGCTCTTCGCGGTCAGCGTCCGGTAGCGGAGCTTGAAGTCGAGATACCGCGGCCGCAGCCGCGCCTGGGCAAGGTAGCGGGAGATCGCGCCGACATTCGGCGTGATGGACATGCCGTTGTCATTGAGCAGCACGATCATCGGCTCGCGGCTGGCCCCGGCGTTGTTGAAGCCCTCGTAGGCCAGGCCGCCGGTCAGCGCGCCGTCGCCCATCAGGGCCAGCACATGATAGTCTTCGCCCTCGAGCGTCCTTGCGCGGGCCATGCCGAGCGCGACGGAGACCGCGTTCGACGCATGCCCGGCGATAAACGCGTCATGCACGCTCTCGCACGGCTTCGGGAAGCCGGAAAGCCCGCCCTGCTGGCGGAGCGTATCGAACCGGTCCATGCGGCCGGTCAGCATCTTATGGACGTAGCACTGGTGGCCGACGTCGAACACCAGCCGGTCACGGCTGGTATCGAACACGCGGTGGATGGCGACCGTCGTCTCCACGATGCCGAGGTTGGAGGCCAGATGGCCGCCGGTCCGGCTGACGTTCTGCACCAGAAACTGCCGGATCTCCTCACACAGGGCCGGCAGCTGCTGCTCCGGCACGGCGAGCAGATCTTCTCTTGAGTGGATGGTATCTAACAGCATGAGAACCTCATTTTTTTGCGCTTTTTTTCTCTAATCGCTGCGGAAGTGTCCGGAAGAAGCAGAGGACCTTCGCAGCCGTGCGCACGACGGCGGTGCTGGAATTCATGGCGAGGGATTTTCCGCAGGCCTTCCCGCCGACGGTCATTCCGGAGACGACGGCGGACAGCAGCAGCGTAATGAAGATCTCCGAGCCGCTTTTGCTGAGCAACAGCACGCGTGCGGAGATGACCGCCGCAGCGGAGCCGGAGATGACGCCGCAGATGTCGCCGATCACGTCGTTGCAGAACGACGAGACCCGTCCGGCGTTGCGGATGAGCCGCAGCGCATCCTCTGCCTCCGGGACCTTGCGCGAGGCCATCGCATGGAACGGGACCTCATCCGCCGCCGTGACGGCGACGCCGATGATATCAAACAGAATACCCGTCAGTACGATGCAGATCAGGATCACAAATGACAGGATCAGCCCCGCACCCTCCAGCAAGTTGGACGATACGAAGCTCATGAGTGCGGAGATCAGGACCGTCACAAGAAAGATCAGTGCGATCCATCTAAAATCCGGCCGGGCAGATCTCCCGGTCTTTTTCTTTTTTGCAGCAGCCAAGGCAGCCTCCAAGATTATGTTAACTATTTAGCGCGCAGCTCCAGAAAAAAAGTAAATGCTGACAAAATGCCGCACCTGCGGCATTTCATCAGGATTTACAAGGTGCAATGGCAGCTCTTATGGTTAATCTTACGGCTTAGGTCGGGTTTGTTTTCCCCGGGAGCATCCTCTCGTCGCCGATGGAGGTGGTTCCCCTTTCATGCTCGCGTTGGTCTGTCACCATGACCACTACCCGATTGCCACTTAGTCCGTACCGCAATCCCATAAAAGCCCTTTCGACAGCCTAGGTGATTTCCACCACAGCTTTTTCCGGCTCTTATCCTCTTTTGCAGACCGTCTTTCAAGGGAATATCGCCTGTGCTCAAGGCCATGAGCGCTCGGCGCATCAGCTTCCCTTTCCCGGCCGGCCCACGCAAGGCAGGCTACTCTGCACACAGCGTTCACGGCATAAAGCCGGTTAGCACCGCAATGCAGGTTCATATCCGGTATCGTACAACGGTCGGATACCACGAAGGGAGTTCGCCGCTGCACAATATCCAGTCTCCACAGCGACCGGGTCATCTTCTCCATGCCATTGGAGATAGCCCGTCCGCCGCAGGCGCAATCGCCTTCCCACAGCATCCACCCCAGACTGGGCGTAAGAAGCAGACACCACGGGGTTCACAGGTATGCCAAACAAAGGATTTTTAGGCCCTTCCTCGCAACCGGCAAGGCTGACTAGGATACTGCGCCATCGCAGGTTCAGTATAGCATATTACAAGTGTATATACAAGCGGATATTCATAAACTTTCTGTTACAGAGGCAACGTTCGCCCCTGCCGAATGCATCAGTATTCACGCAGGGCCAGCTGCCGTGCCATTTCGACGAGGAAGTCGGAATTTTCAAAGCAGCCGAGCGCGTCGATGGCGGTCTTCGTCTCGGACTCGATCATCTTCGAGCACGCGCCGATGCCGTACAGGCGGACGAAGGTGTTCTTGTTTTCATCGACGTGGGTCGCCTTGCCGAGCTTGGCCGCGTCGCCGAGGACGTCGAGCATATCGTCGCGGATCTGGAAGGCCAGGCCGAGGTTCTGCGCGTAGGTCTTCGCGGCGTCGAGCTGCTGCTGCGTGCCGCTCGCGGCGACGACGCCGATCTGACAGGCCGCCTGGATGAGTGCGCCCGTCTTGCGGCACTGGATATCGTAGATGCCCTGCTCGGTGAGCTCCTGCTCCTCGGCGTCCATGTCAAGGACCTGACCGCCGACCATGCCGAGCTCGCCCGCCTGCTCCGCCAGGATGCGGATGGCCTTGACCGTTACAGCCGGGTCGGTGGCTGCGGACGCGGCGGTCTCAAACGCGGCGGTGAGCAGACCGTCGCCGGCCAGCACGGCCAGCGCTTCGCCGAAGACCTTGTGGTTCGTGAGCCGTCCGCGGCGGTAGTCGTCATTGTCCATGCACGGCAGATCGTCATGGATCAGGCTGTAGGTGTGGATCATCTCCAGCGCACAGGCGAACGGCAGCGCGCCGCGCCAGTCGCCGCCGCAGATCCGGCAGAATTCCAGCGTCAGCACCGGGCGGATCCGCTTGCCGCCGGCAAGCAGACTGTAGCGCATGGCGTCAAACAGCCGCTTCTGCGGCAGATCCTCACAAAACTGCCCCTGCAGAAATTCTTCGATGGCAGCACGATACTGCGCAATCTGGTCCCGAAATTCACTCATCGCGTACATACTCCGTTTCTGCCGGCGTACCGTCGGCGGTTTTCATCAGTTTCACGATCTCGGTTTCCGCGCCGTCCAGCAGCTTTGTACAGGACTGGACAAGCGCCGTCCCCTCCTGAAAGAGCTTCAGGGATTCTTCCAGCGGGACGTTGCCCTGCTCGAGCTGCCGGACGATCGTCTCCAGCCGCTCCATCGAGGCTTCAAAGGTCTTCGATTTTGCACTCATGTCGCATCCTCCTGTATTTGTTCCACGCGGGCCGTCAGGCTGCCGCTGCTGAAGCTGACGCGGATCGTCTCGTCCTCGCGGACGTCCGCCACGCGGCTGATCACCGCTCCCGCCTCGTTCGTCACCATGCTGTAGCCGCGGGAGAGGACCTTCAGCGGGCTCATCGCGTCAAGCGCAGCCGTCAGGCGGACAAAGCGCTGCTTGCTTTCATGCAGCGTCTTCTGCTCCGCCGCCTGCAGACGGGTCGAAAGAAAATCGAGCAGGACCCGGCGATCCTCCAGATAGTTGAGCGGGCTTTGCAGCACGCGCTTTTCTGCCAGCGCGGAAAGCCGCTGGCGGCCGAGCTTCACGCTTTTCTGCACGCTCTGCTGCATGGAAGCCTGCATCATCTGCAGCTTTTTCTGCAGCTCCTGCCGGTCCGGCACGGCAAGCTCCGCCGCGTTGCTGGGCGTCGCGGCGCGAAGATCGGCGACGTAGTCGGCAATCGTCACGTCCGGCTCGTGCCCGACGGCGGAAATGACCGGGATCTCGGAATCATAAATGGCCCGGGCCACGCGCTCGTCGTTGAACGCCCAGAGATCCTCCATCGAGCCGCCGCCGCGGCCGGTAATGATGAGGTCCGCGACCTGATAGCGGTTGGCATAGCGGATCGCGCCCGCGATCTCCGCCGGGGCCTCCGCGCCCTGCACGCGTACAGGCAGGAGCTTGACCTTGGTCAGCGGATACCGCTTGCCGAGAATGCGGAGCATATCCATGATCGCCGCACCGGCGGCGGAGGTGATGATGGCGATGGTATGCGGATATTTGGGGATCGGCTTCTTATGCGCGGGATCAAAAAGACCCTCCTTGGCCAGCTTTTCCTTCAGCTGTTCGAACGCAACGTAGAGATCGCCCGCGCCGTCGGCTGTGAGCGTATTGCAGTAGAGCTGGTACGCGCCGTCGCGCGGGAAGACCGTCACGCGGCCGGAGGCGATCACCTGCATCCCGTTTTCCGGCCGGAAGCGCAGGCGCTGCGCGCTCGAGCGGAACATGACGCAGCGCAGCGCGCCCTCCGCGTCCTTGAGCGTAAAATAATGATGGCCGGACGGATAGACTTTATAGTTGCTGAGCTCGCCGCGCACGCAGATATTGCCGAGCAGCTCGTCGCGGTCGAGCAGAAATTTGATATATTCGTTGACCTGCGAGACGGCAATGATGTTCTGCTCCATTACAGTCCCTCCTGCAGGGCCGTCAGCACGGCGATGCCCATGGCGTTGTCGGTGGAATACTGCGGCTCGGCGAAGACGGGCAAAAACTCCCGCATCCGCTCGCGCAGCATGGAATTGGAGGCCACGCCGCCGGAGAATACGACCGGCAGACCGGGCTTTTCCGCCAACGCGGCCCGCGTCGCGTCCGCAATGCAGGTCACGATGCAGTTCATGACGAATCTCGCCGTATCGGCGGGGCTGTTCGTTGCCGCATAAAAGGCTTCCGCCTTGTTCTGGATCCCGGAAAACGAGAATTCCAGCCCGTGCAGCTTCACGCGGTAGCGGTCCCTACAGTCCGATCCCCGGCTCAGCGCGTCAACGGATTTTCCGGCCGGGAACGGCAGGCCGAGGAGCTTGCCGGTGCGGTCGATGAGCTGACCGGCAGAGATATCGCTGGTTCCGCCGAGCTTTTCCGCCTTCACATTCTTCCCGTCCGGCTCGACGAGCAGCAGCTCCGTCGTGCCGCCGGACAGATGCCAGGCCAGATGCGGCACCTGCATCAGATCGAGCCGCCCGGCCGACCACAGACTCGCCGCGATATGCCCCTGCTGGTGAGAAAACTCGTACAGCGGCACGCCGAGGATCTGCGCGAGGCAGCTCGCCTGCGACCAGCCGGCCAGAAAGCACGGCATATACGAACCTTCGACGGCCCGCGGCCGCGTGCTGACGCCGATGGCCGTGATGTCTTTCAGCTCTACCGACGCGCAGAGTGCCTGCACCAGCTCCGGCAGCCGCTTGACATGCGCAAACAGCGCGTCAGACTGCCGCAGCCCCAGCTCTCCCGGCTTCACGTCCAAAAGGCGTGAGCAGTTCCTGCCGCCCACGCCGTCGAAAGCCGCCACCGAAGTGGTATAGTTGCTCGTATCAAAGCCAAGCGTCAGCATGGCTGCTCCATCTGGCGGGCAAAGCCGCCGAGGATCCCGTTGACAAAGGACACGACGTCCTCGTTCTCATACTTGCGCGTGAGCTCGACCGCCTCGTTGATCGCAGCGCTCACCGGCGCGTCGTCGATATACAGCGCCTCGTACATGCAGACCTCCATGATGGCCACGGCCATTCTGGCGATGCGCCCGAGGCTCCAGCCGACGGAGTATTTGGAGATGTAGCCCTCCAGCTCCTCACGTTTGGCCTGCACGCCCTGCACGACGCTGGTCAGGTATTCGAGCTGCTTGCCGTCTGGCTTTTCCGCATAGACGTCCGTCTCGGTCTTGAGCGTCGGGTAATAGCCGTCGTCCATGAGCGTCTGCAGCGCTTCGCCGGCGGTGATATTGTTGAAATTCATCTCGAAGACGAGATGGCACGCGATCTCTCTGGCGTTCGATCTGGTCATATGTTTCTCCTTGCTGCTCTTTCTTCCGTAGTTCCAAAAAAGAAACCCTTTACGCAAGCAAAGGGTTTGCTTTTTGGCTTATTTTTTCAGTTCCTTCGGCATGGCGATGCCGCAGATGTTGACGTTGACCTGTGCGACGGCAAGACCGGTGATCGACTCCACGCTCGTCTTGACAGCGTCCTGCACGGTCTTGGCCAGTGAAAAGACGCTTTGGCCGAACTTGGCGACGACATCGCATTCGATCGTGACGGAGCCGTCTTTGATCGGCGTCAGGCGGACGCCGCGGGCCAGCGTCTTCATGCCGAGCATCTCGGCGATGTCGGTGCTGATGCTGCTGGACAGGCCGCAAACACCCTCTACCTCAAGAACGGCAGCTGCCGCAACGGACGCGACGACGTCTTCCGAGATCTGCAGCGTCCCGTTTTCGAGCTTCTGCGTGAAGTATTCGTTCTTCTCAGCCATACTGGTTCCTCCGTTTCAGGGATACAGAAAAGGTTCTGCTTTTATATTGGATTCATTTTACCACAAAACCGCTAAAATGCAATCCCTTTCTGAAAATCCGGACGGCAGGATCAGGGCTTGACTTCGATGATGCGGACCTGCGAGAGCGAATAGTCGGTCTGTGAGGTCACGATGTCCGAGATGAGCGCGGCGTCTGCGTCGCTCAGCCCGTCCGCCGGGGCCGAGACCGCCACGCAGACCACACCGTCATTGATATAGGTCACGCAGTCGTCATAGCCCTTGGCGATCACGAGGCTTTCGATCTGCGCCTCGCTCAGCGCCGTGCCGACGATGGTGTTGAGCGTCTGGCAGGCCGTCTCGCCGACCTCCGTGCCCTCGTCATAGGCGATGGTCTGCTCCAGCAGCTCGACGGCGGAATCGCGCGATTCCTGCCGGCTCAGCCGCACCTGCGCGAAATAATCCGCGCCCGACGTCTGCTCCCCGCCCGATGCCGCGACGGCCTCCGCCTGCACGCCATCGCCGTCGCTCACGACGAGCGTGTCCTCGCCCATGACTTGCTCGGCCGAGAGTGTCTCGGTCAGATCCGTCGCGTCCGATTTCTGCGCCCTGGACCAGTTGAGGTACGCGCCGGCGCAGACCAGCAGCAATACCGATGCGATGATCGCGTTTCGCTTCCAGATTTTCATTACGAACTCCTCCTATTGCCCCTTCATTTTTACCACTGCAATTTTATTGCTACCGAGCCCGGTCAGGCTCGAGACAGCCTGGATGATGGCAAGCCGCACGCTTGCGCTGTCTGCCCCGTCGCAGACGACGAGCGCGCCCTGATACTGCGGATACAGGACCGACTGCGCCGCCGGTTCCTTTTCGCTGCTGCCCGTCTGGCGGAAGACCGTCTCGGTCTGCGTCGTCGTGCTCCCGGCGGAGGTGACGGTGCGGCTGTCCGTCTGATAGAGCGTTGTTTCGCTCCCGGAAAGCGTCAGCATGAGCCGGACGCGCCCCGCGCCCGCAATGCCGGAAAGCAGCTGCTCGAGCTGGCTCGTGGTCGCATCCAGGTCGAACCCGGACACCGCTTCTACCGGCACGCTCTTCGTCTCCTGCTTTTTTCCAGCGGGCCATGCCGCGAGGATCAGCCCGGCCAGAAAGATGAGCAGCGGCAGCCGGTATTTTTTCAGCAGCCGCGGCGCCTGCTCCCGCAGCTGCGCAAGCCTTCCCCCGCTCACGGCAGCCATACCTGCCGCTCCGGCGCGATGGCAAACGTCTGCTCCAGATAGGTCTGCAGCTGCTGCTTCTGCGTTGGGGTGGCGGCTCCGCGGATCGTCACCCCGCTGGGATAGGGCGTCGCCGCCCGTGTTTCCATCTCCAGCTCCACGGAGATCTGCATCCCGAGGGACGAGGCTTTGTCCAATATATATGTCTGCACGCGGCCGGATATGATGCTGGCCACAAGCTCCTGATTCTGGATCTCAATACCCGTTCTTGCTTCCTCCTTTTCCAGCTCCAGCCGGCTGATCGCCTCTGCCAGAGAATCATAGTCCAGCTCCGCCAGCGGCGTGAGCGCGAGCAGCAGCATCAGAAGGCCGCACAGCATGGCCGCCACCCGCCGCGGCGTCCCCTTCGGCAGCGCCGCGAGCAGGATCGCCCCGGCAAACGCCCCTGCTGTGATGCGCAGCAGGTATCCGCGTACCGCTTCGATCATCCGGCCGCCACCTTCATAAAGCAGCACGTCGAAAACAGCAGCAGAAGCGCCGCGCAGCCGACCATACTCAGAAGATACCCCATGGCGCTCGTCTGCGCGCCAAGGAGCGCCGCGTGCTCCTTCCCTGCCGCGAGCCCGGCGGCCGCGGCCGTGAGCTTCATCGTGAGATAGCAGATCGCAATCTTCAGAAACGGCACGAGCGCCATTGCCAGCACGGCCAGGATCCCGAACGTCCCCGCCGTCGCCCGCAGGAGCTTTGCGCTCTGCAGGACCGCCTCTGAGGCGTCGGCAGCGATGCCGCCCACGACCGGGAGCGCCGCCGAGAGCGTCGATTTTGCCGCGTTGACCGCCGCCTCGTCACTGCTGCCGGAGAGTAAGCCCGTGAGCGAGAGATAGGCCGTGAACACATACATCACTCCCTTTAAAAGCGCCGAAATGCACCAGCCGAGCAGCGTGCGGACGCTGCCGAGCCGCTCGTCCGGCAGTCCGCATTCCACTGTTGCGAGCCCGAGATACGCATAGACGAGCGGCAGCAGCAGCGCGCGGATCAGGCTCGTCAGGAGGCTGAAAAACAGCGACGAGCCCATATACAGGCTTCCCGCCCCGCTCAGCGCGCCCGCAGCAGACGCCGCGCCGCACATGACCGGCAGCAGAAGCTTCGCATACGCCTCCATCTCGTCCAGCACGCCGGTAGCAAGACCGATCATGCTTTTCATACTTGCGGCAAACAGCGCCGTGATCGCGAACGCGCCGGTCAGCGACTGCAGCTGCAGCCGGTCTTTGGGATAGGCCTGCCGGACCAGCTGGCAGATGAGGGCCGCCGTCAGCAGCATCGCCCCGGTCTGCACCGCCTCCCGCAGCGTACCGACGGAGAGATTCGACGCCCATTTGAAAATATCCAGGATTGCGGACGCAGGATCGGTCTGCGACACCGGACTGTAGTCTTCCAGCGCCTCGCGGGTCTGGCCGGACAGCGGATCTGTCAGCGAGTCGACCTGCAGGATCTGCCGTTCCTGCTCCAGAACGTCCGCAGCCGAGACCGGCAGCGCGAGTGCCGCCAGCAGCAGTAGCAGGATCCATCCGCGCCGCATACTACCCTCCTATCATCGTCTGCAGCAGAGAAAGCACCATCTCCAGCAGCGGCAGCGCCAGATAGATGCACAGAAAGCCGCTGCAGATCTCGATCGTCTGCCCGAGCGCCTGCTGGCCGCTGTCGCGGCAGAGCGTCCCGGCGAGCTGCGAGAGAAGGCCGATGGCCGCCGTCTTAAAAAGCGGGGCGAACACGGCCTGCGAAAGGCCGGTGATCTCCTCGAGTCTGCGTACAAAAGCGAGGACCGGCGAGAAAAACGGCAGGACCGTCAGAAAACACAGGGCGCACACCACCGCACACAGCGCCAGCATCAATTCCGGCGCCTGTTTTCTGAGCAGCAGACTCAGCGCGCAGCAGATGAGCGCCGCCGCGATCAGCTTCCCGACCGTCTCCATCAGAATTCAAACAGCGTCTTGACCATGTCGAACAGCTCTGCGATCCGCTGCACGACGATCATCAGCACCACGACCAGCGCCGCCAGCGAGGTCATGGTCGCCTGTTCCTCCCGTCCGGAGCGGACGAGGACCTGGTTGAGGATCGACACGATGATGCCGACCGCCGCGATTTTGAAGATCAGATCAATATCCATATCAGATGAGGATCACCGCAACAGCCAGTCCCGTGCACACGCCGAGCGTCACATACGTCTTGCAGCGGGCCGCTGCGCTGCCCTGCAGCTGTCGGGCCTCCTCCCGCAGACGCCCGAGCGCCAGATCCAGCGCCTGCAGATTCCCGTCCAGGTCGTATTTGCCCAGCGTGTCGAATAAACTCATCAGCGCCGTACGCACCCCGGCCGGGATGCATAGTCCCTCCGTCCGCCGCAGCGCCTGCCGGCAGGCATAGCCGACCGTGCAGGTATCCGCGGCCGAAAGGCTCCCGGAGAGCCCTGAGAAAAAGGCCGCGACTGCCGCTTCCCGGCTCTCCTGCAGAGCCAGGAACACGTCCGGCAGCGGCGTGAGCCGGTACTGCAGCTCATGCCGGATACACAGCACCGCGTCAATGAACGCCAGCGTCTGCGCCTGCTGCCGCCGGACGGTCCTGGCCAGGCCAAGGCCCATCGCGCTCGAGGCTGTGAGGATCAAACTCAGTCCGATCAGTTTCAGCATACCGGATCCTTTCCGCGTGAAACGCTCTGTTGTTATCCAGAAACAATACCTGTTCAAACATCCCGGCCCCGAGGACGGCCCGGCACAGGGGCTTTTCCCGCAGCTCCGCGGCGGAGCCAGCGTGGATCGTCGCAAGGATGCGCACGCCGCAGCCGAAGGCCTGCCGGATCCCGGCGAGGTCGGCGGGACTTGTGATCTCGTCCACGGCCAGCCACTCCGGGTTCATCCCGCGCAGCAGCATCTGCATGCCTGCGGCCTTCGGGCAGCCGGAGAGCACGTCCGTGTGCGGGCCGAGGTCGAACTGCGGCACGCCATGCACCGCACCCGCCAGCTCCAGCCGCTCGTCCACAACGCCGACGCGGCTGCCAGCCGCCGAAAGCGCGCGGATGCAGCTGCGCAGCAGCGTCGTCTTGCCGCTGCCGGGGCGGCCGGCCAGCAGACAGGAGGCCGATAAAAGCGGCAGAAGCTGCTCCGGCGGATGCCGGATCTCGTGCGGGATGCGGATGCAGAGCGACGAGATCTCCCGGATCCCGGTCACGCGCCCGTCCTGCACGACCGCGCTGCCGCATACGCCGATCCGCACGCCGCCCGGCACGCTCAGAAATCCCTCCCGCAGCTGCTCCTGCACGGCGTACTGCGACTGGGCCGAGGCGGCAAGCAGCGTGCGCTGCAGCTCCTGCTGCGGCGTCCGTTCGCAGTGCGGAAGCGGCTGCTCCACACCTCGCCGCAGGATGGAGGGCACCTGCCCACACCGCAGCCGGATCTCCTCGACCTGCGCCGCGTTCAGCCCGTCCAGCGCCTGCGCCGCCTCCCGCGGCAGGATCTGCAGCACCTGCTTCAGCAACCTGTCCGCCCCCTTCCAGTCCAAGTCTATTGCCATCCACGCCGCGATATTCCTCCGCCTTGACAAAGCCGCTCTCCCATTGTAAAATTAGTTCGTTCTTCATAAGCCCCAGTAGCTCAGGGGATAGAGCATTCGCCTCCTAAGCGAAGGGTCGGACGTTCGAATCGTCTCTGGGGTGCCAGATGTATCCTTATCTGAACGCATTGTTTTTGTGAACGGCGTAATTGGGATGATCGTGCATCGATAAAGAAATCCCTCTCCAGTTTTGGAAAGGGATTTCTTTATTTTGCGATATGCGCATAGTATTCCTTTGGTGTACTTCGCCGCCTTCTCCCCCATCAGATCCCGATACCGTCCGTCCTGTGCGGAATACCGGATATCCGGGTTTGTCTTATCGAACGTCCCGATGTTATCCGTAGCGGATTTGATCTGTGCGGAATCAAATACAACATAGAATTTGTCGTAAGCCAGATCTTCTTTGCTTCCATCATATTCAAAAATCACGCCGTCGTTCCCATGTTCTTTGGCGTAGCGAATAACCGGTGCTTCTGCAATGTTATCCGTGAATTGTTCCGGGGGCAATTTCACCGTGTACGGATTCTTCATCTTGAGATAGGCTTCAATGATACAGTTTCCCCCGCGTTCATCTGCCATGCTCTCTGCATAATCCATGCTTTCACTGAAGAAGTACGCCCCGTTCTCCTGCTGGAAAGTATTAAATTCCGCATTCGTTCCGTGGTACACCACCTTCGGTGTCCCGTCCACATTCACAACCTTGCTCGCGCTCTCCGGATGATTCTTCCAGTCTCCGAACCAGCGCTTAAACTGTTGCGATTGTGTTACATTATTTAACTTTGGCTTGACAGTCGACCCCGCATCCCTTATACTGGCTACGAAGTCGTTGTCAGTATCGGGCATCTTGGGCATTGGGACCCTTGCCACCTGATACAAAGCAGCGGCTTTTACTTTGTCCACATAGAACAATGTTGTTTCGCCGTTATTGGATTTCTCAATCGCGTTTGTGAGCAGTCCCGTCACCGCATTCTTCTTTTCATAAATGCTGGTAACGGCATTGCTGTCAATGACAATCGAATTCTGTCTGCCGAACCCGTCAATGTACACCGGAATAATCACAGATTTTGCGTCCTTGATGAATGGCAACAGCGCAACGACGCTTGTTCCTCTCTGTGATTCAGATGCGATGATCGCGACCGGGCTTTTCATCGCACGCGGAAGCTGCTTCAACATCGGTTCCCCGATGTGATGCTCCTCATCTTTCGTTCCATTGATGGCATAGTCCACATGCGTCTGATTGATTGTGACCGGCAGCGCATTAAAGCCCACCTTCTGAAATACCTCCGGTGTCGACCCGACCACCAGTGTATCATTTTTTTCGATTTTCCCGGCTTTCCAGTCGTCCACCTGTTCTGCAAACGGCTTTGTGAAATCATACTTTTCTGCTTTTGATGCAGACATCTTCGCCGGCGGCGCTCTCGCGCTGCCGGATTTTTTGTATAAAGAAAAAACAGCCGGATATGGTCCGGCTGTTTTACATAATATCGGTTTTTCGGCAAAAGCTATCCTGACTTGAATGGAAGGCAGGGATCTGTAAATGAAGGGCTTTGCGATGCTGGAGATCGGGAAGGTCGGATGGGTGGAGAAGCCGAAGCCGGTCTGCGGGCCGATGGACGCGGTCTGCCGGCCGCTGGCTGCGGCGGTCTGCACCTCAGATGTGCATACGGTCTGGGAGGGAGCCGTCGGCGAGCGGCACGATATGATCCTGGGACACGAGTGCTGCGCGGAGGTCGTTTCTGTGGGCGAGCTCGTGCGGGATTTCAAGCCCGGCGACCGGGTACTGGTGCCCGCCATCACGCCGGACTGGAGCTCGCTGGAGGCGCAGGCCGGGTTTGCCATGCACTCCGGCGGGATGCTGGCGGGCTGGAAGTTCTCCAACATCAAAAACGGTGTGTTTTCTGAGTTTTTCCACGTCAACGATGCGGATGGGAATCTCGCGCATCTGCCGGAGAGGATGGACATCACGGAGGCGTGCATGCTCTCCGACATGGTGCCGACCGGCTTTCATGGCGCGGAGCTGGCGGATGTGCAGTTCGGCGATACGGTGCTCGTCGTCGGTATCGGACCGGTCGGGCTCATGGCGGTGGCCGGTGCGGCGCTGCGGGGCGCGGCGCGGATCCTCGCGGTCGGCACGCGGCCGGTCTGCGTGGAGGCGGCGCGGAAATACGGCGCGACCGACTTCATCAGCTACAAAAACGGCCCGATCGACGAGCAGGTGCTGGCGCTGACCGGTGGAAAGGGCGTCGACTGCGCGATCATCGCGGGCGGCGATGTGGATACGTTCATCCCCGTCGTAAGGGTCCTGAAGCCCGGCGGGCGGATCGGCAACGTCAACTATCTCGGCAACGGGGACTATGTGAAGATCCCGCGCGCGGACTGGGGCGTCGGCATGGGCCACAAGCTGATCAACGGCGGGCTCATGCCCGGCGGGCGGCTGCGGATGGAGAAGCTCGCCGCGCTCATGACGAGCGGGCGGCTGGACGTGAAGCCGCTCATCACCCACGTATTTGACGGCTGGGACAAGCTGCCGCAGGCGCTGCAGCTCATGAAGGACAAGCCGCAGGACCTCATCAAGCCCGTCGTGCGGTTATGACTCCTCTGCCGCAGCGGTCAGATTGAGATAGTAATATTCGGTCTCCGCGGACAGCGGGACGGCGCTTCCCTGCTCCGCAAACCCGAAATTCTGCCCGTAGATTGTGACCAGACCGTGCGTATCCAGACGCGCGGTCTGGTTTTTCAGTGTCAGTATGCTTTCGGTTGTCATAATTCCATAACCGTCAACTGCATTGTCATAGAAGCCAAAGAAATCAAAGCTGTGCGGTTTCCGGGAAATGACTTCGATGCAGACCGTACCGCCGGTCGGAATGGTCACATCCGCCGCGGCATAGCAAATGCGCTGCATGACGTACGCGTCCTGAAGCAGAGAATCCAGCATTCCCACGCTGTAGCGCTCGGCGGGCGCGGCGGAGCAGACGCCATATCCGGTCAAAAGCTCCGCGGCAGCAGCCGCAAGCCGGTCTACAGCAGCGCTGGAGGCGTCTGTGCCGAGCTGGGCGGCGGCAGTCTGCCGCAGAAAATCTGCAAGAGTCATTTCCGTGCGCGCTGCGGTTCCTTCGAGTGCATCCAGTTCCTTCCCCTGCTCGCAGCTTCCGTCGGTATAGCCCTGCATGGCATAGCCGGACAGATCCTGCCCGAGCACGGCAAGCAGATGCAGGGACTGACCGTGTTCGTTTGTAAAATAGCTGTACTGCGGCTGCCCGGTCGCATCGTCCAAGCCATAGCCGTTGATCCCGTAGGTCAGGATCGTCGTCTGTTCCGGGTCTGCGTCGACTGTGATCGCAAGCGTCGCCGCGCTTGCCGTTGTATTGCCGGATGCGGTAAAGGAATAGACATAGGCGGTCTGGCCGGGCAGCGGTTTCGGTGCGAGCGCATCGGTCTGATAACTGCCGGACAGCAGCGTCTGATATTCGGTCCAGCTTTCCGCGTGGCGGAGGTTCCAGCGCTGCTCCGCCTGTTCCGGCTCCGGGCTGGCCGGGCCGAACCAGCCGGGGAACGCGCCGGAATAGATGGCAGTTTCGGTGCCAGCCCCATCCACACTCAGCTGCGGCCGGAGTGCCTCCAGATCGCTGAGGCTGGAGACGAAGGGATAGAGCACCGTCGCCGTACAGGCCTCCCCGGAGCTGTTTTGGATCGTATAACGGTCTGTCACGGTAACGGCGGCCCCGTACTCCTCTGCATAAGGCGCACAGTCCAGCAGGATCTCCCGGTCAGCGGAAAGCGCCGGGGCAGCCTGCGCCAGCGTCAGCGGGAAGATCGGGCCCGCGTAGGACATAAAATCTGTCGCGTCCGCCGGTTTGACAGAATCACTGCCGGACGTACCGGCAAGCCCGTCGTCCATCCTGGAAGCTGCGCAGCCGCAGAGCGCGGCAGTCAAAAAGAGCGCAAGGAGCAGCGCCAGGATCTCTCGGATATTTCGCATCGTTTTCCCTCCTGTTTTTCTCTGATATGATAAAAGACGGATTACGGGAACGTTGGTTGCACAAATTGGAAGATTCAGATCAAAAAAACGCCCTTGCAGGGACTCTGCAAGGGCGTTCTGGTATCAGCAATAGAAATCCTTGATCTTCTTCGCCCGGGACGGGTGACGGAGCTTACGGATGGCTTTGTTTTCGATCTGGCGGATGCGTTCACGGGTAACGCCGAAGATCTGGCCGACCTCCTCGAGCGTATGCGTCCGGCCGTCATACATGCCGAAGCGCATGCGCAGCACGTCTGCCTCACGCTCGGTCAGCGTGCCGAGGATCTCGGTCAGCGCTTCGGAGAGCATCGCGTTGGACGTGGCGTCGACGGGGCCGGGGGTATTGTCGTCCTCGACGAAGGAGCCGATGGTCGTATCCTCCTCGTCGCCGACCGGCATGTCCAGAGACAGGGTGTCGGCGGCGGTGCGATTGGCCTCGATGATCTTCTCGATGGGCAGATTCAGCTCAGCGGCGATCTCCTCGAGCGTCGGCTCGCGGCCCAGCTCCTGCACGAGCTTGCGGTTGCAGCGGGTCGCCTTGTTGATGACCTCGACCATATGCACCGGGACGCGGATGGTACGCGCCTGATCGGCGATCGCGCGGGTAATGGCCTGCCGGATCCACCAGGTTGCATATGTAGAGAATTTGTTTCCCTTTGTATAGTCGAACTTGTCGACGGCGCGGATGAGACCGGTATTGCCCTCCTGAATAAGATCCAGAATGTGCAGGCCGCGGCCGGAATATTTCTTGGCGATGGATACGACCAGACGCAGGTTAGCCTCCGTCAGACGGTCTTTGGCGGCCTTGTCGCCCTCGGAGACGCGCTTGGCCAGCTCAATCTCCTCGTCGGCAGTCAGCAGCTTGACCTGGCCGATCTCCTTGAGATACATGCGCACCGGATCATCCAGATTGTATTCCGCGGCAAGCTCCAGCGGGTCAACGAGCTCCTCGTCGTCGCCGTCGGGGACCTCGTCCATGTCCATGCCGAGATCGTCGGACACGTCCAGCTCCAGCTCCGGGCTCACGATCTGGATGCCCATGGCGTCAAAGGTATCATAAATATGCTCAATTTTCTCGACCGGCAGATCCAGCTTTTCCAGCTCTGTGGTCAGTTCCGTCGCCTGAATGCTCCCGTCCCGCTTTGCTCTTGCGATCAATGCGGATACCGCAGCCATTGCATCCTCGGTCGAGGGCTTCGGATTCTTCGTATTAGCCATTCTATCGCTCATCCTCATTTATCTGGTAACATTGCTGCGCATCGGCGCAACTGTGTTATTATAACCCCATCCTGCCTGTTTTGACAAGGCCAATTTGACATTTTTTCTGTTTTTTCTTGACCCTTGCCCGTATCTTTCTGCCGTTCGGCTCAGATCTCCATGATGACGGGCAGGATCATCGGGTTGCGCTTGGTCGTTTTGAACAGGTAGCCGGACAGATCGTTCTTGATGTTGGCCTTCAGCACGCTCCAGTCGCTGCGGCCGTTCTGGCTGCAGCGGTCAATGGCGTGCGCGGCGATGACGCGCAGCTCTTCCATCAGATTTTCCGATTCCTTGACATAGACGAAGCCGCGCGTGATGATATCCGGCCCGCTGATGACGCTGCCGTCCTCGCTCGAGATGTTGACGACCACGACCAGCATGCCGTCCTGCGCCAGATGCTTGCGGTCACGCAGCACGACGCTGCCGACGTCGCCGACGCCGGTGCCGTCGACCAGGATCTTGCCGGACGGGACGGTGCCGCCCCACTTGCATGTGGTCTTGGTGAGCTCGAGCACCTTGCCGATGTCGGAAATGAAGATGTTCTTGGGATCCATGCCCATCGACTGGGCCAGACGGGAATGCGCCTGCAGATGGCGCTGCTCGCCGTGGACGGGGATGAAGAAGCGGGGCTTCAGAAGCCCATGGATGATCTTCAGCTCCTCCTGGCAGGCGTGGCCGGAGACGTGCAGGCCCTCGAGCTTGTCATAGATGACCTCTGCGCCCTTGCGGTAGAGCTCATTGATGATCTTGCCGATGGATTTTTCGTTGCCGGGGATCGCGGAGGCGGAGATGATGACGCGGTCAGAGGCCGTGATCTCCACCTGCCGGTGGCCGGAGAAGGCCATGCGGTAGAGGGCAGACATATTTTCGCCCTGCGAGCCGGTCGAGACGATGACGAGCTTGTTGTTGGGGATCTGCTTGATCTGCGTGATGTCGACGAGCGTGCCTGCCGGGATCTTCAGATAGCCGAGCTCCGTGGAGACCTTCAGGATGTTTTCCATGCTGCGGCCGGTCACGGCGACCTTGCGGCCGAATTTCTTCGCCGTGGCGATCAGGCTCTGCAGCCGGAAAGCGTTCGAGGCGAAGGTCGTGACGATGATGCGCTTGTTGCAGCCGGAGAACTGGCGCTCAAAATTGGCCGCGACGGTCTTTTCCGACGGCGTATAGCCCTGCCGCTCGACGTTCGTCGAGTCGCACAGCAGCGCCAGCACACCTTCTTTGCCGAGCGCGCCGAAGCGGGCCAGATCGATCATGCCGTCTTCCGCGGTGGCGTCGATCTTGAAGTCGCCCGTCATGACGATGGTGCCGACCGGCGTTTTGATGGCGAACGCAACGGCGTCGGCGATGGAATGGTTCACGTGGATGAACTCCACGGTGAAGCAGCCGGCCTTGACCTTCTCCCCTGCTTCATGGGTAAACAGGTGGACGGTATTCTGCAGCTGATGCTCCTCGAGCTTCAGCTGGACGATGCCGGCGGTCAGGCGCGTGGCGTGGATGGGGCAGTTGAACTGCTCCATGGCGTACGGGATGCCGCCGATATGGTCCTCATGCCCGTGGGTCAGGAACATGCCGCGGATCTTGTCTTTGTTTTTGACCAGGTACGTCATGTCGGCAATGACCAGGTCGACGCCGTACATTTCCTCATCCGGGAAGCCAAGACCGCAGTCGACGATGATGATATCCTTGCCGTATTCGAGTACGGTCATATTCTTGCCGATCTCGTTGAGACCACCAAGGGGAATGATCTTTAATTTTTCTGCCAAATGATTTCACTCTTTCCTAAAATAATATAAGTATGGATGCGGCTGCGCGGAGGATCCTCCGCGCGGAACAAATGCAAAAAGGACGCAGGAACGCATGCCCATGCAGCTGGCCGGACAGTGCCCCGTCTCGCTCTGCCCATCGCCAATGCCGCCTGCGCTCCATACCGTATGCAGTTGATCTATTTGATGCGCCTGCGCGGCGCACGATCCCAATCAAAAAGCCATGGAAGGTCATAGCTGATACATAGTATAACACACTTTCCGTGGAAAGTACACCTTTTTTTGTTCTTTTATCCATATCATAAATGAATTAAGCAAATGAATGATAGATTATAATTGATTCCTTCGGCAAAATTTGATATAGTAAATTTGATTATACAAAGACAGGAGGCGGCGGTCTATGAAAAAGCCGGTCGGACGTCTGCTTTATCCGAATACGGGCTGGTACTTTGCGGCCATGCTGCTGTTTACCGCCGCGGCCGCCGCGGTCGGGCAGTATATCCTTGCGGGCGGCGCGCTGTTCGTCACGCTCATCATGTTTATCATCAGCCGCGCAAGGCTTTCCCGGCGCAAGCGGCAGCTGATGAGCTACGTGCAGACGGCGACGGATTCCGTCGGCATTTCCGTCCACGCGGGCTCCGCGTTCCCGATGGCGGTCATCCGGCTGCCGGAAAATGAGATCATCTGGGGCAACCCCAGCTTCTTTACCATCACCGGCCTTTCCGATACTGCCTGCTATCAGACGCTCGACGCGGTCGTGCCCGGCTTCTCCACCAGCTGGCTGCGCGAGGGCCGCTCCGAGCTGCCGGGCGACCAGATCATCGGCGGCCGCCGCTACCGCATCTACGGCAACTACGTCAAATCCGAAGACGACGCGACGACCGTACAGCTGGCGACCATCTATTTTGCCGACATGACCGAGATGTTCAACGTCCGCGACGAATTCCTCCGCACGCGGCCGATCGTCTCGATCATCCTGATCGATAACTACGACGAGCTGACTGCCAACCTCTCCGACTCTGCCATCTCCACGCTCGACGCGCAACTCAACGACGTCGTGGCCAACTGGACGGCGGGACTGGAGGCGCTGTGCCGCAAGATCGAACGCAACCGGTATCTGCTGATCTTCGAGAGCAAGGATCTTGCCCGCCTGCAGGACGGCCGGTTCAGCATCCTGGAGGATGTGCGGCACGTCACGACCTCCGGCGGCATGTCTGCGACGATCTCGCTCGGCATCGGCAAGGACGGCGGGAGCTTCGCGGAGAATTACCGCTTTGCGTCCCTCGCCATCGAGATGTCCCTTTCCCGCGGCGGTGATCAGGCCGTCATCAAGGACCGGTTCAACTTCACCTTCTACGGCGGCCGCACCAAGGAAGCGGAGCGGCATACACGCGTCAAATCCCGCGTGATGGCGGGTTCGCTGTCTGAGCTCATCGGGCAGTCGAGCACGGTCTATATCATGGGACACCGGATGGCGGATCTGGACGCACTCGGCTCGGCCGTGGGTCTTCTGTGCCTGTGCCGGGTGAAGGAGCGCCCGGCCCGGATCGTGATCGACCTGCAGAAAAACGCCTGCCAGAGCCTGATCGCTGAGCTCAAGGCCGCGCCCGGCTGCGAGGATCTGTTCATCTCCGGACAGGATGCCCTGGTCGAGGCGGACAACCGGAGCCTGCTCATCGTCGTCGACGCCAACCGGCCGGAGCAGGTCGAGTGCCGCCCGCTGCTCGAGTCCATTTCCCGCGTCGCGGTCATCGACCATCACCGCCGGGCGGCGGATTATATCGAGCAGCCGGTCCTCAATCTGCACGAGCCGTATGCATCCTCCGCGTCGGAGCTTGTAACGGAGCTTCTGCAGTACGCCGTCAGCCAGCGCGACGTCCGTCCGCTCGAGGCGCAGGCGCTGCTGGCCGGTATCGTATTGGATACGAAAAATTTCTCCGTCCGCACCGGCTCGCGCACGTTTGAGTCCGCGGCCTATCTGCGCAAGGCGGGCGCCGACCCGGTCGAGGTCAAGAAGCTGTTCCAGACGGATCTGGACGATACGCTCACCCGCTACCGCGTCGTGCAGGCTGCCCGGCTCTACCGCGGCGAGCTCGCCATCGCCTGTCTGGACGAGACTATCACCCGCACCATCGCCGCACAGGCGGCCGATGAGCTCATAAACATCTCCGGCATCACTGCCTCGTTCGTCCTCTTCCCTGACGGCGAACAGGTCATCATCAGCGCGCGCTCCATCGGCTCGTGCAATGTGCAGGTGGTGCTCGAAAAGCTCGGCGGCGGCGGCAACGGCGCGACCGCCGGCGCGCAGATCAAGGGCAAGCCGCTGCGGCAGGTCCTGCAGGACCTTGTCGGCGCGATCGACGCATTTTACGCATAAAACGCGATTTTCAAAAATATCTCTCTGAAAGGAGTCACCACCATGAAGGTTATTTTGACACAGGATGTAAGAGGCCAGGGCAAACGCGGCCAGATGATCGAGGTCTCCGACGGCTACGCCCGCAATTTCCTGCTGCCGCGCAAGCTCGCGCAGGAAGCGACCGCCGATAACGTGAACACCATGAAAATGAACGACAAGGCCGCGCAGGAGCGTCAGGCCAAGGAGCGCGCCGAAGCGCTCGAGATCCGCAACCGGATGAAGGATATGACTGTCGTTGTTACCGCCAAGGGCGGCGGCGCGGGCCGTCTGTTCGGTTCGGTCACGAACACCGAAGTTGCCGATGCGCTGGCAAAGCAGGCCGATATCAAGCTCGACAAGCGCAAGATCGTGCTCGACGAGCCGATCAAGGCCATCGGCGTGTACACGGTCAAGTGCAAGCTCGGCTATGAGATCAACGCCGACCTCAAGGTCGAGGTCAAGGAGGGCTAAGCAGGCCCTGATATTCTGAAGCTCCCGGAAGGATGTGAACCGTATGGATGAGGAATTGCTTGCCCGGCAGACGCCACAGGCGCTGGAAGCGGAGCAGTCTGTGCTCGGCTCCATGCTCATCGACGAGCGCTGCGTACCGGACGTCGTCGGTATGCTGCAGCCGGAGGATTTTTACCTGCGGCAGAACCGCGAGATCTACGAGACCATCTATACGATGTTCAACTTCTCGGAGAAGATCGACCCCGTTACCGTCCTCAATAAAATGAAAGAGCGCGGCGTGTACGACGAGGAACGCAGCTACGACTATCTCGCCCAGCTGCTGAAGATCACGCCGACCGCCGCCAACGTCAAGCAATACTGCACGATCGTGCATGACAAGTCGCTGCTGCGCGCGCTGGCCGCCGCTTCGTCGGAGATCACGGATATGGTCTACGAGGGCGTCGGCACGGCGCAGGAGATGCTGGAGGTCTCGGAAAAGAAGATCTATTCCCTGCGCCGCGGCAACACCGGCGACAGTCTGCAGCACATCGGCAAGGTCATGATCAACGTCTATGACCGGCTGGAAGAGCTGGCTGCCTCCGGCAGCGAGATCCCGGGCCTGTCCACGGGCCTGCACGACCTTGACCGCAAGATCAACGGCCTCAACAAGACCGACCTGATCCTGATCGCGGCCCGCCCCGGCATGGGCAAAACGGCGATCGCGCTCAACATCTGCCTGAACGTTGCGAAGACGTATGAGAAGACCGTCGCTTTCTTTTCGCTCGAAATGTCGCGGGAGCAGCTGGTCATGCGTCTTTTGTCTACGGAAAGCTTCGTGGAAAACCAGAAGCTCACCACCGGCCATCTGGAAGACGACGACTGGAGCAAGCTCTCCATCGCCTCCTCCGCGCTCAGCCAGACGGATATCCGCGTAGACGACAACCCCGCCATCACCGTCGCGGAGATCAATGCCAAGTGCCGCCGGCTCGATAACCTCGGGCTGGTCCTGATCGACTATCTGCAGCTCATGACCGCCGCGGCTCCCGGCAAATCCGGCGATAACCGCGTGACGATCGTCAGCGATATCTCTCGCGCGCTCAAGATCATGGCCAAGGAGCTGAACGTGCCGGTCATCTGCCTGAGCCAGCTCTCGCGTGCCAATGAATCGAGAACCGACAAGCGCCCGATGCTCTCGGACCTTCGTGAATCCGGCGCCATCGAGCAGGACGCCGACTCCGTCCTGTTCCTCTACCGTGACGAATATTATAACCCCAACACGCAGGACAAGAATATCGCCGAGTGCATCATCGCCAAAAACCGCCACGGCGAGACCGGCACGGTCAAGCTGCAGTGGCGGCCGCAGTTCTTCACCTTCTCCGATCTGGAGTGGAAGCATGAGGGCTGAGGTCCTCGCCTGGATGCAGGCGCAGCGGATGACGGAGCCCGGCGATACGGTCGTATGCGCAGTGTCGGGCGGCGCGGATTCTATGTGCATGCTGCACGTGCTGCTGTCACTGCAGGACACGCTCGGCATCCGGGTAGAGGCCGCGCACTTCAACCATCACCTGCGCGGCGCGGAATCCGACCGCGACGAGGCCTTTGTCCGGCAGCTGTGCGCCTCGCTCGGCGTGCCGCTGCACACGGGCGGCGGCGACGTGCAGGCGCGGGCGGCGCAGACGCATGAATCTCTGGAAGAGGCTGCGCGCAAGCTCCGCTACGCGTTCTTTGACACACTCCCCGGCCTTGTCGCCACAGCGCACACGCAGGACGACAATCTCGAGACCGTGCTCCTGAACCTCACGCGCGGGACCGGCCTTGCCGGACTGACCGGCATTCCGCCGAAGCGCGGACGGCTCATCCGGCCGATGCTGGTCTGCACGCGGGCGCAGATCGAGGCGTATCTTGCCGAGCACGGCTTTTCTTATGTGACTGACAGCACCAATCTCCTGCCGGACGCCCGGCGCAACCGGCTGCGCCAGCGCGTGATCCCGCTTCTGCGGGAGGAAAACCCCGCCGTCGCACAGACCGTCTTCCGGACCTGCGCGCTGCTCCGCGCGGACAACGCGTTTCTTGATGCGCAGGCGCGCGAGGCGCTGCAGACTGCTCAATTGCCGGACGGTGTCAGCCGCAGTGCACTTTCCGCTTGGCCGGAGGCCGTGCGCACCCGCGCAGTCCGGCTGCTGCTCGGATCGATCCATGCGCCCAAGCTGACGCAGCGGCATATCGACGCGGTCGACCGGCTGCTGTTCGCTTCGTGCCCCTCCGCTTCCGTCTCGCTGCCGGGCGGCTTTGCCGCGCGGCTGGAATATGACAGGCTGTACCTGACGGACCGCTCCCCTGCCGCTTCCTTTTCACCCGTGACGCTTTCGCCGGGCGAGACAGCGCTGATCCCGGCGCTCGGGCTGCGCGTCGAATGCCGGATCGAAGAAAATTTTCAGGAAAAAGCAAAAACCCTCTCCACTTTTGCAGTCAAATATGATACCATAGAGCAAACTCCCCGGATCACGATCCGTCCGCGTCAGGCGCATGACGTCATGCGCACGGCAGGCGGCACGAAAACGCTCAAAAAGCTGCTGATCGACCGCAAGGTCCCCGCAGCACGACGTGCGCTCATGCCGGTGGCCGCTGACGCATCCGGTGTTCTGGGCGTTTATGGGATCGGCGTCGATCTGGGCCGCGCCGCGGCTCCGGGCGATCGCGCGGTCATCATCACGATCGAAGAAACAGAGAAAGAGGATAAGATGTATGATTAACAAGTCTGACATGCTGCAGGACATTGAGCGCGTACTGGTCTCCGAAGAAGAGATCCACGCGCGGATCAAGGAAGTCGGCGCACAGATCGCAGACGACTATCGCGGCAAGTGCCCGATCCTGGTCGGCGTTCTCAAGGGCGTCGTTCCGTTTTTCGCGGAAATGGCGAATGCCATCAGCATTCCCGTGCAGGAGGATTTCATGTGCATCACATCCTTTGAGGGCGGCACGGAATCCACCGGCAAGCTGACGTTCCGCAAGGATATCGACCATGATATCGAGGGCCGCCATGTGCTCATTCTGGAGGATATCATCGATTCCGGCAGCACGCTCAAGATGATCTGCGAGATGTTCCATGAGCGCAAGCCCGCGTCCATCAAGATCTGCACGCTGCTCGACAAGCCCACCGGCCGCAAGGTCGAGCTGAAGCCGGACTACACCTGCTTCACCGTCCCGCCCGCGTTCGTCGTCGGCTTCGGTCTGGACTATGAGGATTACTACCGCAACCTGCCGTTCGTCGGTGTGCTGAAGCCCTCTGTCTATCAGGACCGCTGAAGACGGTCTATTCCACATAAAGGAGAACCTCCGTGAACCAACAGCCCAAAACCCTGCAGACCATTCTGCTCGTTGCGGTCCTGGCGCTGGTGCTTGTGGTGCTCTCTTCGTCCCTGCTCACGCAAAACGGCAGCAGGCTTGCATATTCTGACGTGCTCGATCTGTTTGAAAACGAACGGGTCGAGTCGTTTGTTCTGCAGGGCGATACGCTGACGCTGACGCTCTACGGAAGCGACGCAGAGCAGGCCGGCACCGCAACGGCGAAGATCGGCGACATCGAGACCTTCCACAAGGACCTGGACGAGACCATTGCTGCGCAGAGCGCCGCAGGTGTTCTCAAGTCCTACAACTATCTGCCCGCCGCCAATTCCATCTGGAAGACGGCGCTGCCGTATCTGCTCGTCGGCATCGCGCTTCTGTTCGTGTGGTTCATTCTGATGAACCGCTCCGGCAGCGGCCCAAACGCCATGGCGCAGTTCACGCGTGCCAACGCGCGCTTCGGCGTCCCGTCCGGCGAGTCCGTGACCTTCCAGGACGTCGCCGGTGCGGACGAGGAAAAGGAAGAGCTCTCGGAGATCGTGGAGTTTCTCCGCGATCCGGACCGCTTCAAGCAGCTCGGCGCGAAGATCCCGAAGGGTGTGCTGCTCGTCGGCCCGCCGGGCACCGGCAAGACGCTGCTGGCCCGCGCAGTCGCCGGAGAGGCGAATGTCGCATTCTTGTCCATTTCCGGCTCCGACTTCGTCGAGCTCTATGTCGGCGTCGGCGCGAGCCGTGTCCGCGACCTCTTTGAGCAGGCCAAGCGGGTGGCTCCGGCCATCGTCTTCATCGATGAGATCGATGCGGTCGGCCGTCAGCGCGGCGCTGGCCTCGGCGGCGGCCACGACGAGCGCGAGCAGACGCTCAACCAGCTGCTCGTCGAGATGGACGGTTTCTCGGCCAACGAGGGCGTCATCGTCATCGCCGCGACCAACCGCAAGGACATTCTCGATCCCGCCCTGCTCCGCCCGGGCCGCTTCGACCGGCAGATCTACGTCGGCGCACCTGACTGGCGCGGACGGCTTGCGATCCTGCAGGTCCACGCACGGAAAAAGCCGCTGGCGGACAATGTCGATCTCCCAGCCGTCGCCAAGGCGACCGCCGGTTTCACCGGCGCGGATCTGGCCAACCTTCTGAACGAGGGCGCGCTCCTCGCCGCGCGGCGCGGCAAGGCCGCGATCAGCCAGCAGGATCTGGAGACATCGATGATCAAGGTCATTGCAGGCCCCGAAAAGAAGAGCCGCGTGGTCAGCCACGCGGAAAAGATGCTCACCGCCGTCCACGAGGCCGGACACGCAATCTGCATGTACTGCCTCGACTCGCAGGATCCGGTGCACCTCATCACCATCATCCCCCGCGCCCAGGCCGGCGGCATGACCATCAGCCTGCCGCAGGACGACCGCTCCTATTCCTCGCGCAACGAAATGTTTGAGACCATCGTCTCTTTCCTCGGCGGCCGCGTGGCAGAGGCGCAGAAGCTCTGCGATATTTCCACCGGCGCGTCGAACGATCTGCAGCGCGCCACCGGCATTGCCCGCGATATGGTTGCAAAATACGGCATGTCCGACAGCATCGGCCCCGTCAGCTACGCGGGCGGGCAGGAGGTCTTTATCGGGCGCGACTATGAGAAGACCAAACCCTATTCCGAGCAGACCGCCGGGCAGATCGACGCGCAGGTCCAGAAGATCATGCGCGAGGCTTATCAGCGCTGCGAGCAGATCCTGCGCGATCATGCCGAACGGCTCGATAAGATCGCCGGCTTCCTGATGGAGAACGAGAACATGAGCCGCGCACAGTTTGAAGCTGTGATGCAGGACGAAACGCTTGACCAACCCAAAGCCTGAGTTTTATGCGCACCGCGGATCGTGGTGCGCATAAATTATGGGAACTGACAGGAGGCTCCATGTATTATCGCAGTCTGAACGCCTATCTGCGTGAGACCTTTGGCTGCAAGGTCTATAAGCTGGCGCTCTCCGCCGGCTGCACCTGCCCGAACCGAGACGGGACGATTGGCACGCGCGGATGCATCTTCTGCAGCGGCAGCGGAGAATTTGCCGCGTCCGCTTCCCTCTCTATCCCGGAGCAGCTGGCGCAGGCCAAGCGTCTGGTCGCCGCCAAGGCCGGGCCGGACGCACGCTATATCGCCTATTTTCAGGACTTTACCAATACCTATGCCCCGGCGGAGGTCCTGCGGCCGCTGTTTGCGGCCGCGATCCGCCAGCCGGAGGTCTGCGCGCTCTCCATCGCCACGCGGCCGGACTGCCTGCCGCCGGAGATCTTGTCGCTGCTGGCTGAGCTCCGGTCGGAAAAGCCCGTCTGGGTCGAGCTCGGGCTGCAGACCATCCATGCATCGACGGCCGCCTATATCCGCCGCGGCTATCCCCTTTCCGTCTATGACGAGGCGGTGCGGGCGCTGCACGCGCGCGGCATCAGCGTCATCACGCATCAGATCCTGGGCCTGCCCGGCGAGACGCCGGAGATGATGGTGGAGACGGCCCGCTATATCGGCCGCAGCGGCGCCGATGGCATCAAACTGCACCTGCTGCATGTTCTGGCCGGGACGGATCTGGCTGCGGACTACGCAGCGGGCGAATTTGAGACGCTGTCGCTGGACGCGTATATCACGCTGCTGGAGGCATGTCTGCGCGTGCTGCCGCGGGAGATGGTCATCCACCGGCTGACCGGCGACGGAGCCAAACGCGACCTGCTCGCGCCCCGCTGGAGCGGCGATAAGAAGCGCGTCATCAATGAGATCCGCCGCCGCTTTCTGGCCGACGATCTCGAACAGGGCTCCGACCTGACCGACGCGCCTGCCTGAATGGCGTGATTTTCGGTATCGTCGGACGCCAGACGGATTGACATTCGGGAAAAACCGTGTTATTCTTGATAACAGATAACGAATACGGGCTGAAATGCCCGTATTTGCTGCGTTTTCGATATTCTCGTTCCAGAATATCGAAAACAATCGAAATCAATTCGACAATATCGGAGGAAAGAGAACATGAAAAAAGAGAATCTGTTCGTCATTCTGACCGGCGTTGTCATCGGCATCGCGGCACTTGTGCTGACGGCGCTCGGCAACCCGGCCAACATGGGCTTCTGCATCGCCTGCTTTGAGCGTGATATCGCGGGCGCTGTCGGTCTGCATTCGGCAGCCAAGGTGCAGTATGTCCGCCCGGAGATCATCGGTCTGGTCCTCGGCAGCTTCCTGATGGCCATCGCCACGAAGGAATGGAAAGCCAAGGCCGGTTCCTCGCCTGCCCTGCGGTTCGTGCTCGGCGCTTTCGTCATGATCGGCGCGCTGGCCTTTTTGGGCTGCCCGCTGCGTATGGTCCTGCGTCTGGCCGGCGGCGATCTCAACGCAGTCGTCGGTCTTGCCGGTTTTGCTGCCGGTATCTTCCTTGGCACGATCTTCATCCGCAAGGGCTTCACGCTCCAGCGCAACTACACCACCAAGACGCTCGACGGCACGGTCCTCCCCGCTGTGATGACCGGCCTGCTGATCCTGTTCATCGCTGTCCCCACCCTCTTCAAGCTCTCGGAAGAAGGCCCTGGCTCCAAGCATGCACCGTTTTTCATCGCGCTTGTCATCGCCCTCGTCGTCGGCGCGCTGGCGCAGAAGTCCCGCATGTGTATGGTCGGCGGTCTGCGTGACACGATGATGTTCAAGGACATGCACCTGCTGTGGGGCTTCATCGCCATCTTCGTCACGGTCCTGATCGGCAACCTCATCGGCGGCAGCTTCAAGCTCGGCTTCACCTCGCAGCCCGTTGCGCACTCCAGCCATGTCTGGAACTTCCTCGGCATGTTGCTCGCCGGTTGGGGCTCCGTGCTGCTCGGCGGCTGCCCGCTGCGTCAGCTCATTCTGGCCGGCAGCGGCAACGCGGATTCCGCTGTTACGGTGTTCGGCATGATCGTCGGCGCTGCGTTCGCGCACAACTTCGGTCTGGCCGGCAACGCCGACTCCGTCAGCGAGGCTGGTGAGTATGTCGTTGGCGGCATCTCCACGAAGGGCAAGGTCGCAGTCATTCTCGGCATCGTGATCGTGCTGGTCGTATCTTATGTAAACAGCATGAAGAAGCAGGAGGCGAAAACGAATGGTTGATGCAAGAGGATATCTCTGCCCCATGCCCGTGGTCATGGTCCAGAAGGCGCTCGAAGCGGAGCACCCCGATACGCTCGAGGTCCTGGTCGACAATGAGACCGCCGTGGAAAACATCAAGCGCTTTGCCGCGCACAGCGGCTATCAGGTCACAGCCGTCGAAGACGGCGAAGACTACCGCCTGACGCTCAAAAAGTAAAGAAACGCAGAAGGGACGTACCTACTGGTACGTCCCTTTTCTCGTCTGATCTTTATTTGCGCTCCATCGCGCAGAAGCCGCCCTGGCCGAGCGTGACGGTCTCACCGGTGTATTCCATGATCCCGCCGCCAAGCAGGATCGTGCCGCTGTGCGGCAGCGTCCAGGGTTCCGGCGACTGGTTGCAGCAGACTGCGACGCTGCCCTCCGCCGACTGCCGCAGCAGCAGGAGTCGGCCGCCGCCGGCCTCCAGCACGAGGACAGTCCCGCTGCGCAGCGCGGGCGCACTTTTTTTCACGCGGGCCAGCGAGCGATAGAACGAGACTAAATTTCCGTCTTCCCTGCCCCAGGGATAGAATTTCCGGTTGAATGGGTCCCGGTAGCCGGTCATCCCGGCTTCGTCGCCGTAGTAGATGCAGGGCATGCCCGGCAGCATGAACTGCAGGAAGGCTGCCAGCTTGAGGCGCTGCCTGCCCTCGCGCAGCTGCTCCTGCGTGAAATGCCGCTGAGCAAGGTCCGTCCGATCGCCGTCGCGCGGGTCGAGAATGGCGTTGATCGCGCGCGGCGTGTCGTGCGTGGAGAGGATGTTCATGACCGTCTGCAGCACGTCCGGCGGATAATTCTCCGCAAGCGTTCGGATGGCGTCGCCGAGCGCCGTGCCGTCGTCCTCGCTGCGGACATAGCGCAGGATCGCTTTCTGCCACGGGTAGTTCATGACGGAATCGAGCTGCCGGTCGGTAAAGTACCGGCGGCGCTGGTCGTAGGCGATCTTGTTGGACGCATCCTCCCAGACCTCGCCGATCAGCAGCGCGTCCGGCTTATACGCGCGAATGCGCGCGCGTAGGCGCGCAAGGAATGCGTCCGGCAGCTCATCGACCACGTCCAGCCGCCAGCCGTCGGCGCCGAGCTTCAGCCAGTGCACTGCGACGCTGTCTTCGTCGTCGATCATGTAGCGGATGAAATCCAGATTCATCTTGTCGACGCACGGGAGCGTCGTGATGCCCCACCAGCTGTCGTAGACGTCCGGATAGTGCTGGAACCGGAACCAGCCGCGGTAGGGCGAGGACGGATCATGGATGGCCTGCTGGAAATATGCGCTGCGGCTGCCGACGTGGCTGAACACGCCGTCCAGAATGACCTTCATCCCATGCGTGTGCGCCTCGGCGCAGAGCGCGCGGAAATCCTCCTCCGTGCCGAGCATGGGGTCGATCCGCTTATAGTCGCAGGTGTCGTACCGGTGCGTCGACCAGGCGTAGAAGATCGGGTTCAGGTACAGGATCTCCACACCAAGCTCCTGCAGGTACGGCAGCTTTTCCCGGATGCCGTTCAGATTGCCGCCGTAAAAATCGTTGTTCAGGACCTCGCCGTTGGCATCCGGCAGGTAGACCGGTACGTCGTCCTTGTTTTCGTGCACCCAGTAGGGCCTGATTTTCCCGGTCAGATCGCAGCTGCCGCTCTGGCAGAAGCGGTCCGGGAAGATCTGATACATGACGGCGCCCGCACAGCCGGCCGGGACGGGATATTTGTCCGCCAGCACGCTCAGCTGCCAGAGGCCGCCCGCCTCTATGTTCGTGTCGCTCTGTCCCTGCTTAAAGAGGCGGAACGCGCCGTCCTGCGTAGTGATATGGAAGTAGTAGAAGTAGAGCCCGGCCTCGCAGACGGCCATTTCCCCGCCCCAGGTATCGTAAAGCGTGTCGTCCGACTGCTTGGTGAGCGGCACACGCCGCAGCTCCTGCCCATTTTCGGCCTGCAGGACGAGCGCGGCCGCCGTGGTCCGGCAGCTGCACGGGATCAGGATATGAAACGTGCAGGTCTCGTTCTCCTGCAGCGTGCCGAAGGGCGTTTTGAACTGCGAAAGCTTGCTGTCGAATAGAATTCTCATATGGGTCTCCGTCCGTTTTGATCGGTCAAAGCAAAGGCCGGCGCTGCCGCCGGTCTTTGTCTGGGGTGTATGAAGAAATCAGAGGTCCCAGATCTCCTTCGCGTACTGCTCGACCGAGCGGTCCGAGGAGAAGATGCCGGCTCTGGCGATATTGGTGAGGGACATTTGCGCGAAGCGCGTCCGGTCCTGATAGACCTCGACTGCGCGCTTCTTTGCGGCCTTGTAGCTTTCAAAGTCAGCGACCGTCATATAGCTGTCGGCAGCGCCGAAGCGCGGCGTGAGCAGGGATGCCGCCACATCGTCAAACCGCTGGCCAAGCGCGCCGGAGGTAAGCATCTGCAGCACCCGGTCAAGCTCGGGCGTCAGGAACTGGTGCGGGTCATAGCCCCGATGCCACAGCGCCTGCACCTCATCGGCGGTCATGCCGAAGAGGAACATATTGTCGTCACCGACCCGGTCGCGGATCTCGACGTTCGCGCCGTCGAGCGTGCCAAGGGTGACCGCGCCGTTGATCATGAGCTTCATGTTGCTCGTGCCGGAGGCCTCCTTGCCCGCGACGGAGATCTGCTCGGAGAGGTCTGCGGCGGGGATGATGATCTCCGCGAGCGAGACCTTGTAGTCCTCAATGAAGACGACCTTGAGCTTGCCCTGCACCTGCGGGTCGGAGTTGACCAGATTTGAGACGGCCACGATCAGCGAGATGATCTGCTTGGCCAGATAATAGCCCGCCGAGGCCTTGGCCGCAAAGATGAACGTCTGCGGGAAGACCGGCTTTTCGGGATGATCTTTGATCTCGTTGTAGAGCGTCAGGATGTAGAGCACGTTCAGCAGCTGCCGCTTGTACTCATGCAGCCGCTTGACCTGCACGTCGAAGATCGAGTCGGGGTCGACGTTGACGCCGTTGTGCTCGGCGATGTAGGCCGCCAGACGGACCTTGTTCTTGCGCTTGATGGCCCGCAGATTTTCCAGTACGTCCAGATCGCCGCGGTACTGCTTGAGCGCCTCGAGCGCATTGGCGTCTTTCAGGAAGCCGTCGCCGATGAGCGTCTGCAGATAGCCGGAGAGGGCCGGGTTCGACTGGCACAGCCAGCGGCGGTAGGCGATGCCGTTGGTGATGTTGAGGAAGCGGCTGTGGTCGAGATTATAATAATCGCGGAAAATAGTCTTTTCCAGAATGTCCGTATGCAGCTGCGAAACGCCGTTGATCTTATGGCAGCAGGTCAGGCAGAGGTTCGCCATGCGGACCTCGTCGTTGGCGATGACGGCCATATAGTTCCACTTGCCGGGGTCGTTCGGGTAGACGCGCTGCAGCTTTTCCATGAGACGGCGGTTGATCTCCTGGCAGATCGAGTAGATCCGCGGCAGCTGCTCCTGGAACAGGCTGACCGGCCAGCGCTCGAGCGCTTCGGCCATGACGGTATGGTTGGTGTAGGAGAGCGTGGCGCAGGTGATCTCCCACGCGCGGGCCCAGCCGTAGTCGTACTCATCGACGAGCAGGCGCATCAGCTCCGGCACACACAGGGCCGGATGCGTATCGTTGATGTGGACGGCGACCTTGTCAGCAAGGTTGTCGAGCGTGTGATAGTTCTTCAGGTGCTCATTCAGGATCGACTGCAGCGAGCTCGAGACCAGCAGATACTGCTGGCGCAGGCGCAGGCGCTTGCCGTTGATGTGGTTGTCCGCCGGATAGAGGACCTTGGAGATCGCCTCGGCCATGGTGTTCTGCTCGAGTGCGCGGACATAGTCGCCGCGCGAGAAAGCGTTCATGTCGAAGCTCTGCGGCATGCTGGCACTCCAGAGCGTGAGCTTGTTGACGGCCGTAGAGTTATAGCCGGAGATGTACAGATCGTGCGGCACGGCGATGACGGACTGATAGCCGGTCTGGGCCGTCTTGAACTTGTCGCCGTCCATCCATTCGTGGACCTGGCCGCCGAAGCGGACCTCCACAGCATCATCCTTGCGCGGGTGCAGCCAGACATCGCCCATCTCGAGCCAGTTGTCCGGGAATTCCATCTGCCAGCCGTCGACGATCTTCTGGCGGAAGATGCCGAACTCATAGCGGATGGAAAAGCCCGTGACCGGATAGCCCAAGCCCGTCGCCGCGTCCATATAGCACGAGGCGAGCCGCCCGAGACCGCCGTTGCCAAGGCCGGCATCCGGCTCGAGCGCACACAGACGCTCGAGGCTGAAGCCAAGCTCGTTCAGGATCTCCCCTGCCGGCTCCAGAAGGCCCATGTTGAACAGGTTGTTGCGCAGGCTCGTGCCGACCAGAAATTCCATCGACATATAGTAGACCTGCTTGTTTTCTTGCGCGCGGGTCTGCTCGACGAACGCGCGGCGCTCATCCTCCAGAAGCTCCCGGACTGCCACGCAGACAGCGCGGTAGACCTGCTTTTCCGTGGCCATTTCCAGCGAGCAGCCAAACATACGGTCGCAGCATTCCTGCAGATGCTGCAGAAGGTTCTCTTTTGTCATTGATCTTTGTTATCCTTTTTCTGTCTAAGATATCGTTTTGTTACTGGCCGCAGACGTTCTGGAACAGCGCCATGTATTTCTGGGCCGGGACGTCCCAGCTCGAATCGACGGCCATGTCGTTCTGCGCCAGCCGCAGCCATTTTTCAGGCTCGTTGTAGTAAAGGGCAAGCGCGCGGTCGATCGCAGCGAGGAAATCGTCGGCGTTGTAGCTCTGGAAGGTAAAGCCGCGGCCGGTCTCATCCGCTTCGTTGTAGGGCCAGACCGTATCCTTGAGCCCGCCCGTGGCGTTGACGACCGGGACGGAGCCCATGCGCATCGCGATGAGCTGCGACAGGCCGCAGGGCTCGGACTTCGACGGCATGAGATACAGATCCGACGCCGCGTAGACCAGATTGGCCAGTCCCCCGTCAAAGAGCAGATTGACGGAGACCTTGTCGCCGAAGCGGTCACGCAGGGTATTCAGATACCACTCGTATTTTTCCTCGCCCGTGCCGATGATCACGAGCTGCACGCGCCGCTGCAGCAGCCGCTCGGCAATATAGCACAGAAGGTCGATGCCCTTGTGGCCGACAAGGCGCGTCACCATGGCGAGCACCGCCACGTCCTTGTCCTCCGGCAGTCCGACGCGCTGCTGCAGGGCGAGCTTGTTGGCGGTCTTGCCCTCGCGCAGGGTCTTTGCCGTGTAGTTTTTGGCGAGCAGCTCCATATGCTCCGGGTCGATCACCTGCATGTCAATGCCGTTGGTGATGCCGGAAAAATCACTGCCGCGGCTCTGCAGCACGCCGTCGAGCCCGTGGGAGTAATACGGATACCGCAGCTCCTGCGCATAGGTCTCGGAGACGGTCGTGACGCGGTCGGCCATGACGATGGCGGATTTCATGAAGTTCGTGCAGTCGTCAAACCGCAGGATCTCGTCGCAGCCTGCGCCGAGGCCCAGCACGTCATAGTTGAACTGCAGGTTGCACTTGCCCTGATACTCGATGTTATGGATGGTGAAGACGCTTTTCGTCTCCGGGAAGCAGCCGTGATACTCGGTCTTGAGCAGCAGCGGGATAAGGGCGGCCTGCCAGTCATGGCAGCTGACCACGTCGGGCCGGAGCTCGAGATAGTTCATGGCCGCGAGCACAGCCTTGCTGAAGTAGGCGTAGCGCTCGCCGTCGTCGGCGAAGCCGTAGATGCCGCCGCGGTTGAAGTAGTGCTCGTTGTCAATAAAATAGATCTGCAGCTTTTTCCGGCGGGTCTTCAGCCGGAAAATGCCGACATACTCGCGCCGCCAGGCCAGCGGCACATCGAACGCGCCCAGGAACTCCACCGGCCATTTTTCGGAATACTTGATCTGGCTGTAATACGGAAGAAACAGGCTGACGTAAGTGTTTTTCTGCTTGGAAAGTGCAAGCGGGAGCGCCTGCATCACGTCGCCGAGGCCGCCGGTCTTGACGAACGGCGCGGCCTCAGAGGCAACAACTGCGATTTTCATACGGTATCTCCTTTGTCGACCACCAGCGGATGGTCTTTTGAGCCGAGCAGCTTGGTGCCCGGGCGGATGGTCACATTTTTGTCCAGAATGCAGTAACGGATGGACGCGCCCGCGCCGATCCTGCTGCCCTGCATGACGATCGAATCGCGGACCTCCGCGCCCTCTTCAATGTCGACCTCGCGGAAGATGACGGAGTTTTCCGCCTTGCCGAACAGATGGCAGCCGTCGGCAATGAGGCAGTTGGCCGCCTGGCCGTTGTAGCCGAAGAGCGTCGGGACAGCGTCGCGGACCTTGGTGTAGATGGGGATCTCGCTGCGGAAGAGGCTGCGGCGTACGTCGGCGTCGAGCAGCTTCATGTTGTTGACAAAATACTCATCTACACTCTGGTTGAACAGCGCAACATTGTGGAACGGGTAGACATTGACCTTCAGATTGCCCGCGTTATACTCCGGCAGGATGAAATCCCGTTCGAAGTGGTATTTGCCGTGCGGGACCATCTCGCGGATGATCTGAATGAGCTTGTCACGGCGCATGATGAACATGCTCATGCCGACGAGGTAATCGGACGGCGCGCAGTAGTCCACCGCCAGATCGACGATCTTGCCGTCCTCACCGAGCTTCACGGCCAGCGGCTGCCGCCGTTTGCCGTCGGCATAGCCCGCCTTGGCGATCACGGTGATGTCGCAGCCGGAGGCGATATGCTCGTCGAGCACGGCGGCAAAGTCGATGGCGCACAGGACCGTGGTGTCCGACAGCACGACATACTCCGCGTCGCAGCGGCCGAGGACCGGCATGGCGGTCTGCAGCGCCTCGAGCTTGCCGCGGTAGGCGCCGGTATGGCCGGTCGCGTACGGCGGCAGGAAGCGCACGCCCTCGCCAAGCTTCAGGTCCCACTCTTCGCAGTTGCCGAGGTGGTCCATCAGTGACTGGTAGTTGTATTTTGTGACGATGCCGATGTTGCTGATCTTGGAGTTTGCCATGTTGGACAGGGCAAAGTCGATCTGGCGGTAGCGGCTGCCGAACGGGATGGATGCCGAGGTCCGCTCGCGGGTGAGCTCGCCCATGTTGTTATCATAGATATTGGAGAAAATAATGCCCATTGCTTCCATGTCGGTATCCTCCTCTCTTATACAATCGCGCCGGCATCGATCACGGTGCCCTCTGCGATGATCTTATCCTTGCCGATGACGCTGATCTTCCGTTCTTCGCCCTCCACATAGTCGCCGACGCGGGCGCCGGCCTTGATGTGGCAGCCCTCGGCGATGATCGCACTGCGGATGACGGCGCCGTTTTCGATCACGACGTCCGGCATGATGACGCTGTCGGTGATCTCCGCGCCCTTGCCGACGGAGCAGCCGGTGGAGATGATGGAATGGTTGATCGAACCCTCGATGTTGCAGCCCTCGGCGACAAAGCTCTCCCGGATCTCCGCGGATCTGGAGATGAAGCTCGACGGCATGGCCTGGTTTCTGGCGTAGATCTTGTGACCGACGGTCCCGTAGATGTCGAAGGCCGGATGCTTGCCAAGCAGATCCATATTGGCCTCCCACAGGCTCGAGATCGTGCCGACGTCCTTCCAGTAGCCATCGAAGCGGTAGGCGTAGAGCTTGTGGCCCGCGTTCAGGATGGCGGGGATGATATTTTTGCCGAAGTCGTTCTCGCTCGTGCGGTCGGCCTCGTCGGCCTCCAGGAAGGCGCGCAGCACGCTCCACTTGAAGATGTAGATGCCCATCGACGCGTTGGTGCTCTTGGGCTTTTTGGGCTTCTCCTCAAATTCGTAGATGGAGCCGTCTTCGCGGGTATTCATGATGCCGAAGCGGGAGGCCTCCTTGAGCGGGACCTCGCGGACGGCGATGGTGCAGTCGGAGTCGCGCTGCTCGTGGAAGCGGAGCATGGCGGCGTAGTCCATTTTGTAGATGTGGTCGCCGGAGAGGATCAGCACGTTGTCCGGGTTATAGCGCTCGATGAACGGGATATTCTGATAGATGGCGTTGGCCGTGCCCTTGTACCACTCGGAGTTTTTGCTCTTGGCGTAGGGCGGCAGGACCTGCACGCCGCCGTGCGAGGAGTTGAGGCCCCACGGCTGGCCGTTGCCGATGTACTCGTTGAGCTCCAGCGGCTGATACTGGGTCAGAATGCCGACCGTGTCGATCTTGGAGTTTACGCAGTTGGAAAGCGGAAAATCAATGATGCGGTATTTGCCGCCGAACGGAACGGCAGGTTTGGCCGTGTTCTCCGTCAAGACCATCAGACGGCTGCCCTGACCACCTGCCAGGAGCATGGCGACACAACGTTTTTTCTGAAATTGCATAGCTGGATCTCCTCCTGTATTCTTCCTTTGTTCCTCTGTTCTGTATTTGTGTTTTTTTATTTTATTTTTCCGGATTGCCCCTTACGTGCTGATAGAAACAGACGCTCATCGGCGGGACGCGGAACGTGCCGCTGTAGGCGTATTCGCCCTGCGCCTTGCGCACGGCGTGGACCGGCGCGGGCTGGAAATCGAAGCCGCCGAACGCGGCATCGTCGGTGTTGAGGATGGGCTTGTACCACCCGGCCTTCGGCAGCGGCAGGCTGTAGTCCTCCCGCAGGACCGGGCAGAAATTGCACACGGCGATGAGCTCTTTGCCCTTGCGGCTGATGCGGCGGAAGGCGACGATGGAATTGTCGCGGTCGTCGCACGAGAGCCAGCGGAAGCCGTCCCAGTCGGAGTCGTTTTCCCAGAGGCAGCGGTGGTCCAGATAGAAATGGTTGAGCGTGCGCACGAAATGCTGCATCTTCCGGTGCTTTTCGTAGTCCAGCAGCAGCCAGTCTAGCCCCTGCGTGTAGTTCCACTCGATGAACTGCGCAAATTCGTTGCCCATGAAATTGAGCTTTTTGCCCGGATGCGCGATCTGGTAAGCGAAAAACGCGCGGAGGTTGTTGAATTTATCGTCGTAATTGCCCGGCATTTTGCCGATCAGCGAGCATTTGCCGTGCACGACCTCATCGTGGCTGAGCGGGAGGATGAAATTCTCGGAATAGGCGTAGGTCATGGAGAACGTCAGCGCGTTATGGTCGCCCTTGCGCCACAGCGGGTCGAGGGACATATATTTGAGCATGTCGTTCATCCAACCCATGTTCCACTTGAAAAGGAAGCCGAGACCGCCGTCATAGTCGGGTCTGGTGATCAGCGGGAAGGCCGTGGATTCCTCCGCGATCATCATGACCGCGGGACTCACCTGGAAGGCCGCCGCGTTGAGCCTGCGCAGGAAGTCAATGGCCTCGAGGTTTTCCCGGCCGCCGAAGCGGTTGGGCTTGAATTGCTTCCGATTATAGTCCAGGTACAGCATGGAAGCAACTGCATCGACTCGAATCCCGTCGACGTGAAAATAGGAAAGCCAATAGCAGGCGTTGGAGATGAGGAAGGACTGCACCTCAGGCTTGCCGTAGTCGTAGATCCGGGTCGTCCAGTCCGGGTGCTCGTTCATCATGGGGTCGGAGAGCTCGTAGCAGCATTCGCCGTCGAACTCAAACAGGCCGTTTTCGTCCTTCGGGAAATGCGCCGGGACCCAGTCGAGGATCACGCCGATCCCCGCCTGATGGCAAGCGTCGACGAACTGCATGAGCTGCTTCGGCGTCCCGTAGCGGTGGGTGGGAGCAAAGTAGCAGGTGACCTGATAGCCCCAGGAGGGGTCGTAGGGGTACTCCATGATCGGCAGGAGCTCGATATGGGTGTAGCCCATGTCCTTGACGTAGGGGACGAGCTCCGCGGCCAGCTCTTCATAATTCAGGTAGCTGCCGTCGTCGTGCCGCTTCCAGGATCCGGCGTGGACCTCGTAGATATTGACCGGCCGGCGGATGGCCGACTGTTTTGCCATGCGGGCGCGGTAGGCGCTGTCATGCCAGCAGAAGCCGTCCGGCGGGTCGATGATGCTGGAGGTCTCCGGCAGCGCGCAGCAGCGGTTGCCGTAGGGATCGGTCTTGTAGACCGTCCGGCCGGAGCGGTCCTGCACACAGTATTTATAGGCCTGCCCCTCTTTGGCGTAGGCGGAGACGGCTTCCCACACACCGCCGTCCAGCTTCCGCATGGGAAGATCCTCTGCGTTCCAGAAATTAAAATCACCGACGACATGGACGGCCGCAGCGTGCGGCGCCCAGACACGGAACACATAGCCGCTCCCGTCTTCCAGCCTGTGGCAGCCGAGATACCGGTATGCATCCGCAGCAGGTTCTGTTTGGAATCGTTTCAGAAAAGATGCAAGCTGCTCCATCCGGGTCCTCTCTTTCTTCTTTGGTAGGCGCTGTCCGGCAGGACAAAGTCCGCCGGATCCATACAAAAAGAATGCTTCTCTATTTAAATTCTATTATACCTTCTGCCGCTCTGCAATGCAAGTGAAATCCGGCCTCCAGGGCGGCAGCTTCTTACATTTGGAACATCTCTCAAAAATGTGCACGGCCGCTTGACTTTACCGACAAAATGTGCTAAAGTTCTGTCTGTTGAATGCTATGACGAAATCAAGTACGTCCCGATGCTCCTGTGCAGAGAGCTGCCGGCCGGTGCAAGGCAGTACAGACGTCCGGGCGGAATACCTTTCCGAGCAGCTTCCCGAACGCGCGCGGCGCAAGTAGGCGGAGACGGGTGCGCCCGATAACGCGCAGTGGGCATATCAGTGCCCGGTGAGGCCGCGCAAGCGGTAAATAGAGGTGGTACCACGGGAACTTCTCGTCCTCTGCACTTTGAGATGTGCAGCGGGCGTTTTTCTTATTCCGCTGCAGAAAAGGAGCATGAAAATGGTCATTACGGATTTTCTCGAGCGGAACGCAAGACTCTATGGTTCCGACACCGCGCTCGTTGAGGTCAACCCCTCGGAGGAGCGTGACAGCGCTGTCACCTGGCGCGAAGCGAGCCTCATCGCCGAGGCGCAGCCCGACGCGCCGTACCGGCGGGAGCTCTCCTGGCGTGATTTTGACCGCCGGGCCAACCGGTTCGCAAACTTCCTGCTCAGCCGCGGCGTGGAACGCGGCACGAAGGTCGGCATTCTGCTGATGAACTGTCTGGAGTGGCTGCCCATTTATTTCGGCATCCTCAAGGCCGGGTGCATCGCGGTGCCGCTCAACTTCCGCTACGCTTCGGACGAGATCTCTTACTGTCTGGATCTGGCCGACGTGGAGGTCCTGGTCTTCGGGCCGGAATTCGTCAGCCGTCTCGATCCCATTCAGGAAAGCCTGACCCGCGTGAAGATCCGCCTGTTCGTCGGCCGGAACGTGCCGGGCTACGCGGAGGACTGCCGCAGGCTCATGGGCTTCTGTTCCTCCAGCGTCCCGCCCATCGCCCTCAGTGAGGACGATGACGCCGCCATCTACTTCTCCTCCGGCACGACCGGCTTCCCGAAGGCGATCCTGCACCGGCACAAGGCGCTCGTCTGTTCCTGCATGACTGAGCAGCATCACCACGGCCAAACCAAAGACGACGTTTTCCTCTGCATCCCGCCGCTCTACCATACGGGCGCGAAGATGCACTGGTTCGGCAGTCTGATCTCGGGCAGCAAGGCCGTTTTGCTGCGGGGCGTGAAGCCGGAATGGATCCTGCGGACCATCACGGAGGAAAAATGCACGATCGTCTGGCTGCTCGTGCCCTGGGCGCAGGACATTCTCGACGCGATCGAGTCCGGCCGCGTCAATCTTGACCACTACCTGCTCGACCAGTGGCGGCTCATGCACATCGGCGCGCAGCCTGTGCCGCCGAGCCTTATCAAGCGCTGGCTCAAATATTTCCCGCACCACAAATACGACACGAACTACGGCCTGTCCGAGTCCATTGGCCCCGGCTGCGTCCATCTGGGCGTGGACAACATCGAAAAGATCGGCGCCATCGGCAAGGCCGGGTATCTCTGGCAGACGCGCATCATCGACGAGCAGGGGCAGGACGTCGCCCCGGGCACGATCGGCGAGCTGGCCGTCAAGGGTCCCGGCGTCATGAAATGCTATTATAAAAACCCGGAGGCCACCGCGGAGATCCTGCACGGTGACTGGCTCTGGACGGGCGATATGGCCCGCGAGGACGAAGACGGGTTCATCTATCTGGTCGACCGCAAAAAGGACGTCATCATCTCCGGCGGCGAAAACCTCTACCCCGTGCAGATCGAGGATTTTCTGCGCCGCTGCGGCAAGATCAAGGACGTGGCCGTCATCGGCCTGCCCGACCAGCGGCTCGGCGAGATCGCGGCGGCCATCATCGAGCTCAAGGACGGCGTCAGCTGCACCGAGGCAGAGATTCAGGACTTCTGCCGCGAGCTGCCGCGCTACAAGCGCCCGCGCCGCGTGATCTTCGCCAAGGTCCCGCGCAACCCGACCGGAAAGATCGAGAAGCCGGTCCTGCGGCAGATCTACTGCGGCGGACGGTTGGTCGAGGAACAGACCCGCGCCTGAACCTTGACGAATCGGGTCAAAAAGAATACAATAAAAAGAAATTTTACGCGGCTTTGCCGCGAACAGGAGGGATCCCCTATGAAAACCCTGATGCTCGGCAACGAAGCCGCCGCCCGCGGTCTGTTCGAGGCCGGATGCAGCTTTGTCTCCAGCTATCCCGGCACGCCCAGCACAGAGATCACCGAGTGCGCAGCAAAATACCCCGAGATCTACGCCGAATGGGCACCCAACGAGAAGGTCGCCATGGAAGCGGCCTTCGGCGCGAGCCTGTCCGGCCGCCGCAGCTTCTGCGGCATGAAGCATGTCGGCCTGAACGTCGCAGCCGATCCCCTGTTCACGCTGTCCTACACCGGCGTGCGCGGCGGCATGGTCATCGGCGTGGCGGACGACGCGGGCATGCACTCGTCTCAGAACGAGCAGGATTCCCGTCACTATGCCATCGCCGCAAAGCTGCCGATGCTCGAGCCGTCCGACGCCGCGGAGTCGCTGGCGTTCGCCAAGCTGGCCTACGAGCTCTCCGAGAAGTTCGATACGCCGGTCCTGCTCAAGATGTGCACGCGCGTCGCGCACGCGCAGAGCGTAGTGGAGACGTCCGAACGGCAGGAGGTCGCCCCGATCCCCTATGAAAAGGATATCGCCAAGTTCGTCATGATGCCCGCCTGCGCCAAGGCGCGGCACCCCATCGTCGAGCAGCGGACGCTCGCGCTGCAGGCCTGGGCGGAGACCGCGGACGTGAACCGCGTGGAGGACGGCGCCGACCATTCCATCGGCCTGATCTCGTCCTCGACCAGCTATCAGTATGTCAAGGAGGTCTGCGGCGACAAGTACCCCGTGCTGAAGCTCGGCATGATCCATCCCCTGCCGGTCGAAAAGATCCGCGCGTTCGCAAAGAGCGTGGAGAAGGTCATCGTCGTGGAGGAGCTCGACGGCATCATTGAGGCGCACTGCCGCTCCATCGGCGTCACGAACGTCACCGGCAAGGAGCTGTTCGGCTGCATCGGCGAGTTCAGCCAGAACTACATTGCCGAAAAGCTTGGAATGGCTGTCCACACCGGTCACAAGCTGGACGAGTCCATCCCGGCCCGGCCGCCGGTCATGTGCGCGGGCTGCCCGCACAGAGGGCTTTTCTATACGCTCAAGAAGAACAAGCTGACCGTCCTCGGCGATATCGGCTGCTATACGCTTGGCGCTGCTGCGCCGCTCGCCGCGATCGACTCGACGATCTGCATGGGCGCGTCCGTCTCCGGCCTGCACGGCTTCAACAAGGCCTCCGGCGAGGAAAATGCGAACCATACCGTCGCCGTCATCGGCGATTCGACGTTCATGCATTCCGGCGTCACAGGCCTCATCAACATTGCCTATAATGAGTCGACCTCGACCGTCATCATCCTCGATAACTCCATCACCGGCATGACCGGCCATCAGCAGAACCCGACCACGGGCTTCAACCTCAAGGGCGATCCCTGCACGAAGATCGATCTGGAGGCGCTGTGTCATGCGGTCGGCATCCGCCGTGTGCAGGTCGTCGATCCTTACGATCTTGCTGCCTGCGACAAGGCGATCAAGGAGGAGCTTGCGGCGAATGAGCCGTCGGTCATCATCTCCCGCCGCCCGTGCGCGCTGCTCAAATATGTGAAGCACCCCGGCCCCATCGAGGCCAAGCCCGAAAAGTGCGTGGGCTGCAAGGCCTGCATGAAGCTCGGCTGTCCTGCCATCAGCGTGATGGGCGGCAAGGTGCAGATCGACAGCACCCTCTGCACGGGCTGCGGCCTGTGCCGCCAGCTGTGCCGCAAGGGCGCGCTGGGCGAATAAGAGAAGGAGGTATCGTCATGGAATCCAGAAACATCATGATCGTCGGCGTCGGCGGCCAGGGCACGCTGCTCGCCAGCAAGCTGCTGGGCAGGATCCTGCTCGAAAACGGCTACGACGTCAAGGTCAGCGAGGTCCACGGCATGAGCCAGCGCGGCGGCAGCGTCGTGACCTATGTGCGTTACGGCGAGAAGGTCTATTCCCCCATCATCGACAAGGGCGAGGCCGACATCATCATCTCCTTCGAGCTGCTGGAGGCCGCCCGGTGGGTGGAATACCTCAAGGAGGGCGGGATCCTGCTGACCAACACGCAGCGGATCAACCCCATGCCCGTCATCACCGGCGCGGCGGAATACCCGAAGTCGCTCGAGCAGAAGCTCGCGACGCTCCCCATCCGGCTCGACGCCATGGACGCGCTGGGCCTCGCACTGCAGGCAGGCTCCGCCAAGGCCGTCAACCTGGTCCTGCTCGGCAGGCTCAGCAAGTACTTCCACTTCACGGACGCGCAGTGGCAGGATGCCATCTGCAGGAGCGTTCCCGCAAAATTCCTCGAACTCAACCAAAAGGCCTTCGCCCTCGGCGCAGAAGCCTGATCACAAGGAGAACCCATGGAACGGTATTATCAGAAAGAAATCGAATGTGCGAGTCAGGAGCAGATCATGGCCTGGCAGGATGAGCGTCTGGTCCGTCAGGTCCGGCACGTCTGGGACAAGGTTCCCTACTACCGCGCGAAGATGGAGGAAAAGGGCGTCACGCCGGAGGATATCCACGGCCGCGACGATCTGTACAAGCTCCCGTTTCTGAGCAAGGCGGATCTGCGGGATGCATATCCCTTCGGTCTGCTTGCAGAGCCGCTGGAAAAATGCGTCCGCATCCACTCCACCTCCGGCACGACCGGCAAGCGCGTCGTCGCCTTCTACACCAAGGAGGATATCGGCCTCTGGAACGACTGCTGCGCAAGAGCGCTGGCGGCCGCGGGCGCAGGACCGGAAGACGTCTGCCAGGTCGCCTACGGCTACGGCCTGTTCACCGGCGGCTTCGGTCTCAACGGCGGCAGCCAGAAGCTCGGCTGCCTGACGCTCCCCATGTCCTCCGGCAATACCGACCGGCAGCTGCAGTTCATGGAGGATCTCGGCTCGACGATCCTCTGCTGCACGCCGTCCTACGCGGCGTATCTGGCGGAATCCATCCACGAGCGCGGGCTGCAGGACAAGATCCATCTGAAGGCCGGTATCTTCGGCGCGGAGGCCTGGAGCGAGCAGATGCGGCAGGATATCCAGAAGAGCCTCGGCATCAAGGCCTATGATATCTACGGTCTGACCGAGCTGTCCGGCCCGGGCGTGGCCTATGAGTGCAGCGCGCAGACCGGCATGCACATCAACGAGGACCATTTTATCGCCGAGATCATCGACCCTGACACCGGCGAGGTTTTGCCGGAGGGCACGCAGGGCGAGCTGGTCTTCACCTCGATCACCAAGCAGGCGTTCCCGCTGCTGCGCTACCGCACGCGCGATATCTGCATCCTGCGCCGCGAGGCCTGCCCCTGCGGGCGGACACATATCAAGATGTGCAAGCCCATGGGCCGCAGCGACGATATGCTGATCGTCAAGGGCGTCAACGTCTTCCCGTCGCAGATCGAGACGGTCCTGCTCGAGCAGGGTTATACCTCCAACTATCAGATCGTGGTCGACCGCGTGAACAATTCCGACACGCTCGACGTGCTCGTCGAGATGACGCCCGACCACTTCTCCGACTCTCTGGCCGAGATCACGAAGCGCGAAAAGGGTCTGGTCGCCGCACTCAAGGCGATGCTTGGCATCTACGCGCAGGTGCATCTCGTCTCCCCAAAGTCCATTGCCCGCAGCGAGGGCAAGGCCATCCGCGTGATCGACAAACGCAAGATCTAAGGAGGACGATCGTATGGCAATTCATCAGATTTCCGTATTTCTGGAGAACCGTGCCGGTCAGCTGGCGGAGATCACCGCTCTGCTCGCCAAAAACGGCGTGGACCTGCGGGCGATCAACATCGCAGAGACGAGCGACTACGGCGTCCTGCGCCTGATCGCCAGCCATGAGCCGGAGGCCTGCCGGGTCCTGCGGGAAAACGGCTTCATCTTCTCCACGAGCGACGTCGTCGCCGTCGGCGTACCGGATGCACCCGGCGGGCTGAGCACGCTGCTGCAGCTGCTGGCCGAAAACAGCATCGACGTCCATTACATGTATTCGATCTTCGGCCAGCCGAACGGCATGGCCTGTATGATCCTCCGGGTCGCAGATCCGGCAGCGGTCTCCTCGCTGCTGGCTGCCAACGGCATCCATCCCGCCGGTGCGGAAACGCTCGGCATCATCTCCGCAGAGTAACCAGGAAAGGCAGGCAAACACCATGCAGGAAATGAGCAGAAAAAACAAGTTATTCACCGATTCCGTCATCCGGTGCATGACGCGCGTGGCACTTTCGTGCGGCGCGATCAACCTGGCGCAGGGCTTCCCCGACTTTGACCCTCCCAAGGCTCTGACGGACCGTCTGGCGGAGGTCAGCGCGCTCGGCCCGCACCAGTACCCCATCACCATGGGCGCGCCGAATTTCCGGCAGGCGCTTGCCCGCAAGGCCGGCCGCTTCATGGGCCGCACGCTCGATCCGGAGACGGATATGGTCGTGACCATCGGCTCGACCGAGGCCATGGTCGATACGATCTTCGCCCTGACGAACCCCGGCGACAAGATCATCATGTTCTCCCCGTATTTTGAGAACTACCGCGCGCAGGCTATCATGGCCGACTGTGAGCCGATCTTCGTCCCGCTGGTCCCGCCGGCGTTCAACTTCGATGCAAACGTGCTGGAAGACGCGTTCAAACAGGGCGCAAAGGCCATCCTCATCTGCAACCCGTCGAACCCCTCCGGCAAGGTGTTCACTTACGACGAGCTGAAGCTCATCTCGGAGCTGTGCATCAAGTATGACGCGTTCGCCATCATGGACGAGGTGTATGAGCACATTGTCTATGAGGGCCACAAGCACATCTATATGAACAGCCTGCCCGGCATGTGGGAACGCACGGTCAGCTGCTCGAGCCTTTCCAAGACCTACTCCATCACCGGCTGGCGTCTCGGCTACGCCATCGCGCCGAAGCCCATCATGGACCGCATCAAGCAGTACCACGACTTCAATACCGTCGGCGCGCCGTCGCCGCTGATGGAGGCCGCTGTGGTCGGCCTCGACATGCCGGACAGCTACTACAAGGAATTCGGCGATCACTACGCCCACATGAAGAAGCTGTTCACCGACGGTCTGAAGCAGATCGGCATCCCCTTTACCGATCCGCAGGGCGCATACTTCGTGCTGGCCGACATCGGCCCGTACCTGCGCAAGGGCGAGTCCGACGTGGACTTCTGCCTGGAAATGGCCGAGAAGGTCGGCGTCGCCTGCGTGCCCGGCACGTCGTTCTTCAATGAGAACGTCAACAACATCGTCCGCGTCCACTTCGCCAAGAAGGACGAAACGCTGTACGAGGCGCTCGACCGCCTGTCCCATCTGAAGGAAAAAATGCGCTGAGAAAAACCAGCCTGCCGTACATATGCGGCAGGCTGGTCTGCGTTCGCCGGACCGTCAGCCGTCGTCTTCGGCAGTGTCCGGCTGCTGCGGCTGCGTCCAGTACGGCTTGCCGTCCTGCTCCACGACCTGCAGGACGGAGAAGTCCGAGATGTGGTCAAATGGCTTTTCCGGCTCAAAGGGCAGCAGCGTCTGCTCCGGCTGCTGATCGGTGCGGACGCGGGTGCCGTCTGACAGGGGGCAGCTGCGGGCGGAGAGCCGGCACTGCAGCCGCAGCTTCTCCCCTTCCGGCTGCGGCACGCCGAGGCTCACGCGGACGCCGTCCGTCTCGGCGAGCAGGCGGATCGGATGGTCCCAGTCCCGGGTGCAGGAAGCGTCGATCTTCCAGTACAGGCCGTCCTTTTCAGCCCGCAGGGTCCCGTCCTGCACGCCCTCGATCGGATACTCATGCATAAAAAACACCTCCTGCATACCGTATGCAGGAGGTGTTTTTCGTATCACAGGCTTTTTTCGCTCAGCTGCCCTGCAGCCCGAAGCTGACGGCCAGCGCCGAGTCGACCTGATCCATGACGCTCCGGTCCGCGTGGCCGGTATGCTCGCGCAGGCGGCGCTTGTCAATGGTGCGGATCTGCTCGAGCAGAATGACGGAGTCCTTACTGAGGCCTACGTCGTGGCCGGTCAATGCGATGTGCGTCGGCAGCCGCGCCTTGCCGGTCTGGCTCGTGATGGCGGCCGCAATGACGGTCGGCGAATGCTTGTTGCCGGTGTCGTTCTGCACGATCAGCACCGGACGGCACCCGCCCTGCTCGCTGCCCACGACCGGGCTCAGGTCGGCATAGAAAATGTCGCCTCGTTTCACGTTCGTATCCATTTGCTTCACACTCCGCGGAAAAAGTACGTGCGCATTTCGCGCCGCTGCTTCTATTCTCCCACGCAGAGGTCAAAAATAAACAAAGAACCCTTCGCTTTCTTTTCTGTCCGGATGCTCCCATGCCATTCTATGCAGGAAGGGGCGAAAAATGGCGGGTTTTCTCAAACAATGTACTGCAGGATCTGCGAGGTCTCCGCGCCGCGATGGCAGATGCGGGGGATGCGCTTGCTGATCTGGCACAAAAGCTCATAGTTGATCGTCCCCTGCGCGCGGGCAAGGCGCTCGCACGGCAGGAGCGTCCCGTCGTCATCGTAACCGAAGATCGTGACCACGTCGCCGGGCTTCACCTCCGGCACGCCCGAAACGTCGATCATGCACATGTCCATGCAGATCCGCCCGATGACCGGCACCTGATGCCCCTGCAGATAAAAGCTCGCCTTGCCGGTGAGCAGGCGGCTCAGGCCGTCGGCATAGCCGATGGGCAGCACCGCCACGCGGGTCTCCTCCTTCGTCCGGTAGAGCCGGCCATAGCTGATATCCGTCCCAGCCGGGACGGTGCGGACCTGCGCGATCATGGAATGCAGCGACATCATCGGCCGCAGGCTGAGCGCGCCCTCGAGCTCGTCGGACGGAGCGTTGCCGTAGGTGATGATGCCCGGCCGCACCATATCGAGCGCGAACTCCGGATACAGGATCGTCGCGCCGGAGTTGCAGCAGTGGCGGATCTCCGGCCGGATGCCGACGCCCGCCATGGCCGAAAGCATGTCCATGAAGCGTTTGTACTGCAGCTTTGTGAACGAGACGTCCGCCTCCGCGCGGCTGTCGGCGACGCAGAAGTGCATGAACGCGCCCTCGATGTGCAGGTGCGGCAGCTGCGCGACCTGCCGCAGCTCATCCAGCGTCCGCTCATTGTCGTAGGCGAAAAAGCCGATGCGGGTCATGCCCGTGTCGAGCTTCAGGTGCACGTTCAGGATGTAATTGGTCCCGGCCAGCGCCTCGTTGAGCTCTCTGGCGTATTCGAGCGAGTGGACCTCCTGCGTGATGTCGAGGAAGATCATATTGGCCGCGTACTCCGCCGGGGTGTAGCCCAGGATCAGGATCGGCAGGCGGACCTCGCCGCGGCGGATCTGCACCGCCTCTTCCAGATTGGAAACGGCCAGATATTCCGCGCCGAGATCCGCCAGCGCCCGGCTGACCGGCACCGCGCCGTGGCCGTAGGCGTCCGCCTTCATCACGCCGAGGAATTTCGTGCCCTGCGGCAGGTGGGCGCGGATGGAGCGGTAGTTGTATTCCAGATTGTCGAGCGAAATATCCGCCCAGGTTCGTTTGAGTGTCTTCATGCAGGTTTCCTTCTCTATTGCATTGCAAAATTTGAGATCCGGATCGACAGGACCATCCGTCCGTCGGCGCTGATCTCCGCATACTGCGGCGTAAACGGTTCTTCCGTGAACCAGGTATCAACCACCAGCTCCTGCTTGTCGTAGCCGAGGCGGTACGTCGCGCGCAGGAGGCCGTCTTCCGTCCCCGTCGAGTCGATATAGGCTCCTGCCCAGCTCTGCCCGAGCACATACGGCGCGGCCAGCGGCGCAAGCCGCCCGTTCGCCAGACTGCCGAGGCCGAGCTGCGTATCGTCGAAGCTGACGTCCGCGGTGCTGTCTTTGACGTGGGCAGTGATGCCCGCGATGGTCTCCGGCGCGGTGACGGTGAGCGAAGCGCCGGTATCGGGTGCAAAGCTGGCATCCAGCGTAAAGTCGGCGGTCGTCTCGCCGTAATCGGCGGTCACGGCCGCGGTAAAGCTGCAGCCGCCCGCCTCCAGAAGGGCCGTGCGGAAGGTCAGCGGCTGCTGCGCAGGGCTTTTCGCCGCGCAGCCGGTCAGAAAAATCGAGATCAAGGTCAGGAGCAGCGCAAATTTTTTTCGCAACAAAATCACCCTTACGGTAAAAGTCGCGGAATGCGCAAAAGCAGATCCTCCGGCACCATGCCGTATTCCCCCAGCTCCCGGGCCGCAAGGTCTGCCGCAGCGCCGTGCAGCCATACCGCGGCGGCCGCCGCCTCGAGCGGCATGATATGCTGGCCGAGCAGTGAAACGATCATGCCCGCCAGCACGTCTCCGCTGCCGCCTGTGGCAAGGCCGGGGTTGCCGGTGTGGTTGACATAAGTATTCAGACCGTCCGTGATCACCGTCCGGCTGCCCTTGAGCAGCACGACGGTGTGGCTGCGCGATGCAAGGCGCATCGCCTCCCGGGTCCGGTCATCCGCCTTCGGGTCGCCGCCCAGCCGCAGAAATTCCCCGTCATGCGGGGTCAGCACGACCGGACAGGCACATCCGCGCAGAACATCTATATGTCCCACGACGGCGTTTATGCCATCCGCGTCCAGAACCAGCGGCGCGCGGCAGCGCAGCAAGACCGCCTGCACGAGCCGCGTCAGCTCCTCCGAGCGGCCGAGGCCCGGGCCGAGCAGCACTGCGTCCATATTTTCCAGACGCGCGGTGATCGCGGGCAGCGACGCCATGCAGAGCCGTCCTTCCTCGTCGCAGGGCAGCGGAAAGACGATCTCGCTCCCGGCTCCCGCCGCTATGATCGGATAGATCTTTTCCGGCACGCCGAGATATACCAGACCGCTTCCCGTGCGGAGCGCGCCCTTTGCCGCAAGCCGGGCCGCGCCCGTCAGCCCTTCCGAGCCGCACAGCAGCAGGATCCGGCCGTAGTCGCCCTTGTGGCTCTCCCGCCGCCGGACCGGCAGCAGCTCACGGACCAGTCTGCCTGCAGTGCATTGCGCTGTCCATACAGGTCTTGCCATACCTTCTCCTCCCGCGCTTCGCGCTTCTCAGAGCTTCTTTTCCAGCAGTACCAGATGAATTTTGGGGATCCGGTTGAAATCACACGGCACGATATCCGCTTCGCGATAGCCGAGGCTCGCGTACAGATGCCGCGCCGCGATATTTCTCTCGTTCGTATCGATACGCAGGACGGTGCAGCCCGCCTGCCGCGCGCAGTCCTCATAAAACTGCGCAAAGGCCCGGCCGATGCCGCGCCCGGACAGGTCCGGATCCACGGTCAGCGTGTGCAGGACCATGACCTCGCGGTCTTCGGCCGGATACAGCCAGTTCCCGTCCGCGTAGACGTCGACCTGCCGCTGGTTGATGATGCCGGAGGCCGCCACACGGCCGTCAAGCTCGCAGACATACAGGTCGCCCCGGTCCAGCGCGTTCTGCGCATCCTGCCGGATCGGATAGATCCCCGTGATCCAGCCGATCGTCGTCAGCCCGGCATCCTCCCGGGCATGGATCTTATCATAGATCGCTTCCGCGGCGTCAAGATCGCGCGCTTCAGCTTTCCGAAATGTCAGTGTGTTGTTTCCCGTGGTGTTTCTTCCTCTTTTCCATGAGCCGATCCGTGAAGTGCAGGATCTGCTTCTGATATCGCCACATCAAAAATGCCACGGCCAGCATGAACACGACCAGCACCGCCGAGGCGATCCAGTCGCCCTGCACGAGGCTGCTGCCGAGCCAGCAGTAGACGAATACGCTGAACGCGCTGCCGCAGAACATGGCGAGCGTAAATTCCCACGGCTTCAGCCGCGAGCGGCTGGCAGCGATGGAGATGATGCCGTTCGGGAGAATGGGCAGAAAGCAGAGCGTCACGACGGTGTAGGCCGGGTGGTCCGATTTTGCGATCAGGTCCAGCTTGTACGAGCCCGTGTCCGGCAGGATCTTATCGAGATACTTGCCCAGATGCTGGCAGACCGTAAAGCTGATGCCGTGCGCCAGCGACGAGGAGATCAGGCAGATGGCGAACGCCCGCCACACCCCGTACACCACGCCCGCCGCGACATTCACGATCACGCCGGAAATGACGATCGACCAGACCTGCACCATCTGCAGCAGGGCCATGCACAAGATGCCCGTGAACGACATATCGCGCTCCAGATACGCCTCCAGTGCCTCTTCGTCGCCGGACTGCAGGAGCGGAATGATATCCGGCATCGTCTGCTTTACAACGGTATAGACCAGCAGCAGCGCGAGCAGCACAAAAACGGCCATGATCGCGCCGCGGATCAGTTTTGTTTTCTTCATACGCGGCTCTCCGTGATCAGTATCAGCGTATGATAGCACGTTTTCCGGAAAAAAGCAATCGTTTCCGGGCACAGGCCGCGTGCAGGTCTCAAAAAGCGCCTTTTCTGCGGGAAAAGGCGCTTGTGGGTTAGGTCCATGCTTCTGCGATGGCTTCGATCGCGCAGGACAGGCCCTGGGCGATCTGCTGCAGGGCAAGGCCGGGGGTACCCTTGGGCTTCCCCGGCAGCTGCTCGAGCGCGTACGGGACGTGGATGAAGCCGCCGGGCATCCCCGGGTATTCCACCGCGGCCGTATGCAGCAGCGTATAGAGCAGGCAGTTGCAGACATAGGTCCCGGCTGTGTTGGAGATCTGGGCCGGAAGCCCGGCTTTTTCGATCGCCTCCGCCATGCGGCGGACCGGGAGCGTTGCAAAATAGGCGGCCGGCCCACCCGGGACGACGGGCTGGTCGACGGGCTGGAAGCCCGCGTTGTCCGGGATGCGGGCGTCCATCAGGTTGATGGCGACCCGTTCCGGCGTGATGGCTGCCCGGCCGCCCGCCTGCCCGACGCAGAGCACCGCGTCCGGCCGCTCCGCCGCCAGCGCGTCCAGCAGGACCGCGCCGCTGCGGACAAATTCGGTCGGCACTTCCAGTTTACATAACTTTATCCCAGCGACCACATCCGGCAGCAGGCGCACAGCCTCATAGGCCGGATTGACCGGCTCGCCGCCGAAGGGGTCAAAGCCCGTGATGAGCAGCTTTTTCATAGGATCCCCTGCTCCTGTAAAATCTCGCACATCTGCGCCACGCGGCTGTCCCACGAGCAGGCGCGGCCGGCCTCGATGCGGGCCTTCGTCCGCTCCGGCGCCGTGTCTGTCAGCGACGCTTCGCAGGCCGCGATAAATTCTTCCGGGCTGTCGGCGATCTCGATCAGCGGCGCGTACTGCAGGATCTGGTCCGGCTGCCTGGTCGAGACGATGGGGTGGCCCGTCGCCAGATATTCATAGAATTTCAGCGGGCTGACGTCCTTGCTGAGGTCGCTCTTGGCGAACAGATTGAGGCAGGCATCAAAATGCGCCAGATACTGCGGCAGCTGCTCGTTCGGCTTGAGGCCGAGGAAATGAACATTCGGCATCGCGTGGAGCGCCGTCAGATCGACGCCCGGCTTCTCCTTGCCGATCAGCACAAAGCTCCAGTCCGGGCGGGCCTTCGCGGCTGCTTCCAGATAGTCATACTCAATGCAGCTCTGCAGCGCGCCGACGAAGCCGAAGATGGGGTGCGGGATGTCCCGCAGATCCTCCGGCACAGGCTGCGGCTGCGCTGCCTGTACAAAACGCTCAAAATTCGCGCCGTTCGGAATCATGACCGTGTTCGGCTGCGCGGCACGCAGCCGCTCGGCCAGCGCGTCGGCGGTGGCGAAGGTCCGGTCGGTCATCCCTGCCAGCTCCAGCTCCATCCGGTCGACGAGCGCGGGGGCCATCAGCCCGCCGTAGGCCGAATGCCGGTCAACGCAGTCATAGACCAGCCCCTTGTGCGGCACCAGATCCACGAGATCCGCCGTCACCGGCGAGTAGACCCAGAGCAAGACGTCGGTAAAGCCGTGCTCCCGCATCTTCCGGCGCACGAACCGCGCCATGCGGCGCTGGTTGAGCTTGTTGATCCAGCGGAATTTGTAAAAGAACGGCAGCACCGGCGGCAGACTGTAGACGGTGATATTCTCCTGCGGGTGCACGCCCTCCTTTTTGTAATTGCTGAGGCCGGGCCTTGCCGCTTTGTCCTTCAGCGGGGCCAGATACGTGACCGACGGGTCAAAATACAGGATCTCGGCGTCCGGGATGCGGCTCATTACCTGCTGCTTGCGCGTCGGGATGGGATACCACGGCGAGGTGGCCAGACAAACGATCTTTCTCATTTCGATTCCTCCAGAAGCTCCCGCGCGGCCGTCTCATTTTCCGCCGCGAGGGTTTTCAGCCGGTCCGTCGAATAGGGCTGCGCGGCCTGCATGGTGTCCTCTACCAGCCGGCACAGCGCAGGCTTTGTCACGTCCGCAAGCTCCATGCAGTGCTCCTGACCGAGGTAGGCCATGAAGCCCGTGACCTTCGGGTCATACGAGATGGCGGCCAGCGGCGCGCCGACGGACGACGCGAAGATCAGCGCATGCAGACGCATGGACACGATCACCCGCATCTTCTGCATCATGCCGATGGTCAGCTGCTCATCCCGCGGCGCAGGCAGTACGACGGTCCTGCAGGTCAGCATGCTGGCCGCGGTGCGGTTGATCTCCAGATCCCGCGTCGGCTCCAGCGCGACGAAGACGGGCGTCAGGCCGTATGTCTTGTTTACATAATCAGCCGTATCCACGATCGCCTGCAGGTGCTGCGAGAGATTTTTCCACGGCCGCAGAACGAACATGGCGTACTTGCCGTCCGGGTCCAGGTCATTGCTCAGAAAATAGCTGTCCACCGCGCCGCCGGAGGCCGGCTGCAGCAGCAGGGCCGGGTCGGCCGTGACGGTAATCTTCGGCTTTGTCACGCCCATGTCCGCAAGCTCCCGGCGGGAAAGATCTTCCCGCAGCGTGATGCGGTCGACGCAGCGGTTGAGGATGCGGGCGGTATGGCGGCGATTCGCCTCGCCGCTCACCGGGCCGATGCCGCAGCCGTACATCATGACGCGGCAGCCCGCGGCGTGGGCCATGCGGATGGTGGTGAGATAATAATTGAGTGAGCGCGTGCTCGTCTCATTCTGGATGAGACTGCCGCCGCCGGAGACGAACAGCTTCGCCTTCCGCATGAGCGGCCAGAACGCGAACGGGTCGAACACATGCACCGAGCCGACGTGATAGCACAGCCTCGTCTGCGCCGGGTCGTGCGACATGACATAGATGGGCATATCCCGGTCGATGGCCTTGAGCTGCGCGAGAATGGCCTTCAGGATCGCATCGTCGCCGGCGTTGCCCTTGCCGTAGGCACCGCAGATGAGCACGCCGGATTTTTTCTTCTTCGGCTGCGCGGTTCGGCGCAGGATGGTCTGGTAGATCTCGATCTGCTTGCCGACGGTCGCGTCGATGGAGAATTCGTGCGAGGCTTTTTCGTAGAGATTCTCGCCCAGCTGCTCGCGCATGGCGCGCGATTCGGCCAGCCGCGTCATGCACGCGCCGAGCGCCTCCGCGTTCTGCGGCTCAAAGAGCAGACCGGTCACGCCGTGCTCGATGATATACGGGATGCCGCCGACATTCGACGCGATGGTCGCGCAGCGCATGCGCGCGCCTTCGGTGATGGCGTAGGGGAAGGTCTCGGAGATGGACGTGAGCGTGTTGACGTCGAGCGCGTGGTAAAAACTGTCCATATCCGTGACCCAGCCCGCGAACACGACCGTACCCGGCGGGCAGGTCTGCGCGGCAAGCGCTTCGAGCATCTGGTGCTGCTCGCCCTCGCCTGCGATCAGCAGGCGGATATTCGGATGATCTTTGACGGCGATGGAAAAGCCGCGGATGAGCGTCGGCATATCCTTGACCGGGTCGAGCCGCGCGGCGATGCCGAAGACGACGGTATCGTCCTGCACCTCCAGGCCAACCGAGCGCAGATAGTCCTCCCGCCCGAGCTTCGGCGTGACCGGGGTAAAATCGATGCCGTTGTAGATGGCGAACATCGTCTGCGGGTCAAAGCCTCGGGAGATGAGCAGCTGGGCCATCGCGTCGGATACGCCGATGTGATAGTCGAACATGCGCAGCGCGATGGTATTGATCGTGCCGTAGGTCAGGCGGTGCAGGGGCCTGCCGAGATAGTCCAGCCGGTAATCGGAATGGACTGTCGTGACGATCGGCACGCGGACCTTCCGGCGAAGGATCGCGCCGGTGAGGTTCGCGCGCGCGCCATGGCAGTGGATGATCTGAAAGCCCTCCTTACGGATCATCTGCGTGAGCCGCCCGATAGCCGCGCCGACGGAAACCTCCATCACGCAGGTGTCGATACCAAGCTTCCGGGCGTCCTCGGCAAATTCACCCTCGCGGAAACAGACGAGCCGCACCTGCTCCGTCTTTCCAAGACCATGCAGTAGCGACAGCACGTGCGTCTTCGCGCCGCCGATGTCGCCGCCCGAGATCAGTGTTATCACTTTCATATTGGAACCCTCATTTTTGAATTACCACTTGTTTCTTGCGGTAAGATACAGTAAAATAGAATATCGTGCCGGTATCCGGCACTTTGATTATACCCTATGAAAGAAAGCAAATCAAGCAAACTCTTTGGGAGGTACCGCATGAAACTCATTGATGAAAAAGGCCGTCTGTTCGGCAAGATCAACCTGATCGACCTGCTGGTCGTGATCCTGATCGTCGCTGTGATCGCGGCCGTTGCATGGAAGCTGGGCGGCAGAAAGGCCGCGGCCGCCGTGACCGGCTCTGCAAAGAAGGCCGTTTATACCGTAGAGATCGAAGACGTTCCCGCCGATATCGCCGCATATGCCGAGACGCAGACCGGCAAATCGTTGGTCAACGACTCCAAGGTCATCGCCGCGTCCATCACAGACGTCCGCAGCGAGACCTATAACGCCGACAATGGCCACCAGACGCTGTTCATCACCGTCGAAGCCGACGCCTCCTTCACCGGCAACGTCTACAAGGTCGGGCCGCAGGAGGTGCGCGTGGGCTATGAATACATCCTCAAGACGAGCGAGTTTGAGCTGACGGGCCTGATCTGTGCGCTGGAGGTCACCGATGGCTGAGCTGCTGACATCGAGCCTTCTGTGGCGGGTGCTGCTCGCCATCGGCGGCTGGTTTTCGGCGCTGGCGAATTCGAGCAAGGTCCTGGCCTTTCTGGGCCGCACGTGGCGCTCGAGCCGGACGCGCGCGTGGTGCATCCGTCGGCTGGCGAGCGCTGACGCGCCGACGCGCGAAAGCCGTGCGGCGAAGCGCTTTGAACGGCTGAACGCCCGCCTTGCCGCGCGGCACGGGCTGAAGGACTGCCTGGATCACTCGCTGCTTTGCCGCATCTGGCGCTTTTTCGTGCGCTGCGGGCAAAACAGCCGCCTGTTCTCCTGGCTGTTTTCCGACGGGCTGCACGGCGTGATCTTATTCGCGCTCTCCATGTATGTCATCATCGACTATGTGCTGCGCGATCTGCTGGCTGTGCCGGTCTTGTCGTCGTGCTGGGATGAATGCCTGATGCTGCTGGCGCTGGGCTGCGTGGTCTATGAGCGCCTCGGCCGCGAAACGCCGCTGCAGACCGGCTGCAATCCGCTGGATCTGCCGGTGTGCATATTCCTGACGGTCTGCTTCGTTCTCATGAACGTCGTCACGCCGTACTACTCCATCCAGATCTCCGGCTTCCGCGCGACGGTGCAGTACATGCTCTGGTTCTTCCTCGTCACGCGCCTCGTGCATGACGACAGGGACTTTATGCGCGTGTATCTTGCGCTCGTGGTGCTCGCGACGGTGATCGCGCTGCACGGCGTGTACCAGTATATCGTTGCCGTCCCCATCCCCTCGAGCTGGATGACGCATACGGAGACCTCGGTCCGCACGCGCGTGTACTCCATCTTCGGAAGCCCCAACATCATGGGCGATTTCATGACCATGTTCGCCCCCATGGCGGCAGGTCTGGCCTACTGCACGAAAAACCGGAAGCTGCAGATCGCCGCGTGGATCTGCGCGTTCTGCATGTGCTTCGGCTGCCTGTTTACGATGTCCCGCGCCGCGTGGATGGCGCTGGCGCTCGCGATCGTGATCTTCGTGCTGCTGGTCGACCGGCGACTGCTCGTGCTGCTGCTGGCCGCAGCCTGCGTGGCCTGCACGCTGCCGTTCGTGCGCAGCCGTATCGGCTTTTTGTTCACGGCTGATTTTGCCGAGGCCAATACCTCCGGCGGCCGCGCCGGGCGCAAGCTCGTCGCGCTGACGCTGCTCGAGCAGCGCGGAAAGCTGACCGGCGTGGGGCTCGGTATGTTCGGCGGCGCTGTCGCCATGCAGAATCAGGTCATCGACCATCAGGACTATTTCTACGTCGACAATTACTACCTCAAGCTCATGATCGAGATGGGCTATATGGGTCTGGCCGCGTTCGTTCTGACCGTGCTCGGCTTCCTTGCGAACGCCTGCCGCGCGCTCTACCGCACAGCGCAGCAGAAAAAGCAGGGGCTCAGCCGCCTGTATCCGCTGTGCGCGGGGATCTTCGCGGGACTCTGCGGCGTGCTGGTCCACTGCGGGTTCGAAAACATCTTCGAAGAGCCGTATATGATGGCCTATTTCTGGTCGCTGGCCGGGCTTCTCATGTGGGCCGGCTTCCTGCGCCAGACGCCCGGGGAGGTGCAGGCATGACGCCGATCGTTCTCGCCGTCCACTTCCCTGCCAAGCAGCTTTCCAAGCTCCGCATGGCCGCCATGCGGCTGGGCGCGAAGGTCCGCGTGGTGGAAAAATGGGAGTATCTCAACGCCGTCGGCGCGCTGACCGGCGATCTTAGCAGCTTCGAGACCTTTTATGACGGGGAGGATTTCTCCGGTCAGCTTCTCGTCTTCGCCCACTTCACCGACGAGCGGCTGCAGCTGTTTCTGCAGGCGATGAAGCAGAGCAAGCTTCCGCCCGTGGCGCTCAAGGCTGTCCTGACCGATGAAAACAAGGGCTGGACCATTCTGGAGCTGCACGAAGAGCTTCTGAAAGAGCATCAGGCGCTGCATTCCTGAAAAAACAAAGACCCCTGTACCGGGTGTTGCTCCGGTACAGGGGCTTTTTTGGTTGTTTGTGATGGGAAATGCTTATCCGAGCGCTTCGAGCGGATCGACGTATTCGCCGTTCACCTGCACGTCCAGATGCAGGTGCGGGCCGGTCACCCAACCGGTCGCGCCGGAACGGCCGATGATCTGGCCCTGCCGGACGCTGTCGCCCTCCGAGACGAGGCGCTCGCTCAGGTGGCTGTAGGTCGTCAGCATGCCGTCCGCGTGCCGGATGGTGATCTGCTCGCCATAGATGAGGTCAGACGTGCTGACTGTAACCGTCCCGTCCGCGACCGCCAGTACAGCGCTTCCCTCTTCCGCTTCCAGATCAACGCCACGGTGGAATACGCGCTTCTGGGATTGCTGCCATGCTACACCTTCCGGGACAGTTCGATAGCCGAAGCTGTCCAGCACAGCTGCGTCCGCGTCTTCCAGCGGGAAGACGTACTGCAGCTGCGCCGCCGGTTCGGGTGCGGCGTCCGCGGGCTGGCTTTCCTCGATGGAAGCCGTCTGCGGGATCTCGAGCGTGACTTCGTCCGGGGTGCTCGCCTCCGGCTGTGCTGTCTGCACCGGAGCGGCCGGGGCTTCCGGCGCAGCGGCCGGTTCCGCCTGCGTGGCGAAGACCGTCACAACGGCGGCCGCCAGCACAACGGCCAGAATGGTCAGATAGACTGGGATCTTCTTTGCTTTCATGATTGCCTGGATCCTTTCTTCCGCCGCGGGCTTTCCAAATCCGCTGCAGAGCGGATGCGGCTGCGCCTGCCGCGCGGCAAGCTCCAGAAGTGTCAGCGCGTACGATTTACGCCGATCCCTGCCGAGATAGCGGAGCGTCAGGGCGTCGCAGGCCAGCTCCAGATCCCGGTTGGCCAGCAGGACCATCCCCCAGCAGACCGGGTTCCACCAGTACACGCACAGACACAGGGTAAACAGGAGCTTCCGCAGGCAGTCCCTGCGGCGGATATGCGCAAGTTCATGGGTCAGGATCATCCGCAGCGCCTCCCGGTCGGCCAGCAGGTCTGCCGGGAGCAGGACGACCGGCCGCCGGACACCATAGGTCAGCGGCGCACGGCTGTCCGTTGTGCAGCGAATGACAGGAGGACGCCGGAAGCCGAAGGCTTTCACGCAGCTGTCGATCGTTTCGTTCCCGACCGGAGCCGCATCGGCGAACCGGCGCGTGAACCGGAGCCAGCCGACAAGAAAATACGCGCCCAGCAGCAGCGCCCCCGCCGCCCAGATCATCACGGGCAGAGAAAGCCGCGCCGCGGCCTCCTGCGCTGCAGGAGCCACTGACAGGGACGGAAACAGCGTCAGGTGTTCGGAGATCTGCGCAGCCGTCCGGGCCGCGCGGCTTTCACCTGCGGTCAGATTCCAGACGCTCAGCGCGGACGGCAGCCGCACCGGCAGCAGCAGCCGAAACGCCGCCGCGCACCACAGCGCCGAAAACAGCGCCCGCGGCAGCCGTTTTCCGGCGGTCAACCGCAGCAGCGCGATCACGAGGATCATCACACTGCCGCTCACCGCCGCAGCTTGGAACCCGCTCATCCCTCCTGCGCCTCCACCAGCGCACGCAGGCGTTCCAGCTCCTCTTTCTTGAGCTTCCGCCCGCTCAGGACCGACGCGAACAGCAGCTCTGCCGAGCCGCCGAAGACCTTATCGAGCAGCGTATCCGCCTCCTCCTGCTGCGCCGCCTCCTTCGTGATGCAGGCATGGCAGAGGAAATTCGGCTCGCGCCGCTCGATGGCGCCCTTTTCCACACATTTCTTGATGACAGTATAGGTCGTGTTCTTGTTCCACCCGGCGGAATCGGCCAGCCGCAGCGAGAGCTCCTTCGCCGTGGTATCGCCGTCCTGCCATAGGACTTCCATGACCTTCCACTCCGAATCGAACAGCTTCATTTTTGGTTCCTCCTACAGACTATTGCAATCGTCTATGTACAGACTATCACGATAGTCTCTATTTGTCAACCCCTGTTTTTGTCATCATCAGCCGGTACCAGTTCCCCTCGGCGCGGTACTGATAATCGACCGCTACGCCGTCCACAACGGTGCTGAACGCCTCCTGCGGCTGCGCTTTCAGCCGTTTCGTCACATCCATGATTGCGCGGTTGAAGCAGATATGTCCCTTCTGCGCGCCCGCGAAAGCATACAGTGCCAGCTGCATCAGTCCGGTCGGCCGGGCACCGAATGCAGCGCCGCCGTCGGCCTCAATGGAAACACTTTGCAGTCTCCCGTTTTCATCCGTCTCATAGCCGAACGGCGGTACATTCATCAAAAGAAACGTGTCTGTGTCCCTGCTCGTCCAGACTCCGTCCCTGGTCAATTTTCCTGCATTCTGCGTGCTGAGCTGGGATGCGCTGCGGTTAAAGTTAGCCGCGAACTGCGCGATGGTGATCTCACCGCAATAGCGCGGGCCGATGGCCGCGAGGGAGCCGCAGACGCCCGCGGCAAGCATGACCGCCGCCGCCAGGATCGCGGCAAGCCCGCGCTGCCAGCCAAACGGCTTTGCCATCTGCTCGGACTCCCCTTCCCAGTCAAGCGGTTCTTCCTTCTTTTCCGCGCAGCAGCTCTTATACAGGCGCACCCAGCAGTAAATGGGGATCCCCGCGCCAAAGCCGCGCCAGATGAGCCGCGCCGTCCGGTCCAGCCCCTCGGAGTAGCGCAGCTTCGCGCCGCTGAGGTTCCGGACTGACAGGCCGAGCAGCCACTTGCCAAGCGTCGTGCCGGTCTTTTGCAGCAGCAGCGGCTCGAGCAGGAGCATGGTCAGAAGTGCCAGAAAATCGTTTAACAGCGTCACGCCGCGGTTTCCCGCCGCACACAGACCGGCAGACGTCAGGATCACCATCCACGTCAGATCGTACAGAAGCAGATCGATCATCCGCGCGAAAAACCGCCGCCAGGGCACATGCAGCTTCGGCTGCACATCCTGCTGCACGGCTGTCTGCGCGCCGGCTTCCAGCGCCGTAAGATAGCGCCCGGTGTCTAGCGTCGCATAGTCCGCGTGCGCCCGCAGCATCGCGCGTGCGACCTCCTCTGCACGCACGAGCGTCCGCTGCTCGGTCTGCATCGCAGACAGGCGGCTTTCAAGCGCTTCGCCCAGCGCCGTCTCCCCTGCCGAGAGCTTCCGGATCTCGTCGATCCCAAGCCCCAGCGCGCGCAGCAGCCGGATCTTATGCAGCGTGTCAAGGTCCGATCTTGTATAATCGCGGTAGCCGTTTTCCATGCGGTTCGGCGTGAGCAGTCCTCCGGATTCATAAAAACGGATGTTCGCGCGCGTCATGCCGGACAGCGCTTCGATCTCACGAATGGTCATATGCATCCCTCCTGCCGTCACTGTAGCGTATCAAGCGGCTTTACAGTCAAGTCTTTTTTCCAGAATAACAGAATTCTTATTTCTTGTAAACGGGAATCTGGACTTGCCGGTCGGACATAGGCTTTCTCTGGAGGTGAAAGCTTATGCTTTCCGCAGCAGTATGGCTGATGCTCAGCAGTATGCTCACATCCCTGCGCATTTCGGGCGGCGGCTCCTTTCCGAAGCCGCTGACCGCCGAGGAGGAGCGCATGTACCTGCAGCGCAGCGCAGCAGGCGATCTGGAAGCCCGCAACATTCTCATCGAACGCAACCTCCGCCTCGTCGCGCACATCATGAAAAAGTACTATTCTCAGTCCGCCGATCAGGAAGACCTGATCTCCATCGGCACCATCGGCCTCATCAAAGGCATCTCCACCTTCGACGCCGCCAAAGGCGCCCGCCTCGCCACCTACGCCGCCAGATGTGTAGAAAATGCAATCCTATCGCAGCGGAACAAACGGCGGTTGAGGTGGCGGAACGGGTGTCTTTTGAGGCAAAATGGCGCCTGCTGGCGAGAGTGGGAGTCCGCTGCTATATTATGATTTCCAATGTATCGGGTGCAGTAAAAGTAGCCCCGCTGCAAATTCTTCAGTTTCCAGTGGTGCTGCCGCACAAGTTTCAGGACGCAGAAAAGTTCAATTTGCAGTTCTCGGACTTCTCAGAAATCACCGAAACAGCGGACAAGCTGCGCTGGCTTCGATACCAGAAAGGACTGCGGCAGAGAGACGTTGCAGACTACGCCGGGATAGACCGGAGCACCTATGTCCACTATGAAGAATACGGCAAAGACCTCTATCCGCCGGAGCACATGGAGAAAATCGCGCAGCTTTTTGAAGTGCCGGTCGATACGCTTCTGGATGACTACAATCTATTTCTGAGGAATGGTCAGGGCAACCAGATCAAGGCAATCCGAATGAAACTGGGGCTGACGCAAAAACAATATGCGGACAAGCTGGGCGTCAGCCTTGGCAGTCTCAAGCAGTGGGAGCAAAACCGCAAGCAGATTTTCAAATCCACATGGGAGAAGTATTTCAGACAGACATAACCATAGCAGTAAACGAGCAGACCGGCTGTTGAGGCTGGCCAGCTCGTTTGCTATGTATTATTGCTGCGCTTTCAGGTGTTTCACGGCGGCGTCCACCAGTTCCAGCTTCTGCTCCGTGGAACAGGGCAGCTTCTGGATGGATTTCAGCGCCTGCTCGGACTGGAACTTCGCCAGCTCCTGCCCAAGCTCCTGCTGCACCTGCTTTGATTTCGGGAAGATCAGAAATACTTCCATGGCTGCCCTCCTTTCCAGAGCGTTTTCTGCTTCAATCTATGCGTGTGTTCCGGCGTCTATGTAGACAAATTGAACTCGATTTCGCGGCCGCGAGGGAAAACGTATTGCCGCGCGGCTTTGACGGTGCGGTAAGGCTTGTAATTCAAGGACTTTTTGACCCTGAATTGTCTACACCGAACCGCCGTTTGCGGGCGGATTTCGCCTTCTGCTGGCGGTGAACCTCCCTGGCGCAGGCGGGGCAGTATTTTGTCCTGCCGGAGCGGGCGAGATTACCCGTGCCGCGGACTTTGCAGCGGCGCAGCTTCTTGGGGCTGAGAATGGCCTGTTCCAGCTTTGGCTGCTGGGGCAGCACGGCGCGGCGAAATCACCGGCAGATCAGGCTGCGGGAGATAAACTGCGGGCAGACACCGTCCAGCAGCAGGCAGTCACCATCCAAGAAGTTGCAGCAGCGCTTTGTAAGGCCGCGCACGCTGCGGAGCTGTCCCGGCGTCAGGCGGAAGAGCGAGCCGTCCGGCAGCCGCTCGATGGGGGTCAAGCTTGTGCATCTTCGCCCTCCTTTGCGATGAGCTTTGCGTCCGCTGGGTAGTTCAGCGTAATAAGCGCGGGCTTGCCCAAGCCCTGCTTTTTTCGGATAATCAAGCCGCTGTATTCCAGCTCCCGGAAGATCCGCGTGGCGCTCTGGCGGCTGCGGTGGAGTTTGGCCTGCGCCTGCTCCAAGGTAAAGTACAGCCGGATGGTGCCGTCCGGCTCGACGTAGCCGTTCTGCCGGGAAATGCTGGCTCTGTCCAGCAGCAGCGCATAGAGTACCTTCGCGTCGTTGCTGATGCCCCGCAGGGCTTCGTCTTGGAGAAGGAACCTCGGGAGCGGCACATAGGACGCTGCTGGGCTCTGCGCCGTGAGCTTGCAAAAAGTTTTCATCTGACCTCCTGTCCCATCCATCAATCCATCCATTTTTGTGTTGATTGATTGATAGATTGATTCTCTTGTATCTTGATTTATTTCTTATTAGTTAG